>Ga0209570_1000009_pt1 | contig 693315 bp, 613 predicted proteins | sample EBPBio172007_DNA_FD_185861 | JGI IMG/M metagenome (GOLD analysis project Ga0209570, IMG submission 185861) | Wastewater treatment Type I Accumulibacter community from EBPR Bioreactor in Madison, WI, USA - Reactor 1_9/17/2007_ DNA (SPAdes)... | ecosystem: Engineered > Bioreactor > EBPR >...
TCAGATGCAGTGATATTGTGGCAGAGAAGTGAAAGAATTAAGGCTTTGTATGGCTTAGATGTGAGGAAGAATAAACCTCCCCAATGTCTCACTAACTACTTTATTGACAGCCTTTTATTTCGGCCAGAAACGTACTGGTTTTTTCGGCGGAGAAGCCAGGGAGCAAGGTGATGGAATTGCCAGCTTCAAAGCTGACATGAGCGCTAGGCGTAAAATTGACATTGCCGACTTTTTTATCGGAAGTAAGAGAAGTTAATGCCTTAAACCGTTCCTTTTCGGTGACTACATTGTAGCCAACGGCGAGGGCACTATTTGCGACCTTCACCGTAACGGTTTCCGTACCACCCGTATTGCAATTAGCTGAATAGGAAGTAGTAAGCGCAGGACTGACAGTGATTGAAGCCCCCGTTTGTGGACTTTCTCCACCCTGCCAAGTGATGGTGCCTGCGCATCCACTCGCTGTGAGGATGATAGATGTTCCTGGACAAATAGCGGGCCTCTCTGGGCTAATGGTAATGACTGTTGGGATAGTGCAGTTTTTAGAATCTCCCGAAATGCTCCAGCCCTTTCCCCCCGAGGCGACGGGGGTAGTAAGAAGCGTGCGGGCCGTTTCTGCATTGCAGTACTTAAGATTTGAAGCTTCCATAATTCTACCTGTTACCGAAGAGCCTACTGCAAAAGCCGTAAGCGTAGCATCGTAGTTAGCCACACTCATGCCGCAGCTATTTAAAAAGCCATCGGGGTTCACATTTGGATGGAGTTGGCTACCCCACGAAGCTAAACTTTGATTGAAGGAACTGCAAGCAGCAAACATATAACGCATATTGGTAACAGCAGTAGTATTAAAATTGCTTACCGATTGGTTGAAGGTACTACAACCATTAAACATAGCACTCATATCAGTCACCTTTTCAGTGTTGAAATTGACCAGTGATTGGTTAAAGGAGCTACAACCATTAAACATCGCACTCATATCAGTTACTTTGGCGGTATTGAAATTACTCACCGATTGGTTAAAGATGCGACAATCAGCAAACATCCAACTCATCTTAGTAATCTTATCGGTATTAAAATTGCTCACTGATTGGTTGAAGATACGACAACCATTAAACATCCAACTCATATCAGTCACAGCGGCGGTATTAAAATTGCTCACGGATTGGTTGAAGATAGGACAATTCGCAAACATCCAACTCATATCAGTCACAGCGGCGGTATTAAAATTGCTCACCGATTGATTGAAGGTGCTACAACTAGAGAACATGCCACTCATATCAGTCACTTTTTCAGTATCAAAACTACTCACTGATTGGTTAAAGGCACCACAACCAGAAAACATGCCACTCATATCAGTCACTTTTTCAGTATTAAAACTACTCACTGATTGGTTAAAGGCATCACAGCCAGAAAACATTCTACTCATATTGGTCACAGCGGCGGTATTAAAATTGTTCACCGATTGGTTAAAATTATTACAACCAGAAAACATTCTACTCATATTGGCCACAGCGGCGGTATTAAAACTGATCACCGACTGGTTAAAGTTACTACAACCAGAAAACATACCACCCATCGTAGTCACAGCGGCGGTATTAAAATTGTTCACCGATTGGTTAAAGGCAAAGCAATTAAAAAACATCTCACCCATATTAGTAACTACTGCGGTATTAAAATTGCTCACTGATTGGTTAAAGGTACTGCAATAAGCAAACATAGAACTCATATTAGTAACAGCAGTAGTATTGAAATTGCTGACTGATTGGTTGAAGGTACTGCAACCAGAAAACATAGAATGCATATTGGTAACCTTTTCAGTGCTAAAATTGCTGACTGATTGGTTAAAGGAGCTACAACCTGAAAACATAGAACTCATATTAGTTACAGCAACGGTATTAAAATTGCTCACTGATTGGTTAAAGGCACTACAAAAAGCAAACATCTGACTCATATCAGTAACTGCGGTAGTGTTAAAATTACTCACCGATTGGTTAAAGGCACTACAAAAAGCAAACATCTGACTCAAATCAGTAACCTTTTGAGTATTAAAATTGCTGACCGATTGGTTAAATGAGCTACAATTAGTGAACATTCCGCTCATAGTAGTAACTGCATTAGTATTAAAATTGCTGACTGATTGGTTAAAGGCACGACAAAAAGCAAACATCTGACTCATATCAGTAACTGCGGTAGTGTTAAAATTACTCACTGATTGGTTAAAGGTGATACAACCAGCAAACATATAACTCATATTAGTCACAGCAGCAAAGTTGGGGGTATCAGTGGCTGTAAGTGCCATGTTCAAGCAACCGTAAAAAGCCGTCTGCATACTGCTCCAAGCTACTGTACCCCATTGCTTTATTTCGATGAGGCGTTGGCTGCTTGTACCGTAATTGATATTGATTCTTTGAAAATTAACGGGATCAATGCTTAGGTCGATGATGGCATTGGTAGGTAAATTTGTGATAGTGAGCCTAGCCCCGCTAAATGTACCGCTGCCAGAGGCTGTTCCATTCACTTGCTGCCAAGTGTAACTTACGGTACCAGCGGTGGCTACGCCAAATGTTAATGTCGTGCCAGCACCACTTGGTTTTGATAAATCCCAACGGGTGATGAAAGGGCTGCTTTGGGCTTGGGCAGAGTGCAGGAGGGTAGTCCAAGCAAGGAGGGAAATAACGAGGAGTTGGAGGAAAGTTTTAGGCATAATAAATAGCGACGTCTGAGTCTATATAATGAGTTAATTAATTATCAAAGAAAAGAAAAGTTAGGATAAGTAAAACATTGTATTCCTAAAAAAAATGACTATTCATTTATTTGTTTTATTTGAGTATATATTTATTATTTAGTACATAAATTTGTCGAACAAACCACTGATTTAAAGCAGTGTAGTGGAGGTTTTTAGGGCTTCAAAGTAGCCTCGGTACTGGAGGGGTATTTGTAATTTTAGGAGACGATATAAGAGGATAGTAGTGAGAAAAGTATAAAACCCTGCAAGGGGCTACTTTTGAGTAGTAGAGTAAAAGTTTTCGTGTATTTGTGTAAGTGTGATTTGTTGATTTTGAACGGATAACAATTAACAAATAACGATTAACTTGTGCTTTAGCACTTAAAATACTGGGGCAGGAATCAGGAGAAGGATAAAAACAATGGGGCTGGTTGCTTACAACCAGCCCCACGGCAAAACGGTTAACAATTAACGAATAACGGTTCACAAAACTATTGCCCCGAGTTAAACTGGAGCCATTCTACGCCAAACAAACCACTGCCTTCAGGCACCGATTTGGTGGTCGTGAAAACCAAGTATAAATTGTGTACTTTGTTGTCGGGCTTGCGGAGTGATAACGTAACAGCCCCCATTTGGCTGTTCGATACTTCGGTCTGGCCAATCAACGCCCCCGTTGGACTATCCAAACGTACTTCAATCGTACCGCCTACGGTGCGGTCGGGGCTGGCATAGACCATGCACGACAAACTGCTGACGTCGGTCAAATCCACGTCTTTGTAGAGTGCGTAGCTACCATTTTTCACAGGGGCCAACACTTCCGATTTTGTGGGAAGCTCAACCGTCGTGGCGTCTTTGGCTTCATCGTTCCAAGTTGCCTTCAATTTGGCAGGACGCAAAGCCACTGTACTGGTAGAAGTTTGCGGGCCAACAACAGGATTACCTTTGTCGGTGTAGCTGGCTCTGAAAATATACGACCCTTCTTTTTGTTTAGCTGCCGTTACGTACTCACCTTTCACAGGTTTTTTGTCGGGACCTTTTTCGTTCCCCAACGACATGATGTACTTCACGATTTCTTTCGCTTCCTCTTTTTTGATTTGTGGGTGGGCGCTCATGGCTTGTTCGCCCCATACGCCGCCGCCACCGTTGATGATTTTATCGGCCAAACGGCTTTCAATGTCGCGCTGTCCTTTGTATTTCTTCGCCACGTCGCGGTAAGCAGGGCCAATCGACTTTTTCACGACATCGTGGCACGCTTTACAATCCGACAAATCCATCAAGCGTTTGCCCGTAGCCACGCCTAAGTTGGCTTGGTGGCCTTGCGCCAAAATCGTTTTATCAAAACCTTCCAAGTAATCTACCGTTACGGTTACGTCTTCAGGGTTGATTTTTTGGTTGGCCAAACTTCCGTCTTCTTTGTCCGAAACCTTTACTTCGTACGCTACGGGTTTATTTTCCCAGTAAAACGATTTATTTCCTGCCAAAGCCACTTCTACTTTAGGAGGTTCGTTTCCTACTTTTACCTCTACGCTGCTGCTACTTGCGTTGCCTTTGCTATCAGTTACTTTGAGGGTAGCGGTGTAAATACCTGGTTTTGTGTAGGTAAAGGTTGGGTTAGCCACGTTGCTTTTGGGTAAACCTTTTCCAAACGTCCACTCGTATTTAAGGGCATCGCCGTCATAATCCACGGTTCCTTTCGATGAAAATTCGGCCTTCATCGGCGCGGCGCCTGCTTTTTTCTGCACACTTGCCACGGCCAACGGCTTGCGATTGCCCGCGTTGTAGGTGATGCGAGACAAGCGAGAGTCATCGTTTTGGGCAAACCAAGTGTTTCCGTATTCGAGGACGTAGAGCGAGCCATCCACGGCAAACTGCATATCAATAGGGTGGCTAAACTTGGTGTTAGGCATGAACTCTTCCATTTGCACAAAGTCGCCGTCTTTGGTCATGGTCACGGGGTGAATCCAGTCGCGAATCCATTCGTAGGCAAACAATTTTCCGTCGTAATGACGAGGGAATTTTACGTCCGTTTCTGGATAATCGTCGTAGTAATAAACAGGCCCTGCCATGGCATTTCTTCCACCTTTACCTACGATTGGTCCAAACTCAGGGGAATCGGCGTAAGGATAAAAAATGAACGCTTTTTGCGCAGGGGGCAATTCGGTAATACCTGTGTTGTGCGGAGAATCATTGATGGGTTTAAGTGGATCAAAACGTTCGCCTGATACCTTCGTACCCATGTCATAACGATTATAAGGGCGGTTGTCCCCGATAAAAAGAGGATAGCCAAAATACCCCGCTTTACGGGCTTGGTTTACTTCGTCATAACCTCTTGAGCCACGCGTTGGGCTGTCGTTGCCTGCGTCAGGGCCTACGTCACCCCAGTACAAATAGTTGGTACGCTGGTCCACCGAAATACGGTACGGGTTACGTGTTCCCATGGTATAAATCTCTGGACGGGTTTTCGCCGTACCTGCGGGGAATAAGTTACCCGCTGGAATATCATACCCACCTTCAGGACGAGGCTTGATACGAAGCACTTTTCCGCGGAGGTCGTTGGTGTTAGAAGACGTCGAGCGACCGTCCCAATTGGCACGACCAGGGCGACCATCGAGGGCGCCGTATCCTTCGTTTCCAAACGGATTGATGTCGTCCCCCGTTGAGAGGTACAAATTCCCTTGTTTGTCCCATGCAATCGACCCGCCCGTGTGGCAGCAGTCGGTGCGTTTGACGGGAACACGCAAAAGCACCTGCTCCGTACTAGGAAGAAGGGTGTCTTTTTCGGTGTCGTATTTCATCCGTACCAATCGCTGTGAAGTATCGGCTTCGGTCGATACGGGAGAATAGTACAAATACACCCATTTGTTTTCTTTAAAGTTGGGGTCAACGTTAATACCCATCAAGCCGTATTCTTGCTGAATGTACACGGGCAAGTTGGCCACTACTTTGTAGGTGTTTGGTTTTTTGGGGTTAAACAATTTTACTTTCCCTTTGCGCTCGGTAAACAGTACGCGCTGATCTTCCAATACGACAAGCTCGGTGGGTTCGTCGAGCCTTTCAAGTAGAATGTTTTTGGTAAAACGGTTTTCCTCAGGAGGTGTGGAGGTTTGCCCCACGGCAGAGGGTGCCACCGCAGCTACCAACAAGCAAGTTGATAGCACCAAGGATGACTTTGACCCAAAAAATGGCTTCATAATGCAGTTTAAGATGAAAATTTGTATTGTGTTATTCTACTAGGTTGAACACATTAAAATATAAAGTCGTATTCATTGCTCCAGAGGAGCTACATCTTCGTAGAAAAATGAGTCAAATCCCCCACAAAGCCCTATCGGTGCGACCGACGCTCAGTGAAAGATGTCACCCCGATGGGGCTATTGGATGGTCTTTGCTCTTCTTTTTCTACTAAGATTTAGCCTCGCTGAGGCTACTTTTGTTTTTAATGCCTTCATCTGTTATTCTATAAAGAATGCTTGTAGGATAAACTAATTTGCTGACTTACAAGTTTTATAGATTATTGAGAAATTGTATATAGTACGGTGTGAGTGACGAAATGAACTATCATAAAAAATAATTCGTTCTTTTCTTGCACGGTTCATACAATTTAACCGATATTTGTCACGTTTTTTTCAAAAACAAACTAACAAAGGTGGCTAAAACGCTTTCACATACTCGCTGCGCACACATTACGCCATTCGTTTTTAGGTCCGAAAGGACACAATAATCTCCGTTTGCCTACGTAGCAAACACACTTCGCATCTTTTCCCAAAAATCATCTTTTTTTTCAACACCAAAGCGGATTATTTGTCTCCGCAGAGGATTTAATCCTGAATAAACGACAATGTCTAACATCGAAATAGTATCTGACCAATACATTGTAGAAACAGCCGAAGAAAAACATTTTGACCTCGCCGAAACCATCTGTAAAGAAATGGAAGAAAGTGCCAAACAACGCGGAACAGGGATTGCTAAGCGCTCTCCCATTTACATCCGCGAAAAAATGGCCGAAGGGAAAGCAATCATTGCGACGACCCTTTTAGGGGAGTGGGTTGGTTTCTGCTACATTGAGACGTGGGAGCACGGTAAATTCGTGGCAAACTCAGGGCTTATTGTTCACCCCGACCACCGCAAGAGTGGTATTGCCAAAGCAATCAAGCAGAAGGCGTTTGAATTGTCACGTACCAAATACCCTGACGCCAAAATCATTGGAATCACGACAAGCCTTGCGGTGATGAAAATCAACTCGGATTTAGGTTACGAGCCAGTCACTTTTAGCGAGCTGCCTGCCGATGATGCGTTTTGGAAAGGTTGCTCAAGCTGCGTCAACTACGACGTACTGACGCGTACCAACCGCAAAAACTGCTTGTGTACGGGAATGATGTACGACCCGCAGGTAGTACATAAAAGTGGTAAAAAAGCGCCTTGGGATTTCTTAAAAGAATCAAAATTGTACGAGCGTTGGATGCGCCTGAAACAACGCGTGTTGTTGCAACGCGAAATCAGAGAGGCAAAAGCACGTCATCGTCAACAAGAATTAGAAGTGGCGTAGGTAAAGCCTACCTTGCATACTAACCCGCTGGCGCTAAGGTCAGCGGGTTTATTTTTTTAGTAACCTTCCTCAGATTATCTTAACTTTGCGGCAACTAATTGTATTTACCACCGATGTCAGAAAAAAAGAAAGTTGTTTTAGCATTTAGTGGAGGTCTTGATACCTCGTTTTGTGTCAAATATTTGTCAGAAGACAAAGGCTACGAAGTTCACTCGGTATTGGTCGATACTGGAGGTTTTTCGGACGAAGAACTGAAGGCCATCGAAGCTCGTGCGTATTCGTTGGGTGTAAAGTCGCACGCGACTATCTCAAAAACAGCGGCTTACTACGACGAGTGTATCAAATACTTGATTTTTGGAAATATTCTGAAAAATAACACGTACCCACTTTCGGTGAGTGCCGAGCGTATTTTTCAGGCCATTGCAGCGGCGGAGTTTGCCAAAGAAATTGGCGCAGCGGCCATTGCCCACGGAAGTACAGGCGCAGGAAACGACCAAGTGCGTTTCGACATGGCGTTCCGCATCATCATGCCTGAAGCCGAAATCATCACTCCGATTCGCGACATGCGCCTTTCACGCGAAGCCGAAATCGAATACTTAAAGTCAAAAGGAGTTGACCAAGAATGGCATAAAGCAGCGTATTCTATCAATAAAGGTTTGTGGGGAACATCGGTAGGTGGAAAAGAAACCTTGACTTCAAATAACTACTTGCCAGAAAGTGCGTTTCCAACGCAAGTAAGCAAAACGGAGGCGGAACGTGTTACGTTGGGCTTTGACAAAGGTGAACTTTGCTCGCTCAACGGCGAAGCAATGAGTGCCGTAGAAGTGATTCAAAAATTGACCGAAATCGCAGCACCTTTCGGTATCGGACGTGACATCCACGTGGGTGACACCATCATTGGTATCAAAGGCCGCGTTGGTTTTGAAGCAGCCGCGCCGTTGGTGATTATCAAAGCGCACCACACGTTGGAAAAACACGTATTGAGCGAGCAACAATTGTATTGGAAAGAACAATTGGCCAACTGGTACGGAAGCCTGCTGCACAAAGGCCAATTTATGGAGCCTGTCATGCGCAACATCGAGACATTCTTGGCCGATACCCAAGCCCACGTTTCGGGATTGGTACACGTTCATTTGGCACCGTACCGTTTCCACGTTGAAGGCATTGAATCAAACTACGATTTGATGTCGTCGGTGTTTGGTAGCTACGGTGAAATGAACAACGCTTGGACAGGCGACGACGTTCGTGGTTTTGCCAAAGTAGCGTCAAACCAAGTGATGATTTATCAGAAAATTAGTGAGTTGAATCAGTAATTCGTTATTAGTCGTTTATTACTGAGTACAGTGTTAAGTAAGTAGTTTTATTTCTTACCCGCAGAAACCCGCTGAAAAATACAAACGCAGATTTTCGCTGATAAATGACCTAATAAAGTTATTTTCATCGGCGAATATCTGCGGTTCTTAATCTGCGCAATCCGCGGGTAAAACTTACAAAACTTAGCTAACAATTAACTAACGGAAGTGTCGCATGAGAAAAGCTTTACTCTTTATAATCGCGTTTTTGTGGGTAGTGTTGGAGAGTAGGGCCCAAAACGAAGGGTGGGCTATCTGTAACAGCGGCGCTAATTTGTACTTCAAAATAGTAGGTAGTGGCAATCCTGTCCTCGTTGTTAGTGACGTGGGAAATTCGTCGAGCTACTTAAAAGAGCTCGTTCAAAAGCTATCGGAAACCAACCGTGTTGTCTTCTACGACCCGCGCGCAACGGGCAAAAGTCGTTTTCCGTACATCAGTGACTCTACGGTCAATTTCAATAAAGCGGTGGCCGATATTGAAGCCCTCCGAATGGTGTTGCGTATTCCGAAATGGTCGGTGATGGCGCACGGTTTTGGGGCCAAAATTGCCTGTGCGTATGCGTCGCAAGCGGGTTCGCATTTGGGACAACTTATTCTTGTGAATCCCGTGTCGATGACGACCTTACCCAATAGCTCCGATGTGTATTTTGACACGCACGAGGACTATGGTTTTTCGGGAATGCTGTCACAAGAAGTCATCAATCGGCGATTTGAAAAACTACAACAGCACCTTCAGACAATTGCGCCCGATTCGGTGGCACGTGCCAAAGCCATCATGGGTTTTCAGGCTGCCACTTACGTACACGATACCCTTCACGAGCCCATAGCGGCAGGGTTTTTGTACGAAAAAATTCAGAATATCGACATAAAAAGCAGGGTAAGTAGTAAATTTGTTCCTAATCCGTTTGATTGTGTTACGAGTATTCGCCAACGCGGAATCCCCGTCATGGTGGTATTATCGCGACAACGGTTCAATCTTAGTGGATTGGTAAATTACTGGAAAAAAGCACTGCCTACGGCCTCCATTGCGGTGATTGACCGAGCGCATCATTTTCCTTGGTTGGACAATCCTGCGGTGTTTTACGCAAAAGTAAATTCGTTCTTACAATCATTTATCGCCGAAACGAATGTCATCGTCGCCCAAAAAAAAGTTAGTCGTCCTGTCAGGCGCGGGTATCAGCGCCGAAAGCGGTATTAAAACCTTTCGCGATTCGGATGGATTGTGGGAGGGCTATAGCATTGAGGACGTAGCCACGCCCGAGGGCTGGCGCAAAAACCCGCAGTTAGTACTTGATTTTTACAACGAACGGCGTAAACAAGCACTTTCAGTAGCGCCCAACGCTGCTCACTTGATTTTGGCAGAATTGGAGCAGTACTTTGATGTTCAGATTATTACCCAAAACGTCGATAATTTGCACGAAAAAGCAGGTTCTACCAACGTATTACACCTTCACGGTGAGCTTTTTCAATCGCGCAGTACTAAAAATCCTCGTTTGGTGTATGACATCAAAGGGTGGGAGTTGAATTTAGGTGACAAATGCGAACTTGGTAGCCAACTACGCCCCAACATTGTGTGGTTTCACGAAGAAGTACCGATGATGGAACCCGCCGTTGAATTGACTGAGCAAGCCGATATTTTTGTGGTGGTTGGTACGTCGTTGGTGGTATATCCTGCGGCAGGTTTGGTGTACTACGTACGTCCCCGCGTGCCGATTTTTGTGGTTGACCCCAAAACGCCAGAGCTGGCTGGGAGCACCAAGTACGTCACGTTTATTCCCGAAAAAGCGACGGTTGGGATGGAGTTGTTGAAAGAGATGCTGCTTGAAAAATACCTTTAGGAAGTGGGAATAGATTGACACTGAATGTTTTGTATTTTGTGCATGTTATACAAATGGAAAACTTTGAGAGAAATGAAAACTGAACGAAAGACATTAAAAAGTATTGCTCGAAAAATTTTGGCTGATAAGAAGATAATTCAGGCCAAAGGAATGGAAAGGGCTGCCACCGAAGATGGAATCAAATTTGTCAAACCTTTTTCCTTATCTCATTCTTGAAACTGAACAAGGCTTCTATTTTGATAATGAGCAAGGAGTAACGTACTACGTTTATTTTACTGATGCGACGGGCTATTTCCCAGACAGTGATTACGGTGATTATTTGAAAATCTTTGGGTTTGAGCCAACTTCAGAATCAAATGGAAGAGGACATTGTGTACATTTCGGCCATTACATCTTCACAAAATCCTTTATTAGAGCGTTTTGAATCAGATTTTCGGTTTTTACGCTCGTATCTCAAATAAACACTGGGCTGGGGTATAAATAAAATCTACAAAAGAATTATCAATCATACAAAATGCAACTTTTAGACGGAAAGGCCCTGTCGGCGCAGGTAAAAGCCGAGATTAAAGTAGAAGTAGATAAAATCAAAGCGGAAGGCGGAAAAACGCCCCATTTGGCAGCGATTTTGGTAGGAAATAACGGCGCAAGCGAAACCTACGTAGCGTCAAAAATCAAAAGCTGTGAAGAAGTTGGGTTTAAGTCAACGCTCGTGCGCTTGCCTGAAACCACTTCAGAAGCGGAATTACTCACGCATATCGAAACCCTCAACAACGATGCCGACATCGACGGTTTTATTGTGCAATTGCCGCTTCCTTCCCACATTTCTGAAAACACCGTGATGGAAGCCGTTGCTCCTGAAAAAGACGTGGATGGTTTCCATCCCATCAACGTAGGGCGGATGTGCAAAGGCTTGCCTGCCTACATTTCTGCTACTCCATTTGGGATTTTGGAGATGCTCAAGCGCTACAACATTGACACCGCTGGTAAGCACTGTGTGGTAGTAGGACGTAGCCAAATTGTGGGGCTTCCGATGAGTATTTTGATGCAACGTAATACTGCCCCAGGCAACGCTACCGTGACGATTTGCCACAGCCGTACGCATAACTTGAAAGAGGTTTGTCAGAGTGCAGATATTTTGATTGCGGCGCTGGGACGGCCTGAGTTTATCACGGCTGATTACGTAAAAGAAGGCGCGGTTGTGATTGACGTGGGTATTACCCGCGTGGTGGATGAATCCAAAAAGAGCGGTTTTGCCATTAAAGGTGACGTCAAATTTGACGAAGTAGCGCCCAAATCGAGCTACATTACCCCCGTCCCAGGCGGAGTAGGGCTAATGACCATCTGTGGCTTAATGACCAACACACTTTTGGCCTCGAAAAAAGCTATTTTTAAGTAAGGGTGGGGGATTGGTTACTAGTTATTGGTTAATTACTACCAATAACTAGTAATCAGTAACAGTACCTAGCTCGGCATATAATTCAGATCATTGTTACGCTTGAGTTTGATGATACCCGTTGCGTTCAGGAATAAAATGAACGGATAGGTAGGGTCAAACTCATGCCATTTTACGCCAAAATTGGCTCTTCCTCCCAATTTGTGGTGATTATTGTGGTAGGATTCGCCCATCATCAAAAAGTCGAATGGAAGCAGGTTTTTGGCCGTGTCGTTTACTTTGAAATTAGTATAACCGTATTTGTGCGCGTACCAATTGATGATAACGCCGTGGACGGGACCCATCAAAAAGTGAATTGGCAACAACAAAAACATCCACCAAGCCGTCGCAAATTGGAGGTAAAATAAGACGTATAATGCGCCCCAACCAATACGAATAATCCAATAATCACCCAAACGCTCCATAAACTGCCAGTGAGGAACATCCTTTTTAAACTTGGCAGGAATTTGGTCTTCACGGTGTAATATATTGTTGTAATAATTCTTGGTTTTCCACATCATATCAAAAAGACTCGACGAAAAACTCGGCGAATGAGGGTCTTCTTCGGTATCGGCGTAAGCATGATGCAGGCGGTGCATCACCCCATACGCATACGGACTTAAAAATGATGAGCCTTGAAAAATAAAGGTAAGCGTATAAAAGAATTTCTCCCAAAACGGGCTCATGGTAAACATTTTGTGAGCGGCATAACGGTGTAAGAAGAAGGTTTGCATCAAAAGAGACAAATACCAGTGGGCTACAAAAAATAAGAGAATGTACATAAATTGAGAAAATGAATTGAAACGATACTACCACAAAAGTATCGGGAGGGTTTGGAAGAAAAGATGAGAAAAATCAGGTTTCTTTGTTTTTTAAAACAGCATTAAAAATGACATTTAACGATTTTAAACAAAGTCTCTCGCTCTCAGGGCCATCGTCGGATTGTCCTGTTTTAGTGAAAGCGCTTTGGTACGACGCCAAAGGGCAGTGGGATGAAGCACACGATATAGCTCAGTCGCGGGAAGGCACGCGCGACTACGACCGCTTGCACGCCTATTTGCACCGCAAAGAAGGAGACCAATGGAATGCAGGCTACTGGTACCGCCGTGCCCGCGCCGAAATGCCTTCGTATTCGTTGGAACAAGAATGGGAAGAATTGGTAAAACTGTGGTTGTGAGTTTTAGAATGTCGAGGGCAGACGGGGTTGCCCGAGCGATGCAGAATGTCGAATAGAAATGCAAAACGTGCCTCAGGTTGCTCACAACCTGAGTAGCCTGTGCTTCTGGTTGCTTACAACCAGAAGACGCGACATTGTAGTAAATGCAAGTAAAAAAGTACTTTTGGAAAATAGAACCTATTGACCCACTTTTTTACCATTTATTTCCCATGAAGTCTTTCTTTTTTTGTTTCGCTGTGCTGTTGTTTTCGGCGTCTTTCTCAGGGTTTTCACAAGATAAAATAGGGATTGTTAAACACAATCACTTGGCACTTCAAGTGGCCGATTTGCAGGCGAGTGCAAAGTTTTATGGGGAAGTATTGCAATTAGAACGCATTGAAGTGCCCGACAATTTAAAAGCGATTCGGGCGTGGTTTAAAATTGGTACCGACCAACAAATTCACCTGTTGGCAGGACGAACACAACCCGTCGTCAACGACCGCAACGGTAGCCATTTTGCGGTCTTTGTGGCTTCCATGGAGAAAGCAGAAGCGTATTTAACCCGTCTCAAACTCCCTTTTCACAAACAAACACGCTTTGACGGAGTCATTCAAATCTACGTTCCTGATCCCGACGGGTATTTGGTCGAACTCAATGAGTGGAAACCCTAGGGGAATGTCGAGTGCAGAAGTACGAATGTCGAATGTGTCTCAGGTTGCTCACAACCTGAGTTTATGAATGTGCTTTAGGTTTCTCAAAACCTGAATGCCTTTACAGCTCACTTTCTCGCATAATAATACAAGTTGACCGACGGAACATTTCGGCGTTCGCTGAGGGTAAAATAACCTTTGTTGTTTAGGTCAAAACAGACAGCTTCCCCTTGAGGTTCAAAGATATAGGGTAGATTCTTGGTGGGTGCACGGAGCAGTACTTCTCCTACCGTTTCAGTGGCTTTACGTTTCCAATAATAGATGGCCGTATAGCCTCTAACGATAATCTCTGTTCCTATGGTAGAAACTGCACCTCCCGTTAAATCGGCTCCAATCGTCATTTCGCCAACTTTCTCAGCGGTAATTACTTCGGTAGTGGATTGGGGGTAAGCCAGTCGGTACACGCGGGCATTAGTAAGCCATTTAGTGACAATGTAAATATCTTTTGTCAAAGGGTCAAGGAGCAACGTTTCGGAATCATAAGCCCCGTCGGGAAAGCGAAAACGAATCCAGTCATGATTAGTGATGGTAGAAGACGGGGTGCTAGGTTCTGGAAAGCGATAAATGGCTTTAATATCTCTAATATTTGTATTATCACCGATGTCTGCCAAATAAATGTAGGATTCATTGGCGTCGGGGCCTGGCCCCACGGCCATATCTTCCCAGTCGTAATTGATAAATGGAGTGGTGTAAGTAGCAACAATTTTTCCTGCTCGATTGAGCAAATAAAGGTGGTCAGGAGAGCCCGCATCTTCGTGTGTCCAAAGCAAACCTGGTTGTTTTTTGCTATCGGCCAATCCTGATGCTTCGTCAAGCTCTTCGGCGGGGGAGACTGGGCTAGCGGTGGGCGTATCCGAAAAAACATCGGATAACTCCGTGGGTTCGCCAGGTGTCGGTGTTGGTTTTTCGCATGAAATCACTAAAAAGGCGCAGATACTTACTAAAAAACAAAATTTGTTCACAGCTATAATTGTCAAAGTTTTGTAATAACCAACTCTACGCGTCGGTTGAGCTGGCGAGTTTCCTCGCGGTTGTTGTTGGCAATCGGCCGACTTGATCCAAACCCTTTTCCCGTAATTCGATTCGCTGCGATGCCTTTTTTGACCAGAAAAGCTTTCACCACTTCGACACGCTGACGAGACAAGGCTAGATTTAAATCGAAATCTCCACGGTTGTCAGTGTGGCCTTGGAGTTCGATGAGAGCCGTAGGATGTTCTTGCATAAATTTGACCAAGTTATCCAATTCAGCATTCGACTCGGGCAGCAATTCGGGCTTGCTTTGTGCAAAACGTAAGTTTTGCAACACGATTGCCTTCCCAACTGAAACGTTTTTGTTATCTAAAGAAGTATAGTTTTTTGCAATTTCTGGGGCATTTTCTTTGGGGGACTCTTTGGGCGGCTCTTTCGGAAGTGGCGAAGGTACAACGGGGGCTGGGGCAACGGGTGTCGGTACGTCTGCGCTTAACGGTTGACTGATTTTAGCCTCTAACAGCTGAAAATCACGCTTAATAGTGGCAGGGTCAACCGCGTAATCGTACAATTTTATCATCGCCACGGCTCCGTCACTCGCTTCGTCTTTGACGATAAGATCATCAAAGAAAAAATTTAGCATTCCGTCTTCGTCAATCGTTCCTTGGGAAAAACGGTCGGTAAATTCGACTTTCGACTCCCCGTCCACGTACATTTTGAGCTGCATAGTTTTGGCATCCCGCGACACCACGTAATGGGTGTATTCATTGGGGTTGACGGGGGCTTTGGTGCCTACGGCAAAATTGTAAAAATTGAGTTTGCCATAATAGATGTAGCAACCGTTGTCGGACTTGCGATTTTTAAAGTCAACCACGCGTTTCCAACTGTCGAGGGTAGTAAAACGGAAGTAAATTTCGATGGTGTACGAACCGCTAAGAAAGCCATTGGCCGCGCGATTGTCAAACTGTAAACCACAGTTTTTGTCAAATACATAAACCGTCCGTTGTAGGTTTTTAAGTTCAGGTAGTTTTTCGTTTTGAAATATCCCTTCTTGGCCTAATACCTTGAGCTTAGGTAGTTTGCCAGACTCTTCTTCAAGGGAATTTTCAAAACGGTAAACCCCGATTCGCTGAGCTTGAGCGCTCGAAAGCAACGCTACAATATACCATAAGAATAGGCTAATGAAACGCATAGGCTAGAGTAGGAAGGGTGAATACAAAGCCAAAAGTAGTGAATTAGATTCAAATTTTGTAGATATTAGGCAGCTCCACTCGGGGTAAACCTGCTAGTTATGATTTGTCTTTCCATCGAAATCGTGCGTCAAACGTCATTGGCGTAATATTGGTTATGCTGATTCGAGGCGCGTCTGGGTGGCTCGGGTTAATGAGGTAGTTAAACTCCTGAGGAACAATACTACTAGGCACTTTGAGAACGGCTGCTTCGTTGCCCAACACAAAATCATCGCCAATGGTTTGGGTCGTAACCGTAGGAGGCTTGGCGTCCCAGTCGTCAGGTAAATCTTCGAGGCTCACCTCCAACATAGTGAGGTCATCAGGAATCTCAATTTCGACGTAATACCTGTCTGAAGGCAAATCTTCGCTTAAGTCAAGGTGAACCGAAACTTCCAAGGTAGCTAAGGCACGGCTTTCAGCGGTATATACCAAGCGAGTATATAAGCTATTCCATCGGTAGCCTTTGGCCATAGAAGCACCGATGCCTAACAAAGTGGTCTTTAGGTATTTTTCGCGCTCAATTCGATAGACTTTCATTAGGCAAAATTTCCAAATTCAATGCGATTGAGACAAAAAGTTACTTCGTCGATGCCCGTAACGGTGTCTAATAAGCTTTCTGGGGTATTTCCGCCGAGAGATAAGTTTGGCTTTTTTAACCAACGCTGAAATTTTTCCTCCTCATTATTAAATACTTCTAGTCCAAAATCAAGCAATTCTGTGATGAGGACAATCAATTCGCTGTCACGCGTATCGAGCAACGAATGCTCACTTTTTTTCTTATTGTAGGTGGTTTGCGGCATCCCTACGATGGATAAAACAGCTTTGACGGGTCGATTTAGGCGTTTACTAATGACCTCAATCGTGTGATAAGGAATCCCGCCTCGAATGATTCCTACCCGTTCCATTTTATTACTCCAAGTATAGTTTTTACCTTCGGCTTCAATCACCCATTTTTTAGGTGAAGTGGCCATATCGGACGCCTTTTTTATACTTCTTTGGGTGTTAAACGGCAACGTATTACTGGTTTTTTGGGTCATTGTGCAACATATTTGTTGTGAATATATAACAAATGAGTTGTATCCGAAAGTTCTTTGTTTTTAATTTGATGCGTTAACTCAATCTTTTGCTATGAAACCTGCTTCAACATTAGAAGTGTGGCTACGTGGACCACTCCCCGACGTCCCCGCTTTGTTACAACCCGTTGCCCATGCGCTTCTGCAAGCCCGCGAAGAGGTCGAAAAAATGGGTACTGATTTTGCGAATGAAAAATTATGGGAGCGCCCTTCCGAAATGGCTTCGGTAGGGTTCCATTTACAGCACCTTACGGGGGTATTGGATCGGCTTTTTACGTACGCCAAAGGCGAAATGCTTAATCCTTCGCAACTCGAATGGCTGGCCAATGAAGGAAAACCAACGCTAGGACAAGAGTCGTTTCAGCAATTGTTTTTGTTGTTTAGTCAACAAATTGATAAAGCCATTGCGCAGCTCATCGCTACCGATGAAACTACTTTGCTCGAACAACGCGGGGTAGGGCGGGCACAAATTCCATCGACGGTGCTTGGGCTTCTTTTCCACGCTGCCGAACACACGCAGCGCCACGTCGGCCAATTGCTCGTGACAGTGACGGTGGTTAAGGGTTGATTGAGTTTCGGGTTTAATGTTTCCAGTTTTTAACTCCTATTTCTTATATCGAGCGGGTTGTGAGCAACCCTTGGCACATAGGCTACTCGTAATTCATAATTCCTAATTATCCCTTCTTTTCATGTGCAAAATCGGATAGGGTTTGCCCATTCCATCGGTTTCGGAACGGCTGATGACTTGAAATCCCATGCGTTCGTAAAAACCGACGGCTTGCGGATTTTGCTCGTTGACATCAACCCGTTTTACCCCTAAGTCCTTGATGGCGTGAGTCACCAACACTTTGCCCAAGCCTTGTCCGCGAGCGCCGGGATGGATGAAAAGCATTTCGAGACTATCGTCGTGTACACCCATAAAACCCACAATAGCTCCCTCCAAACTACGAATACATTCCAAGTGTACAGCTTTGAGGTACTCGTTGAGAATCAGTGGTTTGAAGTATTGAATGTCAGATTCTGGCAAAAAATGATGTGTGGCACGGACCGAAGCTTCCCATACTTCGACGATTTCAACAAAATCGGATGGTTGCGCTAATTCAATAGTAATAGGGTTTGAAAAGGAGGGCATACAAATCGAACGTGTTTTTTTATAAAAGTACGACTATTTTTGCAGCTTATCTTTTCTGTTCCTAACCACGTCTTTTCACTTATGCGTCTGTTCGTTTTTCTCTTGTTTTTAGTGGCAATATCATCGCGGGCTCAATTAACGGCTCCTTCCCTGAAAGTTAGCTGGGAAATTGTGGAAAATAACCACAAGGGTAAAACCGCTTCATTGACTTCGTTCACCATCACCAATACGTCGAAAAAAGCCCTCCCAGCCTCGGGTTGGAGCTTGTTTTTTAATTTCGTTCGTACGATCGACAGCACTGCATCTTCCGATTTTACGATTAAGCACATCAACGGTGATTTGTTTCAACTAACCCCCACGGCGGCGTTTCAAGGCTTAAAAGCGGGAGCTTCGGCTACGGTTTCGTTTGTGTCACAAGCGTGGGTAGTGAACTTTACCGATGCGCCCGCGGGCTTGTATTGGGTATGGAACCAAGAACCAGCACGGGGGTATTCGTTGACCGACTATATCATAAAACCGTCCACGCAGCCGCGTCAATATCAGCGTTTTTTAGGCGATAAATTGGGGCTTATTACTCCCCAAATGATCTATGCTCAAAATAAATCGACGGAAGATATTGCCGAAAAAGACCTGCCCAAAATTCTACCAAGTCCGCAGCAATACCGTGAGCGAGGGACGCCATTTATAATCACGCCTCAAACCGTTCTTTCAGTTCCTTCGCTATTTCGCGATGAAGCTAGCTTTTTAGGAAGTCAATTATCGACGATGTTGGGAAGCCCTTTGGCATTCTCTACCGAAAAGCAAGGTTCGGGTATTGTATTTAAAGAAGAAGCTATGCCAAAAGAAGCGTACCGATTGATGGTCAATCAGAGCGGTATTGAAATTACGGCCTCCGACCGAGCGGGTGCTTTTTACGGTGTACAATCGTTGTTAGCATTGCTGCCCACGACAGCTTGGGGAAAAACCCAAGCCAGTTTGTCGGTGACGGGCGTAGAAGTGAGCGACCAGCCGCGCTTTGGTCACCGTGCAATTATGTTGGATGTCGCACGTAATTTTCATTCGAAGGCGCAATTGCTCAAACTGCTCGATTTGATGGCTTCGTATAAGCTTAACGTTCTGCATTTACACTTTTCGGACGATGAAGGTTGGCGGTTGGAAATACCTTCGCTACCCGAGCTTACCCAAGTTGGAGCAGTGCGAGGGCACACCACAGACCCTTTAAAACAACTCCAGCCTGCCTACGGTTCGGGGCCTGATGCTTCCCAAAATGCAGGGACGGGGTATTATAGTCGTCAAGATTTTTTGGAAATTTTACGCTATGCCAATGCCCGCCACATCAAAGTAATCCCCGAAATCGAAGCGCCTGGGCACGCCCGAGCGGCCGTAGTCGCCATGAAAGCTCGCTATTCGCAAAAAATGGCTCAAGGGCAAAAAGAGGAAGCTGAAAAATACCTGCTTCATGACCCCGCCGATCGCTCAGTATATCGTTCGGTGCAGTCGTGGAACGACAACGTGATGAATGTAGCCATGCCATCAACGTATCGTTTTTTGGAAAAAGTAACGGATGAAATCGTGGCCATGTACCGGGATGCCAACGCTCCGCTGGAAACCATTCACTACGGGGGTGATGAAGTGCCTGGTGGCGTATGGACGCAGTCGCCCGCTGTTGAGCAATTGCGCAGAAGTACTCCCACTATCCAATCGACGGATGACCTTTGGTATTATTTCTACGGAAAAGTGATTGATATAGCCCAAAAACGCGGTCTTTATGTCTATGGTTGGGAAGAAGTGGCGATGCGCAAAACGTTGCTTGATGGTAAAAATCACGTTATCCCAAATCCTGATTTTGTGGGAAAAGGTGTACAAGTGGACGTGTGGAATAACGTGCTCGGCTGGGGCGCCGAAGACTTGGCGTATCGCCTTGCCAACTCGGGCTACAAAGTAGTCCTTTCGTGCGTTACGCACCAGTATTTTGACATGTCTTACTACAAGTCGTTTGATGAGCCAGGGTATTATTGGGGCGCTTATACCGACGTTGATAAGCCGTTTTCATTTATCCCTTACGACTATTTTAAAAACTCGAAAGAAGACCGTTTAGGCAATCCCCTCGACCGCTCGATTTTTAATGGAAAAGAGCGTTTGACGGAATATGGAAAGCAAAATATCGTAGGGATTCAGGGATTGCTGTGGAGCGAAACCGTCAATTCGCCTGAGCGGTTGGAGTACATGATGTTGCCAAAACTGCTTGGAATGGCCGAACGAGCATGGGCACTATCACCTACGTGGGCAGAGCAAAATGATGAGAAAGCCTATCAGAAAGCGTGGTCGGTATTTGCCAATCAGCTCGGCAAGCGAGAGTTGCCACGGTTGGATTATAAATCGGGCGGATACGCGTATCGCATCCCAACGGCAGGGGCAATGGTTGAAAACAATCAAGTAAAAGCCAATGTACAATTGCCAGGATTGACGATTCGCTATACCACCGATGGCACCGAGCCGACGGCAACTAGCGCGGTGTATAGCCAGCCTTTGCCCGTGAGTAAAACCCTTAAATTGAAAGTATTTACCGCCAGTGGCCGTGCCAGCCGTACGGTGGAGGTGAATCCATAAATAGTAAAGTAGTTCCAATTTTGTTTAATTTCGTAAAACAAACAGAAGCGAAAATGGCAGCACACAAACTCTCGCCTTTACAATTAGAATTGCTGAAGGTGTATTCATTTCAACCTTCAGAAGAAGACTTATTGGCTGTAAAACAGATGCTTGCCAGCTATTTTTCCAATAAATTGATTTCTAAAATTGGGGAAGCTGTAGAAGAAAAAGGTATTTCAGAGGAAGATTTAGAAAAATGGCTTGATGACTAAACTACGTATTGTGCTGGACACCAATGTGTTTTTGGTTTCGTTAGCCCCTCAATATAAATACCATTGGATTTATCAGTATTTGTTAGCTGGCAAATTTGAACTATGATTAACCACCGAAATTTTACTTGAATATGAAGAAGTGATTGTTCAGAGATATGGATTAGAGCGGGTGGAAGGCATGTTAAATTATTTGCTTCTTTTGCCCAACATACTACTTATTAGTCCTTCCTTTCGGTGGTATTTAATAGAGGCTGATCACGACGATGATAAGTTTGTTGATTGTTATATTGTAGGGAATGCTGATCATCTAGTGGGGAATGATAAACATTTTAACGTATTAAAATACAGTGATTTTCCTCGGTTTAGCCTACTTAAATATGAGGAGTTTGAAGCGATGTACAAAGATAAGCTGTCTTAAATTTTTTTGCATAATTGTATTATTGTCAGGCTAAAGTTCGGTGCTGACGATGAGCACTATATTCGAGTGCTACCGCTCTATTTTCACGGTACAGTTCGGGAAAATCCATTAAAATCCGTAGGTCTTTACTCTAACCAACAATTCGACAACCCTGCTTTTTTGTTAATTACTCTTCTCTTGTTTAGCAAAACCCCTATTTGTTGAAATTTCAATAGTTTTATGGTTGCAACTGTCTGTAAAACAGATTTTTATAAATTGCAACGTTTTTGCAACGCTTAAAATTTGGTGTTTTGAGGGCGTGTGAAGTAGCTTTAAACAATGTCAAAGCTAAATTTCAATCATACGATTTGACTCCGCTTTTTGCTGCGGATTCTTATCTTCGGATTACTACTGGTAGTGTGTTGGTTTTGGTACGAAAAACAGTTGCAAGCATTGGATCAACAACTTCGCTAACGGCAACAACAAGTAGAAAATAACCCTTAGAAACATAACCGCAATCCAAAGCAAGTAACTCTATGAAAAACGCAATACTACCCAAATGCTTCTTCGTCATGTTACCAGCTCTCTTGTTGAGTGGCTTGGTGTTTGCACAACCCAGTACAGCAACCCTTACAACCGCAACTCCTGTGTGCGCAAGTTCAAACGTAACCGTTACGTTCAACTTTGCAGGTTGGACCACCAGTACAAGCGCAAGCCTTGAGCTGAGTGATGCAAATGGGAATTTTCCTGGAACCATCATTGGCAACATTGCTGCTGGTCCAGCAACGAGCCCTGGTTCCATCTCTGGAAACCTTGGAGCAGTCACCCCAAGTGCGTCTTATAGATTAAGGATAAATTCTCTTTCCCCTGCGGGGAGTTTTTCTACTTCCTCATTTACCATTTCAGGAGATCAGATTACGGCTACTTATCCAAACCCATTAGGGCCCTATTGTGTGGGTGATCCGATTTCGGTTTCTTACGTACTTGACTGTAACTTTCTTTCTGGGAACACGTTTACCTTGCAATTGAGCAATGCGTCTGGGAGCTTTGCTTCCCCCATTACAATCGCTTCGGTAAACTCTTCCGTCAGCGGGGCAATTAATGGTAGTTTCCCCGATGTACCAACAGGCAATGGCTATCGGATACGTATTGTGTCCAGCAATCCAAGTGGTGTTATTAGTAACCAGTCCTTACCTTTCCGAATTGGTAGTGGTACCCTGAAGAATGCAGACATGTCGTCCATGAAGCCTAATGGTTCAATTTTTTGCCAAGGAGAATCTCTCAACTTATTTTACGAATTCGACCCAGCTGATCCAATCAATGCAGGCAATATTTATACCATTCAGCTGAGTAATAATAACTTTTCTACTTTCCGTACGATTGGCCGTTTAGCATCCACTGCTAAATCAGGAGCAATCCAAGCGGTGATACCTTATGACATCAGTGGAAATAATTATGAAATCCGTATTGTAGCCAGTGCGGGACCAATTGATGGATGTGAATACGGGCTTTACTTTATTCCTTCTGTCCGTCCGACATTAACTGATCCAAATAATTCTTTCGTTTGTTTGGGGGCTACTGTGGCTTTTAGTACTAGCCCTGGGTTCGATGTCTATCAATGGCAACGAGTTTGTTCTCCAGCCTTCACCAATACCACCGCTGGTTTCACCACACCCGCTTCTGTTGCGATTGCCAAAAATGGGTCTAATGTGTATGTGGCAACTGCCCAAGGCTTGGTGATTTCCCGTAACGGTGGGACTACCTATACCGAAGTCGTATTACCCGCAGAAACTGTCAATGATGTTTTTGTCAGCGGCTCCAATGTATATGCTTCGACCGACCAGGGCTTGTATGTCTCCAGTAATAATGGTAGTAGCTTCCTCACTTTGTTTGGTACAGGCAATGGAATTCCAGTTGCGAAGGTGCGCGCTTCGGTGGCTACGTCCAACGGTGGCAACGATTACATTTATGCCGCCACCTCTAGTGGCTTGTCTCGCCGCATCAATACAGGTGGTTTCACTACCGTTCTTTCCAGTGTATCCGTGGCTGATATTTTTGTAGAAGGCACCAATGTATATGTTGCTACCAACAATGGGGTTTATGTCTCCAACGACAACGGTACAACTTTCAGTTCTCCCTTTCAGATAGCCAATGGTCTGCTCAGCAACAACATTACTGCCATTTTTTTCAAAGACGGCATCATGTATGCGGGCACAGACAGTGGCATCAGCATTTCTACTAATGGAGGTCTGAATTGGGTGTCTTACAATACTGGTAATAGCGAACTGCCCGATAATCTTATCCAAGCCATCTCAGTGGTCAATAACTTTATCTATGTGGGCACTCCAAAAGGGTTAGCCGTGACCAACTTGGGGGGAGATAGTTTTACGACCATTTCGGTAGGTTTGCAAACGCCCAACATTTATGGTATCGTAGCGGAAGCTACCAGTAGTACAACTACCAGTGTCTTTTTGGCCACTCCTGATGGGGTTGGTTCGACTGCTTTCACCCTAACGGGTAACTTAGACAGCGACCTAACATTCGATATTGCTTCGGTTACTGCGGCAGATTCCTGGTGCCGCTATCAAGTCAAAGTGATTGAAAACACCTGTTCGATAACCAGTAATCAGGTTCGTGTCGCGGATATTCCACCCACTATCTCTTTGTCTAAGGTAGATCCAACGACTTGTAATGGCCAAAACGGAACCATCACGGTATCTGGCTTGGTGCCGGTGACAAAGTATCAACTCATCTACAGTGGAGGAGCAGTTGGCTCGCCTGCGTCTGGGGATAATGTTACGACCAATGCTAGTGGCCAAATTACCATCAACGGACTGAGTGCTGCTACCTATAGCGTTAATGTGGTCAGTCTGATAGAGCCACCTAATCCTGGCTGTGCCTCCAATGTAACAACGATAATGCTCACTGATCCGATTAAACCGAGCGTTACTCTCGGTACGATTACTCCCATTTGTGCAGGGGCTATGTCGTTTACCATTCCATATACCAATCCCACGCAATCGCCCAACCAATATTCGATTTCGGGGGCAGATATTTCCCCCATCACCAACGGAGGTTTGTCCAACCCCATCACGGTCAATTTAAGTACTGCCGCTGTGGGAGGTTTACTTTCCTTTGTTCTCACTGTTAGAAATGCCACAACTGGCTGCGTATCAAGCAATATTACGGGTAGTGTGACGGTTGATCCCGTGAGCGTGGGGGGAAGCATTTTAGGTTCAACCACGGTTTGTTCGGGGACAAACAGCACGGTCTTAAGCTTGTCGAGTCAAACGGGCAGCGTTCAAAAGTGGCAATCGTCGTTGAGTTCCGATTTCAGCGGAGCAACCGACATTGCCAACACAACGACTCAACTCATAGCAAGTAACTTAACCCAAACGACCTACTACCGTGCTTTGGTGAAGAGCGGTGTTTGTTCGCAAACCACTTCCGCCACCGCGACGGTGACGGTTGACCCCGTGAGCGTGGGAGGCAGCATTTCAGGTTCAACCACGGTTTGTTCGGGGACGAACAACACGGTTTTAACCCTATCGGGGCAAACGGGCAGCATTCAAAAGTGGCAATCGGCGTTGAGTTCTGATTTCAGCGGAGCAACCGACATTTCCAACACAACGACTCAACTCACGGCAAGTAATTTAACCCAAACGACCTACTACCGTGCTTTGGTGAAGAGCGGTGTTTGTTCGCAAACCACTTCCGCCACCGCGACGGTGACGGTTGACCCCGTGAGCGTGGGAGGCAGCATTTCAGGTTCAACCGCGGTTTGTACGGGGACAAACAGCACGGCTTTAACCTTGTCGGGGCAAACAGGCAGCGTTCAAAAGTGGCAATCGGCGTTGAGTTCCAATTTCAGCGGAGCAACTGACATTTCCAACACAACGACAGAGCTGACGGCAAGTAATTTAACCCAAACGACCTACTACCGTGCCTTGGTGAAAAGCGGTATTTGTTCGCAAACCACTTCCGCCACTGCGACGGTGACGGTTGACCCCGTGAGCGTGGGGGGTAGCATTTCAGGTTCAACCACGGTTTGTTCGGGGACAAACAGCACGGTTTTAACTTTGTCGGGGCAAACAGGCAGCGTTCAAAAGTGGCAATCGGCGTTGAGTTCCGATTTCAGCGAAGCAACCGATATTTCCAACACAACAACGCAACTCACAGCGAGTAATTTAACCCAAACGACCTACTACCGTGCCTTAGTGAAAAGTGGTGTTTGTTCGCAAACCACTTCCGCCACCGCGACGGTGACGGTTGACCCCGTAAGCGTAGGAGGTAGTATTTCAGGTTCAACCACGCTTTGTACGGGGACAAACAGCACGGTTTTAACCTTGTCGGGCCAAACGGGCAGCATTCAAAAGTGGCAATCGTCGTTGAGTTCCGATTTCAGCGGAGCAACTGACATTTCCAACACAACGACAGAGCTGACGGCAAGTAATTTAACCCAAACGACCTACTACCGTGCTTTGGTGAAAAGCGGTGTTTGTTCGCAAACCACTTCCGCCACCGCGACGGTAACGGTTGACCCCGTGAGCGTGGGAGGTAGTATTTCAGGTTCAACCACGGTTTGTTCGGGGACGAACAGCACGGTTTTAACCTTGTCGGGCCAAACGGGCAGTGTTCAAAAGTGGCAATCGTCATTGAGTTTCGATTTCAGCGGAGCAACAGACATTCCTAACACGACGACGGAACTGACGGCGAGTAACTTAACCCAAACAACCTACTACCGTGCTTTGGTGAAGAGTGGTGTTTGCAACGCCGTTAATTCCATACCAGCATTAGTACAAACTCACCGTAAACCCACTATTTCTTTAACTGTCATTCAGCAGAATCTTGTCGAAAGTAGCAACCAAACCTTTTGCGATATTGACGCCAATCCAGCGAACAGTTTACAATTTAACATTGCCACCGCTTGTGTATCGGGTAGTCCCGTGTGGCGGGTGCAGATAGGCGGCGGAACTTGGTCAGCTTGGAGCAGCACCGCGCCTAGCAGCCAATCAAGCGACAACCAAATGTATCGCTACCAAGCCGCTTGTGATGCCAACTGCCCCATAACGTACACCAGCCCTATTGAAGTAAGAATCAATTACCGCGCCAGCATACCTCAAAACATATCTCTGACTGCCGACGGTACGAGTGTGGCCGCAAACGAAGAAAAATCTATTTGCGACCAAGCAGGCACAGCCCTGACTTTCAATGCTACTTGCGCGGCGGGCGAGATTTTGCTCTACTCGGTGGATGGGGGTGGATATCTACCGACGGTTCCCAACCAAATCGTAGATGGGCAGTTTCACAATTACCGCGTTCGTTGTCAAAAAGCTGACGGGACGGTCTCGTGCATTGAGGCAGAATCGAGCATAATGCGCTTAAAAATCAGCACCATATTAGCGGCTCCCGTGGCAAGTTTGAATGTAACGAGTGGTTGTGGTGCGCCAAATAGTTTTTCAGGCACCGCTAATTGCGGTAGTTTAAACACGGTATGGTACAATGCTACAACGAATGTAGCTTTGCCTAATTTGCCGACTACAACTCCCAACGAAACGACGTCGTACTACGCTCGTTGTCAAAGTGATGTAGGTTGCCAAAGTGAAATAAGTAATGTAGTTACCTTCACGGTTGTGGCGGTCAACAATCCTCCTCTCCTGACTGTAAGTTCGGATTTGGTGTGTACGGGAGTTTTGGTGACGGTGTCAGCCAATTGCCCTGCGGGTTCTCGTGCTGAGTGGAATACGGGCATAATCGGAAACAGTTTTACGGTTTCCTTTAATAACGTGACCACCCAAAGCTATTCGGCCAAGTGTATTTTTGAAAATGGCTGCCAGAGTTTGTTAAGTTCAACAAAAACGGTACGATGGAAAGCATTTGAGTTGACCATTATCAACATCGGACAGAGCAAATCGGCCATCAAAACCAACGACCGCGCCGCCTGGGCAAGTCAGTTCGTAACGGCAGACGGGGGCCCTACTTTGGACAACAGCACAGAGACAAACCCCACGCTGTATTTTAGTGAAAACCCCAATAAAATAGGACCTCGTTACTGGACAATACACGCTGACGTTTGTGCGTTGGGCACGGAGGGCTCATTGACTTTTGATATGCTGTTGCGACCCGAAACGGGGGTAGCGCGCTCGTTTAACACACACGAAAACAACGCGCCCTACTTCATGTATGCCAACCGCGAAGGTTGGACGGAGTTATACGCTCAAAATCACCCTGCCTATGGTTTTTACCAAGACAATGGTGTAGGAGGTAACGTATATGACGCAGGTTTACCTAAAGGTCTCTACAAATTGGGTATTCGCTATTGGGACATGAAGGGTTGGGGCAGTATTTATCCATCGACGCGCAAGCCGCAAGGGAACGTATTGGCCTACCAAGAATATTGGTTCAGAATCCAGTCGAAAGATGGTGTAGGAATAGGCGCAGCCAGAACGGGTGATTTGTCAGCCTCGCGGGATTTAACCCCGCCGTCTTTTGCCAGTGTTATGCCAAACCCTGTGACGAGCCTCCTTGTCCTAAAAGTGCAAAATAGCCAAGGGAAAGAAGTAGCAGCTGAACTTTCAGATGCTTCGGGTCGGCGGGTACTCAATCGGCGTTTTGTAGCCGAAACCAACCAACACCAAGAGGAGTTTGAAGTCAGTGACTTGGCCAACGGGATGTACTTCCTGCGGGTGAACGCGGGCGAGAAGCAAGTTACCTTGAAGGTGATTAAAGTAAAGTAAAAATGTATCGCGGTTGGAGGGGGGGATTTTTACCCCCTATTCAACCGCGTCACTCCCAAATACAATGGGTAGCTCAAAACCAAGAAAACCACGGCATACACACTGCTGCCAGGGTCTTGGAAGCCCGCGCCAATCAGAAAGGCCACCGAAGCAATGAGTACAATCCACGGCACGACGGGGAAGCCTGGGACTTTCCACGGGCGAGGGACGTTGGGTTCGGATTTTCGAAGGTACAACAACGACGCAAAGCCTGAGGTGTAGCCAATCACAAAGAAAAACGTAGCGATGTCGGAGAGCTTTCCGCTGGCTTCTTTTCCGCTCAGGATAAATACTATAGCCATTGCGACCGACAATGGCATGGCAATGCTGGGCGTACCTCCTGCATTGACGCGCGTACCTTGGCGAATAAACAGGCCGTCGCGGCTCATGGAATACAATACGCGAGGGTTGAACATCACTTGAGCGTTGACAATCCCCAAAATCGAAATCATCAAGAAAAACGTCACTATCTTACCCGATTTCTCCCCAAAAATCATCGTAATGGCGTCGGCAGCGGCGAGTTTGGACTGCTGCAAGACTGGCATGGGCAAAATGTATAAAATAGCCACGTTGACCAACAAATAAATCACGACAATCAGCAACAGACCTCCAATCATCGACTTGGGTAAGTTACGCGCAGGGTCGGCGTCTTCTTCGGCAAAATAGGCCGCCGTGTGCCAGCCGTCGAAAGTGTAGAAAATGGCCTGCAACGCATAAATAATAGCTCCTACTAGCGAGCCTTTTGCTACGGCGCTGGTGGTGGTTTCTACTACTTGGGCAGTGGAAACATCGCTGCCGTAAATAAAACATATCACCACAAAAGCAAACAAGCCAATGGCTTTGGCTACGCTCATGATTTCTTGGGCGCGGCTGGCGGTTCGTAATCCCACCCAGTGTAAAAGACCTAACCCAATTAAAATGGCCGTGGCCATGTAACTTTCATACCCCGCCGTAGAAGGCAGAAGTAAAGCAATGTATTCGCTCATGGTGAAGGCTCCAAAAGCCGTAGCGGCGGAGGTGCCCAACCAACTGTTGAAACCAATCACAAAACCCGCATAGCCTCCAAAAGCCCGCCGAGCGTAAACGTACCAAGCCCCTGCTTTTGGGAAAGTTACTCCTAACTCAATGGTACATAAAACCCCCAAAAGTGCATAAACACTCACCAATATCCAGACACCCATAATGAGCCACGGGTCGCCAAGGGCTTGGGCAATGGGGCCTGGTTTTCGCAAAATTCCCGTTCCGATGGTTCCGCCAATGGTTACGGCAATGCCGAAGCCGACGCCAAGAATTTTAAGCAGCTGATTGTCTTTAGGTTGGGTGTCTGTTGATTGCATGTTGGTTAGGTTTAGGGAAGTGCCCGCTCAGTGGTTGTTACAACTATACAAAGAGTAGTAAGGCAGCCGTTGCTAAATTGCTAAAAAAAGGTCAATAAGCCTACTATCTGCTCATTTTTGGTGTTTTTGAGGGCGTAATTTCAAGGTAATAATCAGTATCTTTGGAGTAAATGTATAGCCTTAACCTTTCTCCGTGATATGGAAACTCTTCACCAATTGCTAAACCGAATCGCCAGTACCAAATCATTCTTGGTACTTTTGGTAATCTACCTGTTATTTCCTGCCTACATCTTAAAAAATGCAGAAGCTACAATCAATGAATTGACAGGGAAATCCATTGGCCCCATTGATTTGACATTTGGTTTTAACCCCTCTAAAACCCTCCAGATGGTAGCAGATTATGGGGAAAAAGCGCGGGCGTATTACGCACAAGGCGAAATGACGATGGATGTCATTTATCCAATTATTTATACATTTTTATTCGCAGTTATTCTCACGCTTTTGTTTCGAAATAAGCCATATACCCCTTTTCGATACGTCAATTTGCTTCCTTTTGTGACAATACTGTTCGATTTTATAGAAAATGTGTTTATTGTAATGTTGTTATACCGTTATCCTGAGCAGTCGATGATTGTGGCGGTATTGTGCGAAATAGCCAAATTGTTGAAGTGGTTATCGCTGGCTCCAGTAGTATTTGCTGTTTTATACGGCCTTTTCAAAAAAATACGTATTCCTAATTCTTAACAATATGACAAGTCAACAAACGCCTACCGAGATTTATACCTCCCTTGAAAAGACAATCAATCATTATATCGCATCGCTAGATACCTACACCGACGCTCAGTTTTTGCATAAACCCGCCGAAGACGTATGGTCGCTTGGACAAATGTATGAACACGTGTTGATGACGGCTAATTTTTTCTTTTTGGCAAATACCGTTCGCTGTTTGGAACAACGCAAAGGACAACTTGGAGGGGAGCATAATGCCTATGGCGATAACGTTTTCAAATACAATGGTTTTCCTCCTATTAAAGTAAAAGTGCCCGAGGGGCTAGGGAAGATAGAACTTGTTCCAAAAACCCGAGACGAGTACCGTGAGCAGCTGCCAAAAATTTTAACCGATGCCCAAAAATTGATTGAACCTGTGACCAACGACGCAGGCGAATACAAGTGTTATCATCCTGTGTTTGCGTGGCTCAACGCCCACGAGTGGTTTCATAACCTTGACATGCACTCACGCCACCATTTGCGGCAGCAAAAAGAATTGGAGGAGTTGGCGAAGAATGAATAGAAAGAGCCGACCGACTACTGTTGTTGGAGGTATGCTACCATAAGCCGACCAGCGCGCTCCGAAGCGCCTTTTTCGCCTAAAATAGCCTTTACTTGCCGATAGCCTTCTAGTTGTTGGGTGCGTTTGGTGCCCTCTGGCAAGATGGCTTGAAGTTCGGTCGCGACGTTGGTAGGCGTTAAATCACCTTGAATAAGCTCTTTTACAACTTCTTTCTGAGCAACAAGGTTGACCAACGAAATGTAAGGCACTCGAATGAGCTGTTTGGCAATGGCATAGCTAATGGTGCCTGTTTTGTAACAAACAACCTGAGGTACCTCAAAAAGGGCCGTTTCGAGCGTGGCCGTCCCCGAAGTGACGAGGGCCGCCGTGGCTACCGAAAGCAAATCATAGGCCGCATCGGTGACGAGCGATACGCCCTGGCTTAAAAAGGGTCGGTAAAGTTCAAGAGGAAGATTACTGACGGCCGCAATCACAAATTGATAGTTAGGAAATTGTGATTTAGTTTGAGTCATCAACGTCAGCATTTGTTCTACCTCTTGCTTACGGCTTCCTGGAAGTAAAGCGATGATGGGCTGGGTGGGATTTAGCTGATGCGCTGTTCTAAAATTTGGGTTAGGAGTAAAGTCCGCAATGGCGTCGAAAAGCGGGTTGCCAACGTAATCAACGTCGTAGTCGTATTGGCGAAAAAAGTCTTTTTCAAACGGAAAAATCACAAAAAGACGGTCAACATCTCGCTTCAGTTTGAGGGCTCTTTTTTGATTCCATGCCCATACTTTAGGTGAAATATAGTAAAACGTCCGAATGCCGTGTTTTTTGGCAAACTGGGCAATTCGCATGTTGAACCCCGCATAATCAATCAAAATCACTGCGTCAGGTCGATAGGCAAGAATATCGGCTTTGCACTTTTTCATAAACCCTGAAATCGTACCTAAGTTTTTGGCGACTTCCCAGAAGCCCATAAATGCCATGTCAGCATAGTGGGTTACGATTTCGGCACCCGCCTCCTGCATCATTTCCCCGCCCCAAGCCCGACACTCAGCCTCAGAATCATGTCGACGAATGGCCTTAATGAGGTTGCTACCGTGCAAATCACCCGAGCGTTCTCCTGCTATTAAATAATATTTCATATCTGTGGCACGGACGTCCCGTCCGTCGTCATCTTAGTAACAAACAAAAGCGAACTACTGCCTACCTATTTCCCCGATACCAATCTAGCAGACAACGAATCAATAGCAATAGATTGCGCAAGGTAGCGCACCCCGTATCCATCTCCTTTGGGACTTAGCAATCCTAGGCGATAAGTATCGGGTACAAAATTTTCGTTGTAAAGCGTTAGCTGAAAACCAGGTTTGTAGACACGTGCCGAAGTAAAAAAAGCCCGTTTTCCCCCCTGAATAGGCAAGGTTGGAAGCAAATAAGTTCTATTATTGGCCGATTTTAATACCAAAAACACCCCTGCCCCTTCACCAATTTCGGGCTGTACCACCTCCGTGTTGGTTAGTGAAAATTGAGCAATGGTTTGAGGATGTCCAAAAAAATCAACGTCCTTTTTGGTCGTCGTCAGAGAAAGAGCGAGGAAGTCTCGCTGAGTAGAATCTGCAACTAAATTGAGTAATTTTTCGGTATCCGTACCTAAAGGGAAGTTATCAAAATGATATATCCCTTTTTTGTAAGCAGGTAAGGTAAAAAAATCGGCTAATTCACTCCTAAAATGAGTCACAAGTTTGCGGTGCTGACGCCAGTTGTAATGGTCTGCAATGAGACTCCGACGACGCTCATCCATATCCCTTTGGTATTGATACAAACTCATAGCCACGAAAATACCGCCAAAAACCACCGCGAAACGAAACGTCCAAGACGGAGAAAGCACTTTCCAACTCAGTAACGCCAAGTACGTAAGAGTCAATAAATGAAGAGGATACAGGCTATAACGACTTGTGAAAACCGAGTAGACATCGCGCCCTCCTCTCGATACAGCAATAATTCCAATCGTCAAAATTGAGAAAACAAAGACGCCCACCCAAAGGTAAGGGCGGCCTGCTTGTGGACGTTGGGGAGCCATAAATAGCTGATACGCAAGCCATAAAGTGATACCTATCAAGCTAAGTCCACCGACAATAAATGAACCCCAAAGCAACCAGGAAGGGCTACTGCCTTTGAAAGCGGCCATCCATCCTCCTGAAAGCGCCGCAAAGCTTACGAGAAGATTGCCGACAAACTCGCCTGAGAAGGCAACTTTGGTGGCTTGTCCTACTTGATAATTAAGGAAATAAGCCAGCAAAGCCACTACCATTCCAAGAGTCCAAAGGGCACTTTTTTTCCATTCTTTTGCTAACAACAAAATCGATAACCCTGCAGGAAAGACCAGAAAGCCATTTCCGTTGGTAAAGGTACAGGCAAAGCCAAGTACCAACGCCGCAATAAAAGCCGTAAGACTAGAAGAGTACGCCAAAAGCGCCAAAGCGCCGAAAACCAGTAGATTAAGCGTGGTATGTTGCATCCCATTGATGCCCCAAAGGGTTACATCAAACACAAATGGCGTAAGGTACCACAACAACACAGGCAGAAAAAACCAAGCATTCAGCCCGCGCTTGAGAAAACTCATCAACCAAAAACCCAGAATCCCCAACAAACTCACATTGACAACCCCAATCAGTGTACGGTAATTGATAAAGCCTTCCACGGCATAGTCGGTAAGAGCAATGGTACGTGGAATCAGAATACGGTGGTCATTTTCAGGCTCTAACAGAAGTTTGATTTTTTGCCACCAACTGAATTCATTAGTCAAAAGGGTATACTTTACCCGAACCAAGTCATAGTCGTCGGTGATAGGAATATTGACGGCGTACGAGTTGATATAACACACATAACCTCCAATAATAAGGAATACAAATAGCCAGAAAAAAAGCCCGATACGTGGTTGATTCACAATGATTTTTGGGGATTGGAACGCGAATATCGTTTAAAGCGATATTACTCGCCGTAATACTCTACGTAGTTTTTGGGGGTTTCGATGAGCTTAATGTAGTGCAATTTGGCATGAGGAGCCATCTCTTGAAGTCCCGTTTCGAGAATCTTCCAGATTTCAAGGACAAAGTTTTCGCAACTCGGAATGATGCCTTGCATAAAATCAACGTCAAGGTTCAGATTTCGGTGATCTACCTTATCAACCACGCTGTCTTTCATTAGTTTTCCGAGCTGTTTCATGTCTACCACAAAGCCAGTTTCTGGATTGATTGGCCCTTTGATCGTCACAATCAGTTCAAAATTGTGGCCATGGAAATTAGGATTGGCACAAATGCCAAACACTTCGTTGTTTTTTTCATCCGACCAGATGGGGTTGTATACCCGGTGGGCGGCATTAAAATGTTCTTTTCTTGTTACGTAAACTATCATTTTAATCGACAGTCAATAGTCCACAGCGCAGCGACTAGCGTATTTAAAAATAGGAGCACGGTGTCGCTTTGCCGTTCAATAAGTTTCGGCAAAATTACTACCAAAAAACCGTATCCAAAAACATCGCGTTTTTGAGGAAAAATTCTTTAAAAAATCATATTTTTTCTCAAAATTTTCAATAGTTTTTTGTATAAAATATTACCTACCTTTGTAAGATTTTTTTTGAGTAATTTTACTGTTCCAACTAATTGACTACCCACTATTTAAACGCCTTATCATAAGCTATTTCTATGATCATTGTCACTGGGGCTGCAGGCTTTATCGGAAGCTGTCTAATCAGCAAGCTAAACGAGGAAAATTTCAATTTCATCATCGCCGTAGATGATTTCTCGAAGATTGAAAAAGCACCAAATTTAGAAGGGAAAAAAATTCAAGAGAGAGTTGAACGCTCAGCCTTTTTTGAATGGCTAGACCAAAATTACTACGAAGTAGAGTTCATTTTCCACATCGGTGCTCGTACAGATACTACAGAATTTGATCGCGCAGTTTTCGATGAATTGAATGTTCGCTACTCGCAACAGATTTGGCAAAAATGTATCGATTACCAAATCCCACTGGTGTACGCGTCTTCGGCGGCGACCTACGGGTTGGGGGAATTGGGATACGACGACAACGAGCTGCAAATTCCGCAGCTAAAGCCACTAAACCCCTATGGAGAATCAAAAAATGACTTCGACATTTGGGCGTTACAACAAGAAAAGAAACCATTTTTCTGGGCAGGCTTGAAGTTTTTCAACGTTTACGGCCCCAATGAATACCACAAAGGACGTATGGCTTCGGTGATTTTCCACGCCTACAATCAAGTGAAAGCCACTGGTGGTATGCGTCTTTTCCGCTCACATCACCCTGACTTTAAGGATGGAGAACAAATGCGTGACTTTGTGTATGTAAAAGATGTTGTAGAGGTATGCTCGTTTTTGATGCATCACCGCCGCAACTCGGGTATTTATAACCTCGGAAGTGGTAAAGCGCGTACTTTCTTGGACTTGGCCACCAATACATTTACGTCGATGGGGTTAGAGCCCAATATTAACTTTGTTGACACTCCCGCCGATATTCGTGATAAATACCAGTATTTCACGCAGGCTAATATGAACAAATTGCGCTCTATTGGCTATTCTAAGCCATTCCATACGTTAGAGGAAGGCGTAAAAGATTATGTGCAAAACTATTTGTTGAACGAATCGTATTATTAAGCACTTGAACTCAAGTCGCTTATGAAGAGAAAAACCCCGATATAAGTCGGGGTTTTTGATTTTTAGGGCTTAGAGAGAATGAATAGTTCAAAAAAGTGTTCGGAAATCGTGCCTGAAAACTTAGAGTAAGTCAATCAAGTCTTCTAGTTTGTTGATGATAGTGCAATTGGAGCCTACCTCAATGTCTTGTCCAATAACTTGATAACCAGTAAGTAATATTCTGGCGTCAGGAAACTGCTGGCAAAGCTTGGTAACATACGCTTGCACTTCGTCATTGGCAGGAACCGACGTGATACTCGCAAAAATATAATCAGGCTTATGAACTTCGTAAGCAAATACAAGCTCGTTAAAAGGGAGTGTTTGCCCTAAATAAACTACGCGGTGGTGACGTGCCCGTATGACGTAGCTAGTAAATAGCAAACTGATTTCGTGCAATTCACCTTCGGGTAAAAACAACAAAAATTTCTTTGAGTCAGGCGAATATTTTATCACCTGCCCGTCGATAGCTACTATGACTTTTTGACGAATAAGGTTGCTCATAAAATGTTCTTGAGCAGGACCAATAGATCCTGTCAGCCATAGTGTCCCAATTCTCGTCAAAAAAGGATAGATGATATTGAGCATGGTATTCTCAAAACCATTTTGAAGAAAATTGGTACTAATAATTTTCTCAAAACGATCTTCGTCCAAGTCAATCATCGCAATCGTAAGGGCATGAATCTGCTCTGGGTAATTGAGTTTCTTTTCTGAAATAACCAGTACTTCGTGGCCAATTTCGTCGAGCGAAAATTTAGCAATGTCCGAAATTTTGTATCCGTGGTCTTTGAGCAAAGAAATATTAAGGACCAATTTCAAATCTTGGTCGTCATACATTCGAATATTGGTGTCGGTACGCTTGGGTTGTATTATATTATAGCGTTGTTCCCAAATGCGAATCGTATGTGCCTTAATGCCAGAAAGTTGTTCTAAATCTCTAATGGAATAACTACTCATTTGGCTTTTACTTTATGGTATAACTAGCGTTTGGGTATTTTTTAAAATAGCTTTTGGGAAAGCCAAGGAAACATTTCTTACCGTGGTAACTTTTTGTTCCTTAAAATGTTTTAAACTTTTTTTATTTTATGATAAATAGCACGTTGTGAGCCAAAAAAAAGCCAATCTGCGAACCTAAAAATAAGGGAGCTAAAGGGTTTTTTTTGCGGAAGGTAGAGAGCTGAAAGAGCCAAAGCAACCCAGCCGAAACTAGGTACCAAGCAAGGTAGTTTTGTAAAGGAATACTGCCAAGGTCCCACGTCCAGAAATCAAGTCGTATGGCCACAGGTTCTATCAATACGTCAATCAGAACGACACCCGCTGCCGTCAACAAGATTTTTATAAAGGCATTGCCATTCCATTGGTTCATGACAATTCCCGCAGAATATATCAATGCAAGCCAGTTGACGCCAATTGTAAAAGGAATATCTATGATTTTCCAGCCAAGGGTACGGCCGTAGTGATATTCCCCAAAAATAACCCCTGTATGCACTCCCAAAGCTTCGATACCAAAACCCACTAAATAGGTAACAAGGCAAAAAATAATCATTGAACGGTTCCAGTCCTCGTGAAAAATAAGGAGTAAGGCTAGCGAGCTAAGTAAATGGAAAGGGACAAGCGCTTTGAACAAAGGCTCGGTGAGCGGTACTTGTAAGCCGATAACGCCTGTCAAGTGCATAAGAGGTACCACAACGAAAATTATGCGTTGAAATGGAGGTGAGGTTCTTAAGGACGTGAGAAGAGCCAACATAGTACTTCTCTAACAAAAACGCAGTGAAAAGGTTTTTTTTATTTAGTAGATACAAAAAATCCCAACGCGCTGCATTGGGATTTTGAAAGGGAGGAAGATGGGGTTCGAACCCACGGCCTTCGGAACCACAATCCGACGCTCTAACCGACTGAGCTACAACCTCCGTGTTTTGGGAGTGCAAAGATAAGCACACCTTTTCAAATTTTCCAAGTCTTAGCGCGTTTTTTTTGTAGATTTGCACCACAATTTTGTAAACTAAATGGAAATCATGACGCTGAAGAAACGCATTGAAGAGGATATTAAGCAAGCCATGCGCGAAAAAAATCAAGACACCCTTCGCGCTTTGCGTGCTATTAAGTCGCTGATTCTCTTGGAAGAAACAAAAGAAGGAGCTACGGGTGAACTGAGTGAAGATGATGAGCTTAAATTGTTGACAAAAGCGGCTAAACAACGTCGCGATTCGGCATCTATTTATGAACAACAAAGTCGCCCAGATTTGTTAGAAAAAGAATTGGCTGAAATCGCGGTGATCGAAAAATATTTGCCGCAACAACTTTCTGAAGAAGAGGTAAAAGCCAAACTCGTAGAAATTATTGAACGAGTAGGGGCTAAATCGCCCGCCGAAATCGGTAAAGTAATGGGAGCCGCGATGAAAGAACTAGCAGGCCAAACGGATGGAAAGGTAGTCCAAACGCTTGTAAAAAGCTTACTCGTGGGATGAACACCCTAGACTTGCTCATTATTATCCCATTGGCTTGGGGAGCATTTAATGGCTACCGCAAAGGGCTGCTCGTCGAGATTGTCGGCGTGGCAGCCTTTGTGATAGCCATGATTGTAGGTTTTAAATTTCTTCGTTTTGGCACCGATTTACTAGCGCCTTATCTTACCGTGGAGCTTACACGTAAGTTTTTGCCGTTTATTGGCTTTTCGGTTATTTTCTTTCCGACCATTTTTATGGTCAATCGCATGGGGTATTCTTTACGGTCGATGCTTCGCTACACAATTTTAGGCACCCTAGACAACCTCGCAGGGGCCGCAGTGGGCATCTTTACGTGGGTATTTGGGATTAGTGTGTTTTTTTGGTTGCTGAGTACTATTGGCGTCGAAATGCCCCCTAAATACCGAAATGAAAGTTTTTTATACGAGTATACCGTTCCTATTGCTCCCAAAATCATCAGTGTCATCTCTGACTGGATTCCTGTAGGTGGAAACCTCATTCGTGAGTGGGGAAGAGGAGAATAAATTTTTAATGTCGAGTGGGGTGGCGAGGGTTGCTCACAACCTGATTCGACATTCTGCACTTCTTTCACTGTGTTTTCTGAATACTTTCAGACAATACCTCATAGATGCCTTGCCAGGCGGGGTAACGTTCGAGGTAATCGAGGTGGGTTTCTAGGGTTTTGTGGTCACCACGGCGAGCGGGACCTGTCTGCACTAGGGCAGGGTCAGGGCTTTGGAGAGCCTTGCGTAGTGTTTCTCGAATCAACGGTTTCAGTAAGTCAAATTCTAGGTGCTCTGCATCCAAAATACGCTTAGATAAAGCCAAAAGGTGGTTGGTGAAATTACAGGCAAATACCGCCCCAATGTGCATTGAACGCCGTTCTTCGGAGGTCATTAAGTACACAACGTTGCTAATGTCTTGGGCGAGTGCTACCAACATCTTTTCAGTTGCTGAGTCAGACGATTCAATACAAAATGGAATGTCGACCAACTGAATTTCAACCTCCTTGCTAAACGTTTGTAGCGGATAAAAAACGCCAGTTTGGGCAGGGACATCGCTATAAATCTCGATGAGTTTTTGTAGTTCTTCTAGCGACTTTGTCCCTGAAGTATGTACGACGGTACAATGTTCGGGTAATACTAATCGTGAAAGAACTTCTGTAAGAGCATCGTCAGCCACGGCCAGAATGATTAATTCGGCAGAACTTTCGGCAAAGTCAAGGTCGGGAGCAATGAGCGTATCGTATAACTTATTGACCAGTCGGCGGGCATTTCGTGCATCACGACTGTAGATTTCAACAATATGATGCCCTGCGTTTTCGAGGGCTTGGGCTAGGTGCCAAGCTACATTTCCTGCTCCAACAAATGAGATGCGCATACGTTAACAAATCAAAATGAAGGTCAAATATAAAAAAATAACCCGTCGGCTGTAGAGCACGACGGGCGATGCAAGTGGGTCAGTTGAACGTTTGGTCGTAGGCTACTTAAATTGATTTTTTGCCAAATTGGTATAACACCTTAAAACGGATGCCTATGTTACGATTTTCGGTCAGGTACGATGGCTTTTGTAAATAAGGAGCAATGTAGGTTTCGGCTTGTACCACCAAGTGCTTCCATTGTTTTTCCACTCCCGCTGCTGCAATCAGATCGTTTGACACGGCAGGGGTGATCGTAAATTGACCCTTTTTCTCTTCTATTTCCCCGTTACGTTCACGAATAAAATACGAATATTCTTGACAGGTTGATAGGTTAAGGTTGGTCCCACCTGATAACAAAAAGGTAAAACCATCTTTTACTGGCCAGCGATACGTTAAACTGATGGGAAGTTGCCATAAATTAGCACTTGTTGAGATATTGAAAGCCTGCAACGGAGCCATTGGTGATTGAATGGGTTGGTCTTTTTTATTCCATTCTTTAAAATCACGCTGGGTTTTTGCTTTAAACAGATCTTCCGAATAGTACTGAGGTCCCGTGATAAACGTACGGGCTACCCCCACGTTTAAGCTCCAAAACTTACCCAAGAGTAAGCTTGTATGGGCTGAATAAGAAGTTGATTTATCGCCCAAGTTTGTTCCAATGCCCATTCTAAATTTCATGTTTTTGAACGAAATAGAAGGAGGAGGCAAGGCCGCCGACGAAGTTGACTTCGAAGCGGAGGTCGCCGTCGTTGTACTTGTTGGCTGCGATAGCTTGGTATACGCATACCGTTCTACTTTGGCTTCGGCAGGTGTGATACCTGTGAGCTCTTCAAGCTCAGTTCGAGGCTCAAGGAACGCGATTTCTTCTGCTGCTTGCTCTCCAACATTACCCTCACTCACTGTGCCTTCTGGTAGGTTTCGCGGAGTAATGGACGACTCGTAGCTACCTGTTTCTGATCTATAGCTGCCCATAGATTTTTGAGATGCTCCTCCTTTTGTGGATTCCGTACTACGAGGTACGAGCTGATTGGCTACGCGCTGATTACGATTTAGGCTTCCATTACCTTTCGTAGTAGAAAACGTAGCGTTATTTTCGTTTTCGCGAAGATTACGGCTGTTTTTAGGGACACTTTTTCCCGTTGCAGCCGTTTCACGCGAGCGAAAGCTGGTTTTTGATGGGAGATTTTTATCAGTATCTCTTGTAGAAATAGCCTCAACCTCTTCATTGTTGGCGTCATTTCCCTGCACAGGGCGCTCAAAAGCCTCACTGATGCGTTCGTCTGGGTTTTGACGGATAATTTTACCTACATTTTTGAGGCTTTCGGCTATTGCTTGGCCTTGGTTGGTAGATTCATTTGGACTTTCGTCGTCAAAAGAAGGTAAAGTTGATTCATAAGTATCAGCGTTAGATGACTTTACTTCAATGTATTTAGTGATATAAACAGTGTCTACGCGAGTAGTAACACGAACTGGGGCGTCTTTTTGCTGGGCAATATTGGCCTTGAGTTCAACTACTTCACGGTCGAGTTGTTTATTCTTTTTATACTGATACACATTGGCAAATACCATCATCGTCGCAGCAACACTGGCGGCAGTATACCACGCAGTGCGGCCACTAAAGCGTTGGAAAAAGGGTTGTGAAGTGTGTGTTGCTTTATAGGCGGCAAACTTCGACCAGTCGTCTTCTTGAAAACTGGGTTGAATCCCTTCCAACTTTCGGCGTATAGATTCGTCAAATTTATCGGGTTTCATTGTTTTCGGTATCGTGCTCTTGCACTTAGTTTATTGTTTTGGGGCTGATAAATCGCCTTTTTATTTCTTAATTTGGGGGTACTCACTTAAACTTTTGTTCTACTTTCCCCTCGTTAAAAAGCGGGTATGATTGTCTGATAAGCTCTTGTAAGCGAGTACGAGCTCTTGCAAAGTGTGACCGCACGGTGGCCTCATTGAAATTGAGGACATCGGCGATTTCGCGAAGCTGATAGCCGTCTACTACGTGCATCGTAAAGACAGTACGATAAATCGGTTTCAACTGTTGCACTAGCGCCAAAATCTCATCGGCAGAGATGTGGTCAATCACCGATTCGTCTAGCGACGGTTCTTGAATATTATCTAACCCAATCTCTCCATGAAATTTTTGGTGTTTGCGGTAGTAGCTAATGGCTGTATTGACCACAATCGTCCGCAACCAAGCCTTGAAAGGCTGGGTAAGGTCGTAGCGGTCAATGTGCTGGAAGACCTTTAAGAAACTTTCGTTCAAAATTTCTTCAGCTTCTTCCATCGACGAGGAGTACCGCAAGCTAATTCCCTTGGCATAGCCGAAAAACTGTTGAAAAAGCACCCTCTGCGCGCGGCTGTCGTTGTTGCGACACGCTTGGATGACTTCTTCAAGATCATCTTCGGTAAAGTTGGTTTTTTTTCGAAAAAACAAGGTAGTAACGGATTTGGATGGTTGTTAGCAATGCTAGATTAGCTTCTGATATACACGCATGTACGCTGAAATCTTTCAGTGTGTTGCAACAAGTTACGACTTTTTTTTCTTAAAAATTTTTAAAACTTTTTTGCCACGCGCCGCACTGTGCCTACGTAATGGCTATTGAAATCAATTTCCAACAATCAATTTTTTTTAAAATTCTAACAAAAAAACCATGAAAAAGACATTGTTTCTTGTGTTCGCGCTAGTAGGGTTGTTTTTGGTGAGCTGTAATCGTGAAAGCATTGAGGCTACTGACACAACAGAAGATTTGGCAGTGGTAGTTCAACTTTCGGCTGCTCGTGCTGCGGCTACGACAGATACGGTGACGAAACAAAAGTGCAAAGGCAAACTGACCGAAATTAAGGCAGCTGATTTACCTGCGGCTATTACTTCGTACATTACGGCTAACTACGCTGGAGCTGAAATCCAGTTTGCTGGGAAAGATACAGCAGGGCAAATCGTGGTAGGCTTGAAACTTTCAGACGGTACGCACAAAGGCCTTCTTTTCAATGCTGATGGTACATTCAGCAAAGTGTTGGAGAAATACGGTAATAAAGCTAAGCTTACCAGCGTAGATGCTGCCAGTTTACCAGCTTCGGTTACTTCGTACATTTCGTCTAAGTACGCAACTTACAGCATTGTAAAAGCGGGTAAAAATGATGCAGGTGAATACTTCGTTGCTATCGCACTTACTACAGGTACTGATGCTGAGAAGGCTGCATCTCGCAAAGTAATACAGTTCAATGCCGATGGCACATTTAAGCAGGAAACAACTCCTCCAGCGCACCCAGAAGGGCCTAAAGGAAAGCGTCCTCACTAAGAGTACAGTGTTAGTTTAGTGATTTGAAAATGGTGGATAATGATTAGCTATTGACCCATTTTCAAATCTTAAATTGACAGTGGGCTTACAATTTAAAGTAACTAGGGTTTGCAGTTTAGATGGTGAAGGATGAGTAGCGCGCGTGGAACATCCAAACTGTAAACCCTACGTTATAAATAGCACACACCAAAGGTTTCTATTTTTTATACCACTCCATCTTGTATTTCTATGTGTAGCGCCAAAGTACTTCGCGTTTTGGTGATAGGGGGATGCCATACTTATGGGTACGGTATCGAGTATGGGCACGGGTTTGTGCAGCGAATGATAACGGATTGGGAACGCTCAGGATTAAGTGTAAACGTTGATTATTTTGCGCCTACCAAAATCCGCAAAGCAGTACAGTTGCTTTCCCAGTACCCCGAATTGCCCAGCCAATACGATTTAATCTTGCTTCAACTCGGGCATTTTGAACTGATGGCTCGTTCGTTTTTGAGCTTGTTTTCTCGAAATACCGATTATAACAATGCCATGTATGGAAAGTTTAGTGAAGTGATTGATAAGCAGTTGGACCCAGCCAATGTGTTACAATTACATTCTTTGTTGCCCGACAAGGACGACTGTTTGAAGAAGAAAAGTTTGGCCGAACTGAAGTTTCATGTGTGGAGCTGGGTAAAAAGTATTTTCCTACGTATATATAGTTCAGTAAAAAAGCCGACGTACTTAGAAGAAGTAGATGAGCAGCTAAAACAGTTATCATTTCTCCTGAAAAAGTACGCGTCGAGGGTAGTATTTATCAGTCCATTTCCCACGGCCGACCCGCTCACCAATCACTTACGGGAATGGGGGGGACTGCAAATGATGCGCGAAGCAGAAGAACAAGGGTTTGGGATTTTAAATCTCTATGAATTGCTAAGTCGCAACCCCGATTGTCTTCTTGCGGATGGAGCTCACCTCAACGAAATGGGACATTATCTCGTTTGGTTAAGGTTACAAAAGTGGCTCAAAATTAACCGTTTTGACATTGCTCAAACTCCTAAAGTTTTTTTTAACTATCAGTTACACACCAATTAGACACAGTCAAATGCTATGAAAAAAATCATCAACCTTTTATGGGTATGCACATTTACACTCTTGAGTGCAGCTCTCTTGTCAAGTTGTTCTAAAACAACCGTTGAGCCAGATCCTGCCGATCAAGTAATTGGGTCATACAGCGGGACTACCTACACTGAATCAATCAATGGCGTTGCTCAAAGTATCGACCTCACCAACTCGACTATCAAAAACAACGTGGTCATTGAGATGTCAGTGGCGAAAAAATCGGTCAACATCGTCAACATCGTGCTAAAAATCTCACAACGGGATAGCACAGGAACCATGCAAACCTACACGGATTCGTACGATACCATTGAGCTAAAAGCACTAGGAAACGGTGAGTTTGATATGCTATCGGTGGGGGAAAGTATTGGCCAAATTGGCAACGGAGCCATGAAATTGCAAGAAACGTATACCGACACTGATGCCACCACAGGGACTTCGGCCCAAGTGACAGTAACAATTGCGGCTACCAAAGCGTCATAAAACGTCGTCAGATTTTAGCTATACATCTACACACGTAAAAATAATGCCACGTAACGACAGTGGGAAACGTACTCGATAGTAGTTCACTATCGAAGCGACGTTCCCGCCGTCGTTTTGAGTTTTTATAACTATAATCCATACTTTATGAAACAATTATTACTCGTTCTTCTTTTATTGGGGACGTTTGCTGGATGGGCGCAGGGGCCTGCGGATGCAGAGCTTGTTATTAAAGATGAATTCTACAACAACAAGCCGCTGTTATTTGTGTTGACTGACTTGAAGAAAAAGTACAACGTAAAGGTCGACTACGACGAAGAATTGGTCAAAAAGTACCGTGTATCGTATTGGTTTGATAACACCAAGTTTCTGGAAGGGTTGAAGGGGGTATTGCGCAATACCAAAGAACTTACCTTTTACATTACGGAGGCCAATACGGTTAAAATCGTTCCTAAAAATTCGCCTGAGCTTCCGAAAGAGGCACGCAAAGAGTTTGATACTCGTTACCGTGGACAGCCTACTCGCTCTAATTTTACCTTAGTTGGGCGAATTGTAGAAAAAGGAACCTCTGAAAACATGCCATTTGCTACGGTGGCGGTTCGAGGAACTAACATTGGAGCGCAGACCAACGTAGACGGGTATTTCACATTACTTAAAGTGCCTTCAGATACGGCCACGCTGCTGGTGAGTTACGTAGGTTACAAAAATGCCACCGTGTTTCTATCGCCCAAGACACCGCTTGATAATTTTATTATTGAAATTGAGCCAGGTGAGCAAGAACTCGAAGAAGTGATGGTGTTGGGAGAAAAAACAGAAGTACTAAAAGCGAACGAAATTGTGGGGATGATTAAAATGACCCCCAAAAACTTGGCTAAACTTCCTAACATCGGAGAACGTGACCCGTTTCGGGCGTTTCAATTGATGCCAGGCGTGAGCGCTTCCAACGAATCCTCGTCAGGGTTGTATGTACGGGGAGGGACTCCAGACCAGACCCTTGTTCTGTACGACGGATTTACGGTGTATCACGTCGACCACTTATTTGGTTTTTTCTCGGCCTTCAACTACAACGCGCTCAAAGACATTCAGTTGTATAAAGGAGGGTTTGATGCACGATTTGGGGGGCGTATCTCGGCGGTTGCCGAAATCACGGGAAAAGAAGGAAATAAAAATAAATTTAATGCAGGGGCTGACCTGAGTTTGTTGAGTACCAATGCGTATATCGAAACTCCTCTGGGCAAAAAAGTAACCCTGCTCGTGGCGGGACGACGCTCGTACAAAGGGCCTTTGTACGAAAAAATCTTCAATACGTTTACCTCCGAACGCCAAACAACGGTAGCACAGACGGGTTTTGGACGGCCTCCAGGAGGGCCTGGTGGACGTTTTGGAAATAATGCACTCCAAAACCAAACGGCACAGTCGTATTTCTACGATTTGAATGCTAAACTGACGTGGAACTTGTCGAAAAAAGATATCCTAACGTGGAGTTTATACAACGGAACCGACAAAATGGATAACTCTTCGGCGTCTTCGTTCAATTTTGGTCGCGGAGGAAATTTAGGCGCTTCGACTTCTTCCAACGATATTTCATCGTGGGGAAACCTCGGAAGTAGCTTTAAGTGGTCACGGCGCTGGAACGACAAACTGTACAGCAATACGCTTATAAGTTATTCGAACTTCTACAGCAACCGTGATAACACCCGAACGGTAGTAAGTACGATTCCTGCTACCGATACCTCGGTGGCGATTACGCGCAAGCAGAACATTGGCCAAGTCGAAACCAATGACTTAAAAGACTTTACCAGCAAAATTGACTTTGAATACAAACTTACCCCGCACAATCAGTTGGAGTTTGGATTGCACTCAACGGCCAATACCATTGACTATGAATACATTCAAAACGATACTGTCAATGTCTTGAGCAAACATGACCGTGGAGTGATCAATGCGCTTTATTTGCAAGACCAAGTTCGGTTATTCAATACAAAACTCCTGCTGAAGCCTGGGATACGGGTCAATCATTTTAATGTTACAAACAAACTCTACATCGAGCCTAGATTGAGTGCCACCTACGCCATGACCGACAAGGTAAAGCTCAAGATGGCGGCGGGGCGTTACTTCCAGTTTGCGAAGCAAATCAATCGTGAAGATTTGACGCAAGGTAACCGTAGTTATTGGTTGTTGGCCAATGGCACTACGCTGCCCGTGACTCAGTCGGACCACCTTATTGTCGGTGGAAGTTATGAGTACAAGCAATACTTAGTCGACGTGGAGTTTTATCAAAAAAACAACACGGGTATTACAGAATACACCCTGCGTTTTGTCCCTCAAATCCGCCAAGGGTTGAGCGTGCAAGAAACTTTCTTCAACGGAAATGAAGTGGTACGAGGAGTCGATGTGTTGATTCAACGGAAATTTGGAGATTTTAACGGATGGATTGGCTACACGCTGTCGGAAGCACTTCGTAATGTGTCAGCATTTTCTGATTTGCCTTATCACTCAGACCAAGATGTTCGTCACCAATTTAAGTTTATCGGAGCGTATCGTTGGCGTAATATCGACTTCTCGTTGACTCAAATTTTCTCAACGGGCCGACCGTACACCTCGATTGTGGGGGCTTACCAAATCAAATTACTTGATGGGTCGATACGGAGCTTTACAATGCCTTCGGATAAAAACGCGAGTCGATTCCCATCGTACAATCGCCTAGACATTTCGGCGACCTACAACGCGCGCTGGGGAAGTATTGGGTTGTCGGTATTCAACCTGTACAACCGCAAAAATGTGTGGTACAAACGCTTTGAAGTCATTACCGAAAACGGTGAAAGCGTTCTCCAAACGACCAACGTAAACTATCTGGGAATTACGCCAAACATTACTTTTTCTTGGAAACTCCACTAAATCGTGGATAAAACTTGAGTTGTTGAAACACTTAAAACGCATTTTCCGATGAACGATATACACACATTTTTTCAAAAAATTCGAGTAATAAATGTACTAGGATTGCTAGTGGGCATTTTTAATTTGACCTCATGTACCGACACAAATCAGGTGATTTTTTCGAATCAAAAACCCGTGGTTGAGGCTTTTTTAGCTCCAGGTAAACCCGTAAGTTTAAAACTCACAACGGTAATTGCCTACGCTGCCACCGAAGATGACGCCGACTCAGTATCTCGACCAATTACGGGGCAAACCGTTAAAATTCACGTGAGCGATGGAAAGGTATTTACGTTAAAAGAAGTGAGCGAAGGAGTGTACGCGTCTGCGGCAACCGAACTGGTAAAATTTGGATTGACCTACACCTTGGATTTTAGCTACAAAGGTCTACCCATATCGGCAATTACGTCCATTCCTACGCGCCCAACGGGCTTTAAATTGAGCCGTACTATCATTTATCGTACTCAGATGGATTTGAGTAGTGGGACGACGGGTGGTTTTCGTCCGCCTTCGGGAGAGGATCGCTCGCCGATTGAAGCCACTTGGGACAACCCAAACGGAGATTATCACTTTGTGGCCTTTATTAATACCGAAACCAATCCCGTTCCGATTGTCATTTTACCAGCCGAAACTACCCAAACGCCTTTTACCCGTCGGTTTAATAATGAACCAACGACGGCAAGTTCAAGTGATATTATGCCTCAAACGTTTCAGTATTTTGGCAAACACTACGCAGTGTTATATCGCTTAAATGCAGACTACGCCGCCCTCTACAAATCGACAGGAACAACGACTCAAAATATCAGTACGCCCCCGACTGCCATTACCAATGGATTAGGGATTTTTACGGGAGTAAACGCCGATACCCTTTCCGTGACGGTCTATCAGTTGTAAGGAGTTTTGGAGGAGATTTTATAGTGAAGTATTGTGCAGGAGGTTGCTCGCAACCTCCTGTTTTTAATTGTGTTTATCGTTTTTAAATACTTGGGCGCTGTAGATGCTCGAATGACCTGAAAAAAGGTAAGCTACTACACTAGATAACGCCACAAATACACCACATTCAGCCCCAAAAAGCTCAATGCCCATGAGCGTACAGGCAATGGGGGTATTGGTTGCTCCTGCGAAAACAGAAACGAAACCCATGCCCGCCAACAGAGCCATGGGAAGTGGTACAAAGAATGAAAGCGCATTGCCCAAAGTAGCACCAATAAAAAAGAGGGGGGTGACTTCCCCGCCCTTAAAACCCGAGCCTAGAGTAAACGTGGTGAAAAGGAGTTTAAGGGCAAAATCGTAAGGGGCAAGTGGTTCGTGAAAAGAGGCGACAATGGTCGGTACGCCCAAGCCAATGTGTCGGGTGGTGCCCATCGCAACGATGATAAGGGCTAAAATAGCTCCCCCAACCACTGGTCGAAGGGGGGGATAAGAGATATGTCGTTTGAAAAGATCTCCCCAAAAATGCACGACTTTAGAAAACGTAAAGGCCGTCAATCCAAATACTATTCCTACCAAAATAACCCACAGCAACGTAGCTGCTTGCAAGTGTGGTACGCTCGGAATGCTGTAATGGGTATGTGCGACGTTCCAAGCGTGGCACGTATAGTCGGCTACAAGCGCCGTCAGGAGGCTTGGCAGAAGCGCTTCGTAGCGCATACGGCCCACAATAAGTACTTCAAGGGCAAAAATACTGCCTGCTAAGGGAGTGCCAAAGACGGAGGCAAATCCTGCGCTGATACCAATGATGATAACAATACGCCGCTCTTCGTTGGTAAGGCGGAATAATTTGGTGAATTGGTCGGCAATGGCACCTCCCATTTGAACGGCAGTCCCTTCTCGCCCCGCCGAGCCCCCAAATAAGTGGGTAACAAGGGTTCCAAACAGTACTAGCGGAGCCATTTTGAGGGGGATAATTTGGGATGGGCTGTGAAATTCTTCAATCAATTGGTTGTTTCCCTTGACCACCTCTTGCCCCCAAAAGTAATAAGCTGCCCCAACGATAAATCCCCCTAAAGGAAGAAGCCAGATGATCCAGGGGTGAGTTTCGCGCCAGTTGGTGACCCAATTGAGCGACACTAAGAAAAATGCTGACGCTGAGCCTGCTAAAACTCCGACCAATACAGCCATCAAAAGCCATTTAAATATAAAAAGAAAAGTAGCTTTGGAGAAGATGACCGAATTGTTATTTTTCATTTTTGGGTAAGTTATTTTCGCTCGAAAAGTACTAAAAAGTGAACTATTAGCCTAGAAAATCAGTAAGCTAGGGACAGAAGGCTTGTTGAGACAGATAAGTTGTGTAATTTTGAACATGAATTCAATCGCTGACTTTTTCCAATACCTCCTTAATTCTGAAGAGATTATCCGCACGGGAGGCTTAGTACTTATAACACTCATTATTTTTGCCGAAAATGGGTTGTTTTTTGCTTTCTTTTTGCCAGGCGATTACCTCGTTTTTTTGGCGGGAGTTTTTTGTGCCCTCAAAATCCTTGATGTGCCCATCTTTTTACTGCTGACGTGCCTATTTTTGGCGGCAATTATTGGCTCTTTGACGGGCTACCTAACGGGAAGATTTTTTGGGGATCGTATACAAAATCGGCCAGATTCGCTGTTTTTTAAGAAACAACACATCAATACTACCCGCAAATACTTCGATAAATACGGAAGTCGTACATTGGTGATTAGTCGCTTTTTGCCCGTTGTGCGCACATTTGCTCCCATTTTAGCGGGTTTGGTACGCATGAACATAGGGGGCTTTATGGTGTTCAATATATTAGGGGCGGGACTTTGGATTTTTGGATTGACAGGCGGTGGGTATTATTTTGGTGAAAAATTTCCTTGGATTATCGATTATGTACACTACATCATCTTTTTCTTTTTAGGTATTACTACATTTACCGTGGTGAAAGGGTACTTTAACGCCAAAAAAGAAATTGCTGACGAATAAATTACCAATCTCAAAATAGCTAGTCGTTACTATGTTCGGGTTTCATATAGGATTTTTGAATGTTGAGTGGGTCGATCTGTTAGACATTGCCTTAGTGGCTTTCTTGTTATACCAAATCTATTATTTGGTAAGAGGAAGTTTAGCTAGTCGGGTGTTTTTGGGCTATTTGCTTATTTACCTTTTTTATTTGATAGTCAGAGCAATAGGGCTAGAGTTGTTAACCAAAATCCTGGAATACTTCATGGGTGTAGGGGCCGTTGCATTGATTGTTATTTTTCAACAAGAAATTCGCCGCTTCTTATTGTTTGTAGGAAAATCGACCGCTTTTGCCAACAACCGTTTGATTGGTCGCTTTTTTCGCCAACCTACCCCCGCTGATAAAATCAACGAAATTAAGCCCATCATTGAAGCGGTCCGTGCCATGGCTGCGGAGTTTACGGGAGGCTTGTTGGTGCTAAAGAAAAACGACGAATTAGATAAATACATCCAAACGGGCGAAGAGGTCGATAGTGTATTGTCGAAACGTCTTTTCTTATCGCTTTTTAATCAATACAGCCCGATGAACGACGGTGGTGTCATTGTCGCTGAGGGGCGTATCAAGGCGGCCCGCTGTATTTTGCCCGTTTCAGATAGCGATGACTTCGGAAATTTGGGTTTCCGTCACCGAGCAGCGTTAGGAATGAGTGAAGTAACCGATGCCGCTGTGATTGTAGTCTCAGAAGAGACGGGGCGTATTTCGTTGGCCATTGAAGGACAAATTCTCAGCAATATCTCTGCTTCAGAAGTCGAAGAACGACTCAAAAAATACCTGTTTGAGGTCGGCAAGAAATAACTTCGAAACGGGCCTTATAGATGACTTTTTAAGCGCGGTATCTACTCTGCAGCTTTTAGCAAAAATTTTCGGCGGGTATCGTTAATCAAAAACTTCTTTTGAGCCGTAAAGCTCTCAGGATGAAGCTGTGCGTATAGGTGTTTCCATTCTTGGAAACGCTCAGGTTCGTACTGACTAAAAGCGTTAGTGTCGATTTTTTTGGCGGCAAGGTATTCTTCAAAAGTCATAACTTGTGGTACGGGCATCCTGCCCGTTAAATAGATACAATTAAAAATTTTACGCAGTTCAAATAAGCAATGGTGGCATGGGTATCCTGCCCGTCAAATAGCTAAAACAACGCAAGACGACCAAGCTACCCCGCCACTAATTCAAATCAAATCGAGTAAGCACTTCGTCGAAATCGCTGTGCATTTGCTGAAAGCGTGAAAAAACACTTTTTAAGAAAGTTTCATCGGAAAAAATGGCACGCAAAGCGGCCTCATCTCCCAAAAAATCTAATTGGTTTACCTTATAGATTTGTTCATAAGGCCCCGCTTCAATCTTGACAATGTATTTTTCATTCCACGTATAAAGCAAAATTTTATACGTATCGGTCGTGGCGATATCTCCAACGTAGCGCATGGGGCTTTATCTAATTTTTGATTGAAACTTACTCACACGCTTCTTTGCGGCGAGTGTCTATAATGCTTAAAATTTTCCAGCCAGCAGCAGTTTTTATCAACTGAAATGCATTGACGCCACAGTGACTAAAGTTGCCTTTGTAATAAAACTTGTAGGGAGTCCAAGCGGTGGCCAAGTCGCCGTCAATACGGATTTGCATTCCAGAAAGACGTTCGTCGAGGTCGCCAGGGGTAGCTTTACCAATGCTTTTGAGGAAGCCATCAAATGAATCAGAACGAACACTCATGTCGCCAGATTTTGATTTGACGATGCTTTCAAGGCGGGCGTTGGCTAGAAGTGTTTGGTGCACCATCGAAGAATCACTTTTCTTCATTCCTTCAAAAAGTTGTTGGATAGGTACTTTAACAGCGTCTTCTCCAGTTTGAGAAAAGCCAACGTGGGTGAATGCAAGAAAGAGGCTAAGGAATAAAAGCAGTTTCATGTGTTTTGTAGAAGGTTGATGGAAACAAAAGAAGCGACGCCTGTGCAAAGCGTCGCTTCAAATTTATGACAATTCTTCCAAAAATTACTTGGCAGCTACTGCAGAATCAGGAGGAGTGGCTGCCGCAGTTTCTGGAGTAGCACCACCGTATAGTTTTTCACGGATTGCATTGGTACGTTGCTCTAGTTCTGGCTTCGCAGTGTATTTAATCTTGGTTTGACGAGCTGCTGAATCGGGGTGAACGCCGTAAACGTATTCATCACCAGCGCGCAAATCTGGCTGGTCGATGGTGTTGTTCTTTTGATACTTACAAGAGGCTAAAGAAACCGTCAACAACAAAGCACTTATTTTCAAAAAGTTACGTTTCATCTTCAAGATTCGTTTATCAAATTTGTACAAAAATAGAGGTCAAATTTGAAAATGCCAACGTTTCTACATTTGTTTTGCAAAAAAAAAAGCCTATTTAGAATAGCATAAAATAACCTATTACAACCTGTAAACTGTAACAATGCCTTCACAATTAGATAAACTGACCCCCCGCGAAATTGTCTTGGAACTCGACAAGTACATTATTGGGCAGCATGATGCCAAGCGCAATGTAGCCATTGCCCTCCGCAATCGGTGGCGCCGAATGAACAGCACGCCCGAGATGCAAAAAGAAATTATTCCTAACAATATTTTGATGATTGGAGCCACAGGGGTCGGTAAAACCGAAATCGCCCGCCGTTTGGCCAAAATCGCTGATGCTCCTTTTGTAAAAGTAGAGGCTTCTAAATTTACGGAAGTAGGGTATGTTGGGCGTGACGTAGAAAGCATGGTGCGCGACTTGGTGGAGCAGGCCGTAAATATGGTTAAGACGGCCAAGAAGGAGGAGGTCAAACAAAAGGCCCAAGACATTGTAGAAGAAATGATTTTGGATGTGTTGATTCCGCCTATGTATCCCAACAACCCAACTCAGAACCGTCCAAGTGTAGGGTTTGCAATTACCGACGACTCGGATGCGGTCAACCCGCCCCCGATATCGTCAATGCCCGACCACGAACTGAACGAACGGACACGTACGCGCTTTCGGGATAAATTGCGAGCGGGCGAACTTGAAAATCGAAAAATAGAAATAGATATGCAGTCGTCATCAGCCCCGAATATTGGGGTGATGGGTGGGCCTATTGATGATATGTCGATGATGAATCTGCAAGAAATGCTCGGTAATATGATGCCAAAACGCAGTAAAAAGCGTAAAATGAGCATTGCTGATGCGCGTAAGATACTGTTGGAGGAAGAAGCTGCCAAGCTCATCGACATGGATGAAGTGAAAGAAGAGGCGATTCTGAAAGCGGAAAACTTAGGGATTATTTTTATTGATGAAATAGATAAAATCGCTAATTCAAACGGCAAAGGCGGCGGCCCCGACGTCAGCCGTGAAGGGGTACAGCGAGATTTACTTCCAATTGTAGAAGGTTCGACGGTCAACACGAAGCACGGGCCAATTAAGACAGACCATATTTTGTTTGTAGCAGCAGGGGCATTTCACGTCTCTAAGCCGTCGGATTTGATTCCTGAGTTGCAAGGACGTTTCCCGATTCGCGTAGAGCTACAGAGCTTAACCGAAGAAGATTTTTATCGAATTCTGAAAGAACCGCGCAACTCGCTAACGCGTCAATACCATGCCCTGATGCAAGCCGAAGGTGTAGAGCTGAACTTCCAAGATGAAGCATTGCGTGAATTAGCAAAATTGGCGTTTACCATCAATTCTGAAGTAGAAAATATCGGTGCTCGCCGCCTCCAGACGGTCATGAGTACATTGCTTAATGATTTTATGTACGACATCCCAGATGTCATCGGACCCAATGCTCACGTAGTGGTGACCCAAGAATTGGTGAAAGAACGATTGGCCAATTTGGTTAAAAACCGTGATTTGAGTCAATATATATTGTAATGCTAAATCTCCTGAATGTTTTTCCATATCGAGCATCAACATTCGGGAGGTTTGTTTTAAAGTGAGTAGCATTCGTCGAGAGGAAAACAGGGTTTGTCAAAAAACTTTGGTAACAAAAATACATTGTTACAGTTTTGGAACACGATTTTTTTAAATAGCCAAAGCGTATGACAAACCGACTCCTTTTCTATTTTTTCCTGCTTTTTGCGACTAAAAGTATTGCCCAAAATTGCGAATGTTCGGCAGTGTTAGCTACTTACATTCAGAAAACAGAAGCCAATTATGCAGGTTTCCAAGACAAAGTAACCCCCCAGACGCGACCTAGATACCAACAGTTGGTAGATAGTTTGCGAACGGCGGCCAAAAATTTACCAGGTGACAAGCATTGTTATCAATTGGTAAGGGCATACAAACGTTTTTTCAAGGATGGTCATTTTCAAATATCCTTTCAAGACCCCAACTCAGTCGTTCCTGTTCGAACCCTTGACATGGATGAAAGTAAGGCCAAAGCTTACTTTGATAGCCATGCAAAGTCACTTCATCCACTAGAAGGTATTTGGGCTGCCACCGATGGGAGCTACCGAGTTGCAACGATTCGCGACCCCGCCCAGTCTACCAAAGTATCGGCGGTGGTGCTTGCGGCTAGAAATAAAAATTGGAAGGTGGGTATGGTTAAGTTTGAAGCCTTAGAAAACGGGAAAAGCCCTTACACTGGTTTGTACTGGGCAGGTGACCTTAGCTCTTCAGAGCGCACCTTCCCGCTTGATGGTAATGTATTAAACATTCCTAATTCAGGCTATTGGATTCGTGAATATCCACAACGAGCAACCCCCGAAGAAGTAGCCAAAACGCAGCAAAGTGAGGAGGAGTTTTATGTAAAACTGCTAAATCCACAGACATTTTACGTTCGCATCCCTTCTTTTGGTATCACGTACGAAATCGTAGATAGTGTCATGCAGCAGCACCATGCCGTATTGGCTCAAACACCCCACTTAATTATAGACATACGTGATAATGGAGGAGGAACAAACAGTAGCTTCCCTGCGCTGCTTAAATACCTTAATACCAGCAATTTTAAGAATGTTGGTTCTCGTTTTCGTAGTACACCTGACAATTTGTTGGCCGAGACTAAAATCATTGAAAGGGCTTCGGCCGAAGGCTGGGTAACGGAGAAAGAAGTGAAAGTGTGGAGAGAAACGGTAGCTGAAAACCAGCGCAAGGTGGGACAAATGGTGGAGTACCCTGTCGATAGCATAGCGTTCAACGAAGTAATGCCATACCCACAAAAAGTGGCGGTACTAATGAATGAAAATTGTTACAGTAGCGCTGAATACTTTGTGTTTTATGCCAAGCAAAGTAAAAAAGTGACGTTATTCGGTAATCATACGGGCGGAATGATGGATTATGGCAATGTACGTAACCATCCGCTACCTTGTGAAGCGTTCGAATTGCGTTTGCCCACTACGCGTACGGGCTGGGTGGATTATGCGCCCATCGACAATGTGGGATTTTTGCCCGATGTACCAATTTCTAATGCAGAAAAAGATTGGGTGAAATTTGTACAAAACTATTGGAAATCAAAGTAATAATGAAGCTGTCCTTAGCTTACTTTCTGCCTTTTACAGTCTGATTTATAAAGTAGAGTATACGTCATCAATTCTCGTTGATTTACCAATACTTTCCCTCTTTTTGCGCCGATATTCCTACGTTTTGTAGGGGTGTTGGCGCTTGTTTTTTGTCCATTTGTATTCAGAGCAAAAAGTTTTCTTGAAAACTAATCGTTGCTATTGTTTATATGGATAATGTCCTATATTTTGGGGTTTTATTCCAATAAACTAATTTGAACTTGAAAATAGCTATTCTGAAAGAAACCAAAGCCTACGAAAAGCGGGTTGCGGTCACACCTGACGTTGTTAAGTCTCTTCTCAAAGCGGGTTTTACCTGCGCCGTCCAAAGTGATGCTGGCGAGAAATCTTCCCTACTTAACACCGATTACGAGAAAGCAGGCGCTCAAGTAGTAGCAGATGTCAAAACGCTCCTTGCCGATGCCGATGTCGTTCTAAAAGTCAACGCCCCTACGCTGGAAGAAGTGGCTCAAATGCGCGAAGGCGCAGTGAGCATTTCGTTTCTGTACGCCTACACGCAGCCTGAACTGGTTCAAGCCCTCAATGCCAAGAAAATTTCGGCCTTCAGCATGGATGCCGTTCCCCGTACGACCAAAGCCCAAAGCATGGATGCGCTCAGTTCGCAGGCCAACCTCGCAGGCTATAAAGCGGTTTTGCTTGGGGCCAATGCCCTTGGGAAAATTTTTCCATTGATGATGACGGCCGCAGGAACCATCAAACCCTCTCGGGTACTGATTTTTGGCGCTGGGGTGGCAGGATTACAGGCCATTGCGACGGCCAAACGCCTTGGCGCGGTGGTGGAAGTCACCGACGTTCGCCCCGAAACCAAAGAACAGGTGGAGTCGCTGGGTGGGAAGTTTTTGAGCGTAGAAGGGATGGAAGCCAATAAGTCGGAAGGAGGCTATGCCAAAGAAGTGTCGGCGGAGTTTCTTCAAAAACAACAAGACCTTATCAAACAGCGCATCAAGGACGCAGACATCGTCATCACAACGGCCTTGGTGATGGGTAAAAAAGCGCCTATTCTGGTGACGGAAGAAATGGTGAAATCAATGAAAACGGGCAGTGTGATTGTGGATATGGCCGTAGAATCGGGCGGGAACTGTGCCTTGAGCGAAGCCAATCAGACGGTCGTAAAAAACGGGGTCACGATTATTGGAGAGTCAAATCTACCTGCACTACTCGCGACCAATGCCAGCGATTTGTACGCCAAAAATATCAGTACGTTGCTATTGCATTTGGCCAACAAAGACGGTTTTAAGTGGGAACTGGAGGAGGAAATCACCAAAGGAAGCCTCATCACACACCAGGGTCAGTTGGTCCACGTCTTTACCAAATCAATTTTAAAATAAGGTCATCTTCAAATTATGGACGCAATCATCACATTTATTGGCGAAAACATACAGCTTATCTACATCCTTATCCTCTCCATTTTTGTCGGGATAGAGGTGATTTCCAAAGTGCCCTCCGCCCTGCATACCCCGCTAATGTCGGGTGCCAATGCCATCCACGGGGTGGTTATCATCGGGGCGATTATCGTCATGGGTCATGCCGAAGCAGGCAATTGGCCCGCGTTGATACTCGGCTTTTTGGCGGTTATTCTCGGAACGCTCAACGTTGTGGGCGGTTTCGTCGTCACCGATCGTATGTTAGAAATGTTTAAAAAGAAAAAGTAACCGTCAACTGAAATGATACAACAATATTGGTTATACCTTATTTACCTTTTGGGCTCGGTATTTTTTATCGTAGGATTAAAAATGCTTTCGGGGCCTAAAACTGCCCGTAATGGCAACTTCTTGGCAGCGGCAGGGATGGCGATTGCTATTTTGGGTACTATTTTTATGCATACCAACGAAGACGGCGAGCCGATTGGCAACTACGGCTGGATTTTCGGCGGGATTGCCATCGGAACCATCATCGGTTGGATTTCGGCCAAAAAAGTAAAAATGACCGATATGCCGCAAATGGTGAGCCTTTTCAACGGAATGGGGGGCGCTTGTGCGGCACTTATTTCGTTGGTCGAATTTGGACACCTGCACGAGGATGCTTCACCAGCTACCGTCCTAACGATTGTGGCAGGATTGGTCATCGGTAGCGTGTCGTTTTCGGGTAGTATCATCGCCTATGCCAAGTTGCAGGAAATCATGAAAAAAACCTTCCGCTTACCTGCGCAAAACATCCTTACCTTGGTGCTGTTGATAGCGACGTTAGGACTAACTGTGTACATTGCACTAGGGCATCCAAGCACGACCTTGGTTTATACGGTTTTTGCGTTGTCGTTGGCCTACGGGGTCCTTTTTGTGTTACCAATTGGAGGGGCTGATATGCCTGTGGTGATTTCTCTTCTCAACTCTTTTACGGGCGTAGCGGCGGCTTTTGGTGGATTTTTGTACGACAACCAAGTGATGCTTACGGGCGGGATTTTGGTAGGTTCAGCAGGGACGTTGCTGACGATTTTGATGTGTAATGCCATGAACCGCTCTCTTACAAACGTAATTTTTGGCTCATTCGGTGGAGGAAGTGCTGCCGCCGCAGGTGGAGGAAGTACCACAACGGGGGGAGCGGTGAAAAGCAGTACGCCTTCTGACGTCGCTATTATGATGAACTACGCCCAAAAAGTGATTATTGTACCAGGCTACGGATTAGCGGTAGCGCAGGCGCAGCACGTGATTCACGAATTGGAAGCTTTGCTCGAACAGCGCGGTGTGGAGGTAAAATACGCAATTCACCCCGTGGCAGGACGGATGCCTGGGCACATGAACGTGCTTTTGGCGGAATCGAACGTGGCCTACGATAAGTTGGTGGAAATGGAAGAAATCAACGACCAGTTTTCGACGACCGACGTAGTATTTGTGGTTGGGGCCAACGACGTAGTAAACCCCGCTGCCCGCAGCAATCCTGCCAGTCCGATTTACGGAATGCCGATTTTGAACGCCGACAAAGCCAAAACGGTGATTGTCAGCAAGCGTTCGATGGCGGCGGGTTACGCTGGTATCGACAACGAATTGTTTTATTACCCCAACTGTATGATGTTGTTTGGGGATGCCAAAGACTCTATCACCAAAGTAGTAGCAGAATTGAAGGGTATGGATTAGCAAAGGGAGAATAAAGAAATGACGAAGGACAAAATTGGTAAAGCGCTTGGGGAAACCCGAGCGTTTTGCTTTTAGTAGGTAAAAGATAAAACAGCCTGTAGCCGAAAATTTGAACAGGTATTACCTTGGAAGAACCAGGATACCGTTATTTTTACAATAAACAGCAACCGAAAAAGAAGGCATAATGAAATTTAAAGACTTTGAATTTACCGAAGACAACCATTTTGTCGCTATGGAATACTACAATCTTATTCTAAACAGAACCTATCTGGTGGTAATTGTGAAGGATAAATTGCTGGGAATAAAAGCAAATGGGTTGGTTAGTGTAGAGGGAGGTGGCGACATTTTGACGAAAAAAGTAACAAAAATGATGGCGATAGAAGGTGATTTAAGCAACCCCTATTCGTATTTGAGCGCTAAATATGTAGATAAAATACAAGAATGTGAACTGGAAAGTGAAGAGGTATTAGCCTATGATAAATCAAATTTTATACTTCCTTTGGCTCACATAAGAAAGGTGTCCCATGATCCAAAGAAAAAGTGGGGTATGGGATATTATCCCCACGACGGCAAAGTTTATGTCGAAACATCTGACAAGAAGAAAAAAGAATTCATCATATTGGGGAGTCAGTCAGGGAGTAAAATAGCTAACTTTATTTTAGCGAAATTGAAGGGGGATAGAAATGAGTAAAGAAGACTGGAGTGATGAGCGGTTGTTAGTGAGGCTAACTCAGAATAAGTCGGAGAAGGTTCGTTGGGGGACTATTGTGATTCTAAGAAAAAGACCGACCGAAAAACTTTTTAACAAGTGTGAAGAATTTATTAAATCATCAGATTCTTATAAAAGGTGTCTAGGAATTGATATTTTAGCCCAATTAGGGCCTTCACCAAGGCCATTTCTCCAGCCAACTCTCCAATTATACTTCGATACAATTCTAAGAGAAACGGATTCAGAAGTAATAATGTCATTGCTTTGCGCGATTGGTCATAATAATGACGACCTAAATGATATTCAAGTTGATATTGTTTCATCTTTTGCAGAACATAAAGACAAAGAGGTACGAAAAGCAGTGGTTTTTGCTTTACTCGGATTGACTAATCTTAGGGCAGTTGATACCCTAATTAGATTGTCCTCTGACAAAATTAGCTACATACGAAACTGGTCAACCTTTGGACTCGGCAGGCAAATAGAAGTACATAGTGAATCTATTAATAAAGCATTGTGGCGTAGAGTTTCCGATAAACATCAGGAGACAAGATATGAAGCTATCATAGGTTTGGCCAAACGCAGAGATGACAGGGTTTTGCCTATTATCGCCCAAGAACTTGAGAAGGGAGAGTTTGGAACGTTACTTTTAACGGCCGTACTTGCGAGCGAAAAAGTAGAGTTTATCCCTTTATTGCAGCAAAATTTGGATTCGGCTAGAGCCGATACAACTATAAACCCTGAGTGGGTGAATGAACTTGAAAACTGCATCAATGAGTTGAGTGAGCGTACATAATCATTCCGAAATCATATATAGACAATAACCCTTTCATCCACCATGGCTGAACAAAGTAGCATTCAAGAGATATTTTTTACCTTTTTGATGCAGTACCAGTATAAAGAAGAAAATCTAGATTATTCGGTGATTCCGAAGCACATAGCGGCGTTGCAGACCCTCTCACAAATCGGCAATTCGGGGATTAGCATTTTTGATATTAATAAGAAACAAATTGCGTTTTATTCGGCCAACTACGGCAAGCTGTTAGGCTATTCTCCCGCTGATTATGAAGGGTTGGGGCATCAGTTTTTTGACGGTAAAATCCATCCCGAAGATAAAGTACAGTTGGCCTTGAACGGCATCTCCATCTTGAAGATGTTCAATGCGTTTTCAAGCGACGAAAAGCTCAATCATAAGGTGATTTACGAGTACCGTATGCTCAACGCTGACCACCGTTACGTACGTCTGATTGAGCAATATCAAATGCTGGAACTCGACCGAACGGGGCAAATTTGGTTGATGCTTAGCATTGTGGATGTGTCGCCCAATCAGGAAGAAAACTTGCCCGTTAAAAGTCAGCTTCTCAACTTCCGAACGGGGCATTTTATCCCGTTTGAGGTGCCTCAAAAAGCAGAACTCGAACTGACCAAACGGGAACTAGAGATTTTGAAACTGGTAAGAGATGGTTTTTTGAGTAAAGAAATTTCGGATAAACTTTCCATCAGTGTACATACCGTCAATACCCATCGGCAACGATTTTTGGAAAAATTGGGGGCCAATAACTCGTTTGAGGCCGTCAAATTTGCGTCAAAACTTGGCTTGCTGGAATAGCGACTAATGATAAATCAGTATTGTGGCATCGGGCGCTTTGCGGGATTTTTGTGCCGTCAAATTATCCGACTAGCTCATGAAACAATTATTGATTCCTTTCTGCTTTTTAGTCATTTCGTTAGCTTCTTTTGCCCAGCCTACCCAGTTGATTCGGGGAACGGTCGTCCATGCGGTTACGAATGCTCCCGTACCTTTTGCGTCGATAGCGTCAGTGGGAGGAAAAGGGACGTTGGGAACGACCACCGATTCCTTGGGGAATTTTACTCTAACAAATGTCCCCGTAGGACGTTACGATTTAAAAATCACCTGCGTAGGCTTCGAACCTTCGCTCCAGCGTGAAATCATTGTTTCTTCGGCCAAACAAACCTTTCTCACCATACCGCTTAAAGAAACTAGTGTACTTCTTGGAGAGGTAGAAGTACGACCGAACGTCAACAAAGAACAGCCACTCAACGCGATGGCGACCGTGAGCGCACGGATGCTAAGCGTGGAAGAAGCCAAGCGCTACGCGGGTGGATTTGACGACCCTGCCCGTTTGGCGTCTTCGTTTGCGGGGGTGGCTGGCAATACCGATGCCAACGGCATTATTGTCAGAGGCAATGCGCCTAAGTTTTTACAGTGGAAAATGGAAGGAATCGAAATTCCGAATCCGAACCATTTTGGCGATTTAAAGTCGTTTGGGGGCGGGTCGCTTACGGCGTTAAGTAGTCAAATGCTGGCTAATTCCGATTTTTTCACGGGGGCATTTCCTGCCGAATACAGCAATGCTCTGTCGGGGGTGTTTGACATGGCTTTGCGGAAAGGCAATAATCAAAAAAATGAACATACCCTTCAAGCTGGGGTTATTGGCTTGGATGTGTCTTCGGAAGGGCCTTTCAAAAAAACGGGACAGGCGTCGTACCTGTTCAATTACCGTTACTCAACACTGGCTTTGTTGACTTCCCTTCTTCCCGAAAACGTAGGTGGGTTAAAGTTTCAAGATATTTCGTTTAAACTCAACTTCCCTACGCAACGTTGGGGCACGTTTTCGGTATGGGGGATAGGACTAGCGGATAAAACAGGGGCCAAGGCGAAAACGGACAGTACGCAGTGGAAATACCGCGACGATAACGAACAGAATGATATTGACCAGTACATGTGGTCAGTTGGGGTAAAACACAAAATAATATTAGCCAATCACGCCTCTTGGCAAACATCACTTGCTGTTACTACCAGCGGAACGGACTGGCGGGCACAAAAGTTAAATAACAACTTAGCACTTGTTCCGCAAAGTAGCATCTCGGTTGCCAACAGTACATTTGTGTTATCGTCGTTCCTCAACAAGGCATTTAGCACAAAACACACCAATAAAACGGGGTTTTTGTTGACTGGATTGCACTATAACTTGGCCCTAACCAAGTCGCTGGCAACGGATGCTCTGCCTAGAGAAATTGTTAATTCGAAAGGGATAAGCTCTTTGATTTCGGTATATAGTCATTCGTCGTTCCAATTGAATACTCAGTGGCTACTGAATGTAGGCATTAACAGCCAGTTTTTTTCGTTAAATAAGCGCTCCACACTTGAGCCCCGCGTTGGGCTTCGTTACCAAATGAGTCCAACGCGCTCAGTGGGAGTGGCTTATGGCGGGCATAGTCGATTGGAGCGGTTAAACTATTATTTCAATAATTCTCTGACGACGGGCGAAACGGAGGTTAATAAAAACCTCGATTTTACCAGAGCGCATCACTTCGTGCTAAGCTACGATTGGCATATTTCTGACGTACTTCATCTGCGAGTAGAGCCCTATTACCAATATCTATACGCGGTGCCTGTCATTGCTGGAACTTCGTTCTCGTTTTTGAATCTCCAAAATGACTGGTTTTTTGCCGAAAAGTTGCAGAATACGGGAGCTGGCAAGAATTATGGGGTTGATATCACCCTCGAAAAATACCTTTCAAACGGCTATTATTATTTGCTGACTGGCTCGGTGTTTTCGTCTTCCTATCGAGGAGGTGATGGTATTTGGCGAAATACGCGCTTCAACCGAAGCTACGTAGCCAACGTATTGGTAGGCAAAGAATGGCAGCTGGGGAAAGAAAAACAAAATGTGCTGAGCATCAACACACGCCTGACGTACCAAGGAGGCAACCGCTATTCGCCGATTAATGTTACTGCTTCAAGCGCGGCGAAGGACGTGGTTTTTGATGAAACAAAGGCCTTTTCGATGCAGTCAGACCCCACATTAAACATCCATTTTACAGCTAGTTATAAAATAAATAAGCAGAAAACTACCCGTGAGATAGCGTTGAAAATCTTGAACTTAACCTCGCAACCTGATTTTAACGGTTTTCGCTATAATTTTCAAAGTCGGTTAGTGGAAAAAGACCTAAATCCGATTGTCATTCCTAACTTGAGCTATAAAATTGAATTTTGAGATACTGATGGATGCATTCATAAAGTTTTTAACGGCAATCACGCCGCTTTCAGCCGCTTCTATTGAGCAAATTGAGCGGGTTGCCCTGCGCGAAAGTTTTCCCAAACGCCATGTCCTTATTCCAGAATTGGCTACCTGTGAAAAACTGTATTTTATCGAAAAGGGGCTGGTAAGGGCTTATTTTTATCATCAAGGCAAAGAAGTGACGGACTGGTTTGGGGTAGAAAATAGTATGATTGGCCCCGTGATACGGCGTTTTCCTACGAAAGAATCACCGCATGTGGTTGAACTTTTAGAGGAATCGGTGGTGGTGTCGGTATCTTTTGCTCAGTTGGAGCATCTTTACGAGCAATCGCACGAAATAGAACGCCTTGGCCGCCTGATTGCGATTCAGACGATGGTGCATGTACAGCAAAAGTTAGACAATTGCCAGCTTCTTTCGGCCAAACAGCGCTATGAACAGTTTTTGGAAGACTATCCTCGTCTGACGCAACGAGTATCGTTGGCACATGTCGCGTCGTACTTAGGGATGAATCAAGTAACCTTGAGCCGAATTCGCCACCCACATTGATTTTTTAGCATAGGCTAAAGAAAATCTGCTGGGTTCTAGTTTGCTTTGCGCCATGAAAATCGGCATCTATACCTACGGAACTCGCGGCGACGTTCAGCCCTACATTGCGCTAGCACTCGGTCTTTTAGCAAATGGTCACCAAGTGACATTGGCGGCTCCTTCCAACTTTCAAACGTGGGTGGAGGGGTTCGGAATCTCATTTTTTCCGCTCTACGGGGATGCCGAACACATTATGAATTCGCCCGAGGGCCAGCGGGTGCTGAACACCGAAAACAGTATCAAATTGATGCAGCATTTTTTTGAGGTGTTGCACGCCATGCGGGAACCATTGCGTATAAGTTATTTCGAGAGCATTAGTCAGGTCGACTATGTAATCGCCAACTCTGCAACCTTACCTATCGTTAGTGCGATTGTTGAAAAGCAGCAAAAAAAGCTCGCATTAACGTACTTTATGCCCCCAGTTGTCCCTACGGCCGAGTTTCCTATGGGAGATTTTGATTTCTTAAATATAGGCTGGTACAATCGGCTCACGTACCAAGTAGCGCATTATTTTTATTGGAAATTTGTAAAAAAGGAAACCAACGAATACCGCCATGAACTGGGTTTGCCGATTCTCAAAGAAAATTTGTTAAGCTACCTAAATAAGCAAAAACCTTTGGATTTATATTGTTTTAGCCCGCTGTTGATACCACAGCCACGCGATTGGGAAGAGCATCATAAAATCACTGGTTTTTTGACCCTGCCAAACTCCCGACGAGAAGCCCACTTACTTGACCAAACTCCTGATGACTTATCGCAATGGCTGAAGGCAGGAGCAAAGCCTATTTACATCGGTTTTGGGAGCAACGGAATCGGTAATAAAGCGAAATTTATTCACCTATTAACAGCCTTACTTCAACGCACCAACGAGCGCATCTTGTTTTGTTCAGGGTGGTCATCACTTGAAGATTTACCTTCTCATTCCAACTTATTTGTGACGAAATACGTCAACCACGAAGTTGTTTTACCTCAATGTAAGCTGGCAGTTTTTCACGGAGGAGCGGGGACCTTAGCGACGGTATTGCGGCATCAATTGCCCATGATTATTGTGTCTTTTTATACGGATCAGCCCACTTGGGGCAAAATTGTTGAAAAGAAAAAATGGGGGATGCACATACCGTTAAAGAAGCTTACCGCCGAAAAAATGCTTAGAGCAATAAGCGCAGTACAATCAGAGGAGATACGGATCCATGTCGCAGAAATTGGGAGGTTGGTCAGCCAAGAAAAAGGGGTAGAAAGAGCGATTTATGAAATCGAACGCTATTTTCTAGATTAAAAAATAGCCTCAAAATGACGTTTTTGATTAAAAAGTCGCTACAAACTCATTAAAAAGTCCTTAAAAAGAACTTAAAATGGCCCGTTTTTGAGGGTTAAATATTCTTTTTTTGTTTGTAACTCCTTGTGAATCAAAACTCTATAAGTTTGTAGGGGGAATATTTTTGTTTTTGCTTGATTTCTTGTATCTTCTTTGTAATACAATCGCTATTAATTGTATATTTGTCTCGACAATAAGTTTGTTTATCTAAACAAAAAGGGTTTTGAGGTTATTAGGAATCCTTATTGCTCTATAGACACTTATCTGTTGCTCTAACAGTGGGAAGTAGTTGACTTAAACTTCCCTTTCAGCCCAATTTTGAGAAAAACGAGTTTCAATCATCTATCCGACTTTGTATGATTCTTGACAAGATTCTGGAGAAACCCATGAATGAGTATCCTGTGATGGATGCTAGAGAGGGTATCGTGCTGTTTTACCCTAACATTCCTGCAAAAGCAGCGGCTAATATCACCGAGGTTCTTCACTCGCGCTGGATTGGCCAAGGCCCTCGCGTTGACGAATTTGAGCGGCGCTTTGAGTCAAAATTTACGTACCCTAACAAATGCTTGGCGGTAGGTTCAGGAACAGACGCACTTCACCTTGCTTATCTACTGGCCGATTTGCAGCCAGGAGATGAGGTAATTGCCCCCGTTTTTACCTGTACTGCTACCAATATTCCCTTTTTGTACATGGGGGTAAATATTGTGTTTGCTGATGTAGATGAAAATCTCAATATCGACGTAAATCACGTAGAACAGCTCATTACGCCAAGAACAAAGGCGATTGTGTGCGTTCATTATGGTGGGCTTCCGTGCGAGATGGACGAGCTATGGGCATTGGGTAAAAAACACAATCTCTTCATCATTGAAGATGCCGCCCACGCCGTAGGAGCCAAGTACAAAGGACGATACATCGGTAGCCAAAGCGATTTTACGATGTTTTCGTTTCAGGCAATTAAGCACATCACCACGGGCGATGGCGGGATGCTGGTGGTAAAAGACCCTACATTGGTCGAAAAAGCAAAACGTTTACGTTGGTTTGGCATCGACCGTACGAGTAAGCAAAAAGGTATTTGGGAAAACGACATTGTGGAGGTAGGCTACAAATACCAAATGACCGACATCGCTGCTAGTTTAGGGCTGGCAGGATTGGAAGAGTTTGATGAACATTTGGCGCATCGTCAGCATTTGTACCGTTTATACTGCGATTTGTTGAAAGACGTACCAGGCATTCGAGTGATTGGAAGCGAATATACTGATCGCGAACATGCAGCTTGGCTCTTAACTGCCGAAGTAGACGACCGTGAAAACGTCATGCGCCACCTTCGTGAGCATGGTATTGAGTCGGGGCAAGTACACTATCGCAACGATAAATACACAATTTTTGGAGGTCGTACTCCAGGACAATTCCCTAAAATGGACGCCATCGAAGAGCGTTACCTTGTGTTGCCTCTGCACGCAAAAGTAACCGAAGATGACGTTAGATACATTGCATACGTTCTTCAAAAAGGTTGGTAAGCCACGCTGAAAGAGGCTGCTTCGGTTGGGTTTTAGCCCAGCCGAAGGGTCTCTTTTGCTCATTCTCAAACTATATTCATGGATTTTACGCATACGAAAGTCTCGCTTTCCTATACCCCTACCTTCTCCATTCTGATTCCTTCTTGGAATAACCTCGATTTCCTAATTTGCCTCGTCAATAGTCTCCGAAAAAATAGCCGTTACCAGCACCAAATCGTCGTTCACGTCAATGAAGGAAACGACGGCTCGGAAGAATGGGTAAAAGCCCAAGGTGACATTAGTTACACCAAAAGTAGCCAAAATTCGGGGGTTTGTTATGGCTTCAACGCCGCTTCGCACTTAGCTACGGCCGATTATCTGGTGTTTATCGACGACGATATGTACGTGTGCCCCGACTGGGATTTTTATTTGTTGGAAGAAATAAAACAACAAAAAGACGATAAGTGGTGCATCAGTGGAACGATGATTGAGGGGTTTGATAATGGAAATGCTTGCGTCATCACCAACAAAAATTACGGAAAACATCCTGCCGAATTTGACGAAGCTAAGTTTTTGGCCGAATACGCCAGTTTCCCCAAAGAGGATTGGAATGGGAGCCAATGGTACCCGATGGTACTTCCCACGTTTGTGTACCGTGCCGTAGGTGGACTAAGCATTGAGTTTTTTCCAGGCATGTACAGCGACCCCGATTTTATGATAAAATTATGGCATTACGGGGTGCGGTATTACAAGGGAATTGGCAAAAGCCGCGTTTATCATTTTGCGAGTAGAAGTACGGCTCGGGTAAAACGCAATGACGGACGTACGCAGTTTATTTTGAAATGGGGTTTGAGTAGCAATACTTTTTTCAAAAATTACCTAAAAATCGGTGCAACATTTTTGGGGGTACTGTCCGATCCAGCAGAAAACGCGACCTTGCGTTTCAAAAAACAAATTGACCGCTGGAAAGTTAAGCTGAAAAGCCGTCCCGTGGATATATCCTAACACTGTATGTCAACCCTCAAAGAGCAAATAAAGCACGTCCCGCATTCAAAAGGCAATGCGTTGGAGTTTATCCACCGCTATCTTTCCCAAAATAATGTCCAACAAAAAACGGTCATCGACGTATCGGCGGGCTCGGGCTACGTGGCCAATTTGTGGCATAAAGCAGGGGCAAAGGTCAAAGCGTTTGATATGTACCCCGATATTTTCAGGAGTGACTCGCTACAATGCTCGCCCATTGATTTGACGAAACCCTTGCCCATTGAGTCAAATTCGGCAGACTATGTGTTGTTGATGGAAACCATTGAGCATATTCCGAATCAGACGTATTTGTTAGAGGAGCTGGCGCGAATTCTTAAACCTAACGGGTTGTTGATAATCACCAAGCCCAACAATAGCAGCATGAGCGGGCGCATGGCCAACGTGTGGGTTGAGGCGGAACGTAGCGATATGTTTTTGTCGAATGAAGCAGAGGTGATTGGCTACGACGACGACCATGTGTACAATGGACGAGTGTACCTGTGCAATGTACAACGCCTACGCACAATGGCTAGTTTGGCCAATTTACGTTTTAAAGCCGTCTATCCAAATCAGTTGAGTGTCAGTTCGTTGGTTTGGTTTATGGTTTTTGGCGTTTATCTTCACCTACGGTCGTTTTTGACCTTTAGCAAACAAGCTAAAAAGGCAACTAGTGTTCGCGAAAAGGAAGTTCTTCGTGAGCAACATCAAGTAAACACCCATCCAACCATACTTTTGCACAAACATTTGTGCATCGTTTTTACAAAATAGGCGCGTGAGCGCCTATTTTGAGGTTGAACGTGCTTCTTCTTTCGCCAAAATTGCAGCCGCTTCAGTATCGTCGTATTGTCGAATGAGTTGTTTTAGGTCGGCCGTAAGCTGTTTTTGAATTTTCTGATAGGCAGGTTTGTCGTACAAATTATTCATTTCTTCAGGGTCTTTTTGAAGGTCATATAACTCCCAAAACTCACCATCTTTATAAAAACGAATCAGTTTATAGCGGTCGGTACGGATGCCAAAGTGCGTTTGTACGCTGTGCTCGGCGGGGTATTCGTAATAGTGGTAATAGGTTGATTTGCGCGCTTTTTTGCTGAAAAACGACTGTCCCTGCATATCAGCAGGAACACTCAGCCCAGCTTCTTCCAGAATAGTGGGGGCAAAATCGGTATTGTTATGAATGGCTCGGTCGATAGTACCTGCTTTGATGCGTTTGGGATAGCGAATGAGCATCGGCATGTGGTGCGACTCTTCGTACATAAATCGCTTATCGAACCAACCGTGTTCTCCTAGATAAAACCCTTGGTCGGACGAATATACCACCAAGGTATTTTCGGTTAACCCTTTTTTATCCAAATAATCCAGTACTTTCCCCACGTTGCGGTCGAGCGATAGGAGCGTGCCCAAATAATCTTGCATGTAACGTTGGTACTTCCATTCATCGAGGGCTTTACCCGAAAGGTTTTGCTTTTTAAAATCAGCCGACACTTGGTCGTAATAAGCCAACCAAGCTTTGCGTTGGGCGGGGTTCATGCGTTTCACAAAAGGGTCGTTGCCCGCGTCCACTTTGAGGTCTTCCTTCAAACGCATGGTTTTGGTCACGGTCATATCTTGGCGTTTGGCGGCAATCCGACCTTCGTACGAATCGTAAAAACTCTTAGGAAGGGGAAATTTTACGTGGTCAAAAGCCCGCAAATCGGTCGTGTCAGGTTGCCAATTTCGGTGCGGACATTTGTGACCAATCACCAAACAAAACGGCTTCGAAGGGTCGCGGTCTTGGTCGAGCCAATGTAGTGCTTTTTCGGTAATGACGTCGGTGGCATAGCCTTCTTGACGAACTGTTTTTCCGCCCATTTCGATAAAATCAGGGTTGTAATAAGCGCCTTGCCCAGGCAACACCGACCAATAATCGAAGTACTGAGGGGTAGCTTCTAAATGCCATTTGCCAATCCAGCCTGTTTGATAACCAGCGGCTTGGAGGTACTTAGGGTACATCGGTTGGCCTGCATCAAACTTTGTGAGATTGTCGCGGTGGCCGTTTTTGTGGCTGTACTTTCCCGTTAATAACGTAGCACGGCTGGGGGCGCACAAGGAGTTGGTGCAAAACATATTTTGGTACACGGCCCCCTCTTTGGCCAAGCGGTCGATGTTGGGCGTTTTGATGTAGGGACTTCCGTAAGCGCTGATGGCTTGCAAGGCGTGGTCGTCCGAAAACAGAATCAGGATGTTGGGGCGTTTATCTTTAGGCTTAAACGACAACAATCCCATGCCGAGTGTCAACCCAAAGGCAATGACGATTAGGAAGGTCTTTTTCATTATTGGTTGAAGTTTATAGTTTGGTAATTTTTCGGTTTGCCCTTTGTTTCTCTGCTAGGTTGAACGCATTAAGTAATTGCGTATAAATTTTAGGGTATTAGTAGTTTGTTATGCTTCCACGAAGCAAAAATCAAAAAAATATCTTTCTGCTACTACAAATGTTACGCCTCTACCGAGGCTACTTTGAATTACTCTAAAATTTTTGTTAAGCTACTTAAAAATACAGAGTCAATATTCATTGCTCCAGAGGAGCTACATCTTAGTAGGAAGAATGGTTTCGATTAGAACCAAAGCCCCATCGGGGTGGCATCTTTCACTAAGATTTATCCTTGCTGAGGCTACTTTTTTAGTGCAATTAACCTGTTTTTCCGTAAAGTCGTAGAGCCGCGAAGAGGTTTTGCCCTTTGCTACTTATCAATCACAATCCCTTCAAAGTCACCCAATTTAGAAAGCTTTAACTCAAGTTGGCCATTTTTCCATGAATAAACGATGGGTTCTTTACTGACCATCGAAAAGATTTTAGAAGGTTTGAATGGCACCTGAATCCGAAATGTCAGATTGGTAACAGGGAGTGGAGCAAAATACGTATTTCCACTAAAACCAGTAATATTCACCAAATGCAAAATCAGGCCATCTGAAACGATTTTATTTCTGTTCTCGGGCGTGTTTTTGGTATATTCTTTCAAAATCACCTCTACGCGTTCGTGGGCGTTGGTTTGGAGCAATTGACCTGCTTCGGGATAAACGAGGTCGAGGGCGTCGAGGAGAATGTTTTTGTGTTCTTCGTACCCGTGCAGGTAGTAAAGCTTGCCGAGGTTGATGGGTAAAATCACGGCTTTGCTCCGCGTGTGTTGTTTTAGCCCCATCGCAAAATACCCCGTAGGTTCGTGTCCTCCAATGATTTCGGGCGGGCCAGGGCGACCTTTGGAAAGAATGGGTAACAACCGCTGGTCGCTGCCTGAAAGGTCGTAAAGCCCTAGGTTAAATTTCCAAAACAACATCTTTTGCTTTGCAAAACGTTTGAAAACCTGTTTGTTGTCGGGAGCAAGGTAAAAGCCACTGCCTTCGTGGTCTTTGTTGATGATTTTTGCCCCAAACAGCTCCTGCAAAGCCGCAGGGTTATCAAACATCGTTTGGTTAGTGGCAATGAGGTGAACACCTTGTTGGGCTGCTTCTTTTAGTACCTCAACAGCTGCTTTACTCAAGTACGTAATGTCGGGTAAAATCACCACTTTGTAGTTCTTGATTTTGGTCGCTAGGTGTTCAATTTGACCGTCTTCGAGAAGGTCAAAAGGCAAATGTGCCTCACGTAACATAAGCTGAATGCCACGGTATTCTTGCATCGGATTGCCGCTGGGCCATGCGCCGGGCGCGACCACCGCTATTTTGGCTACCGAGCCATACTTCCCAAAATAAGGCTCAAATTTTTTGTGGTGCGCATAGATTTTCTTAATCACCTCGTAATTGCGTTCATCTTCGTAGCCGCGCATATCGCCCATCATACTAATGTCGAGGCCCGAGCCATTGGCAATGTTTTCGTACAATCGAATGGATACTTCCTCTGGCTCCACGGCGTTGTAGCGAGACTGAAACGAGATTTGCTGAATGCTGCTGTTGCTAATGATGTGGTTGGGGAAAGAATTAGCCGCATTTCCGACGTTATCAGAGGCCGAATAAGGCCAATACGGCAAGCTATTGGTCTGCGATTCGTGGCGAATAATATCGACAAAGCGATCCATGTACGTGCAGATGGCAATCTGCTCATTTTTGGATTTGACAAGCTTGTGCAACCGCTCCGACCAATCTTCGACCGTGAATTTTTTAAAAGCGAGGTATTTTTGAAAAACGGGGTCGGCTTTGTTTTCCTCGGTGGGTAAGGTGAGGCCATTGCTATATTGCGCAAATCCCTTTTTATCCGCTTCGTTTTGGTCGATGCCGTGGTATTTACCTTCGTACGGATTATTGACTTGGTACCCAGGCATATTGAGAAAAATACCGTCGATGGGGTAGTTATCAATGACCTCTTCCATAATTTTAAAAGCACACTCCTGAACGTAAGGCGCGTTGATAGACACCACATACATATCGGTATTGATGATGCGTTCGCCTTTGGGAGAAATATAACACCAGTCGGGATGGGCTTTGAAAATACTTTCGTGAACGCGACTAAAGTCAAATCGAACAATGACCTTGATGCCTTTTTGATGACAACGCGTAACAACATCGCCCAGCATGTTGCCTTTCATGTAGGGATTGGTGTAATGAAACGGCAATTTGGTGGGATAAAACGCCATAATCCCGCCCGCATTGATAAGTAAGGTATTGGCAGAGCACGCTTCCAAATCTTTCAGCAGTGAGTCGGCATTGAGGGTGGTGGCTTCGTAGGCGGGTAAGTTGGTCTGGATGACGCGCAGGTTATTTCGCTTCCACCAAGGCAAATCGGCTGGCCATGCGCCCGCTTTTTGGGCAAAGTTTAGGCCACTATACAAAATAAAAAACAGGCAAAAAGTAAATGATTTCAACATCGAAAGGAGGGGTTAATCATTTCTCAAAGCATTTTATGGGTAACGTTTACCTAACTCTTGCTTATGTATTGCATGTCGTATGTACTCGGTCTGACTATCGTCTGACCGAGTGGTCTTTTTCTGTATTCGGTCAGACGATAGTCAGACCGAGTAGTCGTTTTAAGATTCTTTTATGAAAAAGCTATTTTTTGTAAGCATTTCCCTGGCGCTACTAGCTTTGTGGGCCTTCCAAGCACCGCGCAAAGCGCCCAATATTGTTTTTATGTTGGCTGACGACCTCGGTTGGGCTGATTTGGGATGTTACGGTAATACGTTTCACGAAACCCCTAATCTCAATCAGTTGGCGGCCGAGGGAGCGCAGTTTCAGCGAGCTTATGCGGCTTGTGCGGTTTGCTCGCCTACGAGGGCTTCTATCATGACAGGAAAATATCCTGCCCGCCTCCAGATCACTGACTGGATTCCTGGGGTGGTGTATCCTTACGCCAAGTTTCAAACGGCTAAAATGCGCTACGAACTTCCTAAAGAGGAGGAAATCTTACCCGAAATTTTACACAAAAATGGCTATGCTACTTACCACGTGGGCAAGTGGCATTTGGGCGAAACCGAAGAGTTTTGGCCTCATAATCGGGGTTTTGATGTCAATATCGGGGGGCATTCGAAAGGGCAACCTGGGTCGTATTTTTATCCTTACAAAAACGTGACGCCCACTGCCGATTATTCCGTGAAGTTTTTACCAGAAGGTGGAAAAGAAGGTGACTATCTTACCGATTTTTTGACGGATCATGCGCTAAAGTTGATTGAAAAACACGCCAATAGCACACAGCCGTTTTTTCTCAATATGAGCTACTACCAAGTACACACCCCTCTGCAAGGAAAACCCGATTATGTTAAAAAATACGAGGAAAAGAAAAAGACGTTGGGTGTCAGTAAGCCTAATCCAATCTATGCCGCCATGATTCAGAGTTTGGACGAAAGCGTAGGCCGAATCTTAAAAAAACTGGACGAACTAGGGATGCGTGAAAATACGATTGTAGTGTTCACGTCGGACAATGGGGGTTTGGTAGAAGTGGACGGAAACGCGCCTTTGCGCGAAGGAAAAGGGTTTTATTACGAAGGGGGGATTCGAGTGCCGTTGCTAGTGCGTTATCCTGCGATGACTACGCCGCGTTCTACGCCGCAAGACGTTGTGGCTAGTATTGATTATGTGCCTACACTCCTCGAATTGGCGCAGTTGACCAAGAAAAAAGACGTGGATGGACGGAGTTTTGTGTCCACTTTAAAAGGGAAATCTCCCAAGGAAACGCGTTCTTTATACTGGCATTATCCCCATTATCATACCCCTCAGCGTCCACCTACGGGAGCTGTGATGGAAGGAGACTACAAATTGATTGAGTTTTTGGGAGAAAATCGGTGGGAGTTGTACAACGTCCGTGAAGATGTTTCGGAACAACATAATTTAGTAAACGAAAAACCACAGCTAGTTCAGCAGTTACGCCAAAAACTCCAACGCTGGCGGGTGGAGACAGGAGCGATGTTTCCATCACCGAATCCCAACTACGACGCCGAGAAGCCCTTTCGAAATTCAATCACGGCTTGGAAAGGAGAGAATCGGTTGTAGTGCTTTCAGTGTAGTGCTTTCTGTTACTCCTAACCGAAAACCGAGGTTTCTCAAAACCTCGTGATGATGTTTTGGGAGTAGTATTTCGGTTAGTGCCAATTGTGCTTTCAGTGTAGTGCTTTTGGTTACTCTTAACCGAAAACCGAGGTTTCTCAAAACCTCGTGGAGGTGCTTTTGAGGCTTTAATATTTTTCTAATGTAGAAATATGGGCATTGCTTGGTAAATTGGGGCGTTGAAGTCACTTTTAGCATAAACTCTGACCCATGTCCAAACGCTTTTTAGGGCTGCTACTGCTCTTTGTGGGTAGCCTACACACCACTATTTCGGCGCAAGTGTCGGCCAGCCACGACCTTGTTTTTGATAAACTTCCGACGCGTTGGGACGAAGCACTGCCGTTGGGTAACGGCTTTGTGGGAGAGCTGATTTGGCAAAAAGATGATAAGCTACGTTTTTCACTCGACCACGCCGAACTTTGGGATTTACGCCCAATGGAAGGCATGAAAAAGCCCGAGTTTACCTACAAGTGGGTGCAAGAGCAAATCAAGAAAAATAACTACAAAACGGTTCAACAATACGGGGATGTACCCTACGAAAAAGAACCTGCTCCCAGCAAAATCCCTGGAGCAGCCCTCGAAATAGCCTCAAAAGAATGGGGAGCGGTGACAAGCGCACGGGTGGACATTCAGCGCGCCGTGGCGGAGGTGAAATGGGCCAATGGAGCGCGCCTTACCTCCTTCGTTCATGCCAATTTGCCATTTGGGTATTTTCGATTGGAAGGCGTCAAAGAGATTGATATTCAGCTGTTGGCTCCCAAATACGAAGGCGAAGTGGACAAAACCGCTGGCGGCTCGGTAGCGGGTGATGACTTGGCGCGTTTGGGGTACAAGCAAGGAAAAGTAAAACAAAACTCAAAGTCGGCTACGTACCGTCAAAAGGGCTGGGGAGAGTTTGAATACGAAGTGAGCGTTCGTTGGAAAGAAATCGCCGCCAATACGTGGGAAGGCGTGTGGAGTATTTCGGCGCACTACCCCAACAACCCCAAAACACCTGCCAATGAGCTGACAGCCACCGCTATGCCTTACGAAAAAGCGATGCTTCCGCACTTGAGTTGGTGGAAAAATTTTTGGGGAAAATCAAGCCTCAAATTGCCCGACCCATTACTCGAAAAACAATACTACCTAGAGCAATACAAATTTGGAAGTACTGCCCGCAAAGGAGCGCCACCGATTTCGCTGCAAGCTGTGTGGACGGCCGACAATGGTCGCCTTCCGCCTTGGAAGGGCGATTTTCACCATGACCTCAACACCCAGCTGAGTTACTGGCCAAGCTATGCCGCCAACCACCTCGACGAAGCGATGGGCTACCTCGACCACCTCGACGCCAACCGCGCGGCGTACCGTGAATACACCAAATGGTTTTTTCAAACGGAGGGTATCAACGTCCCAGGCGTAACCACGCTTACGGGCGTGCCCATGGGAGGTTGGATTCAATATTCGTTTTCTCCAACGGTGTCGGCTTGGTTGTCGCAGCATTTTTATCTCCAGTGGCGCTACAGCATGGATCGTCGATTTTTGCAAGAACGGGCGTATCCGTGGTTCAAACAAGTTGCCACTTTCCTCGAAAAAAATACCATTCTCAACGACGATTGGAAACGCCAACTGCCGATAGGTTCTAGCCCCGAAATCAACGACAACCGAGTGACGGCTTGGTTTTCGGAAAATACCAATTACGATTTGTCGCTGATGCGCTTTGCGTTTGGCAAAGCCGAAGAATTGGCTGCCGAGCTCAATTTGACGCAGGACATGGCCCGTTGGAAAAAACTGAATAAACAAATGGCCGATTATGCCTTGTCGGATAGCTTGGAATTGAAGGTGTCGCCGTCGATGCCGTATTCGCAATCGCACCGCCATTTTTCGCACATGATGGCGATTCATCCGTTGGGGGATATTCAGTGGGAAAAGGGCGAACGCGACCAAAAAATCATCCAAAAAAGCATAGCCTTACTTGACTCCATTGGCCCCGATTGGTGGTGTGGTTATTCGTATGCTTGGTTGGGTAGTTTGAAAGCCCGTGCCAAAGATGGCGCAGGAGCAGCCAAAACCCTCCGAACGTTTGCCTCGGCTTTTTGTTTGCCTAATTCGTTTCACGCCAATGGTGATCAAACCAAATCGGGTTTGTCCAAATTTACCTATCGTCCGTTTACGTTGGAAGGAAATTTTGCGTTTGCGGCGGGCGTTCAAGAAATGCTTTTGCAGAGTTATTCGGGAGTCATCAACGTTTTTCCTGCCGTTCCTGCCGATTGGGCGGAAGCATCTTTTCGTGACCTACGCGCGGAGGGGGCGTTTTTGGTAAGTGCCACTCGGACGGGCGGAAATGTGGATGAAATTCAGCTGTATTCAGAAAAAGGCGGGGTGGCTCGTCTGAAATTACCTTTCAAAACGCATCTTGTCAAGATGCAACAAGGAATGATTGTGAAACAAATTGACGAAACCGAAATTGAAATAGTAGCACAAAAAGGGGGAAAGATAGTATTGAAAAATGGCTACGAATAGGCCTGCATGAAAATATGATGATTTGTCCGTAACTTTGCCAGCCTTTAAACGAGCGATTATTGAATATGTATTCCCCAAAACCACTTATATTGGTCAGCAATGACGACGGTATTACCTCATTAGGAATCAGGACGTTAGTAGAAGTAATGCAGGAGTTAGGAGAAGTGGTGGTTGTAGCCCCCGATAGCCCTCAGTCGGGTATGGGACACGCCATCACCATCGGAGAGCCGCTTCGGCTACATGCTACTCCCATTTTTGAAGGCGTAAAAGCCTACGAATGCAGCGGAACCCCTGCCGATTGTGTGAAATTAGGCAAGCACTATGTCCTCAAAGATCGTACACCTGACTTGGTCGTAAGCGGTATCAATCACGGTTCAAATACGTCAATAAGTGTCTTGTACTCAGGGACAATGTCGGCGGCGATTGAAGGAGCCATCGAAGGAATCCCGTCGATTGGTTTTTCGCTTTGCGACTTTGCGGCCGATGCTGATTTTTCTCACGTAAAGCCGTTTATCAAGCAAATCGCGAGTAACGTCCTGACAAACGGACTACCAAAAGGGGTAGCGCTCAACGTTAATTTCCCGAAAAAATCGGAAGAAACATTAAAGGGAGTGCGTATTTGTCGCCAAACCAACGGCAAATGGCAAGAAGAATTTGACAAAAGAAAAGACCCACACGGCCGTAGCTATTTTTGGCTATCGGGCAATTTCGTAAATTTCGACGCAGGTCAAGAAGATACCTGCGAGTGGGCATTAGAAAACAACTACGTGTCGGTAGTTCCGTGCCAATATGATTTAACAGCCTACGAAACCATGAAGCTCATGCAGCAATGGCAATTCTAGTCTAACCTATAAAGAAAGATACACAACACTAAAAACCCCTGATAGCATGGCACTTTTGGGAAACTTGTTAAAAGGAGGAATCAAGCTCTCAACTCGTATTCAGAAAGAAAATGTAGATTTTGCTAACATACAGCGTAAAACCCTCAGCAAGCTGCTTGCCAAGGCCCGTTACACGCAGTTTGGTGAAAAATACCAGTTTGAGGACATTCTCAACGCAGCCGTTTTTGACGAAAGCAAAACTTTTTACGAAAAATATAAGGAATTTGTTCCCGTTCACAACTACGAGAAAATCTATCGTGAGTGGTGGAGTATGGCGCGGGAAGGCGAAAAAAACGTTTGCTGGCCTGGACGGGTTAAGTATTTTGCGTTAAGCTCAGGAACGTCCGAAGCTGCTTCAAAATACATTCCCGTGACGAAAGCCATGGCCAAGTCGTTTCGTAACACGAGTTTGCGCCAAATTTTTTCGCTGGGTCGCTACGAAGAAATTCCGAGCGATTTGTACGAAAAAAGCTTCTTCCTCGTCGGCGGAAGCATCGACCTGACGGCCATCGACGAAGGCCGTTTTGAGGGAGACGTAAGCGGTATCAACGCCAAAAACATTCCTTTTTGGTTTGAACGCTACTACAAGCCAGGACGGGAGATTGCCCGCGAACGCGATTGGTCGCGCAAGCTCGAAAAGATTGTGGAAGAAGCCCCGAGCTGGGACATTGGCTTCATGGCAGGCGTACCCGCGTGGCTTCAAATTATCATGGAAAAAATCATTGAGCGTTATAACCTCGATACCATCCATGACATTTGGCCCAATCTCACCGTTTTTGGGCACGGCGGGGTGTCGTTTGAGCCGTACCGTGCTGGTTTTGAGAAACTTTTGGCAAGGCCGTTGATTTACATTGATACCTATTTGGCTTCGGAAGGGTTTATCGCTTTCCAAAACCGCCCGCACGCCGATGGGATGCGCTTGGTGCTCGACAATGGCATTTTCTACGAATTTGTGCCTTTCAATGATAAAAACTTCAACGAGGACGGCGAGCTAATCTGCAACCCTGAAACGCTGATGATTGACGAAGTGGAAGAGGGCGTGGACTACGCACTTTTGCTTTCTACTTGCTCGGGAGCGTGGCGTTATTTGATTGGCGATACCGTGAAGTTTGTCAACAAAGAACGCGCCGAAATCGCCGTAACGGGTCGTACGAAGCATTACTTGAGCCTTTGTGGTGAACACCTTTCGGTCGAAAACATGAACAAGGCCATTGAACTCACCGCCGAAGAGCTCGACATTACCATCAAAGAATTTACGGTGGCGGGTGTTCGTTCCGATTCGTTGTTTGCGCACCATTGGTACATCGGCACCGACGACCACGTAGCGCCCGAAGTGTTGCGCGAAAAAATAGACGGACACCTTAAAGTTTTGAACGATGACTATGTGGTAGAGCGTCGTCACGCGTTGAAAGATGTGTTGGTGACGGTCGTTCCTTCCAGTACGTTTTACGGCTGGCTCGAAGCCAAAGGGAAAATGGGAGGACAAAACAAAGTCCCACGCGTATTGAAGAAAAACTTACTAACCGACTGGGAAAACTACCTCCAAAAGCAAGGATTAACCGTATAAAAAGTGGATAGTGTGGAGGGTTGCTTACAACCCGACCTGTTATCCTAAGGTATTGCCAATAATACATATACAAAGATAGCAACTCCTAAGTATACACCATTTGAACATGATACCTACCCTTAGCATTATCCAAGCCGCTCACGAGCGCATTCGTCCGCACGTACACCGCACGCCCGTGCTTACGTGCCAAACGATTAACCGAATGAGCGGGGCTGAGATTTATTTTAAGTGCGAAAATTTTCAAAAAATTGGCGCCTTTAAAGCCCGTGGAGGGGTAAATGCGGTAGTATCGTTAAGTCCAACGGAGTTAAAAAACGGGGTGACAACGCATTCGTCGGGCAATCACGCCCAGGCGATTGCGTATGCGGCAGGGCTGGTAGGAGCCAAGGCGTACATTGTGATGCCTCGCACGGCTCCCCAAGTCAAAAAAGACGCCGTACGTGGCTACGGTGCCGAAGTAATCGAATGTGAACCCACGCTCGAAGCCCGCGAAAGCACCGTGGACGAGGTGATTGCCAAATACGGTGCCACCATGATTCACCCCTTCAACGACTATCGGGTGATTGCAGGACAAGCCACTGCTACCAAAGAACTTATCGAAGACCACGGGGCGTTTGATACCGTGCTGGCACCCGTGGGCGGCGGCGGGCTCCTCAGTGGTACAGCTTTGGCGGCACATTACCTTTGCCCCACGGCGGAGGTAGTTGCGGGCGAGCCCGAAGGGGCAGGTGATGCCGTTTTGTCGTTCAAATCGGGTAGAATTGAAAAAGCGCCGTACATCAATACGATTGCCGACGGTTTATTGACGAACTTAGGCGATAAGACGTTAGAAATCATTCGTTTACACGTCAAAGATATTCTTCTTACGTCCGACCCCGAAATCATCGCTGCCATGCGGTTGATTTGGGAACGGATGAAAATTGTCATTGAACCTTCTTGCGCCGTACCTTTTGCGGCCTTGCTTCGTAACAAAGAACGCTTTGCGGGCAAAAAAGTAGGCATCATCCTCACGGGCGGCAACGTTGACTTGGGGAAATTGCCGTTTTGAGAGAAGGGATTTCAAAAAAGAGCGAGTAGTTACACTACTTCACTGGTTTTCCTAAATAACCAGCCATTTTACCACCATGCGTTGCTCGCTCTTTGTTGTTTGGACTACTGTTGTCCTACTTCTAAAATCAACCCTTTTTGCTTACGGGCAAACCACCGCCACACTCACTGGCTATGTAGGAGATGCTACGACGGGCAAACCCATGTCCTTTGCCAATGTCTATGTGAATGGCAGTACGCGAGGGGCAGTGACTGATGAAAAAGGGGTGTTTACCCTTGCCGGTATTCCGCTGGGCACGGTTGAAATTGTGGCTTCTTTTATTGGGTACGAACCCGAAAAACGTACGTTTAGATTTGACAATGCTTCGCCTCAAAAAGCTGATTTTCGGCTAAAAGCAAGTGCGCAAACCTTAGAAACGGTAATAGTACGTGGTAACCAAAAGCAACGAGAACAACAGCTACGTCAGTTTAAAAAGGAGCTTCTTGGGGAGCCGTTTGGTGGGCAGTGCCAGCTTGTCAACAGTGATGTACTGTATTTTAACGAAGAGAATAACCACCTCTATGCGACAGCCAACGAGCCGTTAGTTATTGAAAATCAAGCGCTGGGCTACCGAGTGGTGTATGATTTGCAACATTTTGATGCTGCGGCTTCAGGAAAGACGTATTCGGCGGGTACTGCGCGTTTTGAAGAACTAAAATCCGAAAGTGAACGGCAAGCCAATCGATTTCGGCGCAATCGGTTAGTGGCCTACCAAGGCTCTATTCGGCATTTAATGGCCACTTTGGTCTATAATACGTTTGAGCAGTCAGGCTTTATGGTTTTTCAGGAGGATGTTACTAAACCAATGCCCGCAGATCGTAAGTCCATTACGCTGGCCGCCGCCATTAGCGAATACAAGCGTTTGATTCCAGTCAAGGCGGCTACGTTGATTCAACCTGGAAAGTTATCGACCGAACGCCGATTGGTTTCGTCCATGAAGCTCATTGTGTTTTACAGAAATGCCTCTTCCAACTTTTCGCCTTATCCCGATGCCCGTTACGAATACACCGAAATATCGCTCCCCAGCGGCTACCTACAACTGGCTACCAATGGGGTGATTACGAAGCCTGAAGGAATGGTGGCGCAAGGCTCGATGGGAGATGATCGACTTTCGACGATGCTGCCCGCCGATTGGCAACCCGATGCGAATGCGAAGGAGTCGCTTACAAATGATCCGTTGGCAATACAGGGAAAAATTGCACTGCCTGATTCCAGCCTAAAACGCATTACGGCAGCTTTCAGTGAACGGTTTAAGTTGCTGGCTCCTACCTTGTTTGTACACATTGACAAACCCTTTTACGTCACTGGAGATCGGCTCTGGATGAGTACGTATTTACTCGACGCGGCCAATCATCAGCGGGCCAGTGGCGAAACGGCTATCCATGTTGACTTGCTTACGCCCACAGGAAAACTGGTGCAGCACCAGTGGGTACGCATCGTGGAAGGGCGCGGCAGCGGCGATTTTCGCTTGTCGGATACCCTCACGACAGGGACGTACCACCTACGCGCATATACCGACGAAGATGATGCGCAACACCGCCCAGCGTTTGAGCGGTCGGTGACGGTCTATAACCTGCTTCGGAATAGCAACGTATCCATGCCTAATGATTCTATTCCCAAGCTCTTAGACGTTCAGATTTTGCCTGAAGGTGGTCGGTGGATTACGGGATTACCAGCGCGTTTGGGCGTAAAAATTCTACAACCCAACGGACACGGCTTGGCCATTGGGGGACGTATTGTTGATGATTTGGGCGTTGAAGTTGTTGGGTTTAAAACCAATCAGCAGGGGATGACAAGCGTGTTGCTGGAGCCCAAGGCACAGCGGACTTATTATGCCAATGTAACATATAACAACCAGCCGCAACGTGTAGCATTGCCCAAGCCAGAAATGGAAGGGCTGTTGCTTTCGGCTGATGCAACCAGCGACACTACCCGTCTCATGTTGACCATAAGGAGTTCAAAACGGACTGTAACCGACTCTGTCTATGTGGTGATTCAGCAGCACGGTCGGGTGATTGACCAGCGAAAAATTCTTTTGCAAAACGGAGCGGCGAAGATAAATTTGCCCATAACGACTTGGCCAGCAGGGCTTGCGCAAATCACCTTGTATGATGCTATCGGTAAAGCCCAGGCCGAACGATTGGTATTTGTCCCCGAATCTACCGCGCCAGTACGTGTAGTGATGAGTTTTAACAAAAACCGCTATCAGCCACGCGATCAGGCCATCTTGAGTATCAATTTGAGTGATAATGGAGCACCAGTGCTCGCCGCTTTATCAGCCTCGATTACCGATGCCGACCAAGTAGTTGATGATACCGCCGAAGCTAACATTCATACCCACTTGTTGCTGACGGGAGAGCTGCGAGGACGTATCGAAACCCCCAACCAGTATTTGAAGAATCGCTCCGCTGAAACCCTTCAAGCATTGGATGATTTACTGTTGACGCAGGGCTGGCGACGCGTTGGTGGTACGCCCGAAACAGAACAGTTCGGTGGCGTATCGCTCAAAGGACGCATCCTAAACGCTAAAAATCAACCTATACCTGGTGCGAAGCTCACGGTAGTATCGACAGGTGTTGGCAAATCCTTTGTAGGAACGGCAGGTGCTGACGAACAGGGGCGCTTCCGTCTCGTAGGAATGGCGGTGACGGATACTTTACAATTAATGGTACAAATTACGGATGAAAAGTCAAGAAAACTTTCTGCCAAAGAAGCCATTTTAGCCTTGGAAACGTCGAATAATCAATGGGAATCTGGACGCATAACTGCGGCTCCCGATTGGTTGGCGTTGCGGGAGGAATCGAAAGCAGCTCGGATTCGACAGGAGGCCAACGCTGACTTTTACCGTGATAAAACAGCTCAAGTATTGCAGGAAGTGACGGTTAAAGCGCGTAAATATGAGGAAAGACCCGAGGATGTTCAACTGCGCAGTTTGCACAATGCGGCCGATGCTGTTGTTGTGTTCGACGACAAATCGCCCGTTTTTCAAAATCTGTACGAAATGATTCAGGGTCGGTTGACAGGTGTGACCGTTCAACGAGAAGGGGTATCCCAAGCGCGTAGCTACAAGGTATTTATGCGGGGGGTAAATAGTTTCAAAAGCGGTATGCAACCCTTATATTTGATAGATGGCGTGCCCATAGAGGACCGCGACGGAACCGCTTTGCTGTACTATAATGCAGGAGACATCGAACGCATCGAAGTGTTAAAAAATGCGGGTACCACTGGTACTTATGGGGTTCGAGCGGGCAATGGGGTCATTGCTTTTTACACCAAGCGTGCTCGGTCGATGCAGAAAAATTCTAAAACGAATGAAGGAATGACGCCAATTGAATTCATCAGTTATCCGTCGGTGCAGCGCGAATTTTACGTACCTCGCTACGAGGCAGAGATAGGCGCTACCTCTAAGGTCGATTATCGGGATGTTTTATATTGGAAACCCCTCATGCAAACCGACGGGCAGGGACGCAGTCAGTTGCGTTTTCCGCTGTCAGACGTAGTGCGGACGCTGCGGGTGGTGATACAGGGAGTTACGGCCGACGGTCGTCCAGTCGTAGGTACTCAGCTAATTCGGGTTCAATAATAGCAAGATTTATTTGCGATTTGAAACGAATTATGGCATTTGAAAAAATGAGTTTTTTTTAATTTTGCAGGTATTTTAAGGTACCAATTTTAATCGTTTCAACTCGATACTCGTCATTAAAAAAATGTCTCTTACTACTCTTGGACTTGAGCTGCCTACCGACCCACGTTGGGTGAATATCGCCGAAATGCAATTGGAAGAAATCCTGATTGACCACGCCTATTGTGAGCAAAAAGCCGCCTCGGCCTGTATTTCGATGATTGTCCATTTTCCCGAAAAAGAAAAACTGGTCGAAGTAATGACCCCCGTCGTCGCCGAAGAATGGGCGCATTTTCGGATGGTGTTGAAAGAACTACACAAGCGCGGGTTCAAACTAGGGCGTGCCCGTAAAGATGAGTACGTCAACCGATTGCAAGCAATCGTAAAACGTAAAGGTGACCGCGAAGAAGTTTTTCTCGACCGCCTTTTGTTTTGTGCATTGATTGAAGCACGTAGTTGTGAGCGTTTTAAGCTGCTTTCTCAATATATTTCTGACGAAAGCCTCCGCAGTTTTTACCACGATTTGATGGTGTCGGAAGCGGGGCATTATCGCAATTTTATTGAATTAGCCGAAGAGTACCTGCCCGTTGAGCAAGTGCGTGCGCGTTGGAAGGAACTCTTGGCCGAAGAAGCCAAAATCATGCAAACGCTCGAAGTACGCGGCGATCGAATGCACTAGGTGTATAAAGTAACCCCAAAAATCAGCTATGAAACGTCTATTGTGTCTATTGTTTGTTGTACAAGGAGTCATCGCCAGCGCCCAAAACTGTGACTGTCGTACCAACCTTGACTCATTAATTCAAAAAATAAGCACTGATTACGCGGGCTATGGCGATAAAGTCAGCAACTCTAAAAATCGACTTGCGTACGCGCGCATGGTCACGCAGTTGCGTATTCAGTCGATGCGGAGTCCGTCGCGGGCGGAGTGTTTTGATATTTTGGCTACTTATATCAACTATTTCCAAGATAAACACCTCCAAATAGGCGTTTACAATAAAGAGCACGCCCTAAAACTATTTGACCCATTGACCGAAGCCCAAGCCCGCCAACTTACTCAGAAAGCCACGGGTTCGTCGCCCGAAGGGATTTGGTGGCACGAGGAAAAAAAACTCAAAATTGCGATTGTTAAAGACGGGAAAACGGCCGACGCCTACAAGGGAATTGTGCTTGAAAGTGCCGATACGACCTATAAAACGGGGCAATTATTTTCCAAAATCAAGAAAAACGGGACATTTTACAACGTCCATGAGTTTGGAAGCTATTTGCTCAGCCTAGACCCGCGCGCGAAGTTTCAAGGAAATATTTTTTACAATTATTTTCCTTGGAAACGACTCTTTCCGACAACAACGACCCCTGCCGAAGAAAGTGAATTGGCGACTTGGAAAAACGGCAACAAAGGGTTGGCGTGTTGGAAGCCTTCACCCAATGTGGTTTGTGTAAGAATCCCCACTTTTGGGATGCAATGGAGTCAATTTGAGACATTTATCAAAAAGAATGACTCGCTCATTCGAGCTACTCCGTACTTGATTATTGATGTACGGAACAACGGCGGGGGGAATTTTGGCATGGAATTGCTTTTGCCGTATTTATACACCAAGCCGTTTGTAGTAAAGGGAGGGCTGATGCAAGCCTCCATCAACAACAACCGTATTTTTAGCAGCGATTACAGTAGTGATAGTACGTTGTTACGAAAATTACGCCAAAACATCGGCGCGTACGTTCCCCAGCCCGACTTTCCTGTGAGCTACGAAGCGGCTTTACCTAATCCCAAAAAAGTGGTTATTCTGCAAAATGCGCTGTGCGGAAGCGCTACCGAATACTCGATTCAGGTGGTCAAAGATTTTGAAAAAGTAACTACCATGGGAGAAAACACGATGGGAATGATGGATTACGGCGACTTGCGCCAACCCACCCCCATTCCGTGCCCTGATTTTACGTTTGTGATTCCCATTGTCAAATCTTCGTGGACCGACACCGCACCCATCGACCAAACGGGTATCGCCCCAAAAATTCAGCTCAAGTCCCCCGAATCGGATTGGTTGGGCGAGGCGGTGAAATACCTCGAAAATCAGAAATAGCTGCTATTTTATTCGCGGATTTCTTTGCCCCGAACGGTCATTTCCCAGTCGCCGAGGGTACCGTACAATACCAGCGAGCCAAAGCGAAACTTATCCACGATTTCGGTGCCTTCCGATACGCTGTCGTAAAAATCTTTATCGACAGGAAGTTCAAATTCGATGGCGTTTATGGCGTTCCGAATGTGCTTTTTTACGCTCAACGAAAAGCTAGCCTGTTTCAACTTTAGCTTTAGGATGTACTTGGGCTTTTTAGCGGCATTAAGTAAATCGAGTTGTGCCTTCAAGTCGGTGTTTTCTTTGCGAAGGCGTTCCAACTCCTCAGAGTTTCCGCAAGAGGTCAAAAGACCTGCACAAATAAGGACGAGAAAGAGGGATTTGTACATGAGAGGTGATAGTTAATTGGTTTATTTTTTGAGTCGGATATTGGTAGGAGACACCCATTCGTCCCATTCGCTGCCGTAATCGTTGTAATGAATATAGTGTAAACACGAATACGTTTTTAAAACTTTGGCGGGATACCATTTTTTATCGTCGTCATAATACACCTCAACGGACGAACCTACGGGATAACTTTTGGGGCAAACGAAAGGTTTTAAACGCGAGGATGCTACCCAATCGGTTTCATTGTTGGTATAACTGTAAAAACGAACGTTGAATTTCTTTCCCGCGTCGCTGTCCACGACAAATCCCAGCCAATCGGTGCCGTCATAATCCACTTGGACGCGCTGACCAATGCGTTTGTCTTTTTTGGGGGGGACGTTGCTGCTGATGGCCCAAGTGCGAAAGGTTTCTGGAATAGAATAAGCGGCTTTTTGCCCTTCTACGACGGCCATTTCTTCGTCGATGTAGTTGGCGAGTTCACCCAACGTAATGTTACCATTTTGGTCGGTATCCACAAACGATTCTCCTTTTAGACCATATAACAAAGCATTGGAAAAAGTCCAGTTGCCCGTCGAGACATTGGTGGGAACGACGGAGTTGAGCGCGACATAATTACGTTGGGGAAATTTACGAACCTCCTGCGATAACCCGCCCGAGTTACAACAATCGGCGGTAAAGAAGGCGGTATTTCCCGCAAAATTATCGTTAACAGTCCGTACCATTTCTTCGACCGACCAGTCGGTACCTTGGTAACTAGCAAAGCACACTTTTTTGGCGTCGTTTTTATAACCGTGGCCGCAGTAGTAAAAAAACAACACATCGTTGGGTTTGGCTTGACGTAAAAACGGTGCCATCGCTGCCTGAATGGCTTTTGTCGTAGCTTGTTGGTCTTTGAGGTAGAGGATTTGTTCGGAAGGTACGCCTTGCTTTTGGAAAAATTGAATGATTTTGGCATCGACGCGTCCTTTTTTCTCAAAAGAGGCAAAGCTATTGGCATCTGCCCATTCCAAAACGCCAATCATACATACCCACGTACGTTGCGGCTCAAAACTTGATTTAGGCTGGGCAGCGCTTGAGAGTGTTAGTAGAAAAAAGAAGAAATAAAGGTTTAAAAAAAGCTTTTTCATTGGGTCGGTTCAAACCTTATAGGTTTCAAAAACCTATAAGGTTTCGTTTCGTTTTAAATACTTCATCAATGCCTCCTCAAAAAACGGAATGGCTTTGTACTGAATGACTTCTCTAGGAGCGCTTTCCAATACTTGGTACATACGGCGTGCGCGGTCGGGGTCTTTGGCTTCGTTGGCGAGGGTATTCTGGTAGGTATGAATCCCAAACAAAATATAGCCCGATTGAGGAAGCCGAGTTAAGGTTTGGCGCTCTACCCGTAAATATAAGCGTTCGCCAATGGTTTCGCTAGTGAGGGTAGGCCCTAAGGCGGCTAATTCTTTGCGAGACGCCACAAAATATTTCGACGACATATCGAGCGCATTGTGGATTTTGAAATTCCAGTTGAGCCGCCAAACGGGTCGATGAGGGAGGAGGCGTTCCATAAGTTTTTGCGCCGTCATCATCATTGGACCCAGCACTTTGGGAATGTGCGTATGAATATCCAGAAACGACTTGCCAAACTTTTCACCTAAATCCCAATCATTGGGAAAACACAATTGCCCCGCATTGAGCGTGATGGTTTCGTCGTTGGCTAAAAGCAATAAATCTTCTTGCACCTGCCTACCCACCCAGTCGAGTGGTTCGAGTGGTAGCGAGCTATTATCCTTAAAGCGAAAAGAGTGTTTTTCGTTAAGCAGCCGATTGTACCAATGCCACTGTTCACCCTCTATCACAAGTTCAAAATAGACGGGATAGGAGGTCGCTAGATTTTGTAAGACTTTCTCAAGCACTTCCCATTGAGCCAAGTAAGTTTCGGGGAGTGTTTGATAGTAATAGTAGTAATCTTCGGCTAAAAGACGCCGTTTTTCGGCGATTTCGGTCGTATAATGTTCGTCTACTTCTACTAAACAGTCGGTTTCTTTAAGCGGAAATGTGCCCATAGTGAGGGTATATCGCTCGTCGAAAGGAAAGTAATGTAGCATAGTGTTGATGAAAAAAGTCAGGATAAGCTAAGCACCTTTTGACAGCGTGAGGGCAATTTGCCCTGCATGATGAGCATTATGGAAAAGTACATGGGAGAAAATCCGCGTGCGTGAAACTGTTCCAAAAAAGGGCGTATCAATGGCATCATTCCATGCTTCTTCAGGAGTGCTATTGATACAACTTTGTAGCATTTCGAACCCTTTCTGAATCAATGCCTCACTTTCGTCGATATTATTGCCTTGACCTTCATCGGTATGTCCCATGGTTGTATTAGCCACTTGGCTAGGCATTCCTAAAAAATAGCCGAATAGGTTCATTGTTTCCCCAATGTGTCGATAAATAAAACCAACGGAAGCTGCTTGTGGATTGAGTCGCAAATGTGCATTTTCGGACGTAATCTGTTGAAATGCAAAACTACATGTGAGTTGATTTTGTAGAAGAAGGTCGGTAAGGAGTTGTTTAGACATTGTCATTGAGAGGATTTAAGAAGTAGAGTAAAAGTTTTTGTGTACTTATATAAGTGTAATTGATTGTGAATGGATAATAATTTAAAAATAACGGTTAACTTGTGCTTTAGCACTTTAGAAGTAAATTAGGTAAAAACTTGAAGCGTAGGAGATATGACGAACGTGCGGGCTTCTAAAGAAAAAAGCTCATCACTACTGTAAAAAAGAGTAGCACGTTCTCGGACTGCTCCTTCGCTTTGAAGAAAGGTATTGCAAGTTTCGAGTAATGATTTGTCACGGCCAAATTCATTGAGAAATACCTCAATGGTCTTGAGCCAAAACCACGTCAGGGTTTCGTGGTAGCCTCGCTCAAAACCGATAGGCCCTCCTACAGAGCTGTTGAATAGAATGATACGTTGTCGAACTAGCAACATGGCTTGGGTTAACGTATACTGACGTAGGTACCAGATTCCCATGGCCAAATGCGCTTCGTGTGTCCAAGCGTCGGCAGGAAGTGTACAAGTATTAAATCGTTGAATTAAGTCTTCAATCGAAATTTCGCTGGCAAATAGTCGCATCATGTGGGTAAAGGAAGGAATAGAATGAGTAGCAAATGTAGAAAGCCTTCTTATAAAATAAAACTAGATTGAGAATGGACAGCACTGTAAAACAGTTACTTTGGGTACTAGTATTCCTTGTGGTTAGTAGTGCAGGGTGGACACAAACTCGGGTTCTAACTAACGAAAAAGGCGAAAAATATACGGAGTTTGACTACAAAACCCCTAATCAGTCAAGTGCGCGAAACAGATACAAAGGTAGTATCTTTTGGCTCGATACGCTGGCGATGGGGACGTTTTCGATTCAAGGAGGAAAAACGTTTCATCAACCTGTGGTTCTTGACTTACTACACCAGCGTTTTATTGCCTATTTTGAAGATAAGTCGCTTGCCATCAATAATACAGATTTGACGATTGGCTCGACGGTATTTCGTTGTCTCAAGGGACGATTTTATCAAACTGTTTATGACGGTAAAGTCAAATTATTGGTTAACCCAGTTTGTACCTTAAAAGAGTATCCAAAAGGGTATAAAGATGGTGTGCCCGCAGGCTTTAATAATGATTCCAGCGGAGAAGTGGAGCGAAAATTTGACTATGTGTTGTTATTCCCTAATCAACATCTACGTCCCATCAGTCTAAATTCCTACTCGGTTTCATTGGCGTTTATGCGTGAAATGGAAGGCTTAGCTTACCATATCGAACAGTTTGAGAAGAAAATTAAAAATGAAAACGATGTGGTCGCTCTGTTAAAGTTTTTAGAAGCGCGAGAGGTATTTTAGGGTTTTTACTTGCAACACTGGTTGGTAGGCTACTTCAGCTATTTGTGTTTTAAGTCGGAGACTTTATGCCATTCTCGTCCCGACTGGATGTCGGGACGAGAATGGATATCGGGACGAGCATAGGCTATAATAAATAGCTAAGCTTCGGCCTTTTTCATAGATTTTTTAAAGCTTTTGAGCCCTTGAAGAGGCGTGTAGTGGTCGCTTTTCCGTGGGTAATAGCCTGTACCGTCGTAAACTCGTTTGTTGGGCACACATTTACAAGCCTCCGAACACGCCCCTTCCATTTTCCAACCGCAGTCTTCGCACATCGGGACGTGGATATTGCACTCGTTGTTGGCGCAGTTGATCATGCGGTCGGAAGGTGTACCACAAACGTAGCAAGTCGAAATTACTTTTGGATTGACTTGGTTGACATCTACCGTGAGGCGGTTATCGAACACGTAGCATTTTCCCTCAAAATCTTCTCCTCCTGCTTCTAGTCCGTATTTGATGATGCCGCCGTGGAGCTGATAAACGTTGTCAAATCCTTGGTCGAGGAGGTACGCACTGGCTTTTTCGCACTTGATACCGCCCGTACAGTAAGTCACGATTTTTTTGCCTTGGCCCTTCAAATGCTCAATTTCGTGCATGTGTTGTGGGAGCTCACGCAGGTTTTCCATGTCAAACGTAATCGCCCCTTTGAACTTCCCAACGCTGTGCTCGTAGTTGGAGCGCATGTCGATCACTACCAAATCAGGGTCTTCCTTGAGCATTTGCTTAAAATCATCTGGCTCTAGGTGTACCCCCGTTTGTTTGAGAGGATCCACGGGCAAGTCAGAGTTGACAATCTCTTCTTTGAGGCGTACGTGCAGTTTTTGGAACGTATGATTTTCGTGGTATTCCACTTTGAAGTCGATACTCGCAAAACGTGGGTCGGCTTTTACCCACTGCATGTAGGCTTCACAATCTTCGATGAGGCCCGATACCGTACCATTAAGCCCCTCAGGAGCGATGATGATGCGTCCGAGGAGGTTGTTATTGACACAAAATTCGTGTTGCGCATCGCGATAGACCTGTGGATCCTCGATGGGCACATATTGATAGTATAAAAGAACACTGTAAGGTTTCATTTGACTCATAATAAGAAGTACAACATAAAGCTGAGTTCTATTTTTTCTGTGGTATAGTTAGAAATTGAAAATCAGCAAATAACGTTCCTGCAAAATTACAAAAAACTTAGGAGCTGGCCGAGAAGTAAGAGCATGAGTCAGAAAAAGTATAAAAGTCTGACTATATTCGCATACTTTTTATGAAAGTTTTCGCCTAAAAATCGATACCACCACTTAAAACTTTATCATAACGGTTTAACTCTACCCTATCATGCACATTGCAATTACTGGAAACATCGGAGCAGGTAAAACTACGCTCGCTCGCAAGCTCTCAGAACACTATAAGTGGGGAGTTTTGTACGAAGCCGTAGAAGGAAACCCTTACTTGGCCGATTTTTATGAAGACATGGCGCGCTGGTCGTTCAATCTTCAGGTGTTTTTTCTCAACAGTCGTTTTTCGCAAGCCCAAAAGATTCGCTCGATGCACTATCAGACGGTGATTCAAGACCGTACGATTTACGAAGACGCGTTTATTTTTGCGAAAAATTTGGCCGATTCTGGCTTGATGGAAACCCGTGATTATCAGAACTATTTGATGATGTACGAAACCATCACCAACGCCATCAAAGCCCCCGATATTATTGTGTATTTGAAGGCTGATTTGCCCAAACTCCGCCGTCAGATTCAGAAGCGTGGACGTGAATTTGAACAAACTATCAGCGACGAATATTTGCTTAACCTCAATCAGTTGTACGAAAACTTCGCCGATACGTACATCGACGGAACCTTACTGACGATCGACGTCAATGACCTAGATTTTGAAAGTAACCCCGAGGATTTTGAGTACATTATCTCTCAAATGAACCGTACACTAGGGTATAGGTAGAGCAGGTCGGTCGGGTTGTGAGCAACCCTCTGCACGGGTGAGTCGGGTTGCTTACAACCCGACCAACGACACACTCAGTAAACAAAAAAGGAAGCCTAAGCTTCCTTTTTTGTTGCAGTATCAGGTATCAGGAGGTTTTCAAACTAGAAATCAGCATCGAAGCTAATGGTTTGAACATCACGCTCTTTGCTAGAGTTTTTCACGCCAGGTTTTTGGTATTCGCCTACTTTCTTCTCAAAGAAGTTGGTTTTTCCTTGGAGCGAAATCATGTCCATGAAGTCAAATGGATTGGTTGAATTATAGATTTTCTTCAATCCCAACGACACCAAAAGGTGGTCGGCCACAAATTCGATGTACTGATTCATCAAAGTCGCGTTCATCCCAATGAGCGATACAGGCAAGGCGTCAGTAACGAATTCTTGCTCAATCGCTACGGCATCACGGATGATGCTGTAAATATTTTCTTCAGGTAACTTGTTGACAATGTGGTCGGTATAGAGTAAACAGGCAAAGTCGCGGTGTAAGCCTTCGTCCCGTGAGATAAGTTCGTTTGAGAACGTCAAACCAGGCATCAAACCGCGTTTTTTAAGCCAGAAAATCGAGCAAAAAGAACCTGAGAAAAAGATACCTTCTACGGCTGCAAAAGCAATAAGGCGCTCGGCAAACGAACCGTTAGAAATCCAACGCAAAGCCCAGTCGGCTTTTTTCTGCACGCACGGAATCGTGTCAATGGCGCGGAGCATACGGTCTTTTTCGGCGGGGTCTTTGATATAGCTGTCGATGAGTAATGAATACGTTTCGGAGTGGATGTTTTCCATCGCAATTTGGAATCCATAAAAGCACTTAGCCTCAGCGTATTGTACCTCACTTAGGAAGTTGACGGCCAAGTTTTCGTTAACGATACCATCGGATGCCGCAAAGAAAGCCAAAACGTGCGAAATGAAGTGTCTCTCGCCGTCGTTGAGGTTTTCCCAGTGTTGAAGGTCAGATGCAAGGTCAATCTCTTCGGCCACCCAAAACGTTGCTACGTGGTTTTTGTAAAATTGCCAAATATCGTGGTGTTTGATAGGAAAAAGTACAAAGCGGTGGGGGTCTTCAACCAACAGGGGCTCTACAGCGTTGGTGACTTCGGATTGTGACATAATATTAATATAGCTAGATGTTAAAGTGTATTGGGGGATTTTAGCGTAACAAATTTACCAACTTTGACGGACTGTGTCATTGACGTAGCGCACCTCCTTTTCAAGTAAGTAAAAAAATACAACCTCTGTTGGTGCTAACTTGTTTCATTTGAGATAGTTCCGAAAAGTAAATTCTTGATATTTTTATGCGAGCTACGTATAAGCGTTTGGAAAGTCTGAACGAACCATCGTATTTTTGGACAATTCACCCAAATTAACCTTTATGTCTCCATGGTATAAGCTCCAAAACGAGGAGCAAGCAGATTCGCCGTCGTTGTTGATTTATAAAGAGCGAGTGGCAAGTAATATTCAAAAGATGATTGATATTGCGGGCGATGCCGAGCGTTTGTACCCGCACGTGAAAACCAATAAAATGCCTGAGGTGGTCAAAATGATGCTCGCCGCAGGGATTTCAAAATTTAAGTGTGCGACTATTGCCGAAGCCGAAATGGCGGCCATGGCAGGAGCGAAGTATGTGGTGATTGCCCACCAATTGATGGGGCCGAAAGTAAAGCGTTTGCTGGCGTTCCGTCAACAGTATCCCGACGTTTTTGTGGCTTCGTTGATTGATAGTGCGTCGGCAGCAAAAGAACATAATGATGTTTTTGGCGCAAGTGGCTTGGTCAGTGACGTGTTTTTAGATGTCAACAACGGCATGGATCGCTCGGGGCATGCCCTTGATGGCGATATTCTTGGCCTTTATCAATTGTTGCACCAACTTCCTAATATTAGCTGTCACGGTTTGCACGTATATGATGGGCATTTGCGGACGCCCGATTTTGAGTCGCGTCGTCACGAAGTGGAAGACGGATTTGTGGATGTTCAACATTTCTTAGAAGCCATCGCTAAAGCAGGGTTGCCGCGCCCCATCATTGTAGCAGGGGGAACTCCTACGTTTACCGTACACGCGCTTCACGCCGAAACGTATTGTAGTCCAGGTACTTGTGTGCTGTGGGACTGGGGCTACGGCGATAAACTTCCCGAACAGCCGTTTGAGTACGCGGCACTGGTACTCACCCGCGTGATTTCAAAGCCAAAAGCAGGTTTTATTACGGTGGATATGGGCCACAAAGCAGTCGCGGCCGAAAATCCGATTGACAAACGGATTCGTTTTTTGAATCTTGACAATTACGAACTCGTAGGACAAAGCGAAGAGCACGGCGTTATCCGCGTAGAAAATTGGGAAAATATCAACGTCGGAGATGTATTGTACGGTGTACCTTTTCACGTTTGTCCTACGGTAAATCTCTACGACGAAGCCTACGTTGTTGAAAATCAGTCGGTAGTGGATACGTGGCAGGTGCTGGGGCGCAAGCGTAGAATCACCGTGTAGGCGGTTACTCCTAACTGCCGCTTGAGGTTTCTCAAAATCGAATGAATCGAGCGCGTCACGAGGTTTTGAGAAACCTCGGCTGACAGATTTGAGAATCTTCCTGCACGTACGCTGTGTAGGCGGTTACTCCTAACCGCCGCTTGAGGTTTCTCAAAACCGAATGAATCGAGCGCTTCACGAGGTTTTGAGAAACCTCGGCTGCCAGATTTAAGAATCTGCCTGCACATACAATTTGAGAATCTTCCTGCACGTACGCTGTGTAGGCGGTTACTCCTAACCGCCGCTTGAGGTTTCTCAAAACCGAATGGATAGAGCGTGTCACGAGGTTTTGAGAAACCTCGGCTGCCAGATTTGAGAATCTGTCAGCACGTACGATTTGAGAATCTTCCTGCACGTACGCTGTGTAGGCGGTTACTCCTAACCGCCGCTTGAGGTTTCTCAAAACCGAATGGATAGAGCGCGTCACGAGGTTTTAAGAAACCTCGGCTGCCAGATTTGAGAATCTGCCTGCACATACAATTTGAGAATCTTCCTGCACGTACGCTGTGTAGGCGGTTACTCCTAACCGCCGCTTGAGGTTTCTCAAAACCGAATGGATAGAGCGCTTCACGAGGTTTTGAGAAACCTCGGCTGTCAGATTTGAGAATCTGTCAGCACGTACAATTTGAGAATCTGCCTGCACGTACCCGTTTTAGGTCAACTTAACTGATTATAAATTTAGAAAGGAGAGCAAGTAATGGTTCACCCCTCCCTAAAACTCCACTCGGTAGTTCAAGATAGGAATGAGGGGTAACTGATAAACGGTACGAACTTCGTTGAGGTTAGAATCAAAGAAATGGTTATAGACATTCTGACGGTTGGTGGCATTCTGAATATCGAGCGAAAGCGTACTTGTAAACCCATTTTTGTTGCGTTTCCAGCTAACTCGCACATCTGACCGAAAATACGCGTCCAACTTATCTTGGTTGGTTTGGGCATCTACCCATACGGTTTGGCCTCGATCGCGAGAGGCTGAAAGGTCGATAGGAGTCGTACGGAAACCTCCAATGTAGGTAGTTTTTAGGTTGACTCCCAGTACGTTGTTTTTCCCCTCGCCCAACTGCCATTCTTTCCCGACCAATAGATTGAGCGCACTTCCTGCGTCAAAACGCGTACTGCGCCAAACTTGGTCGGACCCTTGGTAACGCGATTTGAAGACGGCGCCACTCACGAGGTAATAGAAGTTATTGTGTAAAAAACGCTCTAACGTCAGCTCAACCCCATAGTTTTCTCCTTTACCCGCATTGGTCAGGCGATTGGAAATAAAGCCGTCGGTCAAGTTTAAGAGTGAGAAGGCATCGCGTTTGTTGGCACTAACAGGTACGCCGAAGAGCGATTGATAATATACCTCGGTCTTGAGACGCGCATGCTCACTCAATAATCGGTCGTAAGAAAGCACAAGGTGGTGAGCTTTCGTAAAGTTGAGCGACTGATTGGGAGAAGTATTGGCTACGTCTCCTGAGTTGGGAGTGTAAAAATACAAGGCCAACGGATGTGTCTGACTATGAAGTCCGTATCCTAAAGCTAGTGACTGTCCCGTGCCCACCTCCCACTTCATCGAAGCACGGGGCTCTATCGACTGACGACTGTTCAAAAATAAGCGTAAGCTATGCACTCCGACATTAGCCGTTAATCGCTCTGATAATTTATAACTGGCTTGCGCAAACAGTTGGAGGGTAGCGGTCTGACCTTTTGATGAAATATATCGTTCCCATTTTTTAGCCTCGGCATCCCACGCTTCCCGAAAGAAATCATAATTCTGATGACTCCAAATGACCCCTGTACGCAAAGCGAGACGGGCGTGAAATTTGTAATTGAGCGTGCTGGCTACCGACAGCTTATTTAATTGATAATGTTCATCGTAGCGAGGTTCGAAGACATAATTATCGGTGTATCGCTTTTGCTGGAAACCATTTTCGTAGGCCGAATACAGCACTACTGTTTTGAGAAAAGCATTGGAGCTGAGATTGAGCGAGTGAGTTGCTCCCCAAGCACCTGTATTAGACTTGAATTTCTCATCAAAACGTTTGTCTCCTTCGGTTTTCCAAATGGTAGAGTCGGCTTGGGCTTCTCCTGTGCTACTGCTTAGTCCACTAAAACCAAAGAGTGTAAACTTGCCCCATTTTTGGGTAGGAAGCGAAATGTTATACGAAAGGTCCTGAAAACGTTGCGCAAAATCACCAACGGGCAGGCCTATTTTAGTCAACAGTTCGAGGGTAGAGTAGCGGTAGTTGACTAAGTACGACCCTTTATACTTCGCCGAAAAAGGGCCTTCAGCAGCTACATCTAGTCCTAACAACCCTGTCTGAATGGTGTACTCACGTTTTTGATTATTGCCTTTACGAAGTTTAAGGTCAAAAACTCCCGAGAGCGCATTGCCGTATTCGGCGGGAAAAGCCCCCGTCAAAAAATCAGAGTTAGTCAATACCTGTGCGCTCAAAATGGATACGCCACCACCCGAAGCGCCCAAACTTGAAAAATGGTTAGGATTAGGAATGTCGATACCTTCCATACGCCACAGCAGCCCGTTGGGAGCATTGCCGCGAATCACGATGTTGTTTCCACCATCATCGGCCGATATTACACCTGCGTATGCCGTTGCCATACGAGCGGGGTCATTGATAGCGGCCGCGTATCGTTGGGTTTCTTCTACTGAAAACGTACGAGCGCTTACCGTAGCCATGTCGTTGAGGGGTTTATCTTTCTCAATGGTTGGTTTAACGGTGATTTCGGCGAGCTGCGTAATGTCTTCTTCTAGGCCAATGGTCAAGACTAATTCTTTTCCTGCATTGACCATAACGTTACTCATCACCATCTCTTTGTAGCCCATATACGTAATTTTAAGCGTTTGACGACCAATCGGTACGTTGGCCAATACAAAGTCACCTTCTACGCTAGTAACAGTGCCTTTAAGCGGCTCACTCCCCACCAGTACGATACTTGCTCCGACAATGGGTAATTGAATGTTTTTATCAACAACTACTCCCCTGATAGTTTGAGTAAGGGTCTGAGCAAGAAGAGTTTGGGAGGTAGTAGCTAAAGAGAAGAGGGCCGTGGAAAATAGAAAGTAAAAGGGGAAAGAAGAGAAGACGAAACGGACTGTTTTAAAATGGAATGAGCTTTGCATGGCTTTTGAGGATTGTGATTTTTAGACAAAAAGAATCCCATCGCCGCGCATAAGCGGTGTTTCGCAAAAGCAGATACATTTGACAAAATTGCCTTAGGAGGCGACGGGAGAAAGTTTACAGAGGTTTGTTTTCTTGGCTATTTGCTAAGATGACAACTCGTCACGGTAATTCCCCTACGCCAGTAGGTCAAAAGTTTTAAAAAAGCTTACACCAAGGCCACAACGGCGTAAATAATCATGGCCAAACACAAAATTACCTTCATGACAATACCTGATAAAAAGCCTAAAAATGAGCCAAAAGCGGCTTTTAGGGCTTTGTCGATAGCCATCCCGCCGATAAGTTCGCCCACAAGTGCCCCCAAAAAGGCACCTAAAAATATTCCCAAAGCAGGAATGACAAAAAAGCCAAGCAGTAGCCCCAACGTAGAGCCCCAAGTGCCGTATTGACTCCCGCCAAATTTTTTGATGCCCCAAATCGGTACGTAATAATCTAACACAGTGATAATGACTGTCACAAACCCAAACGAGTACAATACCCATGAACTCATGGTGGCATAGCTACAGAAATAAAGGCATAGGAGTCCCACAAAACTCAGCGGCGGTCCAGGTAGGGGAAGAACGGCGCCTGCCAGTCCAATCAACAAACCAGCAATGCCTAAAATGAGTAAAAGGATGTCCATGAAGTTAGCGGTTTAAAAACTAACCTTCAAATAACAGAAAAAACGTTCATGCGTCGTATCTTTGCCGACTAATTTTTGAGCCAGTGGAAGTTAAGTTTTAACGAAAGCAGCTCATTCACCAAATATCTCACAACTAAAATGTCAAAAGTCTTAATCATTGGAGCAGGAGGAGTAGGCGGCGTGGTAGCGCACAAATGTGCCATGAATTCCCACGTTTTTACCGAAATCATGCTTGCAAGCCGCACCAAATCGAAATGCGATAAAATTGCGGCCGACATCAAAGAAATGCACGGTGTAACGATTCAGACGGCAGCAGTAGATGCCGACATCGTGGCCGAGCTTGTCGTGCTTATTAAGTCGTTTCAGCCCAAAATGGTGATTAACGTGGCCTTGCCTTACCAAGACCTTACCATTATGGATGCGTGCTTGGAAACAGGTGTACATTACTTGGATACGGCTAACTACGAACCCAAAGACGTGGCAAAGTTTGAGTATAGCTGGCAGTGGGCGTACCAAGAGCGTTTTAAAGAAGCGGGCTTGATGGCATTGTTGGGCTGTGGGTTTGACCCAGGCGTGACGCAGGTATTTACGTCGTTTGCCAACAAGCATCAGTTTGATGAAATGCACTACCTCGACATCATCGACTGTAACGCTGGAAACCATGGGAAAGCATTTGCCACGAACTTCAACCCAGAAATCAACATTCGCGAGATTACGCAGCCTGGTCGCTACTGGGAAAATGGAGAGTGGGTAGAAATCCCTGCCATGAGCATTCACAAGCCGATTGATTATCCTGGCATTGGACCAAAAGAAAGCTACGTTTTATACCACGAAGAATTGGAGTCGTTGGTGAAAAATTTCCCAACGTTGAAGCGCGCACGTTTCTGGATGACGTTCGGACAGGCGTATTTGACGCACTTGGAAGTTCTTCAGAACGTAGGAATGACGAGCATTGCGCCGATTAAGTTTCAGGGAATGGACATCGTTCCGTTGGAGTTTTTGAAAGCCGTATTGCCTCCGCCAGATTCATTGGGAGAAAATTACACAGGCCAAACGTCGATTGGGTGCCAAATTAAAGGTATCAAAGATGGCCAAGATAAAACGTACTACGTGTGGAACAACTGCGACCACGCTGAGTGCTGGAAAGAAGTACGTGCCCAAGCGGTTAGCTACACGACAGGCGTACCTGCGATGATTGGTGCGATGTTGATGTTGACCAATGCCGATTGGATGAAAGCAGGGGTATGGAACTGCGAAGAGCTAAATCCAGACCCATTCATGGACTTACTCAATCAGCACGGTTTGCCTTGGCATGAACAAATCAACCAGCCATTGCCGCACGAGTATGAATTAGATGGTACTAGCACCCATGGGTAATGCGCCCGTGGTTACTAATAGCCCTTCCAAGGTTTCAAACCTTGGAAGGGTTTATTTTTTATAGCGAAGCTGTCGTGGTAAAATTATCTATTGGTAGGGTAAAGCTGTCAACCCTTCCAAGGTTTCAAACCTTGGAAGGGTTTATTTTTTATTGCAAAGCTGTCGTAGAAGCATTATACACAGGCCACACGCCTGGTTTGGGTACACTTACCCCTTTGGTAACTCCTTTAACGCCACCGTCTGGGCCAAAATAGTAGAGCGGATGGCCTCTAAATACCAATTGTTTGCGTCCAAAAACGTCGATGACCGAAAAGTCGCTTGTAGATAAGTTACTTGGCAAATCGGTTGGTATTGCAATTTCTGCAATGGGCCAGGTAGGGTTATTGCTAAAGTCCGATTTGGTATAAACGTTGGTGTTCTTTTTGTCAGGAACGTAGCCATAAAGCGTTTTGCCTGCCGCATCCACCAAGTAAACAGTCTTCCCATCCCCAACGGTATAGTCCGCAAGGTAGTTTTTGCCATCGTTTCCTACCAACTGCGCATTAGCAAAAAACAACGAGTAACTAGGTTTGGCCACAAACCAGACATTGTTTAGCTTTTCACCTGCTACATCACCCGCCTTCGTGTCGCCTGAATAGTAATACAGTGGCCAGCCTTTGTAAGCGGTTTGTTTGGTGCCATCTGCGCGCGTAATAGTCGTAAAATCGGTAGCAATTAAGTTGGTACCAAGCGTGGGTGTTTCTTTGTAAAACACAGGCCAGTTGGTCAAACACGACCCCGAGCATTGTGATTGTCCCGTAATATCGGACGCAAAATAGTAGAGTGTTTTTCCATTCGCCCCAGTAAGAACTTGTCCCAAAGAGGTTTGTCCCAGCGCTACGTCGAAGGTAGGCGTGCTGTCGGTTTTGGTACAACCAGCAGCTAGTAATAAAACTGCTAAACCCACAGAGAAAGAGTAGTGTTTAAACGTGCAGAATACGGATGATTGGTTCATAGAGGTAAGTAATCGTTTAATGGTTTACTTACAATACGGAGAACCAATCACGCAGGTTGCGTCACTATTTTAAATTTAATCTGAGAATGTTTTATGCTTATCTATCGGGAGTGATAGGGTTCCAAGTTACCCCACCACTTCCTTGTACTGCATCCGATACAGATTAGCGTAGAAGCCACCCAAATCGAGGAGCTCTTCGTGCGTGCCTTTTTCTTTGATTTGACCTTTATCAAGCACAATGATTTGGTTCGCTTTCTGAATTGTACTAAGTCGGTGCGCTATGACGATGGCCGTACGGCCTTTCATGAGCTTCTCAATGGCGTTCTGAATCAACTCTTCTGTTTCTGTATCGACTGATGAAGTGGCTTCGTCCAACACAATGATTTTTGGGTCGTGTACCAGCGCCCGTACAAATGAAATCAGCTGCCGTTGTCCTACCGAAAGCGTTGCTCCGCGTTCCATTACGTTATAATCGTATCCGTTTGGAAGACGCTCAATAAAATCGTGCGCTCCGACCAATTGGGCGGCTTCGATGATTTGAGCGCGACTGATGTTCGGATTGCCGAGGGTGATATTGTTGTGGATGGTATCCGAAAACAAAAATACATCTTGCAATACTACGCCGATATTATGACGCAGCGCCCCCAATTCGTACTGGTGAATTTCGACGCCATCTACCATAATTTCGCCTTTGTTGATGTCATAAAAACGGCTCAACAAATTAATCACCGACGATTTTCCTGCGCCAGTAGCTCCCACAAACGCGACGGTTTGGCCTGCTTTTACGTCGAAAGAAATATCTTTGAGTACATATTCTTCTTCATTATAGGCAAACCACACATTTTTAAACGACACTTCACCGCGAAGTTGGGTAGGGGCGTACGTTCCGTTGTTGACCGTATAATCGTCGCTATCGAGTAATTTGAGAATGCGATCCGTACTCACAATCCCCATCTGAAGCGTGTTAAAACGGTCGGCTAGCATCCGTATTGGCCTGAAAAAGAGGTTGGTAAACATGATAAAGGCCGTAACCGTCCCGAAGGTAATGTCGTTGTGGAGGATTTCGCGCGCACCGTACCACACAATCAAGCCCGTAGCGGCGGCGGCAATCACGTCAGCCACGGGATAGTACACCGAATAATACCAAATAGACCGAATGTGCGCGTCGCGGTGGATGGTATTGATTTTTTGAAACTTATCCAGTTCAATTTTTTCGGCGCTGAAAATCTGCACGATGTTCATCCCCGTAATGTGTTCTTGCACAAAGGCATTGAGGTTAGAAACGGCCGTGCGAACTTCGTTGAATGAATCTTTGATTTTTTCCTTGAATATATACGTACTTATCAACATAAAAGGCACCGTTGCCAAGCTAATAAGAGACAACCGCCAATCGGTATAAAACATAACGCCGATGATGAGTACCAACTGTAAAATATCGCCCGCAACCGCCGCCATTCCGTCGCTAAAAACATCTGACAGCGTTTCGACGTCCGACACGGTACGCGTTACCAAGCGTCCAATGGGCGTTTGGTCAAAAAACTTGAGTCGGAGACTGAGGATTTTTTCGTACAACTGCACCCGAATGTCGCGAATGATATTTTGACCCAACCACCCCGCTAAGTACGTATGAATGAATTGAATAATGGCTTGAAAAAGCAATAAACCCACCATGACGGCAAGCATCATGGCCAGACCGTTGTAGTCGCCCGCGGCAATTTGATTATCAATTGTATAACGAAAAAGTAGTGGGCTCAATGGCGAAAGAGCGGCACTCACCAAAATGAGGGCTACGAGAGTATAAAATTGTCTTTGGTAGGGTTTTACAAACGTGTACAGGCGACGCAGGGTAGGCCAATCAAAAATCTGTCCACTCTTTTTTTCTTCGTTCATAGCTTAAAGGGAAATGTAATCTACTAACCCATTTTACGTGGGTAAGAGTTTCGGATACAAGATTTAATTTTTGAAAGCGGAGAAATTTAGAAACACTATTTGCCCTAAAAAACAAAAAACCCCGCCAAAGACGGGGTTTTTTAGTGCTATGTATTCCAAAAATCAGATTTCTACGCCTTTAACGGTTTTGATAATACGAGCTGCTACTTTGTATGGATCAGCAGCTGAGTTTGGACGACGGTCTTCTAAGTATCCATTCCAACCCTTCTTCACAGCAACGATAGGGATACGGATAGATGCACCGCGGTCTGATACACCGTATGAGAATTGATCAATTGATTGTGTTTCGTGCTTACCAGTCAAACGGAGGTGGTTGTCTGCGCCGTAAACTGCGATGTGCTCAGCAACAACTGGAGCAAACGCTTGACAAATTTTATCGAAAGTTTCTTTTTTACCAGCTGTTCTCAAGATAGTGTTTGAGAAGTTTGCGTGCATACCTGAGCCATTCCAGTCGGTATCGCCGAGTGGCTTACAATGCCAGTTGATACCTACACCGTATTTTTCACCCATACGCTCCAACAAATAGCGAGCTACCCAAATTTGATCTCCCGCGTCTTTGGCGCCTTTAGAGAAGATTTGGAACTCCCACTGACCTGCTGCTACCTCAGCGTTGATACCTTCAACGTTCAAGCCAGCTTGGAGGCAGTACTCAAGGTGCTCTTCGATGATGTCACGTCCGTAAGCGTTTTTCGCACCTACTGAGCAGTAGTATGGACCTTGTGGAGCTGGGTAACCATTGGCAGGGAAGCCAAGTGGTTTGTTAATTTCAAGATTCCACAAGAAATATTCTTGTTCAAAACCAAACCAAAAATCATTATCGTCATCTTCGATAGTCGCACGGCCGTTAGACTCGTGTGCTGTACCGTCAGCATTCAATACTTCGCACATTACTAAGTATGCAGGCGTACCTAACTTAGAACGCTCTGGGTCTGGGCAAATGAAAACTGGCTTCAACAAACAGTCAGACGAGCCGCCTGGTGCTTGTTCTGTTGAAGATCCGTCGAATGACCACATGTCGCAGTCTTCCAACTTACCCGAGAAATTATTCTCAATCTTAGTTTTACTACGCAAACTTTGAGTGGGCTTGTAGCCGTCTAGCCAGATGTATTCTAATTTAGCCTTTGCCATTGACAATAAAATTTAAGGTGGTTGAATAAATCAGTTTGGTGTTGTTGTACTTTTTACGGATTCAAAAGTAATGCGTTTTTTAATAAACACCAAATAAAATTTTATATTTTTTAACATTAGCCATTTATTATAAAAGAAAATTGACGTTTTTTATATAAATGCGCTAAAAAATTGTACAAATCTAAGTTTGTTTAGAAAAAGCCTATATCGTTCAGTGAAAATGGAAATGTGTAAAAAGTAAGAATAAAATAAAGGGTAATATGTCTCTAAACAGTGTAAAAATACAAATTTTTAGATAAATGAAAACTTTGGCTTTAAAGCCTATTGGCAAACAGGAGAAAAGCAAACCCCGTATTTCAGTGATGAAATACGGGGTTTGCAAATAAAATAGATGAAAAAGATTATTTGGCTTTACGCTCAATCTCCCGAAGATTCTCCATTTTCTTAATGCGTAAAAATCCGTTGATGTCTTCGAGGTGTTCTCTGACCCGTTGGTTGCCAAATTCGTACACCTTTTCGGCCAGTCCGTCTAAGAAGTCACGGTCGTGCGAAATCAAAATGATGGTTCCGTCAAAGGCTTTGAGAGCGTCTTTTAAAATGTCTTTGGTTTTGAGGTCGAGGTGGTTGGTAGGCTCATCAAGAATGAGCAAGTTAACGGGTTCTAGCAACAACTTAATCATCGCCAAACGCGTCCGTTCACCTCCCGAAAGAACGCCGACTTTTTTGTTGACACTATCGCCACCAAACATAAACGCACCCAAAATATCTTTGATTTTGGTACGGATTTCGCCCACCGCAATGTTGTCAATCGTTTGAAATACCGTCAAGTCGGGGTCGAGCAACGAGGCTTGGTTTTGGGCAAAATACCCAATCATGGAGTTGTGGCCGATTTTTAGGTCGCCTTGGTACTCAAGTTCGCCCATAATCGCCTTCACCAGCGTGGACTTCCCTTCTCCATTTTTCCCCACAAACGCCACTTTTTGACCGCGTTCAATGGTGATACTCACGTTTTTGAAGACGAGGTGGTCGCCGTAATTTTTACTCAAATCTTCAACAATCACAGGGTAATTACCCGAACGAGGCGCAGGAGGAAATTTCAGGTTAAGTGCCGATGTATCTACTTCGTCCACCTCCACAATGTCCAGCTTTTCGAGCATTTTTACCCGCGACTGCACCTGCAATGTTTTAGAATACGTGCCCTTGAAACGCTCGATAAACTCGGTCGTTTCGGCAATCATTTTTTGCTGGTCGTTGAACTGCTTCTGTTGTTGTTCGAGGCGTTCTTTACGGAGTTGTAAGTAGTGCGAGTAGTTTACCTTGTAATCATAAATGCGCCCCATCGTGATTTCGATGGTACGGTTGGTGATGTTATCGACAAAAGCACGGTCGTGAGAAATCACAATCACCGACTTAGCGGTATTGACCAAAAACTCCTCCAGCCATTGAATCGACTCGATGTCGAGGTGGTTGGTAGGCTCATCAAGTAGAATCAAATCGGGTGTTTTGAGCAATATTTTCGCCAACTCAATCCGCATCCGCCATCCACCACTAAACTCGCTCGTTTTGCGGGAAAAGTCAGCGCGCACGAAGCCCAATCCAAGGAGCGTTTTTTCTACTTCGGCGTCGTAGTTTACTTCTTCGGTAGAGTAGTATTTCTCGCTCAATTCCGATACCCGTTCAATAATCGCCATGTAGTCGTCCGAGTCGTAATCGGTACGCGTTTCCAGTTGATGATTGAGGGCATCGAGCTCGTTTTTCATTTCTTGCGCTTCGGCAAACGCCTTGAGGGCTTCTTCAAACACCGTAGCGTCATCAACGGTAAGAAGGTGCTGCGGCAAGTAAGCGATAACCGCGTCGTTGGGGGCGGAGATTTTGCCGCGCGTTGGCTTATCGGCCCCAGCAATAATTTTAAGGAGGGTTGATTTTCCCGCTCCGTTTTTGCCCATGAGGGCGATTCTGTCTTTTTCGTTGATGTTGAAGGTAATGTCGCTAAACAAGGCCCTTCCCCCAAACTCTACGGTTACGTTATCTACTGAAATCATTCAATTCGGTTTTTGAGCCGCAAAGATAAGGGGAAAAGCCCTGTTTTACGACCTATTACGCTAATCAAAAGACTTAAAAGTATAAAAGTAAGGGTTATCCATTTGAGGCGAGTAACAAAGGCGAGGGCCTTGAAAGGATACGAGATGTGATTGAGAGCCTGCCCTAAAAGTATATTTTCGGTAATATCGGTCAAAGCAAGAATAAATACTACCAACAGGCACGACCTGAGCCAGCTGTTTGTCCAAGGCGTTGTTTGTTGTTGCATTTCGTTGTACGACCACATTCCAAGTAGGAGGGAATAAAAAACTAGGTACCAATAATCTAAGTGTAATAAACCAATAAGCTGATGTTTTTGGAGAAGGCTTAAGGATAGAAATTTTGCTTCTAAGCAATCGCCGTTGGGCCAAAAGTTACAGATGGGGTCTGCATTGCCTTCAAAAACTGCCGAAGTTGATACAACTAGGTACGTTGATAAGCTAACAACAACGACAAGTAGGAGGAGTGAAATTTTCATAGCTTTTATAGTAGGTAATTAACCGAACGATAAACATGTTTATAGGTAGGGACTTCTCCGTGAATACAGGCAAGGTACGTTTGGGCAACAGTTCTGAACTTATGAGGCTGCGGGTGAATTTCGTCTGTCCACTCGTTGGGTTGCACCAATCCACGCGAGTCGATGTGAAAAAGGTGGTCTTGGGCCGTTGGGTAAAGCTCAATAAATTTTTCTTCGAGTTCAATCATCATTTCGTTAAAGAAATACATGCAAGCATAGAGAATATCCAGTTGTAATTCTTTGTTGGATAGACCTTTAAAAATCAACGGTTTTTTCAACCACCAGCCGTGCCCAATCCAGCGCAGGACAGGAATATACCATTTGATAGGGTTAATTCCCCAACCTTTATTGTCGGAAGGTACCAGAAAATCGTATCCTTGGGTAATAATTTTTAAGTCGGGGAATTTTTCTTTGCCCTCTACCAATAGACTATAAAAGAGTGTGTAGTACTGCAAACGGAACAGCATCATCAACGCAAAAAAGTCCTTTGACAAATAGCCCATCGCGCTGTTCCACCGCTCTTCAGTAGGTTTTCTTGCATCTGGGCTCGGGTCGTCCGACATTCGATAGGGCTTTTCGTGGGCGTTTTTGATTAAGTGTTGCGCCCAAGCGCTGTATTCTAGCTCGGGAGTTTCATTAACTTTATGCGTGACCATCAGTGCCATACGACTCATACCTCCTACGTCATTGCCGCCGCCGCTCATTAGGAAAAAGTCGGGCTGATGGACTGATAGACCATTGACGTACTCTCTAGCCGATAACATATTAACCAGCCAATCGGCGGCGGCGGCGAGACTAAACACCGCCGTGTTTTTATCCATACTTATCCAGTCAAGAATATCGGTGAGAATAATCGGATAGTTGAACCAAGAATCCCCTTCGGCCACTACCTTTTTTAATCCAGTACTTGGCGGGTACTGAATTTTTTTGACGTAAAGCGCTTTACGACGGTCGTTTTTGAGGCTGTTGAGCCATCGAGTCGCGCCTTCTACCGCCGACCGTTCGAGCAGCGTTGCTTCGTCCATGTCAAATACCGACTGAGTGATGGACTTGAGGTCATCGGTCGTGGCGATTTCCATAAGGTGGTTCAGGTCGTAGTGGGTGATTCGGTTGCTTGTGAGTCTTTTTATCAAACATTCCTTGTCACCTGCGGGACAGTTTGTTAATGGGGGCATTAGGTTTAGAGGCGTTAGGTTTAGGAGAAACAACGATACTACTTATGAATCTTTGCCAAGGGTTTTACTTTTCAACGAATTTCTGATATTGACGACGTTTTTGAGCATGTCAAACCAAAATGGTGCTCCTGCGCTAATAGCCCCAATACTGATTAGCAGTCCCGCTAGTTTTCGTACCCAATAGGCAAGCCAAGGCCAAACATCTTCTTTAGTACACGGGGGGAGTTTTTCTAATTTCCACCCGAGCGGTATCGTGGTATTTTGGGTAACTTCCTCCCGAAGGTTTATTAATAATGTATCCATCTTTTGGCCAATGTTGTTGAGCTGGATGGAGTCTTTTCCTGCTAATTCTTTTTTGAGCGAATCGGTTGAGGCGTTGGCGATAATGCTGTTGGCCGCCTGTAAATACGCCTGACGTGCCTCTGGGTTTTGCCAGAGGTATTGGGAGATGTTGAGGGTGTCAATGTTGAGAATAGCGCAAAACGCAATTCCTGATAAAAACGTCCACAACTGAACGCGGCGTTTGTACCAATCAGACGTACGCTCCATCGACTCGTCGAACCACTGGTCAATGGCTTTCTGAAACGCTTCAACCCGTTTACTAGCGTCTTGGACGGTTTGTTTGACTTCGTTAGCTATTGACAGCAGGCGTGTTTTGAGGTCACAATCGGGTAGAGCATTGAGGCTCTTCTCAACTGCATCAAACGTTCCATCAAACTGGATGGGTGTTTCTTCGATCAGGTGATTGAGCACGTCAAAAAGCACTTGCCGAAAGGTACGATTGGAGATATACGTAGGTTTGTCTTTTCGCTTGTAAATTCCCCATACGTTGGTGTCTCGTTCCAGCCCTTGAATGAGCGGATGCGAATGAAATTGTTGTCCAAGCGTATTGTCATTGGCAGACGACAACATCTGGCTGATACTATTGCGCAGCTGTTGCGCCCGCGTGTGCAAGAGGGCGTCAATCCATTCGTTGATAACGGTACAGGCGAGGCTTACTACCAAAAAAATCACAATAAGCCCAATAAGCACGTCGAGTGAAGTTAATACATTCATAATCAGTTGAGTTTAGAGAGGTGAAGGTAGTAAAAGTGAGGGCGTTTTACAAGAAAAGGGAAGCTCTTTTTTCCAAAGATTAGTTGTGGTTTGATTGACTGTGTATGCACAATTAATAGTGTATTTTACTAATTGTGCATACATATTTCATCTGACAAAATCATAAAGTTATGCTACTCGTGATACAGTTTTGTTTTGAGCATTTTTGGTAAAAATCAATGCTTGTCGTCGATTGCGTGGACCAAATGAAACGTGTACCCAAGCATCAAACTCTTGAATCAGCTGGTCGTAAGGGAGCTTGGAAGTACGAACCAAGTCAAAGAGGTCTTGCACAGTAAGACCTTCAACGGTAAAATCTGCGGCCTCGCCTTTCATGTGCTGACTGGAAGAGGAGCCTCCCACCAATGAATTAACAGTGGGGGTACGAAATCCCGAAGAAACATTGATAGGCTTACCAACAAGTGTGCGAAGCGGTTCTAAAATATTCTCGCAAAGACGCGTAAGGTTAGTGACTTGACGGGCATTTGGTGTATTATCAATGCCCATACGGATCGCCGTTTGACTTACGGTCATTTCCTTGAGGGTGAAGTGGGGAGTGAGGTTCATGGGGGGGGGGATTTTAAGGATTAAAAAACGGGTCTTTTGTTCAAATTGCTCAACTTATTATTTTCTCTTGCCTTTGCTGACATGAAGGTTAAAGAGAGGAATATCTACAGATATTGTGCCGCCTACCCAGACCGATTGAGCACTGAATGGCACAGGTGAATTATTTGCAGGCAAATAATTCAGTTTTCTTAACCCAACACCGTATTGGCCCCCTAACGAAAACGTAATGGGCGAATTTCTGAATCCAAAAACTGTATATAGTCCAGGCGAAAGAATATTGTCCCAAGATAATTTATTGGGTAAGGCAGCTAAGGAATCTGTTTTTCCTTGAAAACGAAGCGCAAATGCCGCTCCTATATCAATAAGTGGAACAAAAAGCCCGAATGATTCAATAAGTTTTCCTTTAAAGCCCCACCCTAAATGTACTCCAATGGGAGCTGATGGACTTATCATAAAGCCTTCTTTTTCTTTGACTTGAGTTGAACTGACTCGGGATAAAAACTCATGTGCACCGCTAATACCCCCATACGAATTAAGAGAGACTGTAAAATTATAGTCATGCTTTATCCGATAACTTCCTACAGGTAATGCTGCGGCCTCCAAAGCCGCTACAATCTGCGCTGCTGAATCCGCACCTGCTACATTGGCAATGAACGTGCCGTAGCGAACGAAATCTTCCCAAAAGTTTTTAGCAGTAGATGCCTCATATCTTTTTTTAAGTTGATCAAGAGCCTTTTCTAATTTAAAAGCTTCCTTGAATTTTGTTTCTGCTTCTTCCAAATCAGAGAATCGAACCGCACTCCCTGAAAGTAAATGTAAATTGATTAATTTGTCCCTATCTGAAACTACTATTGTACTATAAATGTCAATTTTTCTTATTTCTTCTCCTAATTTTGAAATAGCCATATCAGCATCTTGTAATTTAGACTCAGAGGCTTTTTGAATCTCTGCTAAAGTAATTTTACTTAAATCTTTGATTCCTAACTTCTCTTTATTTGCAGTTAGGAAATCCTTTTGTGGCTGGTTTAGAGAGGTTATATCAACAACAAATGATTCAAATAGAGTTTTAAAAATTCTTGTCAGATCTTTACTATCGGCAGTAATATCTCCGATATTTCTCTGCCCATTAAGAATCTCATCTAAAGAGATTTTATTAAGATTACTGAGACCTGTAAACGCTTGATATTTTCCTAAGGCATTCTTTTCGGCTTGCTTAAGACCCACAGTATCTACATTAGTTTTAAAGTAATCTACTTTCAAATCCTTCAACAATTTCACAACGTCGAAAAAAGCCAGATTGTAGCGCTTTTCGTACATGTGTTTGGTGAGGTCAATGCTGGTATGAGCAATGGCGGTATAGTCGGTTACTTTTTTTGAAATAGCCTGTGCCTTGGCACCTGTGGATGGTAGGCTATTTACCAAACCCGCGCTGTAATCAATAAGATTAAGTAACTGTTTGGCGTAAGTCTCATAACGTTCAAAGGTCGTGCGGATTTTATTCTTACTGTCGTCGTTAATTTTATCAAAATCCTTTTCTACTTGTTTTTCCCGGTCGAAAAGTAATTCGAGTTGAGCAAGGAGGCCGTTGAGTTGCTGTCTAAATTTAGGGGTTTTGTACTCGTTTAATAAAACTTTTTTAAGGCTTATCGAATTTGAGCCTGCTTTAAATAAAATCTGCTGCGTCACGATATCTTCTCTTGCAATCAATAAGCCTAAAAAAAAGTGGAGGGTACGTTCGTTAGCGAGGGCTGCGAGTTCGTGAGGACGCACCCAGCCTTTGCCGTCTTTATGGTGCAAATTGCGTGAAAGCAGCGAAAGGGTACGTAATGCACTACCGATGTTGGTTGTAGGGTCGAACTTTTGAATTTCAGGAAGCAATTCAACACTGTCCAGTATCGTTACGGCAGAATATCTTCGATACGCTCCCCTCAGGGTGTATAGCCCTGTCAGTGTACCAGCATACAGGTTTTTATCGGTAAATTTAGCCTCGTGCTTTCGTATGAAATCCATTGTATTTTCCGGAAACTGCGCTACATCGTCTTGAAAGCCTTCTTGCATGGCCTGCCAATATGTGGTGTAGCCGTAAGGCTCGACCTCTGTCATTACTTTGTACGATTCGGGTAGGAGCGTACCGATGTACGTTTGAGCATTTTTTTCTTCCAAGAAGTTTCGGAAGCGATTCAGATACGCTAGAGTAAGCTCTTCTTTCACCCGTTTGGCGATAAACTGCGCCAGTGCATCGGTAAGGATGGAAACAAAATCGCTGCCTCCTTGTGAGCTTGTAAGCATTTTTTCAGATGAAATTGCTACTGACAAAGCTGCATTGACTTTCGGGGTTGGGAAAAAATCTGGCTTATATATATTGAGCACATCATTTGAACCAATGTTGTTATCATCAATTTCGTAAAGCGCCAACAGAGCCTTGATTTGATCTTCTTTGCCTAATTTTAGCATATCCTGGAGTAGGATTGCGTCATAAAAGGGATTGCGCTCAGTAGGAATTGAGATTTCCTCAATACCAGCTATGGGAGTAGTTGTAGCAATGCGTTTTCCAACCTCTCCCAATTTTTTATTCGCAACTGCGCACTCAATAATATCACTATCTTTTATAGCCTCAAATGTAACCGAACTAACACTTGGAATTTCTTCATCATACGTAAGTTGTCCAGCAATTAACCTCTTGCGATCATCGCTAATTTTGATTTTCAACGGTTCGTTTGAGAGAAGTAATTTCTGCGCTAAATTCCTGCCAAGCCAAGTCTTGGTGCGAATAGTGCCAGCATTATCTTTATAACTAAATTTCAAATTCCAGCAAGCGTTAAAATTCGAAATAGAGAAACTTTGCTCTAAATTGATAACTGTTGGAGCCGCTGGAAATTTTGAATAGTCGAAGACTTGTTCTTGCCCAAATACCCCAAAAAATAAAAAGCTAAAAAACGAAGTGAGGAATAGTTTTTTCATGTTTTTAAGAGTTAATAGCAGGAAAGATGAGTTTTGAAGTTTTGGTCGTTATATCGCTTAACCTAATTGCATAAGAAAATCGCTTATTACCAGCGATAATCATACCTACAGCTTGATTGGTGTCGTCATAAATTAATGTCCCCGAATCGCCTTTGACTGACACAGGGCCATTGCGGTCTTCGTTCTCAACCTCAAAAAGTCCCTGAATGTTGGCTATTTTTCCATTGGCGTATTCAATTGGGACTGACTTGTTAAGATGTAAATCGTGGATTCTGGCTTTTTGAGCATTGCTGCTATCATCAGGATTACCATTGTCTTTTAACCTTCGTAAGACATTAACTAATAGCCCATTTGCTTCTTGTTTGGAAACAACACGAGGATTGGGGGCGAGACTTATACCTGAGCCGAAAATAGTATCAGGGTTAAATTGTGGATTTTTAGGGCGAATGAGCGCAAGGTCAAAAAAATCGTTTTGAATACTTTCATGCCAGATACCAGCTATTGTTTTACTGTTTACATGAATTTCAACTTCAATGTTAGCCGCCAATTCCGCATCTGATAAATCTCGAAATTTTCCCTCCGTTAGAACGTGGTTACAGGTCAGAAAAAAAAGACTTTTTTCGTTGTCTTCATCTTGCAATAAGCAGCAAAAAGTCCCAGTAAAGTTTGTCCCTTTCTTATTGATGGCTACTCCTTTCAAGGCTGCCCCGTGAATCTGTGGAATATCGCCCACACCTGTTACAAAAACAATAGGGACATCTACCGTACGACCACTTTCTAATTTGACTGGCAAACTTCGTAATCGCTGAAATCGGCTGTCGTCATTGTCTTTTAAATAGACACGGATTACGTCCTGATATACACCATTGTAATACTGGGAAGTAGGAATAATGTAGGCTACATTATTGTGTTGATTGAGTGCGGCAGCGTACTGGTCATGGGCGCGGCGGCCTAAATCACCCAGTTGCATGGCTAACCACTCGTCAACTTCTTCAATGCGTGTGCTGGTAAAAGTGCGTTCATCAGCTAATTTCCGTTTCAAATTCCCCGAATACAAAACAAAGTCCAGCACATCGTGCCAAAATTTAGCCCCTAAACTGATGAACAACCCCGCAAATACTGCCCCGAGCGCGTGAGAAAACAGTTTGATATTAGTGAATACGCTCCAGAAATCATACAGAGAGTGCGTCTTGAACCATGCTTGCCAATCAAGCATTTTGCCCGTTTTGATAAGCATAAACAAATCTGCTCCCGAAAAGATAGCCACCAAAATGCCGCATAGGATTGCTACTGTTTGTATACCTTTTTCGCGCTGCTTTTCTAAGTCAGGGTTGTGTTGTCGGTAGCGCAAGTTACCAAAAATACGTCCTGGACTATTGTCTCTATCTTCTTTTGGGATTTGTGTAGAATCAATTGAACCCGTTTTAACAGGTTTTGCTTCGTATAAACTCTGAAAATATAACTTGATAAGGTTGGCCACCCTCTCGCTAATCAGGCTCAATATAAAAAGTGTAGTGATAATTGTTATCCAGAGGGTTTGTTCGAGAGTGTTGAGGTTTTGGAGATATATCATAGCGTTATAATATAATTCTTATGTTTTCAAGTACAGGTCAAACCCAACACTAGGTAGATACCGATACGCCCAATGAGGACGAGGAGTGAAGGTAATATATTCATAAGGAGTTGAGGATTTAGTGAAACAAAGGTTGCAAAAAGTTATTTTGCATCTTACGAGAAAATTAACATATTTAATACCGTATTTTTCCCGTATGGAAAAGGTAGGCTTCACATTTCAAAAGATATATTTATAAAAGATCTTTGCAACGACATCAGAATTAAGTAATTTCAGATGTCTACTGAACTCTTGTCTAACTTCTAACCATTCACTGTCATGCCTTTTCATTTATATTTTAACCTCAAAAAAGAGTTAATAAAAGACTTTAATCCTGAGACTTTAAAAACTACATCAAATGATTTTGAAAATTTCGAATTTTCAAAATTTGATGACTTAGGTTTCAAGCAGATGAAGCTTCTAAAAACATTAACTAATGAAGAAAAAAAATTCAATTTTTTTATAAACACTTTGCTTGATCCAGGGGATTTTATACCCTTCCCCAAAGCTCTGCCATTGTTTACTGACTATGATGCTTGGAAAAATAACAATATTAATGTTGACTTTCAAAATGACCCTCGATTTTTTGTCATTGATAGAAATGTGTTAGAAAGATTTATTAATGACAAACTAAATGGCAAGGAACTAATTGTGAAATTTGGATGTAACGGTAGTAGCAGTACTGGTGCTGGCAGTGGTAGTGGTAATTTTTCAAAACTTTCTATATTTCTAGCAGGAATGGCTATTGGGGATTATACCTTTAGGACACTAACCGATTATATTGAATGCGATTCAGATACTGTATCACCTACTGATTCTAAGCCAATAGATTCTAATTTTAGTAATAAAACTGCCAATTTCAGCGGAAGGGCTTTAGGAAGTGATATTACTAAAATAGGTGTCTCTCATAATATTATGAAGAGAGTCACATCATCAGGTCAAATACAGTATGGGTTTTTAAGTGATTTTCTTAATAGTAACCCACTAGCAAAGATGATTTATATTCATCCTGCGTATGACCAAAACCATCGAGGAAACCTTACTGTTATTTTTTCGACAATACAAAACATCAGAGAGCTTCCTGAGGGGGATTGGGAAGAAAGTAAAGTTTATGACTTAGGTAGCACATGTTGCCCACCTCAATAAATTATAAAAATCTAATGAATTTGAGTGAAATTGTTTATATGTCAGTCTTGTTGATGTCCTTCATAACGGGACTGACATTTTTTTTATATTTTAAAAGACCTACTAAGCTTGTTTTATCTTATGTAGCTATTTCATTTGTGAATGAATGTTTAGGGTATTATTCGTTATATTATAGTAGTGATAAAAAAGTACTAGTTTTTGAGCATAACTTGTATGTATGTACTTACTTTATTATTCTAACTTTATATTTTTATAGTATTTTAAAGTACAGACAAAAAAATCTGCTCTTGGTTTTATCAGTTAGTGTATTTTTTGTTTTATTCTTCTACTCAATTCAAACGATAAATAAAACCTTTCATTATCGACAATTTATTGTATTATCTATGTCTTTTGTTTTGTATGCAATTATTTATTTTAAACAATTGTTAGATGATGAAGATAGAGTTATCGAAAATCCCAATTTTTGGTTTGTAACTGGGATATTGTTTTTTCATGGTGGATATTTCTTTCTTTCTGGATTTATTAATTACATATCGACAAAAGATCCTATACTTGCCCGTAAACTTTTTACAATCAATCACTTACTTAATATTATCTATTATTCACTCATAACATATGGTTTTATATGCCAGCGGAGGTTAGCGAAGTTGTCATTATAGTACTTTCGGGTACTTTTCTAATGCTACTTTTGGTGACATTTATCATCTCTTTTTTCTTTCTTCATCAACGCCGTCAAACTCAAAACCGCCAAGATAAAGCCGCCATGCAAGCATCCTTCCAACAAGAAATCCTGCAAACGCAGCTGGAGGTGCAAAACCTCACGATGCAGCAGTTGGGGAGGGAGTTGCACGATAACATTGGACAGCTTCTGTCGGTACTGAGGATCAACCTCAACGTGCTGGAAGAAATGGTAGAGGATGAAAGTACCAAATCGCAGATTTCGGAGAGTAACCAGATAGTGGAGCAGACCATCGCCGATGTGCGGGCCCTTACCAAAAGTCTCGATGGTGATTTTGTCAAAGACTTCGGGTTTATTGATAGTCTTTCGCACGAATTGCAGCGGATTCGTAAAACCCGTCGCTACCAAACTGAGATCACTACCGAGGGAACGGCCTATTCCTTGGGATATCAGCACGAAATTGTATTGTTTCGCATCGCGCAGGAAGTTATCAATAATGCCCTAAAACACGCCGCCGCTACCATTTTACACGTAACAGTGTCCTATCAACCTGCTCATGTTGAGGTTCGTATCGAAGATAACGGTAAAGGTTTTGATTACGAGGCCGTTTCGCAAAATGAATTGAGCAAATCGGGGGCAGGTCTACGAAATATCCAACGCCGCGCTGAGCTTATCGGCGGGAAATGTACCATTCAAAGCCAAATTGGCCGTGGAACCACGGTCATTTTATCTATTCAACGTGCCCAAACGGGTGACTAGCAAGACGATGAAAACGACGATTGCCATTGTAGATGACCACGAACTTATGGCCCGAGCCTTGTCGGGGCTAGTTCAAAAATACGACGCTTATGAGGTGCTGTACGAGGCTGCCAACGGAGAAGAACTCATTCGACACATCAAGCTTGGGATGATTCCCCAAATCGTGCTACTCGACATCAATATGCCCGTGATGGATGGTTTTGAAACGGCTACGTGGCTGAAAAACAATCATCCAGAAGTCAAGGTTTTGGCCTTGTCGATGAACGACAATGAAGCATCCATTATCGGAATGCTCCGTAATGGGGCGCATGGTTATTTGTTGAAAGGTTGCAAGCCCTTTGAACTCAAACAAGCTTTGGATTCTCTGGTCGAACGAGGGCGATATTACACCGATTTTGTCACTAGCCAACTCATCAAAAGCCTCAATCCCGAAACGCTCCAAGATCCTGTGGCGGCTTTGAACCTCAACGAACGGGAAATGGACTTTGTTCGTTTGGCGTGTAGCGACCTTACGTACGTCGAAATCGCCGACAAAATGTGCGTTAGTCCACGTACGGTAGACGGTTACCGAGAAAGTGTCTTCCAAAAAATGGGAGTTAAAACCCGGGTCACGATGGTGATGGAAGCCATTCGGCTCAAAATCGTGGATGTTTAGTGATTAAGGCTCGTAGTAATACCCAAAAATAATCCCCATTTCATCTTCGCTCGTTAGTCCAAAGCGGACGGCTTTGGCGGTCGTATTATTGTACGTAATCTCCGACATCAGTCCTTCGCCTTTTTTAAACTCCAGCGCCACTGGGAAATTTTTAATCAAGGGGTGTTCCCAATCGGTGCTTTCGTAAACCACTTCGCCGTCACGAGTACCTCCTACAATTTTAATCACAAATTTTTCGCCCAATTTATGATTATGCGACGTGAGCATTAACACTTTTGTAGGTTTTGAGAATAGAAAAGTCTTGGTCATTACGGTTCGTTTACCCGCAGGTAGATTAAGATCTTGATTGCTCAAATCCAGCGAATTGGCCACAATTTGTACCTTCGACTTGTCGATTTTGTACAAATTCACGTACACTTCACCAGGGATTTTGCCCGTTGTTTTGTTGACGTAGTGGGAGTTAAAATCAAACGAATAGTTGGCAGGGATGCGCAACGCGATGCCATCGGGGAAACTGTAGTCGTGTTCTTGGGTTTGAGTTCCTGCCCAAAACACGTGATTTTGCATGCTCAAAAAGGTCAACAAGTTGTTGGTGCCGTCGGCATTGCGTAAGTCACGCACTTGTCCAATCGAGGGAAGGTTACTCTGATTTTTGAAATCGTACAAGATAAAATGATGGCTTCCCGAGCGCATCCGCGACTGGATGCGGTTGATGTAAAGTTCAGTGGTATTTCCGACGGATTTTCTAACAAAAATTTCGCGTTCAAAGGTATTCGAAACCTCAAAGGGTTCCAAGTGCAGTTGTAAACCTTCCGTAGCTTTGGGGGCGTCGAGGGCGGTAAAGTTGCTGCCAAAGCCTGAGCCACAAAGTGGTACGGAGTTAGTGATGAGCGTCGCATCTACCGAGCCACCAGAGCGCGGAGCACCCGCTTCAATCCATTTACGCACAAATTCTACCTCACCTACGGATAGGCTATTGGCACCCAACGGCATTGGATTTCCGTATTGACGCCCCGCCAACAAAGAAGCGCCACTGCAATTGATTTTGGTAAACAAAAAGCTTTTAGCTACGTCTCCAGGCGTAATCAAGCGCATGCCATCGTCTTTGGCGGCGGTGTTTTTTGGGAATTTATTAACGAGATTATCGTAGGAAACTTTACTCGTTAGTACAAGTCCATGCTGTTTGTACGAAGCATCTTGTTCGGACGAGTGACAGCCTGATGTGGCGCACGATTTATCAAAAATTTGGGTTTGAACCAACTTGAATGAACCTTCTTCGAGTACGCTTTCGGTCTCTGTATGGCAGGAAGCCAACATAGCTAGTACCGTGCCTACAATTAGTGTTGAAGAGAAGATGTAACGGGTTTTCATGCTCGATAAGAAATAAAATCGTGTGAATATACTAAACAAAAGTAAAATAGTGACGTTCAGGCCATTGAAGTAGGGATTAAATTTTGGAGACGTGTGCCGCAGGCCGTGTCGTTGGTTAGGAGTATCCTGAAGCACGGCGTGTATCGTTGGTTACTCCTAACCAACGATTGAGGTTTCTCAAAACCTGGTGAAGCGTATTTAGTGATAAGGTTTTGAGAAATCATATTTTCAGGATAAGAGTATCCTGAAAACACGTGCGCATCCTGAAACAAATTAGTGCTCTCAAGTGGGGTTGGGCGTTGTCGCTAGTTCTTGCAAACATTGTAAGCACAGACACCCTTCGTACTGCTGACGTAATTCAGAGAGCGTTTGCGAGGATAGGGTGATGGAGAAACAAATGCATTGCCCTTGCGTAGTAAGCTGACAGCCAAACGTATGCCCACAACGCGGACAACTCGATGAGTTTTTGGAGGGCGATGAAGAAGTCACGGGGGTAAAATATTTTTGAGTTTATTTTGATATATAAAAAACTTATATATATATTTGTTCACACAAATTAAGAATTAAAAATAACGAGCTAACCAGCGATTTTATGGAAGCATCAAGTAATGAATTTTTACGAGGAACGCTTAAAACGATTGTATTGAAACTTTTGGCCGAACGCGGACGAATGTACGGTTACGAAATTACACAATCGGTAAAAGAGCGGACAAACGGTGAAATAACGTTGACTTTTGGAGCGTTATATCCAGTATTGCATAAACTTGAACAGGAGGGTTTTCTACTGACTGAGTCGGAAGAAGTGGATGGAAGGCTGCGTAAGTACTACTCGCTCACCCCGAGTGGGAATGCGACAGCCATTCAAAAAGTCACTGATTTTGAGCGTTTTGTTGAAGCAATGCAAAGCCTGTTGAAACCCATGAATGGGGAAGTGTCTCTCGCTAAACTCTGATTTTGAATACATATTCATAACGACTACCGACATGAAAAAGTTAACTCCACAACAACTCAGTACTCTGCATGAGCATTTAATTCGGACCAATACCAACGACCGCTTAGTGGGCGAGTTGCTCGATCACCTTGCTTGCGAAGCCGAAGAGTATCTCTGGAAGGGATATAATTTTGACTTAGCATTAGCTAAAATCACCCAGGATGCTAACTCAATGGCTGTTAAATACCTCCGTGAAACGTACCAACACGAAGTAGCAATGACGGAGGAGCAACTCCAAAATGCTAGCCTCGATGATATTATTTTTGAGTTTCGCAACAAAGCATACGGTGCCTATGACCTGCGTCAGACGTACCCGTTTGCATTGCGTAGTGCGTTGATTTTGGGAGTTGGACTTTTCTTGATGATGATGGCGCTTTTGTCAGGCATAGCCAAAGGGTATTGGGACTTTTTCTCTTCAACAGGCATCATGTGGGTATTAGGGCTTTCGGGAGTGGCGTATTCAATTGGTACTTGGTTTTTAAAAAACCAACAACTCAAACACTTGACAACTACTTAATTTTAATGTGAAAATTTGAAAATTGATTAAGTACATTGTTAGGGAAGTTACTTTAACTATTACCCGCAGATTTACGCCGATTGAAAGTCGCAGATGACGCTGATTAATGAGAGTATAAAGCCCTTTTCAGCGAAAATCAGCGTTTGTAATCCTGCGGTTTTCTGCGGGTGAAAAATAAAACTACTTAGCTAACAATGTAATTAATTTGAAAACGCTTAAACATTAACTGTCAAATGAGCCAATTTTCAAATTGAACAATTCCCTTATTGTTTTCTTTAACAGCTATGAAACTACTTCATCGGAAGTGGTATAGATTCGCTTTGTGCTTTTTTATCCCAATGTCGGTAGTGGGCCAAAAAAGTGACATGACAGAAGCCATCTTTACGGTAGTCGAACAGCCTCCTCAGTTTAAGGGCGGGAAAGATTCGTTGACTTACTTTTTACAAAAACACTTTGTATACCCAGAAGCCGCCAAAAACGCTAATGTGAAATGCAAGGTAATGGTCAAGTTTATCGTAGAAACGACAGGTCAACTCTCTGATATAGAGCTGGCTTGGAGTGCGGGTTATGGCTGTGACGAAGAATCACTGCGAGTTGTAAAATTATTTCCACCTTGGCAGCCTGGACGGCAAAGCGGTAAGGCCGTGCGGGTTCGCGTTCATTTGACTCTTAAATATCCGTTTCAATAAAATAGCCTAAATGCAACCATGAAAACAACCGTTTTAGCAGCGTATGCCACGCTGGATGACATCGTTTTTGCCCAAAGGAATCAAGCCTATGGGGCGTACGAACTACGTAAATCGTATCCTAAAGTACTTCAAAAAGCACTGATTATTGGGGTTACGGTCTTTTTGCTCTTATTTCTTGTGCCCACTATTTATGGGAAACTAAAAACAGATGAGTTGGCTCAAATCAATATGAAAGAATACACACTTGAGCAAGTGAAAATGGAGAAGAAAGAAGAAAAACCACTGCCTGAGCTCGAAAAACCAAAAGAAGAGCCGAAAGCCGCTTCCGTACGGTATCGGGTTCCTGAAGTGGTTGAAAATCCGCCCATTGAGGAACTCCCACCCCTAACGGAGGAGCTAGAAAAAGCCAATCCAGGGCAAGAGACCATTGAAGGTAGTGCCGATGAAGTGGCGATTGTCGCACCTCCCGAAGATGCGCCCGTTGCCGAGGCTACGAAGCCCGCCGAAGTCGTCGCTAAAGAGCCAGAAGTGTTTGAGCGTGTGGAGATTGATCCCGAATTTGCGGGAGGAATCAATGGCTTACGTACGTTTTTGATGAACAATTTACGGTATCCGTCGCAAGCCCAACGAAGCAACGTGCAAGGAAGGGTGTATTTGAGTTTCACCGTTGAGCCAGATGGCTCTCTGTCAAATATTAACGTTACGCGAGGAGTTGGGTTTGGGTGTGACGAAGAAGCGGTGCGGGTCATGAAACTTATGCCTAAATGGAAACCTGGCAAACAATCGGGTAGGGCCGTGCGGGTTAGATTCAACATGCCAATTGTATTTACGTTGGAATAACAAAGAGTACTACAGCCAGAAACAAATAGATAGGTAAAAGGGTGAATAGTAGCTCTTTATTAAGAGTTACTAACCCTTTGCCCAGCCATGTATCGTTTCATCCGCCTTATTAGTGTCGTCATAGCCTTGTTGGTGTATACTTGTGTTAGTCCGTATGACGTTCGTTTCAAAAAAACGCTACGGATACTGACCGTCGAGGGGACGCTAACGGATGAAGCAAAAGAACAACAAATAGAAATTGCAGAGACGGAGTTTGTTAACGATGCCTTGTATCGCGTGCCTATCAATGGCCTTGTAGTGCAACTTAAAGTCAATGGAAAAGAGATAGTTACAATGCAGCCGAAAGAGAAGGGTGTATATGTTTTGCCAAATGGTTTTCGTGCCAAAGCAGGTAATCGCTATCAATTGATTTTTAGCAAACCCGATGGCAATCGCTATGAATCAGACGATGAACTCATGCAAGCCGTTCCACCTATAGATTCAGTATATAGTGTCTTCGTGCCCGAGGGGTATGTGCGGAAAGAAAAACGATATCCCTCTCATTCGATTTACCTCAATTACCAAGATACTCCCTTCGAAAAAAGCTATTACGTATGGTCATGGACGTTGTGGGAAAGACAGAACCTTTGTGTGTCAACCGACTACTATGATTTGTATTGCAATCAGCCCTGTTGGGAAATTTTACGAAGTGATAACATAGATATTTTAAGCGATAGTTTCACTGATGGAAAACGGGTGACGGGAAAAAAAGTAGCTGATATCCCTTATTATCAGTCGTACGGAGCCTTGTTAGAGATACGACAACAACGTATTAGTGAAACTAGCTATCAGTTTTTAAAACTGTTGAGAGACCAAAACCAAGGAACGGGTTCGTTGGTTGACACCCCTCCTGAGGCATTGGTAGGTAATCTCAGAAATGTAACCAACCCAAATGAGGAAGTTGCTGGAGCTTTTTTGGTGGCTAGTACCCAGAGTGTGATGTATTGGCTTAACCGTGAAAATGCTAACGGGAAGGCTCGGCCTGTGGGGCTGATGTGGCGCGATCCTATCATCAGTCCAACGGGGATTACTGCGCCTTGTGTACCTAGTTCTACCCGCACCCCACTTCAACCCGATGGATGGCACTTTTAAACACACATTTGCCTAGTTATATCGATAATCTACCCCCGAAAGTGTTCATTTTCGGGGGTATTAGTTTTGAGTGAGCAAAATTAATGAGTGCTTCACGCAGAGTTGTATAGCTCTTTGCACCACTGCGGCTTTGGGTGAATAATGCTGGGTAAGCACTTAATTCGAGAAGACAAATTAGAGCCCTCCGATGCGGTAATTGATACCAACGGATGCGAAATAGGGGCTGCCAAAGCCAAGCTCGCCGTTTAGGCCAATTCGTTCGGTAACGTACCCGCGTAGCCCAAAAACAATGACTTGTACTTGTGGCATTGCGAAGCCAGCTCCTAATTTATTACCAATAATTCCACGCCATAGTCCGCCGCCACCTGCTTCTTTGAAAATTTCGTCCATTTTATCGTTTACTGCGCTTGAGCTACCGCTCACTCCCCAGATGCCAATCCCTAATCGAACGCCAGAGTACATATCTATTCGATTGGCATTGCCGTAATGAAACAGCGCCCTTGCGCCAATTGTAAGGCGTGAAATTCCTAAGGTTACATTTCCGAGATTCTCCGTTTTTTTATAAATGACATCATTGAGTTGGAGAGTCGATTTGTTGAAACTCACCGCTCCACCCACCGAAAACCAATGATTGATGCCGTGATCGTAGGCAAAATTGAGCTGGGGGAAAGTGGATGCTTGCCCCGAAGAAAAAGCAACGGTAGTATCCGAAGATTGGGTTGAACCTTTGATGTTTCCTCTAAAAAACGAAAACAAACTTACCCCTGACTGCACACTAACAACATGCTTATAATCTTCGTTTTGAGCCGATGCACCCAGGGTAAATGAGGTAAAACCAACAGCTAGGAAAAAAAATTTCATGGCTTTCATAATTTTTAGTATTCTTTTTTTTGGTGTTTGGGACATTAAAAAACCCTACAAAGGTAGCGAAAAGCATCAATCAAGCATTTTTAACCGACATATCTGTACGATTGCTGGGGGCAGCCCCAATGAAAATCATTTGAAGAATATCGTAGCATTCTGCATTTTTGTGGGTAGCCCTGCTCTGACCATCGTTAACGACTTAGTAATTGTAAAACCTTTTTTGGTATATACCCAATGAAAAACTCTTTACCAAGGCTTCCACTAGGGCTACTGTTGTGTTTTATTTGTTTGTGGGTTAGTCATAACGGATTTGCGCAACGAAGTATTGCCAATCAAATCAGGCAATTGAAAGCGAAAGCTACGCCCAAAAACTATCGCCCGTTTTTACCTTCGCCCTCGACGGCGAGAATGGCGGCGGACACTGCTTTTGTGGAGGGAGCAACGGTGTATCGTTTTAAGATGAATCAGCCCGCCGTAGCCCAATTGCAGGCGGAGCAAAATAGCTTCATCGAAATGTCTTTGCCCATTTCAGCAACTCAAACAATCGATTTGGAATTGATTCCCTTTTCAATTTTTGGGCCTAATTTTAAAGTAAAAAACTCCAAGGATGAAGTGGTGGCTCCCCAAGATTTAGGGGTGTTTTATCAGGGTATTGTGAAAGGGGACAATCAATCCATCGCCTCTATTAGCGTTATTAATGGGGAAATTAGCGGTATTATTTCCCAAAAAACGGGCAATTTAAACCTTGGCCGAGAAGGCGGTACGCTCAATTATATCTTGTTTAACGACAAAGATTTGAAACAAAAATCGGACTTTGTTTGTGGAGTTGCGGAAGCTCCCGTGAAGGCAATGGGGCAAAATGTCTTACGACAAGCGGCGGTTACGAGTACCACGGCCAATGTTGCCTGCGGGACCGTCGAGGTTTATATTGAAGCTGACTCGGCCTTGTACGTAGCCCAAGGGTCAACGATTGCGGGCGCGGTCAATTACGTTAGTACGATTTTTAGTAAAGTCGCTACATTATACGCCAACGAAAGCTTGTCGGTCGTTATTTCTGAAATAAAGGTATGGAACACTACCGACCCGTATGCGGCCACTAGTAATACCTTGACTGCTTTTCGAACCGCAGTAGGTACTTCATTCAACGGCCGTTTAGCTCACTTAATGAGTGCTAGAAATCTAGGAGGTGGCGTAGCGTACTTGGATGTCCTTTGTGAAAAAAGCTATGCTCATGGTTATAGCGGAAACCTCAACAACAGTCACCCTGCCCTGCCTACCTACTCATGGAACGTAGAGGTAATGACTCACGAATTAGGCCACAATTTTGGGTCGCCACACACCCAGAGCTGCACTTGGCCAGGGGGGGCTATTGATAATTGCTACACTACCGAGGGTGGTTGTGCACCAGGACCTGCTCCTACCAATGGGGGAACAATTATGAGTTATTGCCATTTGACCTCTACGGGTATCAACTTTTCCAATGGCTTTGGAACACTACCTGGAAATTTAATCCGACAAAGAGCTCAAGATTGCTTGGGTAGTGCGGTTACACCTACTAATCTAACTGTTTTGGAACTGTACAACACCATGGCATTGGTTTCATGGTCGCACGCGTCGGGTGTCTATGCTGTTGAGTACCGACCCGTGGGCTCAAGTACGTGGATTTCAGCAGGAACTTCAGGCAACAAGTCTCGTTACCTTTCCCCGCTTACAGCCAATACTGCCTATGAATGGCGAGTTAATGCCAATTGTTCAGATTTTGTAACAGGGACTTTCACTACCAATAATACGCCTTCTCCAGGGATGTACTGTACCCCGTCTCACTCGCAGGGCTGTACGTACGATATTTACATGACAAGTGTGGTATTGGGAGGAACGACATTAAGTTCTAATTCTAGTTGTTCGTCGGGGGGCTTTACGTTTAGTCCTTCGCCAATAAAAAGCTTAGTCCAGGGGCAGGCGACAAATTTTACGGTTCAGCTCTCAGGTTACTATAATCTAGCACAATTAGCGATTTGGGTCGATTTAAATAAAGACTCTCAGTTTCAATCCAATGAAAAACTGTATACCACAACAACAGGACAACAACAAGCATTTACGGGAAATATTACCATTCCAACCACTGCAACGAATGGGCAAACGCGAATGCGGATTATTGTCAATTTTAGTAGTGCACCCACTAACCCTTGTGGCTCGTATACGTATGGAGAAACGGAAGATTACTATGTTAACATCACTTGCCCAGCTCCAACTGCCTACAACGTTACGGGTGGAGGAAGTTTTTGTAGTACTGGCACGGGGGTAGCCGTAGGGCTAAGCGGTTCGCAAACGGGGGTTTCGTATCAATTAAAGCGAGATAATGTCGCCGTGGGAGCTGCTGTGAGCGGTACAGGAGCAGCCCTAGATTTTGGCGTTCAAACGGTGGCAGGAGTATATACTGTCAATGCAACTCCTACGGGTTGTAGTGCTACAGCTATGTCTGGTTCGGCTACGGTAGCTGTGGTATCTGCCCCAACGTTGGCATTTAGTAGTTCAGTGAATCCAACAGCCTGCGGAGGAAGCAATGGTAGTATTGTCTTTTCTACCACCAATGTTTCTAACGGAACTTACTCCGTTAGCTTTACAAGTACTGCTACGCTAGGACCTCAGAATGTCACCGTGGCATCTAATTCTTTTACATTAACAAACTTATCCGTTGGTACATATAACAATTTCACCCTTACTGCCAATGGCTGTACAGCTACCGACGTTACTGCTAGAACGATTAGCAATCCACCAGCTCCAACGATTGTATCAGGGAGTGTGACGAATGCGACGCTTTGCGGAAATTCTGATGGGAGTATAGCATTTACGACGACCAATATCCCGAATGGTACCTACCAACTTTCATTCACGGGGACAGGGAGCCCCAAAAGCGTTGTAGTCAATGCGAATGCTTTTTCGTTGACAGGTCTAGGTTCGGGAGCATATAGTAATTTTTCATTGACGGTCAATAACTGTACAGCCAGCGATGCAACGTCAAAAACGGTAGGGAACTCAGCCTTACCGACGCTAACGGCAGGAACGGTTACGAATCCTACAACTTGCGGTGGAACGAATGGAGGCATTGCTTTTACCACAACCAATATTCTCAACGGTACTTACCAACTTTCATATACAGGAGCGGGTAGTCCTAAAACAGTGGTAATAAGCGCCAATGCCTTCAGTATATCGGGCCTGTCTTCTGGAGTTTACAGTAATTTTAGTGTGATCGCCAACGGATGTACAGCTACGGATGCAACTACTAAATCGTTAACACCACCCTCAGGAATTTCGCTTGTGGCGGGTAGTGCCACCCCATTAAGTACTTGTGGGGGGATTGACGGTAGTATCACTTTTACTACAACAGGGGTAAGCAACGGTAGCTATCAGCTTACCTATTCTGGGGCGGGGAGCCCAAAAACAGTTATAATTACCAATAATACCTTTACTTTATCAGGGTTGGCATTTGGAGTGTATAGTAATTTTTCGTTGACGGTCAATGGCTGTATCGTTGCAGATACAGCTTCCAAATCCATCAACAACCCACCTGTCCCTAATTTATTAGCAGGAACGGTAACGAACCTATCCCTCTGCGGTGGGGCAAACGGAAGTATTGCTTTTACGACTACCAATATCCCCAATGGTACTTATTCTTTGGGTTTTACGGGTACAGGAAGTCCTAAGAGTGTTACTGTTAGTAATAATTTGTTTACGTTAAGTGGGTTATCACAAGGTGCTTATAGCAATTTTTCCATAAATGTTAGTGGGTGTAATGCTATTGATGTAAGTCAAAAAACGGTCAATAATCCACCTCAGCCAACTTTATTGGCAGGAAATGTAACACCTCTAACGACTTGCGGTGGAACAGACGGTGCCATTGCGTTTACCACAACCAATATCCCTAGCGGAAACTATCAAATTTCATATACAGGTGCGGGTAGTCCCAAAACAGTAACGATTACCAACAACTCATTTACGCTGACAAACCTACCAGCGGGAGTGTATACCAATTTCTCAATAACGGTAAATAACTGTACAGCTACCGAGTCAGTATCAAAGACAATCAATAGCCCCAACGCCATTGGGATGGCTGTTTCTACATTAATTCATCCTACAACTTGTAACGGAACCAACGGAAGCATTGTCTTTACAACTACCAATATTCCAAGTGGAAATTATCAGTTGACGTTTGCTGGAGCGGGTAGTCCCCGAACCGTGCCCATTGCTAATAATAGTTTTACGTTGAGCAACTTGGGGGCAGGAGTATACAAAAACTTTGCTATTTCTTACAATTCGTGTGCTGCTATTGACACCACTACCCGACAATTGGTTGACCCGACTCCCCCTAATGCAGGAAGTATTTCAGGAGCGTTGACACTTTGTGTGGGTATTCCTTCTACACTTATTTCATCAGGTACCAATGGTGGTACGTGGAGTAGTGCGTCTCCCACTATTGCGGCAATTAACCCCAACTCAGGGGTAGTCACGGGCAATATTGCAGGAAGTAGCGTGATTACTTATACCGTAACCGCGAATGGCTGTACGGCTAATACAACTGCTACTGTCACCGTCGATGAAGCGAGTGTGAGTGGAAGTTTGGGGGGGAGCTCGTCGGTTTGTGCGGGGAGTAATAGCACAGTATTGTCACTCACAGGAAATACAGGGGCTATTCAGAAGTGGCAGTGGTCACTCAGCCCCGATTTTAATACCGCTACTGATGTCCTCAATGCGCTCACGACCATTACTGTCTCCAATTTATCTCAAACTACTTACTACCGAGCCGTCGTGAAAAACGGAATATGTAATGCAGTGAATTCTTCAACGGCTACCGTTACCGTCAACCCACTTCCAACGGTAGGTTTTAGTGGTCCAACATCTATTGTGGTTGGTAGTACTACTACAATTTTTCCTACTGCTGGAGGAACTTGGATAAGCAACAATGCCGTCAAGGCTAGTGTTACCAATGCAGGTATTGTAACGGGTTTAGACGCGGGTACTTCTACGTTTACGTTTACCAACTCGGCTACAGGTTGTAAAAATTCGACGTCTATTTTAATTGTTACAAGCACTTCTCCCTGTAATCAAAGTATAACGATGGGAAGTCCCACCAATGACATTTCGTCGGGAAGTGTGGTAAAACAAACAAATTTAGGAATTGATGCTTCCAACCGTGTGACTGGTACAAACACCTCGGTGACGTATCAGTCGGGCTCTTCGGTAACTCTTAAACCAGGTTTTCAGGCTGAAGCAGGTACGGTTTTCAAGGCGCAAATAGGCGGGTGCAATTAAGCCCCCACCTATTTTTGATTGCCCTAAACTTTGGCGAACTTTGTGCGGGGCAACCATTCAATGCCTAGAACCAATATGTCTGTTTTTGACCATAAAGCGGAGTTAGCCAAAATCCCTGCCGAGCCTGGGGTGTATCGTTATTTTAGTGAGGAAGGGGAGATTATTTACGTAGGTAAAGCGAAAAATCTCAAAAACCGGGTAAGTAGCTATTTTGTCAAAAATCACGCTGATCGTAAAACGCGTCGCTTGGTTAGCCAAATTCGGCGGATTGAATTTACCATCGTTCATACGGAATTTGACGCTCTTTTGCTCGAAAACCAACTCATTAAGCGGTACCAGCCTCGCTTTAATATTCTCCTGCGCGACGATAAAACCTATCCGTTTATCAAGATTTTCAATGAACCATTTCCACGGGTAGAGTCTACGCGTCGTGTAGATAAAAAAACGGGAACCTATTATGGCCCTTTTGCCAATCCTCGCGCCATGTACAATTTGCTGGATATGTTCCGTGAATTATATTCGCTACGTACGTGCAACCTAAACTTGTCACCAGAACAAGTAAAGACGGGCAAATACAAAGTGTGCATGGAATACCACCTCAAGCGCTGCAAAGGACCGTGCGTGGGGTTGCAGCCACTGGAAGAGTATGAGCAGGAAATTGAACAAATCCAGCAAATTCTCAAAGGGCAAATGAGTATTCCGCAGCAGTATTTTAAGCAAAATATGGTGCAGGCGGCCGAAAAACTGGAGTTTGAGAAAGCGCACGAATGGAAGATTAAATTGGAGTTACTCCAAAACTTTCAGACGAAATCAACGGTTGTCAACCCCAAAATTGGCAATGTAGATGTGATTGCTATTGCGTCCGATGAGGAAGCGGCTTACGTCAACTACCTCAAAATTGTGAATGGGTACATCATGGCGACTCAGACGCTTGAGGTAAAGAAAAAATTGGAAGAAACCGACGAAGAAATCTTGGCGCTGGTGTTGTTTGAAATGCGCACGACCTACGAAAGCGACGCCAAAGAAATCATCACCAACATCGAACTAAGTACAGATTTTAAAGCGGAAATTACGATTCCTAAAATTGGAGATAAGCGAAGTTTGTTGGATATGGCGCTCAAAAACGTGCACTATTTCCGTAAAGAAAAAGCCGAACGCCAGCTTATTGAGGCCAGTGCGACGACCAATCGCCGCGACCGAGTTTTGATTAAACTGAAAGCCGACCTACAACTTAAAAACCTGCCGCGTCACATTGAGTGTTTTGATAACTCCAACATTCAAGGAACCAACCCCGTGTCGGCGATGGTGTGTTTTAAGGAAGGCCGTGCGTCTAAAAAAGATTACCGTCATTTTAACATCAAAACGGTAGTGGGACCCAACGACTTTGCGAGTATGCACGAGGTGGTCACGCGCCGCTATACGCGCTTGTTGGAAGAAAATGCGGCTCTGCCTGACTTGATTGTTGTGGACGGGGGAAAGGGGCAATTGAGTGCCGCTTGCGATGCTTTAAAGGCACTTGGCCTGTATGGCAAAGTACCGATTGTGGGGATTGCCAAGCGTTTGGAAGAAATCTATTTTCCCGAAGATTCGCTGCCGCTGTACATTGATAAAAAATCGGAGTCGTTGCGCCTGATTCAGCAGATTCGGGACGAGGCACACCGTTTTGCGATTACCTATCACCGCGATAAGCGCAGCCGCAATGCGATTGTGAGCGAACTCGAAAATGTGGACGGGATTGGCAAAAAAACGGCTGCCAACTTACTCAAAGAGTTCAAAAGTGTAAAAGCCATTCGGGAAGCCGAAACCGAAAAAATTGCGGAGTTTGTGGGTAAAGACAAAGCCCAAAAAATCAAAGAATACTTTGCGCAGTTGGACGGAGGTTAGCAGCCTAACAGTAAGGAGAGGGGGCTTTGCTTCTTTTTAGAAAAAATAGTTACACATGTACCTCTTTCTCGTTCACATTTCTATTTCTAGACAATTATTTAAGCGTTCTTTGGCGGTTGTTTTGTTACTTTTTTCTGCCAGTTTCTGGGGTAATGCTCAGTCAACTACCTATGCGACTGCGGCCAGTACGTTAAAAAAAGGACAACAACTCTTCGAAAGCAATTGCTCCACTTGTCACAACTTTCTTCAAAAGGGAATTGGACCAAGTTTGGAACGAGTGACGACCGACTTGCCCGTCGATTGGCTAAAGAAAGTAATTCATAACGCACCTGAGCTGCTTGCCAGTGGTGACGTTCGAATCGCCAAACTTTTTGAGGAATATAAACAAGTTATGCCTGCCTTTACGTCGTTGAAAACCGATGAGGTGGAGGCTATTTTGGCGTTTATTAACAAAAACCAAAAAACGTTACCGAAAGATCAGCAAATTGCGGGGGCTATTTTAGATCCAATTCCCCAGAAAATCCAACCTCAAGGTGGCCGTTTGCAGCTAAAGTATCATTCGACGGCACCAGCTACTGGTCCTAAGGCGCCCTTGGCTCGAATCACCAAAATGCAAGTGCTAAAAGGAACGACTGAGCGCCTTTTTGTAGTCGATTTACAGGGGATTTTGTACGAAATTGTAGGGAATGAATGGAAGACGGCGTTTGATATTCGCCAAGAACGACCGCATTTTATCCCTTCACCTGGGCTGGCTACGGGTTTTGGAAGCTTCGCTTTTCACCCCGCTTTTTACAAAAATGGACTGCTGTATACTTCGCACACCGAAAAAGCCAAAACCGCTCCTGCCGATTTTCAATACGCCGATTCCATCAAAGTAACCTTGCAGTGGGTGCTCACCGAGTGGAAGGTTTCAGATCCTAATACCGTTCCTTTCGCTGCGAAAGGTCGGGAGTTATTTCGCATCAATATGGTGTCGCCCATTCACGGAATGCAAGAAATTACGTTTAATCCGCTTGCCAAATCGGGAGATAGTGATTATGGCTTGCTCTACATCGGTATTGGGGATGGGGGAGCGAGCGAAAACGGCTATCCTCAGCTTTGCAGCAGCAAAAGTGGAGCGTGGGGAACGGTTTTACGCATTGACCCAAGTGGAAAAAATAGTAAAAATGGCCAATATGGCATCCCAACCACGAATCCTTTTGCAAAAGATGAGAATCCCAGTACCATCAAAGAGATTTTCTGCCGAGGGTTTCGGAATCCCAACCGTATTTCGTGGAGCCCTGATGGAAAAATGTTGATTACGGACATTGGGCACGCCAACATTGAAGAATTGAACGTAGGAAAAATGGGGGCCGACTATGGGTGGCCTTACCGCGAAGGAACGTTTGAGATTCGCCCCAAAGGACGCATGGATAAGGTGTTTCCTATACCCTCCGACGAACCCGCAGGAAAATATACCTACCCCGTTATCCAGTACGACCACGACGAAGGTAAAGCTATTTCGGGCGGATTTGTGTATCAAGGAAACCTCAATCCAGCCTTACGCGGTACATACGTGTTTGGCGACATCAACAACGGACGTATCTTTTCGGCCGACAGCCGAGCGTTTGTGCTAGGGAAACGTGCGTTGGTGAAAGAAGTGGATTTGTTGATTGATAATCAGATTCATACGTTTCAAAAACTCCTGTTCCCTGCCAAACCCGACCCCCACGTTGGCGTAGGTCCCAACGGCGAACTGTTTATTTTTACCAAAGCCGACGGGAAGCTGTATCAAGTAGTTGGATTTAACCAATAAAAAAGTCGTTTTAGACAATTCGTACACGTTTTTGGCCTTACCTTCGTTGGTTTACTTGATAGCCAACCAATGTAAGATTCTATGCGTGTAGTTTTCCTATTGTTTTTTGTTTTTGAAAGCGTTTTGGCCACGGCGGGTGGCATTCAAGGGGTTGTTAAGACGACCAAGGGAGAGCCATTGCCCTATGCGACTATTGCCATCAAGGGAACTAGCACAGGGACCATTGCCAATGCCGAAGGTAAGTACGAAATCACGCTGGCACCAGGCAAGTACGAGGTTGTCTTTCAGTACTTGGGTTTCAAGACGGTTGTCAAAAATGTTGAGGTAACCAACGACAAGCTTACCCTCAACGTTGCTCTTGAGGAACAGGCGTTGACCATTAATGAAGTAAAAATTGGTTCAAAAAGTGAAGACCCAGCATACACCATTATGCGGCGGGCCATTGCCAAAGCGCGCTTTCATGCCTTGCAAGTGCAATCGTACAATGCAAGGGCGTACATAAAATCATCGGGAGTGGCTACGAATATTCCTTTTTATGCGGAAGGTTCGCTCAAAAAAGAAGGTATCGAAGAAGGTCGCCCGATTGTGAATGAAAGTGTAAGCGAGATTCGATTTAAACAGCCCAATACCTACAACCAACGCGTTATTTCGACCCGTAACACGCTCAACCAAGATGCTGTAAGTCCCAACGCGTTTATTATGGCAAGCTTCTACAACCCCACCGTCGGGGATGCCGTTTCGCCCTTGTCGCCTAAGGCTTTGACGTATTATAAATTTGAATACCAAGGTTCGTTTAGGGAGGGTGAGTTGGAAGTTAATAAAATCAAAGTAATCCCAAAATCATACGGTGAAGGGGTGTTCAGAGGGCTTATTTATATCATTGAAAATACGTGGGCTATCCACAGTCTAGACCTCGAAACTACCGCGCAAGGGCTGGATTTTCAGATGAAGCAAGTCTATAATCCATTGCAAGGGGTATGGCTTCCAACGACCAGTCGGATTCGTTTTGCGGGTTCATTACTAGGGTTTACGGGTGAATTTAATCACGCGATTTCGTTGACCTACAAGGACTTAAAAGTCAATCCTGCTTTTGTCGAAAACGTGGTGGTGTTGGATGATAAAATCGAGAAACCAACGAGCGATATTTCTAAGAAAGACTTACGTTCTAAAAAACTGAATGAGCTGGCGGCGCAGCAAAAAGAAGTTTCGGCCAAACAGCTCAGAAAGATGCTGAAAGAGTACGAGAAGCAGGACCGAAACGAGCGGAAAGCTCAAAAAGAAGACGTAAACGTGGTACGTAGCGATTCTATCGTGATTGATTCTATGGCCAATAAGCGAAGCGATGCTTTTTGGAACGAAATTCGCACCATTCCGCTGACGGAGCTCGAAACCAAAAGCTACCGTCACTCGGATAGTGTTCGCGTGGTAAAAGTGGCCAAAATAAAAGCGGATAGTACCAAAGCTAAAAAAGACTCTACCAGCCTTGATTTGATGGGATTACTAGCTGGTCGTACCTTCAAGTTGTCGAAACAATGGCGATTGGAGTACGAAGGGCCGCTTCGCCCCCAAAATTTTTCGTACAATACCGTAGATGGCTACGTGATTGAAAGTAGCTTAAATTTTATTCGACGTTTCAAAGATAACAACTCCTTTTTTATCAAGCCGTTGGGGCGTTATGCCATTGGCCGACAGGTATTTTTGGGGACGGTTAGTACGGGGTGGCAGGCACGTCGTCGAGGAGTTTCGTTGACGGGCGGGCGGTACGTTGCCCAATTTAATTCCGAAAATCCCATAGCATCGTCCCTTAACACCTTAGCGACGTTGTTGTTTGAAAATAACTTCATGAAATTGTACGAGAAAGAGTTTGGGCGCTTGGCCTTTAACTATGCGCGTTTGGCCGACGTGTTGAGTGTGTCGGGGGGAATTGAATTTGGCCGACGCTATGCCCTAGAAAACCTCGAAAATCAACGACCTTGGATTCGCTGGAATCAATATGCGTACACACCCAATGCACCCTACAATCGTGAATATAGTCATCGCCTCAACGCCCTCGAAGCAGATTCGTACTATACGTTTGCTCCTCATAATGCGCTGACGTTTGATGTTGCGTTGACGTGGCGGCCTGGGCAGAAATATCGGCTGTACAACGGACGGAAACGATACTTAGAAAACAACAATCCGTCGCTCACCCTTCGGTACGCCAAAGGGATTCCTAACATAGGGAATAGTACGGTAGATTATGACCGAGTAGAAATTGATCTTCGTCAAGACCTTGAAACGGGCATTAAAAGTGAGTTACATTATGCCATTTCAGCAGGTGCATTTCTCAATCGTAAGTCGGTGTATTTGATGGATTATAAGCATTTTATGGGAAATCAAACGTTCGTTTTGTACGGCGATGCTTACACTCGTTTCCGAACGTTGCCCTACTACGAATACAGCACCTCCGAACGATACTTGGAAGCGCACATTACCAACGTTTCCCGTCGCCTTTTGCTGACTCGCCTTCCTTTTGTTCGTTTAACGGGATTGAAAGAAAACCTCATGGTACATTATTTATTGACTCCGAGGTCAAAACACTACACAGAGGTAGGATATGCTTTGGATGGACTGGTTCCAGGTTTTCCATTCTTTAGGGTAGAAGCCATTGCAGTTTTCAACAACTTTAAGTACGACCATACTGCGTTTCGGGTAGGAACAACGCTTAAATTTGGTAACTAACCCCACCTTCCCGAAAGTTCTAAGCCTTTCGGGAAGGTACCAACTCCTTCAATAACTCTATTACCTTCGCCGTAGCACCCGCATTTTTCTGGACGTAGTCATAACAAATCGTTGCTTTTTGTCGGCGTATTGTTATGTCTTGATAAACTTCGGTAAAAGCAGCCGTAAATGCTTCGGTAGTAGCTATCGTCATCGCCCCGCCCAATTGTAACAAATCAAGCGCTTCTTGAAATTTCTGGTAATAAGGCTGTCCAAAGAAAATGGGCATTCCAAATACGGCAGGCTCCATGGTGTTGTGAAGTCCATCTTTAAACGCACCTCCGATGTAGGCAAAGTCGGCATACCGAAACAAAGAAGCCAACATACCAATGGTGTCTAGGAAAAGAATGTCGAGGTTTGAGTGCAGATTGTCGAATGAGGAGTGTTCAAACTGTGAACGGTAAGCGGTGAAACGTTCGGTGCGCTTTGTGAGCGCTTTTTGCCACTGTTCAATCTGTTCAGAATTTATTTCGTGGGGAGCAATAATCACCTTGAGAGGAGCGTCCCATTGGTTCAAAAAAGGAATTACTACTTCCATGTCATCGGGCCATGCCGAACCAATGACTAAGAGCGGGACATCGCCTTTAAATGCCTCAATTTCAGGGTAGCTTTTGGCTTGCTTAGCAATTTGTACAACGCGGTCGAGGCGCGTATCTCCAGCCACAGTCACCGACGAATAACCCACTGAATTGAGTAACTGTTTTGACGCTTCGTTTTGAACCAAAATCTCGTTGAAACAAAAAAGCATCGTACGGTAAAAACTGCCGTAAGGTTTGAAAAACAATTGATTGGGACGGAAAATTGCTGAAAAAAGTAAGGTTGGAACCTGTCGTTTTTTTAACTCATGGAGGTAGTTGTACCAAAATTCATACTTGATAAACAGCGCTACGTCGGGTTGAATCGCGTCCAAAAACCGCTTGACATTACGAGGTGTATCGGCAGGTAGGTAACAGACTTTGTCCACTTGGTCGTAGTCTTTACGAATCTCATAGCCCGACGGCGAAAAGAAACTCAGTACGATACGAGCATGAGGGTAAGACCTACGCAAGGCTTCAATCACGGGGCGTCCTTGCTCAAATTCACCTAACGAGGCTGCATGAACCCAGAAAACGAGGGCGTTAGATTCCTCATTGCCTCGGAATGACAAAGTACCTCTCTGGCCTTCTACCCATTTACGCGTTTTGGGATGAAAAATAGCGACAATTTTAGCCAACAAGACTGAAAGTTGAATCCCCAGAGTATAGAAAAATGCGAACAATTTTTGAATAAGTTACGTTAGAAATGTAAAAGTATTCAATCACCCTCTTACGTGCCAAATTAAATGAACTGGAATCAGCTCACTGACATTGCTCAATTAGAAGAAATAAAAAACGAATCATACCAGCACCCCGTGCTACTTTTTAAGCACAGTACCCGTTGCTCCATCAGCGCGACCACCTTACGCCGTTTGGAAAGAGATTGGAAAGAGGAAGAAGTAGGGGACCTCAAACCGTATTACCTCGACTTAATTGCTCATCGTCCTATTTCCAATAAAATTGCGGAAGAGTTTGACGTGTGGCACGAATCACCGCAAGCCATTCTTCTTCGCAACGGCGAAAGCATTTTCGACGCCTCACACTACGATGTTACCTTCGAAAACATCAAAGAGCAAGTAAACTAGCTTCATACTAACACTGACTCGAAGGGGCAGCCTTTTAGTCACACGTAGATTCAAGAGCAACCACTCGTATCCGTTCGTGGGTCTGGGCGGTTGCTTTTCCCCAATCAGAAAGGGCTTTCAGCACGGGCAGAAGCGAACGACCAAACTCCGTTAGTTCATATTCTACTTTTAACGGGGGTTTTTCGGTAAATACTTTCCGAGAAATCAGTCCGTCGGCTTCCAACTCCTTTAATTGCAGGCTCAACGTACGCTCCGTTGCGGTTGGAAGTTCTTTTCTCAACTCGTTGTAGCGTTTTTTTTCTCTGAGGTGAATCAAAATAGCAGCCTTCCACTTTCCACCTATGTATCTCATTGTGAGGCTGGTAGAGCAAGGGAATTGTTCTTCGTCTATACAATACATCTGTAACTATCCTTTTTGACCGTTATTGCAGATGCAATATACTATAAATAGTTTTGCAACTATCAATTTTATAGTATCTAAAATTTGCCCAAAAATTATGTCCTTCTTGTCATTAGCCCAAAATAGGTATACCACCAAAAAATACGACCCCACCAAAAAAGTGGACGAAGCTGCCATCGAAGAGTTGAAACAAATTCTTCGTTTGAGCCCATCTTCCATCAACAGTCAGCCGTGGAAATTTGTGTTTGTGAACGATGAAAACGTGAAAAACCAATTGGCAGCGGCCTCTTATTTCAACGAACAACGAACGCGCGATGCCAGCCATTTGGTTGTCTTTAATGCCATCGACGACGTAGCGCTTTTTGAACAACAAATCAAAGAGAACTTGCCTCAGGGCTCGATTGATTATTATCACACGTTTATCAAACCGCAATCGGAAGCCGAAATCAAAGCGTGGTTACAGCATCAAGTGTACCTGGCACTAGGGTTCTTTTTGAGTGCTTGTGCCACGATGGGCATCGACTCTACCCCCATGGAAGGGATCAAAAGCGATGAGTATAAGGCTATTTTACAACTCGATGGCTACAAACCTTTGTTCGCGGTTGCGATTGGCTACCGAGATGCGGAAGATGCCAATCAGCCTGCCAAAAAGCCCAAGCTTCGGGTGGCGGAATCAACGAGTATCATGGTGATTGAACCACAACGGGAGACGGTTTCTTAGTAAACAACCGTTCCTTGGTATATCAACGACTTGATGGGGGAGATGCGGGAAACTGCTTCGGCGGAGCAACTCGCATCTACCAATACCACATTGGCGTCGTCGCCTGCTTTGGGCCACTGCTGTTCGCCTTTGTCGGTGAGCGGCAAAGGGCCTGCGGTGGCCAATTTTAACATTCTCGACAGACCAAACTCGGTCGAATACCCGTATAATTGAGCCGCGAGATTGGCTTTTTGCAAAACGCTTCCCGTACCGAACGTATTCCAATGATCTACGATGCTGTCGTTTCCGGTCATGACGTTGACTCCGTACTTCAACAGCGTAGGAATAGGCATGATGGTAGTGCCAAACGGAATGGTGGATAAAATTCCGATGCGGGCAGCGCCAAGTTTTTCGGCAATTTCTTCTTGTTTTGCTTTCTCAAGTTTGGCTAAAGCAAAAGCGTGACTTACGTACGTTTTGCCTTTTAAAATGGGGTTTTCGTTGACTTTGGCAATCAAATATTCGATGGTTTTGAGCCCCGATTCACCAGATTCATGCAAATGAATATCAATGCCTTTGTGGTGTTCTAAAGCCAATTGGATGGTAAAGTCCATGGTTTTTTCGATGGCACCATCTAGGGTAAACGGGTCAACGCCCCCAATAAAATCAATGTTTGTTTGAGCGGCTTCTTTCATATACGGAGCGGAGTCGGTATAGAATACTCCATGCTGAGGAAATGCCACCAATTCGGCACCAAAAACGTCTTTTTTGTTGCGCAAAGCCACTTGCAGATTTTTCAGCGATTGGAGCTTAGACGTAGGTTCAATATTGACGTGGCTACGCGCAAACCCCGTGCCGCGCGATTGCAACAATTCGATGAGTTTTTCGGCTTTTTGGGTCGAATTTTTGAGCATTTCAGGCAAGATTTGCTGTTCTAGCGCAATCATGCCTTTCACGCCATTAGTGCGTTTTTTGGTAGCTTGCCACTTATCGCCGTAAAACGTTTTGTCCAAATGGATGTGCATATCTTTGAACGAAGGTAGCATCAAGAAACCCTTTGCGTCGATGGCGTCGGCGGGTGGTTTTTGCGTGCTCACGTTTTTGATTTTGCCATTCGCAATTTCGACCGAAAATAATCCTGTTTTTGTCCCCACAACTTCTTCACCCTCGTAATCAAATCCAGTTTCGAGGCGTACGTTTTTTAGGGTATAATGGCGGGCTGCCCCCATTGGAATATTCCAGATTATTTCCTTTTCGGAGAACCGAGAAGAGGGGCTAGGAGCTAGCGACAGCCCAGACAAGCCAACAACTGAGTTTTGAAGAAAAGCTTTGCGAGAAAGAGTGGATGGCTTCATGATGGAAATTGTTTTATTCTTTGGTATATTTTTGGGTGAGCAGCACCATCATTTCATCAATGCGTTTTTGACGGGTTTCGGGGCGTTTGGCAAAAAGTAATCGGGCTAATAGTTCTTTTTTCGCCGACTTACTCAGTCCCAAAAACTGAGCCATCAATCCCTCATGCCCCGCAAGTGCTTGTTCCAAATCGGGAGGAATGACTAAGGCTTCTACTTCGTCGAGCAAGGTCCAAGAACCATTGCGTTTTGCTACTTCGATACTTGCGAAACCCGCTTCCGTCATCAATCCCGCCTCGATAAGCTGGTCAACCTTTACTTTATTGATTTTCGACCACGTACTTTTTGCCTTGCGAGGGCAAAAAAACTGGTGTGATTTTTCGGAATCGACGGCTACTTTTTTGCTGTCTATCCAGCCAAAGCACAGCGCGACATCCACGGCCTCACTCCAAGTAATGGAGGGTATAGCCGACGATTTTTTATAAAAAACAACCCAAACGGCCTGTTGAGATTGGTGATGTTGTTCCAACCAAGCGCGCCATTCCGCCTGATTTTTTGGGTAAAATACGTCTATTTCCATGCTATCTGGTACGGGCGTCCCGCCCGTCATTTTTAACCAAAGCACCTCACCTAGCTAATATCCTCATGGAAGTGATTAGGTAAAACATAGAAAGCGTAAGTGGGGTGCTTGCACTAGCTGATTTCCTAGATTTGTTTGATTATCAATGAGTTGTATCGATGAACCGTGCCATTGAAGCTTCCTTTAATCTCGTATTATTTACTATACTGACTGTCTAGTTTTTTGATAATAAGTTGTAAGGGCTTTGAACACCTCAGCTTTGATAAACTCTGCTAATTCTTCTACGGGTATCTGAGAACTATTATTAGGAGCAGGAGAACTCGTGAGAAGTTGAATATTCAAAACGCGTTCAATTTCCCATAGTGTCTCGGTAGTAAAGTTATGAGTTCCACTCAACCAACGGCTTATTTCTGAAGGTTTTTTTCCCATCATAAAAGCAAATTCCTGATTGGTTAAGCCTCTTTGTTGTAATGCCGAGTGGATTTGAACCGCTAGGTTCATTCGACGATCTATTTGACCTTCTAATTCAGGCGTTATTCTTACACGAACTCGTTGCATTAGCGCACTGTCGTATTTTTTTGCTTTACTCATCTGATTCAATGATTAAGTTGCCAGCTAACTCTATATCGTTTGCCCAATAAATCTCCCCATCAAGCATTTTTTGAGATAAAAGCGCAGAAAATTTCCTCAGTAAATAATTCGCTTGGGTGAGAGTAGGGTCTTCTTGAAGGGAGCGTATTGATTTGGGTTTGTGTCCACCTCCCCCTAATATAATAACAGCATTACCAAGTCGAATACAGTATAAACGTAAATGTGAGTTAGGGTGGTCATATAAAGCACAAACTAAGTCACCTAATTTTCCTTCATTTTCTTTGAAAAAATGCCTTGCAGCCCCAAACTTATTCCCGATTTTCTGCAAGGTTTCAAAGATTGTGTCAATTTCAATGGGAAATTGCTTGTCATTTTCTTCAATAAAAAGGTCGAATAAGGTGCTGTTATTACCATCTACTAATAATGAGTAGATAGTCGCTTTTTGCCCTGATAGTTCACCTAATTCAACGATTTCGAACGTCATTTGGGTAAATGATTTAGCATTTAAAGGTAATGTAAAATTATCAAATAATTGTTAAATGAAAAATAAAAGATAACTTTTTAGCGCTCGCGCTATCTACGGCTTTTTTTGCTTTTATTTCTTCTCCTCCACAGGGGGCGGAGCGCCAAAACGCTTATGGCTATTTTTGAGCTCTCCGTGTGAACTAATCAAAATCAGCGTCAATAAGGCAATGCTTGCAATAACGAGCACAAAGTTTTTGCCCCATTTCGATAGGTCGATGGCACGAGGCATAAAACTGACCTCGGCTTTACGAATCAGCACCGCTACGATGACCCAATTGACGATGTAGAGGTACTGTTCGATGCGGTACGTACTCAAAAATGCCCCCGTCACCAGCAGGCTATATACCACATACAGCCCCCAATGTCCCAAAAACAAGGCATACACTTCGGACGCGGAGTAGGAGAGAGGATTGGTTTTGGTAAGGTAGTAGCGCACCCACCACAGCGCCGCCATCAATAAAACAAACCCCAACGCCACCAACTGCACCGTACGGTAAATATCGCTTTCGGGCGCAAATTCGAGCTTGCTAAAGATGCCTTGCAGGCGCTCGACCGAAAACGATTGTTCCCATACCACGTAAGGAATGAAGAGCATGGACATCAGCAACGGAAACCAAGTTTTGGACTTGGGTTGGGTATCGGCGGTGCGTTCCCAATCCGACGTAAACGTACCGTAGGCCATGCCCAATCCCCCAAAAAAGCCCAACGAATATTCCATCACGTTCCAGAAGTTGAACTTAATCTCCGTAAGGCCGCCCAACACTTGTAAGAAATTGCCAAACGCAAAGCCAAAACCTCCTCCAAGTCCCGAAAATGCCGCTACGCGCAGGGCAGAGGTGTGGTTGTTGCGGACGAGGTACCACGTCAGGGCTGCTGCCGCCCCAAATACAGCCGCCCACATTTCGGAGCGGGGAGGGGTCATGTACCATTCAAATTCTTCGATAAGGAAAAAATACGCAACGGCCGCGCCTACGACCATCTCGACGATCACTTCGTGCCACTTGACGGGTTTTTGGGAACTGTCGGCCAGTGCCAATCCAAACAATGCTCCTCCCACGTAGCCGTACAAACCTCCAATCACAAAGAGCATGAGCAGTCCGTAATAGACGTTGATAAAATCATCGCCGCGACCGTAGCCGACCAAAATTCCGTAGCTGGCAATTCCGCCCAATCCCCAACCGATGGCCCCCGCGAGGGTAGCAGCAAAGAGTTTGGCGTACCAGTCGGTGCGGCGCGCAACAAATAGAATGCTAAGGGTGCCCACTGCCCCCGCCCAAGCAGCCCCGTACTCGTGTCCGAATTGGCCACGAATGGCCCAAGCGGTTCCGAGCGACATCGCCACGAGGAGCATGGGGAAGTAAAGTTGTTTGTTTTTCATTGGATAAGAAAGGTGTTTATCAGGGTTTAGTATCGTTTTTAGATATACCTTTTTGCCCTTGAAAAAGGCTATTTGAGTAGTCTAAAAAACTAGCTAGTCAGTATTGTAATTATCCGATGAACATTAAAAACCTCCCACCCGTGGAAATAACAGAAAAGACTGTCAAAAAGAGTTTTGCGTGGCCGATTTTTGACGAAACCGAAGTAGAAGCCGTCGCTGAAGTAGTCCGTAGTGGCAAATGGGGTAACCCTGATTGCGGTGATTTGGTAGAGGAGTTTGAAAAAGAGTTTGCGGCGTATTGCGGTAGTAAATACGCCATTAGTTGTGTCAATGGCTCGGTGTCGCTGCGATTGGCCCTGATTGCCTGTGGCGTGAAGCCTGGCGATGAGGTTATCGTTCCTCCTTATACGTTTATTGCAACGGCATCGACGGTGATTGAGGCCAACTGTGTGCCTGTTTTTGTTGATATTGACCCCGAAACGTACAACATCAGTCCAGCTGCCATCGAAGCCGCCATTACACCCCGCACTAAAGTGATTATTCCTGTGCATTTTGGCGGGCAGGCTTGCGACATGGACGCGATTATGGACATTGCGAAACGCCGCAATCTGCGCGTTATCGAAGACGCCGCGCACGCCCACGGTGCCGAGTACAAAGGTAAAAAACTAGGGGCAATTGGGGACGTAGGGAGCTTCAGTTTTCAGTCTTCCAAAAACCTAACAGCGGGTGAAGGTGGCATCGTTGTCACCGACGACGACGAACTGTACGCCATGATGCACTCTTTGCGTAACGTCGGCCGCATCGAAGGCGGGCAGTGGTACGATCATTATAACCCAGGCTGTAACTACCGCATTACCCAAATGCAAGCGGTGTTGTTGTCGGCGCAATTGAAGCGTTTGGAACAACAAACCCTCGTGCGCGATGCCAATGGGTTGTATTTGAATAAATTACTGGAAAATATTGAAGGCATTACTCCTCTGAAAAGAGGTTTTGGCGAAACCCGTCACTGTTACCATTTGTACATTATCAAGTACGACAAAACATATTTTAATGGGTTGTCGAAAGTGGAGTTTGTGGAGCGTTTGGCGGCTGAGGGCGTCCCTTGTTTTAGAGGATACCCGCATCCGTTGTACAAGCAACCGTTGTTCCAAAACAAAAATTTTATGTGTTATGCCATCCCCGACTACGTGGATTACAGCCAAGTACATTGCCCCGTGGCCGAACACGCGTGTAGCGATGAAGGGGTGTGGATTTTGCAACACGGAATGTTAGGAACAAAGGAAGACATGGAGTCGTTTGCCGAAGCGATTCTGAAAGTAAAACGCGAAGCATAACCATTCACCAACCATTTCTCAACTCATGTTTAAACAACGTACTTTTCTGCTTTTGATAGCGGTGCTGGGTGGAATGTTTTCGACCTATGCCCAATCGTTATCCCTCAAAAATGCCACAATTTTGGTGTCGCCGTCGGTGCCAGTGCCTATGCGTGAGACGGCGCCTAAAGTTCTCATGGAAGAAATAAACAAACGGACGCAGTTGCTGCTCAAACCCGCTGCGGCTTGGCCCAAAACGGGAGTAACGGTGGCAATGGCGCTGTCGAGCGACCGTGAACTGTTCGGAAAAGCGCTGCCTGCCCGAAAAGCAGGCGATGCGGCTGAGAATCGGGCGGAAGGTTTTCGGGTGGTAGTCGATGGGCAAACGCTGTGGATTATTGGCGCCGATGCCCGTGGGGTATTGTTTGGAACGGGCTGGGTGCTGCGCCATTTGGAGATGTCGGCGGGAAATGCGTTGCTCACCCTTACCACCGACGTAGCGACGGCGCCCGTTTATCCGATTCGCGGACACCAACTCGGCTACCGCCATACCGCCAATTCGTACGATGCGTGGACGGTGGGGCAGTTTGATCAATATTTTAGAGAATTAGCGATTTTTGGCACCAACGCCGTAGAAGGGATTCCGTTTCACGAAGATGAAAAACCCAATCCCCATTTTAAAATTCCTGCGTCGGAGATGCGGGTAAAAATGGGAGAGTTGTGCCAACAATATGACCTCGATTACTGGGTATGGACGCCCGTAACGTTTGAGCTGACCGATACCGACAAGCGTGCGGCCGAATTGCGATTACACGAAGAGTTTTACAAAAAATGCCCTCGCCTCGACCATATTTTTGTGCCAGGTGGCGACCCGGGCGACAATCACCCCAAATTGGTATTGCCTTTTTTGAAAGACTTACACCAGTTACTGACGAAGTACCACCCCAAAGCCAAAGTGTGGGTTTCATTACAGGGTTTTAGCGTGGAGCAAACTGATTATTTTTACCGCTATTTGGCCGAAAATAGCCCCGATTGGCTGCAAGGCGTGGTGTCGGGGCCAGGAAGCCCGCCAATGGCTGAAACGCGTTTTCGTTTGCCAAAAAAATACCAGCACCGCCAGTACCCCGACATCACGCACAATGTTCGCTGTGAGTTTCCCGTGCGCGGTTGGGACCAAGCCTACGCGCTGACCCTCGGCCGCGAAGCGTCCAATCCGCGACCTTACGCGTTCTCCGAAATCCACCAAACGTACGCTCCTTTTACCGACGGATTTGTGTCGTATTCGGATGGCTGTCACGACGACGTCAACAAGGTAGTATGGAGCATGAGAGGCTGGAATCCCACGATGGATGTACGTGAAATTATGACGGATTATACCCGCTTCTTTTTTGGAAAAACAGCCGCCGAAAGCGCTGCCGATGGGATTGCGGCCCTCGAAAATAACTGGAAAGGCTCGTTGGTTCAAAATGGCGGGGTAGAGGCTACGTTTACTTTTTGGAAAGGGCTGGAAACGGCTAACCCTGCCTTGAAAAACAATTGGCGTTGGCAGATGTTGTTGCTACGCGCTAACTACGATACTTACACCCGCCGTCGATTGGTGTATGAGCAATCGCTTGAAAAACAAGCGAATGGAGTGCTTTCTCAGGCAACAGAGCTAGGTACTGAAAAAGCCATGAACGAGGCATTGACGCTAGTAAATCGGGCCGACCAACAAAATTGTGCGCCTGAGTTACGTCAAAAAATAGAACAATTGTGTGCCGATTTATTCACGTCGATTGGTTTGCAAACAAGCGTCAAAAAACACAATGCCAAAGGCTATGAGCGAGGTTGCGTGCTCGATTTTGTGGACTATCCGCTCAATAACCGTTGGTGGTTGGCCGATGAGTTTAAAAAAGTGTCAGCTTTACCTTCGGAGGAAGCCAAAAAAGCAAGATTGAAAGACATAGCCACGTGGGAAAACCCAGGGGCAGGAAGTTTTTACGACGACGTGTCGAGCGTAGCGAAAGGCCCCCGCGTGAAGACTATTTCCGAAGATGCAACCGACGTAGCATGGTGGGAAGATGGTTTCAGTCGGACTCGTTTGTCGGCGCAATTGTTTCAGAAATGTCCTGAATTAGAGTACGATAACCTCCAAATGGACGCGCGTTATATTGTTCGGGTGGTTGGGTCAGGCGAAGCGTTGTTGCGCGTGGATGGGCGTCGTTTGGAGCCGATTACGTACAGCCGTGAACCCAATGGCGTTAAAGAATGGATTGTGCCCTTGACGTTGACCCAAGACGGAAAGTTACACGTCACGTTTGACGAACCCGAGGAGTCTCATTTGAACTGGCGGAAACAATCCAAAATCTCGGATGTTTGGTTGTTGAAGCAGTAGTTTATGAGCTAGAAAATGGGATAAACACATAGAACACTTAGAATTTTCACAGTAGATACATAGCCATAACTTATGTTTTCTTATGTGTATATTCTTATGTGATCTATGTGTTTTAAAATGAATGGCACAAACAATTACAACTCCCGAATCCGAATCGCACGGAAAGCCGCTTCGTCACCGTGGTCTTGAAGGAGAATATGCCCGCCAGGCATTCCAAAGTCCTCCACTTCCTTAAACTTGCTAGCCGCCTTCGCTTCCTTAAATTCAGGGCTTCCAATGGTATATTCCACCACTTTTACGCCGTTGAGCCAGTGCGTTACGCGTTTGCCCTCTACTCGAATTCGTCCACGGTTCCACTCACCAATCGGTTTTTGCTGGCGCGAATTAGGCTCAATCAATTCATACAAACTCGCCGTACGACGTTTATCATTAAGATCTTTGGCAATGTCTTTGTTTCCTAAATCGTCAATGAGTTGATATTCTGGTCCTAGCATAGCACCATTGGGGTATTTTTTGACAAAATACTTGAGACCCGTATTCGCACCTGGGGCGAGTTTAAATTCAAATTCTAAATCAAACTGCGTGTACGTTTTCTTGGTAATGATGTCGCCGCCCCGCACTACGGCCTTGCTTTCCCCTCGGCCTTTGTTGACCACCAATTCATTGTTTTCGATGGCCCAGCCTTCTTTGGGAAACTGGTCACTTTTGGACGAAGTCCATTTACTGGTAGAGGTGCCGTCAAACAGCATTTCCCACGGGCTTGGGGTGTGCAATTGTACCGAAGGGTGCATGGTATATAGACGGAATTGCTTGCCATCGTTTACCACCATCCCGCTCGATTTGTCGCTTCCGAGAATAGGGTTTCGGTCGTATTTTGTCCAGTGAATGAGGTCATTAGAAACCGCTACGTTGGTGCTCCATTCGCGCCAATCTTTAAAGGCCGATGCGTGGTAATAGCCGTAATATTTCCCTTGGTATTTGATGATTTGGTTCATTGCTACCGCAAACTTGTCGTAGCCATCAGGCCCTAAGGCAATCACAGGCTCATCTTGCACGTTTTTCCAAACCTTCAAATCGCTGGAGGTTGCGAGCCAAATTCCCAAGTCGGCCCGCTCGTAAAAGAGGTACCACGTTTTGTTCTCGTACCAAATCGCAGGCGTCCCGTAAGCCCCTTTGCTGATGGGCGTTCCGTTGGTTTGGCGAATGTCCAAATTACCTTTTTCTTTCCAGTGAATGCGGTCGGTGGATGTCAACAAGTGAGCGACGTCGTCGCGACCTTCGGCGAACATGTAATAAACACCATTAACTTTCACCACCGACATATCTTCCACCCAATCCAACCTATAAATAGGGTTTTGGGGGTGGCGTTTCCAGTGAATCCCGTCGGAAGAAGAGGCGTAGCCGAGAAATTTGGTGGATTTGGGCTCGTTTTTGTAGCCCGTGTACCAAAGGTGGTAGGTATTTCCTTCGCGCAGGATATACCCCCGTTCGCGAATTTTTTCGTCCCACGTTTTTTTGCCTGTTCCTTCAAAAACGGGATTTTGAGGGTAAGCTTTAAAATCCACGATTTCGGAGGGAAATTGGGCGAAACTTTGATGTAAATAACAGTAAGAAAGGGCGAGGAAAAGGAGTTTTTTCATAGTGGGAAAATAGAAATGGAAGGGATGGGAAATTTACTCTTTCCCCAGTGAAAATGTGATGCCAAAGGTATTTTGGAAACGAACAGGTTTGCCCCATTTAACGGCAGGACTCCAGTTGTTCATTAGTTTGATAAGGCGAACAGCTTCTTCGTCACAACCGCCACCGATGCCCTTGATGACCCGTACCGATTCGGGAATTACTTTCCCTTTTTCATTGATGATAAAGCCTAGCCATACCTTCCCGCTGATTTTCTCTTTGGCGGCCTTTTCTGGATATTTCATGTTGTTGGCAATGACATTGCTGATGCCTTTTAATCCAGAAGCGTAGGCGGCAGGAACTTCCACGTCGGGGGCGATAAAACCTTCGGTGAGGCTTTTGGCGTAGATGTCGCTGCTATCGGCCAATACCCTCGCTTCGGCAGTATAAGGTGATTGGGGGTAGCCGCTCACTTTACGAAAGAGTTCACCTGCCCGTTGGAAGTCGAGTTGTTGGTAGCGCTGTTGGGCAAGTGTCCAGTAGTTGGTGACGAGCGTTGCCTGAACGGTACTATCTTTGGGATTGATGTCAAGAATTTTTTCGTAAATCGCCATTGTGACTTTTGCCGCATCAGGTCCTTTCGAAAGTTCCTCAATCGAACGCCAATAACCTAGGCTTTTTTCGCAGTTTTCAAGCTGCATGATTAAATAATCATCGTTCTCATTACCAGGTACTTGTTTGGCTTTTTCGTACAAATCTTTGGCTTTTTGGTACTTACCTGCCAAAAAGAGCTTGTCGGCTTGAGCTTTATGGCCAGTGCTGTCTTTAGGTGGGGTAGATTGAGCACATAATGTGCTATTTATCAGGAGGGTCAATACGGTGAGTAGCGTCAGAAATCTCATATGACTGGGTTAGATAGTTTTGGGCAAAAATACCGTGATTTCTTAATTCTCCTACTATACTGGGACTCGTTTTATGCCTTTTTTCTATGAATTTTCAGCTTATTCGGGCTTAGAAGGCCTTTTTGTGAATAATAAAAAATGATTTTTGGATAAATGTTCCAAAACTAAAAGCGACGGTATATTTTGCTACTTTCCTGCCAAATATTTGTTACGGTATTCGATGGGTGTACAGCCCTTGATTTGTCGGAATTGTCGTGCTATGTTTTTACTATCGGTGAGTCCCATATCGAGGGCAATTTCGAACACACTCATGTCTGTTTCAAGTAGTTTTTGAGTGAATTTTTCGATGCGCAAATTAAAAATGTACTTATAAATCGGATACCCCGTAATGTCTTGAAAACGCTGTTCGAGCGCGCGCCGCGACAATGGCACTTGCTTGACTACGTCATCGACTTGAAGGTTTTTGTCGATATTTTGGTGAATAAACTTCAACGAAGACGCAATGTATTTATCGTTCGTGGCATAAATATCGGTCGACTGGCGCGTGATGACTTGCGTTGGTTTTACGTAAATGTCGTAGAAATCCGACGTGCCGTGTTCAATCATGTGGTGCAACAACTTGGCCGCATCGTAGCCACCTTTTTCGGTGTCTTGGGCAATGCTCGAAAGCGGTGGGTCCGAAAATTCACAAATCATTTCATCGTTGTCAACCCCTAGTACGGCCACATCTTCTGGGATACGAATATTGGCCAAACGACAGGCTTCTGTAATGTGTTGCCCTTGGTTGTCGTCGCAGGCCATGAGGGCGAGTGGTTTGGGGAGTGAGTTGAGCCATTGACTCAGGGGGCTAGGTTTGTAATACCATAATTCACTCGACCGCGACATGGCGTGTTCAAAATAATGTACGTTGTAGCCAGCTTTCTGTATGCGTGCTTCAAAGCCTTCGGCACGCTCTCGCGACCAAACTATGTCTTTGAAACCATAAAAAGCAAAATTTTTAAACCCTTTGCGCAAAAAGTACTCGGCTCCCATGTGGCCTGCCTCGTAGTGGTCGCCTGTGATGTTAGGAATTTCTTTAAAACGTTCTTTAAAGTCCTGAGCAATAACAGGAATGCCTGCTTCTACGATTTTAGAAATTTTAGGATCATTGTAGAGCTGCCCGATGATACCATCGGCTTCCCATTCGAGGGCCCATTCCAAAATTCCGTCGATACCAATCGTTTCGCGTTGAAACAAAGGCATTCGGCAGAAAATCCAGGGCCCATGTTCTTTTGAGTACTTCGAAATCCCTTGGAGTAGGCCTTTGCTGTACTCTTCGGCAAAGTCGATGAGAAGGATGATTTTGTACATTTACGAGAAAAGTTCTTTCCAGCTCTTAACAGTGGCGTTAGTGACAAGGGGTTTAGCCCAAAGTCCAATGCTTAAAATATATCCCAAAGTAATCATCAAAAACAACATCGCCAAACGTAACCCTACCAATTCGGCCAAGCCACCAATGATGAGGGGCACCACCGCACCGCCTGCGATGCCCGAGCACAAAATACCCGAAAACGTACCATGGTGGTAAGGGACGGAGTTTAGGGCAAGCGAGACGATGATGGACCACATCACCGAAGCAAAAAAGCCGCTTAACGGAAAAGCATACAAGGCCATTTCAAGCGGGCCAAATAAACCAACTAACACCGAAATGATGGCTCCAACGGTAAAAAGAAGAAGCACACGGCGGCTATCGAAGAGTTTGAGCAGTACTAATCCAAGGACGCAACCAATCGTCAAAAGACCCCAAAAATACGAAATCACCGAAGCACCTTCCGTGGCAGGGTCAACGTTGTGGTAGGTTTGGAGAAACTTCGATGTCCAGTTGGCGATGCCTTGTTCGGTGCCTACGTACGCAAAAATGCCCACAAAAAATAAGTAAACGTAGCGGTTTTTTAGCAAGTCGTTGAAGGCGTTTTGAGTGTCAATCTTTTCGTCTTCTTTCAGCTCCACTTCTGGGAAATGTACCATTTTTACGATGATCACCATCAAAAGCGCCACCACCGCAAACACCCAATACAACGAAACCCATTTCAACTCGGCAGGTACGATGCCGTTGAGTGTAGAAATAAAGGCGTTAGCTTCTTGGCCAGAATGGACATTCAGCACTAAGTAGCTGTAAAGCATGGGACTTAAAAACGAAGCACCACCAAAAAACAACTGCGCCATCACGGAGTTGAAGGCAAAGTGGGCCTCCCCTCCCGCCACACGAAGTAATGGGTTGATAACCACTTGAAGCATGGCCATACCGATGCCGATGATAAAAAGCGACAACAGCGATATGGTAAAAGTAGGGACAAGTGCAAACAACAGTGCCCCGCCGAAAGCCAGCAAAAACGCCCAAAAAAGCACTTTCTTTTCACGGTATTTTTCGACTAATATCCCCGAGGGAATGGACGCAACTCCGTAGGCTACAAAAAAAGCAAACGGTAAAAAGCCCGCCAAGCCAATGCTTAGGTTGAAGCTATCGACAATGTCGGGGATGATGGGACCTAGGATATTACTCAAAAACGAAATGACAAAGAAGATAACGAAAATGAGAATGACAATAAAGGTGTTTCTTTTCATGTGGTTTGGGGGTCGTGGAAGGTTAAAAAGGTAATTGAAACACGAAGAACTGAAAATGAAGGTTAGGAGTCAATAATTTTGTTTGCCTCGTAAAAATCAAGGCGAAATCGTGAGGTGTTTTTTTGGGGTTGGAATGGGGGTAAATAGGGGTAGTGTGTAAATAAACAGGGGCAAGAAGCAAGCTTCCTACCCCCTATAACGGACTATCGTAAAGTAGTAACGGGTATTTTAGCTTCTTGAGAAACGAGGGCAGCGGCTCCTAAAAGCGCAATATCATCGTTTTGGGACTGGAGAATGTTGATGCGACGAAGGGTTTCGGGGTACGCAAAATCCTCCAATGCTTCGCGCATACCTGCTTCAAAAAAGGGGTAGGCTTTGGCAATAGAGCCCCCCAATACAATGGCTTCGGGGTCATAGGTGTACATTGCCGCTTTGATGGCAAACCCTAAATGAACACCAAACTCGTGCCACAAACGAAGGGCCAGTTTGTCGCCGTCGAGAGCGGCATTACTTACGAGCAATGCGGTGGTGCCGTGAATAGCTTCAAAGAAGTTACTTCCGGCGTAGTATTCAAGGTTGTGCTCGCGGTAGGGCAATAACCCGATTTCTCCCGCACCACAGTTGGCACCATTATATAGCTGATTGTCAATTATAATGCCTGAACCTAAGCCAGTTCCGATGGTCATCCCAACGACCGAATTGTAATTTTGAGCTACCCCGTAGCGGTGCTCTCCGAGGCTAAAGCAGTTGGCGTCGTTGTTGACGTACACAGGGATGTTAAACTCCTCTTCTAGAATGTCGCGCAGTGCTACTTTTTCCCATGAAGGAATATTGGCAACATTATAAACAATCCCTTTTTCTACATCTACGACCGAAGGTACACCAATCCCAATGCTGCCAATTGGGTGTTGGGTGAGGGGACGTATCAAATCAAACAATTGAGTTAAAGTAGCCGACATTGACTCTTTCTCTTGGAGAAAAACCGTGTTTTGGTGGATAATCTCTCCGTTAAATTCGATTCCCGCTTTTACTTTGGTTCCTCCTAAATCTACTCCTATTTTCATTGGTGCTACTTTTTAAATGTTAACGTTGCGTATTTACTTGAGCGAACGCGTGGTGGGTAACTATGAATTACGAATGATGAATTACGAATGAGCTACTTTACTTCGACGGTACGGCTTGCTTTGCCTGCGGCGTCAAAGGCTTTTAGTTTTACCGTTCCTTTCACTTGGACAGGAGCGGTATATTCGGCTGACTTATCGGTAGGTTCGCTGCCGTCGGTGGTGTAGCGTACCCGAAGCCCAGGATAAGCGATGTTGGCCTTCAATGTTCCGTTTTCGACCACTGCCCCTGGTAGCGGAATGCGGTAATTGTAGCCGCCGTTGAGGTAGCTGAGGCGAGGTAAGTCTTTTTGGGCTAGGGTATTTACAAAAATATTCCAACTTGCCTGAATGGCTTTTTCGCGGGCGGTGCGGTCGGTGATGTTCTCCCACGGGCGCTCGGCGCTCCAAGCACTTTCTGCAAATCCCATCAGTTTGGGTAATGTATAATATTCAAGCATATCACGGCCTTTGACGGTTTCACTCCACAACTGACATTCGACGCCGACTATATTTTTTCGGGCATCGGGGCGTAAGCGTTCTACGTTGTTGAATACCAGTGGTTTGCCAAAATTATTGGTATAGGTGGTTTTAAACATATCGTAAGGAGCAAACGTGTAGTTGTCGCGGGTGTCGACAAAGCCTGCCCAATACAGCCCAGGCTCTTTTGACTCGTTGTTGTAGGCTAAATCGAAGTAAAAATTGGTGACGTTACACAAGACGACAGGGTAACCTGCATTGGCCAAACGATAACCCAAATCAGGGTCGTATAGGTTATTCCACACGTACGGAACCACGTTTTTACCCGAAAATTCAGGATTGACCTTGAGCGCACCATCTTTGGTTTTGGCTAAAGCAACCTCTTCCCAACCGTGTACTTGGAGGCCGCGTTTTTGTAAGCGAGGTAGCAAACGGCGGATAAAATAGGCGTGGAGGTTATGAAATTCGCCGATGCTCGGATCTCTCTTGAGCAAGTCTTGAGCCCAAGGCGACTTGGTCCACGCACCTCCTGCAACTTCGTCGCCCCCAATGTGGAAAATATCCAACGAAAGCCCCGCTTCCTTGTACATTTTGATGATTTCGTCGGTCACTTTTTCGTAGAATCGGTAGGTGGACTCTTGCGTCACGTCCGTCACGTTGTCTTTGTAGCTTTGCGCCGACAAATAAACAGATTCGTCCTTGGGATCCACCAAGCGGTATTCGTTGGCTTCTTTCTCTTTGCCTTCTTTCATCAAACGTTGGTACCGTGCTTCCATCGCTTTGATGGCCGCCCGAGCGTGGCCTGGCAAGTTGACTTCGGGGATAATTTTGATATGGCGAGCGTGGGCGTATTTCAAAATTTCAATGAAGTCGGCTTTGGTGTAAAAACCGCTTCCGTGGCTGCCTTTGGCGTACGCTTCGGACCCAGAGCCGTAGCCTGGGTGCAAAGCGGCATCTTTGTACGACTTAACGTGCTGACGCTGACCACCTACTTGTGTAAGCTCAGGCAAGCCGTCGATTTCAACGCGCCAACCTTCGTCTTCGGTTACGTAAAATAGAAAGTGATTGAGTTTGTAAAAGGCCAATACATCCAACAAACGCAGAATGGTTTCTTTCGTCTGGAAATTACGACCTACATCGAGGTGCATACTCCGAAAGTGAAAGCGAGGTGCGTCTTCGATTTGAACCGCTTCGATGTTGATGGAGGTTGACTTTTGGGCAATGGCAGCCGTGGGAATGAGCGCCACAAGGCTTTGTGTACCGTAAAATACCCCTGCTGCATCGCTTCCCGCAATGGTAATGCCCTGAGGAGTTACTTCCAGTTTATACGCTTCTTTAGTAATTCCGTTGACCGTTACGGCCGCCGTGTTCAATGAAATCGTGTTGGGAGCAGGAGCGGCGTTTTGGGTTTTAAACTCACTCCCCGTTATTTCTTTTAGGCGTTGGGCCAATAACTTTGCTTCGTTTTCAAGCCCCGTTGCGTAGTGAATAGCGGTAGCCGTTGTAAGGGTAAAGGCTCCTTGTCCCGAGTTTACCTTCACAGGCGACGGAATGACCCGTTGTAACTGACTGGCTGATACAGTGTTTACTCCTTGGTTTTCGGTATAGCGCAACGCTGCTGTTATGATAGGGTCTTGGTCGTTTGGCCCCCGTAAAAGTTGCTCTTTGCGCGAAAACGGAACTACCGCGCATTTTTCGATGGGGACAATTTGGCTTTCTTCGCCTTTAGCATCATAAAAAACAAAGTACAACCCTAGCGGGGCATCGGTTTCTTTGATGACGCCTTCGGTGCCTCGGTAGCTTATGGCTATGGAGTCGCCTGGCGCTAATCGAAAACCTTTGTTGGGCGACAACTTATACCAATCGCCGTTGAGGTGCTCCAAGGTCGCTGGCTGGGGCGTAGGCGTGGGCGTAAGCGGGCGAGGAGCCATGTTAAAAAACAAAGCCCAAGCGCTGTCGGCAAGCGTGAGGCTGCCGTTGTTTTTTAGGTAAAATTTTGCTTCAAAACCGTCGTTAGGGCCTGCAAAATTGCTAACTAACTCCCAAGAAATAGCAATATTACTCGCTTGGTCGTAGTCCCCTTTTGACGTTGATTTGCAGCCGCTGAGCCACCAAATAAAAATCCATAAAGCAGTGATAGACGAAATTTTACGCATAAATACCGAGGTTAAGTAGCCCTTATAGTACGGTGATGCGTATTAAAAATACCATTCTGGGTACAGTATTTTTAATTCTTTCTTTAATAGAACCAACCAAGATGTCCCTCACACGTTCCCGCCTTATTTCACTCGATGCGCTTCGTGGGTTTACGGTAGCTGCCATGCTCATGGTCAACTTCCCAGGTAGTAGCGACCACGTCTTTTTTACGCTTCGCCACACCGTTTGGAATGGGCTTTCGTTTACCGACTTGGTAGCGCCTATTTTTCTGTACGTCATTGGGGTATCCATTGTGCTGGCTTATTCAAAAAAGAGAGATGGCGACAAAAAAGAGTTGTACAAAAAAATCGTTGTTCGGTCGCTGAAAATCTACGCAGTAGGGATGTTTTTGAACCTGATGCCCGATTTTAATTTTGCCGAAGCCCGTTGGACAGGGACACTTCACCGTATTGCGTTTGTGTTTTTGGGATGTGCAATTTTGTTTTTAAATACCAATTGGCGACAACAAGCGTGGATTGCTATGAGTATTCTTATAGGCTATTGGCTTACCCTAACCCTTGTCCCGACGCCAGGCGTAGGCAAAGTAATGCTCGAACCGGGTGTAAACATTGTCGCGTGGTTTGACTCAAAGTTTTTGCCAGGAAAAATGTGGCAAGGAACGTGGGACCCCGAAAGTATTTTGAGTACGTTTCCTTCAATCGCTTCGGGTATCACTGGGATGTTGGCTGGGCGCTTGTTAATCACCGATTTAAACCCAAACCTAAAGGTAAATTACTTGATGACAGCGGGGGTGATTTCGTCGGTGCTGGGGTATTTTTGGGGACTAGGGTTTCCTGTCAACGAAAACCTTTGGACGAGTTCGTTCGTACTGGTAACTTCTGGTTTTGCGAGTTTGCTGTTAGGGGCGTTGTATTTTACGGTTGATATTTTGGGAAAAACCAAAGGAACGCAAGTGGGAATCATCTTTGGTGCCAATGCTATTTCGGTGTACGTCTTTGGGGATATTTTAGCCTTGTTTTTTTACGGAACTAAACTCGGTGACAAAACGCCCAACGAACACGCGGTGGATGCTTTAGTGGGAATGGGAATGAGCCCTAACCTTGCTAGTTGGTTCTACGCCCTATTTTTTGTGGCCATCAACTTCATTCCTGCGTATTGGTTGTATCGAAAAAAGATTTTTATCAAACTCTAACAGGGGCAGACGACAGTCAGACCCCAAGCAGGAGATGGCAAACGGTCGGGTTATCGCCTGGCCTCTGAAACCTATGATAGCAAACGGCCTGACTATCGTCTGACCTGCGTATAACACCAAGCTCATTTGGGTCAGACGACAGTCAGATCCCAAGCAGGAGATAGCAAACGGCCTGGGTATCGTCTGACCTCTGAAACTATGAGAGTAAACGGTCTGACTATCGTCTGACCTGTATATAACACCGAGCTCATTTGGGTCAGACGACAGTCAGACCCAGACAATTTTGAATATAAACGGTCTGACTACCGTCTGACCTCTGTGAAAATATGAGAAAACAATTCATTTGCCTTTGTTTTGCTTTGTGGGGAATCCAAACCACAGTGGAGGCACAAAAAGTAAAATTTGGGGTGCTTTCGGACGTACACGTTCCGACCATGCACGATGCCAAAGAACGCTTGACGGCGTTTGTGGACAGCATGAAAACGGCCAAGCCCGATTTTGTCGTTGATTTGGGCGATTTTGGAACCCCTGCGCCCAAGTATGCCTACGGTTTTGAGATTTGGAATAGCATCCCAGTCCCTAAATACCATGTCATTGGCAACCACGAAATGGACGGTGGATTTTCGCTGAAACAGGCGTTGGAGTACCGAAAAATGACTTCGTCATATTATTCGTTTGAGCAAAAAGGATTCAATTTTATCGTCCTAGACGGCAACGACAAAAAATCGCCTGACGTGAAGGGCTACCAAGAACATTTAAACCCGCCGCAAATAGCGTGGCTACGCGACGAACTCGCCAAAGCCAAAGGACCGATTGTGATTTTTTCGCACCAAGGCTTAGGCAAAGACGGGGTGGACAATGCCGAAGAAGTTCGACAAATCCTTGAAAACCACAATGCAAAGGCGAAAAAGAACAAAGTAATTGCTAATTTCTACGGGCATATTCACTACGACCGCGCCGATAACATCAACGGAATCTGGTACGTCTGTATCAACTCCATGTCTTACAAATGGCTTGGGGAAGAGTACGGGCGCGTTCGTTACAGCGAGGAAGTCGATAAAAATTTCAAATGGATAAAATACACTGCACCTTACCGTGATCCGCTGTTTACGGTGATTGAAATTTCTAAAAAAGGCAAAATCACTATGTCAGGGAAGAAGTCGCAGTGGGTCGGGCCTTCGCCCAAAGAAGTAGGGTTTCCGCAGGACAATAAAGACTACGATGTCCCCGAGATTCGCCCCAAAGTGTTGAAATTTTGACGAAAAAGCCCTTTCAGATGATGAAACTGCCGCTATTATTGATTGCTTTTTTGACGGCGTTTATGAGTTTAGCAAAACCCATTGACCTCACCAAAGCGCGCATTTATACTTCGATTTCGGACAAACAAGTATTGCTCCGAAGCCTTGAAATTCTTCAAGAAGAGGTCAAAAAACGAACCCAATTGACGTGGGAAGTAACGGATAAACCACCAATAGCTGCAACACCGCTGGTCGTGATTGGGCTGGAAAAAGACGTAGCTCTTTTGCCGACTGCGTGGCAAAAGGAGGTACGAAAACTGTCCGCTATCTCAGCCGAAGGGTTTAAATTAGTGACGATTCCTGCTTCACAAGCCGTGTTGGTTGTGGGTAAAGATGCGCGCGGTATTTTGTACGGAGTGGGGCGTTTGCTCCGAAAATTGGCTATGTACCCGCAAAAAATAACCATTGACGAGGAGGTACAACTAGCCACGAGTCCGCGCTATCCCGTGAGAGGGCATCAGTTGGGCTACCGCCCTAAAACCAATGCCTACGATGCCTTTTCGGTGGCACAATTTGACCAATACATCCGCGAATTAGCCCTTTTTGGAGCCAATAGCATCGAACTTGTTCCACCCCGCACCGACGACGACGTGAAAAGTGGGCACATGAAACTGCCTGCCATGGACATGATTCGGGAGCAGTCGCGGATTTGTAAAGAATATGGGCTGGACGTTTGGATGTGGTACCCTAACATGGGTGCTGATTATACGCATCCCGACTCCATTAAACTAGAATTGGAAGAACGTCACAAAGTATTTTCGGCCATTCCAAAGCTGGATCACGTCTTTGTACCAGGGGGCGACCCGGGCGATTTAGAACCCGATATTATGTTTGCGTGGCTTCAAAAAATGTCGGTGGTTTTGAAAAAATACCATCCCAAAGCCAAAATCTGGGTGTCGCCACAGGTATTCAAACCTAGTAAAAAGTGGTTTGATTCGTTTTTTGCGCAGGTCAATCGAGGGTATCCGTGGTTTGGCGGGGTGGTGTTTGGGCCGTGGGTAAAAATGCCCGTGCAAGAAATTCGTCGCATCACCAAAGCGTCGATTCCGATTCGGCATTATCCCGATATTACCCACAATTACAGTTCTCAATACCCCGTTCCTCACTGGGATTTGGTTTTTGCGCAAACGCTTGGTCGTGAAAGTATTAACCCCCGCCCGCACGATGAAAAAACGATTCACAATGCCCTCGACGAATACGGCGTTGGGAGCATCAGTTACTCAGAAGGCACCAACGACGACGTGAATAAATTTGTGTGGAGCGACCAAGATTGGAATCCCGAAACTCCTGTCATCGAGACGCTTCGCGATTATGCGCGTTTGTTTGTCGGAATGGACTACCAAGAAAGCGTAGCGCAGGGGCTTATTTCGCTCGAAAATACGTTTCGAGGCCCGTTGCTGATCAACGAATCGGTGGAAAGAACCCTGATGCAATGGCAAGCAATGGAGCAAAAGGCACCGTTGGTGGTGTTACAAAATCCTCGTTTTCAAATGGGGCTGATTCGGGCGTATTACGATGCTTATACCCGCCGCCGATTGCTGTACGAAACCGAATTGGAGCAGCAAGCCAAAGATGCACTGCGGGGGGCAGGAAATGGGAAGTCGTTGGCGGCGATTCAGCAAGCGAAATTGATTTTGGAACGGGCGGTAAAAGCGCCGATTTTGCCCAAATATCGCCAAAAATGCTTCGATTTAGCCGATTCGCTTTTCAAAAGTATCGGCGCACAGTTGACGGTTGAACGCCACGGGGCGGTGTCGGGGCGGGGAAATTTTGTGGACAATATTGACCTTCCGCTTAATGATTCGCCGTGGTTATTGGACGAAATGGGTAAAATAGAGAAACTAACGAGTGAAGCCGAACGTCAACAAAAAATAGACCAATTGCTCCACCGCACCGACCCAGGCGCGGGAGGTTTTTACGACCATTTTGGCGCACCCGAAAGCTGGCATCGGGTGGTTTCGGATGTCTCGTGGGAGAAAGACCCAGGCAGTTTACAGTCGCCGAGGGTAAGTTTTGGCGTTGGAATTGTTGGGGAAGAGTGGGTGGACGAAATCAGGGCAACAGGTTTTAAAGGACAAGTGACGCCGCGAGCGTGGATGAAGCAGGTCAAAACGCTGTACGAAGAGCCGTTGAAAATTGCTTATGATGAATTAGACCCCCAAGCCACGTACCGAATGCGCGTTTCTTACACGGGGCGTTTTCGTTCGCGGATGAAATTGGTGACCGACGACGGCGCGGTGATTCACGATTTTTTTCAAACGGGCGAAGAACCTCTTTTTGAGTTTGACATACCCCAAAAATCCACTGCCGATGGCAAAGTAACTTTTATTTGGATGTGCGGCGAGGGCGGTCAAGGCCCACAAGTCACCGAAATTTGGCTAATGAAGAAGTAAAACACCTTTCCAAAAGTTTTTTTTGAACTTTCGGGAAGGTAGGCTGCTGTCTATTTTAATTTATTGACTTCCTGAGAGACTATCGTTCCATTTTTTTTACGTACCGACAACTGTACTTTTTCAAGATTCTTATAACGGATCGTCCCATTTAGGAGAAGGCAATAATCGGTGATTGGAGTTTTATTAATTTCAATGACTTCATCACCTACTGACATTTCGCCTAGTAAGTTTTTGTTCCAAATATGTCCAATAATTACCTTGTTTTTATCTCCTAATCCAAGTGAGAAAGGAAATACATCACCTCTGTAAATAAAGGTATTCTGGTCATTAAAAGGAGTAAAATAGAACTTTTTGTTGAGGTAATCAACTGTAACTGTACCATAGTTTAGTAACTCAGTTCCAAGACAGGAATTATCTCCTTGGGTAGTTTCCAGAGTAACGTCTTTTATTATATTAGAGCCGATAGATAGCTCCTTGAGAAATAATAAATACGTCATTGAATTCTTTTCGGCACCAAACAACCCAACTGTGGACTTCCCTTCTGAGCTTGATAACTCTTTAAATATTTTCTTCTTGCGAAAAAATGTATGATTCTTGTTTGAAAGACTATAAAAGCCATTGTAGCCACTATCAAACAATACGTTTTCTTTCCCTTTCTTATTTCCTGAAAGTTCGACTGAAATAGATGGATTACTTTGAAAAGTACTTAAATAGAGTTGGGTCGAGTTTCCTTCACGAAGGTGAAGTTCGTTGATCTTATTGGTGATAATCAAGCTAGTATCTTGCAGTGAGAGATGAATGATTGAATTACGTAACTGATTACTTCCAATCATCCCATCAACATTAAAACAATCAAATATTGGGTTATTTTGGATAAGTGAAATAGTACTGTCGAAAGTAACTTCACCCATCTTAATGGAGTGGATGTAGCATGTTGATAGACTGTCCTTTAACCCACTTTGGTCACTTACTACTATTTTTTGAAGGGCCTTTGACGGTAGCTTTTTGTAAAGTTTTTCAGTAATAATAGTTGGAGCACCAGTGTCAAGAATAAAACGAAAGTCTTGATTTTCAATAGTGGCTTTAATAATGATTTTTCCATATTTAAACTCAAATGGAATTTGGCTAAAGTAGGCTGATTCTCGTGTTTTCCCTTGATTTAAGGTTGTACTTTGCCCAAAAATTGACAAATGACACAACGTGTATAGAATAGAAATGAGAAAAGCTCTTTTAAACATATTGTTAGAAAATTAAAATTACACCTTTCCGAAAGTTCAAAACTTTCAGAAAGGTTCATCACATTTTTACTTTTCGATTGGGGCGGAATTCAAATAGTTGGTCCTCTAAAACGGAAGGCAAATATGAGTAATAATCAATGGTACTCTTGACGTGCATCTTGCTGCCTTTTGAGTCAAGCTCGATTTTTTTGATGAGGTAGTTGTCTTTGGCAATCCATAAAGTGGTATTGCCTTCTGGGCCATTGCCGCTGATTTTAAAACAAAGCGTTCCACGTACCATTTCATCGGCTGCAAGTTGAAAATTCTGGGTATTGCTAAAAATAATGGGTCCTAAAATTTGATTGACGGGAAAGAGCAATTGAGGGATAATCGTCGATGAACGAGACGATACTCCGCGCGCTGACGACAGAAACTGGTCTAAGGATTGGTTGTTTTGAATCTTATTAACGATACCCCACCACGATTGGGTAAGATTGTTGGCATCACGGTTGATGACAAATAATGAATTGGATTCCCCAACCTCATAAAATTCATAATTGAACCTCCCTTTTTTGTCATACACTGTTTTAAAGTACTTTGCTTTTTCAAAAGGTCTTTCAACGTCATAAAATTGGATGAAGACCCTGCCCGAATCAAGGTAAAAAGGAGCGTTAGCGTACACTTTTTTGCTTTTATCAACAATCTCTTCGATTGTTTGTGCATAAATCGACTGAAAAGTAGCAAGGACAAGCCCCACCATAAAGGCGATGTTTTGAAGGACTTTTACATGTTTGATAGCATTAGATATTTCGTGCATATATTATTGTATTAGAATATTTTAATTTTTATTAAGTATGTTTTTTTTAGCGCTGAGGGTTTCGACGGCTAAATAAGGGAATCTCACACCACAAAAGCAAGAAGTGTAGTTAAAAAAATAGTTTGTAGGTATTTAATCAAAAGTTTGTAAGGAAGCCAAAGTAGCCTCGGTAGAGGCGTAACCTTTGTAGTAGCAGGAGATTTTTTAATTTTACCACCTCCCCGAAGGTTCTCAAACCTTCGGAGAGATAGAATGATTTATTTTTTCTTTTCCTTTCGTGCTTTGTATTCTTTAAAGCGGTTTTCGTACTCTTTGATTTGTTCAGGCGTAAATCGGTTGAGGTAGGTTTCAGGAAGGGCGAGGCGTTCGGGGGCGAGCTTTGGCTCTTGGTCGGTGAGCTTGTTGCGACCTCCCACATTTTTAGACAAAATAAATGAATCGTACAACTCACCCGCCACGGTGTACGCTTTGTAGGTGAGCTTATTACCATCGACCGAAATGATTTGGTACAACTGCGTGTTAGAGCCTGCTCGGTCCATCCAATCCTGCAAGCCAATCGTGTACATTTTAGGCCCACTGACCGACACCACATAGATGGGGCCATCGGGGTATTTACGGCTTTGTCCCAAAGGCATATTGAGGCCGCGTCCATACGTATGGTCGTGGCCTTGTAAAACTAAATCCACGTGGTATTTTTTGTAAATCGGCTCCATTTTTAGTCGCCATTCATCGTTGTTACGTCCGTTGGCGGTTGAATAAATGGGGTGATGGTGCGTCACAATTGTCCAACGATTGGGGTTTTTCTCTAATACGCTTACCAACCATTTGGCTTGCTCTTCCATAACTGTAGAATCAAGCAAGGCGGCTTGAGAGTTTAACGAAACGAAACGTACTCCTTGGTAGTCAGCATAGTAGGCGGTTTCTTTGAGTCGGTCGGGGCCGTTTTCTGGTAAGGCAAACGAAGGGCGCCAATGGATTGACAGCGACGACTTGCCTGTTCCTGTAGGGTCGCGGAAGTACTCATGATTCCCTGGGCTTGCGAGGGTCGGTATCATTCCGTTGATCCAGCCACCTGCTTCAAACCATTCGCCCCACTGCCAATCGGCATTAGAGGTAGTGATAAGATCGCCCGCGTGAATCATCAGACCGACCGTAGGCATGGCCGAATACGCCCCCCGAATGGTACGCGACCAAAGCGAACGAATGTCGTTTTGGGCATCCCCAAAATACAAAAACGAAAACGGTACGGGTTGGTCGTTGGCGGTTTTGAAATGAAACCATTCGCTCCAATATTCGCCCGCCCCCACGCGGTAGCTGTATTTGGTGTTGGGTTTGAGGTTGGTAAACCGAACCGTGTGATACAGCACACGTTTACCATCCACAATCACCGTTTCGGTGGTGGCAGGTACGATGGTAGCCTTTTTGACAAAATCAGGGGAGGCATCGGCTTCGTGAATCGCCCCGAGGGCCGCAATAATGGTAGAATCCGTTCGCCAGTTGACAGACTGCGACGTAGCGACGTCATTGTCCTGCCATCCCAAAATGATTCGGTCGGGATAAGGGCTTGGCGTATAGTCTTTATGGGTTTGTCCCCAACTGATGGAAGATAAAATCGTACCTAGTAGCAAACCAAGCACTCCTAAGGGTTGAAAAAGTTTCATACTAAACGTTGGTTTGATTAAGAATGGACGATTTGGTCCATGAGGAAGTTGGCGCGAGCACCCGATTCACCCGTGCTTGGGCAGGTGCCTTCACCCCTGAGTTGCTGAACAATTGTTTCAATGAGAGGTTGTTGAACGTGTTCAGGGTACGGTATTTCAAAGGTTTCGGTACCTTCGGCGGTTTCAACGCGAATGGTGAAGCGCTCGAAAAATGAAAAAATGATTTTTCCTTTTGAACCAATCAACTCCGATTCGTCGAGACGTTGTTCGGGGTTGAGGGTGTAGCACCAGCTGCCCGTTCCCAATACGCCCGACTCAAATTCAAAGGAGGCCACTACAATGTCGTCGGCTTGGTACAGTCCAGCTTGGTTTCTGGCAATGCCTTTGGCCGACGCAATAGGGCCAAAAATGTATTCTAATAAGTCGAACTGGTGCGACGCTAAATCGTGGAAATGCCCCCCACCCGAAATCGCGGGGTCAACGCGCCAACGTGGTTGGGCTCCGTCACCAATTTCTTCGGAGTAGGGGTTGTAATGAATTTGAACTTTCACCAGACGAATGTCTCCAATTACCTTTTGGTCCACCAACTCTTTAAGTTTAAGAAAATAAGGTAATTGACGACGATAGTAGGCCACAAACAATGGTACCCCCGTTTCGCGACTGAGTTGGTTCATTTGGGCGCATTCATCGGCAGTGAGCGCCATCGGTTTTTCTACATACACGGCCTTACCCGCTTTCATGGCCTTAGCGGCATATTCGAGGTGAACGTTGGGCGGAGTAGCGATGTAAATGGCGTTGATGTCGGGGTCGTTGATGAGGTCATCGACATCGTTGTACCATTTGGGTACACCGTGGCGTTGGGCATAATCGGCGGCTTTTTGGGCATCGCGGCCCATGACAGCCACAAGCGACGAGTGCGGCACTTTGCTAAAAGCAGGCCCACTTTTCTTTTCGGTTACGTTGCCACAACCAATCATTCCCCAGTTGATATGTTCCATAAAAGCGAAAGTTTTCAATGAATACGGTGTTGTTTATTTGTGCTTGGCGTTTTTAAGATTAGGCTTGGAGCGCCATGTAGCTTCAGGTCCGAAACGGGTAAAATACGTCTTTTTATCTAATTTTTCGTACGGTGGATACGCATATATAAAGCGGTTGGTTGACCAAAAAAATACACTGACAACGGCAACGGTACTCAGCGCGCGTATCCAGGCTTTTTTATACAAACCGTTAAAGGATTGGTGTTGAAAATGGCTAAAGGTTTCACTACTATCAAAAATAGGCTCGTGCTCGCGTGGTAAGGTCAGTAACAGCAATGAAACCAGCATGGCATTGACAGTAATGACCCATTCGGTGAGCAGTCGCGAGGGATGCCAACCAACGAGCGCGCGTTCAAAGTTCCCAATAATCATAACCCAAAGCAAGACCAGCAAAAGTAATTGTCCTTTGCCCAACCACGTTTTGGGAAATAAAGCAAGAGGCTCTTTGAAATGACGTCGGAGGAGGAGGGCAAACAAAGCAACGAGCAGCAACCACGTCAGTCGAAACCAGCCTTCGGGCGTAAAATGGAGAAAATCAATGTATGGAAGGCGGCCCAAATAGGGGACATCCCAAAGCGCAGGAACGGTTTCGGTACTTCCGTCGGAAAGTGTGATAGTCTGAGTCCAAACTTCTTGGTTGAGCCGTTCGCCCCATTCACTAACATTTTTAAATAGGTTGACGTACGTAATTCCGAGCAATACAAAAAGAGTCATTCCGCCCAATGCCCATTTTTCGGCAGACGTTTTTTGCGATGAAGGGGCTGATAAAGGCAAGCGCGCTGCTAAGATGGCAAACAAAGTCGCAATGGCAATGCCGTTGACGAAACCGTAGCTTTGTTCCAAAAAACTATGCCAATTTTGTTGTTGCCAATCAGCCCAAAGCGCCAGTTGGTGAGTGTCGGTAGCAGGTAAAATTCGGGGACTTCCAAAGGCCATCAAGAGTTGTTTTATCCATTGAATCCCCGAAAATCCTAGCCCGCCTATCGTCCCGCAAACAACAGATGCAAACGCTACTGATTGGTAACCATTGCGGCGCATCCAGAGAATCATCCCCACAAATACGCCCGTGATTCCAGCCCAGTCGTCGCTGCGCGGAGGTGTCATGCGTAAACCGCCAATGGACGTAAAAAAGAGGCTTCCTAGCACAGGGAAAATCAGGAACGAAATCAGCCAGCCGCCTGCCATGTAAACAATGAGGGAAGCGCCATCGCGGAATTTGCCGAAACGATAAAAATAAAAGGTAATGCCTAACACTGCTCCAATGAACCAACCGACGTGCTGGGGGTAGTCACCAAACCATTGAGGCCAGTTGTTCAGGAAGTTATGGGCGTCGAAGGCTGCTTTTTTCGTTTCGGGGTCGATGTAGGTAGGGTCTCCCAGCGTATAGGTAAGCGCAGCGGCAAGCGATGGTGATACCCCCGTTTTTTGTAAAACCCATTGCCCTACCAAACCGACGAGCGCACCGCCTAGCAAGCAGAGCGGCAACCAAAAGCTCTTTTTGAAACGTTGTTCCCACGTATCGTACAAACCCGCCGCGAGCAGTGCAAAAAAGGCAGGTAGGTAATCGGCATCAAACCAGTAAAGCGGGCTTTTGTGCCGCGACCAAGTATGGTCAAACGCAATGCCCGACTGTAGCCAGCTGGCAACAGGATCTTCGATGAGGTCTAGCACGTACCAAGTCGCAAATAACCACCAAATGGGTTTTGTCAGGCGAGTAAGGGTCGATTTGTCGGCGGCAGCGGCCAATGCCGTTCCTGCGCCTCCCAATGCCGCCCATAAAAAACCAATGTAAAACAAGGCTACGTACCCATAAAACTGAGAAGGAGCATGGCCGCTTTCGGTGGATGAAATGACTTGCATGTACGAAATCGAACCACCGAATCCCCAACCAATTGCTCCAAAGAAAGCAAAATAGAGTACTTTTTCGCGCCAGTCGGGGCGACCAGAAAGCAAACATCCCGTGATGGCCGCCAAACATCCCGCAAAAGCAGCGCCATATTCATGTCCGAAGTTCCCACGGATGCCCCAACCAATGCACAACGAAAGTCCTACCGTTACAAACGTTGACAGTCGCCGACTAGGGGTTGGAGTTGAGATAAAAAGTGACGTTAACATGCCGATGGGAGGTTACGTCAGATGACAAGATTGGGTGAAGCATCGGATTGGATGGCGTCTCCAACGGCTTGTTTAATCACCGAAAGGTCGTGACGGAGACGTTGGGTAAAGAGCGCAATGTCAAAACTATGTACCACAATATTGGCACCTTCGTTGATCCATTTGATTTGTCGCTCGGGCTCCAGCGAAAAATGAATGCCAATAGCTAATCCATGGGCACGGGTTTTATGAATGATGGTACGAACGGCTTCCTCAAAAACGGGATGGTCGTACTGCTCGGGCAAGCCCAAACTCACCGACAAATCGTGCGGGCCAATAAACACCGCATCTAAGCCTTTGACCGACAGCAAATCGTCGAGGCGTTCGAGGGCGGGCACACTTTCGATGTTGGCAATACAAATGTTGGCGGCGTTGTGGTTGGCAATATATTGTGCGAGTTCGGCAGGCATTTCTGCGCCTTCGTGGAGGTATTGGTGCAGTACTTCACCTTTGAGTGGACGGTACTTCACGCCACCTACTAATTCGCGAATTTGGGTGACTGATTCCAAATAAGGTGCTACTACTCCCAGCGCGCCGCCGTCAATCACTTGACACGCCAAAAATGGGTCGGGGCTGGGAATACGAACGATGGGCGTTATGTCCAAGGCGCGGAAAATTTGGCACATTTTGGCCAATTCGCCACGGTCTAGCGGAATGTGTTCGGTATCAATAAAAACAAAATCAAGCCCTACTTTTTTGAGCGCAGCAGGCCACATGGGCGAGGTGGACGTAAAGCAAGTGCCATAGACATTTTGGCCGTTTTGTAGTTTTTGGAGTAAGCTAAGGGTCATGGTTGGAATCTGAAAAGGAAGTGTTTCTTAATAACAACGGTAGAAGTAATACGTTTGGGGCAAAGGATGAGGCTATTTATATGAGAATCTATTTTGGCACGTTTATTGGGAAAAGGTAATTTATTCACCGAAGGTGAGCAACATCAATAACTGTAAAAGACAATGGAAGCACCGAAAGAATTTGTAGCTTTGCTTCGAGATACACAAATGATTTTGGACAGTATGCCTGACGAAGCCCTCGATATATCGGTGGTTATACCACTTTTCAACGAAGAAGAATCTCTACCTGAACTTACTGCGTGGATAAAACGCGTGATGGATGAGCACCAATTTAGCTACGAAGTGTTGCTTATCGACGACGGAAGTTCTGACGATTCTTGGTCAATTATTCAAAAATTGGCGGTCGATAATCCGAGCATCAAAGGGATTCGTTTCAACCGCAACTACGGCAAAACGCCCGCCTTGCAAACGGGTTTTCAGGTGGTAAAAGGCAAAGTAGTGATTACGATGGATGCCGACCTCCAAGATAGTCCTGACGAAATACCCGAACTGTACCGAATGATTACCGAAGACGGGTACGATTTGGTGTCGGGCTGGAAACAAAAGCGCTACGACCCTCTTAGCAAAACCTTGCCTACCAAACTTTTTAATGCCGTAACACGCAGTATTTCAGGGGTATATCTTCATGATTTTAACTGTGGATTAAAGGCGTACAAACAGCGCGTCGTTAAAAACATTACGCTTTACGGTGAAATGCACCGCTATATTCCCGTGGTGGCTAAGTGGAGTGGGTTTCGTAAAATTGGTGAAAAAGTAGTGCAACACCGCGCACGTAAATACGGAAGCACGAAGTTTGGGCTCGAACGCTTTGTCAATGGCTTTTTAGACCTGCTCTCTATCACATTTGTGCATCGTTTTAGTAAAGCCCCCATGCACTTCTTCGGACTGTGGGGAACACTCTCGTTTTTGATTGGTTTTTTGATAACGACGGCATTGATTATCAAGAAGCTATATCTGATTTACACGCACGAGCCCTATCGAAATGTGACCGAAAATCCGCTGTTTTACTTAGCATTGGTTGCGATTGTCATAGGGTTTCAGCTTTTCCTAGCAGGTTTTTTGGGAGAAATGATGGTGAAACAACATACCGTGAAACAGCCTGACTACCTGGTGTCGGAACAGATTGGGCTTTAACGTGGGCTTGGGTTTGTACTTGTTCAGGCTTGATGATGACGAATCGCGGCTTGGCGTAGTGGCGGAATTTGAGCATAAAAATTTATACAGAATTACTGCTATTGAACCTTGCACAAAGGATTCATAGAAGCAGTAGTCGCCCTATTGCCAAATTGATATTGGGGGCAGTTTTTTGTCTATTTCTCATTTTTAAGGATATCTCTAACTTCCATCAGAGCAAAACCAAGTAAATTTAGCCCATTCCAAAGTTTGGGATTTTTTGCTTTATCACTGTCGGCTGTCAATCCAATACCCCAAATTCTGTCGACTGGACTTGCTTCTACTAAAACTCTTTCTTTTGTGTTTAGTAAAAATTCTTTCAAGTCTTTATGTTGTGTAAATTTTTCCAAACTTCCTCTAATAACTATTTCAACCCTTTTGGTATTCCAAGTCGTGTCGTCAAAATTTCGCACTTGCCTGCCCAAAGCTTTTGCTTCTGCTGGTGATTTCGCAATAATTATTTTGTCATAAATTTCTTTATCATCAAACAGAAGTGCCTTTTGTGCCATCATCCAATGTTCAGCAGTATTAAATTTTACTTTGTCTACGATAAAAGGTGACGTCCACCATTGACTAAAACACGATGACGTTAATTCACCACTTTTACTTTTTTGATGTCCCCAAAAAAATAAATATTTTGTTCGATTTCCTTTTTCAAAATGGTCTATTAGCCAGTCTAAATTGTATGTCATCTTGTGTTGTATTATCAAATTTTTATTTTGGTTGGTGTCGCTCGTAAAATTTCCACCAACGTTTTGGCAGATTTCGGAGCATAAAACTTCATTTAACCACTGAACCGCCAATTTCTTATAGGTACTGTTACGCGTTACCCTTTTCCCTGTTTAAATATTTGTCAAAGTCAAACGACCCGCTATTTACATCTTCAACAAATTGTCTGACCGATTTATTAATAAGTTTAATTTTGTATGGCTCGTGAATTAGTTCAAACACTTTTCCCTTATTGTCAATGGCGATATAATTACCATCTTCCAAGTCTTTGATTTGATAATAACGTTTTCCTTCAACTTCTAACTCACTAAGATTTGTTAAGTCAAGTTGTTCGCAGATCAGTCCGATAACGAGTTTTTCAATTTTTGTATCTACTGCAAACTTGCTTTTTCTTTTATTAAATGATGATAAGTCAACCTGAAAGTTGTTGAAGTCCAAAATGTTTTTTTCAATTTCAAAACCTATCCAAAGTCCATCGTAAATCGTAATGTTTAATGGGTATGCTTGTCCGTCTTGCTTAATTATAATGTTCTCCAACTCAAAATGCTTTCCTTTAGTCATTGATTTATCGGATTGTGCAGGGTCAAGTCCAATTGAGTAAAAGTGTCCTTTTTTTGCGTGATTTACAGAAAACCTTTTATAAAGCCCTTTGTTAAGCCCATTTGTCAAAAATTGAATGTCGGATGGTAATTGTATAAAAACTTGTCGGAAAAAGTTAAGTACCTTCCCTTCAATTTCCCAACTTGTCTTTTTAAATAGTCCGAACATTGTTGTATTTCGTTTTATGATTGCATAACGAGCAGGTTTTATGCAGGTTGGAAATTAGAATTCTATCCGTTCATAACCGCTTCTGATTGAAAATATAAAGCTGAATTTAAGAGTTAATATTGAAAACTATTCGTCTAGCTAGAACTACAGCTGGGATTTACAATTATTTGATGTTACAATGTCGATTCTAACTTATATAAAATCCAATATTAGCTCAGGCCTTGTTGTAAAAATGAAGGTTTTTGGCCAATATTTGGTTTTTTAATTTCTGGCTCGTTGTATATTTCTCTTATTAAGTCTTTGTAACTATTATCAAAGTTGTTGTCATTTCTTGTGTCAATATGTATAAACTGTTGCATAAATGTGGGAATACTTTCTTCTGTTGAGCCTTGCCTTAAAATTGGAATTATTTTTTCGTTAGATGTTTGGTTTTTGTACAATTCCACATTCATAATTGAATATTCGTAACCAACTCCACCTGTTCGTTTGTCTGCCTTGAGTTTGTAATTTTGTGTGAATATTATTATTATTCTATCTGCTTTTTCCAAATTTTGCTCAACAAAGTGAGGTAAATTTGTTCCTGGTTTTAAATAGTATCTATCTAAGATTACGTCTATGCCGTCAGTACAAAGTTTGTCTGCTAAATTTAAAACCCACTTTTTATGTTCTTCATTATCCCACGAATAGGAAATGAAAACGGTTGGTTTTATAACGTTCGAATCCAAAGAATCAGTTTCTTCAGATTTTGCTTGCTTGTTTTCTAATAAATTTTCAATTTTCGTTACTTTATCTTGCTCAAAAGGTCGAACTATTTCTAATATTCGACTAACTACTTTTTGTCTTACAGTTTCAGTTAGACCTAATAAAATATCGTAATAAAAAATTTTTCTGCTTGTACTTTTTCCTTCTATATTTCTTTGATTTATAAATTGAGAATAGTCTGGGAAATAAGGCTCAAATTGCCTTACTGTATCAATAAACCGTGGGCCTGAAAAATATGTTGCAGTATCGCCTTGCTTATTAATCACTTCAAAAAGTCTGTTATAAATTTCAATCCAATTTTTTGGTAAAATTTTCGACTCTCCTAATTTATAACCTTCTTCCTTGACTTTTTGAAATTCGTACTCTGCAATTACCTTTTTGCAAATTTCTTCACTTGGAAAAATTGTGGCATATCCATACGCTTGATTAAGACTTTTTCTTTTTACAATTTCAAGAACTAAGAGTTTATAATTGTCGTTCGACAAGTTATAGAACTTACCATGATGCAATATGTAAAGCGTTTCCAAATGTTCTGTAATGTCCGACCTTGAAAGGTCATAGTTTTTTACTTTACTTAAAAATTCAGCTTCAAATGTTTTAGAAGCAAAACTTAGTAACGTATCACTTTTTATATTCTCTTTTTCTTGGTATAGAATGTCAATTATTTCTTTCCATTCTTCCTTTAGTAAATGTTGATATAAGTATTCTTGATTAATCATAGTATAGTCTTGTTGTAGCTCTTGGAAAGGTTGCAGCCAACTCATAAATAGACGCAACTATTGCGTCTTCGTTTGAAAGGTAGAAAAGTTCTCACTAACTTCCAAGTAATTGTTGTGATTGCCTTAAAATGAGTAGTTTGCTTGTTGTTTTTTGATGCACTCTAAAAAACAATACGACATACGCCAACGACAAGTGAAAGCAGCGTAACAACTTCTGACTACTTAGTATCCGAACAAATAGGGTTTTAAGTAGTTGAGCAAAAGTTCTAGGGTAATTCAAAGTAGCCTCGGTAGAGGCGCAACATTTGTAGTAGCAGAAGAATATTTTTTAATTTTTGCTTCGGAGAAGCATAACAAAGCAATAGGTTATGCTTCTCCGAAGCAAAAGGATTCGAACTTTATGGACGGATTTCTTATTCTACAAAGGTTTTGCTTCGCCGAAGCAAAATAAATTACTAATACACTAAAATTTATGCGCAACTACTTCACGTGCGGTTAGTTACTTCTAACCGACGGTTGAGTTTGCTCTCAGCCGAATGTTTTAAGGTTTTGAGAAACCTTGGGAGTCAGATTTGAGAATCTGCCTTCACGTGCGGTTAGTTACTTCTAACCGACGGCTGAGGTTGCTCTCAACTGAATGAAACAAGGTTTTGAGAAACTTTGGGAGCCAGATTTGAGAATCTGCCTTCACGTGCGGTTGGTTACTTCTAACTAACGGCTGAGGTTACTCCCAACCGAATGTTTTAAGGTTTTGAGAAACCTTGGGAGCCAGATTTGAGAATCTGCCTTCACGTGAGGTTGGTTACTTCTAACCAACGGCTGAGGTTGCTCTCAACCGAGTGAAACAAGGTTTTGAGAAACCTTGGGAGTCAGATTTGAGAATCTGCCTTCACTTGCGTTTGGTTACTTCTAACCAACGGCTGAGGTTACTCCCAACTTAATGAAACAAGGCTTTGAGAAACCTTGGGAGTCAGATTTGAGAATCTGCCTTCACGTGCGTTTGGTTACTTCTAACCAGCCGTTGAGGTTACTCTCAACCGAATGTTTTGAGGTTTTGAGAAACCTTGGGAGTCAGCTTTGAGAGTCTGCCTTCACTTGCCGCAATGTGGGATTCACTCTCGCCTTTTTTTGTAAAAAAACGGGTATTGTAGTTAAATTGTGAAATTATATAGCTTTCTTGCATATAAATGAATATTTAAACTGCAAGAACGATGATTACTTATTTGCTAAGTTTGGTTTGTAGCCTTTACGCTAGTGGAGGTACTCAGAAAGTTGCCCAAGTGGAAAACCACTCGGTGCGCATTGTCGGAAGTTTTCGCGACAATACCTCGAAAGATTTTCTCAAGAAAAGCACCATTCGGGCGGTGTTTAAGTCGGGGAAAAGGATGACGTACGAGACCAATGCCAACGGAGTGTATGAGATTGTAGTACCAGACTCTACCCAATTTCTGATGTTTGAATCAGAAGGATACCAATCCCAGACGCTTCCTGTTACATTTATCGGCAAAATTTCGAGTCATGCTACATTTCCAGTGACGCCAGAAATGGTGCCTAAAGACTCGCTTCAAGTTTCTGGGACTCGTTCACAATTATTGTTGGTGTCTTTTCAATTTCCTGATGAAATGGATGTCAATCATTCAATTACGCAAAATAATTCTAGGACTTTTACGAATCTTGACTATCGTAAAACATATAATAAAGGCAAACATTGGTCCTGGAATACTACCCAGCTACCCAAAGGTACTTACGAATACAAATCAACAACGCCAGAAGGCAAGAAGCTATTTTTCAAGCAGTTTGAGATGAAGGATGGACTTAATTTTATCGAAGTTATCCCCCAGCCAGAAGAATCACTTTTACCGCCAGCGATGGCATTAACTGACCAAGTTGTGTACTTTTCACAGAGCACGTATGAGTTGAGTGAAGCGGTGAAAACGAGTTTGGATGCGATAAGTAAAGCCTTACTTGCTCAACCACAGACCAAACTCCGAATCACAGGCCATACCGATAACGTGGGGGAATCTGATAAAAATATCATTTTGTCGGAGTACCGTGCCAAAGTAGTAGCGAGCTATTTGGAACAAAAGGGCGTTTCGACGAGTCAATTGGTGGTAGAATGGAAGGGAGCAGCTGCGCCTGCGGTGTCAAACGACGTGGAAGACAACAAAGTGAAAAATCGTCGAGTGGAGCTAAAAGTACTTTAGTAACAGGTTGAATGTATTGAAAACAAAGTAGCCTCAGCGAGGCTACTTTGTTTTCAATACGTTAGTGGATACTTTGCGTGAAAAAACTTAAAATTCCCCAAACTGCCCGTACATATCCTTCAATTTAGGGTCGCGTTCGGTATTCCGAATGTCTTTTCGCATGGCTTTTACGCCTTCAATGTCAGTCAGAAGTCCCAGTACTTGATACGCCCCAAACCGTACAAAATAAGCAGGGTCGTTGCGGGCCATGGTTTCGAGCATTGGCAACGCTTTTCGCTGCACCGAGCCGTCAGATTTGATGAGGTATTTCCCAAATACTTGTAAAAAATTGTATATCTCCGCCGATTTTAAACGCTTCATTTTTGTGATAAACCAGTCGTACTGTTCGGGTTTTGCCAAGCCAGCGTAGTAATTGGCCACGGCCGTCACGATTTCGCTGTTGGGGGCGTTTTCAAAGCGTTTGGCTACGTCAACCGCGTCGTCGGGCTTGCCAATGAGGTAGGCATCGAGTGCCGCCGACACCACTTGATACGAGCTGTCGTTGAGGGCTTCGCGGAAAAGCGGGTCGTTGGAGTTGTCCCCAAATGAACCGAGCGTAATGATAGCCTCCATGCGTACACGGGGATGGGCATCTACGCGGGCTTTACTCTGAACAAGTCGCTCAACTTCATTAAACTGCAAACCATCGTATTCGGAGAAATTGGAAACGGCTAATTGTCTGATTTTCCAAAACTTATCACTCATGGCTTTCATCATGAGTTGGCGTACGGTGGAGTCGGCGAGTTGGTTTTCTAAGCCCGTAATGGCCTCATAGCGAGCGAGGTATTTATCGCAATGCAGGTACTGAAAGATTAATTCAGGCTTTGATTTTTCGTAATTAATCTCGCCCAGTAGTTGCCGCTCGGCGTCAAAATCCACCAAATCAGGGCGCTGTTTTACTGGAATTTCAAACGTTTGTTTGGCTTTGTTGACAACAATGTCGTGGGTTTCTTTTTGCCCATTTACCCAGATATCCACCTTGAGGGGTAAACGGTGAATCGGGGTATAGAGCGAGTCCTGTAACTGAGTGACTTTGAGCGCCACTTTGTCGGCGTCGTACGATTTTTCTACTTTCAATGTCGGATGGCCTGGTGATAAGAACCACTGATTGAAAAACCAGTTTAAGTCTTCACCCGTTACTTCTTCAAATGACTCCCGTAAATCGTTCACTTCGGCGGTTCCAAATCCGTAGCGAATGAGGTAATTGCGCGTGGCGGCAAAAAAAGCTTCGTCGCCAATGTACTTGCGAAGCATGTGCAACACAAGCCCTCCTTTGGCGTACGAATGGTTGTCGAACATGTCTTCCATGTCGGTGTAGTTGTACCGAATGAGGGGTTCTTGTTTTTGTTCCGACTCACCCAAATATTGCTGCAAAGAGCCTTGCGCCCAAAAATCAGCTTGTTCGGTACCGAGTTTATGCTCGTTCCAGAGGTATTCAGAGTAGTTGGCAAACGCCTCGTTGAGCGGCAAATGTACCCAAGATTCACAAGTGACCAAATTTCCAAACCAATGGTGCATCAGTTCATGCGCGATGACGTCGTCGGAATTTCCGTCGAGCAAAGCACGACTATCGCTTTGCACGTTTTCTGCGTGGACGGTCATGGACGTGTTTTCCATCGCACCTGCCACAAAGTCGCGAACGGCGATTTGGGCGTATTTATCCCATTGAAATTCAACGCCAAACTTACTTTCAAAGAAATCAATCATCTCGCGGGTACGACCAAAAATGGCTTTGGCGTGTGGCCCATACTCAGGTTCTACGTAATAACTCAATTCGAGGCCATTGCGGATGGTATCTTTTACCACCGCAAAATCGCCCACGACAAAGGCTGCGAGGTAAGGTGCGTGGGGGAGTTTTTGCACCCAGCGGTCGGTGCGGGTACTATCAGCGTTGAGGCGAGACTCAATAAGTTTACCGTTGGAAAGCGTTTTAAAGCGTTTTTCGACCGTCAGCCGAATGTCTTGGGTCATCTTTTCGTTGGGACTATCGACCGTTGGCATCCAGCAAGAATTATATTCGGTTTCTCCCTGCGTCCAAATCTGTTGTGGTTTTCCTTCGTCCAATCCGTCGGCATTGATAAAATAAAGCCCTTTGTCGCCCTTTGTGCCCACAATTCCCGCAGGAAGCTCATTGGGTTTGGCAACGTAGTCGATAAGTACGTGAAGCGTGTCAAAACGCGAGTACTTACGACGGAGTTTGATGGTCAATAATCGCTTGTCGTAGGTATATTCGAGCGGGTCGTTGAGGTATTCGTAGATGTACTTTTTCTGAAGCGAATCGTACTTCTTGAGGGTATCTAGCTGGAAAATGCCCTTGATGTCAAAGCCTTTGGCATCTAATTCAAGGGTATTTTGAGGGTAAAAAAAAGGTTTAAACGTAATGACCGCACTCCCAAGCGCGTGCTGACGAAGCCAATCGAAGCGCAAGTCGAGTTGGGTATGTAAAATATCGTTTTTAAGGGTGCGGGTTGGGCGGATTGGCCCCTTTTTTGCTACCCAAACAGGCGCTTTGCGCAGCGTGTCAGTTGGGTTATTTGTCTTTGAAAATGAGCAAAATGCTATAAAACAACTAAATAAAAGTAATGCGATTCGTTTTACCATTAGTTCAATCCTTTGTCTTTAGGACGTTGAAAGTCAAAAAGGTAATTTGTGAAAATGAGAAAAAAACAGTGAGTTATCACAGATTCAATAATAACGCAAAGTTCGGAAAGGTATTGGAAACAACGCAACAATTCACAAAAAAAGCGCCAATCGATGTAACTCGACTGGCGCTTTTGCCGGTCTGACTATCGTCTGACCTTTATCAGTTGCGGTCAGACGATAGTCAGACTGCTGTTTAACCTTATACCAATTCGTTTTTTACCAAATACTCGGCAATCTGAACAGCGTTGGTCGCGGCTCCTTTGCGGAGGTTGTCGGCTACAATCCAAAGATTGAGGGTTTTAGGCTGTGATTCGTCGCGGCGAATACGTCCTACAAACGTCTCATCCTTACCGTGTGCCGTCAAAGGCATTGGATATACTTTATTTTGTGGGTCGTCTTGGATTACCACGCCTTCGGCTTGGCCCAAGATTTCGTAAATATCTTTGAGGTCAAACTCATTTTCAAACTCAATATTAACCGCCTCTGAGTGACCACCAATCGTTGGGATACGCACCGTCGTAGCAGTAACGGCGATGTTGTCATCCATCATGATTTTCTTGGTTTCGTTGGTCATCTTCATTTCTTCTTTGGTATAACCGTTATCCAAGAAAACGTCGATATGCGGCAATACGTTAAGGTCGATAGGGTGAGGATAAACCTTTGGTGCGTCTTGATTTCCAGCACGTTCAGCAAAAAGTTGGTCAACGGCTGCTTTACCCGTACCCGTTACCGACTGATACGTAGAAACGACTACGCGTTTGATACCATAACGCTTGTGCAATGGATTCAAAACCACCACCATCTGAATGGTAGAACAGTTGGGGTTGGCAATGATTTTATCTTCTTTGGTCAACGTGAAGGCGTTGATTTCGGGTACTACCAGTTTTTTGGTAGGATCCATCCGCCATGCCGATGAGTTGTCAACGACGGTGATACCTGCCTCCGCAAATTTAGGAGCAAGCGACAAAGAAGTTCCACCACCTGCCGAAAAAATAGCGATAGCTGGCTTTGCTGCAATTGCATCTTCAAAGCTAACAATGGTGTACTGTTTACCCTTGAACGTGACCTGTTTACCTACTGATCTTTCTGATGCTACTGGAATCAACTCAGTGATTGGGAAGTTACGCTCTTCGAGTACTTTGAGGATTTCGCTGCCTACCAAACCGGTAGCGCCTACTACTGCGATTTTCATTGGTTTGCTCTTGTTTGAGTTATTAAAAATTAACGGATGTACATAAAAAAATCGTCACCGCGAAGGTTAAGAATCTGGACAAACACGCTGGCATGGTGGGGTCAATATCCCATCAGGCTCCGCGTGTCTATTTAGATTTCTTTGTGCTCACAGTGACGATTCAAAATGTGGGTGCAAAATAAGGTCTTTCTCAGAAGTAAGTCAAGAAAATAATGGATTTTTTACAAAAAAGTTAAAAGTTGACGAGCTTTTTTGTCATTTTATTAATCCATTGACGTTAAAACGTTGGAGATTTTGCTCGCTCCAAAACTGACTATTAGGCTTTAAAACGATGTTAAGTACCCCCTGAGTAGTGGGTTCATTGGGCGATTGATACTGCTTTTTGAGTTCGATGGCTTCAATCTCGTACCCAAAGAGGGTCTGCAACGATTCCCAAGAAGTAGGAAGCCCGTCGATACTCAATGAAGCCTTTCGGGTCGATAACACTTCCCCTTTTTCAATCCAATAGACGCCGTCAGTTTTGGTTTTGATGCGGGTATGAAGCTCTCCTAAAAGACGAAGTAACGGGTAGGTTTGCTGGGATTTATCAACTACCAAACTACTGTCTACTTTTAGATAAGGGCGTCGAATGTCTTTTGAAATCCCAACTTTCTCGTGTGCTGCTAGGTGCCGTTGCATAGATAATTTGCTTAAACTGTCTCGTTTTGAGGTATTAAGCGGCGATATGGGGCTCCAAAGCCATTGCGGGGTGATGGGAGCAAAAGTAGCTTCAAGGGCAATGGCTGCGTTTTTGATTTTGTCGCTTTGGGCTTGAATGGTCACATCGGATTCCCCAAAAAATAACAACGGTGATGACGTAAAATGCCCTTGTGCATCGGTCGAAGCATCAAAATGGACGAAGGTAGAGTCAGACCGAATGAGGCCAACGACGGGGTTGTTGGGAAGAGGCCGCCCATTGGGTAGTTTGATGGAACCTTTAAAAGTCAGTCCCGATTCGTATTCTAAACTAGTCGCGTCGGAAGAACAGTACGGGCGTACATCGTGGGTGAGAAGTAACGCATCAATGGTTCGTACCAAATCGTTTTCGGGAAGATGAGGGGGAAAATCACAGGCGTACAGTTCAGTCTCAATAAGTTGCGGCTGAAACACTGCTTCTTCGTTGGACGAATGGTAAAAAGCACGGCTCGCAATGGGGTTGTTGAGTGCATCGAGTAAAACCACTTGCATCACTCCCGTACCCTCTAAGTCTTCTTTGGGGATACGCGCGGTGGTTAGGTTGCCTTTAGGGGTAGCAATGGCTTCAAATAAAATCTGCCCTCGTAAATGGACCAATAATCGCATAGGTTTCCACTCTTGAGCCGTCAAATTATTGTAGATTTTAATGATGACCATGGCCGTATCTCGCATCACATCGACGTTGATGACATAGCCTTTGGGCGCAATCGGCGGAAGAGCTACTTCGCTACCGTTGCTTAATTTGGCGCGCAAAGGTTGGACGGCTGACGGAGGCATTATGAAAAAATTACCGTATCCGAGGTCATTGGTTTTGAAAGCCATGAGGGTATCGTTGGTCGTGTTGACTACCCAGCCACTGAGAGATACGGGCGCTCCCGAGGCCGTAAAACTACGAATACCAATGCGATTGGGCAGCTCTGCAATCAAACGCCCACTCTCGGGATAGAAAGCTACTTGAAGCGAATCGTTTTTGAGAGAAGGGGTAGGGGAGGTGATGATTTCAAAGGATTTACGTCCCCAAAAACGTTCTTCAAAATGCCGAGCCCAGTTGTTGTACGCAATGAGTTGGTAATTCCCCCCGCGTAGCGAATCAGGAATGACCCAATGCCCGTTTAGCTGTCCTTCTTCCAACCACACAGGTTGTTGTAAAATGACTTGCTGGGCGTTTCGGATGGTGAGGTGGGCAATGGTTTTGGGAATAAGCTGATGAGTAGTTGCGTCGATTACTTCAAGTTGATAATGCAGGGTGTCTCCCAAGGCGTAATGCGATTGGGAAAGTTTGAGTAAAAACTTCTCTTGTTTTTGAAACCGAGGAATGAGCCCTGCTTGCTCCAATGCAAGCGAAGAAAGGCTGTCGTTGGGTTGGTAGTCGTTGGGCAACACATCCGCAATGCGTTTTTTGCTCATACTTCCGCTGGTTTCGATTTGGTACGAATTTTCCAAAATACCATCGTAAGAGAACGCAAAGGCAGGACCCTTGATAGTAAGCCAAGTCACTTCGCGATTGACGTCGAAATACCAACTTTGAGGGTCGCGGCGGTTGAGGTAGTGAATCTCGTACTTACGGTTTGGTAAAATGACACGTTGCAGAGCCACGTCGGTATACGCCAAGGTATCGGGATTGATTTCGATCAAAGCATTATTTCTAAAATAGCGATTGCGGGAAATTTGCCGAGAGGTCGTGTCTGAATCCAAGAACACCCGAAACCCCTCTGCCCGACTTTTTTTGTGGGCAACTGCCCGTAAAAAGTGGTGCAAAGACCCGCGATAAGCATCATTTCGGGCTACTTCCCACGCTTTTTGCTGGGCTTCGTTGGTAGCGGGCAATTCTCGGTACAGCAGCCGTCCGCTAAACTCGAAAGTAGTGGAGGTGGCGTTGAATTGTTCCAATTGGTATTCAATTCCATAGCCAAGGGCTTTATTTTCAATGTCAAATGGCCGAGAGGAAGAGGCATAAAGCACTTGTTTTTTTCGGCTAAGGTCGATGAAATATGGGTCTTTGATGGTGCAGTTACGGGCATTTTTTGTTCTGCCCAAAAATTCTCGTTCAAAATCTTTGTAAAGGCGTTTCCACTGCTTGTCGCGCTTTCCTGCTACTTTGACCTCGTTCAAAAAACGAGTATCTGGCTTGAGTCGAATGGAAAGTCGGCGCGTTTCATCGGGGCGCAAAACAAACTCCTGTTCGAATGGCTTATAGCCCACCATCGAAGCAACCACCTTTGCGTAACCCGACGTCTGGATCCGTAGCGTAAAATTTCCTTTTACATCAGTTTGCGTACCCTTGGTGGTGTTGCTGATAAAAACATTTACAAAAGGCAGGGGCTGATTGGTTGCGTCGTCAATGATGTTTCCCGTCAGGGTTTGGGCAACATTGGAAAAAGGCAGCGAAAGGAAAGCTAACGCAAAAAAAACAAAACGAATTTGGCTTACGCTATTGTTTGCTTGGTTACCGTGTGTTTGGTTTCTCACACTGTGTGTTTGGTTTCTCAAAACCAAACAGTTACCGAGCCGCAAGTTGTTCAAAGCCTGCCTGTTGAAACTGAAGGAGTGGGTAAAAATCGCCATACATTGGTAGGAGTGATGCAGTAATCTAAACGAACATCAAAGGCGTCGGCATCGGTAATAGTTGGTATTGGGTCAAAAAAAGACACGCCTACTTTGAGGACATTAGAGCGGCACTGTGCCAAAAAACGATCATAAAACCCTTTGCCATACCCAACTCGATTGCCTTGTTTGTCGAAAGCTAAAAGCGGAATAATCACCAAATCTATCTTTGATACTGGAAAAAGAAGGGATGTAGCGGGGTCAGGTTCTGAAATTCCCCATTGATTTGTCACCAAGGGCATGTCGGCCGACCACTGATAATGCTCCATTTCGCCTGTTTCGGGGAGGCTACGTGGAATCACTACCTGAGTAGAGGGAAACTGCTCTTGAAGGGTGTGAAGAAGCGGCAAGGTATCTACCTCATTTTGACGGCGTAATGGCAAAAAACAATGCACTGCCCGAAGGTTTGCCACTGGAAAGGAATCAAAAAAGAGCCGCGCAATGGCTTGACTTTGCGCGGCTAATTCGGTAGATGACAAGGCCACACGTTGTTGTTTAAACAAGTGGCGTAGCTCTTTTTTTGTCATGATTTATTACTTAATTCCACCCATCCAATCTTTGAGCGGGCGCTGAAGAACAAAGATAACTCCGCCTACTGCTAGACAGAACCAAACGATACTCATAAACATTTGGGGCATTTGCTGTACGTTTTCTTCGTCGAACCCCCCCGCAAATAATCCTGCAAAAAGGTTGCCCAACGCCGCCGCCACAAACCAAATACCCATCAATTGGCTCAAGTATTTTTTAGGCGCAAGTTTGGTATACGCACTTAACCCAACGGGGCTCAAGCACAATTCACCGAGGGTATGAAAGAGGTAGGTAAATGTTAAAAAGAGGGCTGAAGCTTTGACCCCTGTAAGAGCTATTTGAGCACCTACTACCATGATATAATAGCCTAATCCTAGCAAAAATAAACCAATGGCGAATTTGACTAACAAAGGCGGGTTGAGCTGTTTTTTCTCCAAAAATACCCACAACCCACCCAATACAGGGGCAAAAACGAGGATATAGAAAGGATTGAAGTTTTGAAACCAGCTGGAAGGCATACCAAAAGGAAGATCTGAATAGCGGTCGGCAAAAATTTGTAGCGATGAGCCTTGTTGTTCAAACCCTGCCCAAAATAATACCGCTCCCCAGAAAAGAATGAATAAAATTACGATGCGTTTTCTTTCGATGGTATCGAGGCCCGAAGCAAAAATGAGGTTCAGGAAGTAAACAATGACAATGGCTACCGCAATAACGCCCATCGACGTAGCTACGGCGGCTTTGCTACCCCATTGGAACAAACCGTTGAATTGCATCACTAAAAGAAAAACGATCAATGCAGCAAGTAAACCCCACGTAAGTGGTTGGGTTTTTTCACTCGATTTTTCGGAGGCCGATGCCTTGGGCAACATGCCTTTGTCTTGGAGGTAGGTTTGGGCAGAAAAACGATAAACCAGCAAGCCTAAAAACATGGCGACGGCCGCTGCGCCGAAACCATAATGCCAACCTACCTTTTGGCCCAAATAGCCCACAATAAGAATGCCTAGGAAAGAACCTGTGTTGATACCTATATAAAAGATAGAAAAGGCGGCATCACGAATCGCCCCTCCTTCGGGATAAAGCTCACTTACAATAGAACTAATGTTGGGCTTGAGTAGACCCGTGCCAATAGCCACTAGTCCTAACCCTGAAAAAAAGACAGCTTGTGAAGATGGAAAGGCAAGGACAATATGGCCTAACATGATGGCAATACCACCGTACCAAATGGCCTTACGTTGACCCAGTACGTTGTCGGCAAGCCAGCCGCCTGGTAATGATAAAAGATATACAGAGAAGGTATACAAACCATAGATAGCGCCCCCTTCACCTTCGTTTAGCCCCATCCCACCAGAGGTTTTATCGAGCAAAAATAACAGAAGGATGGCACGCATTCCGTAGTAGGAAAAACGCTCCCACATTTCGGTAAAAAACAGTACAAATAAGCCTTTGGGATGGCCAAATAGTGTTTTTTCAGACATAAATAAGGTCAGTTTAGTTAGGTTTTGTTTGAGTGCTGAAAAAGCGAATTAAAAAAAGTGGTAGTCGAGTAAAAATGCGTACTCGATTACCACAAATGTAAAAAAAAAGCCTTGTAAACAAATAAAACCGCCTTGGATGGGTTATTTCCAACCTCCCCCCAACGAACGATAAATACCAATGATAGCAAAATACTGACGCTTCCGCACGTCAATCAGGTCGATGCGCGATTGTAGGGCACTTTTACGGTTAAAAATAACCTCCAAATACGAAGCGCGACCCGTGGAAAACAAATCCGAAGCGGTTTGAATGGAGGTATTGAGTACATCGACTTCAGCGCGTTTGAAATCGTAAATTTTTTCGAGGTTATTGATGAGCACAAGCTGATTATAGACCTCAAAATATCCGTTTAGTATGCTACGCTGATAGTTGTAAACGGCCTCTACCTGCGTCGCTCTTGCCATTTTTAGCTCGGCTTTGAGGGCGGTTTTGTTGAAAAGTGGCACGGCCAGTCCACCAATGATGTTGTAAGCAATGGATTGGGGTGAAATCAAAAACTGTGGATTAAAAGATTGAAGCCCAAGTGCGCCTGTGATGTTGAGTGACGGATAAAACGCCGCCTTTGAAATAAACACCTCGGCTTTGGCCGCAGCTAGTTCCAATTCTGCCTGTTTTACGTCGGGGCGGTTTTTGAGCAAATCCGCAGGTACCCCCGCTTTGATTTGATTCGGAAGACCCGTCATAAACAAATTTCTGGAGCGAATGATTGGGTTTGGATACCTGCCTAACAGAAAATTGATACGATTTTCGGCTTCACGTACGCGCTGCAAAATCTCTGCTTCTAGACCTTGGGTGCTGAGAAGCTGTGCTTCAAACTGCTTTACTGCCAGTTCGTTGGAGCGGCCTGCGTCTTTCTGAATCTTGATAATGTTCAATTCGTTTTCTTGCAACGTAATTGTTTCTTTCAACAAGTCAAGTTCGCGGTCGAGCGCCATCAGTTCATAATACAACGAGGCAATGTCAGAAATCAGGTTCGTTATGACAAAATTACGACCTTCGACCGAGGCCAAAAACCGAGCCAAAGCTGCCTCTTTTCTAGCCCGTAATTTCCCCCAAATATCCAATTCCCACGAGCTTTGAAGCCCAACGTTAAAGTCGGGTAAATACTCAGGAATGCGCTGATTTTCAGAAATATTGTTGGAGAAATTGGTGTCATAATTTCCGATGCCGTCCATGGTGTATTTCCCAAAACGGCGCTGTCCAATATTACCAGCACCCGTCACAAAAGGCAGCGTAAGCCCTTTGGCGCGTTCAGCTTGGACTTTGTTGGTTTCGATGCGCTGAAGCGCAATGCGAATGTCGAAATTGTTGGCTAATGCGGTATCAATGAGCGATACCAAATTAGGGTCGGAAAAGTAGCTTTTCCAGTGAATATCAGCGGCATTGCTGCTGTGAGCAGTGCCATTGAAAGAACCAGGCGTTGGGGTAAACTTAGGTAATTGTTCGGGCGCTTTGAGTGACTTACAACCCGAGAAAAATAGGCCGCCAACAAACAGCCCTAACATGAGGATATGGGTGAGTTTACGCATTGACTTCGTGGGTTAGGTGGGCAACTTCTTTTTTCTTTTTGCGTGACAATCGGTCGGATAGGGTTTCAAATACCACGTACAAACCTGGTATCAAAATCACCCCAAAGACCGTCCCAAAGAGCATTCCGCCCGCAGCGGCTGTTCCGATGGTACGGTTTCCGATGGCACCTGCACCCGAGGCCATCATCAGCGGAATTAAGCCCGCAATGAAGGCAAATGAAGTCATCAAAATGGGGCGCAAACGTGAGGCCGCACCCTCGATAGCCGCTTGCAGTGGCGTATAGCCTTCGCTCCGTTTGAGAATGGCAAACTCGACAATCAGAATGGCATTTTTTCCCAACAAACCAATCAACATCACTAGCGCGACTTGGGCGTAAATGTTGTTTTGTAACCCTAAAACTACCAAGAAGAAAAAGGCACCAAAAATTCCCGTTGGCAACGATAAAAGCACAGGAAGCGGTAGTAAAAAGCTCTCGTACTGCGCCGCAAGCAACAAATACACGAAAATAAGACAGATGATAAAAATGTAAATGGCTTGGTCGCCCGACAAGATTTCGTCGCGGGTCATGCCCGACCATTCGTAGGTGTAGCCTTTGGGAAGTTTTTGGGCGGCCACTTCTTGAATGGCTTTGATGGCGTCGCCACTACTAAAACCTGGCGCGGCGTCGCCGTTGATCATCGCGGCCGTAAACATGTTGTAGCGCGTGAGTTGCTCGGGGCCATACACCCGTTCTGTTTTGACAAACGCTGAGTACGGCACCATTTCCCCTTCGGTATTTTTTACGTACAGTTTCAGGATGTCGTCGGGTTGCATTCGGTATTCGGGGGAGGCTTGAACCATCACTTTGTACATTTGCCCAAAACGAATAAAGTTAGTCGCGTAAAAACTACCAATGAGCGATTGGAGGTTGTTCATGGCGTTGTCAATGGAAACGCCCTTTTGAGCCGCTTTTTCGTTGTCAACGTGAATCAAATACTGCGGAAAACTCGCATCGTAGCTCGTAAAAGCGTTGACTACTTCGGGACGTTTGTTGAGTTCTTCAATGAACGACTTTGTCACTTTTTCCATGGCTTGCAAGTTGCCACTTCCCGTACGGTCTTGAAGACGGAACTCAAACCCGCTGGCGTTTCCGTAACCAGGCACGGCTGGAGGAGGGAAAAACTGAATGTCGGCGTCTTTGATGTGTTTGGTTTTTTCGGACAACAAAGCAATCACGTCGTCCACCGACTCTTTGCGGCTTTCCCACGGTTTGAGGTTCATCATTCCCATCCCAAACGAAGCCCCCGCACCGTCGGTCATTAAACTAAAGCCCGATAAAGTCGAAATCGACTCCACAGCATCGAGTTTTAGGCTTACTTTTTCAATTTCGTCCACCACCGCTTCGGTACGTTCGAGAGTCGCACCCGATGGCGTGGTGATGTTGGCATAAATTGTTCCTTGGTCTTCCGTCGGAATGAAGCCCGAAGGAAGTACGAGGTTGGTACCCCACGTAGCCGCAATGAAGAAAACCAACATGGCAAACGTCACCACGCGACGATTGGCAATGACGTTGATCAGTGAGCGATACCGGTCCGATACGCCGTTGTACCAATTGTTGAATCCGTCAAAAAAGCGAGTCAACAGCGTGGCTTTTTGGCCGTGGTGGCTTTTGAGCATGATGGCGCAAAGCGCGGGCGTAAGCGTAAGGGCGTTGATTCCCGAAATCACAATTGAAATGGCCATCGTGATAGAGAACTGTCGGTAGAAAACCCCCGATGGGCCGTCCATAAACGCTACGGGCACAAAAACCGCCGTCATAACGAGCGTAATGGCTACGATGGCGCCGCTGATTTCGTTCATGGATTCGATGGTGGCTTCTTTGGCATTGAGCCCTTTTTCTTCCATCTTGGCGTGAACAGCCTCGACGACCACAATGGCGTTGTCAACCACAATCCCAATCGCCAAAACCAAGGCAAACAGGGTGAGGAGGTTGATAGAAAACCCGAACATTTGCATAAAGAAAAAGGTACCAATAAGCGAAACGGGTACGGCCAAAGCAGGGATGAGCGTAGAGCGGAAATCTTGCAAGAAGATAAACACCACCAACGCCACCAAAATAAAGGCTTCAATCAAGGTCTTGATTACCTCGTGGATAGAAGCATCCAAGAAGCGTGATACGTCGTAGCTGACAGTGTAGGTCATGCCTGGCGGGAACGACTTCTGCAACTCCGTCATTTTTGTTTTGATGTTGGCAATCACCGCACTGGCGTTAGAACCTGGGCGTTGTTTGAGCAAAATCGCGGCCGATGGACGGCCGTTTTCTTTGGACAAAACGTTGTAATTCAACGAACCAAATTCAATGTCGGCCACGTCTTTCAAGCGCAAGATGTCACCACTTGGGTTGGCCTTGATGATGATATTTTCGTACTGTGCTTGGTCGGTAAATTTCCCCGTGTAGCGAAGAACGTACTGCAACGACTGCGATTTGCGGCCAGAACTTTCCCCGATTTTCCCAGGGGCAGCTTCTACGTTTTGGTTGCGGAGGGCGGAAATGACGTCATCAGCCGAAACGTTGTAAACCGTCATGCGGTCGGGTTTGAGCCATACCCGCATGGAGTACTCGCGTTGCCCCATGATGTTGGCAAAACCTACCCCGTCCACCCGCTTCAATTCGGCTACGACGTTGATGTCGGCAAAGTTGTACAAAAACTCTTCGTTGGCGGTGGTATCTTCACTCAATAAGTTGATATACATCAACATACTGTTTACCTCTTTTTCGGTCGATACCCCCGCTTTGATAACCTCTTCGGGCAATTCGTCGAGGACCGTAGCCACCCGCGTTTGGACGTTGACCGAAGCCAAATCAGGGTCGGTGCCTACTTTAAAATACACCTGAATAATACTGGTGCCGTCGTTGCCCGAGACAGAAGTCATGTAGGTCATGCCAGGTACGCCGTTGATGGCGCGTTCGAGCGGGGTTACTACGGCCTTCGAGCAGGCTTCGGCGTTAGCCCCTGTGTATTTGGTTGTTACCGTTACGGCAGGAGGAGCGATGTCGGGATATTGGGTCACGGGGAGCTGGGTCATGGCAAGTAGCCCCAGCAACGTGATGATAAGCGATATAACAATCGATAGGACGGGCCTATTGATAAACAAGGTAAACATGATGATACGTATTTGTGTGGGACAATGGTTTTTACAGCAGGCATTATTGCTGCGTCAATTGCGAACGAATTGTTGCGAACGACTTCATTTCGGGCTTTACTGACATACCGACGCGCATGTCTTGCAAGCCTTCGTAAATGATTTTGTCGTTCGGACTAATTCCTGATTCCAACACATATAAGTGTGGCATTCGGAGTTTAGGCACAAAACTTCGCATTTGGACTTTGTTTTGGTTGTCCACTACATAAACGTAGATTTTATCTTGAATTTCAAAGGTTGATTTTTGGGGAATGACGAGGGCATTTTTCACCTTACGCAACACGCGTACCTTACCGCTAGAACCGTGTTTGAGGATACGTTCGGGGTTAGGAAAACGGGCACGAAACGCAATACTTCCCGTTGCGTTATCAAACTCACCTTCAATGGTTTCGACGTAGCCTTTGTGCGGGTGCTCTTCGCTGTTGGCCAGAATCAATTCAACCTGAGTTCGATGGTCAGTTTGCTTATTATTGGCCGCAAATTCGAGGTATTCTTTTTCCGAAACGTTAAAATAAGCATACACTTCTTGGTTGTCGGAAATGGTGGTCAAAAGCGTTCCTTCGTCAATCAAACTTCCGATTTTGTTGGGAATACGGTTGATGATGCCGTCGAAAGGCGCTTTGATTTCAGAAAATGACAGCTTGAGTTTAGCACTTTGTTCTTGAGATTCGGCCTCCTCGATGCGGGCATTGAGGGCGTCGAGTTTGGCTTTGGCCATGTCATATTCAGTTTTGGACACGACGTTTTTATCCACCAATTTCTTGACGTTTAGTAGGTCAAGTTCAGCGGTTTTGGCCTCGGCGATGGCACTTTTTAGCACGGCCGTAGCGCGCAATAAATCCCCTTTATATTCTTGATTACTGATACGGAAGAGCACTTGGCCTTTTCGTACTGTTTTTCCTTCGTCCACGTGAATGCTTTCGATATAGCCCTTGACCCGAGCGCGAATTTCAACGTTTTTAACGGAGTTGATGTCCGAAACATAGTCTGTGTGATAGACAGTGTCAATCGTAATCGGTTGAATAACAGGGTACTTCTCGTGGGTGGTGGTTTGGTTGGAATCGGCAGTTGAGCAGGCCGAAATGCACAGCCCAATCACCGAAGTGAGGATTAATGGTACTCTCATAGAAATAATGGTTGTGTTGAAATATACAGTAATGGAAAACGCAGAGCGAAAGACTTGGAAAGCCAAGTCCTGAGAGCGCTCAAAATGAGGCCCTAGTAAAGGAAGTTAGCTGAAGTTGGGTGGCGGAGAAATGGGCTCAATTTCTCGCGTTTCAAGAAGTCCTAAATAATGGTCGAAATGGGCGTTCACCTCATCGGTGAGCTGAATGGATAAAAATTCTACGTCAAATGAAGGCCATAAAATGCCGATGCTAAAGTCTTCAAGGAATGTTTCTGATTCACTTTTGTCGCTGGAAGCTCCCTGAGCGTCAATGGTTGTGTTGACGGAGTTGAGGAAAGAAACTGCAATCAACTCAAGGAAATTTTGGGGGCGTTGATGGCAAGTGTTTTCTCGATAAAACGAAGCCGTTTTTTCTAGAAGTATGGGTGGTACAGGGGCAATACACACGTGTACCATTTGTAGGAGTAAAGCCCAACAAACGATTTGTTTCAGTATGTATGTGACACTTGCTGATTTCATGCTCTATGGCAAATATACCACTAAAACCCATTTTATCCACAGTATGTTTGTTAAAAAACGGCATTTGGGGGCGATGTGTAGAGGAAATGTGGCCTTTTTTAAAACAAAGCCAGTTGTTGCTGTACGTTTTTAATTTCGGCATCAACGTTGACTGCCGATGCGATTCTGTGCAGTTTTTGCAATAAATTCTCTAAAAACTGACGATGACTTGGGCTGTTGGGGTACAGTGGGCGATGCGCAAGAGCGTGACGAATCTTTTGCCATTCAAATACAAATTTTTTAAGCTCAGGAGCAAAGAAAGCGGTTGAAAATTGCTCGAAAATGTAATCTTCGGCCAGTTCGTTGGGATGAATTAAGTCAGCACTGAAAAAACGATAATCGCGTAAATCGTCGAGTAGCAGTTCGTAAGCGGGAAAGTATGTGTAGTTTTTTTCGGTAAGGTCGTGGCAGGCTATCCGAAGCAGCGACTTACTGACGGCGTTGAGTGGCAGCGTATCACGGGTGTGCCGTACGGGGCTAACCGTAAAAACGACGTGAAGAGAAGATGGGAGTTGCGCCAATACACCTTCAAATGCTTCTACAATTTGCTCCGAGCGGAGTAGCTCTCGCTGGAAGGCCAAATTGGGTGTTTTATGGCAATTAGCTACCAACTGACCACTGGCGAGGTGACGATACACAAAGGCTGTTCCGAGGGTGATGATGAGGACATCGGTCTGGAGCAACCATTGCTTCACTTCCTGTAAAATAGCCAAAAGACGCTTACGAAGCTCGTCTTGGGTGCGCCCCCAAAGCGACGAATGAAAATCGTAGTGAAACCAAACGCCTTGATGCTCAACGTACAGACGTTCGTCGGGCAGTGTTTCATCAAGCGCTTGGTGCAGTAGTTTGGTGATGGATAAAGGATTAAAAAGCGTTCCAAACGGATTAGCTAGGGTTGGGATTTTGTTGTCAACGAGCTTGGTACCAATGACTTCTGCAAAGCATGAGCCTAGTGTTAAGACGTGGGTTTGAAGGGTTATTTTTTTAGGACTTTCGGGGACGTTCAGCTCAGTTCGGAAGTGCATGGAGAGGGAGTTGAATTTTTTAGACTAAAGAAGATTGATTTCTTCTCGGGTTAATCCCGTCAGTTTCATGATTAAAGATGAATCTAAATTTTCCTGTTTCATACTTTTGGCAATTTCCATTGCTTTGGCCTTTTTCGCACGCTCTTCAGCATCTACTTGCAATGTCCAAGCCATACTAGCTTGGTAGCGTAGGTTTTCAATATGGTGATGATAATTGCGCAGTTCTTCTTCGTTAAGGTTATCCACTCGCCAAAGTTCTTTGGCTTTGGCTATTCCTTTGGCATTGAATTCATCCTTAATTTCGTTATTTTTAAAGTAATAAATCCATTGATCCAACGAATCTTTGGCGACGTCGTTAAATTGATTCACTTTTAATACATAATACTCGGGAAAAATTTGAAACGGCTCAGATTTACCTAAAATCTCGACTTGTTTATCGGAAAGTCGTAATTTCCCTGACGTATGAATGCCATAAAAATCGGTTTTACCGTGATAAACATAATCATCGCCTTGCCCCAAGTCAAAATAGACGATATTGATGGCATATACTTTTTTAATATTTCTATACGGTTCTCCCACTGAAATGTAATCAGTAATTACCTTTGAAGTACCATAGGCCATTCGATGGAAATAATCGTATTCGTTTTGATTCTGAATTTCAATGATAACTAATTCTCCTTTGGCATTTTTAACCAACATATCAACCCGATTAAACTTATCAGATTCATAACGTTGATTGCTTTCACTTTCTAAAATCGTTTGTATTAGAATGTCGTCGCGAAGCAGCTCGGATAAAAAACCTTCTAACACCGAAAAATCGGCTTTGTTTCTCAACAATCGCTTAATTGCCCAATCGAATCGTATTAAATTTCGGTTGTTCATAGGGGATATTTTTTCAAAATTAATCAAAGATTTTGAGTTCAGTGACGGCTAGTTTTAGGAGACAGAATGTTTATGCTTATCTGGTCATTAGCGTTTATTCCCTTGTCCACCCGTTGGTATTTGAGCCTGATTCGATTGAGTGTATTTGGTATCTTTCAAACTCTTTACCAAACTTTTCTTGATAAACTCTGTAGGCTTCAAATCCAAAGCTCTCAGCTTCGATATCCATAGTGGCTTTTTCTGGTTCCTGATCTATCATGGTGTAGTATTGCTCTCCCATGCCCAAAATGAAACACCGACAGTAGAGAAATCCGTCATCAGAACCATCAGTAAACATGTGAATTTCCTCACGGTCAAGGTGATAGAGCCTTTCTTCTAAGATAAGAATAAATTCAGTTAACTCATCTTTATTGAGTAAATGAAGACGTCTGATGTAGTTTTGAAGAATTGTATCTGTTAAATCCTCACTTAGCTCTATTAGTAATTCTTCATCATTTGATGTTAATGCCTTTGCTCGCTTTTTATAGAGCTTAGGGGAGTCAGCCCAAGAAGCCTCGATAATTTCCCAAAATTGTGATATTGTCATTGATGATTGTAATGTTTCTAAAAAATAACTTGTCTTTGTAAGCGTGAAAGTTTTCCAGGATACCAAGCAACCAAACTCACATTTTAATATCCATGAATTTTAACTAGCTGTTGCCTAAATAACTTATTTTTAATTCCTCGTTCTTTTAACTGTTCAAGTTTGGACGCTTCTATTTTAATCATGGTAGTAAACTTTGAATAACAGGTTGAACGGATTAAAATATAGCTTTATTATTTATTGCTCCAGAGGAGCTACATCTTGGTAGAAGGAATGGGGGAGACCTGAAACGAAGCCCCATCGGGGTGACATATAGCATCGAACGTCGGTCACTGCGATGGGGGTTTTTGATGTTTTAACTCCCTTTTTCTACAAAGGTTTAGCCTCGCTGAGGCTACTTTTTTTTAGATGCGTTTAACCTGTTTGAATAAGCTAATTAAAGCAAGATGTTACAAAAATCGTAAAAAAATCTGGACATCATAAGGCTACTTTCCATCGACAAATGGCTAATCTACCAAATTTTTGACGAATTTTGGGGAGATTTTGATGGTTTATACCCCTCCCTACTTATGAAACAACTCCGCTCTATTTTGACTTTGGCAGGCTTTTTTGCGTTGATAAGCGCATCTGCGCTCCGAGCCCAAGAGTTTATAGGTCAGCACAGTAGCAATTATGCAGGTATCAATCGCGCTACGTTCAATCCGTCGTCGATTGCGGGTACGCGTTATCGGTATCACATCAATTTGGTATCGTTCAATACCACCGTCAACAACCGCTATTTCAAGTATTTTCGGAGTGATGCTCTTTTTCACCCGTTTCGCAATGCCTACGCAGAGTCGGATATGTACGGAAAATCGAAGTTGACAGGGACGCTCACGCAGGGAAATAATGTAAACGTACTGGCAGAACTGCGAACACCGTCGGGCTACGTGGGGGTAGGAAGGCACAATTGGCTCGTGGTAGGTTTCCAAACGCGTCTGCGCGGATTTGTGCAAGGAACAGGTGTTCCTTCGGCGATTTTTGACGCGTACAAATACCGCCTCGATGATGGCCTGACGACGGCTTCGACGGGGAGTTTTACCAATTTTACCATGAATCAACATTCCTATTTTGAAACAGGACTGACATTTGCGGCCATGCCATTACGGTTAGATGGACTGATTCGCCTAAAAGTAGGAGCAACGATAAAGCGCTTGTCTGGCGCACGGAATGTGTATTTAACGATTAAAAATGCCAATTATCAAGTAAAACCGCTCAACGCGACTGAATACGTGATGGAGCTGGGCAATGTGAGCTACGAATATGGCTATACCCAACCCGTTCAGGCGTTTAGTTTGGGTAGTTTGTTTTCGTCAGACTACGGTTCGGGAGCGGCTGTTGATTTGGGTGCGACGGTTGAAATTGGACGGATTCGTCAGCACGCCGAAAATCAGGCGAATTACATTGCTCGGATTGGCGTAGCGCTCACCGACGCGGGAAAGCTTACGTACGCGGCGGGAGGAAAACAGTACAGTGGTTCGGTGAGTAAGTTGTCAATCACTCAGAATCAACTGATTGACATAGGAAACAACGCGGTGAAAGGGCTCGAAACCATTTTAGGAACGGCAAAACCAACGGATTATGCTTACACGACCACTTTGCCACGTACGCTCAACATAGACGCCGATGTACAGTTGGCGAAGGCGTTTTTTGTCAACGCAACTTGGATAAAACCTACCAACGTGGGTACTTTACCAGCTCATTTAGCCCAGCCGCAGGTATTTTCACTGACACCGCGTTTTGAGGGAGAAGACGTAGAGTTTACCCTTCCTGTCACTTGGTGGGAAGGAAACGACAAACCGACCATTGGTTTTTCGGTACGCTTCGGCCCTGCCTATATTGGATTTAGCAATTTTGGAGCATTGGCGAGTAAAGCCGTACAGCCCCGAGGCTCGTTGGCTTATTTTGGGATTCAGCTTTGGGGGCTAAACGATAAAAAAGACAAATAGCCGTTACCCGCCCATTTCTTGTAGTTGAGATTTACAATCAGCACGTTGTATCTCTCAAAAGTGTATTTTCTAAAATACATTTTTTCTCTATTTTTGTATTTTAGAAAATACAGAAATGGAACAATTGTTTGCGAAATACCTTCCCAAGCTTCAGCGTACTCGTACCGATTTTGTACGAGATGCTATCCACGAAATTGAATGGGCGCGTAATCGTCTTATTGGGATTAAAGGAGCAAGGGGAGTGGGAAAAACTACCCTCTTACTGCAATACCTCAAGGAAGCGAAACTCGACTTGACTAAATCGTTGTATGTCAGCTTGGATGATTTATATTTTAGCAATCACCGCTTATACGATTTAGGCGCTGATTTTGTCCGAAAAGGTGGCCAATTGCTTATGCTTGATGAAGTACACCGCTACCCCAACTGGTCGCAGGAAATCAAAAATTTATACGACGATTTTGCCGAATTAAGGATCGTTTTTACGGGTTCTTCCATCATTCACCTCGAACGCAGTCGGGGCGACCTCAGCCGCCGAGCAGTAATGTACACCTTGCACGGGCTATCTTTTCGGGAGTTTCTTCAAATTCAAAAAGTGGCTTATTTTGATCCTATTTCATTAGAAGACTTATTAAATAACCACACGACAATAGCGGTAGAATTGACCGAAAATTTCAAACCATTTGTCTATTGGTCTAAGTACTTAGAGTATGGGTATTATCCCTATTTCCTTGAAAATGAAGATATATATAGCCAAAAACTTTCTGAGACAATCCGTCTTAGCCTTGAGCTTGACCTCCCTGCTGCCTACGGCATTAGCTATGCTAGCGTAGATAAGCTCAAGCAATTATTGGTTGTACTGGCCGAAAGTGTTCCTTTCAAACCAAATATTTCTAAACTCGGCGATATGCTACAAACCACTCGTAGCTCTGTTGTTCACTACCTACATTATTTGGAAGAGTTAGGAATATTGTCTCTATTACATCGCGATAGTTTTGGGATTACGCGTCTCCAAAAACCCGAAAAAGTCTATTTGAGTCATCCTAATTTGCAGTATGCACTCACAGAAACCCGTCCTGACAAAGGTACGCTACGCGAAAGTTTTTTACTGAGCCAAACGCAGCCTAAACACCGTGTTGAATATACCGAGCAAGGCGATTTTCGGCTGGATAGACGCTATACTATCGAGGTAGGAGGTGCAAATAAAACCCAGCGACAAATTGCCAACATTGCGGATGCCTACATAGCGGCCGATGATATTGAAATAGGTTTTGGGAATAAGATTCCTCTATGGATTTTTGGGTTGTTATATTAAACCTCTTCAACGACAGCACGACGTAGCCGATATAAGAGTTCGATTCAAAATGATTCGGTTTTTGCTTTTTACCCGCCTGCTTTTTTTGCTTTGTAGCCTTTGGCCAACAACCACGTCAGGATTTTGTCCCGAAAATCTCCTTGAATCAAAATCTCTCGGTCTTTGGCGGTGCCGCCCGTGCCGCAGAGGTTTTTGAGTTGTTTGGCCAAAGCTTCCATGTCGCCCGTTTTGCCCGTCCATCCTTTGATGGCCGTCACTACTTTTCCGCCCCCTTTGCGTTCGAGCCATACTTTTAGGTCTTGTTGTTGAGGGGTAGGAGTTTCTTGTTCTTCGTCCGAATCGTCGAATTGAAAGCTGGGGTCGGTAGAATAGACGATGCCGCCACGGTTATTTTTTGCCATGATTTTCTTCTTTTTGCCCCGAAATAGCAGCTTTTTGGGCGTTTTTTCAAGGATTACGTCTCAAATCATCATTTGAGACGTGCCAAATCATGTTTTGAAGCATGGGGCGCGCTGAGAGATTACACCTTTGCATCACCAATCGCAACGAAGCGGCTGGCTAATCATCTCTCACAACCATGAAAAAGGTCTTATTAGCACTCACTACATTGGCGTTTATCAGCACCTCATGCAGCACGCTCCGTTCTACCACCTACATCAAAGCCCAAGAAAGTTTTGTATTAGGGAACAATGAGCACGGGCAGTTTTCGGTCAAACTTAAAAATGTTTCTGCCTCAAATGTAGAAGTTTGGGAAGTACCTATCGGCGGTGGGCGACATTCGCAAGTGATTGTAAAGCCGAATGAAACTGTGAAGGTAAGCGTGGATAAAAATACGGCCTTGCGCATCGAGAATAAAGCCAATGACCAAGCAGCCGTTGAGCTTTTGGTAAAAGGTGACACAGGGTTGTCAATGGGCTATAAAAACTAATCACCACTTACTTGTATGAAAAAGCAATTGTCAACCACCGCACTCATCAATTTCTCCAATTATTCACGTACTCAAAATTCACTTACAGCCATGAAAACACTACTTTCTAACATCATCACGCCTGTTTACACTGCCACTTGGTATTCAGATTTAGTATTGGCCATTCCACGCATTGTGGGCTGCTATTTTTTGATGGTCAACTTTGGCGGAAGCAAGTTTCCTACGCCCGATTGGTTTGTGGAAGATGTAGCCAAATTTGGCGGAGTATTCGCTTTGTTTCCTACTTTTTTTGCGTGGGCCGCTGTATTGGCCGAAACCTTTGGTGGGGCGCTTTTGGTGCTAGGTTTGGGGACACGGTTGGCAGGTTTTATGGTGGCTTGTACGATGTTGGTCGCTATTTTCTTCCAAAAATGGGGAGGAGAAGTATGGGAAATGCTACCTGCTATGGGCTTTCTTTGGATTTCGTTGTACGCCATCGTGATGGGGTCAGGAAGAATAGGGTTAGACCATTTAATAGCTCAGAAAATAAAACAATAACGAGTTCATTAACAGTATTTTAAATCAATAATTGCCATGAAAAAGTTAACAATCATTATTGCCCTTTTGACGACCGTCTGTTTTTACCCCCAAGCCCAACGTGGGCCACTACGCGGTACTGGAAAAGTCATTACCAAAACAATCAGCGTTCGTGATTTTGACAAACTCAATTTTGAAGACCTCGACGGAAACATAGAAGTGGAAATCGGGAAACCATTTTCGGTGAAAATAGACATTGATGAAAATTTAGAGCCTTTACTTTACACAAGTAGAGAAGAAAAAGAGTACGAGCTGACGATTGGCTTGAAAGGCAATAAGAACAACAAACTTTACGTCGAAGACACCCACATCAAGGTCAAAATAACGATGCCCGAGGCGTCGGTTATTCGTCACCGAGGCAACAGTTCGTTGTCGGTAACAGGCATCATTGGGCGCTATTTTCGATTGGAAAACGAAGGCAATGGCACTGCGATTCTTCAAGGAATGATTGATGATTTGGACATTAAAAAGAATGGCAATGGTGAAGTAAAAGCCCAAAAATTGGTAGCAAAAATGGCCAAAGTAAAAAGCTACGGCAATGGTAATGTGCAGGTGAATACCCAAATATCGCTTACCGCGCACGGTTCGGGTAACAACAGCGTGATGCAGTTTGGCCCAGGAAAAATTGACCCTATTTCGGGTATTATGGGCAACGGAGAAGTTAGAAAAATGTAACCATTTCAAAACTTAATCAGCTATGAATAGTTAAGACGTATATACTCCCCTTAACACAACCGTTCTTTATGAAATACCTACTTAGCAGCCTACTTTTTATCACTTGTTCAGCCTTTTCCCAAAATTACGATGCCATCCTAAAACACTACGACACGTTCAACGGGGTCGTGTTGGTCGCCAACCAAGGTAAAATTGAATACCTGAAAGGGGTAGGGGTAGCCAACCGACAAGAGAGCATTCCGATGACGCCGCAAACAAAGTTTCGGATTTGTTCGATTACGAAGACCTTTACGGCGGTACTTATTTTACAATTGGTGGAAGAGGGAAAACTCAAACTTATCGATAAAATAGCTGATTATTTGCTTGATTATCAAGGAGAAGCGAAGAGTAAAGTGACTTTGCATCAGTTGCTTACGTATAGCTCGGGAATCGAGAACCTCGACCAAAACAATGAAGCGATGTACGCGCTTCACTACCCGTTGGATAGCATCGTACGAAAATACTGTTCGGGAAAACTTGTGGCGGAACCAGGTACTCAGTTTAGCTATAAAAATGCAGATTACATCCTGTTGGGGAAAATCATTGAAGCCGTTACTCACCAGCCTTTTGAGCAAGTATTACAAGAGAAAATTTTAGACAAAATAGGGTTGAAAAACAGCGGCTTGTTGTCCAATGCTAAAATTGTGAAAGGCTTGGCTAATAGTTACTTATATGATGTTTCTCGTCAGCAATTTGCCAACGATGACCCGTACTGGATTGAAAATTTCTACGCGTCGGGGGCCATGTTTTCGACTGCTGAAGACCTCCTTATTTTTGATCAAGCCCTTTTTAAAGGCCAATTGTTAGCTCCTTCGACGGTCAAATTGATGCTCACTGCGTATCCTAAATTGTGGTACGTAGCCTACGGTTTTTGGGTAAGCGATACTACGTTTGGAAGTAAAAAAATCCAATGTGCCGACCGTCAAGGGAGTATTTCGGGGAGCAATACGTCGTGGTTACACCTCATCAACGACAACCGAACGTTTATCATTTTCAGCAATACAGACGCTACCAAACTCTCCGACCTAAGAACCGAACTTGTAGAAGCTTCTTTGGGGAAATAACACCTTGAGTCATGTCTATTTATCAAACTCCCCTCCAGTTTGGGTACTTTTTTGCCTTGCTTTTTGCGGTTTTACTTGGTTGGCGCGGCTGGCGGGAAGAGCGACTTTCCGACAAATTGTTGGGTTTAGTGATGTTTTTTTTAGCCATGGAAATTCAGGATTATACCTTTGGGTTTTCGGGCATCAACATCCTTTGGGAAAAATACGATGGATTTCCGCGCTATTTCCACCTTGCGTTTGCTCCCACGATTTACTTCTACTTAAAAGCGCAGATTAACCGTGAGTTTCGCTTCAAAGCGAGCCATTTGTGGCATTATTTGCTGTATGCCATTTATTTTTTGGTCAACATCGTCGTGTTTGTTCAAGGGCCGCAAATGGTCAAAACCTTCCATAGTTCGGCCTTGTCGTACTGGCTGGGCTGGCTAGAAAGTTTGGCCATTTGGGGGTCTTACGTTTACTATTTTTATCAGTCTTTGCTTTTGTACCGAGAATACCGCCGTTGGGTGGAAACGCAATTTTCAGATACTGAAACAGTTAGCTTTGTTTGGCTGCGAAATTTTATTTATCTAATCATTGCGGGAGAGGTGTTTAAACTGGCTTGGCAAATCGCTGATATGGCGCTCAATAACTTACCTTTTGAGCAAGATTGGTGGTGGAATTTGTTTACGGTGGCCATCATCTGTTACGTGGGTATCATGGGGTACTCGCAGGCTCAGCCAGCCCGTTTATCGTACACCCCAGCCCCCGTGGAGGTTGGGGTAGAAGTAGCCAAAACTACAGAAGTATTGCCACTTAATTATGGTTCTTGGAAGCCCAAAATCGAAACTTTATTTGAAGAACAACGATTGTACTTACAGCCAGATTTATCGCTCAGCGACGTTGCCCAAAAACTGAAAACCAATACGTCGATTTTGTCGGCGGCTATCAATCAGAATTTTGGAAAAAACTTCAATGATTTTGTGAATCAATACCGCGTAGAAGAAGTAAAACGACAACTTAAAAACCCCGATAATGCGCATTTATCTTTGTTGGGAATAGCGTTAGAGTGCGGTTTTAATTCTAAATCAACTTTCAACCGCGCCTTCAAGAAATTTACGGGAAAAGCACCGAAGGAGTTTGAGTAGAAACAAAAGCGCTAGGCATGGTGTTGTACAAAAAATACTATTTCAAACGTATGCCTGCATTACCTACCATCAAACCCACCTCCATCGGTACCCGAGGGCTTTGGATTGCCTTCGTTGTACTGGCAATGTGGTTTGTTAGCTTAGCGTTTTTATTACATTACCCGTTTCACCTCACTAATCCGTTGGTGTATGTTTTCATATTGCTCCAAATGCACCTATATACAGGTTTGTTTATCACGGCGCATGACTCGATTCACGGGGTAGTAGTGCCTGAAAATAAGCGACTTAATTATTGGATTGGATTTGTGTGTGCGTCGCTTTTTGCGTTTAATAATTACAAAACACTTTCGGCCAAGCACCACCTTCACCATCGCCACGCGGCCACTCACGACGACCCCGATTACCACGACGGTCACCCCAATTTTTTTCTGTGGTTTGTGGCTTTTGCCAAAGAGTACATTTCGGTGGTTCAAATCATTCTCATGGCGGTCACGTACAATGTCTTGAAACTGTGGTTTCCGTGGGAAAATTTGGTTGCATTTTGGATGATTCCTGCCGTATTGAGTACCTTTCAGCTGTTTTATTTTGGAACGTATTTGCCGCACCGTGGCGAGCACGAAAACCCGCCCCACAACGCCCGTAGTCAGAAACTGAACCACGTATGGGCGTTTTTGAGCTGCTATTTTTTTGGGTATCATTTTGAACACCACGCGTATCCGTACTTACCTTGGTGGCGTTTGCCCGAAGCACGCGAGCGTGTGGAAGCGGAAAGAAAATAGCATTTTCCATTCCTGAGAAATTTTTTGCTAATTGCTTTTTAACAAGGTTTTGAGAAACCTTGGGCGTCGGTTTTGAGAAACCGCCGACACTTGTGCTGTCGGTTTCTCAAAACCGACGATTTGCGTGTTTTCAGTTTCTCAAAACCGACGATTTACGTGTTTTCAGTTTCTCAAAACCGACGATTTGTGTGTTTTCGGTTTCTCAAAACTGAAAAAAGCGGTTGCTCCCAACCGCGTGCATTGTTAACTTGCTTTAAATGGGAAATAAAACAGCATTAGTGAGCCAATGGTGGCTGATTGCTACGGTGGTACTACTCAAACTCCGTGCGGATGCTTCCTATTTTCTTACCCCCGATTCGTATCACTATCTCCACGCCGCTCAAAGTTTACTTGATGGCAAAGGGTACCGCATTTTTTTTGAAGGACAGGATACTTTTTGTGCGATTTGGCCTGTGGGGTACGCAGCGTCGATAGCGGGAGTGGCGTGGCTTACGGGTTTTTCACTGGAAATAGCGTCAAAATGGGTGAATTTGCTGGCCTTAGCGGGCTGTTTTTGGTTGATATACAGTCGGTTTCGAGAAAGGGCGTGGTTTGTTTCGTTGGCGTTTGGAGCGTCATCGCTGGTGCAAGTGTATGCCAATACATGGTCCGAAACTCTTTTTTTGTTTTTTGTGGTAGGGTTTACAACACAAGGGATTGATTCAGAAAAAGGAGCTTTTTGGGCAATCGGAGCGTTTTTGAGTCGGTATGCTGCCGTCTTTTTGGCGTTTGTGTTATTGTTTCAGCGTAAGTTTAAAGCTTCTTTGTATTATTTACTTTTTGTAGCGGGTTATCTACTTTTTAATTATTCCCAAACCCAAACTTTCACGGGCGGGCATGGCTTTTGGCCAAAAGAACCGTTTGGCCTGAGACTTTGGCGAGGGCTGTGCGGGTTGGGGGAGGAGTTGCTGTTTTTTGCCGTGCGCGATTGGGATTTAAAAAATGCGGTTATAAACGATGCTACAAAGTGGTTGATTTACAGCACTGCCGTTGTACAATTTTTAATGATTGGGTTGATAATGAGGGTGTTTTGGAAGTGGGTGAAGGAGAACGAATTAGGTGTTTACAGCATGACAAAAAAGGTGACAAAAAATTTATTTTTTCGGGTAGCTATCGGTTATTTAGTTTTTACGATTGGTATTTATCTTACTGATGCTTCGGTCGAAAGCTTGTATTTTCGGCGCTTGGCACCCGCTTCGTTGCTGCTTATATTAGGGCTTTTGACGTGGGTTTCTTCACAAAAATCGTTGTTTGAGCGTACCAAATGGTATTTTGTGATTTTCTTTGCGCTTTCAATCGTCCATGCTTTTCCTAAAAACTAACCATGTCTTCTCACCACGTTGTCCGAGAAAAACAAGAACCCGCGTTGCTGATTGCCAACGGCGAAGGGTGTAGCTTTGAATTGATGGGGCAACTGCTCGAATGGTCGCCGTTTGTCGTGGTGCTCGACCATGCCATTCATCGGGTACTGGATTTGGGGATAAAAGTGGATGTGCTTTTGGGTGATTTTGACCGAAATGTTGATTTAGAGGAAATTCACGCTCGACAATATCCCTTGGAAATTGTTCACACGCCCGACCAAGACAAAACAGATCTTGAAAAAGGCATTGAATTTTTGATAGAACGTGGTTTTCCAGCCGTGAATATCGTGTGGGCAACGGGCCGCCGCGCTGATCATAGCTTGACCAACATGACCAACATTGTACGGTATAAAAACCAAATCAAAGCGGTGATGCTCGACGATTATTCCAAGATTTTTCCGTTGGTAGGAACATTTGAAAAATGGTACGCCGCCGAAACCCCCATTTCGCTAGTGCCTGTGGGTACGGTGACAGGAATCACGACCGAAGGACTAAAATATAATCTCCACAATGACGCTCTTGTGCTGGGCTACCGAAGTGGCAACAGCAACGAATCGGCCACCGATGGATTTGTGAAAATCTCGGCTCAATCGGGCGATTTATTGATTATGGAGTGCTGGGATTAATGGTGCGCAGAGTTTTGAGTTTACTGTTTATAGTTGTTACTTTTGAGAAAATAAATGTTTCCCATGACTGCTTTAGATACACCACGGAAAGTGCGAAAAACCCCAAGGAATGTTCCTGAAGCCTTGATTTACGAAATCATGGACGGAAAACCTGTGTATTATAAGGGGTATCGTGAGGTTTTAGCGGGGAACAAAACAATTGCTGAAATTATGGGGTCGAGCAGCTTGCAGGCATTGATTGTGTTCTATTTGACGGTTTTCATTGGGAAATTTATTGATGAAGATAACTATACGGTGTTGACAAGTGAAGCTGGGTTGCACATTGATCATAAAAACAATTTGGCCAACGATATTGCCATTTTTGAACAGTCAGTTTTGACACCTGATAAAATCTCCAGAAAATATGCCAATGTGCCGCCTACCATTGTTTTTGAAATAGATATCGATGCGGATGTTGAAGACATGACAGAGACGGGCTATATTTATAAAAAAACACAAAAACTCCTCACTTTTGGCGTTCAAAAAGTGTTCTGGATATTGACGGAAGCTCAGGTGGTAATGGTCGCAACGGCCGAACATATTGAGACTTTTGATTGGAACCGTGATATTGAATTGATGGACGGACAATCGTTCAACATAGGAGCTTATCTGATAAAAAAAGGCGTAACGCTTAGCTAATTTCTTCTTTTACAATGCCCATCATTACCCACATCGAGGTTTATAAGTTTAATATTCCGCTGCAAGCGCCAGTCACTATCGCGATTGGAACGATTGAGGAAGCTCGTAATATTTTGGTCAAAATTCATACGTCGGATGGCGTGTACGGAACGGGCGAAGGCGCACCGTTTTGGATGATTGTGGGCGAAACGCAAGCAACGGTGTATGCGGCTTCGCTTGATTTGGCAAAACTATTGATTGGTAAAAATCCCTTGGATTTGGAGGGCTGTATCGGGGCAATGGAGCGGTATTTAGCGGCTAATCCTACGGCGAAAAGTGCGTTTGACATGGCTTTGTACGACCTTGCGGCCAAGTACGCCACTATGCCATTGTACCAGTTTTTGGGAGGGAGTAACCGCCCGATTGCCACCGACGAAACTATTTACATCGCTTCGCCCGAAGTCATGGCTGCCGACGCGATTAAAATTAAAGAACGAGGCGCCGACGCAATTAAGGTCAAGCTAGGAACCAATGCCACCGACGATATTAAGCGCATTGCGGCGATACGAACAGCGATTGGTGACGAAATTCCGATTCGGACGGATGCCAACCAAGGTTGGGATTATGTAAGCGCGTTGAAGGTATTAAATACTATTGCTGACTGGAACGTTGAGTATTGCGAGCAGCCCGTGAAGCATTGGGACTATGCACACATGGCGCGGCTTCGCCAACACGCACGCGTACCGATTTGCGCCGATGAGTCGTTGTTTTCACCCCAAGACGCGGTGAAGTTGGTGGCTCAAGAGGCCGTTGATTACTTCAATATCAAACTTTCTAAGAGTGGAGGTTTGCGCAATGCCGTAAAAATCAATGCAATTGCCGAAGGGGCGGGTATTCGGTGTATGATTGGATGTATGTCGGAGTCGCGGTTGGGGATTTCGGCCAATGCGCATTTTGCATCGGCCCTGCACAATGTCGTTTTTTACGATTTAGATTCACCCTTCGAGCACGCCCAAGATCCTGTACTGGGTGGTATTGCCTATCAAAACCATTACCAAGTGATTATTCCCGACGCCCCAGGACACGGAGCTGATGTGGATTTGGCTTATTTACAGAAAATGGAGTCGTTTGTGGTGAAGTAGGTTTTTAGGTTGGGTTGTGATCAGCCCTCTGCACGATAGGCTTTTGAGTACCTCTCATACCCGAATCTACGCCCTTATTAGGCTTGGTTGCGAAACTGTGCGGGAGTGTTTCCTGTGTTTCGTTTGAAAGCTGTATGAAAAGCGGAAGTAGAATTGTAACCGACGCGCTCGGCTATTTCGTCGATTTTGAGGTGGGACAAAGCAGGGTCGGCGAGTAGGCGTTTCGCTTCCTCGACGCGATGATAAGCCAACCAATCAAAAAAACTTTGTTGAAGTCGGTCGTTGAGTACCTGCGACAAATGATGCTGAGACACGGATAAGCGTTGAGCGAGCTTAGGCAGAGTAAAATCATTGTCAGTGTAAGGCTTTTCGGTTTCGAGTAGCTGTTGTAATTTTTGCAAAATCAGCGTTCCGTGGTCTTCCGATAACGACGATTTTTCATACTTCTTTTTGGGTTCGTTGTCAGCGCTTTCTACCTGAAATAAGCTAGAATGACTCACTACAAGGTAACTCGTGACATAGACATAAAATGTTATCCAACTCCCTAATAGATAGTCGCCTAAGTCTTCTTCAAACGTTAATTTTACTCCAATAAACACGAATGGAAATAAGCACGACAACAGTGTGAGGTTGCGAAGCGGTGTAAGGAGCGGAGTAGGTGTTAGGGTGAAAAAATTGAGTTGATTTTGGCGAAAACTACGGATTATTTCTCGCAATGACAACCCAATGTACAGCAATATACTTACCAATGTAAAGTCGTTGACGTGTTCGCGAATGTGCAAAGGATCCTCGGAATGCCATAAGCTAACGTCACGAAAAGGCAAGTCAGGATGCCACGCGTCGAGGTACGAATTGTACTTGTAATCAAGGGGTTGATGCTGCCAAAATACGGAATAAATACACCAAAAAATAAAAGGAGCAAGGTGCCAACCGTAACGATGCGGAAGCCGCCCGTGGAGTCGAGCGTAAACGAAGAAGAAAGGTAAAAGAGCTAATAAAAAGTTGGTTGGTTCGGCGAAATTATCAGCCCAAAGGGTTTGAAACTGGTAGTTGGTATAACACAAAAATACCTCTAAAATCGCCGCTGAAAATGCCAGCATTTTCCAGCCCATCATCCGATTGGCAAGAGATTTTGCCCGCTGCCCCGTCAGTAAAAGTCCTCCCAGTAAGAGTCCCTGAACGACGCCGAGCAGAATGGTAATGGCAAAAAAATCGATGCGGATGGGCATAATGAGGGAAGAAGGGTTAAGGGCAGGGGGCATAGGGACAGCAAAAAGTTGAAGTTTTCCCTATGCCCCCTGCCCTCTGCTACTTTATCTCCAACGCTTATATTGATTAATCAAGCCATTGGTACTGCTATCGTGCGATTCGATAGGCCAGTCGTTTTGGAGTTCTGGATAAATCTTGTTGGCGAGTTGCTTACCTAATTCTACGCCCCATTGGTCGAAGCTGAAAATGTTCCAAATCACACCTTGGACGAAGATTTTGTGCTCATACATGGCAATCAAGCTTCCCAAAACGCGGGGGGTGATTTTTTTGACTAAAATCGAGTTGGTAGGACGGTTTCCTTCGAATACTTTGAAAGGAGCAATCTTCGCAATTTCTTCGGCTGATTTTCCGCCTAATTCTGCCACCACTTCGTCCAACGTTTTACCATTCATCAACGCTTCAGTTTGGGCGAAGAAGTTTGATAACAACATTTTATGGTGTTCGCCGATTGGGTTATGGCTCAACGCTGGCGCAATAAAATCGGCAGGAATCAGCTTGGTACCTTGGTGAATCAATTGATAAAACGCGTGTTGTCCGTTGGTGCCAGGTTCTCCCCAAATAATAGGCCCCGTTTGGTAATCAACGGCCCCGCCGTTGCGACTTACGTACTTCCCGTTCGATTCCATGTCACCTTGTTGGAAATAGGCCGCAAAGCGGTGCATGTATTGGTCGTATGGCAAAATAGCGTGCGTGTCAGCCCCGAAGAAATTGTTGTACCAAATGCCCAAAAGTGCTAAAACGACAGGAACGTTTTTCTCAAAACGGGCCGAACGGAAGTGGTTGTCCATATCGTGCGCCCCCGCTAACAGCTGCTCGAAGTTTTGGAAACCAATGTAGCAGGAAATCGACAAGCCGATGGCTGACCACAACGAGTAACGTCCACCTACCCAATCCCAAAAACCAAACATATTGGCAGGGTCAATGCCGAATTTTTCTACTTCGGTACGATTGGTTGAAATCGCTACGAAGTGCTTGGCGACGTGGGCGCTGTCTTTCGCAGTTTCCAAAAACCAACGACGCGCCGAATGGGCGTTGGCCATCGTTTCTTGGGTCGTAAACGTTTTTGACGCAATCATGAACAAAGTCGTCTCAGGATTGAGCTTTGCGACTGCTTCGGCAATGTGGGTACCGTCCACGTTCGATACAAAATGAACATTAAGTCCTTTTTTACCGTACGATTTGAGGGCTTCGGTGACCATTACTGGGCCGAGGTCAGAGCCTCCGATGCCAATATTTACAATGTCAGTGATTTTTTTTCCAGTAAAGCCTTTCCATTCGCCGCCGCGAACTTTCTCCGAAAAACCTTTCATTTTGTCCAACACTTCGTTGACGTCAGGCATTACATCTTTGCCGTCCACTTCGATAGGAGTATTTGAGCGGTTGCGGAGAGCTACGTGCAACACGGCACGATTTTCGGTGGCGTTGATTTTGTCGCCCGTAAACATTTTTTCAATGGCGTCCGAAAGTTGGCACTCGCGAGCAAGGTCGCACAAGTACGCCAACGTACGGCCATTGATGCGGTTTTTAGAGTAATCAACGACGATGTCACCCAAGCGCAACGAGAATTTTTTGAAGCGGTTAGGGTCTTCGGCAAACAATTCTTTTAAATGTTTCTTGCTGATACTCTTGTGGTGAGTTTTGAGTTTGCGGTAGGCAGCCGTCTGGTCAAAAGGAATGGCTTGTAACATCTGTCTAAATAGTTTTATGAACACGCAAAAGTAGGGAATACGCCCACTTTCTCAAAGAAATGAGGGGTTTAGGGCATAAAAAGGTAGAATCCATGACTTGTTTGGGGAAATTTATGAATACGATATACTAAGCAAGGGATAAAAGTCTCGGAGAGACGCAACGTTTGTAGACTAATATCATGGATTGATATATAATTTTTCTTTATATTTGTTTTGTTACAAACCTCTCTCAAACTACAGCCATGCGTACCCTTTTCTTCTGCTTCTGTTTGACTCTTGGCCTCGCCACTTTTTCACAAAACGTCTCGATTCGAGGAAAAATCAAAAATCCTGTGTCACGGAATATCAGCATTTATATCTATCCGTTTGCCGAAAAAAGTCAATCAAGTGAGGTGTTATTGGATGAAAACGATGAGTTTGAAGTAACGACTACACTCAATGACATCGCCTACCTTTACTGTGACTTTGATAAAAATAAAGAAGAGAATCTGATTTTTATCCTTGAGCCTAATGATTCTATCTTGATGAATTTTGAAGCAAGAGACTTCTGGAAAACGGCCAGTTTTAAAGGTAATGTCGCTTCAAAATTTGAGTATTATAAAGAAGATTACATTAAAACCTTCATTCAGTCGGACTGGAAAAATATTACCTCTAAGAAGTTAGGTTTTTCTGCCTTGTTTTTTAAAAAATTGATGGAGGTAGAGGGTATGAAAATGAGGGTGTTAGATAAATATAAGAGTAAAACAAGCTCGACTTTTTATACCCTTTGCCAAGCTGATATAAAATCTACGATAAACCGAAAAATATTACCTGATATTTATCAAAGAGCTCAAAAACTGAAAATACCGCTGGACGCTAAGCTTATCCCTGCTTTATATCGCCAAAGAGTAATTGAAATCAACCCTCCTCAGAATGAAACAACCGCTAAGTCTGAGCAATACCCAAATAATGTTTTGTACATGACTGCGCTGACTTACCCTGATAAAAAGTATGATATTGAGCACGTAGATGATTACTTTCAAGCCCACAAATCGCGATTTCACCCTGCTTTCGTTGAGGTTTTAAGTGCGGAGAACCTAAAAGAGGAAATTGGATACAAAGGTGTTAATGCGGAGGTCGTTAGTAAGGTGAAAAAATTTGAGAGCGATTATCCCAACAGCCGTTTTTTGCCTCTTATTAAAGAAAAACTTATAAACAAAGAAGAAACCTTTGCCATTGGTAAACCTGCTTTGCCCTTTTCACTCCGAGATACCGCAGGGCGTACGGTGCAGCTGGCTGATTTCAAAGGAAAAGTGGTTTATCTTGACTTCTGGGCGAGTTGGTGCGGGCCTTGCATTGCTGAAATGACGCCAGCAAAGAAGATAAAAAATCACTTCAAAGACCAAGCTGATTTGGTATTCCTGTACATTTCATTGGATAAGAAAGAGAGTGATTGGCGCAAAGCCATTGCTAAGTACCAAATTGGCGGTACTCATCTGCGGGATGACATCACAGCGAAAGAAAGCGTGGCCAATATCTATGATGCAGGCTCGATTCCGTCTTCTTTCATTATTGGCAGAGATAACACCTTCCACGCTATTCAGCCTCCAGCACCCAGCAAAAATGATGGAAAGGATTTGATAAAAATGTTAGAAGAAGCCTTGCGGCACTAATCGTCGCGTTTGGGGCATTTTTTGCAGTGTTTGCCCTTTTTCTTGTACGCTTTACAGCATTTCTTTAGATCGCAAGCAAAGGCACAGCCCATAAAGGCGTTGGGCTGGAAAAACTTTTCTTCAACGCTTGAAAGTGTGCAAGTCGAGACTTCTACAGGAATCATGGTGGACGTTCTATGGTTTCAAATATGTACGCAAAATTAGTTTATTTAGATTAATTACAAATAAAATTTTTTGATTATTTTTATTCTAATACCCGAAAATGGCTTCAGGAGCCTAAAAACCCACCAAAAAGATTGCGAACATAGCGTTTCAATTCCGTTCTTTGTGGTCTATAACCAACAGAAAGTATGAAAATCAATTACTTGCTAACACCACTAGTCCTTTTTGCAACAGTTGTGCTTGCGCAAACTGGCGACGAAAAGCATCTTACCAACATAAAACAACTCACTTTTGGGGGCGACAACGCCGAAGCGTATTTTAGTTTTGATAGTAAATACGTCAGTTTTCAGTCGAATAACCCTAAATGGGGTTTGCAGTGCGACCAGATTTTTTATTTGGATGTCACAAAAGGTTTAAAAAATCCCGATGAGCGTCCGCAGTTTATCAGTACGGGAAAAGGCCGCACGACGTGTTCGTATTTTATGCCCGACGGCAAACACATTTTGTTTGGTAGTACCCACCTAGCCAACGATTCTTGTCCGCCACCGATCAAACCGTACCTCAACAAATACCTTTGGGCGGTGTATGATACGTACGACATTTTTGTGTCAGATTTGAAAGGGAAAGTCGTAAAACAATTGACTACGGAGAAAGGCTACGACGCCGAAGCGACGATTTCACCCAAAGGCGATAAAATTGTTTTTACATCAACCCGTAATGGTGACCTCGATTTGTACATTATGGATATTGATGGCAAAAATGTAAAACAAATTACCCATCAACTTGGGTACGATGGCGGTGCGTTTTTCTCGCCTGATGGCAAAAAACTTGTTTTTCGTTCGTCAAGACCTAAAACAGACGAAGAAGTTGCCGAATATAAAAAATTGCTTTCGATGGGATTGGTAGCGCCGACCGACATGGAGATTTATACGTGCAACGTGGATGGTTCGGACCTACGACAAATCACAAAACTCGGTAAAGCCAACTGGGCGCCGTATTTTACCCCGAAAGGTGATAAAATTATCTTCTCTTCGAACCACCATTCACAGCGGGGATACGACTTTCAATTGTACCTTATCAACCTTGACGGAACGGGGCTAGAGCGCGTAACCAATAACAGTATTTTTAACGCCTTTCCAATGTTTTCGTATGATGGTAAGAAACTGATTTTTAGCTCTAATCGTAACAACGCCCCAGGCTCTCGTGATACCAATTTGTTTATCGCCGACTGGGTAGATTAACGATTTATCTCACACACTTCGTGGATTAGGTCGCTTTTAATCTAATCCACGAAGTGTTTTTTTACTTCATATACGGCAGCGAGGGAAGAGGCTGCGCCAGTAAATCGTTGTCCCATGCTTGCCGAATCAATTGGCTTCTTTCTGGGTATTTTGTTGATTTACAGCCCAATAACACACATTGTGCTTCACCTGCAAATACGGGCAAAGTAGGGCATCCTCCTACCAAACTACTACCAAGGTAAGGATGGGTACTCAATGCAATCAACCACACATCTTTCTTCACCTGTTGATATACCCATTCAAATTCTTCTGCCGATAGTGGCCCGTCGAAGGTAGTAATGCTTTGTAAAGCGTTAAATTTATAGCTAGGTAAAGGTGTTGATTTTATGGTCGTTAGAAATGCTGCCGTGCAGCCGAAATGATTGATTTTGTTTTTGTCGATACTCTCCCAAAGTGACCCTTTTGAGCCGTGAACGGGGGCGTCATAAAAGACAGGAATAGCACCCGTGAGCAGCGTACTCAGTGAAAATTGCCACGTAATTGAAGAGGAGGAGTCGTGCCATAAAACGCGGTCGCCTTGCTTGAAATTTTGATGGATGGTCAACAACCGCAGATGTTCAAGCAATGTGCCTCCTGTGCTGTGGGTAACGGGGGTAAACGACGGAAATGATACCCAAAGTGGGTGCCCAAATGGGACGTGAGTAAATTCCAACAAGGTGGAAGGCGTTTTGAGAACCGACGTCCATGTTTCTGCGTGAAGTTCGTCTTCTCCTGTGGGCGTTACCCAAACGGTTTTGGTGGTACTTTTAAACGTTGCCGAAGAATGAACAAAAACGACCTTAGGCGAAAGCGTTCTTGCACGGTCGCTGAGGATTTTAGCATCCGTTTCTGGGGAAAAAATCGACCAAATAGCTCCAATAGCATGGGTGGCCAAAAATGCCACTACCGATTGGGGGGTATTGGGTAAAATTCCCATGACATGGTCGCCTTTAGAAACACCGACCTGTCGCAAATACGCCGCAACCGAGGCTACCTGTTTTTCTAAATCACGCCAGGAAAACTCCCGCAGCGGCTCACCTTCTGTTTGGTAGAAAAAAGCAGGCTTGTTGCTGTTTTTATGACGAAAGATGTGTTCGGCATAGTTGATAGTCGAGCCCGTAAACCATTGGGTTTTGGCTAGTTCTTTTTTGTCCGTCACGACAACATCCCAGTACAAACTGTGGGTTTTGACGTCACAAAACGACCAAATACATTCCCAAAAATCCTCTATGTCGGTCACCGACCAATCCCACAAGTCATGGTAATCTCGAAAATAGAGGCCTTTTTTGACAAATAACCAGTTTTGAAATTTCTTTAGGTTGGACTGCTCCACCATCGAACGCGAAGGAGCCCAAAGGGGTTTGAGTGGTACACGATCTAGTATCACGGCACAAAAAAGTTAATAGGTTGGATGGCTAGATGTTTAAACGACCAAAATCATTTTTTTGAGATATATTTCTTTAAAAAAACATCTTGACTTAATTTTTTGTACCTTTGTGAGCCTGATTATCAGGAGATTTGGGGTGGCAGCGTTGCCGCCAAATTTTTAGTTACATAATTCACTTTTTACAGTAGTGATACTGCAAATCCAATGAAAAAAGACAATAAAGGCGCTGGCAAATCGCCATTCTACAGTAAATTCGTAAAGTCGAATCAATCTTCAGAAAATTTTGACAACTCTCCCGAACCAAGACGTTCAAGACCTCGCGTAGAAAAATCTTTCGACAAAAAGCCCAACGACAATCCTCGTCGTGAGCGTAGTTTTGAAAAACGTACCGACAAACCTACCTTCAAAAAGCCATTCGAAAACCGCGAAGAGCGCGGCAGCGAACGCCGATTTGACAAACCATTTGAAAAGCGTGGTGAACGTAGTTTTGACAAGCCCGCTTTCAAAAAGCCATTTGAAAATCGTGAAGAGCGCGGCGGCGAACGCCGATTTGACAAACCGTTTGAAAAGCGCGGCGAGCGTAGCTTTGACAAGCCTGCTTTCAAAAAGCCATTCGAAAACCGTGAAGAGCGCGGTGGTGAACGTCGATTTGACAAACCGTTTGAAAAGCGCGGCGAGCGTAGTTTTGACAAGCCTGCTTTCAAAAAGCCATTCGAAAACCGTGAAGAGCGCGGCGGCGAACGCCGATTTGACAAACCGTTTGAAAAGCGCGGCGAGCGTAGCTTTGACAAGCCTGCTTTCAAAAAGCCATTCGAAAACCGTGAAGAACGTGGTGAACGCAGTTTTGATAAACCATTTGAAAAGCGTACGCGTACCAATGAGTCGGGTGACAAGCCCGAAAAACGTAGTCGCGCCGAGGACGGTATGCGCCGTCGGGTAGGAGAGTACACTGAGGCACCTCGTTACGATTTTCGCAAGGCAGAAGAAAAATACATAAAGAAAGAAAGTGAAGGACAGAAAGATGGCACGATCCGTCTTAATAAATACATTGCCAACGCTGGCCTCTGCTCGCGTCGCGAAGCCGATGGGCTGATTGAAACGGGGCAAATTACGGTCAACGGAAAGGTTATCAACGAGCTAGGGTACAAAGTGAATCCTGGTGATATTGTGAAGTACGGTAACCGTATCTTGAACCCAGAGAAAATGGTGTATATTTTGGTCAATAAACCAAAAGACTACATTACGACTACCGATGACCCAGAAGGACGCCATACCGTGATGGAGCTCATTTCGGGAGCGTGTCAAGAACGAATATATCCTGTTGGGCGCTTAGACCGTAATACTACAGGTTTGTTGTTATTGACGAACGACGGCGAATTGGCCGAAAAGTTGATGCACCCATCCAACGAAATCAACAAGATTTATCAAGTAGAATTAGATAAACCTATCACGACTGATGATTTTGAGAAAATTAACGAAGGATTGGAGCTAGAAGATGGATTTATCAAGCCCGACGATTTAGCCCTCGTTACGCCCGATGCTATGGTGGTAGGTATTGAGATTCACAGTGGCCGTAACCGTATTGTGCGTCGTATTTTTGAAAGCCTTGGGTATGAGGTAACCAAACTCGACCGTACTGTGTATGCAGGTCTCAACAAAAAAGACCTTCCACGTGGTAAATGGCGTTTCTTAAACGAAAAAGAAGTAGTGCGTTTGAAATACTTAGTGTAGGACGAAGAATAAAAACTAACAAAAAAAGGCTGCGGAAACGCAGCCTTTTTTTGTTGAAGTAGCTCACGCTTTCTTCAGAATACCTTTCTCAACGTTTTCATTAAGTACATTTTCGGCATAGTTCCAGATGGTGGTAGAACCCGCTTTAATGACCGATTTCTTTTGATAGACTTTTTCATAAGGAACGTCAAATTCTGCCCAAGTTCCTCCGTTGTTGGAGGTATTTTGGAGCAGAGGCTCTAAACGATCCATGGAACGGGCAAATTTGGCTTCTTTGGTTTCTCCTGCCTCAAATTCTTCCCAAATGGCAATCAATTCGTCGGCTTGGGTTTGGGGAAGCATCCCAAAAATCCGTTGAGCGGCCAGCCTTTCTTCGTCCGTATTTGAATGATTTTTCTGGGTATCATAGATAAAGGTATCGCCCGCGTCAATCTCGACAATGTCGTGAATCAGTACCATTTTAACCACTTTCAGTACATCAACAGGCTCGTTGGCGTGTTCGGCTAAAACGATGGCCATCACGGCCAAATGCCAACTGTGTTCGGCGTCGTTTTCGGGTCGGTCGCTATTGAGTAGTTTGGTTTTGCGTTGGATGTATTTGAGTTTATCAATCTCTTTTATGAACTCAATTTGCTGTAATAGGGTGTCAGAAATCATCTTGTGAATGAGGTGTGTTTTTAATCAACAAAGGTTTCCTTAATGACGTTTTTTACTTGGGTAATTTCACTAGCCGAGAGTGTTTCAAACCGTTTCACTATTCGTAATCGGTCGATTGTGCGCACTTGGTCAATGGCAATCCAACCTTTGGTTGTTGGATGATTTATCTGTACCCTGGTAGGGTAAGGTTTTGAACTACTGGTGAGTGGAGCGACGACAATCGTTTGTAAGTATTTATTCATTTCATTGGGAGAAAGAACAACGCACGGACGAGTTTTCTTCATTTCGCTACCTAGGGTAGGATCAAGATTTACTAATACAATATCGTATTGATTTATTGATTCCATTCTTCAAAGGTTTCGTCTTCAAACACATCATCCATCATGAGCTGGTCATCGCCATTTTCGTGCATTTGTTTGAAAGCTTCTTCCCAGCCTTTTCTGGGCTCAGGTTTGGGTTTTAAGATCATGTAGCCTTGCTCAAGAACTAGCTCAATTTTGTCACTGATACTATATTTCTCAAGAATACTTTTCGGCAAACGAATGCCTCTGGAGTTGCCAATAGTTATGACTGAAAGTTCCATAAGTTGGTGTTTTGTTATTACAAAGTAATTACAAAATGCCAACTCATGCAAGCCATTTATTGAAAATGTTGTTCTAAAATGAAGAAAAAAAGGGTAAAGGCCATCCAAAAGCCCCGATCGGGATTTGGGGGGATTTGATTCATTTTTCTACTAAGAGGTAGCTCCTCTGGAGCAATGAATAGCCACTCTATATTTTAATGCCTTCAACCTGTTTCCACACTTCCAACCCTGACAAAAACGCCCCTTCCACATTACCGATGCCAAAAGCATCACCTGCCAAATAAATAGGGGCGTGTTGGAGCTTATAAAAAGAATGGGAGTGGCGTTGGCGGGCGAGGCTGTAACGCCAACGGTGTACTTGTACTTGCTCGATGGATTCAGGGGCAATCCAATCGCGGACAGAGGCCAGTAAGTCTTTGCCTACTTCTTGTAAATTGTCTTCAAAGTAAGCTTGACTGTAATCGGCGGAAGCGTGCAAAGTCACCGAAGGAACTGAAGAAATGCCTTTTTGGAAGTTATCGGCTATCCACGCTACGGGTTGGTTTTCCAAAAGTAATCCACCTCCTTCAATCGTGGTAGGAGTTTTCAACGTAGCCAAAACGGCAATGCAAGGGTCGTATTCGATCGAATCAAAAACGCGTTGGTCGTCATCGGTTAAGGTTGTGCCTGAACGTTGAAAAAGCTCAACTGCTTGTGGAATAGGAGCTGTTGAAATTAGTACGTCGTAGTCATATTGGTTGCCTGATTCAGTTTCAACTGACTGAGGATGAATACGGATGACTTTTTCGTTTAATTGGATGTTGAGCGAAGCAGCCATAAATTTGGGAATGGTATTCATCCCTGCTGTGCCGATATACCGTACATTTTCTCGTTGAGGAACTTGCCATTCAGAAATGACTTTTTTAGCAATGAGTTCATCAATAAAAAGACGAAATTCGGGAGATTTGACCGAAAAATATTGCGCGCCGTGGTCAGCTTTGGCAAGCTCAATTTTACGGGTTGACATGCGCCCGCCTACCCCGTGCCCTTTGTCGAGCAGCGTTACTTCGTGGCCATTTTGAGTCAAAAGTCGGGCAGCCGATAACCCTGCCATTCCTGCGCCAATGATGAGAATTTTCAACGGTATTGGAGTTAATTTGGTGGTTCAATTTTATTTTTAAAATTAACCTTCTTTCGGAGGCAGTTGTTTGCAGTTTCAATGCTTTTCAACTTCTTTGTGGACTAAACGATTAAATAGATTTGTAATGAAATCACCTGCACAATGTGAAAATATGGTCGAAATACGCACGGAAATTGATGCGTTGGACCGTGAAATTATTCGACTGATTGGCCAACGGTTTGGGTATGTTAAAGCAGCCTCAAAATTCAAAACTTCCGAGACGAGTGTTAAGGCACCCGAACGTTTCAAAGCCATGCTTGTTCAGCGAAGAACGTGGGCGGAAGAAGAGGGTATTCATCCAGATGCCATCGAAAAAATATACACCGATTTGGTGAATTACTTTATTGAAGAGGAGATGAACCATTGGAAAAATCAACAACCGACCTAGCCAAGTCACGGAATATCCTCATCGCTTGCTTCGGCTTTTACCCCGAAACCCACGGCGTAGCTGAAGTAGCGTACCGTCATGCGTTGGGTTTGTACCAATTGGGCTATCAAGTTACGGTCATTACCCGTGGGAAGTCGTCAATTAAGCTCCCTTTTGAAGTGGTGTATGTGGAACGAAAGTCTCACTATCATCAATTTATAAGAGAAAGTGCCGCCGAAGTGATATTTGTTCACGGGTGGAGCAATTGGGCTTCGGAATGGATAATAGAGATACTACCTCTACGAGCGAAAGTAGTGATGATCAGTCATGGAACCAACTTCAATGTCTGTTTGGGAGGTTGGAGAGGAATCCTATGGTGGCTTCGTCAACGAAAAGAAGCGTGGAGTTTTGATAAAAAAATGAGGCTATTTGACCATTATGTATTCCTTTCTTCTTGGGAAGATACCCAGCGTATGTCGGATGTCGTGTGGGCAAAAAAATACGGAACGGCTCCCTTTTCGGTGATTCCTAACGGCGCACGACCCGCGTTTATGGTGCCTACTCACCGAAATTTTCTAAACGAAAAAGGAATACAAGCAAATCGCGTACTGTTGTGTGTTTCCAACTACGAACCTTCAAAGGGGCAGAGAGAACTTGTGCAATGGTTTTGTGAAATGAAACTACCCAATACAGTATTAGTGTTGATTGGGAGCACTTTTAACCGCTTTTCAGACCGCCTCAAGCGACTTGTTGGTAAGGAATGGAATCAAACGTTTTTTTTGTTTGAACAACAAACCGAAGCCGAGATTCATGCCGCATATAGCTGTGCTGATGTGTTTGTTACGGCTACATACACCGAAGTTCAGCCGCTGATGCTCCTTGATGCTATGGCCAAAGGTTTACCATTCTTGAGCCGAAAAGTGGGGGTGATTTCTACTCTTTCAGGTGGAGTTTGTTTTGAAAATAAAGCAAGCTTTCAGTTGAAATTATATCAACTTTTAGAAGATGATCAGTTGAGAGAACGCCTTGGGGCAGAGGGAAAGAACGTCGCAAAAAAACTGTACCATTGGGATGTAATTGCGCTAAAATATTCTCAATTAGTATGCAAAATCCTAGATGATCAACTGTGACTAAACGTAGACAGGCTAGTCAAAGCCTAAAATAAGTACGGCTATGATTATCGTAAAATTAAGCGGTGGTTTGGGTAATCAGTTGTTCCAATACGCGTTGGGGCGACAGTTGGCGGTGTTGAACCAAACTGAACTCAAATTAGATGTATCACAGTTGGGTAGCTCGCTGTTTGGAACGCCACGCTCGTATGCGTTAGATGTGTTTTCCATCAACGCATCAGTGGCCACCAACCGCGAAATCAGTGAGCTTGTGGGGTCTTCTTTTTCAATGTTGGGGCGTTTGGGAGCTATTTCTCCCTTCTACCAGCGGGAACCCCATTTTCATTTTTCTCCGCTTATACTTCGTTTGCGGGGCGACTTATATTTTGATGGGTATTGGCAATCAGAACGTTATTTTAGGCCCATTGCTTCTCTTGTAAAACAGGAATTAAAGCTACAAAATACGGTTCTTTCGCGTTTTCAAATGTGGCAAAACTTGATTCAAACCAGTGAATCGGTGAGCATACACGTACGTCGCGGTGATTATACGCTACTTTCGAGGGCCAATCGTTTTTTGCGTCCTTGTGGGTTGGATTATTACCAAAAGGCGGCTTCCATCCTTTTACCTCAACTTCAACAGCCTACTTTTTTTGTTTTTTCGGACGACCCCGTTTGGGCCAAAACTCACCTGCATTTTCCTGTTCCGACGCACTACGTAATGGGAAATTCGGCGGTGGAAGACTTGGTGCTCATCTCGCAGTGTCAACATCACATCATTGCAAATAGTACGTTCAGTTGGTGGGGGGCGTGGTTGGCTGCTTTTCCACACAAAAAAATAATCGCTCCGCAGCAATGGTTTGCTACGGAGCGATTCAATACCAAGGACTTACTTCCCGACGACTGGGGCCGAGTGTAAGTTATATTTTATGCTTTGCCATGTATTGTAAATAATTTACAATGGCGTCTAACTCTTTGTCGTTCAAGTGGGTAACGGCAGGCATTTTGCATTCGTTGCGATACGACGAAGGTGCTTTCACAAACTGCTTGATGTGTTCGACTTTCCAATATTCGGTTACACTTTTGGGGTAATTCAGTTCTGGCCCCATTTTGCCGCCTACTTTATTGAGGGAGTGGCACGTCAAGCAATTGACCTTAAAGAGTTCAAAACCTTTTACCTGTGTATCATCGTCTTTAGGGAATAAAACTGCCAATTCTTTAGAAGCGGCTGAAAGGCTGATTTTGACCAGATTGTAAGGCCACTTGTAAGTAACATCTGAGCCAGGAACGTCGGTATAAACAATGTAGAAAGGGGCGATCTTCATCTCTCTGCCTTCTTTTGTGGGATTAATCCAATCTTGTCCTTGGGGAGCATCGACGTCGGCAACGGCTAAAAACGCTTTTTTACTCAATACTTTTTCCAACGCCATAGAGGGGTTATAACCGTCTTCACACTCAAAAACAATCTGCGTTTCGCTGCGGTTGAGGTTTTTGTAGGCGGGTAAAAATGTGTCTAAAATGGTTTGTAACGGAATGGCTTTGTACGTTTTCTTTTGGTGAAAAACAGGGTCGTCGGCTACAACAACGGTTTCGGGAGCGGGAAATTTGGCTTTTAAATCAGGCAAGAAAATGCTCATTGAATCCGCTTTCGCTACTACAGCGGTATCGGTGCTTGTGGTATCGCTTTTGCTTTGATTGTCTGATTGTTGCGAGCTGTTGCAAGCGGCCAGCGAAAGGGCGATTAGGCTAACGTAAAGAATGTTTTTCATAGCAGAAGAGGGGTTGATGTACGTATTTTTGTCGCGAGGTTTTGAGAAACCTCGTCTTCGGTTTTGAGAAACCGAAGGCACAAACGAAGTCACGTTTAAGCCTTTCCAAGTTTTGAAAGTGCTAACTAACAAAACTTGGAAAGGTTGTGAGCATTATTTAATCGTAGAAAAATCAGTGGCTTTCATGTAAACCGACTCTACTTTGTTGGCAAGTTTACCATTTACCTCCGACGCATCGCGTGCTTTTACCCAATCAGGATCAACTCTGAACGCATCAAACGCTTTTTTACCCGCTTCCTCGCTTGGGTGCGCCAAGATATAGACAAGCGTGTCATCTTTTCCGTTAACAGTCCAGTAAGCGACGTTGGTCATGCCGTGTTTTTTGAACAGTTTAAGCGTATGATTGCGAAAACGAGCCAACAAATCAGGCAATTTCCCTGGGTTGGTCGTGTAGGTACGAAGCTCAAATACACGCTCTTTTTTGCTTTTTGAAGACTTGATTTTGGGTGAAAAATCGGTGGCGTCCATAAAAATGCTTTCTACTTTCGACACAATTTTTCCACTCACTTCCGATTCGGTACGAACTTTCACCCACTCAGGGTCAGCGCCAAAAGCTTTCCAAGCGGCATCGCGTGCGGCGCGGTCGGGGTAGGCAAGGACATAAATGAGTTTGTTTTCTTCGTGCAACGGAACCCAATAGCCGACGTTGGTCATGCCGTGTTTTTCAAAAATTTTGGTAGTATGATTCCGAAAACGAGCCAAAAGCGCGTCCAAACGGCCTGGTTCGGTGTAGTAGATGCGAGTTTCAAACAGGCGCGTATCTTGTGCCGATGCTGTGAGTACCGCAGCAAATAAAAGCATAATGGTTAGAAATTGTTTAAACATCTTGATAATTGGTTTATTTGTACTTTCAAAAGACACATCAAGCGTAGTTCTATGTTTAAAAAAGTAAGTTTTATTGCAGTTTTTACAAGTGCATTGTGGTTAGGAGGTTGTACATCTACTACATATTTAAAGAGTGTTAAGCGAGAAAGCTTTCAATACACTGCTCAGAGTAAGCCGCTTATCAGTGCGCACCGAGGCGGGGGAGATTATGCGGGTTACCCCGAAAACTGCATCGAATCGTTCGATTGGCTCGCCAAACAGATGCCCGTTATTATTGAATGTGACATTTCGATGACCAAAGATAGCGTGTTGATGATGATGCACGATGATGCCCTCGAACGGACAACCACGGGTACTGGCAAGGTGCGAGAGGTGACGTGGGACTATTGTAAAACGTTGAAATTGGAGGATAACAAGGGTACCTTGACACCTTTTAAAATCCCGACGCTGGATAAGGTGTTGGCGTGGGGAAAAAACAAAGTCATGTTTACGTTGGATGTCAAGCGAAGTGTACCGTTTGAACGTGTAACGGCGTTGGTAAAAAAATATAAGGCGGAATCGTACGCGGCTATCATTACGTACAATGCACAAGACGCGGGAAAAGTACATCGCCTTGCCCCTGAGGTGATGATTTCGGTGACGATTCGTACTATGGAAGAATACCAACGTCACCAAGAGGCGGGGGTACCCGACAATCGAATGATTGCATTTGTGGGAACGCGAGAACCCAATAGCGAACTCTGCCAGTTTTTACACAAAAAAGGGATTCGTTGCATTTTGGGAACACTCGGTAACCTCGATAAAATGGCCGCAGCGCGCGGTGATCAATTGTACGGTGAGTTTGTTAAGCAAGGTGGCGACATCCTTTCGTCGGACCGACCGCTAGAAGCGTGGAAAGTGGTACGTTCTTTGTAAGATAACCTACAAAAATCTGAAAAATCAATGAATGCGTTTGTGTTGTTTTTGAGTTTGTTCTTCGCGGGACAAGACCCGCTCGAAAAGCGTCTTGCCACCATGGTAGGTAAAAGTAGGGTAGTGATGGTCTATTGCCCCAAATCCTCGGATGCGGAGTTTAAATTACAGAAAGAATGGCTGTCGAAGGTAGGAGCAGGGATTCTTGAGCGTGATTTGTGCGTGATGGATTGCGTGGAGTCGCAGTTGACTTCCGAAGATATAGCGCACCTAAAAGAACGTTTTCGCTATTCACCCAATCACTTTTGTTTTTGGTTGATTGGTAAAGATGGGGAAGTTAAAATGATCAGTGGTACTCCCGTAAAACCAGAACACATCTTCGGACTTATTGACTCGATGCCCATGCGGCGGGAAGAAATGAAGCGGAATAGGTGAGCTACAACTAAAGAGAGTTTTTAGTGATGAAAGAAATGGCAGATAATCAGGATTTTAAAGATTTTGTAGCCGACATCAAGCAACGTATCAAGGCCGCTCAATACCGTGCATTGCAGGCTGTCAATAAAGAACAAATTGCCCTTTATTGGAGTATCGGAGAGGCCATTGTCCATCGCCAAACGAAATATGGCTGGGGGAAAAGCGTAGTGGAAGAATTAGCGTCCGAGCTTCAAAAAGAGTTTGTTGGCATTAATGGCTTTTCGGCTCGTAACCTTTGGAGAATGAGGGCTTTGTATGCCGAATATTCGGTCAGTACAATTCTGCCGCCAGTGGTGGCAGAAATTGGCTGGACCCACAATATCATCATTTTAGAGAAATGCAAAGATGAACACCAACGCTTCTTCTACATCGAAATGGCTCGCAGTTTTGGCTGGTCTAAGTCTATGCTTATCAATGCCATTGATGCCCAAACTTATGAAAAGACGCTGATTAACCAGCAGAATTTTGCTAGTCAACTTCCTCTGGAACAGGCACAAAACGCCGACTTAGTACTGAGAGATGAATATACCTTTGATTTTTTAAACCTGACCGAACCCTATACGGAAGCCCAGTTAGAGCAGGCGCTCATTAGTAATATCAGGGATTTTTTGGCCTCAATGGGTGGTGATTTTACGTTTGTAGGCAACCAGTTTGGTGTAAAAGTAGAAGATAAAAACTACGAGATAGACCTGCTTCTGTACCACCGAGGTTTGCAATGTTTGGTGGCGGTGGAATTGAAAATTGAAGAATTTAAACCCGAGTTTGGTGGTAAAATGAATTTCTATCTTTCAGCTTTGAATAAATACCACCGTAAGCCTCACGAAAATCCTAGCATTGGCATTATTATTTGTAAAAGCAAAAGCCGTACCATTGTAGAATTTGCCTTGCAAGACATCCAAAAACCAATTGGTGTGGCTACTTATAGTCTGACCGAAGCTTTACCCAAAGAATTGGCTGCTTTTTTCCCGAGTCGAGAGGCATTTGTAGAACGTATCGAAGAAATGACTGAAAACTTGAAAAAGAGAAAGTAAAAGTCCTACTTCATCTTTTTAACAAATTTAAAGTGCGTTCGCTCAAGCCCTTGCCGCTCGTAGAAACGGTGAGTATCAAGGCGTTTTTTATTGGCGGTCACTTCTAAAATCTCAAAATTTTCTTGCTGGGCAACCTCCATAAGTTGCTCAATCAGCAAACGACCTATGCCTTTGCTTCGGTAGGCTGGGATGACAAACATTTCTTGAATTTCCCCCACTTTTCCGCAATGATGAAGAAGCCACTGGGCATGAACACTGGCATAACCAACGCATTGCTGTTGGTCAAACGCTAAGAAATAATGGCAGTCAGGATTGAGGAGATTTTGGTTGAAAATCGTACTGAATAGCCGAAAATCAAAGGTTTCTTCTTCGAGCTCGCAAAGAAATTGGTAGATGAAGTTGACATCAGAGGCGGTGGAGCGGCGGATGGATAGAGTAGACATTTCTTGCAAATAGTAGGGAGGGGGCTTAAAACTCTTGCATTACGTCTGATTCATAAACGAGTGTGCCTTTCACGTTGCTTGCCGTAATAGTAACCATTGCTTTGGCTACTTTTCGGGCTTCGATGGGGCGGTATTTGGTAGGGATGAATGGACGAAATAGCTTTGAAAGAGTTTCCCCAATTTGCTCACCTAAGCGTGATTCTGAGCGATTTCCAACCAACAACGACGGTCGAAAAATGAGTAACGCCTCAAATCCGATTTTTCTGAGCGATGCTTCCACTTCGCCTTTTACTCGATTGTAATAAAACATGGACCCACTATCAGAACCCATCGCAGTGACAATGGCAAAACGCTTTGTGCCGTTTTGGTAACCAAGTTGCGCGATTTCGAGAGGGTAGGTGTAGTCCACGCGGTAAAACGCTTCCTTAGAGCCTGCTTTCTTCATGGTGGTGCCCAAACAACAAAAAATATCATCGGCACAAACAACAGAAGCGTCGGGTTGGTCAAAGTTGAAGAGAATGGAAGATAGCTTGGGATGAGCTAGTTCCAGCGGTTTTCGGGTGAGCGTTTTAATTTCAGTATATTTATCCGAAGCAATCAATTCCTCAATTACCTCTTTCCCCACGAGTCCACTTCCGCCTATTATCAGGGCTGTTCGTTTGTCAGATATCATGCTTATTGGGAATGGCCAAGGCCTTTTAACATTTTTACATAGGTCTGTATGTCAATCGTAAATTAGGAAAAAAAACGATTCTTGGTAGAAAATATCCCAAAAGATTTTATTAAACGGTCAGCGGGCTTAGAAATCAAATTCGATGACGTCGGGGTCGTTGAGTAGTCGTTTGGTGAGACGCTCATGGTTACGTTCATTTCCTTGTACAATCCACGTACCGCTGATGGTATTGCCAATTCGGCTCTGAGTACCTCGTTTGGCGTCCAATTGGAGTTCTCGAAAAACGGCCTCGTAGTGCTTTAATGTTTTTTGTTGAAATTTACAGACAATGCGGTAGTTGCGAAGCTGATTCCGGCGCTTAATGAGGTTTTGTAGGGGAACAAAGCCGTACAAAACCACCAACACAATGAATGAAGCGACGGTGGCAAATTCGTAATACCCACTACCTACGCACATCCCTAAAGCGGCGGTAGCCCATACCGTAGCAGCCGTGGTGATGCCAACCACTCGGTTGTTTTCTCGGAAAATAATTCCGCCGCCAATAAATCCGATTCCTGTAACGATATTGGCCGCAATGCGTCCCGCATCGCCACCTACTCGGATAGAAATAAGGGTAAATAAGGTAGAACCGACGGCAATCAAAATCATGGTTCGAAGACCCGCTGATTTGCTATGATACTCTCGTTCGATTCCTATCATCGACCCCAGTCCTGCGGCGATAAATAATTTAAGAATGTCTTCAGTTAAAAACGAATCCATTACTATCGGTGGTTTTGTACTTTTAAGAATTCATCAATGCTTCAATCTCCTCAGCCTCAATCGGAATGTGAGCCATCAGGTCAATATTACCGTTTTCGGTAATGAGAATGTTATTCTCCAATCGAATGCCCAAGCCTTCTTCTCGGATGTAAATACCAGGTTCGCAGGTGAATACCATGCCTGCTTCAAAGCGCCGATAGCGGTTTCCTACGTCGTGTACATCTAAGCCAAGGGCATGAGATGTGCCGTGCATAAAATAACGACGGTAAGCGGGCCAGTCGGGGTGCTGATTAGCAATGTCTTGGGGTGTTAGTAGTCCCAAACCAATCAATTCGCTTTCCATGATTTTGGCCACTTCGGCTTGGTATTCGTCCAGTGCATTTCCCACCACTAGCATTGCACGGGCGGCTTTTAGTACCCGCAGCACGGCATCGTACACCTGTCGCTGTCGAGGGCTAAAGCGGCCATTGACAGGGATGGTTCGGGTGAGATCCGCGTTGTAGTTGGCATACTCGGCAGCCACATCTAGAAGTAAAACGTCGCCGTCTTTACATTGTTTGTTATTGGCCACGTAGTGCAATACACAAGAGTCTTTGCCCGAAGCCACAATAGGCGTGTACGCAAATCCTCGGGAACGCTGACGAAGAAACTCATGGGCAAACTCAGCTTCAATTTCATATTCCCAAACGTCGGGTTTGGTAAATTTTAACACCCGCAAGAACCCATCGTGGGTAATGTCGATGGCTTTTTGAAGCAACTGGATTTCCTGTGGCAATTTAGTGGCTCGTAGAAAAGCCATCAATGGGGCTAATCGTTCAAGACGATGAAGCGGATACCGTTCTCTAAATTCGTGGATGTAGCGAGCATCGCGCGTTTGTACTCGAGAGTCGTTACGGGCGTGTTCGTTGGTGTTCAAATAAACATTTTCGGCCTCGAAAATCACATGAGGAAGCACACTCTCAAGTTGGTGGGTCCAGTAAATGCGCGGTATTCCGGAGCGCTCAAAAGCCTGCGGAATGCTTAACTTTTCGCCCTCCCAAATAGCGATGTTTTCGTTGGTTTCGCGTACAAAAAGAATTTCGCGAAACTTAGGGTCGGGATGGTCGGGAAAGAGCAATAAAATCGTTTCCTCTTGGTCAATGCCTGACAAATAAAAAAGGTCGGAGTTTTGTTTAAAACCCATCGTCCCGTCGGCATTGGTTGGCATCACGTCGTTGGACTGGAGAATGACCAAGCTTTTGGGCTTTAAGAGGGAATACAAACGGTGACGATTTTGTATGAAAAGTTGAGGGTCAATAGGAGCGTAGCGCATGAGGTGTTGGAAGTAAATTGCTAGTGGGTAGCCCTTCCAAGTTTCAAAAACTCGGAAGGGCTAAAAAAGTAAGGTGTTGGAATGTAGACTTTTCAAGTTTCAAAAACTTGGAAAGTCGATGTCTAAGCCTAAAGTCTCAACGCTTCGATTTCGGAAATTGTTTTTGGAATAGGATTGCCCAAAAGCTGCGCGCCATCGGCCGTGATGAGGTAATTGTCCTCGATACGAACGCCTCCAAAATCATAATATTCCTTCAGGGCTTCGTAATTGACAAAATCGCGGAATTTGCCTTGACTTTCCCAGAGGTCTATCAGTTCGGGAATGAAGTATAATCCAGGTTCTACCGTTAGCACAAACCCTGCTTCTAATTCTTTGGCCAAACGAAGTGATTTAAGCCCTAAGAGAGAACTTCGAGTAAGCCCGTCGCGGTAACCAACGTACTGCTCACCGAGGTTTTCCATGTCGTGTACGTCCATCCCCATCATGTGCCCAACCCCGTGAGGCATAAACAAACCAGGTACGCCCAGTTGAAGCATATCGTCGGTGTCACCTTTGAGGAGTCCAAGGGCTTTCAAGCCATCGGCAATGGTGCGCCATGCCACGAGGTGGCAGTCGAGGTAGGGAGTGCCTGGGCGTAGTGCTGCAATGGAATTTAAGTTGGCGTCAAGAACAATCTGATAAATTTCTTTTTGGGCTTCGGTAAACCGCTTGTCAACAGGCCACGTCCGCGTGATGTCACCAGCGTAATGTGTAGCGGTTTCGGCGCCAAAATCTCCTAACACAAGGCGACCACTGCTTAGGCGATTGCCGTGGTAGTGGTTGTGCAATGTTTGGCCATCAATCGATAAGATAATTGGGTAAGCCAACTCACCTCCGCCTTGTAATGCTGTTCCGTGAACAATGCCCGCAATTTCGTATTCGTACTTGCCTGCTTGGGTCGCGCGTATGGCATTGAGGTGCATCTGAGCCGTGATATTTACGGCTTTATTCAACTCGACTACTTCTTCGGAGGTTTTGTAAGAGCGTTGATTGACAACGGCTTGGATAAATTCTTTAGAGGCTCCTTGGGCGATTTGGCCCAACGATAACCCCGTCCATTCGTGAAGCTTGAAGGTGTGTTCGGGGCGATAAGGAGGTAAGTAGTGAACGTTTCTGCCTGCGGATAGATGATTTTTAAGAACACTTTCTAGGGCGTTTTTAGGAAGAACTTTACTAACCCCAACGCGCTCGGCTTGCTCTTGGAGCGTCGGCTGTGGCCCCGCCCAAATGACGTCGTCGATGGTAATTTCGTCGCCCACAATCCATTCCTCGCCTGACTCCACATCAATGATAGCGGCGAGGCTGGCTTTATCTAATCCAAAATAATATAAAAAAGTGCTGTCTTGGCGAAAATGATACGTATTGTCGGCATAGTTCATGCCTGCTTCTTCGTTGCCCAAAAAGAGCAAAATTCCACTGTTGACTGTTTTTTTTAATTGTTGACGTCGTCCGACGTAGGTGTCTTTCGAAAACATAAACGATTGGGGTTTTGTTGGCGTGGCAATATTAACCAATCCGTCGGCGAATCGCTACCTTTTACCCCAAAAAACCTATTTATTGGCAGTTTTGACTAGCTCTCACAAAATAGCGCATTCCGTTGAGACCGAGTTCATTGCTCGCCTGACGGAGCGTAATCTGGTACTGGAACACCTTGCCGTCGTTGGCGCGAAGCACTAAAACGGGGGTCGCTCCCTGCGTGATGACATCCCAGCGTCCTTGGTCTCCTGAGCGGCCTGCATAGGAAAAGTTGTCACTGTAGGTTTGGGACAAGTAGCTACTGTTTTCTTTTTTTACAAATTGCCCATTGCTGCACAAATCAATCGAAAACTTGTCAGACATCCCGTTGGCGGTCTTGAGGTAAAGCAATTCCTTTCCCTTGAGTTTGGCTTTCCATTGCTCGGCTAGGGCGGAGGTTTGAGGCTTTGAGAAAGTAACGGTATTGGCAATGCTGCGGAGGGTGTTGGTCAAGGCATCGTTGTAGAGAGAGGCGGGGGCAACGCAAGAAATATTAATGCCACCTCCGTGGGGAGAAATGAGCGAAATCGTAGCAATGGTGTAAGGTTTTCCTTGAATCGTTCCGTTGAAAAATACCCACGCACCCGTTGCACTGTAAGGATCAACGCGGGCGTTGAGGTAGGTGTTTGAGTTGGCGTCTTGTACTCCTTGGGTGTCATTTTTGAGGTCGGCAAGTGAATTATAGTTATGAGGAGAAACGGTAAGAGCGACTTGCTGGTCGCCACGCCCAAAGGCATAACCGCCGTTGTTTTGCTGCATTTGCCAACCCGAAGGCGCATTGAACGAATAGCCTAAAAAAGCATCGTTGATTCGCTGCCCGCCGCTTTTTGCCGACGATGACGAAGGTGCCGCTGCGGAAGGTTGAGATGAGTTGGACGGTGTTTGAGTGGCAGAAGCCGTTCGTTTCATCGGAATATTGACCCCTTCGGTCGTAAGTACATACTCTCCTGAGGGCTTGGCCAAGGTAAAGCCAATTTTACGGCCACTGTCAAGATAAACCCCCGAAAGTCCGCCTTGGACAAAAGCAGCTTCGCAACTGTAATGCTGGTTTTGAACGGTAAATTCGCCCTTGAAAGTGCCATTTTGCTGAGCAATAGTAAGTTGGATACCTGTTTGGCTACTGGAGAAAACTCCCACAAAATCAGCAGCGGTTTGTGACATGGCGATAAAAGATAAAAGATGAGAAAAAATAAATAAGGCTAAAAAACGGGAAGCAGGTGGGCGAGGGTTCATAAATAAATGATAATTAGGGTCTTGTGTCGTTGTGCTGTCGGTTTCTTCAAACTGATACTTTTACTTTCATATATTTTGGGTTTTGAGAAACCCTTTTTCGCGATGAGAGCATCGCTCTGCACGCTGCTGTGTTGTCGGTTTCTACAAACCGATACTTTTACTTTTCGCGATGAGAGCATCGCTCTGCACGCTATTACTCAAAAATGACTTTTCCCAAGGACACTCGGTATTTTTTTGCTAACAACGTTGTTGCTGTCATGGCTGAACTACTGCTATAGGCTACTTCTACAATTACAAATCGGTATGAACTATAAGCGGGGTTGTTGACTGGTACTGAAATTCGGTTGAACGCAATATCACCTACGGCTAGAGTATATTGCGCAGGAACTGCCGAGCCAATGCGTACATCGTTGATGCCGCCAATAGTACCTGTTTCTAAGGTTTCGTTTTGAGATAAATATACATTAAACGTCAAATCGTCGATGGGGGTAGATGGTGACGCGTGGAAAATAAATGTCTCTGGACCATAGTTTTTAATGGAATACTTGAACGGGACCGACTGCGCAGTGCATTCGCCAAAACCTATGTTTTCGAGTTTTAAGGTACTTCTTACTGTCTTTTGACCCAAGACTGTGAAGCAAAAAGCAGAAAATAAAATAGTTAAGAGCGTTTTCATAGAAAGATGTGAGGTTAAAATTAACGCATCATACAAGAAATACTGGCAACTGGGACTAATGATTTGAAGTTGAAGTTTTGTCCATACAGCGTTCGAACTCCGTAGCTTAACATGACATTTCGGCTAAATCTCCAGTCTCCTCCGTACGCTAAGGTAATACTTTTGAAGGAGAACGGATTGTGGGCGTCACGGGTGAGGACTTCGGCAAAAAAATTGAACTTGGGGCTGCCGTAACGCAGACTTGCGCCTAAAAAATACTCTTGCTTACTCGTTGCTTTTATTCCACTAAAACTAGAGTATCGTACCATACCCGTAATAAGCCATTTGCGCCCAATTCCCACGCATCCATTGACCCAAGCAGATAGCCCATCCTGCACCAGATTGAGGCTGTCAATTTTTAAATTATCGTAGAGGTACGATTTTCCAATGGCTACATCCACAAACGACGCATTCCAGTGTTCTTTCAGGTAAAGGGTAGTCAGTTGGGTAATGCGCTCTTTTTGAAGCTTTTCTAGGTTTTGTAATTTGATTTGAAGAATGTCTAACTCCTTCAACAACAGCATTTTTGTTTCGAGGTATTCGTTGCTCGAAGGAAGCCGCCTGAGGCTGTCTTCGAGTTGGGATACCATGGTTTTAAACTGGCTTTGTTGTTCATAAAACTCTTCGGTCGGGCCTCGATAAAGGGCGGGTTCATCGAGCGGGTCGTGACTGCGGAAAAGTGTTATTTTTACGGCTCCAGCTAGTTTACGATTGAGTTCGTCGTCTTCTACAGTTCCTGCCGAAACGTCGATGGTCGACAACATTTTGGCCAATTTAGACGCCGATTGGTATTTTAATAAATTGGGTCGGTTGTAGAACAGTTCCCAAATGGGTTGGGCTTGAATCGCAATGTTGGGTTTTAAACGCCAACTCTGAAACGACCAATCGACCTTAAAATCGCGGATATTGCCAGGCTTGATGACTTGGGCGGGAGTCACCCCCAACAAGTCAAAAGCCGCTGACGTTGGAATCGAAAACTCAAGTGGTTTTGACGCACTGAGGCTGGGAATAGGGCTTTCTTCATTTTGGGCTGAGGCACACAGAGTACTCCCCAAAACCATGATAAAAAAATACCAAAATCGCATGATGATAGAAGTTCAAAAGTGAGAAATTGAATGGCTAAAACGAATCAAAACCTTGTTTTGAATTCAGCACTGCTTGTTCTCCCGCCGTCTCGTTCGTAAACACTTACCCGTATTCCCCACACCCAGTCAGGAAATTGGACGTTCTCGGCCTTGAGGCGAACTTGGTACGTAGACGGTTTGGAAGGAAGGGCAGGCTTATCGAATTTTGGCCCTAAATCAGTCGTTACTACAGGAATTTTTTTGATGTTGTTTCGCCATGATAACTGCTGGGCAGTGAGCTGCTTGGCTAATCTGGTAGAGCTGATGATTGTAACGGCGCTACTCAGAGGCGGGTTGGGGTTTTGATACATCGTATACCATTCTTGGGAGCTTCCCGAGGGGCAGTTATCCATATCGGTCGCCGAGCGAGCACACGTAAATGAAATTTCTGACACTTCGAGTTGTACTGCTTGAATCTGCTGGCTCAAAAAATTGGCAGCGTTTGATTTCAAGACTACTTCTACGGTGTAGCTGTCGCTTTCTTTGATTCTATTTTTTTGAGAAGCGTTCAAACATTGATTGCCGTTCTTACAAATAGAAACCTCTTCGATGGTGTACGTACTTTCGGTAGCTGGGACGTAATGGAGAGCGAGCGTTAAAAGTAGGCTTAAACTGGCTATTTTCATGAAAATAAAGTAAAAACGATGGGGAGTAGAAACGAAAAGAGAGTAGAGCTTACCAAATTAAGTAAGCTCTATTCAACACGGAGGATTTTAAGGCTACATACAGCCCAAAGCACATACTCCTAAGCAAACACCACAACTAATACCCGCACAGACGCCAAAAGTGATCGCTAAAACAGGAAATGAAAGACCTCCCGTAGGAGCAGCAGTCGCAGCGGCCAAAACGGCGGTCGCTCCACCACATACCGCAATCGAAGCCAAACAGCCTGTGCCACAGTCAGAAGGGACATCGAATTTTACTCCGTTAGCATCTATGACGGTTCTTGATGAACCTCGCACGCATTTTCTAAAACAACGTCCCCAGCTTTGCGCTTTTTGAAGCTTACCTGAAGCATCGGCATAAAATTCTTCGGATAATTCTAGGGCTTTGTCTAGGTCTTCAATGCCTTCAGGATAAATCAAATAGGCTTTGTAGATATCATCACCTACTTTGCGCCAAATCATGGTGCCACCTTGCCCTTTTTTACTTTTGGGATTGTAGAAATCAAAAGCACAGAAAACTACATCTTGCATTTTTCCATCAGCGGTTTTTAACTGCCCTTTGAAGCCCCATGAGGCTTTTTCGTGTTTGATACGCTCAAAACTCCGACTACTCATGGTCGCAGAGAGGTTTTTCCAGCCAGCATCTTTCGAAAATGTAGCCATCATACCCTCCATTTCTTTGGGTGAAAATTGGTAATAATTGTCTATTTGTTTTTGGGCAAATACAGTGGAAATACCGCAAAGAAGAGCAAAAAATAACCCGATGGCTTTGAATGAACTTTTCATGTGAATTGTGTTTAAGAGTTAATAATGATTAGAAAAAAACAGGGTTATAGAGGTGCAATCATAAAGTTCAGTTGAAGGTGAGACGTGCGGTCGTAACAATGAATCGTACGGCGAACCGTACCGTTGATTTCGGATAAATAAATGCGGTGTTGTTCGGTGTTGTATTTCCGCCCCGAACTTTGGCTATTCAGCGAAATTGTAAGGGCAAAATTCGCCTGATTTTGGTCGCAGTTGGGAATGTCAAAAACCAGCGACTGGTTCAAAATAAGAGGCGTATTTTCTTTTATTTTTACGTAATTGTCCATCGTACGGTCAACGAGTTTTAAGGTGCGCTCGCGACTGTCAAATGAAGTGCCTGTCTGATTATCATTGGTAGTACAAAAAGCGCCTACCCATACTGTGCCGTATAAATTGTCGCTTCCTCCCAGGCTTCCTGATTCAACTAGCGTGATTTTTTCTAGTGTCACTCGGTAACTGCGCGGAGGGCTACTCCACGCCTGATTGAGGACAAAAAGAAAAGAAAGAATCAGTACTTTGCATTTCATAGGTTTGTGCTGTCTGGGTGATTCAACAGCACAAAATTGGCATACGAAAGGGCGCGAGAAAACATCCCTAAAGGGGAGAAGTGAAAAATCCCCCGTGGGGGGGAGAAAATAGGGGAAAGTACGTGTTAGGGCTGAACCAACCCATTTTCGAGGGCGTATTTTACTAAGGCAGAGGTATTTTTGAGATTGAGTTTATGAAGAATGTTTTTTCGGTGGCTGACCACCGTCGATTCGCTCACAAAAAGGCGTTCGGCTATTTCGGCGCTGGTGAGTCCTTCTACCAATAATGGCAATACTTCTTTTTCGCGTGTGGTCAACAACTCATTGGGATGAAGGTGAAAGGAAGTTCGAGCGGGAGGGGAGGAGGGGGTTTTGCGCCGAAGTAACGTGTCCAAAATAACGGGCGACGAATAAAACTGCCCTTTTTCGATAATCTCAAAGGCGTTGGCAAGCTCGCTAGAACCCGTATTTTTTAACACATACCCATCTACCCCTGCCCGAATCATCTGCTGAATATTGCTGTAATCGTCGTGCATCGTAACGGCGATGATTTTAATGGAGGGGTTCAACTTTTTGAGTTGAGTGGTAGCCTTCACCCCGTCGCAGTGGGGCATATTGATGTCCATCAGTACCCATTCTGCCTTCGTAATGAGTGCCATTTCGATGGCCTTTTCCCCATTGGAGGCTTCTCCCACAATTTCAACATTCGGGATTTTAGAAAGAACGTAGCGGAGTCCTTCTAAAAACAGTTGATGGTCGTCGACGATGAGCGTTTTGCGAGTCATAAGAAGCAGAGTTATTGGTGGGGGATTTCGATGGTAACGTGAACTCCGCGTTGGGGTGCCGTGTCAAAATGAAGGTGACCTTTCAGGAGCTGGACGCGGTTCTCGATGTTTTGAAGCCCAAATCCTGACGATAACGGTTGCCGTTCGAAGCCTTGCCCATTGTCTTCATAAATAATGACCCACTGCTGGTCGCGCTGGAGGAGCTGCAACGTGATGTGCGTGGCTTCGGCGTGTTTTAGGGTGTTGTTGACTAATTCCTGAATGATACGAAACAAGTTGATTTCAATAACTTCGGGGAGTTTTTCGGGAAAATCCAACCATAAAAGTTCAAATTGCAAGAAACCTACCGCGTTTAGTTTGGTTGCCAGTTCTTCGACCGCAACGCGCAACCCTTCTTCAAAAAGAAGTTTGGGGTTTAAGTCTCGTAACAGGTTGCGGATGTCGGCAATGGCGTCGTTGAGCAACGGAGTTAGGTGCGAAGCGCGGCTGTTTTGAGCCGTGTCAATCTCCGACAAATACATTTGTAAGGTAGAAAGTCGCATGCCCAAGTCGTCGTGTAGTTCAGTTGCCAATTGTTTTCGCTCGGCTTCTTGGGTTTTGATGACCAACTCCAGTCGTTCGTGTTGCTGGCGTTTGAGCTGGTGAATGCGCCAGCGGTAAAACCCTATTCCAAAACCAATCAATACCAATAAGTTGAGCAGACGAAACCACCACGTTTGCCAAAATTGGGGCAAAACGGTAATCTTTAGTCGGCGTACTTCATCACTCCAAAACGCATCGCCGTTGGCTGCTTTTACTTCAAATAGGTATTCACCTGGTGGAACCTGTACGTAGCGTACCGAATTATCGTCGGTTGTATTCCAGTTTTCTTCTAAATTCACAAGGCGGTATTGGTACTTGTTTTTGCCGCTACTCAGGTAATCAATGGCAATAAAACCCAACGAAAACGTATTTTGATTGGCCTCAAGGGTGAGCTCGGTCGTTTCACCAATGTATTTTGGGAGTTGGGCGGGTTGGTAATTGATGTCAAAGTGGGTGAGTTGAACTTGGGGCTGAAAGGTATTGGTGCGTATTTCGTCGGGGCGGAAGTACGTAAAACCGTTGGTGCCTCCAAAATAGAATACCCCGTCGTTGTCAACCATGTACGAACGGTTGTTGAATTCATACCCCTGTAGGCCGTCGCTGACGTGGTAGTTGCGAAACTGACGAGTGTCGGGATTAAAACTACTTAGGCCCCGATTGGTGCTCAGCCAGAGATTGTGCTGAGGGTCAAGGAGTAATCCATAAATGTAAGCATTGGCCAAGCCGTCTTTTGTGCTGAACTTCTGAACGATTTTGCCGTTTTGGTAATTCAACAGCCCGTTATTGGTGGCAATCCACCAACAATTGCGGTAGGTATCTTTACGTAACCCTAAGGCATTTCCCCCGATCAGAATTTGGGTTTGAGGTATCCATTCGTTGTTGCGGAGGGTGCCTCTCCAGCATCCTTCGTTGAAACGAGTCAGCCAGAGCTCTCCAGGTAGCGGGTGGTCTATCCAAAGAATATTGATGTTTTCAAGTCCTTTGACGGGCGCGAAACTTTTCTTGATTTTATCAAAAAGAAAAAGACCCTTTTCGGTTCCTACCAGCAAATGCGTGGCATCCCATTCGGAGAGGCACCGAAATATATTTTCGCCCATGTTTTCTTTTTTTGACAAAAAATAGCTCTCAAAACGGTTTCTTCCCAAGTATTTGCAAAGACCATTGTAGGTAGCCACCCAAAGCTGTCCTTGCGTATCGCGAAAGAAGTGATAAATCGAAGAACTGGGTACCGAATAAGGGTCTTTAGCATCAGCTTTGAAGTACTGTTCAACTTGTCCCGTTTGCTTGTTCCAAACGTTGATGCCCCCCTGTTCCGTACCTACCCAAAGGTGATTTTTATCCATTTCAATCAAGGTTCGAACGTTGGGGTCGCTGAGGGAGTGTTGCGCCTCGGCGATGTAGCGAGTGCTTCTAAATTTTTTACCCGTGCCAATGAGCAAGTTGACGCCCAGCGGGTCGGGGTTTGCCCAAACGAGTCCATCTTTGGAGACGTAAACCGACGAAATGGTATTGTTACTTAGGCTGTTTATGTCGCTTTTGTTGTGGGTAAATTGTTGATATTTACCGTCTTTAGATAATTTAAAAAGCCCGCTTGAGCTAGTAGCTAGCCAAATGTCCCCATCGGGCGATTCGCTCAAGTCATAGACCTCGTTGAGGGGGATTTTGTTGAGGTGAGTTATGTTTTTGTACTGAGTAGTAGTAGGGTTAAAAACAGTAATGCCATTGGCATGGCTGAGGTAGACCAAGCCCTCCTTCGTCAGCAATAACTTCAAAATACTAGTAGGTGGGCCTGCGATATTTTTAGGATGTTTACTAAAAAAATACCGCATTTGGCGACTGCTCGTATCGTATTGCATCAGCCCTTCGGAGAGACTGATCCATAGTTGGCCATTTTGCCCAAATTGGGTCGCATTTGAAACCGACAAGAGCCCCAAATCGTAGGAAACTCCCACAAGTACGATTGTTTTTTGTTGCGTTTCGTAATTAAGTTTGACAATCCCCTCTTGTTCAGACCAGTACCAAACAAAAGGTGGCCTCACGGCAAAAGGACTACAAGCCGTTGGGGTGTTTCGTTGGGTTGAATCCGAAAAAAAACGAAAGTCATTGGTGGAACGCTGGTAAAGGTTGAGTCCATAATCGGTACCAATCCATAAATCGCCGTTGGGTGCTTCAATCATCGAGTTGACAAACCCCCCGTGTAGCGTAGTGGGCTGGTCGGTGTCAGAATAATACACGTTGAAGTGATGCCCGTCGTACCGATTGAGTCCATCCTGGGTGCCAAACCACATAAAACCGCGTGAGTCTTTCAACATGGCGTAAACAGACCCTTGCGAAAGTCCTTTGTCGGTCCCTATGCGTTCGATTTGATAGGTTTGACCGCAAAGACGGAGGCTCAGTCCAATGACCCAAATTATCAACAGGGCGTTGCGCATGTAAACGACAGAAAAGAGTTAAGAAAACAATACTAATGTACGGTGTAAAATGAAAAAGAGGGCGGATTGGTCGCTAAAAAATCAGCTTTCTGCCGCAGTTTGGGTGAAATTTAGGCGAAATAGTACAATAGTTTAGACTTATTTCTTTATTTTGTTGAATTATTGCGGAGGTGAAAGCCTTCATTTTTTCTTAACTTAAGACTAAATCTTCGTTATGTACCAAAAGGGCGGTTGTCTGTTGTTGTTTTGGATGTGGGGTACCTTCGCTGCCTCTGCACAGTCCAAGTACTGGGTCTTTTTCAAAGATAAAAATCGTGATGCTGCGCCAGCGATTTCAGAAAAAACGTTGGAAAACCGCCGTTTGCAAGGTTTGTCGGTATATGACGAAACCGATTTACCTGTCACCAAAGAGTACCTTCAGCAGCTTCAACAACTTGATTGCCAGCCGCACATTGCTTCGCGTTGGCTCAATGCCGTTTCGGCTACCATCACTAGCCAGCAATTGGAGGAAGTCAAACGCCTGCCGTTTGTGGCAAAAGTCCAACCGATGGATGGCCGTTTTTACATTGCAAAAACCCACCCGCAGCGCCGTTCGACAATGGCGCCTGTGATGACCCAAATCCAGGCCGATGAGTTCAAAAAAGTAGGTTTGACGGGAAAAGGGATAACGATTGGCGTCATCGACGCAGGTTTTTTTGAAGCCAAAGAAAGCCATTACCTCAAACACTTATTCGATAACAAAGCGATTTTAGATAAACGTGATTACGTAAACCCACCGTTGACGCTTTCGGATGCTTTTTACAAAACGCAAGAAACATTCTCTGATTTCCACGGAACCGAAGTGTTGAGTGCCATCACAGGAACGAGCCGTACTGAAAATACTCAAAGCGGTTTGGCCATTGATGCGCAGTTTTATTTGGCGCGTACCGACCACGGAACTCGTGAATGGCGCGGAGAAGAAGACAATTGGGTTGCTGCGATGGAATGGATGGATAGCCTTGGCGTACGACTGATCAATACGTCGTTGGGGTACGCGCAAGGGTTTACTGATCCCAATGAAAACTATTTAATAACTCAAATGGACGGGCAAACGAGCGTCATTAGTAAAGCTGCGCAAATTGCTGCCGACAAGAAAGGGATGCTAGTAGTAGTGTCGGCTGGGAACGAAGGCGATGACCCTAGTTGGCGTATTATTTCGACTCCCGCCGATGCGCAGGGGGTACTATCGGTTGGGGCAACTAACCAACGCTTCTGGAATCGGATTGGGTACAGCAGCATAGGCCCTGAGTTTCTACCCTATCTCAAACCCAATGTTTCGTGTTTTTCGCTCTACGGGACCTCCCTGGCTGCGCCTGTTATTACGGGTTTTGCGGCTTGTTTGATGCAAGCTAATCCTGCGTTGAATAACAAACAATTGATTCAAATCATTGAAAAATCGGCGCATTTGTATCCTTATGGTAACAATTATGTGGGATACGGGGTGCCTTTGGCATCGCGCGCTTTAGGTTTGGTACAAAACTCAGCCGAGGTAAACGCTACTTACGCCAAAGAAATCAAAGCAGAAGGTCTGACGTATATTTTAAAAATTCCCGAGGCGGGTGATATGGTTTCTTTATTCCACAAAAAGAGCCCAACGCACGTACTGACGCAGGAGATTGTACGCGTGCGCGACGGGCAGTTGACGCTGAAACGCCGTGAAGGAGAAACCCGTACGACGGTTGACCTCAAAAATGAAGTCATTGAGGTGATTTGGGAATAGTTATTTTAAAATCTTCCCTTCAATAAGTAGTTGTCGGTACAAGCAAACAACGACGAGTAAAACGTAAGATGAGGGCGATTGGTCTCAATTCGCTTTTCGAGTCGTAAGATGGGTTTTCCTGTTGGGATTCGCATGATGTGCGCAATGTCATTGGGTACGGTCATGGCCCATACCTTTTCATCGCCCCCTTTTACAATCACATGGTACCGTTTACGCAGTACATCGAATAGTGACCTATTTTCAAGGGGAAGCCGCTGGAAATTAGGTAGTTCGCTGGTTGGTAATGCCACTCTCTCGTAAAAAATGACTTCATTGTTTACCCTTCTAAGACGTTCCAAATAGTAAAACGCCCCTGGGGGTGAGGTAGGTTGAAAAAGAAAGTCAGAAGGGAGATTAGGGAGAATACTTCGTGTCAAAATTTCCGTTTGGATTTCGGGAGTATGTTGCACTTTGTGGTGCTGATGAGGCTCAATAGAGAGCATTCCTGACCCAACAGGCAGTGGGAGTACTACGCTGCCTTTTCCTTGGTATTTTTTGATGTAGCCTTCTTCAGCAAGCATCGACAGCGCTTGACGGATGGTAGGCTGAGTGAGTTTATACGTAAGCTGAAGGTCTTTCTCAGAAGGCAAAAGGCTCCCGATTTCATATATACCATTATGTAGTTGCTGGCGCAGCGTCTCGTATAAAAATTGATAGTGAGGGAGACGAGGTGAGGCTTCGGTCATAAACACTAGTGATTGGAGCGACAAAGGTAGCACCTCTTTTTTGAATATTTTTCTTAACATTGCATCATGCAATCGATCGTCCCTATTCATTACTATCTTATTGTGGCGGCTGCCCTGTTTAGCATCGGCGTCGCAGTTATTATCACTAAGCGCAATGCCATTGCGGTTTTGATTGGTATTGAGCTTATTCTCAATGCGGTAAACTTAAATTTGGTGGCTTTTTCGCAATATGACCCCGTCCGCCTTTCTGGACAAATGCTCACTTTATTTGTGATGGTCGTAGCGGCTGCTGAGTCGGCCGTGGCTTTGGCAATTTTGTTAAAGGTGTATAGGCATTACCAAACCGCTGATTTGGATAAAATTAGTTCGATGAAAAAATAACCTCTTGTACGCGATTTGCTGAAGTCAATCGTTTTAATCTATAAGAGATTTTTTAAGAACATTGGCTTTCAATCATTGTTACAAGAAATATCCCAAGTAGTAAAGCATATCTTGCACACTCACTCAAATTGAAAATCATTATGCGTATGAGAAGCGTTGTATTCTTGTTGATTCTTCTAGGATGTGGCTTGATGGCGCAAGCTCAATTTGGTAATAAATCCAAAAAGCGACAAGCTAATGCCGTCGAATCAAATAAAAACTTGGAAGCAGTAACAATTCTTGGAATCAAAAGTAAATTTTTAGCCAAAGATTCTAATAATGTTACGGTATTCATGCGAGTAGACGTAAGTAAGCCCAATAATCTTCCCGTACGCTGGCGAGATTTTACCGAGAAATTTACCCTCAATTACGTCGTTTACCCCGACTTTTCTTCGAGAGAGCGATTAGCGTATGGCAATATTCCCCTCAACGAACAGAATGTGACTCAGTTAAGCAATTCACGATTTTTGATTCGTTTTGAGGTAAAAAGACCTGCTAATCACCCATCTGGCGTGTTGTTAGGGGAAATTTCAGAAATAGGTACAACCAACAAAGTATTGAACGATTTAGCGATTAAATTTCGAGATACAAAATTATCCGAACGGTTTGCGTTGTTTGAGCGTACGGGGCAAATTCCAATGCTCCAAAATTTTACCAACGTAAACGATACCATTCAGATTAAAGACATCAATAGGTCGGTGAAAGAATTGTACGTGATGCGTTATCGACATGATTTTGAGCCTGCTCAATCGCCGATGAATACAAATCCTCGTAACGCTCCACGAACTTTGGGAGTGGATTCTACTTTTAAAGTTTCGACCAGCACGCCGATTTCATTTAAAGAGGAAGGACTTTATTACATGGCAGAGGACACGACCGATACGTACGGAATCGGCATTATCGTAGCGAATAAACGCTTTCCAAAATTGACGCGTCCTGCCGAGCTCGTTCGCCCTGTGATGTACATGAGTCAGGCCAATGAAATCAACGAAATGTTGGCACCGAAAGATCCTAAAAAATCGCTCGACCGTTATTGGTTAAACTTAATGAACGGCAACAGCGACCTCGCTAAACGTACCATTAGTGCATTTTACAGCCGTGTAGAAGAAGCCAACCGACTTTTTACGACTTACAAAGAAGGCTGGAAAACAGATAAAGGAATGATTTACATAATCATGGGCTCACCCGACCGCGTACAACGTAGCAAAGACCGTGAAGTATGGGTGTATTCGCAACGGGCTAACTTCTCCGAAATAAACTTTACGTTCAATCGTCGCCCCAATCAATTTGTAGAAGATCACTATGAGCTCCAACGCTACGTCGAATATCAACCTATTTGGTATCCAATGGTTGAAGCCTGGAGAACGGGCGCTGTGAGAGACTAGAAAAGAGTGTCAAATAGGTGTTGAGGGTTGCTCACAACCCGATGTTGGAATGTCGAATAAGTGGTGTGCTGAGGGTTGCTCACAACCCGAATTCTTGAGTGTTGACGGGGCTGCCTGAGTGGAGTAGAATTTAGAATGTCAAACAAAAAATCTATTATTCGACACTCTAAACCCGATATTTTATTTAAGTGATGATGCAAAAATAGACTTTCCAAGTTTCAGGCTTATACTATTGATAATCAGAGGATTTATAAACTTGCCGCGGCGGCGGACCGCAAAGTCTTGTTTAATTCTGCTTAGTTACTTAAGCAACTAAGCAAAATTAAACAAGGTCAAAACTAGTATTAAGTTTTTGATAATCAGTGCGATTAACAGAAAACGGTTGACATTGCACGTTACTTAATAGTAATATCAAAAGGTAAGCGTGCTTGAACGCCTTCCATTTGCTGAAGTTTCTTCAATGTTTTGAGGTAAGGAGCGAAGTTGCCTAGTTTTTGTTGCAACATGGCTTCTTCGGAGTCATTAGAAAACTTGGTAATCACTTCTTCGAACACGTTTTTCTCTTTCGGATAACGAACTCGGTACTCACCTTCTTTCAATTTAGCCGATTTAGCCGCGATTTCGATGGCTTTATCTAAGCCTCCAAATTCATCAATAAGTCCATTTTGTTTTGCTTCACGTCCAGACCATACCCGTCCTGAGGCCAACGATTGGAGTTTTTCTAACGGCATTTTACGGCCTTCCGCCGCCTTCTTGGTAAATACCGCGTAGATATTTTCGGTGCTACGCTGGAGACGGTTGTTTTCAAACGGTGTCATATCTCGCGTTACGCTTGGCCAGTCAGAGTGGGCATTGGTATTGACACGGTCGAAGGTAATACCCAATTTGTTACGGAACGCATCTTCGAAATTGAACAAAACGCTAAATACCCCAATCGAGCCTGTGATGGTGTTGGGGTGTGCCACGATTTTATCGCAGCCCATCGCCATGTAATAACCACCTGAAGCAGCTACATCCGACATAGAAGCGATGACAGGTTTTTCTTTGCGTGTCAACTGAATTTCGCGCCACATGACATCCGATGCCAATGCGCTACCACCTGGAGAGTTGACGCGCAAAACAACGGCTTTCACTTTTTTATCTTGACGTGCCTTGCGAAGTTCCTCCATAATTGTCTCCGAACCGATGTTGCCGTCGTTGCTTTTACCCGAGATAATGGCACCTTCACCAATAATGACCGCAATGCGATTGTCGCTGCTGCCTTCTTTGACGTGTTTTTCAGCTTTCAAATACTTGCTAAGGCCCACAAACTTGATTTTGTCGTCTTCGTCCACTTTCAATTCTTTGCGAAGTGCGCTTTCTACCTCGTCGTAGTAGCCCACGTGTGTGATAAGTTTGTGCGTGAGGGCATCTTGCGGCGAGTCGATACTGAGCGAATCAGCCAAGTTTTTCAGCTGAGTAGGGGTGATTTTTCGTGCTTGCGAAATTTTATCCACCGCGTGGTCGAAAATGTTATTAATCAACACCTGATTTTGAAGACGACTTGCATCGCTCATGTTTTCACGGAAGAAAGGCTCTACCGCGCTTTTATATTCCCCAACGCGAAAAATTAAAGGCTTTACCTCCAGCTTGTCGAGCGTGCCTTTGTAGAAGTCATACTCGGCACTCAGACCGTTCCACTCCATTCCACCTGCGGGATTGAGGTAAATTTTATCAGCCACCGACGCCAAATAGTACGCTTTTTCGGTCATCACTTCGCCGTAAGCGTACACAAACTTCTTCGATTTTTTGAAATCAATGATGGCATCACGAATCTCTTCGGCCGTAGCCCAACCCACCATTGGGTATTGTACATCGAGGTACACACCTTTAATGTTGGGGTCTTGCTTGGCATTTGCGAGTGCCGAACGGATGTCGAGTAAGCCAAGCACGTTGCCTTGTCCTCCCGAAAACTCGGCGAATGGGTTCTCCACGGCTACCTCTTGGATAGGATTGTTGAGATTGAGCTTTAACACTGAATTACTTTCCATCGGAGTACTGTCTTCAGAAGAACCTACTGCTGCGAGGATACCCACAAATAGGAAAAAGCCGAGCAAGGAAAAGAGAAATAAGCCGATGATGGTTGCGAAAACGTATTTAATAAACTGCCACATGAGTATAAAGAGAAAAAATGTAATGGTCAAAAATAGGATTCTTAATTCACCTAACAAACAAAAATACGTTTTGGGTGTGCGATGAAGGTGGGTTTATGTTAAATGGCGGATTGGTTGTACAAGTGGGAATATGAGTGTATGGTTTGGAAATAGGGGAGGATAACGAGTTAAATTGTTAAAAATCTTAAAGTTTCTTAAACGATTGGGGCGCTGGCAAGAAACCAAATAGATTGCTAAAAAATTCATGCCAATGAAATCGGTTGTATGGTACTTTTATCGCACCTTTTGGGGGATTCTGCACGCAGTTGCGTGGGGCGGGTGGCTGGCGGCAGGAGCACCCGTCGGTGAAGAATGGTGGGACATCATTGCTCCGCTTTTTTGGCTAAAAATGACCTCTTACGGAGTCGTTTGGTTGTTTACTCACACTTTTTCTCGTCAAAGCTACCTCTTTTACCAGAATTTAGGGTACTCCATGCACCTGCTTTTTGTGGCGGCTTTTGGACTTGATTTTGTCTTATTTTTCACCCTGTTATCATTCGTTCGATGGAGCATCTTACTATTTTAGAAGTCGATAGTGTTGAATTGTCGTTCGACGAGCGCAAAATTCTACAAAGTATTTGCCTGAAAGTCCCTCGGTACCAAACCACCGCGATTTTGGGGCGAAATGGGTGCGGAAAATCCTCCTTATTACAGATTATGTTCGGAACAATGAAGGCCACTCATCGGTCGGTGAGGGTCAATGGGCACTACGTAGAAGCTCTTTACCGACACGGAAAAAGGGCGCGTTATTTGCCACAGCATCCGCTTGTGCCTTCTTCCATGAAAGTCAAGGATGCTTTGAAATGTTACGGAGTGGAGTTGACAGAAGAGAAATACGATAAAATTCCGACGTTGCTTCCTCAACGCATGGGCGACCTATCGGGGGGCGAGAGGCGCTTTATCGAGACGTTGATGGTGTTGCTTTCGCCCGTGCCGTTTGTGTTGTTGGATGAGCCATTTTCAAACGTAGCTCCTATCTATGTGGAAGACCTCAAGCGACACATCGGGGAGCAGAAAGCCAATAAAGGTATTTTAATTACCGACCATTTATACAGAGACGTGCTGGAGATTGCCGACCAGAGTTACCTGCTTCAAAACGGTCAAACGTACTTGCTGTCTAATCCGTGGCAAGAGTTGGTAGACCGTGGGTATCTTCCAGCATAAATACAGAGGATTTGCTTAAAAATTTGTTACTTTGCCCGCTATTAAATAGTAGGGTTGGCTATTTTTTACATTTTAGAATCACAACAAACACAACCCAACGCAGTAAACGAAGGGTATGAATGCCCGCCGTGAACTCTAATCAAGCAACTGTAAACTCAAAAAAATGGCAAACGGAATTTTACAAGGCAAACGCGGCATCATTTCTGGTGCCCTCGACGAAAATTCAATTGCGTGGAAAGTAGCCTTGAAAGCTAAGGCAGAAGGTGCCTCTTTCACGTTGACCAATGCTCCAATCGCGATGCGGATGGGCGAAATCAAAAAATTGTCGGAGGCATGTGAGGCAGAAATTATCCCCGCCGATGCTACGTCAATCGAAGATATTGAAAATCTCTACGGTAAGTCAATGGACGTATTGGGTGGAAAAGTGGATTTTGTGCTTCACTCGATTGGGATGTCACCCAACATCCGTAAAGGACGTGCTTATGGTGATTTGAACTACGAGTGGTTCCTAAAAAGCGTGGACGTTTCGGCGTTATCGTTTCATAAATTTTTGCAAGTAGCCGAAAAAATGGACGCCATCAACGAGTGGGGAAGTGTGGTAGCGCTTACCTACATGGCGGCGCAGCGTACGTTTCCTTTCTACACCGACATGGCCGAAGCAAAAGCGATGTTGGAGTCGATTGCCCGTAGCTACGGATACCGTTACGGTAAGCTCAAAAAAGTGCGCGTAAACACGGTTTCTCAGTCGCCTACCAAAACTACGGCAGGAAACGGAATCGGTGGTTTTGATAAATTCTATGATTTTGCCGAAAAAATGGCGCCACTAGGAAACGCCTCGGCTGATTCATGCGCTGACTTTGTGACGGTATTATTCTCAGATTATACCCGCATGGTAACCATGCAAAACCTTTTCCACGATGGCGGGTTCGGCAACGTGGGTATTTCAGCCGAAGTGTTGGAAGGGTAGTTTTTGTAGTGATGAGAGATGAGATATGAGTTTACACCTTCCCGAGAGCTCCAAGCTTTCGGGAAGGTGTAAACAATAAAAAAAGAGCGTGAAGAACTTGTCATAAAACATTTCTTCACGCTCTTTTTTATTACCTGCTCGAAGACTCAGAATAATCAAATGCTTCCAGCAAAAATGTCCGATAGATTTACTATAAAGCGTTGTTTTTCTACGCCAAATCAAATGGCCTACCCATCAAAAAAAGCCTTGGATTAGACCGAATGAGCCCCTCTTTATACGCTTCCATGAATGTTAGGAACTCTTGCTGTTTTCTTACTAAATTTCCTGACGGTAAAACAACCCAAAAATCAGTACCAAACATCACTTTTGAAGCAACGGCTGGGTGAGTAGTCATCACTCCGTGTAGTGCCCCAAAAAGATCATCGTTTATGACATTGAAGGAAAAATCTGTAAATACTTGATTCTCTTTTTGACTTACCATCTCGATTATTTTCTCGATGCGTGTATCTGTGCCGTGGGAGATATATTCGCTCCAAAAGGTTTCGCTTGTAAAGTGGGCTAGGTTGATTTTAAGTTTGGGGAATTTTTTGACAACAGGTTCCCAATGGGCAGGGTCGTTGAGGTAACGGGCGCGTTCGGCACGATTGTTACCTGGAAGCTCTATTTCGCGCATGCCCGTTGAATCTTTGACTGAAATAGACTTCAAAAAAGTTGAAACTGCTTCGCCTCCACAATGGGTAGTGATGGGGATATTTTTTTCTTCGCAAATTTGGAAAATAGGCGCTAAACGGACGTCTTCGGGCAAATAACCTAATGCGGGGTAACACTTGACCCCAAAAAACGAAGTGCCTCCTTCCGTAAATGCCTTCAAGAAAAGCCCGTACAGATTTTCTTCTTTGCCTGTTAAATCAGCGCGACGAGGGTCAATGGCAAAAAATGGCAACGTTGGATGAAGGTTGGCAAGTGCTTTCAGGTCATCTATTTGTTGAGACAAGGTGCGACGTACTTTCATCTCCCAACCTGTCTCCAAATCCATCATCAATATCCCCGTAACAAAGGGGGAGTTTTTTAGCTCTAGTATGTTTTGAATCGAAAAGTCTCGCCAGTAGTATTCAAAAATCTCTTGCATACTGTCTTTTCGCAATACCCTCCACGCATTGCCAATACCCCTTAAACTTGTTGATTCATAGCCCGAAACGGCATCGATTTCTGCTTCAAACTTTTCCCACTCTGCCTCGGATTCCTCAGGTTGTTTGGCTATTTCATCATAAAGCTGTTCGTCAGTCATTTTGAGATAGTTGATTTGTGAATTGAGCGCTTGGGTGGCGATAGACTCAAAACCTAATAAATCCCGCACGGCATTTCGACCAAAACGGAGAGCAATGTACTTGATATTGAGGCAGCGACGGTCGAAAATATGTGCGTGTACATCAAAAGTGCAATCAGGACGGCTCATGGCTTCACGAGCAGGAGCCGCCAAACGCTGAGCAGGGTCGGAGCTGATTTTTTCGCGGGCAATTTGCAGAAATTCTTCGGTAGTCATGGTTGTTGAGGGTTGAGTTTAGCATTGAGGTCTTTCATAATTTCTTTGAACAAAATACCACGGTTGGCCGCTTTCATATCACCTGCCGCATTGATTTGGAGCCCCCCTTCTTCGAGGGTTTTGCCGTAATGATGGAGAGCTACTACTTTCCAGTCGTTGTTGAATACAGGCGAACCACTTGACCCAACTTCGGTGTCGGTTTCGTAAAAAAGATACTGATTCCAAACACTCAGTACGTCGTTATCGTCTAAGGCAATCTGCTTTATGCCTCCTTCGGGATGTTGGATAATCATCACCGAATCGCCTTTTTTGGGGTCTGAAAATGTATCTATTTCGAGGCTACCCCACTGATTCAGCGGCTTTTCTGGGTTGTCTTTGATTTTGATTCGCGCGTAATCAAAATCAAACTGTGAGCTGGACACAAAATCGCTTTCGTCCAAAAAATAGGTAGTAATGGATTGTTTATTTCCTTCGATGTCTTCTTCATAATTGAACTCAATCTTGGCCTTACTCGCCCAAGTAGCATTGGGGATAACGTGCGCGTTGGTGATGAGATAGCCACCTGCCACCACAAAGCCTGTTCCTTTTTCCCCATCTGAGCGCACTACGCGGCATACGCTTTTGCTGGCTTTGAGCCCTTTGAGAAGCCAACTTATGCTTTTTAGGTTGTTTTTCTCGCCAATGATTTTCTCAAAACCCGCATCGTCAATGATAGAAATATCTTTTGTAGTAGGCTCTTCGTCTATACCTCTGTGATTTTGCAGTGATTTGATACGACTTTCTAAATATGCTATGTATTGGTCAACCTTACTACTTGGGACAACCACCTTTTTATTTACTTTCTCCTCTTCTTTTTCAAAATCTTTGATTACTAACGTCAGCCTATCACTAAAATCTGGGTCATATCGGAATGTACCACTTTTGAACTCCTTTCTGAGTCTTCCTAAATCAGGATGCTTCCAACCACGTTGGTCTATGGCTTCAAAAGCCTCTTTGAGTTGATAATTGTTGATGAGTTCTTGAATGGTTGCCGTTGTAGGTTCCATAACGTTAGCTTTTATGATAAATCTTCGATTGTAAGTCGTAGTCTTTCTAAAAATGTGGCATCGGTTTTGTGCGTTCCGCGTTTAAATTCATTACGAAATGTACCAATTTCGGGGTTGTTGATTCCCATTTCTCTCAATTTGGAAAATACTTTGCCAATTTCACCTGCATCCACCAAATCTGTAAGTTCATTACGTTCTTTAGGGAATTTAGGTGGGTTAGGTGCGTGGCGGGCGTCGGTGATTTTTTCAAATAAACCTAATGTTTCCTGTACGTTGATGCGGCCTTTTCGTGGCACGAACCACTCTTTTTCGCCTGCACGGAGGCATTCCAACAAGTCTTGGTAGCTTACCTTGATTTCACTGTCTAAGACTACCAATTCTTGGTATTCAAACTGCCCTGAAAACTCTTTGAAATCTTTGCGAAAATACTCCCAGCAATCGCGGCTGTGCTCTCCACTGATGTAGAGCCTGATTTCGCGGTCTTTTTCGTCGGCTTCTACGTACATGCGCGTGGCGCTGTCAGGGTGTTTGACTACAATGCCGTTGCGCCAATAATCTTCTTGGTGGGCGTATTTGACATTGCGAGCGATGAACCGATGAATCACCGACCTCGGCAATGACACAGGGTATGACAAGGCATACTGACGGTGATTTTGTTGGGTAAACTGGACCAAATCGGTCTTTGATTGCCCTTCCAACGCCGACGGAATAAGCCACTCGTGGCGGCTGTATTCGTGGCAAAGGTCGAACTCATTCATCAAATCCAATAGAAAACCATGGTCGGAAGGCGTGTATTGAAACGTATCCACTTTGTCCAATATCGCTCGTACGTCTTGGGCATTGATACGGCCTCGCTTTTCACGGGTAAGGGGCGAAAGGATTAGCTCATAAGCTCCTGCCGTGAGCCAATCGGGATTGAGAATGTAGTACTTACCTGAAAATGGTCGATCAAAATAGGTGATGGTACCCGCATCGTCGAGCATACCTACTAGGCCCTTTTGGATGTCTTTTTCATTTATTTTTTTTGCTTGACAGAGCGTTTGGTAGGTTTCGTACTGGATGTAATTGTGCTTAACTTCGTTGAGCAACTGATTTTTGATGTCCAACCAACTCATAGGATACGGCTCGCGTACGTGCTGGTAAGTAGGAATTTCTGCTTGGAGGTATTGGCGCAGGGCGGCCACCCCTTCATCGTTTTCGACACCGCAGCAGACGCCAAATACTCGACGAATATTAGGGTATTTGCGCCGAAGGCTACTGTCCAACTCAGGTGAGAGAGAATAAGTGGGTAGCTGTGGATTTTTCAAGTCAAAGTGATGGTTATAAACCACCAATACAGGCGAATCATGCCCGTAAGCACGTATTAATTCCAGAAAATCCTCAGGGTTTTCGTCCTTGCGCTTGTCTAACACTAAGAGGTAAAGGGTGTTTTTAGAATAAAAAAACTGGTGCAGGGCTTGCTGAATGTGCTGCCCGCCAAAATCCCAAAAATTGACGTTGATGCTGTCTTTGCCATCTAGAGAGTACACGCCACCTTGCCAGCAGCGTTTGCGGATACCGTGGGTTTCGGGCTCGTTGGGACTAAAAACCTCCGTACCAAACAGCCGTTTTTGCAGGCTCGTTTTGCCCACCGCCCCGCGCCCCACGATGATGACCTTGCACTCATTGAGGGGGCGTTTGTCTTTATTTCTGAGGTACTCAATGGCAAACGCCCGTCCTTGCTTTAGTACTTCTAAAGGTGGATTTTGTAGAGGATTGCCTGTCAAATAAACCTTGCCTCTTTCAAACCCGAATACACTCTTTACATCTAATTCCAATGATAAGTTTTCCAAAAGCGAAAGGGACCAGTCGCTGATTTGATTGTTACTAAGGTCTAATAATTGTAGTTGGGCGAGTTTTTCTAAAAAATGCCCGTTGCTGATTTGATTGTCACCGAGGAATAACAACTGTAATTGGGTGAGTTCTTCCAAAAAGCGCCCGTTGCTTATTTGATTGTTACTGAGATATAATGCTTGTAGTTGAGAGATATTTTCCAAAAAGCGTCCGTCGCTGATTTGGTTGTTGCTGAGGTCTAGTGATTTTAGTTGGGCGAGTTTTTTTAAAAAGCGCCAGTTGCTTATTCGATTGTTACTGAGGTATAATGTTTGTAGTTGGGCGAGTTTTTCCAAAAAGCGCCCATTGCTGATTTGATTATTGTTGAGGTTTAATTTTTGTAGTTTGACTAGTTCTTTCAAAAAAAGCCATTTGTTTATTTGATTGTTACTTAGGTCTAATGATTGTAATTGGGAGAGCTTCTCCAGAAAACGTCCGTCGCTGATTTGATTGTTACTGAGGTTTAATGATTGTAGCTGGGAGAGCTTCTCCAAAAAGTGTCCATCGCTGATTTGATTGTTACTGAGATGTAAAGATTGGAGTTGGGTGAGTTTTTCCAAAAATCGCCCGTCGCTGATGTGATTGTTACTGAGGTGTAAAGATTGGAGTTGGGTGAGTTTTTTCAAAAAATGCCCATCGCTGATTTGATTGTTACTAAGGTCTAATGATTGTAATTGTGTCAGTTTTTCCAAAAAACGCCCGTTGCTGATTTGATTGAAACTGAGGTCTAATGATTTTAGTTGGGTGAGATTTTCCAAAAAATGCCCGTCGCTGATTTTATTGTTACTGAGGTTTAATGTTTGTAGTTGGGAGAGATTTTCCAAAAAACGTCCGTCACTGATTTGATTGGAACGGAGGGATAATGCCTGTAGTTGGCCAAGTTTCCCCAAAAAATGCCAGTCGCTGATTTGATTGTTGCCGAGGTCTAACGCTTGTAGTTGTGAGAGCTTTTCCAAAAAACGCCCGTCGCTGATTTGATTGGAACTGAGGTACAATGTTTGTAGTTGGGTGAGTTTTTTCAAAAAATGCCAGTCGCTGATTTGATTGAAACTGAGGTCTAATGACTGTAGATGGTCAAGGTTTTTCAAAAAATGTCCGTCGCTGATTTTATTGGAACTGAGGTATAGTGCTTTTAGTTGGGAGAGCTTTTCCAAAAAATGCCAGTCGCTGATTTGATTGAAACTGAGGTCTAATGATTGTAGTTGGGAGAGTTTTTCTAAAAAATGCCCATCGCTGATTTTATTGTCGCTGAGGTATAATGTTTTCAGTTGGGAAAGACTTATAAAAAAGTTCCCGTTCCTGATTTGATTGGAACTGAGGTCTAGTATTTTTAGTTGGGGAAGTTTTTCTAAAAAATGCCCATCGCTAATTGGATTGTAACTAAGATATAGTGCTTTTAGTTGGGAGATATTTTCCAAAAAACGTCCGTCACTGATTTTATTGGAACTGAGATATAGTGCTTGTAGTTGAGTGAGTTTTTCCAAAAAATGCCCATCGCTAATCGGCCATGTTTCACGATTATCACCGCCTAAATACAACGTTTTGAGGTTTTTCAATTGCTCCATGCCTGCTGGGATGACGTTGAGCAAATTTTCATTTCCTCGATTGGGGCTTTCTATCCATTTTCTTTGTTGCCAATCCCAATAACGGTTGCTCACGATTAAGGTCTCTAGCCAAGTGCAGTCAAAAAGTGCATTGGGGAGTTCGGTCAGTCCTGTTTTTCCTAAATCCAAATAAGTAGCGTCTTCGCCACGGGCGTGGGCGGCTTGGTTTTCGGCAATAAGGCGCAAGGCGAGCTCAGACATGGATAGCGTAGTTTTTAGGTAAGTAAAAATAGTAAAAAAAATGAGGTAAGAAATCAGCTCTCTTACCTCTCCTCACTTATCTCTCCTAACTCATCTCTCCCTCTAAGGATACAACAAATACTTCTCTCGCATTTTTTTGTAGTTCGACAAGCCAGGCTCCCAGCTTTTACGAATCTCTTCTTCGCTCGTGCCCGCGATAATCTGCTTTTTAAGATTTTCCGTCCCCGCTAGTTTATCAAAGTTTCCCATTTGCTTGCTTTGACTCATGTCAAAAAACTTGTCTTTATAAGGGTAAGCTGCATAAGTTTCAAACAACCATTTGAGGTTCAATTTTTTAGATTTTACAAACGTATTGGCGTCAAACTTACGCAGGTCTAAACCATAACATTCTTGGTCTTGGTGGAGTGGCGTTTCGCTCATGCCTTGGATGCTTACGGGTTTAAACGTAAAGCTATATTTTCCCTTCAACGCGGGTGCGCCCAAGACCGTGAACGGCATGTACGTACCGCGCCCTTGGCTCAAAATCGTGCCTTCAAACAAACAGATGCTTGGGTAAAGCATGATAGACTGCTGGGTGTTGAGGTTGGGCGAAGGCGGCACGGGCAACACATACGGCATGGCGTGGGTGTAGTTGGCTACCTTGATGATTTTTAATTTACACTGCATTTTGTTCGGGAGCCAGCCTTCACCGTTGATCATTTGGGCAAATTCGCCAATGGTCATCCCGTGGGTAATTGGAATCGGAAACATACCAATGCCTGATTTGAGGTGAGGCTCCAAAATAGGGCCGTCAACGCAAAAGCCGTGTGGATTGGGGCGGTCGAGGATGACGAGTTCTTTGCCATTCTCAGCGCAAGACTCCATCACGTGCGACAGGGTGTTGATGTAGGTGTAAAAGCGCGCGCCTACGTCTTGCACGTCAAAAATCATCACGTCAACGTCGGCTAAGTGTTCTTTCGAAGGTTTACGGTTTTTGCCATACAGCGAGATGACAGGAATGCCCGTTTTGGGATCGACGCTGTCGCTTACTTTGGCACCGTTACTAGCATTCCCGCGAAAGCCGTGTTCGGGCCCAAAGATTTTGGTGATGGTCACACCGAGTTTGACAAGGCTATCAACGCAGTGTGATTTGCCAATGACGGAGGTTTGGTTGACCAACATTCCTACCCGTTTTCCTTTCAAATAAGGTAGATAAGCACTGGTTTGGTCGGCACCCGTAATAATCGACTTGGCAGGGGGAGCTACGAAAGACGTGGTTACTAAAATGGCTAAAAATGAGGCGATAACCGCCTTGAAAAGGTGTTTCATGCTAGATTGTTTTTGAAGAATACGCGATTAAAAGTGGGTAAATATAACGACTTTACTCATTTATGTTCTTCTTGCCCACCACCTTGGCTCGTGGAAGCCGCCGCCGCCGTGCCAATCGCGCTCGCGGGGCTAAGGACAAGTTTACGTACCAAGTCGGGGTGCGAATACGAAATCAAGTGACCTGCTTCGGGTAGAAAGATAAATTGTACAAGCTTCCCCGCCAGCTGTTGGCGCGCAAAATCGAGGTTAGTAGGGTCCACAATCCAGTCTTTCCCGCCTTGCACGACCGTGGTGGGTACCTGCAATTTTTGCCACTGAGGACGTAGTTTTTCTAACTCTTTGGCGTGGGCAAATTTCTCAAAGGTGGCTACGTTGAGGCGGCGCGGCAGCCACATTCGAACAATCCACCATTTGGCGGGCTTCGAAAACCACCAAAATTTTTCTTTGGTGGGGTCAATGGCGGGGGCAAGCATCACCAACTGACTAAACGCGTTGGGGTTCAAAATCGCCATTTGGGCCGCGATGGGTGCGCCAAACGAACGCCCCAAAAGAACGGCCTTTTGCTTCGAATGATTGAGCGAAAGAGCCAACATCGCAGCTTTGGCTTGGGTTTCGATGGAGGTGACAAAGCGTTTTTTTCGTAAGCTCGAATGATTGTAGCCCAAGCGGTCGATGGCGATGATGTGAAAACGACTTTGCAACAACGAATCATCGACCATGTTTAGGTACCCATACCAAGCGCCAGGCGCTCCGTGTATGAGCAACAGCGGAGGCAGGGTGTCTGCGCCTGTGGTAGCGGCAAACAGTTTGAGGCTGTCGTTTTGAATGGTGTAAAAAGTAGGTTTGACGGGGCGATTGGCGTAATGTTCGCGGATGTCACGGTCGTTTTTCCGCCACGACCGAAAGCAAGACGAAAGGCTTCCTGTCAGAAGCACTAAACCCATCCAGAAAAAAAGTGTACGACTTAGCATAATTGAAAATATTTGTGCAGTCGGTTGCTCACAACCGACTAATTTGTGCCAGCGGTTGCTTACAACCGCGTTTTGTGAAATAAGGAGGTTGTGAGCAACCTCCTGCACGGGCCGCCACCTCCTTCACGGACTCAAAACAAACTCAATTGCTGATGCGATAGTTCAGGGTACGTAACGCGTGTCAATACCTCGGGTACGTTAGACTGACTTTTAGGGTCGCTTATCGACTTGCCAATCGTAAATGCTTCCATTGATGCGTCGTCAATTGGTTTTTTAAACAATTCGAGGTCAAAAGCATCCGATTGGGTATTGAGCCAAACTGCTTCTAATCCTTTTGGTATAATAACGGGCATTCGTTGCTTTGTGTTGTGAATGCGCGCCATGAGCGGATTGGCATCGGTCGTAATAATGCTAAATGTATGCCAAACATCATTGGCTTGGGCAGGATTGTGCCACGTTTCCCAAATACCCGCCATCGCAAAAAGCGGTTGCTCCCGTAGATGAATAAAATAGGGATATTTCTGCTTCCCGACGGTTTGCCATTCAAAAAAGCCAGTGGAGGGTATTAAGCACCGCTGCGCCTGTTGGAGTGCATACTTAAACGACGGTTTTTCGTCGAGGGTTTCGATTTTGGCGTTCAGGGTGCTGCTGCGCAATTCGAGCGCTTCTTGGGGGCTTCGCGCCCATCTTGGAACCAATCCCCACTTAAAAAATTGTAAGGCGTGAGGGGCTTGGGCCGTAATCACTGGCCAAGTGGGATAATCGAAACCGTTGGCGTGGTAAATAGGCTCAAATTCAACGGTTTTGGCCTGTTTTTGTACCTCAAATTGCTTCTCCATTTCTTCAACGGTAGCGGTTAATGAATTGCGAAAACACATGGCTTGTTAAGGGTATAAGTGGTTTTTTCTGTGTAGTTTTGAGCAAAGATTTGTTTTCTTTGCCCACCCTCATTAAACAAACTATGACTCTATGAAATTCAAATTATTGGGAAAATCTGGCCTTCGCGTATCAGAATTGTGCCTCGGTACAATGACTTTTGGTACCGAATGGGGCTGGGGAGCCGACAAACACGAGAGCAAAAAGATTTTTGAAGCCTACGCCAATGCTGGTGGTAATTTTCTCGACACAGCCAATCGCTATACGGAAGGAACCTCCGAAACATTTTTGGGCGATTTTATTGCTGCTGACCGCGATCACTTTGTGGTTTCTACCAAATATACCTTGTACGACCGCAACGGCGACCCCAACTACGCGGGCAATCACCGTAAAAACATGATTCGTTCGGTCAACGAAAGCCTCAAACGCCTTCATACCGATTATATCGACGTGTTTTGGGTACACATGTGGGAGTTTACAACGCCCGTTGATGAAGTAATGCGCGGATTGGATGATTTGGTTCGGAGCGGAAAAGTGCATTATGTTGGGATTTCTGATACCCCTGCCTGGGTCATTTCACGTTCAAATATGCTGGCGGAGTTGCGCGGCTGGAGCCAATTTGTGGCGCTTCAAGTAGAGTATTCATTGTTGCAACGCGGAGCCGAACGAGATTTACTTCCGATGGCCAAAACCCTCGACATGGCCGTGACGCCTTGGGGAGTGATTGGAGGAGGAGCATTGACGGGAAAATACTTACGCGGAGAAACAGGACGGGTGCCCGAAAATAGCCTGCGCCGTAGCGAACGCAGCAGCGATATTGCGCAAGAAGTAGTGGAGGTGGCGCAGGAATTGGGCGTGACACCTACGCAGGTAGCCATCAATTGGGTGCGTCAACGGGTGTCAAATGTGATGCCGATTGTGGGCGCAAAACGCGTGGAACAACTTCAAGATTCGCTAAAATGCCTTGATTTTGTCATTCCTGACGAAATTATGACGCGTTTGAACGAAGTAAGCAAAATAGAATTAGGCTTCCCGCACGATTTTCTTTCGTCGGAAGGAGTAAAACAATCCGCTTTTGCGGGTATGTACGACAATATTATTAATCACCGTCTCTAATTACGTTGAAACATCAAGTACTGGATTTATTAAAATCACAATTAGATACGCGCGTGCAAGCAGCGCAGGAGGCGATGCAAAACGCCCAAGATTCGGCTAATGAAGAAACCAAAAGCTCGGCAGGCGATAAATACGAAACGGGGCGGGCGATGGCGCAAATTGAGCGCGATCGCCACGCCCAGCTTTATGACCAATTACGCCAAGAACGCGCAGTCCTCGACCGCATCGACCCCGATTTTGTGTTTAAACGAGTAGGGTTAGGGGCGTTGGTCAAGACCTCCGTGGGGGTGTTTTTTGTGTCCATCAGCGCAGGAATGGTGGAAGTAGAGCGTCAAAAAATTATTGCGATGTCGCCGCAGTCGCCTTTGGGAGCATCGCTGATGGGCAAACAAGTTGGTGATTCGTTTTTGTTTCAGCAGAAGAAAGGGATTATTGAAGGGCTTGTTTGAGGAGAATTTTAGTAACTTTGATTAGATAAAACCCGTTTCATCATGGTCGTAGTTCCGTCTAAACGCAAGCGCCTCCGCACAAAATTTGCAAAGCATGAGGTACCAAAATCGTTGATTTATGAAGAATACAACGGGAAACCCATGTATTATCGTGGCTACAAAGAGGTGTTGAACGAACTTAAGACACAAGAGGATATTATGGGCGAAAGCGATACCCAAGCCATCATTATTGGGGTGTTAATGAAGTACTTGTTGAAAAACCTAGATGAAGATAAGTACTTTGTCATTACAAATGAAGTGGGATTCCATCTCAAAAAACGTAGTAATATTTCATCAGATATTGTCATTTACGATAAAGCAGTATTACAGAAACATTCGCCTCAAAATAAGTACTTTGAAATCCCTCCTTTGGCAGTTATCGAGGTAGATATTCAAGCTGATACAACTGATTTTGGCATTACAGAGTTAGATTATTACGGTATCAAAACGCAGAAACTTCTAGAGTTTGGAGTTGGTGAAATCTTGTGGTTTTTTTCGGGCAGTAAATTACAATTTAGTGCGCGTCAAGGCGAAGATGGGCGTATTTCGGGTTGGGATAAACCAACAACTTTATTGGGGGAATATTCATTTTCTCTTTTGGAATTGCTTCAGAAGGATGGTTTTAAACTATAGCGTGTGAGCTGGTTGGTAGTGCGTATCCTTTTTCTGCTTCTTTTTCTTGTGCCAATGGGCTTGCCCCAAGCATGGGCTCAGTCTCCTTTGTATTCATTCTCCCCCAACGTCCAACAAGCCTATCGCGAGGTGTTTAAGCTCAAAGTAAACGCGGCTAAAGTGCTGTTGGCTAAGGAAAAATCTCCGAATGCACTGGCGATGTATGTCGATGATTATGCCGAGATGGTGACTTTGCTAGTGAGCGATAATAAATCATTGTTTGACCAACTTGCTCCCCATCAAGACGAGCGCCTTTCTTGGCTCGATGACCAACCAAGCTCGCCGTATCAGCGTTTTATTCAGGCCGAAATACGACTGCATTGGGCGTTTATCAAATTGAAATTTGGGAAAGAAATGAGCGCCTCTTGGGATATTATTAAGGCGTATCGACTGCTAGCAGAAAACGCCCGTTTATACCCCGATTTTGTGCCCACCTATAAGTCGCTTGGGTTGCTGCATGTACTGATTGGCTCGGCGCCCCAGAGCTATCAGTGGGTAGCGAAGCTGTTGGGTTTGAAGGGGAATATTCCGCAAGGACTGAGGGAAGTGCAGCGGGTGATTCAGCAAGACAAAGTGTTTTCGTTGGAAGCCCAATTGATTCAAACGTTGCTGCACGCGTATATTTTGACCTACGCAGAAAAACAAAATACGGAGCTGCTGCAACTGGTACATAGTCAGCCTGATAACCTGCTGTTACATTTTTTTGGAACAACGGTTTCGATGAAAGATGGGAGGGGAGAACAAGCGCTTGGTTTGCTCAAACAACGTCCCAAAGGAAGCGCCTATTTCGCTTTCCCTTTTTTGGAGTATTTAGAAGGTGAAATTTTACTGCAAAAAGGCCAATACGCCGCTGCCCGAACTCAATTGAACGAGTTTCTGGGGCAATACAAAGGTCAAAACTTCCTGAAAGACACCTATTTAAAGCTGTTTTTGAGCTATTGGCTCGTCGGTGAAGATGCCGATGCCAACGTATTTTTAGGAAAAATCGGTAAGGTCGGGGCCACATACGTAGAGTCGGACAAAGCAGCTTTGAAGTTTGCCGAAAACTATACCAAAGGACTGATTAACAACCAGCAAAAAACGCTGATGAAAGCGCGGCTGGCTTTTGATGGTGGGTACTTGGAAGAGGCCGCAGCAGCGCTCAAAAATGTTAATGAAGCATCGTTTGAGAATGGGAGAGACCGTGCCGAATATCGTTATCGGTTGGGGCGTATTTTTCAACGTCAAGAACATACCGAGGCGGCTATTCCAAATTACGAACGGGCGATTGTGTTGAGCCTGCCGCAAAGCTTTTATTTTGGCGCAACTTCTGCCTTGCAGTTGGGATATATTTACCAAACGAAAGGACAAAAATCCAAAGCCATTCAGTACTTTCAGCAAGCGCTCAATTATCCCAAGCACGAATACAAAAACAGCGTGGACAATAAAGCCCGCGCTGCTTTGACCCTTTTGGGAGTGGAGTAGCCCCATTTTTTGCCCGCAGAAAGCCGCAGAATTATGAACGCTAATTTTCGCTGAAAAAGGGCTTTATAGTGTCGTTAATCTGCTTTATCTGCGACTTTCAATCGGCGTCAATCTGCGAGTAATAGTTAAAGTAACTTAGATTACAGTGTAGTTAGTTACGACAAATATTTCAAAAACTCATTCTTCGTATTGTCTTCTTGAAATTTGCCGCCGTAAAACGCCGTCACCGTTGAGCTGGAGTCGTCTTGTACACCACGAGACGCTACGCACAAGTGCTTGGCATCCATGAGCACTGCAACGTCTTCCGTTTGGAGAATCTGTTGTAATTCTTTGGCAATCTGTACCGTAAGACGCTCTTGGACTTGCGGACGTCTGGCAAAATACTGAACGATGCGGTTTAGTTTAGAAAGTCCAATCACCTTTCCGCTCGAAATGTAGGCTACGTGCGCTTTGCCAAAAATAGGGACAAAGTGGTGCTCACAGTTGGAGTAAAAACTAATGTCTTTCTCCACCAACATTTCGTTGTATTTGTATTTATTTTCAAAAAGAGTTGCCTTCGGTTTATTGGCGGGATTTAATCCCGAAAAAATCTCCTTAACGTACATCTTGGCGACGCGATGTGGAGTGCCGTTGAGGCTGTCGTCGGTAAGGTCGAGGCCGAGGGTTTCCATAATCGCACGGAAATGCTCCTCGATTTTGGCCACTTTTTCAACATCGCTCAATTCGAACGCATCTTCCCGCAAAGGAGTATTATAAGCACTAAATACATGGTCGTCTCCCCAATCGTCGACGTTAAGCTCTCCTAAGTCTGAATGATTAGGCAGGGTATTCCACGAAATTCCGTTCGGTTTCATATAGTCTAATTTTCAAATCGAGCGCCTCTGCTAAGTGCTCACGTAAGATAGTATAAATAACAATTGCGATGTTCTCAGCACTGGGGTTAAGAATTTTAAACTCCTCAGTATCAAGATTTAGATTCTTGTGGTCAAACTTGGATAAAACCGTACGTTCGATCAGATCGTTGAGCCATTTTAAATCTACAACGTAGCCAGTCTCAGGGTTAACTTCTCCTGTTACTTGCACAATCAACTCATAATTGTGTCCGTGGTAGTTTGGGTAATTACATTTACCAAAGACGCGCGAATTTTCTTCCTCCGACCAAGTCGGATTGTTGAGACGATGGGCCGCATTGAAATGTGCCTTACGAAACACCGCCACTCGTGGGTTGTTCATAAAAAGTTTAAATCTGTTCTGTCGTTGAATTTACGTACGCGCCGAGGAGTCGTCAGAAAGTTTGTCTGCAACACCCTCTCGACCGTTGGGCGTGGTACCAATTAGCCCGAAGGTAAGTATCGTTTGTCAACAGGTTAATTAACACTTGTGAGTTTGAAATAGTTTTGAGATTTTAACAAGAACCATTCAGTTGAATGGAAATATTTTTCTATAACGATGAAAATGAGTGTGTTAATAACAAGTGAGGGATAGCCGAGTAATGGGTAATAGAAAGTCCTAACGTTAGAGGCATTCATTAAATGCGAGTGAAATTGTGCAAAGAAAGAAAGGTGAATGATTTTAACAAAATAAATTCCGTCAAAAGAGCATATTTATTTTTTTGACTCATGTATGAAGGGTGGGAGGGAGCATCACTAAGAATTGAATAGGGCTAAAATCTAAGGTTATCAACGATAAGCGGGCGAAGTTAGTTGCCTCAAAAATGGCTTGTAGGGTGAAAAAAGTCAGTAAAGCTAGTTATTTTCAAGGCTTCAACCCGAATAAATGTTAGTTTTGCGTTTTCATTCTTTTACAGAAATGAAACTGTAAGAAAACCGAAGTGTTGTAAAACACGTTTATATATTGCCTCACAAGTAGAAAAGCAATAAATCAAAGCAGTCAACTTGCTTATTTTAAGGATAGTATGAGTGAAATTGCCAAAGAATCCACCGAAGAGAAATCGCTGAACTTCATCGAACAAATCATTGAAGAAGACATCCGTACGGGTAAACACGGAGGGCGTATACTAACACGCTTCCCACCCGAACCCAATGGTTACTTACACATTGGGCACGCCAAATCCATTTGCCTCAACTTTGGAGTGGCACAGAAATACGGAGGAGGTACCAACTTACGTTTCGACGATACCAATCCTGTAACGGAGGATACGGAGTATGTAGAGTCTATTAAGAATGACGTCCAGTGGCTTGGATTTCAGTGGGTTAATGAGTTTTATGCCTCCGATTATTTTGACCAACTTTATCTTTTTGCGGTCGATTTGATTAAAAAAGGATTGGCGTACGTAGATGATTCTACTTCGGAGCAGATAGCAGCAATGAAAGGAACACCGACGGAGCCAGGGACCAACAGCCCATATCGTGATCGTAGCGTGGAAGAAAACTTAGCGCTATTTGAGCGAATGAAAAACGGAGAGTTCCCTGAAGGCTCGCGTATCCTTCGTGCCAAAATCGACATGGCAGCGCCAAACATGATTATGCGCGACCCGATTATTTATCGAATCAAGTTTGCCCATCACCACCGCACGGGCGACAAATGGTGCATTTATCCGATGTACGATTTTGCGCATGGACAATCGGATTCAATCGAACAAATTACGCATTCAATTTGTACGTTAGAGTTTATTCCTCACCGTGATTTGTACGATTGGTGCATTGATAAATTGGAGATTTTTCCTTCAAAACAATACGAATTTGCACGGTTGAACCTGACCTACACCGTGATGAGTAAGCGTAAACTGCTTCAGCTCGTCAATGAAGGTCACGTCACAGGCTGGGATGACCCTCGGATGCCAACCATCTCGGGACTACGCCGCCGTGGGTATACGCCCGAAGCGATTCGGGAGTTTTGTGACCGTATCGGGATTGCCCGCCGCGACAACCTGATTGACGTGAGCTTGTTGGAGTTTTGTGTTCGCGAACATCTAAATAAAATTGCGCAGCGCCGTATGGTGGTGCTCGATCCGCTCAAAGTGGTCATTACCAACTTCCCCGAAGATACCGTTGAGGTTTGTTTGAGCGAAAACAACCCTGAAGATCCCAACGGTGGAATGCGTGAAGTGCCATTTAGTCGCGAAGTTTATATCGAGCGGGAAGATTTTATGGAAAATCCGCCGAAAAAATACTTCCGTTTGGCCGTTGGACAAATGGTTCGCTTGAAAAGCGCGTACATTATCCGCTGCGACGAAGTCATCAAAGACGAAGCGGGTAACGTGCTAGAATTGCGTTGTTCTTACCTTGAAAATAGTAAGAGTGGCAACGACACTTCGGGTATCAACGTAAAAGGAACACTCCATTGGGTGTCGGTTTCGGAAGCATTGCCAATCGAAATTCGCCAGTACGACCGCTTGTTTAAAGTAGAAGATTTGGCGTCGGCGGAAGGAGATTTTAAAGACCACATCAATCCCAACTCGTTGGAAGTAATCACGGGTTTTGCGGAACCGTCGTTGAAAGAAGCGACAGTAGATACCAAAATCCAGTTTGTGCGAAAAGGCTATTTTTGTTTAGATACCGATGCTACTCCCGAAAAACTCATTTTCAACCGTACTGTAGGTTTGAAAGATACGTGGGGTAAGGTAGCAGGAAAATAACTTCCCTCCACGTGGAGGTACCCAAACGGCATCGTGGCTTTGATAGTTGCGATGCCGTTTTTTGTGGCTAAATTGCAGAACAATGAGTGGGACAATGCACCAGTAGATTTATGAAAAAAATCTTATTAGTGGAAGACGAAGTCAACGTCGTAAGTTTTATTAAAAAAGGGCTGACCGAAGAAGAATTTGAAGTATCGGTGGCATTGGATGGTAATACGGGCATTCAAATGGCTGCGGGGGGCGAACATGATTTAATCATTCTTGACATCATGCTTCCCGATAAAAATGGCATCGATGTATGTAAAGAGTTGAGAGCTAGAGGGATTCAAGTGCCTGTTTTGTTTCTGACTGCCCTAAATACTGCCGACAATATTGCGTTAGGGCTAAATTCGGGAGCGGATGATTATTTGGCAAAACCTTTTAAGTTTATTGAGCTGGTCGCTCGTATCAAAGCACTTTTGCGCCGGGCTAGTCAAGGTGGAATCGAAGCCAAAAACAAAGAGAATGTGTACGTGGTGGCTAATTTGAAGGTAGACGATGACTCCAAAACGGTAGAGCGAAATGGCGAACTCATCTCGCTCACCGCGACTGAATATCGGCTGTTGGTCACCTTGCTTAAAAATAAGGGGAAAGTGCTTTCAAGGGTCGATTTGTTGGAAAGTGCCTGGGATATAAACTTCAATTTAGGAACCAACGTCGTGGATGTATACATCAACTATTTACGAAAAAAACTGGATTCGACTTACGAACCCAAGCTGATTCATACGGTGATTGGTATGGGGTATGTACTAAGAGAAGCATGAAAACTCAACTTAAGATAGCGCTTTTCCTGATTTTTACCAACGGCCTCATGCTGCTCCTTTTTGGGGGAAGTATCTACTATTTTCTGTATAATTATTCGTACGCAGATTTTTACAAACGGCTCGAAACTCGAGCAACGATTGCGGCGAAGTATAATTTTGACGCTGATAAAATCAACGCCGAATCGTTTAAAATCATTAGAAAAGAGCACCTAGAAAAACTGCTGGCGGAGAAAGAGTACTTGTATAAAGTCGAAGATAGCAATGACCTGACAGGGATAGCTCAAAAGTCGGAGCTGCCGTTGGTGTTTTTAAAAGATATTATGGCGAACGGAAAGATGACCCGCCAAGTGGATGAGACCTTTTTTACGGGGATTCGCCACGAAAGCCACGGTAGCATCTACATAGTGGTGGTTTCGGCCAAAAACTACTATGCCTCCAATCACCTCCTGTTTATGAGGAATGTTATTTTGATGGGCATCGTGTTTATTGCCTTGATAACGACCTATTTATCGTTCTTTTTCTCGAAGCGCATTTTTGATCCCATCAAACATATTACTGATCGCGTCAAACAAATTAGTACGGATAATATCCACCTGCGAATTGAGGAAAAAGATAATGATGCCGAGATAAGCCAACTGATTTCGACTTTCAATGACCTGCTCAACCGCCTCGAAACCGCTTTTGAAACCCAAAAAAACTTTGTTAGTAACGCGTCGCATGAGTTTGGGACGCCACTTACCTCTATTATGGGAGAAGCCGAGGTGATGCTGATGAAACAACGCTCGCCCGAGGAATATCAGCAGTCGCTGGTTAGTATTTTAGGGCAAGCCGAGCGCCTTAATCAAATTACGCAAACGCTGCTGTACTTGGCCGAAACGGGCTACACAAACAAACGGGTAAATTTTGTTATTCTGAGAACAGACGACCTGCTGTGGCAGGCTAAGGAGATGATTGACAAACTGAATCCGAAAAATCATATTCAAGTAGATTTCAGCTTGTTGCCAGAGAATCCCAAAAAATTGAAAGTGATGGGAAATCGACAATTATTGTCGCTGGCTTTTACCAACATTTTGACCAATGCCTGTAAGTATTCAAACAATAAACCCGTGTTGGTGACGATTGCTTCAAGCGACGAACACGTGTTTTTGGCAATAACAGACCAAGGAATTGGGATTCCCGAATCAGAATTACCTTTCATCTTTGACCCTTTTTTCCGTGCCTCCAACACCAGCCACTTTGAGGGCTACGGCATTGGGTTACCGTTGACCCGAAATATCATCAAAATTCACGGTGGGCAGCTTCAAATTTCGTCTAAAGTGAACGAGGGGACGACGGTTCAAATCAAACTTCCGCTGGCAAAAATTCCCTAAAATTTTTCATTCTTATCGAATTCTAATCTGCTTCTTAAATCATTCTTAGCTGGAGCGGCCACCTTTGTATTGTTTTTAACAAATACCATCAACTAATGGAAAAAACAATATTGGTGCCGATAGATTTTAAGGTAGAGTCGCTGAACGCCCTTCGACTCGCATTGAACACCATTCATGCGGGGAAAGTAAACGTGGTTTTGATGTATGCTAAATACCCCACCGACTCAATCACAGAGTTTTTGTTTTATTCCCCCGACGATGTGGTTGATTCGTTAAAAACGCGCGAATTTGACGAAGCGATTGCCATCATCAAAAATAGGTACGAATCGCTCCTCAATCGGATTGACATTGAATTGTTTTACGGTTTTGGTACGAGTGCACTTTCCAATTTTCTGGAGGCGCATCGGGTTGATACCGTTTATTTTTCGAAAAACTATTCCCTCTCGTGTTCAAAAAAAGGGTTTGACCCTATTCCAATGCTCAAAAAAACGGGGATTGGATACGAAGAAGTAGGTGGAGAATTGGTGCAAGAGTTTGTTCCACGACCCACTACCTTGAGTACACTCTTCAACTATTTCGGCCTTGAAATCGCCAATCATTGATTGACATTTATAGATTGACCCACGCGTGATTCGATCGGCATTTTTACGACTCTGTAGAAATGCCGATTTTTGTTTCAAATACCCACTTTTCACATTCTTGTGCACCAAGGTAACGTTTAAAACGCGCTAAACTGGTTTTAGGTTGACCCATATCATCGACCGAAATGCCTAAATCCAATAGCGTAACTCCTTCATTTTGAGAAAATTCGTATAATCCTTTGGTTAAAAGCACGGAGGGACTATACGACCGATAGTCAAGGTTGTCGGCGGGGCAGAAATGATAAAGAACGTGTTTGCCAACGCGAACGGTAAGCCCCAACGAAGCAATCGTATCTCCATCTTTGACGCAAAAAACGCGGAACGCTTCGGGAAAAATAGTCAACCAAAGGTGCAGCTGCTCCTCGCGAAAAGAGAGCGAATAACCTAGTCGTGCCCGATTGTGAGCGATGATTTGGAATACTTGCTCGGCGGGGGGAGAGCCCCATTCTTCAAATCGAAACCCTGCTTGCAAGCACTTGCGCAATCGCCGCCGCTCGGAGGCATGGAGGTTTTCTTCAAAAGGACGCGAACTCACGTGGAGGTAGTGGTTCACAAATTGTTGACGTACTTGAAAACCGTGACGTAGCAAGCCTCGCTTTATAAAGGCACTGCGGGCGGGTTGATAGCAAGTGGGATAATGCCGAATCGACAAAGTAGTCACTCCCTGGGAAACCGAAAATGCTTCGATGTACGACAGCCAAGCACCAAAATCATGGTGACTGACGGCGTCGGCTATCTCAAACGACCCAAAAGAAGCGCGATAGGGGCTTATTCCTTGTTGGTTTTGGATAAATAAATGAAAATACCCGTAAAGGTCCTGTTGGGTATCGGCATCGGTCAGGACAAAAGTATAGACTAACTCGGCTTGCTGATGAATCACGTGCAGGGGCGTGTTGAAGAGCCAAGGCGTCCAACGACACCGAAACGTAGAAAGAATGGCAGGCTGATTGACAAACACCAACGAAGAATAGCGCCGTTGAGAAGTGGCTTGAACCTTATTTTTTGGAAGAAGGTGTGTCATTCGTTTGTGTGTTGTCGGGCAAAGATACAAAAACCACTAACTTTGTAGCATGATTTCGATTACCAACCTCTCGTATTATCTAGGCGACCGTGCATTGTACGAAAACGCCTCACTTCATATCAAGCCCAAAGACAAAATTGGCCTTATTGGTTTGAACGGTACAGGCAAGTCAACATTGTTGCACTTGATTGTGGGAAACTACCAGCCCGATGCTGGAAATATCTCAAAATCTGGGGGCTGTACCATTGGTTTTTTGAACCAAGATTTGTTGTCGTACCAAAGTGATGAGCCCATTTTAACGGTGGCTTTGCAAGCATTTGAACGACAATTAGTACTTCAACGCCAGATTGATGAGGTGCTTCATCAGATGGAAACCAACTACGACGATAAGTTGGTAGACCGCTTGGCTCGTTTGCAAGAGGAGTTTGAAGCACTTGATGGGTATACTATTCAGTCGAAAGCGGAAGAAATTTTGGAAGGGCTAGGGTTTGCTACGGCCGACTTACAAAAACCACTTCGTCAGTTTTCGGGGGGATGGCGTATGCGGGTAATGCTGGCAAAATTGCTTTTGCAAAAACCTTCGTTGCTGATGCTGGATGAGCCTACCAACCACTTGGACTTACCTTCGATTCAGTGGGTTGAAAAATACGTCCAGAGTTACGAAAATGCGGTGATTGTGGTATCTCACGACCGCGAGTTTTTGGACAATGTATGCGATACCATGGTAGAAGTGAGTGGCCAAAAACTCAATTATTACTCGGGGAATTATTCGTACTATTTGGAAGAAAAAGCGCTTCGTAACGAAATACAACGCGGGGCGTATGAAAACCAACAAGCAAAAATTCGCCAAACGGAGCGTTTTATCGAGCGTTTTAAGGCCAAAGCCACCAAAGCAAAACAAGCCCAAAGCCGCGCAAAAATGCTCGACCGAATGGATCGAGTGGAGGCCGTAGTGGATGAAAATGCTAAAGTGCATTTTCGTTTCCAATTTACCACTCAGCCAGGCCGCCACGTGCTTCAGCTAGAAAATGTCTCGAAAGCGTACGGTGAAAAGGAAATCCTCAAAAATACCAATATTACGATGGAGCGCGGTGACAAAATCGCCCTCATCGGGGCCAATGGTAAAGGAAAATCTACATTGTTGCGGGTGATTGCAGGCACTGAACCCATCGAAGGCGAGCGACGGCTGGGACATAATGTGCTCTTTACTTTCTATGCCCAGCACCAATTGGAGTCGCTTAACATAGAACATACGATTTTAGAAGAACTTAAATACGCAAACCCTACCAAAACAGAAACCGAATGCCGTACTATTTTGGGATGTTTCTTGTTTGTCGGCGACGATGTATTTAAAAAAATCAAGGTGCTGTCGGGAGGAGAAAAATCGCGGGTGGCTTTGGCGAAAGTTTTGGTATCGGAAGCCAATTTCTTGCTGCTCGACGAACCTACCAACCACTTGGATATGCAGTCGGTCAATATCCTTATTCAGGCGCTTCGGCAATACGAAGGCTCGTTTGTAGTGGTTTCGCACGACCGTTTCTTTGTGGAAGCTATTGCCGAAAAAATTTGGTACATCGAGGAGAAAGAAGTAAAAGAGTACCCTGGTACGTACCAAGAGTATGAGTGGTGGCAAGAAGAACGCGAAGAGGAAGTGGTAGCAGCCCCTGCGGAGACGGTGGTAGTGCCGCAACGCTCGGCGCCTGCGCCTGCAAAAAGCACGTCGTCGGGTTCGTCGCACCAACAAAAAACGCTTCAGAAAAAAATAACCCAACTTGAGCAAGAAATCGACGAGTTGGAAAAGCGTAAAAAAGAAGCCGAAACCCAACTAGCTGACACTGACATTTACAGCGATGCCACCAAACTGGCCGAGGTGAATAAAAAATACACGGAAATTCAGCAAAAAATTGCGGCTACTACCGACGCGTGGGAAACTGCCATGATGGAAATGGAAGAGCTGGGGTAGTAAAACGCGTAAAGACCTTCCAAGTTTCAAAAACTTGGAAGGTCTCTTATTCGGTGCTTCGTCGGGTTTTGAGAAACCCTCTGCACGGTATACCGCACAACACAAATTAATTCTTCATTCGGGAAAGTCGCTCGTAATCGATTACAGTAATTAGACTTCCTTTCATTTCGATAAGATGCTCGTCTTTAAAATCGGAGAGCGTACGGATAACCGTTTCGGTCGCTGTTCCTACAATACTTGCTAAATCTTCGCGCGTGATGGCAATGGCAAAAGGTTTTGTTTTATCTTCCTGATAGCGGTTGACTAACATAATCAACGCTTCTGCTACCCGCTTCCGTACGGAGTTGTAAGCAAGTTTCAAGAGGCGTTCTTCCCGTTCGCGCACTTCGTTAGAGAGCATTTTGATGAATTTCGTAGCTACATCACGGTTGTTGTAGAGAAGACTATTAAACTCATCTTTGGGAATGATAACCACTTCACTGTCTTGCAGCGACACGGCCGATTCTTGGTAGGGAGTGTTTTCCAGCAAATCTAAATACCCAAAAAAATCGCCAGGCTTGTGAAGCTCCACAATGTATTCTTTCCCAAACTCATTGGTTTTTGAGTTCTTGATTTTGCCACTTTTCAAAAAATAAACCGCATTGGGGTAGCTGCCCTCTGAATAAATGGTTTCGCGTTTTTTATAAAGTTTGGTTTTTTTATTCTCGGACAATTTTTTGAGCGATTCAAACGATTTTACTTCGTTCAAAAACTGCGTTAGCCCTTCTTCCGTTCGTGAATACTCTGTTTTGAGCAAATCGTTTTTGCGTAAGCGCGTTTCGACTGCGCTCAGGAGTTCTACGTCATCGTAAGGTTTGGTTAAATAATCGTCCGCACCGAGGGTCATTCCCTTGCGATAGTCAGCTTTTTCAGCTTTGGCCGTCAAGAAAATGAAAGGGATACTGGCCGTTTCCACCTCTTTACTGAGTAAATGCAACACACCATACCCGTCTAACTCGGGCATCATGATGTCGCAGATAATCAAATCGGGTTGCTGTTCTTGAGCAATTTTGATTCCCTTTTTGCCGTTTTCAGCCGTTAGTACATTATAGTGTGCTAATTCTAAAATTTCGGTTGTATTTTCCCGCATATCGGGATTGTCTTCAATCAATAAAATGGTCTTCATGTGGCTAACAATTCGGAAGGTCGAGATACACGGTTGTGCCTTGGTTGAGTTGACTTTCCAGTCGAATCGTCCCCTGCATCAATTGAATGTATTTTTTTACGATGTTCAAGCCGAGGCCAGTTCCTTGTATGGTTCCAGAGTTGTGCGCTCGGAAAAAGCGATCAAACACATACGCTTGATCTTGCTCTGGAATACCGATACCTTGGTCTTGTACCTCAAAGTGAACGGTTTTTTCTTTTTTATAAGAGCGTAGGAAAATTTGCTTACCTGTTTCTGAATATTTGGAGGCGTTGGAAAGGAGGTTAATTAGTACATTTTTGAGCAAATGCCGATCAATACACACCTCGGAGTCACCTTCGTGCGCATATATAATTTGCTGATTGTCTTTACAAACCGACTTGAGCTCGTCCACAAGTTCTTTGCAAAAATCGGTGATAGGAAACACAATTGGAACGTTTCGGATTTGTCCTTCTTCGAGCTTTCCAAGTGACAAAAAGTCGTTCAAAATCTCGGTCAAATTCGTTACCGTAGACTTGATGCGTTGAACGTGCTTCTGACGTTTTTCATCTTCTTCGGTATGGGTATAACGACCAATCAACGACGCCGACGACAGAATGGTGGCCAATGGAGTCCGAAATTCGTGAGAGGCAATCGTCACAAACTTGGTTTTCATGTCGTTGAGTTGTCGTTCTTTTTCCAGTGCTCGCATTACTTCTTGTTTCGACTGCTCAATTTCTTCCAATGCTTGAGCTAGTTCACGAGTCCGTTGTTGTACTCGTTCCTCCAGTTCCGCATTAAGGCTTTGAATCTGATGGTGCGCTTCTAGGAGCGCCTCTTCTTGTTTTTTTCGCAGCGAAATGTCGATAATAAAACTAACAATGTACTCGCCGTCGCTGGTAGCAAACGGACTTAAACTTACTTCTACAGGAAATTCGGTATTGTCTCTACGTCTAGCACTTAGCTCCAAATTACTCCCCATGCTCCTTGCTTTAGGATGTTGGGCATAATTCATGCGGTGGTCGACGTGGTTGCGAGAGTAACGATGCGGTATTAAAATCTCAATTTTCTTTCCAAGTAACTCGTCTTCTGAATAACCAAATAGTTCTTGCGCTTTGGGATTTATAAGCTGTATCGCTCCCCACGAATCCACGACAATGATTCCCTCCGTTGCACTTTTAAAAAGTGCATCTAGCATTTCGATGTGTCTTCTCATCGCTTGGGTTTGCTGAATGAATACTTCTAACATACCAAATACGGAGGTTGTTGTGATTTTTCCAAAAGAATTATTAAAATGTTTGGCTAAAAATGGCGGTTTGTGGTATATCGCCCCACAAGCGCGCATCAAATGCCATGCTTATATTGCGAATAAACGACCTACCTTCGGGGGTCACTTTTAGGTGATACGGCTCTATCGTAACGAGGCCATCTTTTTCGAGTTCTTCGAGGCGAGTAAGGGCTTCATAAAGCTCTTTACATTGATCCTTCGCGTCGAACCACGTGGTTTCAAAGTGACACATCAGTTGTAAAATATGCCGTCTTAAAATTAAGTCTTCACGGGTTAAGACGTGGCCTCTAAAAATAGGTAACTGATTGTTGTTGAGTCGCTCGTAATACTTTTCGACGGTTTTTTCATTTTGCCCATACCCCCACCAGCCATCACTGATGGCTGATACCCCCAAGCCCATCAATAATCGGGTTTGGGTAGTGGTATAGCCCATAAAATTGCGGTGGAGGCGTTTTTGCTCAAATGCTTTGTATAGCGTATCGGTTTTAAGGGCAAAGTGGTCCATACCAATGTCATCATAACCAGCTATTTCTAAGGCAGCACGACACGCTTCATAAATCGCTAATTTTTTGGCAGCATCGGGCAAATCGGCTTCCGTAAATTTACGTTGCCCAGGTTTTACCCAAGGTACGTGGGCGTAACTGTAAAGCGCAATGCGGTCAGGACGAAGTTGAATAACCTCTCCAATGGTTTGGGTCATGCCGTCGACTTGTTGCCGTGGTAATCCGTACACCAAATCATAGTTTACTGATGTATAGCCAATTTCACGGGCTTTTTCAGTGACATGCTTTACTTGTTCGTAAGTCTGAGGGCGATTGATAAGGTCGAGAATGACAGGGTTAAAGTCTTGTACGCCAATACTAATCCGACGAAAGCCTAACTCAAACAGTGTCTGAAGGTGCGCGTCGGTTGTGCTAGCGGGGTGTGCTTCAAACCCAAACTCGTGCTCGGGGTGAATATCAGCTTTTTCAAATAGGCCCGAAATCAAGGTTCGGAGGTTTTCAGGACTAAAAAACGTGGGTGTTCCTCCGCCCAAATGTAACTCTCTGATTTGAGGACGATTGGGGAGAAAATCCAGATAAAGTTGCCATTCTTTAAGGACAGCCGTAATGTACGGTTGTTCTACTTTATGGTTGACCGTAATGCGGGTATTGCAACCACAGTAGGTACATAAGCTTTCGCAGTACGGCAAGTGAATATAGAGGCTAATGCCCTCAGAAGTATTGCTGATTTCAAATATATCTTTTACCAAGTCTTTCCAACGAGTTTCGGTAAGTGGGGTTTTATCCCAATAAGGCACGGTTGGGTAACTGGTGTAGCGAGGCCCAGGCACGTTGTATTTCTGAAGGAGCTGCGTGTTCATGGTAAATAGGTGTTTTACCAAAAATGCAAGCTATTGGAAAAGTAAAATATGACATTGGTCAGGCTGCTTCGAAAAATATCAAGCATTCAGCATGAATAAAAGGGAGGTAAAGAGCTGTTGTCGTTTACAAAAACGATTGAAATTTCGCCTCGGAGCGGCGCAACATTTGTAGTATAAAGGGTTTTGAAAACAACCTACCGCCCTCCATGACAAACAGGAATCTCGCGATTTTCTAAGCCCAAAATGGGCCAACCTGTAACTTCCAAACCACGAAGAATAAGCACTACAGCTACTACTGCCACTAGGGCGGGCATAAAACTGCGGGCACGGTTGCGAAAAGAAGCAGAAATGAGATTTTTGACAAAGGCAACGGCGCTCATAGCAGGGAGCGTTCCAAGGCCAAAGGTTGCCATAAAAAGTGCGCCGTCTGTTGGCCCTCCCGTGGCTACGGAGCTAATTAGCGCCATGTAAACTAACCCACACGGTAAAAGTCCGTTGAGCGTTCCAAGAACGAAAAGCGAGCTAAAACTACGTTGGTGTAGAAGTGAACTGAGCTGCTTTTTTATCCATTGAACGCCTTTTTGGAGAAAGGGAGGTGTTCCTAGCTGGTCGAGCCAATGGGAGGAATAAGCAACTGCACCGAGCATAAACACGCCCGTACCAATAGAAAGACCACGTTGGAGTCCTGCCAAATTGAGGGCATTACCCACAAAACCTAGCAAAAAACCGAGGAGGGCGTACGTACTTGCACGACCGAGGTTATACAGTATTATTCCGCCCAATTTCCCCCATTTTGAGCGTTGATGTACGGGAAGTGCCAACGCAATAGGCCCACACATTCCTACGCAGTGCAGGCTGCTCATGAGTCCGAGGGAAAAAGCCAAATAAAACATAGTTTTGAATTTCGAGTGTCGAAGGCAGAATGTCGAATGCTTCCCGTGCGTCGGGTTTCTCTCTGTGTGGAGGGTTTCTCAAAACCCGACGAGACAGAAGAGAATGTCAAAATGGAGTGTCGAGTACAGAATGTCGAATAAAATGCCGTTCAACCTTCTATTTGCTCATCGGGTTTTGAGAAACCCGACGCACACGGTAAGCACTCGACATTTAGGCAATGACATTTAAATATTGAGGATTCCTTCGTTCCAGTAACCAATGCCGTTGGCTTGCCAGTCGATTTGAAGCTGGTAACGTCCCGCCTTAATTTTTTGGTTTGAAATAAACTGTGTACCGTCGGCTCCTACCTGAATTGGGGTAGAAAAATCCTTACGGTTGTCGGCTGGACAATAGAAGTTAATTTTTCCAGAGACACCCTTCATATTCGTTGGATAGTGAATGCGGACGCCATTTTCTAGCACTTCCCAAGTAAGGGGTGTGGCTAGGGCTTTGGCGCGACTGATTTTGTCAATTTTGCCTTGGAATTTAACTTCCTCTTCGTAATAATTGTCAGTAACAAGGTCAATTTTTTGGACGATGCTCATTCCGACCATCGCTAGTATCATTAAGACAAATAAGCCATAAAAAGCCCAGATGCCAGTTCCCCAAGATAGTTTCATAGTAGTAATATTTATTCTTCTGGTGCAATAAAGGTTGTTTTAAATTCTTCCAACTGCTTGCCGTTGGCATAGATTCCCAAGGAAACATCGGTGCGGCGTTTGGAGATTTCCGATTTGGGAATGGTAATAAAGACCGAACCTTCGACCATTCCTGCGGCTTCGAGGTTGAGGTTAGGAATTCCCGCAAATTTTAACGTGCCTTTGGGGAACAATAATTTCATCTCAGGTTGGATAGGATGATTGGTTTTGTTGAATAATTTGAAGGTATAAAGATTGCTAATGGTGCCGTCAGGATTTTCGATAAAGCGCGAACCTGGCGCACGTAATAGCGTGGTTTCGGTGTCGTTACGAGTCAAAATGGCGTAGCCAAGTCCAATCCAAAGGGCCGATAACACAACCGCATAGGCAATAGTACGAGTTGTAATCAGCTTACTTTTACCCGAAGAAATATTGTTTTCTGAATCAAAGCGAATCAGTCCTTTGGGAAGGTTTACTTTCTCCATGATATTGTCGCAGGCATCGATACAGGCCGTGCAGTTGACGCACTCCATTTGGGTACCGTTGCGGATGTCGATACCAGTTGGGCATACATTAACGCATTGGTAGCAGTTGATACAATCGCCTGCGGTACGTTCGACACCTTTACGGAGTTTTTCACGCGGCTCGCCACGTTTATAATCATAGGCAATCACAACCGAGTTTTTGTCGAGTAAGACTCCCTGCAAGCGCCCATAAGGACAGACAACGGTACAGGCTTGGTCGCGAAGCCAGGCAAAATTCCAGAAGAAGACCAAGGTAAAAGCGCAGATACCCAAAAACAGGGTCAAGTGGTCTGAGATTGGCTCTAAAATGATGCGTTCGAGACGGTCAATCCCCACAAAGTAGCTCAATAGCAGATTGGCAATGGCAAATGACAATGCCATGAAAATAACCGCTTTGAGGGTTCTTTTGATGATTTTTTCGTTGTTCCAAGGGGCTTTGGCAAGCGCGCGTTGGGCTTTCCAATCTCCTTCAATGACGTATTCAATTTTGCGGAAAACCATTTCCATGAAAACCGTTTGAGGGCAGGCCCAGCCGCACCAAACCCGTCCGAAAACCGTAGTGAAGAGTACGATAAAGACAAAAAAGGAAATCATCATTAGGCCAAACAACCAATAGTCTTGCGGGCCAATGAAGATCCCAAATACGATAAACTTACGCTCTAGGATATTAAATAAGAAGAGAGGATGGCCATTTACTTTGATAAACGGCAAGGCAAACATAACGGTTAGTTGAAAGATGGTAAACCAAACACGGCGGTTGTGCCATTTTCCAGTTGGTTTTTGGGGATAAAACCAATTTCTTTTCCCAGTAGTATCGTCGACAGCCGCAAAACTATCGCGGAACGATTCGTCGAAGTCGGGGTGTGTATCGAGGGGTTGCATAATGAGAATGAAAAAAATGTCGAGCGTCGAGTGCAGAATGTCGAGTGTGGGTATTTATTCGACACTTGACGTTCTGCATTCGACACTCAATTCGAGATTTATTTTGCTGCTACAGTACTATCAGGAGCAGCGGCAGTTTCAGTATAAACTTCTCCTTGAGGAGCCTTAGGGTTCGCAGGCTTAGAGCCTTTGATAGAAATGATATAACTAGCAACTTGTTGCATTTTGAGCGGGTTTAATTGTTTTTCCCACGAAATCATCCCTTTTTCTGGCACACCGTATTTGATGGTTTTAAAGACATTTTTGATGCCACCACCGTGCAGCCAATATTCGTCGGTAAGGTTAGGTCCAACCGAACCACCTCCATCGGCAGCGTGACAAGCAGCGCAGTTGGCCGTAAAAATGGCCTTCCCTTCTTCGATTGTCTTTGCGTCAGTTGCCAATACAACCGTATTTTCATTGATTTTGGCAGCGGCTTTTTCAAGGAATGCTGTTTTCTTCGCTTCTACTATTTGGCTTTCTTTTTCTAATTCGGCCATCGGTAAATCTCCCCAACCTGCCAAGTGATAAATGATGAGGTAAATAAAGGCAAAGACAATAGTACCTTGGAATAAAAAGGCTAACCAAGGTGGCATACGATTGTCGAGCTCGTGAATACCATCATAATCATGCCCTTTGATAAGAATACGTTGCTCGTCGGCAAGTTTTACTCCAAAACCAGACCAACGTTGCCACCAACGATCACTGAAAAGAGGAGCTGATTCCCCACGTAAATCTTCCTTTACTTCTTCCTCGCCTTTAGGGGCGGAAATTTTGCGGAGGAGCATCAACACTTGTACTAACACCACAAGCACTGCTACAATTACTATGACGAGTAGCATAATAATGAGGTAATTGACCAACTCTTTGTCACCTGCTTTTGGGACTTCGGCAGCTTGCGCAAACACCATAGAAGATACAAAAAGTAGCACGAAGGTCGAAAGGCCACGGCGAACGGTGCCATCTTCGAGAGGCAGCTGACTCATTTTTTGGACGGTTTTCTTGTCAAGTTTTACAAGGTACCATACCAATCCCACAAAAATGGCCGCAAAAATCAGTAGTCCGATGAGCGGATATATCGCCACTCCGTCAATCGTCTGGAGATAGTTTCTGAATTTCATGATTTCTATTGTTTTTTGATGTCAGTACCTAAGCGTTGTAAGTAGGCAATGAGTGCAATAATTTCTTTGTCAGCTTTTGCTTTGATACCGTCTTTTTTCAGACTAGCCACGATGCCCTCGGCTTGTTGTTGTGCTTGAGCCACTGCTTGGTCTTCAAAACCATCTTCGTAAGGTACACCAAGGGTACGCATCGCGTTGATTTTGGAAGGGGTAGTGCTTAAGTCAAGTTCATTTTCTAGCAACCAAGGATACTTTGGCATGATAGAGCCAGGCGACATGCTGGTTGGGTCTTCCATGTGATTGTAGTGCCATGAATCTGGGTATTTAGCTCCTACACGGTGCAAATCGGGTCCTGTACGTTTAGAACCCCACTGGAATGGGTGGTCATACACAAACTCACCAGCTTTTGAGTACTCGCCATAACGCTCAGTTTCTGAACGGAAAGGGCGAACCATTTGAGAGTGGCAAGTGTAACAACCTTCACGTACATAAATGTCGCGACCTTGAAGTTCAAGAGCAGTGTATGGCTTCACACTTTCAATGCTCGGGACGTTGGACTCTACCATGAAGGTAGGAACAAGCTCAATAACGCCCCCAATGATAACGGCTACCAGCGAAATAAGGGTAAAAAATACAGGTTTACGTTCGAAAATACGGCTGTGCCAGAATTCATTGGCTGGCGGGTTCCAGATTGATTTGAGGGAAGCTGCACGCGCAGTTTCATTGGCGATAAGTTTACCACTAAGGGCGGTCATGGCCAAGTTATAGGTACCTACCAAGAAACCTACCAAGAATAACGTACCACCTATCCCGCGTAAGATATAGAAAGGGACAAGCTGCGTAACGGTTTCGAGGAAGTTAGGGTATTTTAAGAAACCTTCTTCGGTAAATTCTTTCCACATCGACGATTGTGTCCAACCTGCCCAGTACATTGGTACGGCGTAGAAAATGATACCTAATGTGCCAATCCAGAAGTGGAAATTAGCCAGTTTTTGAGAGAACAACGGACGTCCGTACAAACGAGGGAACAACCAGTACATAATGGCAAACGTCATGAAACCATTCCAGCCAAGCGCTCCTACGTGAACGTGAGCTACAATCCAGTCGGTATAGTGGGCAATGGCGTTTACGTTTTTCAAAGAAAGCATTGGCCCTTCGAATGTCGCCATCCCGTAGGCAGTTACCCCTACTACCATGAATTTCAATACTACGTCTTCACGAACTTTATCCCAAGCCCCACGGAGGGTAAACAAACCGTTAATCATCCCACCCCATGAAGGAGCAATCAACATTACCGAGAATACCGTACCTAATGATTGTGCCCAGTCAGGCAAAGAAGTATAAAGTAAGTGGTGAGGACCCGCCCAGATGTACAAGAAAATCAATGACCAGAAGTGAACAATTGACAAACGGTACGAATAGATAGGACGGTTTGCCGCTTTTGGCAAGAAGTAGTACATCAAGCCCAAATAAGGGGTTGTCAAAAAGAAAGCTACGGCATTGTGGCCATACCACCACTGAACGAGTGCATCTTGTACCCCAGCATACCAAGAATAACTTTTAGTAAGAGAAATAGGAAGTTCAACACTATTGACTACGTGCAACATGGCCACCGTTACAAACGACGCCAAATAAAACCAAACAGCAGCGTAGATGTGCTGCACGCGGCGATTGAGCATAGTCATCACAAGGTTGAGTAATGCTGCTACCCAAACGACCGCAATGGCGATGTCGATAGGCCATTCTAATTCGGCGTACTCTTTTCCAGTAGTAAGCCCCAAAGGAAGGGTAATGGCCGCGGCTACAATGATGAGCTGCCAACCCCAGAAGTTGATGTTGGACAACAACTTACTGTACATTGGGGTGCGGAGTACTCGCGGGGCAGAATAATAAAGCCCCATGAAGAAACCATTGCCGACAAAAGCAAAAATGACGGCGTTGGTGTGAAGGGGACGCAACCTACCAAAGGTAGTGTAAGGGATATCGAGGTTGAGTGCAGGAAATGCTAACTGAAACGCGATAAGCACGCCCACCAGCATTCCGACAATCCCAAACACGATAGAAGCAATGGCGAAATTCCGTACGATGGTGTTATCATACTGAAACTCTTCCATGTCAACGGTTGAGGTTGTTTTGGAAATTGGTTCCATGTTGAATTTGAGGAGTTTATGATTAAAAAGGATGAACTATTTTTCGTTGTCGTCGAATAAAATCCGAATCGAAGGAGTGTAATCGTCGTCGTATTGTCCTTGGCGTACCGACCATACAAAGGCGATTAAGAAGCCGCCTGCGACAAACAGACTGATGCAGAGCAGGATGATGAGAGCACTCATAGACGTGTTTATGTTTGAGAATGTTGAAATCAGACCAGCTTGTTAGGACTGACGACCTCCCAAAAGTAGGTTTGGAGGGGCGGGATTAAGATGAGGGAAGTCAGTCCTCAAAACTGACTTTGGTCAGTTTTGGTAGATCTGTGTACCTTTGCCGAACTATCTTCGTGGATTAATGAATATCTTATTTTTTAAACTGACCATTATTCCGTTGGTCATTGGACTGATTACGCTGATTAGCCGCAAGTGGGGGAATCGGGTAGGGGGCGTGGTCGGGAGTATGCCTTGGGTAGCGGGGCCTATCTTGGTGTTTTTTATTTTGGAGCAGGGTAAAGACTTTGGCATACGCGCTATTCCAGGCATTTTGATGGGAATTATCGCGTTGGTGAGTTTTTGTTACTGCTATGCGTTGTTTTCCAAACGGATGAAGTGGCTACCAACGCTGCTGATTTCGTACGTGGCTTTTGCCCTCACTGCTCTTGTGTTGGATGCAATTCCGCTGACAATTTGGGGGATTTACGGCTTGGCTTTGGTCGTGATTACGATTGCCTTGTATTATTTTCCACGTCCCTCAGTGGGACAAGCGGCTCCTTCCCGAGCGAAGCCCCCGAAGTATGATTTATTGTTTCGGATGTTGGTAGCGACTCTTTTTGTCCTGACCATCACAGGATTGGCCGCCATTTTGGGGCCTAGCTGGAGCGGTGTTCTGACGCCTTTTCCTATCTTGACCTCGATTTTGGCTATTTTTAATCATTATTTACAAGGCAGTACGGCGGCTATAACGGTCTTGCGAGGGATTATGATTGGCCTCGTGGGCTTTACGACGTTCTTGTTTTTGCAGGCGTTTTTGCTCCACGAGTTTTCGGTTGTGGTAGCGTTTTTGATAGCACTGGTGGTTAATGCTGTGATTAACCTAGTTTCGAGCCGTATGTGGGGGTAGTTAGGGAAAGAGAGATTTTGCTACGTTGGTTTTACTAATTTTAGACCAAACTCCACTAAATGGTCAAAATCGCCATCGGTTGTATGTAGTTCCATATCCAGATAAATAGCGATGGCTGCTATCCATAAGTCATTTTTGCCCATATTGCGAGCTGACAGTCCTTTTGGCAAGCGCTGATTTTGTAATTTATCCTGACTATAGGCATCTACTTCTGCATAAATACGAGTAATTTCTCGATTGAGGTCAGCAATAGGGTAATTATCAAGGAGGTGTTCGAGGAATTTAACTTTTTGATAGCCCCAATCTGCTTTGAGGGCAAAGGCTTCTAATTCGCCTACAACAACAATTGGGATGACCGCACGAGTAGGCAGGGTTTTGTTGAGGCGTATATGCCTGATAACCAGATTTGTGTCAAAAATCATTGGTCGTTATCAAGCATTTTTTCCATGTCTTTCCATTCGGCTTCAGAGAACCCTAAATCGGGCATAGGTAGAGGCTGCTTAGAGGCTACTAAATCAAAAAAAAGTTCCGAGCCAACGGCTTTAATGATGGCGGGATCATAGACATTGCTTTGCCCTTTCTTCATCTTAGGCACTCTAACCCCATTCACTATAAAAGCGTCGGGCGTCTCAGTTATTTTGTGAGTTTGAATTGCCATACTGTTCTTATTTGTTAACAAAAATAGAATATATCTGTGAAATCTATTAGTCATTCACATACAAAAACCGCACAGGCTTCTTCAATAGTTCAGGATATGGAGTACAAATTTGTGAAATGTGTCGATGAACATTTCCCCCTCACAACCGACGCGCAGCCGCGATGCGGCTGGAAATCGTGGTAAACAAAACAATTGAAATCGAACTGGCTGGCATCAAAATCGCGGCAACGACGGGTGAAAGATTTCCCGTAAGGGCAAAACTTAACCCAATGATGTTATACACAACCGAAATGATAAAGCTCTGAATCACGATGTTGCGGCCCGCTTGGGCTAGGCGAACAAACTGAGGTAGCTTCGAAAGTTGGTTTCCTTCTAAAATCCCATCGCAAGCGGGTGAAAAGTTGTTGATGTTGTCGGAAACGGCAATACCTACGTCGCTTTTGATGAGTGCCCCTGCATCGTTTAAGCCATCGCCTACCATCAAGACTTTGTGGCCTTGCTGTTGTAAGTTTTCAATAAATCGAAGTTTATCGTCGGGTTTTTGGTTAAAATTGAGCTGCTTGAGTGAACCAAACAATTCACTCAGCATTTCGACGTCAGTAGGTTTGTCGCCCGACAATAAATGGGTATGGTAATGCTTCTGTTTTAAGCTTTTGAGGGTATCAATGAGGTTGTCGCGGTATTGGCTTTGGATGTCAAAATAACCCAATACTTTGCCATCAAAAGAAAAATAAACGTGGCTGCTGTTGCTGTCTTGAAGGTTTGGAACTCTTTGGTTATCAATAGAAACAAAAGTGGAGGAGCCTAGCCGCACCGTAACATGTTCGCCTAACTTGCCTTCCACGCCTTTACCTTCAATTTCTTGAAAATCGCTCATCATTTTTTCATGCGGAACGTGTTGTAGCGATTTGGCAATCAATCGGCTCAGCGGGTGCGACGATTGTTCGCAAAGGGTACGAACGATGCGCTGCTGAATGTGAGTGAGTGGTTTGCCAATAAACTGAACATGCGCCGCATCGGGTAACGTAAGCGTTCCTGTTTTATCAAAAACAACCGTGTCGATTTTAGACAGATTTTCAATGATTTGGGCGTTTTTGAGGTACAGTTTATTTGACCCAAACATGCCCAGCATATTACCATTGGTAAAGGTATCTGAGAGTAGCAGCGCACAGGGGCAGGCCACAATCAAAATCGTCGTAATGGCGTTGATGCCTCGTGGCAAGTCGCCCAAAACAGACCAGTAGGCTAAAGCGCCAAATCCCAAGAACAACAATGCCCACGAAAAGTAATAATTGATTTTACCTACCATCGTCTGTTGGGCATTTTGCTGCTGTTGCGTGGCCGAGTCGTTGTTCCAAAGCTGCGTCAGATAACTTTGCGATACTCGCTTGGTCACTTCGACCTCAATCGCTCCCCCGATTTGACGGCCACCTGCATAAATGAGTTCATTACGCGTTTTTTCAATGGGCGTAGATTCTCCCGAAACAAAACTGTAATCAATCATGGCGCGTTCGCTGACAAGGCGCACGTCGGCAGGAATCAATTCTTTATTTCGAATCAAAATCTGGTCGCCAGGCTGTAGGTCGGTTACGAGTAATTGGTGATTAGGGATTGGGGACTGGAGATTGGTGTTAGATACCTCCTTTGTCGGTATGACAGCGTCTTTCCCTCTGCTCAATAACGTCACCGCTACGGGAAAGTAGGATTTATAATCGCGGTCGAACGAAATGGCGGAGTACGTTTTGTCTTGAAAATACCTTCCCAACAGCATAAAGAACACAATACCCGTCATGGAGTCGAGGTAGCCAACGCCCGTTTGGGTGCCAATTTCGTACAAACTTCGTACAAAAGTGACCAAAATGGCCAACGCGATGGGCGCATCAATATTGAGGAAACGTTCACGAATGGATTTCCAAGCAGAAACGAAGAAATCGGAAGCGCTGTAAAAAAATACGGGCAAGGCCAACACCACACTGAAAACGCTAAACATCGTCTGCAAATGATGGTCGAGGCGGGTATCTCCCAACCCAAAATAATCGGGGAAGCTCATCATCATGACGTTGCCAAAAGCAAAACCCGCAATCCCGATTTTGTACAAACGCGTACGGTTGGTTTTGGGTGCTTTCTGCGCTTCGATGTCTTGTAAACTAATGTAAGGTTCGTAGCCGATGTAAGTAAGCAATTCGGCCAATTTACTCAGGCTGATTTTTTGTTCGTCGATAACGACACGGGCTTTCTTTTCGGGGAAATTCACCAACGACGAAATCACGCCTTCGTGCAAGCGGTGTAGATTTTCCAGCAAATACACGCACGAACTACAGTGCATTTGCGGAAAAAACCAGTTGACGTGCGTTTGGCGACCGTCGGTAAATTCAACGATTTTATCGTGCACTTCGGGCAGGTCTAAATATGCGTATTTGCCTGCGTAGTAATTTTTATCGGGCGACACGCCTGGGTTTTGCGTCAGGTCGTAGTAATTGCAGAGTTGATTTTCTTGGAGAAGTTCATAAACGGTTTTGCAACCTTCGCAGCAAAACGGCTTATCGTCATGCACGATGACGTGGTCTTCGCAGTCGGCACCGCAGTGGTAACATTGAACTTCTACGGTAGGTGAAATGGATTGCGACATAGGATGGGCATTTTGTAGTGAGTCAAAAATGCAACACAACCGAGCGGAGGGATATGACCAAAGTCAGTTTTTTAGGGTAATATTGGTCAGGAATTGGGCTTTTTCCTGCTCCCCGATAAGTAAGAACTTCGATTTTAACGGCAAATAGGGGGTAAATGGGCAGAAAGAGGTTGTTTTGCCTCAAAAACAAACATTCATGAAAACACCTTCGTCTGCATCGCTTCGCCGCTACGACCTGGATTGGCTGCGGGTTATTTGTATTATTATCTTACTTTATTACCACGTCGGAATGATTTATGTGCCGTGGGACTGGCACATCAAAAGCACCGAAAAAAGTGAAGTCATGCGCTGGGTGATGATTTGGTTGCATTATTGGCGGATGCCTTTGTTGTTTTTTATTTCGGGCGCGGGTACCTACTTTGCCCTTCGTACCCGCACGCTGGGTGGATATGCGTCTGAGCGCGTAAAGCGGTTGTTTGTACCGCTCGTTTTTGGGATGTTCGTCATTGTTCCTCCTCAAATTTATTACGAACGGATTTTTAACGGAATCCACTTTGCTTCTTACGCCGATTTTTATCGAACCGTATTTGACTTTGTTGCCTATCCCAAAGGAAGTTTTAGCTGGCATCACTTATGGTTTGTTGCCTATTTGTTTTTGTACTCACTTATTAGTATCCCGCTATTTCGTTGGTTAAAAACTCCCCAAGGCGAACGTTTTGGCCAAACAATAGAAAAATGGAGTTTTTATAAAGGAGGGGCATTGGCTTATGCCCTCGTTTTGATTTTGAGTCAAGTGGTGCTAAAACCCTACTTCCCCGAAGAAACCCACGCGTTGGTGGACGATTGGGCCTATTTTACCTTCAATTTATTGCTATTTTGGGGTGGCTATGTATTGGTCAGTCGGCGAACACTTTGGGAGGAAATGGCGCGTCAACGTCGTATTTATGGCGGTGCTACGCTATTTTCGACGGTTATTTTATATTCCTTGTACTATTTACGCAGATTTGTCTATCCCGAGTGGGACGAGATGGCTTGGTACGATGTCGTTTGGGACATCAACGCGTTTTGTTTGACGTGGTTTTCGGTCGTTGCGACTGTGGCCTACGGCTATCAATACCTCAATCGCCCGCATCCTGCGCTCAGCCAACTCAATGAAGCCGTCTATCCATTTTACATCTTGCACCAAACCGTCATTGTCGCCATTGGCTTTTATGTACTAAAATGGAATATCGGCGTTTGGCCTGGTTTTCTTTTGGTAAGCACTTTGTCTTTACTTATTAGTATAGGGCTTTATTGGCTGGTAATCAAGCGAATAAAAATTCTTCGTATCTTCTTTGGATTGAAATAATTGTTTCGCAGTTTGCGTCAGAGACGCAATACCACAAGGTTCCCAAAGCGAAGTTTGGGAACCGCTCTCGCCTCGCCCCGACATGATGTTGGGGCGGGCACGGCCTAGCGTCTCCGACGCGATAAAAAACAGATCGGGGGAGCGCGTCCTCGACGCTAAACACTTCTTTCAATGACCCAACTTTTGCCCGAAACTTTTGCTGATGGTACGACTATCGACATCGGATTGGAAAAAGGAAGCATCACGTACGTCCGAAAAGTCAATTGGACGTCGGCGTTGATTGAACAACATGTGGCTTCCTTGGCTTATTCTGGTGAAAACCTTTTGAAAGATGCAGAGGTAGAAAAGGCAAAGCTGCCGCCTTTTGCGTTAGCGTTTTATAAGTTTTTGTTTTTCAAAGGGCAAATTCCTACTGAGCAAGAACTCTGGACGCAGTACTTAATCGCTCATTTTGGGGTGCTTGACGAAACTCGGATTCAATTTTTTCGGAAGGGAACGTGGCGTGTTTACAAGGCCGATGCGGTGAAAGCAAGGTTATTACGCAGTTTTCCGTCGCTGATTCGCGACTTTCATTTTTTTGTACTTTGCCAAGAATCGGGGCGGTTTCAAGAAGTGAAATATTCCTTGCGCGATGACTATTTCAACGGCGTGGACCTGACTTTAACGTATCAAAATAAAATGTTTCGGGTGGCAGTCATGCTTAATTCGGAACGAGCAAGGCAGTTTAAAGAACAAAAATACAACCGCCACGCAGAAACGGATGAACAAGAAGTAATTCTGCTTTTTGATTTGCCCCGAAGCGAACAAAACAAAGGAAAAATAAAGCTATTTTCGTCCCGACACATCCAGCAACTCATCACTGAATTAGAAAAAAGAACGCATGAATTACCACGTATTTGACGATTACGAAGCCCTTTCAGAACACGCCTCTGAGTTTATTTTGAACTACGTTCGCCAAAAACCAACGGCGACGATTTGTGTAGCCTCGGGCGAAACACCGTTGTTGACCTTCCAGAAAATAGTAGCCAAAGCCCAGCCTGGCGATTTTGACCAAGCGACCTTTGTGGGCTTGGACGAATGGGTGGGCATCTCGCCCGACAACCCAGGCAGTTGCCGCTCGTACATCGACGTGCCGTTGATCAAGCCCCTTGGCATTCCTGCCGAGCGCGTTTCGTTTTTTGACAGCCTCACCGACGATTTGGCCGCCGAGTGTGACCGCGTCAACGAATTTATCGCAAGCCGTGGTGGCTTGGACGTGATTATGGTCGGTATTGGCATGAACGGGCATTTGGGACTAAACGAACCTGGGACGTCGTTTGATACTTATGCACACGTGTCTGATTTAGAGGAGGTAACGGCTTCGGTCGGTCAAAAGTATTTTGAATCAAATACGCCCCTTACACAAGGAATTACGGTGGGATTACGTCACGTTTTGGAGGCAAAAGTTGCCATTGTCATTGCCAACGGTGCGAAGAAAAAAGCCATTATTGAGCGTGTGCTCAACGAACCCGTAGGCGAAAACTTACCAGCTTCGGCCTTGAAACTTCACACCAATAGCTATTTGTGGGTGGATGCAGCGGCTAATCCCGCTTAGATTTTATGCCCTCTTTTTCTGTAACTGTCAAAATGAAAATGTTCATTTTGACAGTTACTAGAGAACATCCCTTATCTCCTCTTTCTTGTCAAAAACACTTTTGGCAAACGGGCACAGAGGGATTATTTTTAAGTTTTTTTCTCGTGCAAAATCTACGGCAGCCATCACAAGTTGCAACCCCACATTTTTGCCTTTGAAATCGGGATTTACCTCTGTGTGGTCAATGATAAATTTGTCGTTTCCTGCCCAAGAATACGTCATTCTGCCTGCTTCTTTACCATCTTCCGAGGCTTTAAAAAACCCTTTAGATTCTCTATTAAACTGTTCAATCGTCATGGTTGAATTATTTTTTAAATTTTAAATGTTGGATAAGGAACAAAGTCAGTTTCGCCCGAAATTTTAGGGAAAGTTTGATTTTTCCAATCTTGCTTTGCTTGCGCCAATCGCTCTTTTCTTGATGAAACAAAGTTCCAATCAATAAATCTTTCCTCAGGAAATGCTTCTCCGCCAAAAATATAGACCGTAGAATTTACGGCGATATTGAATGTGCAAAGTTTTGTGTCTTTGGCAATCAATAGTTGTTTTGGTCCATATACATTTCCCTCGCTCGAAATGGAGCCATCGAGAATGTACAAGGCACTTTCTCCATAAAGCATATCGCCAATGCTCACCTGCGCGGCTTCTTTACTTTTTATCTCAATAAAATAAAGTGGACTATGCACAGGCACAGGGGAGGTTTTCCCAAATACTTCGCCAGCAATTAGCTTAAATGACAAATTTCCAGCTTCCCAATGTGGTATATCTTCGGCAGGAATGTGGGTAAAAGAAGGTGCTATTTCTTCCAATTCTTTTGGTAAAGCGACCCAAATCTGTAATCCATGAAGCGTTTTGGTGGAATTTCTTAGCCGTTCTGGTGTTCTCTCAGAATGCACAACCCCACTGCCTGCGGTCATCCAATTCACTGCCCCAGGTTGTATTTCTAGTTCACTCCCAATGCTATCACGATGGACGATAGCCCCCTCAAATAAGAACGTAAGGGTCGAAAGACCAACATGTGGGTGTGGTAACACATCCATATTTTCCCGTTCATTCATTTTTACTGGGCCCATGTGGTCAATAAATACAAAGGGACCCACCGACCTTTTTTGGCGAAAGGGAAGTAGCCGCCCCACCATAAAGTTGCCAATACTGGCGGCTCGTTCTTCTATGATTAAACCGATGTTTGACATAATTTGCTCAAGGATGTATTTAGTAGAACTTCTTGCCTAAATTTTCTTACGAAGGGCATCAAACATACCAAGAGTGAAAGCACCAAGCGGAACGGTTGACATGATTTTTAAATCGTCCCAAAGCGAGGTGTCTTCGTCCAGAAAGGCAAACAAGCGTGGCGTTGGATTTTTCTGATAAAGCGCGGTAAATACCTCTTTCCCCGAAGTGCGACTTTTGAGGAGAACGTTTAGCAAAGTGCTGTCGAGCAGGTCTTTGAAGCGTTTTTTGAGGGAGCGTTTCGGGGCGAGAGGTTTTCCTACAGTGACCAAGTTCTTTACCAACTCACGCGTAAATCGCTGCGTACGCTGAAACGCATAGCCTGTCGAAGCTTTAACATAGCCTCCACCCGTTCCAATCCGAAAAATAAACTCTCCTTCCTGAGCGGGAGTTGGCTCGTCGGTCATCGGAATGACACCAAACTCTTCGTGTTCAATCCGAAAGTCGCTGATTTTCAGAAAGTCCTTGATGTAAGCATGAAGCTCGGCGTCGTACTCGGTAGAAGGCAGAAGTTCGTCCGAAAAAATGGTGTACTCAATCATTGCCCGCGTTGGACTTTCGGGTAAGACATACATAAACCGTACCCCGAGGCCGCGTTGTTCAACCCGATAATCCATCATAACGGGGCAGTTGGGGTCAAAAACAGGCACGTCGGTTTCGATTTCCCACCCTTTAAAGTGTTGAAGAAGGTTGTGACGGTCGGGTAAATTTAGCTTCAAGGAGTAGGTACTATCAAAGACATAACCGCCAAGGTATTGGTTGTTTTCTGTGATGATAAAACCACCGTTGGGTGTATTTTTAATTCGTTCAATTCGCTCTTGGACAAAAGTAATATTGGGGTTTTTGGCTAAATCGGTTTTGACAAAGGTATAAAAATCAATCCCCCGTAGCCATTTGTAGGAATAGGGCGCAAGCTCAAGCGCCGACGAAAAGTTGGTTCCATGAAAATACACCTGATTCCATTGGCGGTGCACAATCGAATCAAATGGGCTTTGGGTATCTTTCTCCCAAAAACACCAAGTCCGATCGTTTCTGGACTTGGTGTCTTGGTCAATAATGAGAATGGATTTATCGCGCAGTACTGTTTGGTTCATGTAATAGGCCAAACTAAGTCCTGCTAGTCCTCCTCCTGCGATGATGAAGTCGTAGTTTTGCAAAATTATTGATAGTAGCCTTCGAGTTTTAAATTGGTACGTTGACGTGGCGCTCAGAGTGGTAGCTCGAACGAACGAGTGGTCCCGACTCTACGTATTTTAAGCCACGTTTGAGCCCTTCTTCGCGGTACATGGCAAAGGTGTCAGGGTGAATCCACTCAATCACTTCGTGGTGCATTTTGGTCGGTTGCAAATATTGACCCAACGTAAGAACGTCCAAACCGTGCGCTACTAAGTCGTCCATGGCTTTGAACATTTCGTCTTGCGTCTCGCCCAAACCAAGCATAATGCCCGATTTGGTACGTTTGCCGTATTCTTTGGTACGCTTAATTTGTTCCAAACTACGTTCGTATTTGGCCTGCGGACGTACAGCGCGGTACAACCGAGCCACTGTTTCGACATTGTGCGATACCACTTCTTGCCCTGCCGAAATCATTCGTTCCAGCGCTTCCCAGTTTCCTTTGGTATCAGGAATGAGCGTTTCAATGGTAGTAGCTGGGCTCAATTCTTTGGTTAAAACGACGGTTTGGTGCCAAATTTCGGCGCCACGGTCTTTTAACTCGTCTCGGTTTACGGAGGTAATAACCGCGTGTTTTACGCCCATTGTTTTGATGGCTTCGGCTACGCGGCGTGGTTCGTCGGCGTCGTATTCGTTGGGGCGGCCCGTGGCTACGGCGCAAAACGAGCAGCTGCGCGTACAGACATTCCCCAAAATCATAAACGTGGCCGTACCTTCTCCCCAGCATTCGCCCATGTTAGGGCAATTTCCACTCTCACAAATGGTGTGGAGTTTATTGGTATCAACAATCGTCCGAACTTTACGGTATTCTGGCCCAGTCGGAAGTTTAACTCTTAGCCAATCGGGGCGTTTTTTGCGCTCAGATGCGATTACAGGAAGTTCTATCATTGCTTTATTGCGTGATTTATCACGAATTGTAAACGATTAATTAAAGTTTGGGCACAGACTTGATGCCCGAAGTGGTTCCAATGCGCCTCATCCTTTGCTCGACAACAAATCCCAGCGCGTTCTAGTTTCTCAATCGCTTCTGGTACGTTGCCAAGTATCTCTATTCCATTTTGTTGCATCAAAACTTTGTACGGTGTTTTTGATGAAGTAGCCCGACGTAGCGGTGCATCAACGGGAAAACTGACGAGCGTTGCATTGTTTTTTTTACAAATTAACTTAATTTTTTGAATGCCTAAGTCAGTTATTTTTTCTGCTTGAAGATAATCTGTGGGCTTAAATTCCTCATGTTGAGCCTGATTAGCGGCTTTTTGAGAGGACGAGCCTTCGAGTAAAATCTTTATTTTGGGAAGCAAGAACGAAAGTAACTTGGAGTGATTGACTAAAAAACGGGTAAGGGAATTTTGAACGGGATTGGCATAATAAATCTTCCCTTGGAGGTTGAGGTAAGGCCGCTGTTGCTGATTATTATGGTAAATACTCGCTTTTTCTAACTCAAAGCTGTTGTTGATAAAGTCGTTTTCGCAAAACTGAAGAACCACCAAGTCGGGTTTGATTTTGCCAATGACTTGTTCGAGTTGCATGGCTTCTTGGAGTGTGCCGTGCCCGCCAGTGCCGTTGGCAAATACTTCAAAAGAAAGCTGTTGTCCTAGCAGCGAGAAGTACGTGCTATCGTCGGAAGCATCAATGGCTTGGGTGAAAGAATCGCCGATAAAAAGGACTTTGGGGCGGATAGAGGCCGTATCTCCAAATCGACGAAAGCCGTCTTGGTTGGTAGTATATAAAAGCGAATAGGGCTGCCCGCAACCATCCACTTTGGCAAGCTCATAGCGAACGTTTCGTTGGGTAATCCAGCCCAAATACGAATCTGATTGGAGGTAACTGAGGCCTTTTTTGGCAAAGAACCTCATGCCCATTTCAACAATCCCTAAAGTGACGATGCAAGAGAATAAAAAAAGTAAAGCGTTCTGAAACAGGGACTTCATTTTTTATTTCCAAAAAACAACGTCACGTAGCCCGACGTAAATAAGCTACGGTTTTCGGCAAAAGGAATGATGACAGGAGCTTTCGCAAAAAGTTCGGTTAGGAAGCCAATTTCAACGCCCGTAAGGTTACTACGGAAGGCACTCAACTCAAAACTAAAGGCCATCTTTGCGTTGATACCAGGGATGATTTTTGAGTTTCCTAAGCCTTGAAGGAGATTCCCAGAACCCAGAATGTTGCCCAAATCGGTATGTTTGAGCGGGTCGTAAGCTTCGGTGCGTACAATGCCTGGACGGACTTGGTATTGAATATAGTAAGGTTTTAGAATCCCTAAAGATACCCCTGCGGCTAAAATTCCGTTGATAGAAATCCCTTCGTCGTTGTTACGGTTAGAGAGAATTACCTCACGGCCATACTGAGGACGCAATACAAAAAGGTAGTTTTGCTTACCAGGCGTAAAACGTGCTCCCGTATTGCTCGATTGAGAGAGTTCTTTGGGGTGACGAACGTTTACAAGCTCAAGCCCTAAATAACGGTACTGGTGGCGACCAAAAAGCTCCTTGTCGATTTGAGTAGAATGCCGAAACACAAAACCACCTAGTAGACCAGAATTGGTATTGGTAGTGACACCGTAAGTTGTAATCGAAGAGTATTCTTCTTCACCGTCGTCCTCGGCGTTATTTTTGGTACGGCGTTGTTGGCTCCATGCTGCTTGAACAAGCAACAGCAAAGCGAGGGTTATGGTCGAGACAGCTTTCATCAGAATTCACAAAAATTTTACTTAAACCTAACAAAAATACCTTTTATAGTCAAGCTAATTTACGCGAAAAGGTGTAAAAAAGTTGCGTTAGCAATTGTGCAAGATAAACTATTTTAGGGTACGTGTGGTTCAGATTTTTTTCATAAACCGTAAATTGCAATCGTATACACTTTTTAAACTTTTTACTATGCCAACCGTACATACTACCTATCTCGGAGACTTACGTACCGAAGCCGTTCACTTACAGTCAGGTACAACCATCATTACTGACGCCCCCACCGACAATAATGGAAAAGGAGAAGCGTTTTCGCCTACAGATTTGGTGGCAGCGGCGTTGGGTAGTTGTATGATGACCATCATGGGAATTGTCGCTCGTCGCGATGAAATAGACCTCAAAGGTTCACAAATGGAAATCACCAAAGGAATGTCGGCAGAGCCTCCGCGTAAAATTGCGAAAGTAGAAGTGAAGCTGTCGATGCTGACAGGAACGGAGCTAAGCGATGCCGAAAAAGCCAAATTGGAAAGAGCGGCGCACACTTGCCCCGTAGCTCTAAGCTTGCATCCTGATATTGAGCAAGCCATCACTTTTGAGTGGAAGGTGGGGTAGATTGTGTGGAGTGTTGCTTACGTGTGGAGGGTTGCTCACAACCCGACTATCTCACTATCTTCGGGTTGTGAGCAACCCTCAGCACGGTAAACGGGTTGTAAGCAACCCTCCACACGAACAGAAAAAAACAAAAGATGAAGACACTACTAAGTTTATTTTTGGGAATGTGGGTCGTTATTGACTTGAATCAGACCATTTTTGCGGAAAAAATTCAAGTTGAGAAAGGACCTACCAAAGCCGCGACTTCCTTGGCCGTAGCTAAAAGTTTTGTGGGAACACCCTACGTAGCGCATACGCTAGAACGTTCGCCCGAAAACTTGGTGTGTAATCTTCGCGAGTTTGATTGTTATACTTTTGTAGAGTCCGTACTGGCGATTGCCCACGCTCGACATCATCAAAAATCGTATTTGCAATTCCAAAATCAATTGGTGCAAATGCGCTACCGAAACGGTGTCATTGATGGCTATGGTTCGCGTTTGCATTATTTTTTGGAATGGAAATTTCAGGGGGAAGCCAAAGGGCTCTTTGACGATGTGACCGAAGACTTAGGAGGGACAAAAATTCAACCTTCCATCAATTTTATGACGTCGCACCGCGCGGCCTATGCGGGTTTGTCCGAAGAAAAAGACTTCCAAACGACCCAAGAAATGGAGGCGAAACTGTCGAGTAAATGGTGGCATTATCTTCCCAAAAAAGAGGTAGAAGGCATTGAGTCAAAATTGCAAGACGGTGACATCATTGGTATTACGTCGGGCATTGAGGGGTTAGATTTTAACCACGAAGGTTTTGTGGTGAAACGCAACGGCCGAGCGTATTTACTGCACGCTTCGCTCGAAGCCAAAAAAGTAATTTTGGCGACTGAAACCTTGGCGGATTACCTTCAACGGGTCAAAAAGCACAGCGGTATTGTGGTTTTACGCATTAAATAATCTTAGTTTTTATGAAAATAGCCATTGCCCAATTACAATCGGTCAGGGGAGATATTGCCCAAAACAAAGAAAAACACCTGCGTTTTGTGGCGCTTGCGGCGGAGAAACAAGCAGATTTTTTGGTTTTCCCTGAATTGTCGTTGACCAATTACGAGCCACTTTTGGCCGAAAGTCTGGCGGTGGAGAGCGACGATGCGTCGTTGGATGAATTTCAGGAACTGAGTAACCTACACCGCATGACGATTGGCGTGGGGCTGCCCACCCGAAGTGCGGCTGGGTTACATATCAGTTTGGTGTTGTTTCGTCCGTACCAAACGCGCTTGGTTTATTCCAAAAAATACCTTCACGCCGACGAAGAACCGTTTTTTGTCAGTGGCGAAAATTTTACCACGATTGAGGTAAAAGAGGAAGCCGTAGCGTTGGCAATTTGTTATGAATTGTCAGTAGCAGAACATACCGAATGTGCTATCAATAGTGGGGCGAAAGTGTACGTAGCCAGCGTAGCCAAAACCGCAGTTGGCATGGAAAAATCGGTAGAAATTCTTTCCAAATTGGCCAAAGCTCATTCAATGACAGTGCTGATTGCCAATTGTTTGGGGCAGTGTGAAGATTTTGTGGGGAGCGGTAAAAGTGCGGCTTGGTCGCCTGAAGGATTACTAAAGCAGCTTGACGATGAAACGGAAGGGGTTTTGGTAGTCGATACCAAAACCCACGAAGTCGATGTCAGGATTAATTCCTAGCCGAAAACCAGCCTTGAGTCGTCGTCGAACTTTCCAGTTTTTTCTCCAGTGCGTCGGGTAGTTTTGGGAAAAAATCAATACCCGTGAGGCGCTCAATTTCATCCACACTGACCACAAAGGTTTTGAGGTTTTCGCTCGAAAATTCGTTCTTCAAAATAAAACCAATCATGCGAGGTTGGCGGTCGGTGAGGCAAAGGGCAATTTTATAGTACATTTCGGGAACGGCAATTTCGTTGTTTTTGCCAATGGTAGGTAAGCCAGGTTTTAGCACAGGGCCAGTGACAATGTAAAGTTCTTCGTCGCGCTCGGCCCATTGGCGAAATTTTTGTTCTAAATCGTTCCAAATCCCACGGTTAAAATCGCCCACTTGCGGGCTGATGTTGCTCATGTAAAACGTTTCTTGCTTATCGTCGGGCGAAATATTAAAATCTCCCGCAGGTGCTAAGTGCCCACGGTCGTAGCCCGAGCGGGTATAATCAGCGTGCGTAGCTGAACCTGTTTTTACCAATGGGTCAGGAACAAATTTATTACCATCTCGAGAAAGGTATGCACGGGCTTCGTCGCCCAACAATTTATACGCTACCCAGTCTGCTTGCTCGTATTGTTCGCGGTACCGAAGTGTAATGCGGTGATGGCGAATGATTTGGTCATTGGCGCCGATGGCAGGTAAACCAAAATCCTTTGCTTTTGAATAATCCCCCGTACTCGAAGACGTAGATTCAGGCGTTTCGTCGTCAGAGGAGGTACTGCTTTCGGAGCGTGAAGAAATGCCTTCTTTTTCCAACAAACTACGGTCGTCTTCGCTGGAAGAAGTACGGTCATCGGAGGCCACGTCGTCATACGTGCTACGGTCGTCGGAGGCAGTGCTTGTAGGTTCGGGGTTTTTGTAGGGATTATTTTTTTCTGATTGACGTTCCTGATAAATGAATACACTTTTGACGTCGTTCCAAAACGAAACCAACGGTTTGGTGCGGCCACGGTAATGAAGCACCAGCCCGATGGCGATAAAAGTAAATAACAACATCAGGGTGTTTCCCCAGCGCAGACCTTTCCGATAGTACATACTCAATGTTTGTTCTCTGTTTTTTGGTATAAAACGCAAAGAACGGTACAGAAGGTCGAACAACGCAACGTTTTTTTTGAACTTCTCAAAAGTTTCCGCACTTTCGAGTTGATATTAGACCAACAAAACGTGCAATCACTACACATCGCAGTTATTGGCGGCGGGGCCGCTGGATTTATGGGCGCCATCACCGCCGCCGAGACTTTTCCCACCGCCAAGGTGACTATTTTTGAAAAAAGCCGCAATGTCCTCAGCAAAGTCAAGGTTTCGGGCGGCGGACGGTGTAATGTTACCAATGCCGCGCCCACGCTCCCCGAATTGGTGAAAGGCTATCCACGCGGCGCAAAGTTTTTACGACCGCTGTTCGAAATTTTCAACAATCAACATACCATTCAGTGGTTTGAAAGCCGAGGCGTAGCCCTCAAAACCGAACCCGACGGGCGGATGTTTCCCACGACTGACAGTTCCGAAACGATTATAGACTGTTTGCAACAGGCGGCGCAGCGGGCGGGCGTAGAGGTGCACACAAGTGCGGGGGTGAATGCCATTGTGGTTGATGGAGGGCAGTTTCGGCTCAGGCTTCAGTCGGGAGAAGAACTGAGTGTAAATCGAGTTTTGGTGACTTCGGGAGGCCACCCGCAGTTGTCGGGCTACGATTGGTTGGCTACGCTGGGGCTTGACATTGAAACGCCCGTGCCTTCTTTGTTTACTTTCAATGCGCCCAAATTGCCGCTGAAAGATTTGATGGGGGTGTCGGTAGGAAAAGTAGGCGTAAAATTGGCAGGCAGTAAACTGACCGAAGCAGGACCGATGTTGTTTACGCATTGGGGCGTAAGTGGGCCTGCGGTATTACGTTTGTCGGCGTGGGGGGCGCGGGAGTTGGCCTCCAAAAATTACCAATTTATGTCCTTGATTAATTTTACCAACCAAAAACCGAACGAAGTGCAAGAGCAGCTTACTTCCATGCAGCGCGACGTACAATGGAAAGGGAAATTTGTACCGACCCAAGCCCCCTTTGGAATACCTCAACGTCTTTGGAAACAATTGGTCGAACTCGCCAATATCCCCGACACGATGCGTTGGGCCGACTTACCCGCCAAAAACCTACACCGTTTGGTAGAGCAACTGACGAATTTTCAGTTGGAAGTACAGGGAAAAACCACCTTCAAAGACGAATTTGTGACCTGCGGGGGCGTCAATTTAGCCAATCTCCATCCCAAAACCCTCGAAAGTCGCCACGTCCCTGGGTTATTTTTTGCGGGCGAAGTGCTCGACATCGACGGTATTACGGGCGGCTATAATTTTCAAGCCGCTTGGACGACGGCGGTGATTGCAGGGAGGAGTATTGGAAGATATTTTAATAATTAGTTCGAATCGAATAAATTCGCAAAAATTTATATACAATTTAGCGCGTACTTTTTTACATGGATTTAAAAAACGTCATTCCTGAGCTTGTAACTTTATCAATAGGTCGTGATAAAGGAAATGACATAGTCGTAAATAATCCAAATGTTAGTCGTCAACATGCTCATTTAACTATTTGTTCTCCGAGTAGCTTTATTCTTGAAGATTGTGGTAGTAAGAGAGGAACCTTCGTAGAAAATGAAGGACATCGTGTGAGAATAACTAGGAAACTGATAGATATAAAAGATAAAATATGGATAGCTGATGTTGAGTTTGACGTTGCTACTGTAGTTTCCAAAGAGCAAAAGGTTGCGGAAAAACAAATAAAGTCAGAAAAAGCGCTTCTTGATTTTACCGCTGAGTTTGCAGATTTAAAGAAAGTTTATGAGGATTATCCTGTATTGCGAAAAGCGTGTAGAGAACGCGACAAACTGATTCGTTTATGGAGTGTGGTTGGGGGGTCGGTGATTGGCATAGGGTCAGTAGTTACTGCGGGAGCATTTGGGGTACTATCTGTTCTTTCCAGTGCTGGTCTTAGTATTTTGGTGCCAACGTTAGCTTCTCATCTGCTTTCTACTGAAGAAAAGCTTGAGTTAATAGATAAAGAATTTAGACAACGTTATCGCTGTCCCAATCCCGAATGTCATGACCCTTTTGGAAATCGAGAATACACATTGTTGACAAAGCAGAAGAAGTGTCCAAAGTGCAAAGCTGTTTGGGTAAAATAATTTTAGGCATTTTGACTTACTTTTTATGGCTTTAATTGATAAATAGAAAAATGTAAATAAGTATGCAAAATATAACTACATCCGATCAGCAAATGACTGATGTTTTAAATGAAACAAGCAGTCAGATTTCTACTAAATCTTCTTCCAAGTTGACAGCTCGCCAAAAAGCGGCTATTTCTACCGCCACTATATTATTGGGAGGCGGAGCTGCGTTTGCTGCGGTTAATTGGGATAAAATAGTTAATGAACCCGAAGCGCCTACTGCCCGTCTTCCGACTCCCAGCCCTTCATCCGAAGAATCTACTGCTCCTATAAAGCACAACCATGTCTCTGTTGTTCAGAATGGAACAATAAAACCAAATGAAAACATTGATATTGCTGGTGGAATAAACGAAAATATGACGTTTGACCAAGCCTATGCTGCTGCACGTGAGGAAGTAGGTCCAGGGGGTGTGTTCTCTTGGCATGGGAATGTTTATAATACTTTTACAGTGGACGAATGGCAAAGTTTGTCAATCGCGCAACGACAGGAGTTTTTGAGTGATATAGGTTTTCAGCCAGTTACTTCTCATGCTAGTTCGCAAGAAGGAGTAATTCCTCCCCTAGAACCCAACTATGTTGAAACTATCATCAATGGTCGCCCAGCATTGGCAATTGATGATAACCATGATGGCATTGCAGATGCAATTGTGATGATGGATATTGAGACTAATAGTTTGGTCGCAATTGTAAATGATAGCGGTGACGATAGACTGGATACGGTGCTCCAGATTGATGCAACTACCCAGGAAATACTTCGAGTAGAGCCCTTGGAGCAACCAGTGATTACTGAAATGAGTAAACTAGAAAGACTTGGTGACACCCCCCAAGATACTCCACATGCAGAGGAGGATAGTGCTGTTGCAATGGCTAGTGATGATCAGGACGTTACTGACGATGATGGTTATATTAATGATGCAGAAATGCCTGAGATGGATTAATGACAACATTTAAGAACGCTATCATCAATTGCCAAAAATGTGGCAAACTCATCATCGTTAAAAGTCGGGATTTTGAAAAGGGAACAATCCAATGTGCCCACCAAAATTGTGGTTATGTCAATAAACTTACCCTCGAATTTTATGATGACCGTATTTTGCAAGGGTTGCCTTCGTTTGGTCAACTTGTCTATGTTGAAAACCCAAGTTTGTCATATCCACTTCAGATGGGGGTAAATACGATAGGGCATTCATCCTCATGCACAGTCCACACCGAACGTTTTATTCATGATGGTAAGTGCTATCTAAGCAGAAGGCACTGCACGATTGAGGTTTTTTTTGATCAGTGGACAGGCTTACTACGCTACATATTACAGGATGGAACCTTAGAGGTAGAAAGTGGCCAATTCAAGTATAGCCTAAATGGAACGTCTATTGGTAGCTATTTTCTTAAAAATGGGGAAAAAATGGATGTTCAAAATAAAGGCTTAATCAATTTGGGTGGTAGAGATATTTTTAGATTGGAGGTTTATGAAATCCCAACAGCTATGTTACAGTCCTACAAAGTATCAAAACTTTTTGACCCCGATGAAACTCAGTAACCAATGAAGATTATTCTTAATCAGCCATTTGCTTTTTCGTTTATAGGGCAGCGAGAAAATAATGAAGATGTCGTTTTCCCTGAGTTTCCTACGCCCAATACACGTCTTTTTGTGGTTTGTGATGGGATAGGTGGATGGGATAAAGGAGAAATTGCTAGTAGCCTTGTGGCAGGGGCAATCATTCAATATTTTGAACAACGTCCTCCTGTGGCTGTTACCCAAAATTACTTAATGGATGTAGTAAACCACGCTCACTTGGTTTTGGCTGAATATCTTCAACAAAACCCACTTTTGAGTCGTATGGGAAGTACAATGGCACTCTTATATTTGGATGAAGGAGGGGCTACGATTGCTCATATTGGAGATAGTAGGGTGTATCATCTGCGTGATGGCTATGTTTTACACCAAACACAAGATCATCGTTACGTTTTAGAGCTTGTTGTGGAAGGAATTATCACCCAAGAGCAGGCAAAAACACACCCACGCCGAAATAGCCTAAGCCGTTCGATTGGAGTAAAAGCAAACGAAGCAAACATAAAAATAGATGAGCCTACCGTTTATTTTATCACTGATGTACAAGCGGGAGATTATTTCTTTTTGTGTACGGATGGGGTTTTGGAGCAATTAACGGAGGAAAAATTGACGGGAGTTTTTAGTGAGGATGACAATGATGCATCAAAAATAGCAAAGGTGTTATGTATCTGTCAAGACCAGACTCGTGATAACTACTCAGGCTGTTTAGTACCTATAAGTGAAGTGAGCTTTGAAAATGATTTATGTGCAACGCCACCCCCCAAAAAAAGAAGTTTGTGGCACTGGCTTGGTCTGATGTTACTGTTATATTCCTCCTTTTGTTTTGCCCAAAAATCAGCTACTTATGCAGTTTTGGTAGGTATTTCGGACTATAAATCGTTGGATTATCGAACGGGAGACTTACGATATGCAGACAAGGATGCCCAACGAATGAAAGCTTTTCTCGTGAGTTCAGCTGGCGGTAACATCCCTGAAAGAAATATTCGATTACTGACAAATAGTAATGCCTCTCAAAGAAATATTCTTAAAGCACTTCAATTGTTCCAGAAGGCCACGGCCAATGACCGAGTAGTTTTTTATTTTTCTGGACATGGGATGAAAGGAGGATTAGTTCCTTATGATGTTAGCAGTAATCAACCAAGTTCAATCTTGAGTCATCAAGCACTTAAAACATATTTTAAAAGTTCAGCAGCTTTGACTAAACTTTGTATAGTTGATGCTTGCCTGTCAGGCACTATGACGGCCAAAACTGCATGGGGTATATCAGAGGTTGAAGCAGCTTCTCAAAAAGCCGATGTGGTGTTAATGTTATCATCACGAGCAACACAAACTTCTATAGAAAGTGGTATTACTAGGGGAGGGCTTTTTACTTTTTTCTTACTAAACGGGCTTAGAGGTAAGGCGGATTTAGATGGGAATAGGCTAATTACGGTAAAAGAGCTTTACCAATACGTATCACCACTGGTGAAGAAAAATGCTATAAATAAGCAGGCTCCGACATTTTACGGTAATTTTTCTGATAATTTAACGATGAGTTATGCCAATTAGTGATTGCATAGAGTAAAATTAGTAACTTTGTTTAGTTAAATATTTATGTCTATTTGCCCCTACCGAATGAGTTATATTTTTATGCAATCAATAAGTTTTAGGTTTAATAAAAGCCCCTTTAAGTATTATTTACTTTACTTTCTGTATATTAATCTAATTATAATTTCAGAGGCATGTCAATGGAAAGACCCTGTCCTGAAAATCTTAAAAACCTGCACTCCTCCTACTGAAATAGTGGCTACCAAGGGTAGCAGTTCATCTTCCTACACATACCGATTAAATACGGGTATGAATGAAATCGCCAGTTTAAACTGGAAAGTATTGAGTGGAGCAACTGTGCTTACGCAAAGCACAGGCGATGGAGGAGTGTTTGGATATACATTTGCTTCAGCGGGTACTTTTACCGTTGTGGCAGAAATCCAAACGCTATGTGGAGATAAAATAACGCTTTCTACGAATACGGTAGTTGCCGCAAAAATATGCGTTTTGCCTACGGCCATAACCAACTCAGCGACCAATTCTAATACATATACTTACACACTTGTCAATGGAGTGTCAGCTGATGTTAAGGCTGTACTATGGAAGGTATTTAGTGGAAGTAATGTCGTATTTCAAGAGCAACGAACAGATGCGGGTACATTTAGCTACACCTTTACATCTTCGGGGAGTTATACGATAAGTGCAGAAATTGAGACTGTTTGTGGCGAAAAAATAACCCGAACGTTAGGGGTAACTGTTTCGGTAGGGGGAGTTTCGGCTACTGCCAATTTCAAAGCTTGGCGAAACGGAAGTAGTGCCAATGACGTAGGTAACAGTGTTGCTGTTGACGGGCTTGGAAACGTATATGTTATTGGTAATTATGGGGCTTCAATTTCTTTCGGGGCAACAACTTTGAGCGTCGCAGGGGCTAATGACGTATTCATCGCTAAATACAATAGTAATGGAGATATGGCATGGGTACAACGGATAACTGGTGATGGTACGGACGAAGGAAAGGGTATTGCAGTGGATGCGAATGGAGATATTTATGTGGTAGGACAAGTAAGTACAAATGCAGGATTTTTTAATACTACCGCTAACGTTATTTCCAATTCACCAGTAAGGAGACAAACGAGTGGACCAACCGATGTATTTGTGGCAAAATATAACCGTGATGGGCAAATGCTCTGGAATAAACTTTATGGTGGAGGCAGCCCTGACCAAGGAGTTGGTATAGCAGTACATACGTCAGGTATTTATATTACAGGCTTCTTTAGTGCTCCTTCTGCTACATTTGGGAGTACTACCATTCAAGCATCAGGGGGAGAAGGTAAATACGATGCCTTCTTAGCTAAATTAAACGGGAATGGAGATGCCATCTGGGCTGTTTCATGCGGTGGCTTTGAAAATGACTATGCAAGCAGTGTGGCCGTAGATACAGAAGGAAATGCTTATATGACAGGAAATTTCTCTTCGCCAGCTACTTTCCGCTCGGCTTCTGGTGCATCAACGGTTTATTCTTCCAACGCAACCCCCGATATATTTCTTGCAAAATATAGTTCAAGTGGGAATTTGGTAGCTTTTCACAATTCAAATTCAGGGACACCCGCTTTTGGTAGCAGTGTGGCAGTGAGTGGTTCTGCTGTATATGTAACAGGAACAATACAAGGTGCTAATTACGGTAATACCCAAGTGACCTACCGTGGAGGTGGAGATATATTTTTAGCAAGGTATAACCTAACAAATTTAAGTGTAGAATGGGTAAAAACAGCGGGTGGTGCGGGTGCAGATGCTGGGAATGGAGTTGTTGTAGATAAATCGGGTAATGTTTACATTACAGGTTTAATAAGTAGCACGAGTACATTTGACAATACATCAGTTAGTTCTTCTGGAAATACAGATGTATTTTTAGCCCAATATGATAGTAACAGTACTTTCAAGTTTGTGAAGACGGGAGGTGGAGGCGGAGCTGATGGAGGGACGTCTTTGGCGGTCAACACCGCTGGAAATTTACTGCTATTGAGTGGGTTTTACAGTAGTTCGTTTGTATTTGGGACAGCGCCTGCATTGTCCTATTCTGGAGGGCTGGATATTTTTGTCGCAAAGTATCCTGATTAAGGAATAAAAATAAGTAAGAATGGTTTGCCAAGGAGTTACTTTTAGTACACATGCTACTGCAAGAATGTTTGCACGTAGTATAAGCCAAAAGGAAGTTGAATACGTGCTCTCCAATGGCATGGTAATTCAAGAATATCCTACCGATAAACCTTTCCCAAGTAAATTACTATTAGGGTTTATCAATGAAAAACCGCTACATGTTGTGGTAGCTCAAGATGATGATAAAAAGTGTGTAGTTATTACAGCGTACATTCCAGATGCTGGAATTTGGGATGTGGACTTTAAAACAAAAACCAAATAGAACTATGCAGTGTGTATTTTGTAAAACTGGCGAAACACAAAGGGGAAAAACGCTGATTACGCTGCAACGTGGCGTTGCGATTGTAATCATTAAAGAGGTACCTGCTGATGTATGTGATAATTGTGGGGAAGCCTATTTGTCAGATACAGTCAATCAAAAAGTATTAGAATTAGCTGAAAGTGCTGTAGAAAAAGGAGCCGAGCTTGAAATGATTCGTTATCCTGATGCCCATAAAGAATTGGTTTAAAACAATTGATAAGTTATTCAATGAGCTCCGATTTTACCACTTTTCAAGAATTTCGAAAACGGTATCCAATTCAATTTGCAGAGAAGGGTGCGTGGTTAGGAAGTGGTACGTACGGCAAAGTTTTTAAAGTTGAAGACCAAGTAGAGACGGAGTGGGTAGCGGTAAAAATTAGTGAATATCGACGAAACGATGCCAAATCACTCAGAGCAGAAGTAGAACTTGCCCAAAAAGTACCGAGACACGCCAATATTGCACGCTATGACGCGTGTTATCGCCTTGAAACAGATACAGGCGTGAGTGATTTTGCCATAATGAAATATTATGCTGACGGAAACTTGGCTGATTTGCTTAAACACCAGAAACTGTCGGATAAGGAGCTGCGTGATATTGTTACGGGAACCCTAGAAGGACTAAAACACTTACATCAGCAGCGGATTGTTCATCGAGATTTTAAACCCGCTAATATTCTCATCTCACGTGGATTTGATGGGCGCTATGTTCCTAAAATCGCAGATTTTGGGCTTAGTAAGCTGGTAAGTCAAGACGAAATAGATAGTTCGGATTTTGATTTGAGTGATGGACGTGGTACTCCTTCTTATAAAGCCCCAGAACAAATTGAGGGGGGAAGGGTAAGTTTTAACCTAGATTTATGGGCTTTTGGGGTTATTTTATACGAAATGCTGACAGGAGAAAAACCTTTTAGTGTTGGTACCCATTCAAGTGAGCCTACCTTGAGACGAGAGATTGAACGTAAAATTATTACGGCCCAACTTCCAGAGCGGCTTTTTTCACTCCCTGAACCATATCAAAGTATGGTGCGGCGGTGTTTAGTTAAAGACATTCACAAGCGAGTACGTAAAGCTGAGGAATTGTTGACGATGCTTGATGGGTCGATAAAACAACCTTCATTGGTCAAGCCAATACAACCTCCAACAACGACTGTGTTTACGGATACAACAGACGTTTACGAAAAACCGAAAATACAAGAAGTAAATACTGATGTTTATAGTCCTGATGTCGCTACCATAACTGCTAAAAAGCAACCCAAAGCAAATAATTGGGGGCTTTGGGGAGGAGTTGGCGCTGTTGGAGTTGTTTTGATGAGCCTATTTTTTTGGAAAAAAGGTGATGCGAAACAAGGTAGTGAGAACCAAACAAATGAGCAACCAACCCAATTGACCGAAAGGAAAAATGCTAAGATACCTGCCAAGTTAGAGGTTATACCCGCTAAAAATAAGCCTGAAAAGCGTAAACCAGAACCATTAAATGAGAATAAGACAAATGAAGTGGTTCTTGCTCCGACGAACAACGATGAGGTTGAACGTCGTGTAAAGCAACAAAAACTAGAGGAGGAAAACAGGCTAAAAGAACAAGCGGTATTGAAGAAGCAGCAGACTCAGAAAGAGTACGATGAGTTGATAGAAAGGGGCATGACAACCATTACAGCGAGCAATAATAAAGGAGCTGCTATTCAAAGTTTTAAGCAGGCCAATGATTTAACGACTAACAGTGATATTGTTACCGCCAAAGGCAAGGCTGCTTATGATGCTTATGTAGCGAAAGGCGATCGTATTTTCGCAAATGAAGAATACGAAGGGGCAAAAGCTTGGTACAGAGTCGCACAGGCTATTCGTAATACAGAAGAGATTCGTCGAAAAATTAAAGAATGCGATACTAATTTATAATGATGCAAAAGATACTTTTATCCCTAGTAATCACCAGTTGCTTGATTACTCCAGTTTTTTCTAAGAATGTACGAACAGCTTCTATTTCTGTCAAAGAAGTTACATTGACAATTGATGAGGAGTATGATCGCTACAAAAAAAGAGGAGACGATTTTTTTGCTCAAGGGGATTATGCTAACGCCCTTAAACAATATCGAAATTGCTTGGAAGTGCCTAACTTTGAGAGTGATGCGTATGCAAAAGGGCGTATTGCTTTAGCAACAAAATTATCAACCTTAAGAGACAATGCGTCAAAACTTCTTAACTCGGGAAAAGGGGAGGAAGCTGTTGAAGCATTGAAGCAAATTTTGGTAGAAAATCCAAATGAGCCCATTGCCAAAGGAATGCTGGCTGAATTTTGGACAGATAAGGCGACTAAATTGTACGCGCAAAAAAACTATGTAGAGGCGAAAAAAAATTACCAAGTAGCACTCCAATACGTAACCAAACCTGACCTCATTCAGGTGCAGATTCAGAACTGCGACGAGTTTATTAAAGCGCAACAACGAAGCGAACCTTCCGTTCAGAATGCAGGAGAAAAACCGAAAGAGGCAGCGCCTGTTCAGAATCCTGTAAACATTGCTAAAACTCAAGAAAAACCATCTTTAGATACTAGCAAGGACAAGATTAAAAAGGAAACAACTCCTCCCGTAACATTGAAATCAACGTCATCACCGAAGCGCCGTATCGTGCCAAAAGTACTAACTGCTTTGGTAGGACTCGGAGCGGGCGGATATGCTTATCTTCTTAACAATCAATACCAAACAAAGCTTAATAATCTCAACAGTATCTCGCAAACAACTGACTCTGATGGAGATAATGTGATTTTAAACCAAACTGCTTTTAATCAATGGGAAACGGCATATAAAGACGTTAAAAATTTTCAAAGCAACAAAACAACCATGTATGCTTGTCTAGGTATAGCGAGTGCGGCTGCTATTACTGAGATTATTTTATTGGCGACTAAACCAAAAGCTAAAAAACAAACGGGCTTTAAGTTTAATCCTAGTAATCAAACTATCGGTTTGGCGTTGCAATATCGTTTTTGATGATGAAAAAAGCATTTTCTTACATTTTACTGATATTTTTGGCCGCTTGTCAGTGGATAGAGCCTACCATTAAAACATTGAAAGTATGCCAAAAACCGACAGCGGTTAGTGCAACAGTCAATGCAAATAATTCACGTCAATATACATTGTCGTTGGTTGGTTCAACCACTGATATAATCTTTCCAATCAGTTGGAAACAAGGGCCATATACAATTGGTAGTAGTGCTACATCATCAATTAACTACACATTTACTGGGGATGGTAGTTTTGTCATTACGGCAGAGGCAGTGACTGTGTGCGGAGACAAAATAACGCTAACCTCTACTATAACTGTAAAGACGTGTGTTCTTCCTACAGAAATCACCGTAACAACGGACTCTTTAGATGTCCGAAAATTTAGTTTCGGGGTCAAAACAAATGCTCCATCAGATATTGCCTCAGTAACTTGGAGAACTGTGAGTAAGTTCAAAGATCAGGCGTATGGTTCATTGAAAGCCACCGATAAAATCAATTACACTGTTAATTCTTCTGAGGTGGTATCTGTAACGGCCACTATTCAAACCATTTGTGGGCAAACCCTAACACTAATCCAAAATATCAGTGCTGACTTTAAAGTTTGGGATAAGACATTTGGAGGAAGTGGTACTGACGAGTTAATCTCTATGGTTAGCACTTCTGATGGAGGCTATTTGTTGGGTGGGTTCTCTGATTCAAATAGTTCAGGCGATAAAACTGAAAATAGCCGAGGTAATTATGACTTTTGGGTTGTAAAAATCAATGCAAATGGTCAAAAACAATGGGATAAAACCTATGGAGGTGTTGGCGAGGACAAATTAACAGGTGTGGTAGGAACACCTGATGGCGGATTTTTACTTTCTGGCCAATCATTATCCCAAGCAGGGGGGGATAAAACTGAAAATAGCCGAGGAGGGTATGATTTCTGGATTGTGAAAATTAATGCAAATGGTCAAAAACAATGGGACAAAACGTTTGGGGGTAATAACACTGACTATCTAGGTATGATTATAGCTACATCAGATGGAAGTTTTGTTATAGGTGGAAATTCTACATCGAATATTTCGGGCGATAAATCTGAAAATGGTCAAGGGGCTTATGATTTTTGGGTTGTGAAAATCAATGCGAATGGTCAAAAGCAATGGGATAAAACATTAGGTGGGCGTAGCGATGATTTTCTGGGGGGGCTTTGTGCTAGTTCTGATGGAGGCTATTTATTGGGAGGGTCATCTTACTCAAATAATTCGGGGGATAAGTCTGAAAGTAGTAGAGGTAACATAGATTATTGGCTGGTCAAAATTGATAAAAATGGTCAAAAACAGTGGGATAAAACGTATGGAGGAATAGAAGAAGATAATTGTAGAGGGCTAATGGCGACTCCAGATGGGGGGTATCTTTTAGCTAGTGCTTCTATTTCCAATAGCTCAGGCGAAAAGTCGGAAAATCGTCGTGGAAGTTATGACTGTTGGATAATAAAAACTAATTCAAGTGGCCAAAAGCAATGGGATAAGACCTATGGTGGCCCATGGGATGACGCAGTTGTTGAAGGCGGAGTTACATTGGGTATTGATAATAGTTTTTTAATTACGGGGTACTCCAGTTCACCTGTAGGAAATGAGAAGTCAGAACCTGCAAGAGGACAACAGGACTTTTGGTTATTTAAAGTAAATGGAAGTGGTGAAAAGTTGTGGGATAAAGTTTTTGGAGGAAGTGGTCAGGAAGGTTGGCCTGGGGCTAAATCAATCGCTAACCCAAACGGAAGTATATTGTTGGGAGGAAGTTCTGATTCCAATATTTCAGGTGAAAAATCGGAGAATAGTCGTGGTGGCAAGGATTTCTGGGTTGTAAAAATTAGATAAGGGTGATGTTTATAGCTGTTTTGCATATGAAAAAGACGTTCACATATATTCTACTACTTTTTTTAATAGGCTGTAGATGGGCAGAACCTGCACTTAAGAGATTGAAGGTTTGCCAAAAACCTGTCGAGATAACAGCTACACCTGATATAAGTAATCCTAAAGTTTATACATTTTCGTTGACTGGTTCCACTACAGATATTCTCTATCCAATAACTTGGAAAATTGGTACAACAGTTTTAGGCACAAGTACTTCGCCTAATTTTACACATACCTACCCAGATAATGCTAGTGGAAATACAGTAATAACGGCTGAAATTCAGACAGTTTGCGAGGAAAAACTGACATTCAATAAGCAGTTTTTAATTCCTTTTATCACCAAAATCTGGGATAAAACATTTGGTGGGAGTGGTACGGATGAACAATCTGTTGTAATAGCGACTAACGATGGTGGCTTTTTGCTAGGTGGGCGTTCAAGTTCTGCATTATCGGGCGATAAAACGGAAAATAGTCGAGGTGGTGATGATTTTTGGGTAGTAAAAATTAATTCAAACGGTCAAAAGCAATGGGACAAAACCTATGGAGGAAGCGCAACTGATTTTATTACTTGCATTGCGCCGACAACAGATGGCGGCTTTTTGTTGGGAGGGCAATCGTTTTCTAATGCTTCAGGCGATAAAAGTGATAATAATCGTGGTGACTGGGATTTTTGGGTTATTAAAATTAATTCAAGTGGTCAGAAACAATGGGATAGAACTTACGGTGGGCTTGATAATGATGTGATGTCTGCACTTGTTCCGACTTCTGACGGTGGCCTTTTGTTAGGGGGGGCATCTAATTCAAGTTTGTTTGGGGAAAAGTCAGAAGGGAGTCGCGGTGATTGGGATTATTGGGTTATTAAAATTAATCCTGATGGCCAAAAACAATGGGACAAAACTTTTGGGGGGGCGGGAAGAGATATTATGGATAGGATGATTGCAACATCCGATGGAGGTTTTCTATTAGGAGGGTATTCAAACTCGTATGTGTCGGGAGAAAAATCAGAAAATAGTCGGGGTAACTCAGATTTTTGGGCAGTTAAAATCAATAGTAGTGGCCAGAAACAATGGGATAAGACGTTTGGGGGAAGTAACAACGACATTATGAATCACCTATTGCAAACTTCCGACGGAGGTTATTTGCTAGGAGGGCGCTCAATTTCTGGTGCATCAGGGGATAAGACAGATGTTGGTCGCGGTAGTGAAGATTTTTGGGTTGTAAAAATTAACAGTAATGGCCAAAAACAGTGGGATAAAACATTTGGTGGAACAGGAGATGATATTGGCGCTGCGATGGTAGCGACTCAAGACAATGGATATTTATTGGGTGGAGGGTCTAATTCAACTATATCGGGTGAAAAAACGGAAAATCGGCGAGGTGGAACAGACTACTGGATTTTCAAAATGGATGAAAACGGGAATAAACAGTGGGATAAAACAATTGGAGGCGTAGGAGAAGACCAAGTTTATACACTTTATCCTATTCCGAGTGGTGGTTTCTTAATTATTGGTTATTCCGATTCCAATAGTTCAGGTGAAAAAACAGAAAATAACCGTGGAGGTCGAGATTTTTGGGTAGTTAAAATCAGATAAGTAATAATCAAAGTTTTACAGCCTTTGTAAAATTCTTTTAGCCTGTAAATGATAATGATGTTTGGGATTTTGTGCGATTCGCGCTAAAATTTTATTTGCCTCTTTTGCTTTGCCTTTTTTGAGATAAACCAATGCTACATACCATTCTGCTTTTTCTCGGGCAATGCGAGAAGGGGCAGTTTTTGAAATATTTTGTAAGGACTCAAAAGGTAAGGATTTGTATTGTATGTCTGTCATTTCTTTATCGACAAGTGCCGATAGCTCAATATCTTTGGAGCTATCAAAGGAGTTTACTGCCCACCAGCTTATTCCTAATATTACTACAACCGAAGCCGCCGCTGACCATACAGACCATTGATTAGGAACGAAAAATCGACGTTTTGATTCGGCAGTTTGTTGTGCTTGGATACGTTTTTTTGAATCATTGAGCTTTTTCTCTATAGCCAGTGCTTGAAACCCAGTATATAGATTCTTTTGGGCTTCTACCTCTAACCGAAATATACTATTTTTTTGTAATTCACTTTCAAAGTCGCGTCTTTCAGCCTCTGAAAGCTGGTCGTGAAGATATGCTTCAATTCGTTCAAACTGGCCTGAATTCATTGTGTTTGCTGGGTCAATTTTAAGTAAATGTGTTTAAGCTTCTCAGTGCAGTCGTACCGCTTTTGCTTGGTCGAAGACTCTTTCATCGAAAGAAGCTCTGCTATTTCTCGTATTGATAGATTATCAATGTAGAACCATTCGATAAGTTGGCGGCAGTCACCTCTAAGTTGATGGATGGCGTTACGTACCTGAGAAATTAGCTCATTCTGTTCAAGGTCTCGTTGTAAATCAATGTCATTGGCAGGATTATAGGAATCGGGCATGGGGACTTGTGTCTTAAATCTACTTGAAGCCAACTCATTCAACCATACCTTTTTACAGTAATCAAAGATAACGGTCGTTATTTTGACGTTATCGTGATATTGGTACTTACCTGTCTCAATATTGAGTAAAAAATTTAAAAGACCTTTATGGAAAGCATCTTCAGCATCCATTTGGGTACCACTATTTCGTTGAACCCAATATGAAAATGGATGCTGAAGTTCTTTGTATAAAAAGTCGTACGCCCAGTCTTTACGTTGTTTAAGTGCTTGATATAAGTCAAACTGAGAAAAAGGAGATGTAGGTTTGGTGGGCATAATTTCAGAATATAATCATACCAAACATACTCTAAAGTTTAAATTTATCAAAAAGGGTAATTACTCGTGCGTTTGGGAACATAAACTTTATTTCCATTTTCATTATAATAAAACTGACCACCGCGAGGGCCTGTATGAATAGTACGACCTTGTCCATAATTATCGGCATTGGTAGAATGATCACGTGCGCGTGAACCTGATTCCAATGTAAATGGATTAGAGTTGCCTTCTGTAGAAAAGTTATCTAAATTGGTATTGTTCGATTCAGTCTTGTAGTGACCTTGAACATACGTCCCATTGCTTTTTTGATAGCCATTTTGGTATCTAACCGAGGAATTGGTTTTGGAGGACTCTTCAAATAAGCTACCACTAGAAGAGTTGGAACGTTTGGAGGGTTGTGCTGAATATGGGTTATAAAATGACTGAGCAAATGATACCGTTGAAATAACTGTAAATAAGAAGGCGAGTAGTGAGATTCGCATAGTAGTAGTAGATTAAGATGATAAATTGATTTCTTCTTAATCAAATCAAGAGTAGGAAGGTAAGTGAAAACCTTAGCAATTTTTTTAAAACGGCCGCATGGCCTTCACAAAACGGTTTTTGAAGTATCTAGAAAACAGATTGTCTTCTCGGACACCTTTGGACGACGAAGCGTGGATGAATAGAATGTCGTTTTTGCCACGAACTTCGGTGACAATGCCTACGTGCGATACATAGCCTGCTTTGCCCGCGTCGGGTACGTAAAAAATCCAGTCGCCAGGACGGATGTCGTGTACTTCCTCGACTTCGGTACCAAATTCGGCTTGCTGCCATGAAATGCGCGGAACTTTGAGGCCCACTTCGGTATAAACCGAGCAAATCAGCCCTGAGCAATCGATGCCGCCTCGGTCGTTGCCGCCACTGCGGTAGGGCGTGCCCGTATAAGCACGAGCACTGCGTACGATGTCGCGTACGTAATTTTGGTAAGCACCTTTGGGTTTGGTCAGTAGGGGACGTTTGGCAGTGGGTGTTTTTGTGGTGGTTCTGGCAGGGGGAGGCGATGACTTGAATACCGCACAAGCGCTCACCAACAAACCAAGAAAAGCGATTGAAATTATGCCTACAAAACGCGTCATTCCGTACTGAGTTAGGGTTTACAAAAATAACGGAAGAAAAAGTGAAATAGCGTGGAGATGGAGGATTTAATCAAAACCAAACATCAGCTAATATCAGTCAGAGCGATAATTTTATCGTTTTCAAACTGGAAAACAGAACGACCATCCAGTTGAATACGATCGCCTTTTTTGAGCCCCATCGGCAAGTCGATGTCGAGTACTGCCTCATAATCTACCTCAATTTCACAGAGATTATTTTCGTGTTTAAAGGAGGTAATGGTTTGACAACGTTCCGAAAAATACCCTTTTGATTGTTCGGCTTGTTGACGAATCGCCTCTTTGCCAATAAGGCTAAGGGTGACTTCGCCGTTTGAAATATTCTCAAATTGAATGTTTTCATCAAGGTGTACCAACATCCCTTCTACATCAAATCGGTTGTAGGCTTCGACGTAGGCTTGAATCATTTGCTCGCGTTCTTGCATGGCGTGTTTACGTTAAAATGAGTGCAATGTTACGCTTTTTTCAAAAAATCATCGGTAAAATGAGCGCGATGTTTGGGTTGAGCAAATTTTTCTTGGTTGTAGTTGACCGACTGTCCGCGCGGTACCGACAGCGACGTCCACTGAGAAGCGAGCATTTTCCCAATAAAAACCATTTGGCCAACGTGATAGGGATAGTGCGCCAATTGACGATTGATGGCTTCCGTCACGGTATGTCCTTGATTCCGAATATAAACGATGCGGGTGAGGTCTTCTTCCGACAAGGAATCAAGCGCTTGAAATAGGCACGCCCAGCCTTCTTCCCAACGTTGAAGTACTTCTTGGCGCGTTGTGGCATCATTGACAAATTCGAAGTCACGGTTGCGGGTGGCCTTTTCGCCATCGGTTGTTAGGAAATCCGTCCAGCGCGAAAGCATATTCCCCCAAAGGTGCTTGACAATCGTGGCAATGCTGTTACTTTCCTCGTTAAAACTCCAGAAAAGCTGTTCATCACTGAGTTGCTGCATGGCTTTATCGCCGAGCATTTTATAATATTCAAATTGTTTACGGGCACTTTCTATAAAATCATTCATGCGCTTAGAGTGAGGGATACCAATCAAAATTAATTAATATCCCCAAAGCATGGCTGTTCGGTCTTAACTATTTTTCAACAGCCGACTTGCTACCGAAGGGATGAAGCGATGAAGCCATTTGAGCAGTTTCGCTTTTCCAATGTAAATTTCAAAACGGTCACGCTGAAAACAATCCAGAAACTCATCCACGAGTGCCTCGCTCGTAATTTTATTTTTTCCGCGTCCTTGGGTCATCGGCGTATCGACCAGTGATGGAACGATTTCGAAAACGCGCATTCCTTGTGCTTCGAGTTGGTACCGTAAGGTGCAGCTAAAGCTATGGATGGCGGCTTTGGTTGCACAATAGACCGAAGCTGATTTTTTGGGAGAAAGAAATAATCCACTGCTTACGTTGACCACTGCCGACTGGGGTTTTTTGCGTAAAAGGGGCAAAAGCAAGTGAGTTAGCATTACGGGGGCGGTGAGATTGGTGGCTATTTCATAGCTAATTTGCTGACTTTGATCGGTTTCATCGGTGAACAAGTAGTTGTACTGAACAGCGGCGTTGTTAACTAAAATATTCAGGGTGGGATAGTTGGCTTCCAACCATGCTACTAGCGCTTTTTGGGTGGCGGTTAAGGTTAAATCTCCCGCAAAAATGCCCATTTGAGGGTGTTTTTGTCGAATAGCTTCGAGTTTTTGAGCGTCTCGTCCCGTAATGATGACTTGGTTGTTAAGTTCTAAAAAACGTTGTGCCAGTGCCAGGCCAATGCCCGACGAGCCTCCCGTAATGAGCACAGTATTACCAGATGTTTTCATGGAATTTGCATTGAGTGTTTGATGTTGTAAGTCGATAAATCGGTTGCACAAAAGTCAAAAAGCAGTTGCCTAAATCCATTTACATAGGTAAAGAAATGAGTTATCGTTGGGCCAATTTTCGGCGAATACGGCTTAATTGCGTCGGCGTAATTCCCAAATAGGAAGCGATGTGGTATTGTGCAATTTGGTTTTCGAGTTGCGGGAACTGTTGTTGAAATAAACGGTAACGTTGGTCGGCATCCAACACCACGAGCTCGATTTCGCGTTGCTCTTTTTGCACAAAAAAACGTTCGGCCAGTATCCGAGCAGCTCGTTCGAGGTCGGGGCAGGAAAGGTAAAGCCGACTAAATTCCTCAAAATTCGCCACCCACAGCTGACAGTCAGAAAGTGCTTGTTGACTGATTTGGTTGGGCGTATTGGTAATAAGCGACGCGTAACCTCCTACAAACGAAGGGTTTGTGAAAAAGTGTTTGTTGTATTCAAATCCGTCTGCGTTCCGATAAAAACCACGAATAATCCCTTGGTATAAAAAACCAATTTCTTTAGCCACTTGCCCTTCCTCAATAAAAAATACCCCTTTTTTGAGCAAACGTGGTTTCAACAGCACGCTAATTTTTGCCCATGTTTCGTCCGAAATGGGAGTCAATGTGTCAAGAAAATCCTTTACCTCGGTCATGGTTTTGTGAGAGAAATAGTTCGTTCGGCGTTGATTTGGGTTAAAAAGTGTGCATCGTGCGACACCACAATCAGGGTGCCTTGGTATTCATTGATGGCGGCAATTAAAATGTCAATGTTTTGAATATCAAGGTTATTGGTGGGCTCATCTAGCACAATCAGGTCAGGAGCTTGGCTTCTTATGGTGAGGCAACAGAGCATCAAACGCATTCGCTCACCGCCACTCAATGCACTACAAGGCTTATCCCAAGTTTCTTTGTCAAACAAAAACCGATGCAAGCGTATCTTGATTTCGTGTTCTTGCAGCGCTGCGCTGTTGGCCTGTTGGGCTTGTTGTAAAACGCTTAAACGCGGGTCAATCAACGAATAATCTTGGTCGATATATACCGCTTGCCCCGCCGCTCGATGCAAGGTTCCCGCCGACGGTTGGAGCGAACCCAACAGGAGTTTAATCAAGGTAGTTTTGCCCGAGCCATTCAATCCCTTCAACGCAATGCGCTCACCACTAGTGATTTGGAAGTTTAAATTTTCCAGCCAAAGCGCCTTGTGACCATAGTCAAAATTGAGTTGGTCGGCCGTAAACATGATTTTTCCTTTGTGCAAAAAAGAGTTGTTAAACCCAAACTTCATCTTGTCGATGTCGGGAAGGGACGAGCGGAGTTCACGCAATTCTTGGGCAAGCCCGTCAATTTTTTCACCATGAACACTTTTTAGCTTTGAGGTGCTGTTTTCGGCATTATTTCGCAGGGTGTTCATCATGATGCGCGCCACCCCCGCTTTTTCTTGCTTCTGTTTTCCGCGCGCGTCCAATTTTTGTTGGCGTTCGAGCGTTTCCCGTTCCTTTTCTTTGGCTTTTCGGAGCGCTTTTTCGCGGCTTTGAACGTCGTGTTGGAGGGCATTCGACTGGATTTCTTTTTGTTCGGCGTAAAAATCATAATTGCCGCCATAGACGGTAATCCCTCGTTTCCCAAGTTCGCAGACAGTAGCAAGCAAATTGAGCAAGGTGCGGTCGTGGCTGACGACAATGAGCGTTTTTGGAGTGGACGCAACAAAGTCGTAGAGCAACTGACGCGCCGCCGTATCTAGGTGATTACTAGGTTCATCGAGCAAGACAAAGTCAGGGTTATGAATGTCGATTCCTGCTAAAAATACCTTTGTTTTTTGCCCACCACTCAAAGTCGCTAACGATTCTGTAAGGTCAATTTCGGTGAGCTGCCAATACGCAAAAGCTTCTTGAATCCGTTCCTCTAGTGTCCAATCGTCATCTAATACAAGAAGGTTTTCTTCCGTGACGTTGCCTGCCAATATTTCTTGTAAAGCAGTTAGTTTTTCGGCTACTCCAAGTGCCTCCGCGACCGTCAGGTGGTTGAATTGACCCACTACTTGTGGTATATAATAGGGCGTTGCTTGCACCATCCGTTGACCAGTAGAAGGGGGCAGTTTGCCCGCAATGATTTTCAACAACGTCGATTTCCCTGAGCCATTGTTGCCAATTAATGCGATTTTTTCGTGGGTATTTACGGTCAAATGAAGCTCATCAAACAACCGTGATTTGTTGGGATGTATATAGGAAATATTCTGGAGAATCAGCATGATTTCTTTCTTTAGGAGTGAATAAAAAAGCACGTGCCGCCGCATTGCGACGGGGCTATTTATTGAATCGGAAAGAAAGTGAATCTCACATGGAAGTAGTAAATTGGACGCAGAGGGGCTGTTCTATCTGACGTCTTAATGATGCTACAAAGGTAAAGGGATTTTTGAAACTTAGGAAGGCTTTTCAAATTTTTGCAGCCAAACCGCCATTAGATAGCATCGCGCGTGTCATTGGGCTAGAAGCGGTATAGTCGTTCCATGAATGTCCTTCGGCATGGTACTGAGGAGTAAAGGGAATGACTTAAGCTATTCTCATCAGCGCTTATCTGCGGCTTTAAATCTGCGTCAATCTGCGGGTAAAACTTTCTAACACGCTACTAAACCTCCACCGCCAGGAGCGCAAGGTAGGAATCGCCTTCCAGACCCAAGGCCACGGCAAAGGCAGGCTCGGTCTTGTACCCTTGTCGCTTCAACGAAATAATCTGCTGCCGAAATTCTTCCCCGTATTTTGCGAGCAATTTATCCTCTACCACCATGTGACGGTAGGCGTTTTGTTGAAACGTTGGAATATTTTGTCCAAAAATTTCAATTGCAAAACCGTCCACTTCAAACTGCGCGACTACGGCTTGGTGTGTTGGGTTTTCCCATAACGTAAAAGTAGCATGATGTCCAAATGCAGCGTGGAGCGTAGCAATGAACTCGCCTTTGTTGAACCACTGACAAATGACGTCGAGGTCGCTGCTCTCGATGTCAATATTGATAGGAATCGTACCGACCAACACGGGCGAAAATGGCTCAAGTTGCGCCAAAATTCGGTGGTTGGTCAGTACGTCGTACGCACGTTGTTGTCGCGCATTTCCCGTTTTTAAATAATCTATGGTGTCAAATTTCATTCAAATGAGGCATTTTACCTTGACGGTATTCGCGGTACAGTCGTACAATGTCTTCCTGTGTATCGCCAATAAACGGCCCGTGGCTGACGATGGGAGCTTGGTGAGGCTGCCCTGCGTATAGCACAAAACGAGCGCCCTGTTTGGTACTTTGAAAATGGAGTTCGCTCTCTGTTTCGTTCAAGGAATCTAGCCATCCAACTTGGCCTTTTTCTAGCTGGCGACCGCCAGCGGTTACACTTCCCTCAAGAACGTAAACAAATCCGTTGTAGTGTGTTGGAATCGGTTGGGTTACTTCTGAGGTGGCATTGAGTTGAAAATCGACCAAGGTAAAAGGCGTGTGGTTGCGCAAAGGCGAGGTGAGGCCATGGCTACTACCACTATATACCCGAATCGTACCTTGCTCGTTTTGGAGCGTAGGTACGTTTTCGAGCGTTAATTTTTGCCAAGAAGGTTCTATCCAACGTTTTTCGGGTGGCAAAACCAACCACAACTGCAAAATCCGCAGCGTGGTTTGCGCCGTAATCTCTTCCGTATGAACGATGCCCCGTCCCGCAGTCATAAGTTCGAGACTTCCTTTTTGCCACTCTTTATCATTTCCATCAACAACAAAAGTGACGGTTTCAAAACCTGCATGTGGATGCGGACCTCCTACGGGTGGCCCACCAGGTAAGTCGAGCTGGTCGTCCATGAGTAGGAAGAAAGGGTCGGTTTGGGGGAAATGCTGCCCGTCAATGAGTGCCGCAGCAGCATGCCCTTTTCCTAAAAAACCTTGGTGGAATTTGGGGGTGTAAGCAAATTTAATGCTACGTTGGTTCATAGCTGTAGTTGATTGAAATACTTAATGCGTTGTTAAATTAGGCGAAAATACGCGTTGGAGCAAATCGGGGAAGCGCACCGCAATTGTAATCCAGAGAACGACCTGTACGCCGATGGCCATTCCGACAGGTTGCTGGTGTTGGAGGTGTGTTGCGATGGCGCCACCCATGTAGGCGATGAGAAAGAAAGCACCGATGAGGGCCGTTCGTGGAACGAGAAATAATATCAACGACGTAATTTCCACAAATCCGATGAGACGGTACGTATGGGCATCAATGCCAATGGCGTTCGCTTGGGCGATGGCGGCCTCGTTTTGAGTAATTTTTAAGAAAGCACTAAAAGCAAATAATAGCCCTAAAACAGCGGTTAAGACCCAGCCAGTAATTTTAATTGATTTGGATGACATGGTTTTTAAATTTTTGATTTCGGGGCAAAGTTCTGTTAAAACGCTATACATTTGTAACCTGTTACAAAAAGAATACCGATTACAAAAAGGATACTATGCACACAAAAGAAACCTGCCAAAGAACAATTTTGGCGATTCGAGATACCTTAGATGTGGTAGGAGGGAAATGGAAACTTATTCTGTTGTCTATCTTAATGACGGGCCCTAGGCGATTTAAAGAACTGTCTCGGGAGGCAGGGATTTCACCCCGAATTCTGTCGAAAGAATTACAAGAACTTGAAATGAATGAACTGGTACACCGTGCCGTTCAAGACACAAAACCGATTACGGTTGTGTATTCGCTTACTCCCTACAGTGAAACTATTAAAGGGGTGTTAGATTCGATGAATCAATGGGGGGAAGAACATCGAAAAAGAATGATTCGATAAGGAGAGGTATTGGCTATAATTCTAGCTTAGTGACAATGTGAGTTGCCGATTCGTAGTCCTCATCCTCTACCATCAGCTTGATATTGCTTCTGGGGTGAGAAAAAGAACAAGCGGTGCCAAGGTTAGGGTCTTTTAGAGTAGCTTTAATTTCTACGCATTCTAAGAGCCTTTTTGCCATTTGGCACTGTACCCAAGTGCCATGGTAGATTTCAACAAGTTTCATGGTCTTTCGATTGGTGAAACATCCGAAAATACCAAAGTACTGTATGTCGAATAACTACTGTATATCCTTATTCGGTTATTTCAATAATATTATTTTCGGGGTCTAAGATGACACTTTCGTAGTACCCATCTCCCGTGGTTCGGGGTTGCCCAACTACCTGAAAACCATCGTTTTTTAGTTGGCTAGTTAGGCTGTCTACCTTCTCTTTGCTTCCTACCGAAATAGCCAAATGAACCACGCCTAAACGCTGGTTTTCATATGTTTGGGATACACCTTGCACATCGGGCTTGTGCATCAGCTCGATTCGAGCACCTTCTTTAAAAGAGAGAAAATACGATTGAAAATTTTTGATCGGGTTGTGATATTTCTCGTTAGAAACTGCCCCAAAATACGTTTCGTAAAATGCCTTTACGCGTTCGAGGTCTTGTACCCAAAAAGCAATGTGTTCTATTTTCATTTGATTGTTTTTTGCAAAATTTGTCAAATTTGCAGAATATTGCAAAAAAATAACGCAAGAACATTGTGAAATCAACCTACAAAGAGATGAACAACAGTGATAATTTTATTGATTTTGACCTAAAAAAAGCACGTTTTGCCCTGAAGGCTATATTTTTAGTATGTGGGGTAGGGATTTCAAGCTGGGCGCCTATGGTTCCATATACCAAAGACCGACTTGGGCTCGACGATGGTCAAATGGGGGTTTTATTACTGTTTTTGGGAGCAGGAGCTATTACAGTGATGCCCATTACGGGTTGGTTGATTTCCAAGCTAGGCTCTCGTAAAACTACGATTGGAGCCGCGATTGTGATGTCATTGTCATTACCACTTTTGTTGCAAATGGATTCGTCGGTGGCAATGGCCATTATGCTGTTTGTGTTTGGGGCAGGGCTTGGGTGTATTGATGTGTCGATGAATGCCCACGGGGTTCAAATTCAAAATTTATCAGAAAAGCCAATCATGTCTTCCATTCATGGATTGTTTAGCGTAGGTGGGCTCGTGGGGCCACTTGTGATTGGGTTTTTGATAAAGGCGGGGTTAGAGCCTTTGATAGCAGCCGTTTCGGTGGGAGCTCTGATGCTTGTAATTGTTTTTACACAGTATCGGTTTCTGATGAATGCTTCTACGGAAGAGAATGTCATTCGTCGATTTACTCCCGAAACATCAGATGCAGGGGCGGGCGGCACTTCGTGGCTAAACGGACAGGTAATTTTTTTAGGAACCATGTGCTTTATCGTCTTTTTAGCCGAAGGTGCTATGCTCGACTGGAGTGCTATTTTTCTCCGAGATAACCGAGGCATAGAGGAGGCACTTTCGGGGGCTGGGTATGCCGCATTTTCGGTTGCCATGGCGCTAATGCGTTTGGTAGGGGATAAAGTTGTATCAAAATTGGATACCAAAACCGTGGTATCGGGAGGGGCATTTGTAGGTGTAGCAGGTTTTGCACTCATTATTTTCACTCCTTGGTTGATAGGGGCTTTCTTAGGATTTGTCTTGGTCGGTATAGGGGCTGCCAACATCGTTCCCGTGTTTTTTAGTGAAGGAGGGCGTCTCAAAAATGTATCAAGCTCAGTGGCTATTCCTGCGATTACGAGTATGGGGTATGCGGGTCAATTGGCTGGACCAGCTATGTTAGGCTTTATTGCGCAGCAAACCTCGTTGCCGATTGCGTTTGGGTTTACGGGCTTCCTGTTATTGTTGGTAGGCATAGCTTATGGGAGGAAGTAGCAGTGTGGAGGGTTGCTCACAACCCGACCTTTACAATAAAAAAACTATCAAAAATGCTCAAAGAGGAACGTTTTGACCGTATTTTAAAAACGCTCAAGGCTACGAATAAGGTACTGTTTGAAGAGCTGGCTGTGGCGCTTAATGTTTCGGAAGATACTATTCGCCGAGACATCGATGTACTTTCAAAAAGTGGCTTACTTGTTAAAGTTAGAGGGGGGGCTATTAGCCCTTCGGCTAATCCGTTGTCGTTTCAAGACCGCGCAGATATGTTTCCTGACGGCAAAAAAATTGTGGCACTCAAAGCCCAACAACAGCTATTGGGAGTAAAAACCGTGCTTATGGACGGCGGAACTACGATGTTAGCATTGGCCTCTTGCTTACCCATTGATGCTTCTTTTCGGTTGATTACCAACAATCTCGCCCTTGTGCCCTTATTGGTGTCGCATCAGGATATCGAAATCATTGTTTTGGGAGGCAGTTATCAGCGAGCCTCCATGACAAACGTAGGCGTGCATACCTGCCTTGAGGTCATGAAATACAATGTAGATGTGTACTTAATGGGGACTTGCTCTATTGACAGCGAAATTGGAATTACGGCAACGCTTCAAGAGGAAGGCGAATTTAAAAAAGTTGCCATCAAGTCGGCGCGAAAAACCATTGTACTGAGTAATAAAGAAAAATTAGAAACGGCTGATTTTTTTAAAGTATGCGAAATTTCGGCCATTGATACCCTCATTACCGATTTGCCTAGCAACTCAAAAGAACTAGATAACTACCGAAAATTCGACATCGAAATCCTGTAGTTATCTGGTAGATAGGTGGCTGTTGAACTAGAGTTACGTTACGATGGCTTTTGTTGGTTTTGTATGGTTTGTAACAACTCATCCAACTGACTAAAACGAGTTTCCCAAATCTTCCTAAACTGTTCGAGCCATTTGTCGATTTCTTTCATGCGCTCGAGCTCAAGGGTATAGTAAATTTCACGCCCTTTGTGTTCTTGCCTTACCAACTCGCACTCGGTCAGGATGCGCAAGTGCTTAGAAACAGCTTGGCGGGTGGTGTCAAAATGTTCGGCAATCGAATTGGGCGTCATCGATTGCAATGCAATCAACGCAATAATCGCTCTTCTGGTGGGGTCGGCAATGGCCTGAAACACGTCTCTTCTCATCATCGCTTTTGTTTATTAGAAACTAATTGGTTGCAAATTTGCGGGCATCTTTTGGGTTTCGCAATTATTTTTCGTGGAAAATTTTTTACTAGGCTTAATTCAGGCAAGTACAGTATTGCTTACAACCCTTTTTGGGTGGTTGGTAGGCACGTATCGAAAATTAACCGTCTTCTTGAAATTGGGGGCTTGGCAGGGATAGTAAAACAAGTAGGTGTTTTATTTTTAAATGTATTTATTCAACCGTTTTCTATGAAAAAATATAGGGTCTTTGTTCTATTGTTGTTTTTTCTGATTTCGCTGGGGTATTCTATGGCTCAAACGCAGGTTGCTCCCGATAAAATCAATTTTGTACGACAAGGTGTTCGGCGGTTTGTCTTTGAGGAATCTCAGCAGATTCCGTTGGCGGCGCTACGCCCAGGCGAAATCATTGGCCTGTCTGCCATGTTTCCAGTAAAACACGCTACTGCGACTCCTGCCAGTCTCCAAATTGTAGGTCAGCAGCTCGCGATTGAGTCGGCGACACTTTCACAAACCTCCGTTTGGTTTGGAGGTTTTAATTCTTTTGCTACTTATTTGATTGATGTAGCCTCTTGTGCAGGGGAAGGCGAAATCGGTTTTGAGTTTTCGAATGCAGCTCAAAGCGAGCAGTTGTTTGTTAAAATCAATTACAAAGACCAACAGCTTCTTGACGTTACGCAGGCGATTTATAAAGACTCAAAATTGATAGCGGAGGCTTCTATTGCTACCAAAAATGCCCATAAATGCCTAGTAAAGGGTAAAATAATACTTCAAATGCTCGGTAACGGGTTTTCTGTTTATGTACAAAACGACGGACTTCCAAGCCCCGTTGGGCAAAGTGATTTAGGCCCAACGATGGATGTTCGCCATAAACATTACCTTTATACATTCCAATCTCGTTTGTACGTGAGCCTTAAAGGTGGAAAAGTTCTTCTTAATAAAGTGGAATCGGTACTTAGCAGCGGTATGGGGCTAGCTGATATTCGTGCCATCACGTACGAAGATGGGGAGCCTATGCTCGATCAAGGGCGACTTTGGTATACCATGACCATTCGAGGGCGAGCTTTGCCCCACCATATTCAGGGAGTATTTAGTATGAATCCTACTACTTTTGACCTTCGTTTAGAGGGAGTTATCCTTTTTGATCGGAACGATGGCCTTCTGCGTAATGAAGTGGCTTCTCACCTGTTTTATGATCGTAAAGAAAAAGTATGGCGTGGCTTAACAACAGGTTTTAGTGCTTATGCGCGCCCAGATGAGAAAAAACAACTCTTAGCCATCGAAAGCCAACGTGACCCGCGGTTTGGATTTTCGATAATGAGCGCTACTCCGTTTGGGATTGTGGGAGATATCGAAGACCCACATATTTTGTTTGACTCCATAGCGCAGAAATGGCGTATGCTTACTTGTGAAAACCAGAATGGGTACAAAGCAATTATGCTTGAGTCGGACGAATGGAATCGAGGGTATCGACGAATTGCGGGGCCTGTTTCGCATAATTCAACGGGGACTTCCATTCAAAAAATAGGCAGTGAACGGTACTGTTTTTCGGGAAGTCAAGAGCGGCAAATATTTATTTATTCATACCCCAATCTACAACAAGTAGGAACCCTTCAAATGGACTTACCACCTTGGGATGCTACCTCTGGGACGAGGGTTTGGCCCAATGTGGTTCAGCTGCCCGAAGGGTATCCATTTCGGTACATAGCTTTGATGATGGACCGCTTCAATTTCCCGGGTCTCGAAGGACCGAATTGGACATACGGAGCCTTGTATTTGTATCATGGCTACGCAAGAGAATAGTAAGGTAATCGTTGTTTGGCTTACTAGCGAAGCACCTTAAACGTTAACCCTATCAAAAACATTTCTGAACGGTATCGAAAGCGACGGGCGTCGGCTACAAGGGGAGTGGAGGTGCGGTACTCGCTCGTATGAAATACATAGCCAGCTTTCAGACCTACCCGTTCGCTAACATGTAAACGGGCATAGATTTCAGCTGAGAGATTACCACGAGCATTGTCGCCTAATAGTTGGATACTCGGAGACGTAGGCTTGGCACTTTGCTCAGTCTTATGCAAGTTGAGTGAATCCACTTTGTTATATCCTGCGAACGAACTATACAAGCCTGATTTTTTGCTGCCGAACGCTAGGCCAAGAAGGTCTGCATTGGCACCTATGTCAATTTTATCGAAGAGTGATAGTTGAAAACCAAGGTTAAAATTTAAGGAAGTAATTCCTGCTGATATTTGTAAGGTATCGAGGTTTTGGAGCTTCACGGGAGCGCTCAATGCCCCGAATCCTGTTTTTCCGCGTGTTTGAGAAGCCGCCGCAGTGATAAAATCGAGGTCGTTTCCCCGCAAGTGGGTGGCACGCAAGCCCCAGCCAACTTGCAAAAATCCCATTCGGTCAAGTTTTAAGTACTGATGATACTGGGCACTAGATGACCAAGCGGCTTTGGTCCAAGCACTTTGAACGTCAACTCTGGAGATAAGTCGCGCAGGGGTTTGGGCAAAAATGGTAGATGGATAAGCAAAAGATACAATGCTTAATGCAAAGAAATAGAGTAGTAAATGTTTTTTCATGAATGGAGGAAATAGACGTAGCTACGTGGGCATAGCTATAAGTTGCACAAAAGAACATTTTTCTACGTCAAAGGCCAATATTCTGATGGGGATTTTTTTGCTCAAAACCTAAAAAAGCCGAAAACAAGTGTTTTCGGCTTTTTCCTTCTAACCTAACCTATGAGAAAAAGTTGGCACTTTTTAGTGCTGATTCAACCAAACCCAGGACAAAGGTCGGGGCTAGTGATGAGAAATTTTAGCGTAGAAATACGCATTTTTTTGACGAGTAACTTTACTTGCCAAAATTTATTAAACGGTTTGGACATCCTCAGTAAGTGATGTAGATTGCGACTTTGTTCCATAATAGTCCTTACTAAATTCATGAACCCTGCCGATAAAAAACCTGGGAAATTTTTTTCTTTGGATGAAATAGCGCTATGCCGCAAAAACTTTGAAGCAAAACACTTAGACAAAAAAAGCCTACGAAAGGCGGAGTATTTTAGCCGAGAAGTAGTAGAAGCACTCCTTAAAGTAGAGGGCTGTGATGGTATTCGGATTTACTACGGTCATGCACCAGAAAACGAAAACGGAGAAATTGATTTCTCGGTAAAAGGGAACGAGCAGCCCCGTCTGTTTTTGGTTCCTGTCCAAATTGGCGATGATGGCTTTGGGCGCGACATGAAATTCAAAATTGATACAACTGGTGAGAAAGATGGAGAAGGAGAGCCTGGCGGCGCAGGTGGAGGATTGCCTTGCCCTAATTTCTGTACTCCTTAATACGAATGAATCCAATTCTGATTTCTTACATAGCCGATTTTAGTATACTAATTCCCGTAGTTTTAGTAGTGGGGCTGTCTTGTAAAAAAAAGCTACACTATGATAAAATTAATAAACTTATTTTGGGGCTTACATTGCTGATTTTTTTTCGTAATAGTAGTACAGCTATTATGGCAAGAATTAGTGTGTTTAATATTTATATTTATAATTGGTACAGTTTAATCAGTTTTATTTTAGTGGCGATTTTGTATTATTTTAGATTTCAGAATCGCTACTTTAAAATACTGTCTCTACTACTATTAATCGCCTCAGTTTTTATCGCTTGTTTGGATCTAAACTCCCTGCTAGATGTTAAAACAGTAAAGTTTAATAATTTTTCTTATCATTCTTCAGGAAGCTTTACTATTCTACTGATTCTTATTTATTATTTTGAACTTTTAAAGTATCTTGCTGAGCCTAAGCTGGAGACTTCACCACTTTTTTGGTTTAGCTCTGGGCTATTTATTTACTATTCGGGTACCATTTTCTCTTACATTTTTATCAATGACACATTTAATAATTTGGCTTCAAGAGATCAATATTGGGTAGTAGATGCTTTGTTATCAATATTACTAAATATCTTTCTTGCAATAGCTGTTTGGCATATGAAACCCCATGCTTTGAAAAATAAATCTTAATTAATTTAACTTTGTTTAACCTTTAACTATTTCTCAACATGAAAAAAGCGTGGATTGCTTTGGGACTTTCTGTATTTGTATGGGCCTGCCAAAAAGATGAAGAAGCAGGAGTAACTCCTTCTAAAAATTTGCTAACTGCGGAAGAACAGCGAGTAGCGGCTAGTATTGGATCTTTGGTTTCACTGAAAGATGCTCAAAAACAAATAGAAGCTTATCAAAAAGTTAGCCCAGATGAAATAAAAGCAGTAGCTTTTGGTAAAGATGTACTCGAAAAGTTGTTGAATCAAAAAGGGACTGTGGGCTTGCGTTTTTATTATACTAAAGATGCCCAAGGAAAAACATCTCTGGTTTTTACTGGAATAGATAAAGATGGTAGAGATGTTACTAGTATCCCCAATGCACGCTCAGCCGACGGAGGAACTGCTGGAGGGGAGGGTTTACCTTGCCCACAGGCATGTAATTACTAATTTAAGCATAAGCTGGGCAGCACCCAGCTTATTTTTTCCGTTTACTAAAAAAATATAGCTTCCCTCGTTTTTCTCCGTATTTTTGACTGTACTTAACGCTAGTGATATTGCCCCTTCAACATGGAGCTTACTTATACCATTGTTATCGGGACGAGTATTATGCTGCTCATGGCGATGTTTATTGTCGTGTTTGTGATGTACTACCAACGTAAACAAATTGAGCAGAAAATACGCGTCAAAGATATGGAGGCAGAGTTTCAACGGAAACTCTTGGAGGTTTCTATGGCATCTACCGAAGCAGAACGACGGCGTATTGCGCAGGATTTACACGATGATATTGGGGCTTTGTTGTCGGTAACTAAGCTGACATTCAATGCATTGTATGGGCAGTTGGGTTCAAAAGAACAAGCTGAACGCCTTGCTCAACAAGTACGCGAAGCACTCGACGAAACTATCAGCCATGTTCGTCGTATTAGTCGCGAATTAGTACCAACTACCCTTGAGCGTTTTGGATTGGCAGCGGCGATTCAGGAATTTGCTGCCAAAAGCAATACCCACCTGTCACTTCGAATCACTTTTGATTGTTATGGTGAAGAAGACTATCGCTTTGAGCCTCGAACGGAACTGATGCTTTACCGAGTAGTGCAGGAGTTGATAAACAATGCCTTGAAACATTCGGGAGGAAGAAATGTACACATTCAAATTGAGTTACCTCCGCGCCAATTTTGCATCGTTATTGAAGACGATGGCCAAGGATTTGACCTTCAAAGTTTAAGATTACGGCCTTCTTCAGGGTTGGGTTTAGATAGCATTGAAGGACGATTGCGCATTATTAATGGAAAAATTGAATACCATACGGCCCCAGATAAGGGCTGTCGTGTGGTTGTAGAATTACCAGCGTTTGTTTCATTGGAAAAAACGCTTACTCCACAAAGAATTAAATAACAGCACATTAGTATAAAAGACTAGTTCAAAAAGATGAATAAGATAAAACTTGTCATAGCCGATGATCATAATCTTTTCCGTAAAGGAATGACGGCTATGCTTAATCAAATTCCTGATTTTGAATTGATTGGTGAAGCAGCCAACGGAAAGGAATTATTGGAGCTTTTGGGAAAAGTAACTCCCGATATTGCTTTACTGGATTTACAAATGCCCGTCATGGATGGCGTAGAAACAACGGAACAGATTCAACAGCATTTTCCCAATTTGAAGGTGATTATTGTATCTATGCATGAAAGAAGATCGGTTTATTATTCATTTGCTAGAAAAAGGTGTTAATGGTTATTTGTTAAAAGACTCAGAACCTGGTGAGGTTGAAAATGCGATTCGACGAGTGATGATTGATGGCTTTTATTACAGTGATTTTGTCTCTAAAGCATTGCATCGAAAGGTGATTACGCGAGCGAATCCGCCCGCTCCATCGTTTAACAGTAAGGTACAAATTTCCCCTCGTGAAATGGAGGTGTTACAATTGCTTTGTGAAGGGCTTTCAACGCTTGAAATCAGTGAAAAACTCTTTGTAAGTCCGCGCACAGTAGAAGGGCATCGCCTGCGTTTACTTGAAAAAACAGGAACGAAAAATACGGCAGGTCTAGTGGCGTACGCCTTTAAAAATGACTTGCTTTAGCTTTTTGTGTGATTTCTGTTAGGTAAAACGTGACAAAAAGAGCGTATTTTGCGTCAGAATAGAAATGTACGAAAAACCATGAAAAAAATACTAATTATTGCAGCATTGGCCTTGAGTTCGGCCTTTGGATTACAAGCACAGACGGTGTTGCCTGGAAAGCAAGATATCGATAAGTCATCGTTTGAAGGGCTTTACGTGACTACGAAAATTGAGGAGAAGTACCTTGGTCAATATTGGGAAGCGTATTTAAAACAATATGGCAAGGTAAGCAGCTCACGCGGCGGAGTATATCGTGCACCTTCGGCTGAGATTTCGAGTATTTCGTCGTCTCCGATCAACCTTTCAAGCCAAGTGTCATCTAAAAAAGGTCTTTCTCAGGTATTTATTTATTTGGATTTGGGAAATGGTTCTTACGTAACTCAGGGCACAAAAGGGTATGCCGAAGCAGAGTCATTTTTGAAGAAATTTGCCGAAGATGCTATTTTGTACGATGATGCTCGGGTGGCCGAAGAAGCAATGAAAGAGTCAGAAAAAGTGTTTTCGAAGCTTACCCGTAAGGGCGAATCGCTAAAAAAAGATATTGAGAAGACAGAAAAAGAACTGGTAAATCTGAAGAAAGATTTAGAAATCAATCAAAAGGATGTTGCTACTTCTCAAACGGATTTAGAATCTAAGAAAAAGGTGTTTGAAGAAGCGAAAGCAAAAATCCCTGCGAAGCAGTAATTAAGCTACCAAACCTTATAGGTCCGTCTTTTGCCGCTCTCAGAGACCTATAAGGTTTTTTTATTAGCCGAAACCTTATAGGTCTGCCTTTTGCCGTTGTCGGAGTCCTATAAGGTTTTTTTATTAGCCGAAACCTTATAGGTCTGCCTTTTGCCGTTGTCGGAGCCCTATAAGGTTTTTTTATTAGCCGAAACCTTATAGGTCCGTCTTTTGACACTGTCGTAGACTTATAAGGTTTTTTTATTAGCCGAAACCTTATAGGTCCGCCTTTTGCCGTTGTTGGAGACCTGTAAGGTTTTTTTATATCAAATCGTTTGCTTTCTTAAACTCGCGTGGCGTTTTACCCGTGACCGCTTTGAAAGTCTTGGTAAAATGAGAAAGGTTATTGAAACCATTACTGTAACAAACGTCTGTCACCGAGTGATTTTGCGTAAACATCTTACATGCCTGTTTGATGCGGTACTCATTGACAAAATCGGTAAAAGTCATTTGAGTTATTTTTTTGAAATAGCGACAAAAGGAAGGGACGGTCAAGTTAGTCAAATCAGCTACCGTCTGTAAATCAATCTCGTGTTGGTAATTCTGCTCTACGTAGTTATAAATTTGCCGTATTCTCGCCTCTTCACGGTGACTATGTTCGTAGCTAAGTCCGTTGATTTTTAGTAAGTTGTATTCTTTTGAAGTAGCTAGTTTTTGCAGAATAAGGAGTAATTGAATCAGCCGTTCGAAGTGACTTAGCTGGGGGAGAAGTAGCATAAGATTTGCTACTTCAGTACGAGTTTTTCCAAAGAAATTAATACCTTGCTTTGAGAGTTCAAAAAGGCGCTTAATGTCCTGTAATTCTGGGCTTTGAAGGAAAGAGTCTCCTAAAAAAGTATCGCGCAACTGCACTACAATTTCTTCGTGCTCATAGTCGGCTCCGTAGCCAAAGTTAAGATGGGGTACATTGGGGCCAATAAACATTAACTCACCTTCTTCAAAATGGGATAAATGTTGGCCAATGTGTCGTTTTCCTGAACCTTTATGAATATAGACAATCTCGTATTCAGGGTGCTGGTGCCAAAAAAAACGATCTTCATGCGAGTGCCAGTGTAGAACCTTAAACGAGCTTCCACGGTCGGGGGTAATGTTTTCGTACTCAGTTTTCATGCTTGGTTGTCGCAGTATGCCGTAAACTTTGTATCAAAATGATAATTAAGCACAAATTAAGGCAAAAAACGAATAGTAATTTCGTTGAATATTTGCAGATATTTGCATTCATATTTACACAAGTTGACTTTTCTCACTAGAAACCTATGATGATATAGAGCGGCGCAGGCCGCTTTTTTTATGTCTTTTATCTTCGATTTGCGATTTTGGCTCTGACTTGTATCTTTGTAAGTGTTCAAAATGTGCCCTTACTATGGTAAGGCAAACAAATCCTTTGATAACGTCTTTTTTGGATTTAGGAGCGTATGAAAGTCTCTACTAGTCAGCCATTTACAATTGTTTACTCATTGTTTCAACACCAGTATCTTGGGTACTTGTTTGGCTCTTATATGGTTCAAATCAATACCAAAAATGAACTAACATTGCTGAATCAGATTGTATCTACTAAAAATGTGAATGAATTTGCCGCAGGACTAGATGCAGTTGATTTTGAATTGGTTAAGCTGATTGAAGACACGCAACAAGATAATATTCTCAAAAAATTTAACCCCAAAAAACTTTCTGCATTTGACTTTTTTCAAAAAGTATATGACTCACAAAAAGGGGATAAGCTTTTACAAGAAACTATCAGTGAGTACATAGAACGACGAAAAGTAGAGATTTTGGACAAGCTGGTGGGCAAGCGGGTATTTATTATGGGGAGCGACAACAACCCTGCTTGGATGCCTATTCGATGGATGCCTGATAAAGCGAAGGTCTATTTCCATTTTGTGCGAAACGAAGAAAACACGCATTATTTCCCCATCATAAAGTACGACTCTGAACGCCTTCAGATTCGACATAAAAACGCCATGCTCATCTGCGACGAGCCTGCTTGGTTGCTCATTGAGGATAAATTGTACCACTTCGACAAAAGTGTAGATGGAAAAAAAATACGCCCATTTTTGACCAAGAACCATATTATTATTCCGCGAAACGTAGAAGAACAGTACTATCGAAAATTTGTAGCGCCGCTCATTGCCAACTATGAGGTGTATGCCCAAGGAGCAGGGTTTGAAATTAGGTATGAAAAAGAATCGGTGGTACCCATATTGACGATTGCCGAACAAACCTCCGTGGCCAAAACAGGCGCGTTGACTATGTTTGATGCGCAAGACGATTCGGAAGTAGTGGCGGAAGATTATGACCAAAGCCAGGTAGTTTTTGAGCTGTCTTTTCTGTACGGGCAGTTTAGTTTTAAATTTGATAGTTTTGCCAATCACGCAAACGTAAGCCTAGAAAAGCAGGGCGATGACTACATTTTTCATAAAGTAAGGCGGAATTTAAGCTTTGAAAAAAATATCATACTACGTCTCAAAGAATGGGGGCTTCCAATGGGGCAGGGGCGAACAGTGGTGTCTAAAAATCAGGCTTTTGATTGGATTCAGTCACATATTATACCCTTGAAAGATGCGGGGGTAACGTTACAACAAACGACCACGGGCTCAAAACGCTATTTTCTGGGATATTCTTCGATTGATATCACCTTTGAAGAGTCGCGCGATTGGTTTGATGTGTATGCAAAAGTGCGTTTTGGAGAGTTTGAGATTCCGTTTGTAAAGCTTAAAAACCTCATTTTGTCCCGTAAACGAGAATTTACCTTGCCCAATGGAGAAGTGGCAGTCATTCCCGAAGCATGGTTGACAAAGTACTCCGAGTTGTTTGCATTTGCTGAGTACGATGCCGAAAATCACCAGCTTACGCTTCGAAAACATCACTTAGCTATAGTGCAAGAGTATGCAGAAGATAGCCTAGCCAAGGTGGTGATGAATCGTAAATTAGAAAAATTACGCGATTTTGACGAAATTGATGAGCAGCCACTCCCGCAGGAGTTTGTAGGTACGCTACGCCCCTACCAAAAGGCAGGTTACGATTGGATTATTTTTTTGAGCCAATATCGGTTTGGTGGATGCCTTGCCGATGATATGGGGCTTGGAAAAACAGTCACTACGTTAGCGATGCTCCAGCGCCAAAAAGAGATCGGGGCTGACCGCCCTTCATTATTGGTCATGCCAACGTCGTTGTTGTACAACTGGGAATTGGAAGCTCGAAAGTTTACGCCTCATTTGAGAGTATTGGTCTACAAAGGTTCTTACCGCGAAAAAGATACCGCGCGTTTTGATGACTATGACCTCATTTTAACCTCCTATGGTATTGTACGTATTGACATTGAATTGCTGAAATACTACCGATTCAATTACATTATTTTGGACGAATCGCAGGCTATAAAGAACCCTTCATCGCACGTCACAAAGGCCGTGATGCAGCTGGAATCCAATTTTCGGTTAATTCTTACGGGAACGCCTTTGGAAAATACTACCATGGATTTATGGACTCAAATGACGTTTGCAAACCCTGGATTGCTAGGTAGTCAGTCGTATTTTCGCTCTCATTTTCAGGTACCTATCGAGAAAGGAAATGACATTCAACGAACTAAAAAGCTGTATGCTCTCATTAAGCCGTTTTTATTGAGACGTCATAAATCGCAAGTAGCACTTGATTTGCCACCCAAAGTAGAAAGCGTTCACTATTGCGACATGACGGAGGAGCAGGAACAGCGCTACGAAGAAACCAAATCGTACTACCGAAATTTTATTTTGGAACACATTGAAGAGGAGGGAATGGCGAAGTCGCAGATGGTAGTTTTACAAGGGCTAACTAAGTTGAGGCAACTAGCCAATCACCCTCGAATGGTGGATGAAATGTACGAAGGAGATTCGGGCAAACTGGAAGAGATTGAAGCGAGGCTAGAAGAGCTAGTTAGTGGAGGTCATAAAGTATTGATATTTAGTCAGTTTGTGCGCCATTTGGCTATTTTACAAAAAACGATGGAAAAGCAAAAAATCAAGTATGCGTACTTAGACGGGAGCACCGTTAATCGTCAGGCGCAAGTAGAGTTGTTTCAGCAAGACGAGTCGATTAAAGTGTTTCTAATTTCGCTCAAGGCAGGTGGGGTGGGGTTAAACTTAACTGCGGCCGATTATGTGTTTATTTTAGACCCGTGGTGGAACCCAGCGATAGAAGCCCAAGCGGTAGACCGAGCCCACCGAATTGGCCAACAACGCACCGTTTTTACGTACAAATTTATTACAAAAAACTCGGTAGAAGAAAAGATTTTGGATTTGCAACGAAGCAAGCAAAAGCTATTCAATGAGCTGATTACGAACGAAGAAGGTTTTGTAAAATCGCTTAGTAGAGAGGATATTTTAGAGCTTCTAGCTTAACTTATCTTACCAATAAAAGTTTTCCTCGAAAAACTTGCCCATTGGGAGCCGTTTGAATCACGAAAGCATAACTACCTACTGGTAAAGGGTCTTCGTTGTAAGATCCATCAAATGTTGCTTTTTTTAGCGCGTCCGAATAAAAAATGGCATGTCCCCAACGGTTGTACACCGTGATAGTCGCTTCTGGAAATTCGTCAAGCCCCCGTACTACCCATGTATCATTTACGCCATCACCGTTGGGGCTAAAAGCATCTGGAATATGCACTCCTTTCATCACACCTACAACGACGGAATCGGTCGCGGAGCAGCCATTATTGTCGGTTACTTTTAGGGTATAAAGCGTAGTTTTTTCGGGTGAAGCAGCGGGTGAAGCTACTTGAGGGTTATCAAGGCCCGCTGACGGAGTCCATTGGTACACATGACCTGCGGCAAAACTGCCATTACTATTGAGTGAAACGCTTCCCTTTTCGGATACATCCACATCAGGGCCAAGTTCTACGGCGGGTACGGCGGTGACAACTATTGTTTGCTTGGCCGAACCATCTAAACAACTGCTGCCTTGTTTGAGGGTGTACGTAATTTCGTGATTTCCTGCCCCTGCTAGTTGCGGAATGAGTTTATTGGGAGCCACGACACCTTTCCCCGAAAATGTACCGCCCGCAGGAGTCGCTACAAGCAAAATAGCCGCAGTATCATTGCTGCACCGAGCGGGAAGAGGTTGCATCGTAAACAGCGTACTGGAGGCAGGTTTGACTTCAAAAGGCTGCGCTTCCCCTGCACAGCGAAAGCCATCGGTAATTTTAACCGAATAATTGCCCATCTGGCTGACGACGAGGGTGTTTTGGGTTTCGTTTGCCACGATAACACCGTTGTTAAACCACTGATAGGAAACATTTTTGTCGCTAGGATTTGCAGTCAGCGTCAGCGAACCGCCTGGACAAAAAGAACCCGAAGGAATGGAGGAACTGATGGTTACGGTTGGGTTTGGAACTACTTTGATGATGGTATTTGATGACTCGCCGACAATGCAAGCGCCTTTTCGGGCAACTTTTACTCTGTAATTTCCTGCTTCTTTAACGACCAAAATAGAATCCTTCGCTCCCGCAACTAGCTGGTCATTCTTATACCATTCGTACGAAATATCAGGCAAATTGGCTCCTGCGTTAAGCTGAACAGAATTTCCTACGCAAACAGTTGTAGAAGCACTCACTGAAGGCCGCCCCACTTCGCTCACCCGAATGACGGCAGGAGGAGCAGGGTAGCAAGTTTCTACTTCGATTTGGTATTCGCGATAGGTTTCGCTGAGTTTGACTCCCGAGCGGCTGTGCTGGAGTAGGAAGCCCACCGAGTAAGTGCCAAGTTTAGTGGGCTTAAGAAAAATAACAATGCTGGTGATGCCATTACCACCAAAAATATTGGGTGGAAGAGGGGGTAGCAAAAAATTACCACCAGGGAGCATTTGACTTTCAGAATAACCCGCTTTCCAGCTTACTTTTTGATAAGGAACAGTCCCCGTATTTCCAGTCAATGGGGCGACATTGGAAAGAACAAGGTTAAAATTGGTACGGGTTAGCCCAGATTTTAGCGGCTCCGAAGCAATTTGTAAACTGAAGTTACCCTCTCCGTTAAGGCAAAAAAAGTTATACGAATCAGGTACCCATTGCGGAGTGGTTTTACCTGCTTCAACGGGTTCAAAATATTCCCACAAATAAGCAGGCGAAAACCAGTGGTAGAGCACAATTTGGGAGGAAGCGACGTTTTCGGAGGGGTTTCTAGGGCCAACGGGTTGATTGACAATGTAGTATCCCTCTGGGTCGTTGAATTGTTGGGGTTTGATGGTTAAATTGTAGTTGTAACGAACAAAAAGATACTCGACTTTTTTGCTTTTATCGCAAGAAATAGATGAACTACTACCGCTGACATCTTTACTTTTGTCGGCAACATATTCTAGCATCAATTGGTTATCTTTTTTACGATAAACACCAAATCGAAGCTGGACAGGTAAGGCATCAAAGCCTGCTTGGTCGGCAAAAAAGGTACAACCTACGCCGTACGAGTAAGGATTCACTTTGTCTATAATGCGACGGTCGATTTGGCCTCCGTAAATACGCTGGGCATACGTTGTGCCAAGACACGACATCAGTAAAAATAGATACCCAACAAAATAGCGCATTACTTTGGTTAAGGATTGTATTGAGAATCAAATGTATATAAAAATGCAACGACTTCCGCTCGACTTTTATCAAAAATACGATACGTTGACTTTAGCCCAAAAGTTGCTTGGCTGCGTATTTATGCACCAACACGAAGACGGCGTTACTGCGGGCATCATCGTAGAAACCGAAGCCTATCTAACTGGTGACCCTGCTTGTCATGCGTACCGTAAGAAAACAAAAAGAAACGCCGCAATGTTTGGGCCTGCGGGAACGGTGTACGTGTACCAAATCTACGGAATGCACTATTGTGTCAACATCGTGAGCGGAGAAACAGAGGTAGGAGAGGCGGTACTAATCAGGGCTTTAGAGCCCACCGAAGGCCTGGAAATAATGGCGGTAAGAAGAGAAAATAAAACACCAGTGGGAGTGCCGAGGGCAGAAGGGAGAATGTCGAGTAATCCCTCCATTCGACATTCTCCCCTCTCCACCCGACACTTGTGCAACGGCCCCGCTAAGCTGGTAGAAGCCATGGGAATCAGCATTGAAGCGCACAACGAAAGCTCATTATTGACGGGTAGTTTGGCCATTTGCCCGCCTGTGTTACTTGATTTTGAGATGGTAACAACCACACGAATCGGAATTACGCAAGGGGCGGACCTTCCCTACCGTTTTTACGTAGCAGGTAATCGGTTTGTAAGCCGTAAATAGTTACAAAGCGTTTCTTACTAGCTTGGCGCCGTCGCACATGGCTTTCAATTTTTGTTTGGTAGCCCAGCGGGCGGTTTGGCTCATGCCGCAGTCGGGAGCAACGGCCAGTTTTTCGGCAGGGACAAACGGTAAAACCTGGCGGATGCGTTCGGCTACGTCCTCGGGCGTTTCGATGTAATAACTTTTCACGTCGATGACCCCTACGGCTACGTCTAGTTTTTCGGCAAAACGCTCTAATAGATGCACATCCGCAAAGTTGAGGACGGTCATTTCGGAATGCAGTTCGTCAACGGTCATGTCCAGAAAATCGGGTAGCATCGGGGCTAGGGTTTTCTTCCCTACCGAACGTCCTTTATAATTTCCAAAACAGAGGTGCATGGAGAGGCGGGTTTTACCCACTGCGGGAGCTACCGTTCGGTTAAAAATATCCACAAATCGTTTGGTATCTTCGCGGTAGGCATAACAACTCATAGAGGGTTCATCTACGCAAATTTCGGGAACTCCCAACGCGACCAATTCTTCGATTTCTTTCCGCACAAGGGGGAGAATAGCTTCCGTTACTTCCCAACGGTCTTTGTACAAATGACCTGGATTTAAACGCCCTGACAGCGTATAAGGCCCTGGAATCGACATTTTAACCCGTTGTCCTTCAGGCGCTAGTCGTTTAAGGCGCTTGTATTCCTCCACGACTCCGAGTCCTTTGGGGGCGGTCAGTGGCTCCACAATGCTGTTTTTGCCCCGTTGGTCGTGGGCAGGTGGGCCGTATTTGCGAGTTTCAGAGCTGTCGTTTTGGATTCCTTGGATAAACCCGTAAAACGAAAGGTTGAAATCAAGCCGTGTTTGCTCGCCATCGGTAATGACATCGAGCCCAGCACTTACTTGGTCGTGAATGGCCGTAATCACCGCGTCGTCTATCATTTCAGTGATGTCGGCGGGGCCAAATTTGTCAAGATTCATGCTCGCAAATTCAAGCCATCCTGGAAAAGGCATGGAGCCAACAACGGTAGTTTTTATCGGGACAGGTTGCATTGTTCGTATGTTTAGGAAGTGAAAATTAGAGCCATTGGTACATAATATGGGCATCGACAAGGCCGAGTTGGGCGTGTCGGTAGGCTTTGGGGGCAGTGCCGATGATGTCAAACCCGCATTTTTGCCATAACCGAACGGCGGTGGTATTGGTCGAAATCACGCAGTTGAACTGCATGGCAAGAAAACCGAGTCGTTTGGCTTCCGCTAGTGAGAATCGGCACATCTGTTCGGCAATGCCACGGCCGCGTGCTTCGGGATGTACCATGTAGCCTGCATTTACCACGTGACTGCCTAAATCGGGTTGGTTCGCTTTCAGGAAGAACGTCCCGACGATAGTGCCATTTTCTTCGGCAACGTAGGTGTATTTTTCGGGGTCTCCCCAAATACCTAACATTTTTTCACGGGAGGAGTTGGGGGCGTACATGTACGTATCGCCTGTGCGGATGACAGGCTCAATGATGGTCCAGAGAGCCTCTTTATCGGTAGGAAGGGCGGGGCGTATTTTTAGCGTCATTGGGTTATAAAGAATTACTGACGTAACTAGGAATACCTACTTTTTGATACATTTTGGCAATCCGATGGGCGTGCTCGTCGTAAGCGGCTTCAAACAATTCGACGGCACGTTGATGACCAACCACGGCGGCGGCGCTGAGTACTGTAGGGGCGCGGCCAGCTTCGGTAAGTAATTGCGCTGTTTCGGCCTTGAGGCAATTAATAATGGCCGCCCCACCTACGGTAGAGCCAGGTGCAACGGGGGTGTCGAGTTGAGGAAGGTATACCATCGCGTCGCCAACGGGAGCACCTGTGTCGAGGACTAAATCGGCAAAATCGGTGAGTTTTTTTCCGTCTGCACGTTTTGAACTGCTGGCGGTCGAATGTTGCTGCGTCACTAAGGCGACTACCTTTATTCCTTTTTGTTGGAAAATTTCGGCCATTTCTACGGGAACAATGTTAGTCCCTGAAGACGAAATCACCAACGCGGTATCTTGTGGTGACAGGTCGAAGTTGCGCAAAATACGGTCGGCCAAACCAGGGACATTTTCCAAAAACATGGCCTGACGTTGTCCATTGGCCCCTACTACAAGGTTATGAAACGTAAGCGATAACTCTACAATAGGATTAAAGCCTGCGAAAGACCCGTAGCGAGGCCACATTTCTTCGACCATAATTCGACTATGGCCACTGCCAAACACGTGGACCATGCGGCCTGCCATAATGCTGTCGGTAAACCATTTCGCGGCTTGTTGGAGGAGAGGTTGTTGAGTTTGAATCGTCTGTAAAATGTCTTGACATTTGCTCAAATAAGCTTCAGTAGCAGTCATGAGAAAAGTAGGTTTATATGGCTAAGGGTTGTTTTCGGTTTTAGATAAAGCAAATCCTGCGGCGCCAATGGCTCCTGCCATGTCGCCAAAATAGGCGGGGACAATGGGAGTTTGTTTACCGTCAGGTCGCCATTCATATAAGTCCATCAGCTGACGTAAAGGTTCAAAGAGCGCATCGTCGGCAAGCGTAATTCCTCCCGCTAGTACGATGATGTCGGGCGATAAGGCATTGATAAGCGAGGATAACGCTACGGCTAGTTTTTGGAGGGAACTAAGCCAGACGAATGTAGCCCAGGTGTCTCCTTGTCGGTAAGCTTCTACGAGTCCCCAAGTAGAATCAAATCGGCCTTTACTGCGTTTGCTGACCGAATAATTACCAATGGCATATTCGAGGCTTCCAGGAGCGCCCACAATACTCACTTCATCATCGGTGGCGTTGAGCGATAAATGACCTAGGTGTCCAGCCATCTGACTCAGCCCTTGGTACAACTGCCCGTGGATAAGAAGTCCCCCTCCAACCCCCGTTCCAAGGGTAAGCAAAACCACATTTTGGTACCCTTTGGCCGCGCCAAAACGAGCTTCGGCCATCAGAGCGGCGTGAGCGTCGTTGAGCACATAGGTACGTTGCCCAAAATACGCACTCCAGTCGAAGTGTTCGAGTCCTGCTAGTCGATTAGGGAGAAAAGAAATACACGAGTTGTGGGCATCGGGTAGGCCAGGAGCCGAAAGTCCAATGGTATCGATGGGGGTTTGCCAATGGCTTCGCAAATAAGCAACCATTTCCAGTACATTTTCTCGCCAATGTCCCTGGCTATCGTCTTGCGTAGCAATGTAATGCTGTTTCAAGGTTTCGCCCGCCTCATTGACCAACATTCCCTTTACGTTGGTCCCCCCAAGGTCAATACCGATGGCTGTTTTCATAGTTACTGATTTTTTAATGTCTACTTTGTGTTAGGTTGAATGGATTAAAATATAGGGCTATTATTGATTGCTCCAGAGGAGCTACATCTTAGAAAGATGAATCAAATCCACCCCAACGCTCCATCGGGAGGGCCTTTACCCCTTTTTCTACTAAGATGTAGTACATTGTAAGCTAAGTTACTTTAACTATTACCCGCAGATTGACGCAGATTGAACGTCGCAGATGACGCTGATTAATGACAGAATAAAGCCCTTTTTCAGCGAAAATCAGCGTTTATAATTCTGCGGCTTTCTGCGGGTAAAAAAATAAAGCTAGTTAGTTTAGACTGTATTTAGCCTCGCTGAGGCTACTTTTTTTAATGCGTTTAACCTGTTTTTGGGTTGTGAGCAACCCAAACCACACCTATTCGACACTCTGCATTCGACATTCTAAACTTGGCCTTCCGTCACTGACCAACCACCGTCAACGGCGAGGACTTGTCCCGTGGTGAAACGGGCGTAGTCAGAAAGGAAATAAAGGGCAGCGCCGTCTAGGTCAGAAGGGTGCCCGTTGCGTCCTCCCTCGAGAGGTTGTTTTGTTTTGATAAAATCCATAATGAGGGTATCCTGAGAGGCCCGTTGACTCATCGGGGTTTCGACCAGCGCGGGTGCTAGGACGTTGACACGGATGTTGTCTTTGGCATAATAGGCGGCAATCGACTTAGTAAAGCCAATAATCGCCGATTTGGTAGCGGCATACGCGTGAGTGGTGAAGTAGGTAGGGGAAGGTGAAAACCCCAGCACCGAACCAACATTAAGAATCGTACCACCCGTTTTTTGGTGCAAAAACTGTCGTACTGCTGCCTGATTGGAGAGCATGAGCGAAGTAAGGTTCAGTTCAAACGTTTTGTTCCAACCTTCCAACGACAATTCGTGCAGTGGCCCATCTCCGTACCGACGCCCGCTGCCTCCTGCCACGTGGTACAGTCCATCGAAGCTCCCAAAGGTGTTCACCGCTTGCTGAATGGCTAAGGGGGCCGTAGCTTCATGAGTAGCATCGCCCGTCATTACAAGGGCAGCGGAGCCCAATTGGCGCTGGGCTTCGTGACAGCTATCGGGGTTGCGGCCTACTGCCACTACCTTTGCTCCGTGCTCAATAAAAGCCCTACACGCCGACAGACCAATGCCAGTCGTTCCCCCAATGACGACAATTGTCTTCTGGTTGAGCCATTTTTGCGAAAGCATATCTATTTTTGTGTTGTTCAATTTTCTGACTTATTATAAAGAGTTGAACTAGGTCGTTTCTAATCAAAAATTCCCTGAAAATTACAAGCTATTGGTTCCACAACTGCTCTTTGAAGAAGAAATGTATACTTTTTTAGCTCCGTTCAACGGCGAAAAAAAAGAAGAATTTGATTCCCATTTTCCGTGTCCTACGCTCTTTTTTTCGGAGCGGCGGCTGCTCCTACACTTGATTTCATTAGAAAAAGCCCCTACTTTTTCATCTATTACGTTTGCCCAACTTATTGATTTATACGCTGCACAGGATATTAAAGTAATTCACGTGTGGGAAGATGTGTGGCATACCAAAAAACAGGTAGTGCAGTCGAGATTGAGAGCCCTATTGGGTACTTCTCAGCGGATTCCCGCCCGCCTTACCAAAGTTCGGCGTATTGATAAACCAACTATGGAGGCTTTTATTGACAAAAACCATTTGCAAGTTTCGACCCAGGCTAAGTTTAAATACGGGCTCTTTTTACCTAAAAATTACCAACGAATTCTCAAAGAAGATCTCCCTGCCACGTCCTTGCTGGCGCATCAAATGGAAACTCATCAGGAAGCCTTGGTAGCGGTAGCGACGTTTAGCGGGGGAAAAAATATAATTAGGGGAGGAGAAACGTACCGCTCGTTTGAACTCATTCGTTTTGCTAACTTCTTGGATTGCACGGTGGTGGGTGGGGTGGATAAGTTGTTAAAAGCGTTTGTGACCGAATTACAGCCTGACGACCTCATGACGTACGCTGATCGGGATTGGTCGGATGGCAAAAGCTATGAACAACTTGGGTTTGAGCGACTGGGAATAACCCCTCCACAGACGTTTTGGGTGAATCTAACTACGTGGGAAAGGCATTATTATGACCGACTGCCCACCGAAAACAACACGACCGATTGGGTAAAGGTATATAATTCAGGGAATTGGAAGTTTTTAAAAAAATGGAAATAGAGAAATAGTTTTGACGGCTTTTTGCCTTATTTGTAAGAGTTAATCAAAACCCTTTCCCAATACTACTTCTGTGTTATGAAACGACTTCTATTCGTTGCCCTTTTATTGTTTCAACTGCCAAGTATAGCTCAGCTTAAACTGGCAAGATTGTTTTCGAACCATGTAGTTTTACAGCGTCAGAAACCTATTCCTGTTTGGGGATGGGCCAAACCCAAAGATAAACTGACGGTGACGCTAGCCAATCAAAAATTGCTGGCAACGGCCGACGACGCTGGAAAATGGAGTGTTAAATTTAAACCGATGGAGGCTGGTGGCCCCCACCGACTCGTCGTGTCTTCCTTGACGGGGAAAGTAGAAGTAGAGGATATTTTGATAGGTGAGGTGTGGTTGTGCTCTGGGCAGTCGAATATGGAGTGGACTGTCAAACAAGCGGATAATTTTAGACAAGAAAAAAAGAATGCCAACTTTCCCCAAATCCGCCATTTTTTCGTAGAACATAACGTAACAATGGACATTCAAAGCGACCTTGCTACGGGCGAATGGAAAGTTTGTAACGAAGAAAATGTAGGCAATTTTACGGCAGTCGGCTTCTTTTTTGCGAGAGAATTGGCTCAAAAATTAAACGTACCCGTAGGACTGCTTCACTCTTCGTGGGGTGGGTCGCAAATTGAAGGTTGGCTGAGCAAAGAAGCCATGCAAACCAATGACGAATTGAAAGCTTACGCCAACAATCTTCCTAAAACGTGGGAAGAAGCCGATGCTCAACTCGACCGACAAGTTCGAAAGCAATTGCTGGGGACGGAAGAAGTGCCAGCGGTTGCGGATGAAAAAAAATACACTGAAGCGGGGTATGATTTTTCTAAATGGCGCTTTGCGGGAAGCCCACTCGGGCAATGGGACTGGAAAGGCATTTGGATGTTTAGGGGGAAAGGTTTTATGGCCAAAACGATTGATATTCCCGAGGATATGGTAGGGCAAACGACCACCCTTGGGTTGGGGATTCAGGATAGCTTCAACGAAATATATATCAACGGCAAAATAGTGTCAGCAGGAATGATGCAGGGAGTACGCAAAATCACGCTTCCTGCCGACGCGTGGAAAGCTGGAGCGAATCAGTTGGTGATTAAATTTGGCAATATGATTGAGCACCCTTGGTACGGCTTAGGCGTCAACGGTACGCCCGACGACCTGTTTGTAAGTACCAAAACCGCCAAAGTAAGTATTGCGTCCGATTGGTATCTTTTGCCCTCTTTTGCTGAACCACACACGTACAATCATAGCTGCAACAACGTCGGAACTACGCTCTATAATGCGATGATTGCGCCGCTGATTCCTTTCGGGATTCGGGGGTCTTTGTGGTACCAAGGGGAATCGAACGCGGGGCGTGCGTACCAATACCGTCAATCGTTCCCGCTTATGATTGATGATTGGCGGCAGCAGTGGGGCGACGATTTTTCGTTTTATTTTGTGCAACTGTCGAGCTATGGCGGGTATCAAAGTAGCAATGAGGGGAGTAATTGGGCCGAACTTCGCGAGGCGCAAACCATGGCGTTGAGTTTACCTAAAACGGGGATGGCCGTTACGATTGACGTCGGAAACCCCAAAGATATTCACCCGACCAACAAGCAAGATGTGGGACATCGTTTGGCGCTTAATGCCCTTAAATTAGATTTCGGACAAGATATTTTGTTGTCTGGACCCGTTTATGAATCAGCTCAGTTTGACGAAGATAAGGCCATTATCTCTTTTAAAAATGTAGGAGAAGGATTGATGGTAAAAGACAAGTTTGGCTACGTAAAAGGGTTTGAAATAGCGGGAGAAGACAAAGTATTTTACTATGCCAAAGCCGAAATCATTGGCGACAAAGTGGAGGTCTATCACCCTAAAGGTGTCAAGCCAATAGCTGTTCGGTATGCATGGGCAGATGCGCCCGAAGAGGCCAATTTGTTTAACGTAGAAGGCCTCCCCGCAGGCCCGTTCCGAACCGACGATTGGAAAAGTAAGACCGAAGGCCAAAAGTTTCAGTAAGCACACTCATGCACAACCGTACATAAAAAGTAAGAAAGTAGCAGTGTAAACCGTAAAAGCGACAAGTCCTTTTTTCATAGGAGTAGTTGTTTTTACGGCAAAGTAACACTGCTATTTTTATTTGAATATGAAGTAGTGTTTAAGAAATGATGAAAAAAGTATTTGATAGTGAGATAGATACGAGTGCGGAGGGTTAGGTATTCGTGTTTTTTCTGAAGGAAATGAGAGTTTGTAAAACTACCGAAAGAACCACTATACATAGGCCTACATAAAACGAGAGGCTGACTTGCTTGCTTTCACCAAAAAATAAGAAAGCCACAATGATCGCATAAACGGGTTCGAGGTTCATGCTAAGGTTGGCGGTAAAAGCTGATATTTCTTTCATGGCCTCGGTTAGAAACACGTACACCAGCACGGTGCAGAAAAAAGAAAGCAAAAACAAGTAAAATACATTCTCCAAATCGGGAAGGAGAGTCTCGGAAGGGAAAAAGTGTAAGTAAATAGGGAGTAACACCGCTAGACCTATCGTTCCTCCAACCATCTGATAGTAGTTGATAAGTTTACTGTCGTACCGACCTACGAGTTGCTTGTTGTAAATGGAGTAGAGGGTGTAAAATATCGGTGATATAACGCCTAACGAAATGCCTAACCGATAGGAGGTATCGAAGTGAAAAATCAAGCCTATGCCTACGATAGTGAGCATACTCAATAGAAAGTCTGACCACCTGAAGGGGACTTTTCGGATAATTGGCTCTAAGATGGCGGTAAAAAAGCTAGTAACACAGTAGCACACAACGCCAATTGAAATGTTGGAATACTTGATGCCTGCGTAAAAAAACAGCCACGATAGGGTAACCAATACCCCGATTTTAGCAATATCAAATTTTTCCTTGAATCGTGTAAGAAAAGGAACGTTGAACCACTTTAAGACCAAAAAAAGAATTACGGCTGAGAAAAAGACGCGGTACCACGTAAGTAGGCCTTCGTTGAGAGAAATGACTTTTCCAAACACAGGTGAAAACCCCAAAAAGAGTATGGCAGCGTGTAGTAATACGTACGATTTTTTCATGAAGTTTTCCTATTTATCCAACAATCGACGGTGGTAATTGACTTGCCCTAAATGATACCCAAGATGGACGGCTAGGTGAATGAAAAAGAACTCCGTTGTCGTTATGTTTTCTAGTACTAGAAGTGGGTATTCGGCTTGGTAGTCTTCGTCGGAAAGTGAGGCTAGGGCAGTTTTGATGATTTCAATCGTGGCGTCTATGTCGTTGATGATGTTCGTACGAGCGACTCCTTTGGCGCTAAACTCTAACGGACGGTCACGAACGTAGCCCGTTTTGCCAATCTCAGCCCCAATGTACGTGTTGAGGTTTCCAATGAGGTGAAGCGCCAAGTTCCCTGCCGAGTTTGGAATGTTACCCGCTACTTTCCACATATTTTCTTCGTTTTGATAGGCGAGTAGTTCCGCTTTGAGCTTACGTAAATCACGTTCAAACAGGGCAATTAGCGTAGTAGACAACATACTGGTACGGGAAGTTTAGTTTGGAGGCCATTGGCCTTGGGGATGTGCTTTTGACGACTCTTTTTTCTTCCGTTTGAAATACTTAAACGGCTTGGTAGAAAATTCGATATCCAGCCCTGCAATATAGTTGGTTAATTGGTATTTTTTGTGCGAATAGTCAGGCTGCCAAATAAAATAAGGATTCAAGCGCTGATTTTTGAGGTATTCGTATTTTAATCCGATGGAATTTTGCCAGTTGTCAATTTTAGTTGTATTGGTTTTAAGGGCAAAAAAAGGCTCCGCATAGGCATACACGTCCCATCGTTTGGTCAGTTTGTATTTCACCGTAAAACGGGGGCGTAAATACATATCTGTATCCGTCTTGATTTCATCATCTCCCGTAAAACGTTGGCTTTGATACTGAATGGCAGGACGTAGGGAGAGGGTAACCCTCCCCATTTTTGTCTTGGCCGCTACCCCTAAAAAATACCGATGATAGACTCCCTCGTCGACCAAAGCCAAGCGGTAATTGGCGATTGCTTCGAAGTGTTTGTTAATATCGTACTCTATGGTAGTGAATAGATACGACCCTTTGTAGTAACTCGCATTGTCAATCAGACGGGTACGGTACTGGACGGTAAAGGCCCATTTTTTCGGTAAATCTAATTTCAAAGACACCCCAGGCCATACCTGAAAATCGGTTCGGTTTTGGGAGAAGGTAACCATACTTGTCAGCATGAAAGCTATAAGGAAATAACCTGAGAGTGTCTTTGATGTCATTATTCTAAATCTTTGATAGTATGCACGTGGTGACGATAGAAAAACCGATAAATGATTGGGAATATCAGCAGAGTAAGTACCGTGGCCGTGACTAGCCCTCCAATAACCACAATGGCAAGCGGCTTTTGAGTTTCGGAACCAATCCCTGTCGATACCGCCGCTGGCAGAAGGCCAATGGCCGCCATCAGCGCTGTCATAACAACGGGGCGAATCCGAGATTTTACTCCTTCTCGAATGGCTTGGTCAAGTGGCATTCGGGCAGCGGTATTTTTGTTGAATACCGAAATCAGAATCACGCCATTTTGAACACATATCCCAAACAAGGCGATAAACCCTACCCCCGCCGAAATTCCGAAGTTCATGTGCGTAACGTGTAACGCTAAGATTCCTCCGATTAAGGCAAAGGGTACATTGACCAATACGAGCCCAGCGTCTTTGGCGTTGCCAAAAGTGATAAAAAGAAGCACAAAAATGGCAACAATACTAATCGGAACGACTTGTCCGAGGCGGTGGGTAGCGCGTACTTGGTTTTCAAACTCCCCTGTCCAATCGACGGAATAGCCTTTGGGGAGGGTTTTTAAAATGGGAGCTACTTTGCTTTGGGCTTCGGCAATCGTACTGCCCAAGTCACGCTCACGTACGGAGAACTTTACTCCAATAAAACGCTTATTGTTTTCGCGGTACACAAATGCGGGACCTGTCACTTTACGTAAAGTGGCAATTTCTTTCAGCGGAATTTTATTCCCTCTCAACGTAGGAACCATCAAGCGCAGGATATCATCTTCCGAACGACGGTACGGTTCTTGGTAACGAATCCGAATTTCAAATTTGCGTTCTCCTTCATATAGGATGGAAGCCGTTTTTCCGCCAATTGCCATCTCAATCACGGCTTGAGCGTCGGCAGTGCTTACGCCGTAGAGGGCCATTTTATGGTCATGAAGGATGACACTCATTTCGGGTTGTCCAGTGTTTCGTAAAATCCCGACGTCTTTTACCCCAGGGACGTCCTTTATTTTCCCCAAAACCTCATCGGCCAACGCATCTAATTTGTCCAAATCGTCGCCATAAATCTTTATGGCATTGGAAGCTTTAATGCCTGCAGCTGCCTCGGCAACGTTATCAATAATGGGTTGGGAGTAATTGAACGTAATTCCTTGAATTTCTGATAAATCGGCATCAAGCTCTTCGATGATTTGATCCATTGATTTTCCCTCTAGCTCTTCTTTTGGCTTTAAATCGACCTGAAATTGAAGGAAGTTAAAGCCGTTGGGGTCGGTACCGTCATTGGAGCGTCCTTCCTGAGAAAGAACCTGTCTAACTTCCTTGTGCTTTATTACTTTTTCACGCAAGATTTTTGCCGTTTTTACACTTTCTTTTTGCGAATAACTCATGGGTAATTCTGCCGTTACCCACAGGGCGCCTTCGTTGAGTTGAGGTAGAAACTCCGTTCCTAGCCATGTCGCCGAAAACAAAGTGCTGCCCAAAAATAGCATGGAGGCCAGCACGCTCATTTTTTTGTTTTTGTAACACCACTCAAATCCCGTGGATACGATACGGTCAAAAAAATTGACGATTGGGTTATTTTTTTCTCGTACATTTTTACGAAGCAAAAACGAACACAATACGGGTACCAACGTAAGCGTGTAGAGCAATGCCCCCAACAACGCAAAGCCAAGGGTGTACGCCAAAGGACTGAACATTTTTCCTTCTACTTTCTGAAAGCTAAAGATAGGAATGAGGGCCGTGATGATGATGAGTTTGGAAAAGAATACGGCTTTGCCGAGTTCACCACCCGTTTTTTTGATAAGTCCCAACTTGGCCAATTTGTTAAAGCGTTCCATGCCGTTTTTGTGGGCGAGATGGTCGAGCGCCACAAACATTCCTTCCACCATAACCACCGCTCCGTCGATGATGATACCAAAGTCGACGGCTCCCATCGAAAGTAAATTGGCCGACATCCCTTTGAGCCTTAAACACATGAAGGCAAACAACAAGGCCAGCGGAATGATAATGGAAACGATAACGGTCGTTCGCCAATCGGCCATAAATAAAAATACAATGACTGTAACGAACAGAATGCCTTCAAACAAGTTGTGTAAGACGGTATTGGTACAGTAGGTGATGAGGTTATCGCGGTCATAAAAAGTAACCATTTTGACGTCGGGTGGAAGGATTTTGGTGTTCAATTCTTCGATTTTATCCTTAACTCGGGTCAGTACTTCGCTTGGATTTTCGCCTTTTCGTTGCACTACAATCCCTTCTACCACGTCATCATTATCATTCAAACCTACTTGCCCTACGCGGGGCAAATTGGATTCTTTCACATCGGCTACATTCTTGACCAACACAGGGTTATCATCTACGTATTCTACAATGATATTTTCGATGTCTTGAATCGAATTCAATAAGCCAATCCCACGAACTACATACGCCTGTCCGTTTTTTTCAATCACATCCCCCCCTACGTTGACGTTGCTTTTGGTAGCCGCTTGGTATACTTCTAGCGGCGTAATGTCGTATTTGGCTAGCTGCGTAGGGTTTACTTGGATTTCGTACATCTTTTCTCGTCCCCCAAACGCTACGACATCCGCCACCCCTGGCACGCTTCGTAGTTGGCGGTCGATGACCCAATTGTGAAGCGTGAGCAATTCGCGGCTGTCGCGGTCTTTGCTTTCGAGCGTAAAACGAAAAATCTCGCCCGTGGGTCCGTAAGGGGGTTGAACGTCAGGCTCGACCCCATCTGGGAGGGAGACCGTTCGGAGTTGGTTGTTGACCTGTTGGCGAGCAAAAAAGTCTTCGACGTCATCTTCGAAAATGATTTTGATGATGCTCAACCCAAACATGGTGACGCTTCGGACGTTGGTTTTGCGCTGAACGGAGTTCATGGCGACTTCAATCGGAACGGTGACGAAACGTTCAATTTCTTCGGCGCTACGACCGTTCCACTCGGTTACTACAATAATTTGGGTATTGGTAACGTCGGGAAAAGCCTCTAAGGGAGTGTTGAGGTAACTTACCACCCCAGACACCACCAAGACCCCCGTCATAAAAAAAACAAAAAAGCGGTTTTTCAGTGAAAACCCTACAATTCCTCGAATGAACTTATTCATATTTTAGTCATTAAGTGCGTCGTACACCAACAATTGATTCTTTGAAATGACCTTCTCGCCTTCTTTTAACCCTACCTGTATATACGCTACGTTGTTGAGCATTTTATACACGGTCACTTCTCTGGTTTCGATTTGAGTGCGGCTCTTAAAAACCATTACCCAATTTTTACTACGATCAAAAATCACGGCACTCGACGGAATGGCCATCATGCTTCCGCCTTCCTCAAATTTGAGGGAAACCGTAGCGTGCATTTCTGGTTTGAGTTTGTACCCTTTATTATCGAGCCGAATCCGTACTTTCATACTTTTAGACTCAGGGTCAAGCACGTTGTAAATTTTGTCTACCTTGCCGTAAAAAAGTTCTTCTTTATAGCTAATTGTTTGAATTTCAGCGGCCATCCCTAGTTTTACTTTTGGAATATCACTTTCGTTGACATTGGCCATTACCCACACTTCGCTGATTTGGCCTACCGTAAAAATCTGCTCGGCATTGTCGGAACGGAGCTGCATCCCTGGGTTAATGTTTTTACTGATGACAAAGCCATCAATGGGAGCCTTCACAATGTAGTGGGTTGTTTTTCCGAGGCCATAAATGCGAAAAACCTCTTTGATACGGTTTAATTCGGCTTGGGCATTTTCGACTTCTTTTTTTGCCACATTCACTTCCCGTTGTGAGTTGAGCTTACTTTCAAAAAGCTCTTCGGCGGCTTTGAGATTTTTTTCGGCTACCAAAACTTCAGACTGTGCCTGAATCATTTGTCGTTCAAAATCAGCTACTTCACCCGAGCGAATGCTGGCTAATACTTGCCCTTTGCGGACGTAGTCGCCCAGTTCGACACTCACCGACTCTACATTTCCGCCCACGAGTGGGTATACTTTAATGACTCGGTTTTCGTCGGCGCTGATTTTGCCGACGAGGGTGAGTTCGTTACGAACGGGCTGGATGCTCGCATCGGCCAACTCGATACGTTTCATCATCGTGTCTGACAACGAAAATGCCTTTTTTTCTTCGGTAGCTTCCTTTTTTTCTTCGCACGAAACGAGCACAACGGCACCCATCAGTACCAATGCTCCTATGATTACTTTATTCATCGTTCTTATTTGAAAAGTTCTTGTCCTACGGTAAAATTGAGTTCTTCGTATGCGCCCACTCGGTCGGCTTTCAGGCGATTGAGTTCTTTGATGCTTTCACTGTACGTTTCGATAAAATCAATAAACTCAAGCAAGGTCAGGTTTCCTTTTTGAAAGTTTTCCAATACGCCTTTGTTCAACTGTTCAAATTGGTCGGTGAATTTGGTGTCGACGCTTTGTACCATGTTTTCCACGTAACGAACCTTCTGAAATGCCTCCGCTATTTCGTTGGAAACTGCATTTGTTTTTTGACTTTGAATGCCTTTTTGGTAGTCAATCATGCTTTTAGAAGCCTTGATATTCCCCTGATTTTTGTTGAAAAAAGGTAAATCGGCTCCGAGCGTAATCCCCGTGTAATTATTGACGTAGCTCCCCGATTGGTCGTAAGTGGCTCCAATCCGAAGGTTGGGTACTGCCAATGACTTTTGCAGCTTGTAGTTGATTTCTGCTTGGCGCGTAAGCGACTCTATCACCTTTACATCACCTCGGTTTTGAAGGGCCAATTCGCTCAATGCCGCAATCGTATAGCCGTTCAAAAAATACCGATTGAGTTCCGTTTCATTGACCAATGGCACCACTCGTTGGTTGGTGTTGAGCAGCGTTTTTAGGCTTTTTTGTTTTTCTGCGATTTGAAAAAGAATCTCCGTTTTGTCGTTGTTGAGCTGAAAAAGAAGGGCCTTTAGGCGAAGCAGCTCCCGCAGTGAAACGTTGTTTTTCTCGTATTGTTCCTCAAAAGCCGTTACAGTACTTTGGATAGTATTGATTTGGCGCTGGTACCGATTGAGGGTGTTTTGAAGGAAGTAAATGTCAAAAAAATTGCTTCGTAATTCAAACTTCAACGTGCGCAGCAAATCTAGAAATTCGTACTCGGTCATTTGGGAGTTTTCGATGGCTAAGGCCACTTGTTTGCTACGTTTTCCTGCTGTAACAAGGACTTGCTCAAGTGAAATGATTTTTTCACCTCCCTTGGCGACATCCAACACCCTTTTTTTTGTAGGGTTGTACGCATTCCACTCCGTCGAAAGGGTGGGGTTATCCCATAAGCGAGCCTGAAGCACTACTGCTTTACTGGCATCGATTCGATACCGTTCAGAGAGCAAGTATAAATTTTGCTGTAAAAAAAGACTGTCAGCTTGTCGTAGTGAGAGTCGAAGCGAATCTTGGGCACTACAAAAAAATGGAAACAGTAGAACTGTTAGAACAATAGTAATCCTCATTTTGGTCTATAAATGCATTCATGCAAAACTGCGGGTCAAAGATTAATTTGTCATTAATTTGAAATTAAAAACCCCTTAATGACAAAGTTAAACGCATTTTAGTGCAAAAATTTCATTAAATAGTATTATTGTTAAAAATTAGAGATGCGTGAGTCTATACTATTATTGCGGATTAATTTTCTTATAATCAGATAGTTAAATGTATTTACTTTATTGGCGAATTTTCATAAAAAACTATGCCAATTATCCCATTGATTGATAGTTTCAAAGGGGAGGGACGATCTATTGCGCAGTGTTTAGCCTAGTAAATAGGGTTTATTAAAGATGATTTCTTAGATTAGAGGCGGCGTCAGGCGCCTACTTGCCAACTTAACCTCCTATACTTTTATACAATGTCTCAACAACTCCAAAAACAGATAACCCTTTTTAGTCTAACCATGATAGCCGTCGGGTCGAGCATTGGCTCGGGGGTGTTTCGTACACCTTCCGAAATATCGGGTTACTTACCCACGACGGGCTGGATGCTGGGGGTTTGGATTGTGGGTGGATTAGTGGCGCTTTGTGGAGCATTGACGTTTGCCGAAATCAGTTCTTCGTTCCAAAAAGCGGGTGGTTTTTACGTATTCTTGAAAGAAGCTTTTGGAGACCTTCCCGCCTTCTTGTACGGCTGGTCGATGTTGCTCGTCATCAATACGGGGTCATTGGCGGCACTATCACTGGTCTTTACATCGTACTTGAACGAACTCATTCCTATGGCAGAAAATACGCAGCTAGTCGTTGCGGTACTGACGATTGCATTGCTTACTACCATGAATGTGTTGGGGGTAAAATGGGGCGGTTTTTTTGCGTCGGTCTTTACTTCCGCTAAACTCATTGGCATCGCCATTGTAGTGCTTATCGGTTTTGTCATGGCCACACAAGCGGTTGACTTGTTCGACTTTCAGTGGACCACTAACGTTCATCAACTCCCTTTGGTGTCGTCGTTTGGACTTGCCCTCATTGGGGTTTCTTTTTCGTACGGAGGCTATCAGCACGCTACGTTTATTGCGGCCGAAGTGAAAGATGCCGACCGGGTCGTTCCCCGAGCTATGTTGCTAGGCATTGGTATTGTGTGCTTGGCGTACGTGACCATCAATATTGCCTACCTTAAACTGTTGCCCATCGAGCAAATAGCGGCATCGACGGGGGTGGCGTCTGAAGCTATTTCGACCGTGTGGGGGTTAGGGGCGAAGTTTATTTCGTTTCTAATTGTGTTGTCGGTCTTGGGGACGATTGGTATTTACATCCTGACAGCTCCCCGCATTTACTTTGCGATGGCCGAAGATGGCTTGTTTTTTAAGCAATTTGCCCAAATTCACCCCCGTTTTCAGACTCCTTTCTGGGCGATTATTTTTCAATCTTTTTGGACTATCCTTCTATTGGTATTCTGGAAAACCTTTTCCAATCTCATCACCTACGTCGTTTTTGTAGATACGGCCTTTTTCTTTTTGACGGCGGCGACGATTTTCACCTTCCGCAAGCGTCATCTTCCGCGTAACTACAGCACCTTGGCCTATCCCATCACTCCGTTGGTATTTATGGCTATGTCGGCGTTTGTGGTTGTCAATACCCTCATTGAAAAACCAGAACAAGCACTGGCAGGCTTGCTCTTTTTAGCGTTGGGGGGAGGTGCTTATTTGTACTTTAAACGAACTAAAGGGTAAAACGGTGAAATTTTACCCATAACCCTGTATAAATCAATCGAATACGATTTTTACGTACTCACGCCGTTGATTTTAGAATAGCGGGCTGATGCGAGATGAGGTAGGTGGGCTTCAACCATGTTTTGACGATTTCGGCGTTGAGAATCATTGGAAGGTATTTCTCAAACAACTGATAACTTTTCCACCGAATCAGCACTAGGAGGTCGGTTTCACTAAGAATCAAAATCTCAATGCCCGTAAATCCCTCCAAGTGGCTGAAAAATAGGTGAATCTGCTCGCTTTCGTCGATAAATGTTTTGAGCTGCTCGGCTACAAGTTGGATGCGAAACAGCTCGGCAATTTGTTCGTTTTTGCAAAGCGTCATGTGATTTATTTGGGCTCAATAGGCACCTTTTTGGTTCTTCCCCAAGCCACAAATACGGCGATTAGCATAACGACCAAGTTGAGCCCAATGACAGAGTATTCCCCTTTGCTGATGTGAAAAAATGCGGCTAGAACCATCACAATGGCAAGTCCGATGGCTGCCAGTGGGGTGAGGCTGGGTTTGATGCGTAAAATTGAAGGAAGCAATAGCCCTAAGCCGCCTAATACTTCACTGATTCCAATAAAACGCACCAACCCCTCTGGAACTTGGGTAACCCAAGGGAGCATTTTGGAAAGCTCTTCGATTGATTGGGCTGTTTTGTTGGCTCCTGCCATAAGAAACATGGCAGCTAGTAATACCTGAGCTACCCATAAAGCGATATTTAGTCCTTTCGATGAACTTTGATTTGCCATAAGATTAACGTTTAACTGGTTGATTGACAATGCAAAGTAACAATCGACGTACGGAATAAAACGATGAGGTAACGCAAAAAAAAACGTTGATCAACATCAACGTTTTTGGAGGAAATCCTTTGAACCTATCGTTTGGCGGCGTTGGCTCTTATTCGACTGAGGGTTTCTTTGGTCATGCCAAGGTAGGACGCGATAATGTGTTGAGGAAATTTTTGAAAAAAGGCAGGATAGCTATTTTCCAGCTCCATTAACCGCTGTTCGGCGGTTTGGGTGTTGGTGGCGTGTATCCTTTTTAACAAGCGAAAGGTGTGTTTTTCGGAAAGAATCATCAGCAATTCTTTAAAAAAAGGCTGGTGGCTTAAGGTTTCGTTATACACATTTTTTGTGAAGACAAACATTTCGGTTTCTTCAAACGCATCTATATAAAACGCAGACGGCTCGTCTTTGACAAAGCTTTCTCTGTCGCCCGCCCACCAGTTATCAATCAGTAAAGCGATGATATTTTCCTTTCCTGCTTTGTCGATGGTGTACTGCTTTAAAGCTCCTTTTATCACAAACCCCGCCATTTTGCATACTTCGCCTTCTTGGAGTAAGTATTGATGTTTGCGAAGTTTTTTGTAGGTGAAAGCTGACTTGATAATTTCAATTTCTTCCTCGGTCAAAGGTTTGGTCAATTGCCGATTGATATATGCTATAAAATTATCGTACATCTCAGTAGGCGATTAGGGGGTTCGGAAAAGACAAAAATAAAACTTTTTAAGCGTTTTGATGCCGTCTAATCGACTCCTAATCCTCATTGTAGCCAATTCTTCTAGTCCATCAATTGATGATTTTACCTTGGTTTTTGGCCAATTTTTCGCGCCATTTTTGCAGGTCTTCGGGCGTTTGTTGTACCCAATCGGTGGTTTCCCCCACAATTTTTAGGGGAGCTTGCGAACGATAGGAGCGCGTGGGATTGCCTGGAAATTTTTTGTCGGTGACGTTAGGATCGTTCTCAAACTTGCCCGTTGGCTCAACGATGTACACGCGTTCGAGGCCTTCTCCCTTGGCCAACGCTGCTGCCAACCCTGCTCCATTGACTAAGGCAGTAAAATAAACGTGATTCATCGTTAGGTCTGACTCGTAATTGGAACCATAACCCGCCGTTAGCAGATCCCCCACCTGTAAATCTGCCCTAGTCCCGTGATAAAAAGGCCCTTGGTCGGAGGGGGTGTCGTTGAACGTAGTGGCTAACGCACGATTTTCGACGGCTTTGTCGGGTTCATGCAGGTCTTCATAGCATTGGGCAATTGCCGAATAAAGAAAGGGAAACGCGCTTTTTACGCTGTCGTTATTGAGCTGCACGGCAAACTGTAGGGAAGTTTGGAGCCACCGTAATTTGTCGGAAACGATTGATTGGCGATGGGCAAGGTAATGGCTGGCAAGAAACTTTTCAAAGTCATTGGTGGCTTCGTCCCACGCTTGTTGGAAAAAGGGGAGGGCTTCTTCTGGCTTGTTTTGTTCTTCCATGCCTATCCCTTGAAGGCATAGTTTGACGACGGGGTTGTTGGGGTTAAAATCCATGGGGAGTTGATTGGGGTGTTTACTCATTCGTTTCTTCCACATACTCAAGAATATCGGCGGGCTGGCAGTTGAGCGCTTTACAGATGGCTTCTAAGGTACTAAAACGTATGGCTTTGGCTTTTCCTGTTTTTAGAATAGAGAGGTTAGAAAGGGTAAGGTCAACTCTCTCCGACAGCTCGTTGAGCGACATTTTTCGCTTTGCCATCATGACGTCTAAATTAACAACGATGGGCATAAGTTAGATGGTTAAGTCGTTTTCATTTTGAAGTTCTACCCCTCTTTTAAAAATTTGTGCAATTACGTAAATCACGGCTGCCATCAAAATAAAGGCCTGACTATCCTCCCAAAACGCATCTAAGCGATCGGTGTCGAAATGGTGGTGCTCCATGTTTTTGGCAACTTGTCGAGCAATGTAGCTGATAAGGCCAATGCAGAAAGTTTGTTCACTTAGTTGCGAGATTTTTGTGGATACATAACTATTAAAAGGATTTGACAAGTCCAACTTCTCCAGCAAGAGGATGACTAGGTAGAATAAGATGGCCTTTAACGTAGCAATCGTTAGGACAAAGCTATACATACCGTAAAACGCCCATTTGCTCCGCTGATACATTTCACTCAAATCCAGTTTTTGGTACAGGTTGCCCACAAATTCGGGCTTGAAAATACTAAAAATAAAATTGACAAGCAGTCCCCCCGCTTCTATCGACAAACCGACAAAAATCACCCAAGCGATTACACGCAGAGCTTTGAAAACGAAGTTGTTTTGAGTTGACATTGTGTTGAATGTTAAATTGATGATGCAAATGTGAAAAATATTTATTGAAAAACAATAAATATGTATTGAATAAATAAAAATATTTTTTGAGCATCAAAAATGTAACTCAACAAGACTTGATGTGTTTTTAGGGCAAATCAATGCACAAGCCTTCAAATCGTTTCCAACGCGAAAAACTTGAAGGCGTGCTTGGGGAGGAGAGAGGTGTGATTAGTGAATGGGGACTTTGGTTTGTCGACCCCATGCCACGAAGAACGCCAAAAGACTCATGAAAATATTGAAACCAATGTCTTTTGCCTCACCTCTTGCAATGTGGAAAATACTGGCCGTAATCATTAAAGCAAGTATACCATAAGCAGCCCAGATGGTTAGTCGAGGTTGGATACGAACTAACGCAGGGAGCAAAATTCCCACACCACCTAGTAGGTCGATAATGCCTGTGAGTGGAACAAGAGCGGGGGTATCTTTTATCCACGGAAAGGGAAGGCTTTCGGGGGTAAAGAGTTTCGTTAAACCTGCCCATACTAACGTGGCAGCTAGAAGCCCTTGGGCTATCCAAAGGACAATGTTGAGGGTTTTGGAGGAGTTTGATTTTGTCATTTAATTGTTGTTGTAGCGCAAAAGTAGACACCTTTACAACCCAAACGGTGTTACTTTCCCGAGGGATAGTGCTATCCCTCGGGAAAGTAATGTAAAAAACGAAAGATATGTTGTCCAAAGCTGGTTGTCCAAGAACAATGCTGTCGATTCAAGATGCCCTCGAAGCGGTTGAAGGAAGATGGAAGTTGCTCATTTTATTTGTGTTGGCAGAAAAACCAAGACGCTTTAAAGAAATTGCCAGAGAAGTAAAAGGCATTACGGACAAAACGCTGTCGAAAGAGTTGAAAAGCCTAGAAGCCAATAAACTTATCCGCAGAGATGCCTATGATACGTTTCCGCCAACGGTCGAATATTCCATTACGCCTCACGGTTTATCGCTAGAAAAAGTGTTGGATGAACTCCATTTTTGGGGGCTATCGCATCGAAAAAAAGTGATTGAAGAAGAGCGATAAACCGCTGGCTAGTCGTGCTAAAGTGAGCTCGTTTGAGCCACACCCGCCCGTAGTGCTTCTTCGAGAATAGTTAGGTTAATATCTTTTAGCCTTTTGAATTTAATGCAATACCCTGTCACGCTTGCTTTTCCGATGGTAGAACCGAAAGTTTGGGGCAAGTAGGTTTTATCCTTTAGCCCCATGATATAGACCGAAATACCTGTTGTATTTCCACTGATGCCTAGCTGATAAAATTCTTTTGTAGAACCATCTTTGTAATGGTTTGTGAAATGCCCATAACCAATATTTGGATTGGTGACTACTTTTCCCGTGTGGTCTCTGCCGTCCAAAAACCACAATTTTCCCTCGGGTAGCACTTGAAGAATGAGCTGATGCAAAGTAAACATATCGGCACGTTTGGCTTCATCCTGATTGTCAAGATAGACTTTAATTTGATCTTGTAGGGTCATTGTAATGAGCGTTTACGTGCTGATTTAAATTAGGTTATATGGCTAAAATATTTGATTATCAGTGTATTACAAAATAAATAGCGTTGTTTTTTACCCGCAGAAAGCCGCAGAATTATAAACGCTGATTTTCGCTGAAAAAGGGCTTTATACGGTCATTAATCAGCGTCATCTGCGACTTTCAATCTGCGTAAATCTGCGGGTAAAAATTAAAAAAATTTAGCTAACAGTGTCCTTAGAACTTATTTTTGGGCGGTTAGTTTTTGCTTTTTTAGCCACTTTACGGTCTCTTCAAAAAACTGAGTAGGTTGTTCTACCCAACTAAAGTGTCCTGCATCTTTGATGACAATTTCGTCCGAAGATGGAATTTGCTTGTGAATTCGGTCGGCTTGCGAAATCTTGTCGCAAACAAAATCGTCGTCCCCCACGATTACTAGCGTGGGTACCTTTATTTTAGGTAGTTCGGGAAAAAGGTATTCCGTTCCAAACATGGCAGCGTCGGTATATTCGGCGGCTTTATCGTTGATTTCGGGATTACCCAATTTCTCGAAATCGGCGATTTTATTGACATCGTGGAAATAAAAAGGCATGATGTATTGCATCAATTCGGTAGTGCCGTACCGAGTGGTATCTTTCCCCATAAAAATTTTTGAACCTTTCTCAAAAAAGGGCTGCCCTTTTCGCTTCATCACCATTTTGGTAAACTCCGCTTCGTACAGGCTATCTCGGCCCGCTAAAGGACTTAGGGCAATGATTCCATTGAGTCGATTTGAATGGTGAATACCATAGTTTAATACCTGAAAGCCCCCCATCGAATGTCCTAAAATCCACACTTTAGGCTGGTTTAAATACGCCCGTAGGCTGTCCATGTCATTCATAAAGTACGCGCTTGTGTATTTGCTAACCTCGGCTGGCCCCGTTGATTTTCCACTGACTCGTGTGTCGTAATAAACAATCGTGAAGTACTTTTCAAGCGGCGTCAAGGAGTTTTTTAGGTAGTTGATGGAAGGACCCCAGCCTGGCGTTGGTACAAGACAAACAGGGCCTTTACCACTCACATAGTAGTGTAATTTAATTCCGTTGAGGTTGACAAAATGGTCGCCAGGGGACAAAACTTTTTGACCGATAGCAAGGGTCGAAAAACATAAGATAAATAACGTTTGAATAAAGACAATCTTTCGCATGTAGTAATCAAATTAGAATGGTTACGATAGTTTAGTGAAGAGGTACTGAAGCAAAGTTAACGCTTATCTGTTAACTGCACCAAACGCTATTTTGTTATTTGTTAACTAATTGACCTAATGCATTGTTAGCTACATTTCTTTAATTTTTGCCCGCGGATTGACGCAGATGAAGAACCGCAGATATTCGCCGATTAAACTAGCTTCATTAAGTACTTTATCAGCGACAATCTGCGTATGTATTGTTCTGCGGGTAAAAAATGAAAGTAGTTACTTAACAGTGTACTTAACGCAAGTAACTGTCAAGTCTCCTGTTGTTTATTCAATCCAAAAGAATCCGATTGAATAAGTTTTGGCTTGGCCACTGATTAAAACTCGCTCTCCTTTATTTTTACAGTACAAAGTACCCACTCTTTCAGAAAGCTGGAGGGCTGTCATTTCGTTTTTCTTAAGTCGTTGTGCCCAAAAGGGAATTAAGGAACAATGGGCTGAACCCGTGACGGGGTCTTCTAAGATGGAGGCTTGTGGGGTAAAGAATCTCGAAACAAAATCGCAGTCATCGCCCTTGGCAGTAACAATGACACCCCCAGGGTCGAGATTGATGGTATCAAAAAACTGGCGGTCGATGCGGATGTTTCGTATAGCTGCTTCGCTCTCATACACCAGCACATAATCCCTTGATTTGAATACTTCTTTTGGTGGGATACTTAGCGACTGCTCAATGGGTTTGGGTAGTACGGCTGGACTAGGCATTCTCGACGGGAAGTCCATGGTATAAAACTCGCCTTCAGTAAAAACGGTTAAGTCGCCGCTAAGCGTTTCAAAAATGAACGGACTACGTTGGTCACCTAGAATTGTCTTTAGGCAATGTGCCGTAGCGAGGGTAGCGTGCCCACATAAGTCCATCTCGATTTCGGGCGTAAACCAACGTAAATGGATTTTGTCTCCCCTATAAACAAAAAACGCAGTCTCGGCAACTGCGTTTTCTTTGGCAATTTTCAATAAGATATCATTAGGCAACCAAGTCTCCAAAGGAACAACACAGGCAGGATTTCCTCCAAAAATTTTGTCGGTAAAAGCATCAACTTGATATAGATTCAATTTCATGGTTTTTTATAAAATGGGTCGGAGACGCGGGGCAATTTATGCCCAAATCAAAGTTTAGTGCACACTAAGTTAACAAACCTTTATCCTTTTTCAAGCTGTACTTTTAGCTGTTTTAGGTACTTTTTCATGTCGCTGTTTGCTTTAAACGAAATAATGAACCTTGGCAAGGGGAAGCCAACCGCAAAGGTTACTAAAGCAGCGTCGAACTCAATCGAGTAATGAAGTGCCGTGGCTTCGTCAGCCACCGCCGTGACTTGCCGCCGACTTCTTAGATAAAAGGGAGCATTTTCGGGGGTTTCAAAAACGGCAAGGCTATCTTTAGCATACTCAATACAGGCTAATTCTACCAAATTGTTAGGGGCCTTTTTGGATAAAAATGAATATTCAGCGACTCTCGCCCCAACGGCTAGTGGACCGTTGAGCAACGATTGGTTTATTTCGGTGCGCCACAAGCTGTCATTGCTTGGGTTGGCAAAAAAGTTAAAAACAGTAGCTGCGTTTTTGTTTACGACAATTGTTCTTGTGATTTTGATGAGTTTTCTGCCTGCCATAGTATTTGATTAATTATAAGTCGTTTCCATTTTTCTTGCTCTGACTATCTCGGTGGCTATCGGGAGGCAAAAACCAAATAAAATGCCAACAGGCTGATGGCCAAGCACAATGGAGAGTAATAATAGGTGTCGTTTTTCCCAAATTGTGTGTGCTTAATTTTTTTGAAAAAACCGACATAGGTAAAGTCACCAATAGCTCGTAACGTAAAGATACTGGTAATAATCCAAAGACCATACTTACCAATAGAGCCTAACCACAAAGGAAGGGGAGTGGCTACTGGAACTACGGCTAGAAGAACAATGAACCCAAAACTAACCAGCCCAAAAGCGACGATTAGGGTCGGCACTATGCCTGGCATCAACACTTTTACGTGGTCGTCCTTGGTCGGTAATACGGCATCACTAGCCCATTTTCCTCCAAATGCCCAATATATGTGAATGCCAGCTAAAACGAAGAAAACTAGGGTAAGTACGGTGGCAATGAGCGTAGTCATATTTTTGTAGAGATGGCTGTTTCAACTTCTAGTAAACGATGCTGCAAATGTACCTATATGCTTACCCTAAATTCGTTACCTTAAGGTAATAAATATAGTGCCTTATTTTTCAATTTCATCGGTAAGACTAAAGGTGTAGAGCCAATATCTTTTTCCTTTGGGGGAGCTCGTTTTTGGTTGCTTGTCTAAATTGCAGCTCATTTACTGGGCTGATGGGGTTGTTTATTCATTAAGTTCAACTGTCTAAATGCGTTTAACACCGCTTGGTGCATGATTGTCGCATGGTTTTCTTGGGGAAGGTAGTCAAAATACAATTTGACGGATTTACTTTTGGTCGAGTTGATTTTTTCGGCCAGAAGATTGGCGTCTACCTCCATTACTCTTGGCGTTTTTGTGGGGGTAAGTCCTTCTTTACCCACCCCAATGTACACTTCGGTAGACTGCTTAAAGGTCGCTTTTAAAAGTTCAGAATCTTGGAGAAGTAACGAACCATTGTCCCACCACAAACTCGGACTGATGATGATGTACTTCGTAAAAAGCGTCGGTTTTTTTAACAAAATTTCGGTGCTTAAAAGCCCGCCCAAAGATTGTCCGATAATGGTTTTTGAATTGGTGGTTTTAAACTCGTTTTCTATAAATGGTTGTAATTCAGTTTCTAAAAACGAAATAAATTTGTCAGAATGTCCGCTCGTTGAATAGGCTTCTTTATCGGAAGAAATGCTTGTAGGAAAGGTGAAATCTCGTCGCCTATCAACTGTAGCAATGCCAACGACAATGGATTTGGGGATGGTGTTTATCCATTCAAAGCTATGGTATTGTACAAGCCCAACGATGTGGATAAAATCTTCGTCGGCGGAGCCGTCTAGCAGATAAATGACAGGGTATTTTGCGCTGCCCTTGGGCGTATACCCTTCAGGAAGGTAAATATTTAGCGTTCGCTTTTCCCCCAAGACCTGTGACGAAAACTCGATGATTTCTCCTAGAATGAAAGGCTTGGCACTTTCATGTTTTTGGCGGGCATTATTTTGGGCTATCACCAAAGTGGAATAGAATGTCACGAGTAAAAGGGCAGTTAATTTCTTCATGGAGGAAGGGCTGTTGAGTTTTAATTGGTTGATAGATAGTGCGCTACTGGTTGTGTTATTTAGCCTGTCCTTTTTTACGGTGTCTTCAATTAAATGATTGTCGAAATTCCAAAGGCGAAAGATGAGTCTTTGTTTTAAACAACTTGCTGAACGATGGCAAATGCTCGAAGCCCAACTCATAAGCGATTTCGCTAATTGAAAGGTGAGTGGTCGACAGCTTTTCTTTGGCTTTGTCAATGAGTTTGTCATGAATATGCTGTTGGGTACTTTGCCCTGTCAATACTTTTAGCAAGCTGCTTAAATATTTGGGCGAAATGTTCAGTGTTTCCGCAATATTCTGCACAGAGGGTAGCCCTTTGGTGATTAGGTCTTCGCTGTTGAAATAGTCAACAAGTAACGTCTCTAAGCGCTCCAAAATCTGATGATTAGCTTTTTCGCGTGTGATAAACTGACGATGGTAAAATCGTTCCGAATAATTGAGTAATGTCTCAATTTGAGAGATGATAATCTGTTTGCTGAACTTGTCAATCGTTGCGTGATATTCTTCTTTGATGTTTTCAATCAGGAGATTGAGCGTTTTTTCTTCCTTGTCAGAAAGAAAAAGAGCCTCATTGACCGAATAATCAAAAAATTCGTACTGTTTAATCGTTTTGGCAAGGGGGGTATTCCAAAAGAAATCAGGGTGAATGAGTAGCATCCACCCTGAACGTTTTGTTGTGGAATGATGGTCGATTTGGACCCTGAAAACCTGATTAGGAGCAATAAAAAACATGGCCCCTTCGTCAAAATCATACTCCTGTTGTCCGTACTTTAATTTCCCGTCAATTCCACGCTTTACAGAAATTTGATAAAAATCAAAAATCCAACTTATTTCACTTATTTCCGACGGGTGCTTTATATCAGTATAGCTTACCACACTGATGAGTGGATGCTCAGGGTGGGGTAAACCTCTCAACCGATGAAAGTCACTTATCGTTTTTACCCGTTGTGTTAGCCGTTGCTCCATAGTACAAAGATAGGAATGATTAAAGAATCCTAATTGGGACTAATCGTTAAAAATAGTTTTGTTCCATATCGTCCAACAGTCCTATATGCGTAGGGGTCCAACCCAATTGTGCTTGGGTTTGAAGATTTGTGGCAGTACTTTCCATCGCAATGAAATGGCTCATCCACTCAAAGTGCGTAGTTAGGTCATCGCCTGTGACTGATTTTACGGGTACATTCAATTTTTCTCCGATGAGGGTTGCAATGGTCTTTAGGGAAATGCCTCTGTCGCCAACCACGTTGTACAATGCCCCTTTGTCCCCTTTTTCTAAAGCTAAGCGAAACGCTTTTGCGGCGTCGAGACGATGGACGGCGCACCAATGATTGGTACCTTCGTTGGGATAAGCTGAAACGCCCTTTTTACGGGCAAGCGAAATAATGAACGGAATAAAACCATAATCGCCTTTGTCGTGTACGGAGGGTGTTAAACGAATTACCGAAGTATGAACACCTTTTTCTGCTAGTGCCAAGGCCATTGCCTCCGAAGTTCGTGGCGAATGTTGAGCAATGCTTTCTTCCGTTATAACCCCATTGATCAGCGGTAATCCCAGCATACCAGCCGTTATCACGAGCGGTTTGTGGGTTCCAATCAGAGTTGCCCCCATTGCATTGATTGCGTTTTTGTCGGTGATGGCTGAATCTAAGAAAGTAGCTTGCCCACCTTTCATAAAATCGTGGTTAAACGCAGCGTGGATGATACCGTCTGCTTGTGAAGCGCCTTGTTGTAAGAGATCCAAATCTTCAAGGCTACCTATTAGCACTTCAGCTCCTGCTTCTTTTATTAGTTGGGCCGATGTTTCCGAACGTGCTAATCCAATTACTTGGTGCCCAGCACTGATTAATTCTCTTACGACCGCAGAGCCGATAAAGCCCGAGGCACCTGTTACGAATACGTTCATTGTATCTTGTTTTTTGTTTGTGCAAAGGTGCAACGTCTTCAAAAAACAGATTTATCCGAATCTCAGATTGTCTTAGCCAAAAAGGCTAATAGCATTATGCTATGATTTCGTTCTTCGCTTTTTGTCTTCGTTTAACAAGTGATTTACAATTTTCTGTATCAATTCTTTGGGAATTGGCTGGTTATAAGGGGACTGATTAGCTATGGTTTTTTACGTTTTAGCCATCGCACTTGTTTCACCACTTAAAATTGTTCTTTTTTTCATGTTTCAAACTAATGAAAGTGTGTATAATCAACGTTTTTTCGGTTAAAAATGATGCTGATACCAAGCTATGTAATGAACCTAGGGTAAAATGACTTCTTTATTTTTTCAAGAATAAGTCGGTTGCCCGCTTAACCCTGATTATATGCCCCGCGTTCTTAGCCACTACTTACTTTCCATCTGTTCAATCTTTGTTAATATTTTGATAATCAGTTCGTTTTGGTTTTCTAGGTGCTTCAATATCGTTTCAATTTCGATTTCAGCTTTTTTATTCACTTTAAAATCTTCTTCTGCTCTTAGTTCGGCGTGTTTGGATTGCAGATTTTGCCCAACCATGATTAAAGGCATGAGAAATATTTGAATCATGTTGGATATAAATAGCCACAACACAAAAGCAGGAAACGGGTCAAAGCGCAAGGTAACGGGCGCAAGCGTATTCCAACCTAGCCAAGTGATTGTCCAAATAAAAATGAGAAAGAAGAAGTTCATACTTCCTACATGGTCCGTAATCCATAGCGCCAACTTGTCTAGCGATGACAGGTTACTTTTATGTTTTGTGTTTACATTGTGTGCAGGAGCAAGGTGCTTTCCTAACTCTTCCAGCGACTGGATTTGCGGATGTTTCATTGGTCTTGGGAATAAATTGGTGAGAATAGGGGTAAAATATAGACATCGTTTACCCCAAACTATCCGAGGGGAAAATCGGGTGATGAATATAAACACAAAAATCGGAAAGTAGGGGCTTTACCTGCATGTAGGGCTGTTGTCCTTCCAGCGGCAATCCTATAATAAATGGCAAAGCGTAAGCAAACGTAGGAATGTTAGCTTACTAATTTAATGTTCCAAATTTCAAATTTTTGTAATCGACTATGACTACATCATTGATAAAAAACAAAGGTCCTATAAGCCCTACAATATTTTCTTCTTTGTTGAACTGCACTTCGTCATCATAATAAGTGAATTGAGCGTATTGAATGGGCATTTTTCTGTTATTTAAAAATACATCGTATTTTATTTCTTTTTGGTACATCATAAAATCTTTACCCCACTGCTTGCCCGTTAAAAACTCTTTAGCTTGTTGAGTTGAGTCGGCAAAATGAGCTATACTCTTTTTATCTAACAACAAACCACCTAAGCAGTTGCCCGTGTCAAACATAACATATTCGGTTTTGTTATTGACTTTTAACGGGATTTTGATTCTACCCTTACGCACTATCATGTCAACAAAATTGGCCTTTTTGTATTTTTGAGGAAGGGCATCGTAAGTACGAATCCGTTGATTGGGAAAGTCAATGATTAAATATTTATTTTGAAATAAATCGGGAGCGACTGTTCCAATCAATTGTTGGTTTTTTGAGTTGATAGAATCTTTAGGGATTTCGTCGCCATAGTTGTAAATAAAAGCAACATCGGTATTCGTGAATTTTTTTTGATCAAGCTTTATATCGATACTTCTTAAAAAATCGCCTTTGTTTCCATTTAAATAATAAGGTTTTAGACTATCAAGTTTACTAGAAAGGTGTGCGATAGGGTAGTTTTTTAAGGCATTTCCGTAAAAGAGGGTTTGCGTGGCTCCCATATCAAATTGTGCACAAAATTTATACGGCAAATTTTCAACACTTAATGGAATACTCATTGCAATTTTATCAAAGCGTTTTCCAAAGATGGTTTCTCCATGCCAATCAAAATGAATCCATTCAGACTTTTGACCAAAAACAGCCTGAGTAATAAGCATCAAGCTGAAAATTAAAGTTCTTTTATTCATACAATTATATCTTTTTAGGTTTTAACTGTTGAAAAGTTATATGGAATAGTAGGCGCCTTGGCGAAGTGGTAAAATTTTTAGTAACTCCGCTCGATTACTTATCTAAACCTCTATGTTGCCTAACCGCTTTTTTACAAATCTTTCGTTAGCTACACGGCGCCCAAAGAGATAACTTCAATGCCAATTTAATCTTAAAATGTAGCATGATTAGCCGCCCGCCCAAGTTTCGTTTAATTTCAAAAGCTTTCGGGACTTTACGGCTTGGCTTACTGCCACCACGAATACTTGGTTATTCGCTGTTTTTCTGTTTTACTTTCCAATTATTTTCATTCTGTGGTTTTGTCCCCAATCACGCAAGGCGCTCATTACCTCAAACAAAGTTTCTGCGTGTTCCGTAATTTCATATTCAACTGTCGGTGGGAAAGTATCGTACACTGTCCGCTTGACAAGATGATTGGTCTCCAAGTCTTTCAACTCTTTGCTGAGCATTTTGTCGCTAATGCCTTCAACTTCTCTTGTAATTTCTTTAAACCGTTTTGCCCCACCCGACAACGAAAACAAAATCGGAAGTTTCCAATTTCCGCTTAATGTCTCCATTGCATCTTTTATGGCACGAATGCCCGATGAATCACATTTAATTGTCTGTGCCATTTATGAAGGTAATTACATTACTAACCTGAAAGTAAGTGCTAACCGTTTGGTTAGTGCTTACTTTTGGTTAGTAAATATAAATAATTTTGCAACGTTAAACAAAATAAATAACCAGATGAACAAAGAGAAAAAAATCTATTGGACCATGACCATTATAGCTATGGTTTTAATTGTGTTACCCTCGTATTTTGCACCACGTGAATACTTAGAGGAAACCATTCGCAGAATGGAATTTCCAAGTTATTTTGGGTTAGAACTAGACATTCTAAAAATTGTTGGTGCAGTAATTCTTCTTATTCCTGCCATACCAATAATGTTCAAAGAATGGTCGTATGTTGGATTTGGAATACTTTTATTATCGGCAAGCTTAGCACATTGGCTTATTGATGGAGTAGTAAAAGGGGTTGCACCACTTGTGCCTTTTGCTATTCTTTCTGTGTCATACTACTATTTCAGAAAACTGAATTATGCGAAGTAAAATTTTAATCATAATTTTTTTGATAGGTTATTTTTCGGCTTGTGGGCAGCAAGCCGAAAAATATGTAAACGTTACAACAAAGAATATATCAATGAAAATAGAAATTTGGTCTGACATAATGTGCCCGTTTTGTTATATCGGGAAACGAAATTTTGAAAGCGCTTTGTCGCAGTTTGTAAACAAAGAACAAATTGAAGTAGAATGGAAAAGTTTCCAACTTGACCCAACAATTCCTGAAGTTCCAAAATACCAAGATGATATGTATATGTTTGTGGCTGACCGTAAAGGTTTCAGCTATGAACAATCAAAGAAAATGCACCAAGATTTAATTCAATACGCTAAAAGTGTAGGTCTTGACTACAATTTTGATAAAATACTCGTTACAAATTCGCTCAAAGGGCATCGGTTGATTCAGTTTGCGAAAACCAAAGGTTTGGGCGAAAAAGCGGAAGAATGTTTGTTTTATGCGTATTTCACACAAGGCAAAAACCTGAGCGATGTCGCAACTTTGATTGAGCTAGGAAAAGAAATTGGTCTAACCGAAATGGATATTAATGAAGCACTAGCAAATCCATTGTATGTTAAAAAAGTTGAAAGCGATTCAAAAGAAGCACAGTCATTAGGTGCAAGAGGCGTCCCGTTTTTTGTCATCAATCGCAAATACGCAATTGCTGGCGCTCAACAACCAAAAGAAATTTTAAAAACGCTTGAAAAGGCGTTTTCTGAATGGCAAAAAGAAAACCCCAATACATTGAAAATTCAAGATGGCCAAGCCTGTGGGCCATTTGGTGATTGTAAATAAGTCAGTCGGGTTGGGGTGTTGTGCAATGAGGCATAACGTTTTTGAGCTTTGCGAAGTGGCGGATTTCGAGGCATAAATGTTCAGTTTTGCACTAAAGTTCAATAGAATTACTATCGTTGAATTTAGCACTTAACCCGCCATTTTGCAAAACCCCTGTTAGCGATCGCCCCTTTTGTTTTCAAGGTTTAGTTCTGTTTTATATTCAGTTCCTGGTTCTTCGACAAGGAATATTTCAAGTTCTTTTTTGTCATTGAAGCCACCAATTTTTTGTCTGTAAGTTGCCGAAGTTTTAGGGTTTTCAATCTCGATTTTTCGGTTTTTGCTAATTGTCAAAAACTCTTCTTCTTGGTCAATTCCCAAATATCGTCTGTTTGCTAAATTAGCGGCTATTCCAGTTGTCGAGCTACCTGCAAATGGATCTAAAATCCAAGCATTTGGCTTTGTTGAAGCCAAAATAAGTCTTGTTAAGACTGACAAAGGCTTTTGTGTTGGGTGTTTTCCGCAAGATTTTTCCCAAGGTGCAATTGCTGGCAATTTCCAAACATCTTTCATTTGTTTGTCGCCATTAAGTTTTTTCATTAATTCATAATTGAAATAATGAGGAACCTTTTCGCTTTTTCTTGCCCAAATAATTTGTTCAGTCGAATAAGTGAAGTAACGGCAAGAAAAATTTGGCGGTGGGTTTGTCTTTTCCCAAGTGATTACGTTTAGGATTTTAAAACCTAATTCATTTAGAATTTGCCCGACAGAAAAAATGTTGTGCATTGTTCCGCTAATCCAAATTGTAGCGTCATCTTTCATTTTATCACGAACTAATGAAAGCCATTTTCTATTGAAATCATTGATAAACTCAAATCCTTCGGATTTGTCCCACTTCCCTTTGTTTACGCTTACAATTTGTCCGTTTTGAATTGAAAGTCCGTTGTTCGATAAAAAATAGGGTGGATCTGCAAAAACCATATCAAACTTATGTTCAAATTCTGGTAACAATTTCATTGTATCTCCGTGAAGAAGATAGAAATTTTTGTCGTCTGATTTGAAATAAGGCGTTATCATCTAAAATTCAATTACAGTTTCTGCTTGCATTTTCTTTATGAAATTTTCAAGTGTTATCAAATTGTACAAACTCGGAATAATGTTGTACGCTTCTTCTAATTTGTTCTTTGCAGAAAACCAACCTTGTCCGTCAGTTATCCAAACAAATTCGTAATCTTTATATTGATTTATTTTTGGAGCAACATCAGAATAAGCTCTTGCAGTTTCATTGAGTTTTGAACCACCGCCATTGTAGTAATTAGTTTCAATTAGATAGGTTTTCTTTTTGGTTTTAATGACAAAATCAAAACGTTTTACATCTGCTCCTAAACTTATAATTTCAGGAAAGATTGTATTGTTTACTTCCTTTTGGTAAAAAACGCCTGCTTTGTCAAAAATCAATGAAACGGCTTTTGACATATTGTCGCCACCTCTGTTTTTTCTTGCGTTTGTGTCCAAACCTACTTCAATACCAAAAACATAATCTACCAAATTGGTAATATCTTTATTTTTAAAAACTTCTACCAAACCTGTTTCTTCGATATATTCCAAAATCAATTCGGGCGAAGTGAAATAAGTGTCAAGCAAAACAATTTCACCTTTATTGTTGAATGTTTTGGCGTTTTTGTTTTTGCGAATTGCAATGAGAATATCCAAAACTTCAAATACTTTCGAGTTTTCTTCGTAAAGTTCGTTTACAGCTTCTTTCAAATTCTCTTTTCCAATCAAATAATTCAATTGGTTGAGTTTGATTGCAATTTTGTTTATGTTGCTTTTGATTTTTTTAAAGTCAGTAAAATAATCAAGCGTTGCGTTAGTTTCCGAAAGTTGCGATAAGAAAATTTTAAATTGCTCTGACATATTCTTTGTTGTTCACTTGATTTGTAATTAGTAACTCCGTTAATTTTCCTCTTTTTTCAGGATTTGCGTTTATACTTCTTTTCGCTTCTACACGCTGAATATTAAAGTCCGAATATAGGTCATCAAAGAAATTATCATTTTCGTTTTTTCCTTTAACGTCTGAATTGCTCAAAATCCAAGAATAATTTAAAACGTCTAATTTTGAGCAAAAATCTTTTAAGCGAATTTGTTCGCTATCATTAAACTCGTCTTTTGCGTAAGAGTTGAAACTTGATGTTTCACTCAAAGGTTTGTAAGGTGGATCAAAATAGAAAAGTGTATTTTGCTCTGCAAAATCAAGAGTTTGCTCAAAATCTCCACACAAAATTTCAACCTTTTGTAGTGCTTCACTTACTGCTAAAATATTTTCTTTGTCGCAAATAGTTGGCTTTTTATAACCACCCATCGGAACGTTGTACAAATTTTTGCTATTAACTCTATACAAACCATTGAAACAAGTACGATTGAGGAAAATAAACAAAGCGCCTTGTCCGCTTTGTTCCTCTTTTCTCAAATTATATAACTCTCTTTTTTGGTAGTAATAGAGTTTTTTATTTTCTTCACTTCCTTCCAAATTGTGAAATTCATTTTGTAAAATTTCAAGAATTGAAATTAGTTCATTCGGATTTGAAGCAATGGTTTTATAAGTGTTTATTAAATCTTCGTTGATGTCGTTAATTACTGCTTTTTCAAGTTTTGGAAAGTTGTTAAGCATCCAAAAAAGAACTGCACCGCTTCCAACAAATGGCTCAATGTATGTAAATTTTTCTTTTGTGATTTTAGTCGGCAAAGTTCGTTCAATATCGTTGATAAGCTGGGTTTTTCCACCTGCCCACTTTAAAAACGGTTTTGCAATTTTAATATCTGTCATTCTAATTTAATTCAGTTATACGCTTCAAATTTACAATATTTTTCCGTATTAAAAGTCTGTTTTGAAATTGATTTTTGTCTGAATGTTGATTTTTAGTGCCGTCGTTTTGGGGTGTCGGCTAACTCCCAAATATGCGAAAGTTTTGCAGTAATTTCAAAATATTTGTGGTACTATTTTTATTTATTACTGTATTATTCGTGCCGTACCGTACGGGCGGCCCCGTTTTCACATTGTTGAGTATGCCGTAGTTTTTGTATTGTTGGCTACTGTTACTTGTTATACCAAAGCTAAAAATGGCTTTCTGATTCTCAAATTTATTCTTTTTTAAGTTTTAAGGAATCAAACGGGCTCTTGAAAATATCGAGAGGCCGCTTGCTCACGTGGGTGTATCGGAGGTAGTTTTGAGGTCATTAACCTTGGGCATAGGCGATACGCTGTGTTTCTTACGCCAATTCTTTTACCTTCGCAGCATATTTTGTCAACACAACGTTAAACCTGTATGGACAGTACGCGTACTCCTCATTCCCCCATTCGTATCGTCACGGCAGCCAGCCTGTTCGACGGCCACGATGCCGCCATCAACATCATGCGTCGGCTCATGCAAGCATCTGGTGCTGAGGTGATTCATTTAGGGCACAACCGCTCCGTGCTGGAGATTGTAGAGTGTGCCATCCAAGAAGACGCGCATGGCATCGCTATCACCAGCTACCAAGGGGGGCACGTTGAGTTTTTTAAGTACATGTACGATTTGCTGCAAGAACGCGGCGCAGGCCATATCAAGATTTTTGGCGGAGGAGGCGGCACGATTTTGCCCAGCGAAATCGCTGAACTTCACGCCTACGGCATCACCCGCCTCTACTCTCCCGACGACGGTCGCGCCATGGGATTGCAAGGGATGATTGATGATTTGTTAAAAAAATGCAGCCCCAGCCCCCTGGTCCCCAATGGGGGAACCGTAACTTCCCCCATTGGGGGCCAGGGGGCGAATTATCAAGCCATTGCCCGATTAATCTCCCAGGCCGAAAACGGCAATTTTGTTCCCCCATTGGGACGGTCGCAGTGGCGCACCACCGCCGCGCGGGCAAGGGGGCTGGCTCTAGTGCTCGGTATCACAGGAACGGGTGGGGCGGGAAAATCGTCGTTGGTTGATGAACTCATACGCCGCTTTTTGCTCGATTTTGAAGATAAAACCTTGGCCGTCATCTCCGTTGACCCTTCCAAACGTAAATCGGGCGGGGCATTGTTGGGCGACCGTATTCGGATGAACTCCCTGCACCCCGACATCGCCAAGGGTCGGGTTTATATGCGTTCGTTAGCCACGCGGCAGTCCAATTTGTCGCTCAGTCGGCACGTACAAGATGCCATTGCTATTTGCAAAGCGGCTCATTTTGATTTGATTATCGTCGAAACGTCAGGCATCGGGCAATCGGATACCGAAATCACCGAACACTCCGACGTGTCGTTGTACGTGATGACGGCGGAATACGGCGCCGCTACGCAATTGGAAAAAATTGATATGCTCGACTTCGCCGATCTCATTGCCATCAATAAATTCGACAAACGCGGTTCGCTCGATGCTCTGCGCGACGTGCGCAAACAATACCGCCGCAACCATAACCTCTGGGATGCCCCCGATGAACAATTGCCAATTTTTGGCACCATGGCCAGTCAATTCAACGACTCAGGCATGAACGCGCTCTACGCCAAAGTGCTGGAGTTGCTGGAGGTGAAATGGCAAAGGGCAAGGGGCGAAGGGCAAGAGGAAAAACAAGGGGGAAGTGGCAGAGGGCAGTGGGAAAAGAAGGATGGAAAACCCACAAATTCGTCATTCGTCACTCGTACCTCGTCATTCGGAATCATTCCTTCCGACCGCGTGCGGTATTTGGCCGAAATCGTGGAGAATGCGAGAGCGTATGAGGAATTTGTCAACGAACAATGCGCCATCGCGAGGCAGTTGTACCAGTTGGACGGTACGCTTAAAACGTTGTCGAAGTTCGAAAACGTTGCCAACGTTGGTGAACTCAAAGCAATATACGCCGAGTTGGAGGGGCGGTTGCACTACGACTGCAAGCGCTTGCTCGAACAGTGGCCCGAAACGGTGCGAAAATACCGCGCCGAAAAGTATCAATTCAAGGTGCGAGACCGCATCATTGAACAAGATTTGTGGCACGAAACACTGTCGCACCTGAAAATTCCCAAAATAGCCCTCCCAAAATACCACGATTGGGGCGATATTTTACGGTGGTTGTTGACCGAAAACGTACCAGGCGAATATCCCTATACGTCGGGTGTGTTTCCGCTAAAACGCGAGGGCGAAGACCCCACGCGGATGTTTGCGGGAGAGGGGGGCCCCGAGCGTACCAATCGCCGTTTTCACTACGTATCGAAAGGGATGCCCGCCAAGCGCCTTTCCACGGCCTTCGACTCGGTGACGCTCTACGGCGAAGACCCCGATTTGCGTCCCGATATTTACGGGAAAGTAGGGAACTCGGGCGTGAGTGTCTGCACCCTCGACGATGCCAAAAAACTATACAGTGGTTTTGACCTGTGCGACCCCAACACGTCTGTGTCCATGACCATCAACGGCCCTGCACCCATTGTGTTGGCGTTTTTTCTCAACGCGGCCATTGATCAGCAGTGTGAGAAGTATATCTATAACCTCACCGCATCGGCGAACCGCCCCAGCCCTTCTCCTGACATGAGAAGGGAGCAAGAATTCCCCTCGCCTGTAAGGAGAGGGGCTAGGGGTGAGGTTGCTTACCAAGGTGAGGTTCCCGAAGGTAACAACGGCCTTGGCTTACAGCTCCTCGGCACCACGGGTGATCAACTAGTGCCCGCGGAAGTCTACCAAAAAATCAAAGCTGATACCCTACGCCAAGTGCGCGGAACGGTACAAGCGGATATTCTGAAAGAAGACCAAGCTCAGAATACTTGTATCTTTAGCACAGAGTTTGCCCTCAAGCTCATGGGAGACATTCAGCAGTATTTTATTGAAAATCAGGTACGAAACTTTTATTCGGTGTCTATTTCGGGCTACCACATTGCCGAGGCAGGAGCCAATCCTATTTCGCAGTTGGCGTTTACGTTGTCCAACGGTTTCACGTTTGTGGAATACTACCTCAGCCGTGGAATGCACATCGACGATTTTGCCCCGAATTTGTCGTTTTTCTTCTCCAACGGTATGGACCCCGAGTACACCGTTTTGGGGCGGGTAGCGCGTCGGATTTGGGCCAAAGCCATGAAAAACAAGTACAAAGGCAACGACCGTAGCCAAAAGCTCAAGTACCATATTCAGACGTCGGGGCGAAGTTTGCACGCGCAAGAGATTGCTTTCAACGATATCCGAACGACTTTACAGGCCTTGTTGGCGATTTATGACAATTGTAATTCGTTGCATACCAACGCCTACGACGAGGCCATCACTACGCCTACCGAGGAAAGTGTACGTCGGGCGATGGCGATTCAGCTCATCATCAACCGCGAGTTTGGGTTGACCAAAAATGAAAACCCACTGCAAGGAGCGTTTATCGTGGAAGAATTGACTGATTTAGTGGAAGAAGCTGTGTATCAGGAGTTTTTAAGTATCAACGAACGCGGTGGTGTTTTGGGGGCGATGGAACGAATGTACCAACGCAGCAAAATCCAAGAGGAGTCGATGTACTACGAAATGCAAAAACATACGGGGGCGTTACCGATTATCGGGGTCAATACATTTTTGGATGAAAAAGGTTCTCCCACGACGCTCCCCGCCGAAGTGATTCGCTCCACCGATGAAGAAAAACAATACGCGGTCGCGTCACGCAAGGCCTTTCAACAACAAAATGAAGCGAAGGCGGAGGAAGCATTAGCAAAGTTGCAACAAGCAGCTCTGGCCAACGGAAATCTGTTTGAATGCTTGATGGAAACGGTCAAAGTATGTACCCTCGGCCAAATTTCGGCGGCATTGTACCAAGTAGGCGGGCAATACCGTCGGAATATGTGATACCTAACAATGAACTCGCTAACGCGACTTTTTCAATGAAATCCGCGTTAGCGAGGATATATTTCTTCCCATTCCTAAAACCGTACTCCCGAAAACTTTCCGTTGTTTCGGCGCCAAATGGAGTTATCATTGGCGTTTATTTCGCCATCTAAGTTAAAATCACTGGGTTTATAGAGGCCAAACTTCCCGTTTTCGCCAATCCAAATCGACGCATCGTTGGCATTGATTTCAGAAAAAGACGTTTTGTAGGCGTCTCCCGCAAAGAGGCAAAAAACATTTCCCACTTGCAATTGACCAGAAGCGGGCAATCCTGCGGGAATGTACGACTGATGTTGGGTAAAATCGTACGTCAGTTTATTGTTGACAATCGGTACGGCATCGTGAGAAACGGCCCCAATGTGATTGCGGTGCTCTACTACCACAAAATACGCTTGGTTAGGATTGAGGGTAGGACAAACGCCATTGGCTTGTACTTTACCGTCTTTGTATAGCAATCCCGTTGTTCGGAAAACGGTCGAGGTAACTTCTTCGGGCGAGGTTCGTACCGATAAAAGTACCCAATCTACCACATCAGGTGTATAAGCAGTTAGACTTTCGCTACCTGCATAATTCCACGGTGTACTCTTGTAGGGCTGCCCAACCACAGTTTTAATGGCGATGGCATCGACAGGGCTTTGGCCAGGCAGCAGTCCCAACTGGTTGAGGCGGGTGTGCATGATGTTGCCGTTCATCGCTCCCTCCAAAAATACGCGCGTTTCAATACACGCCGTTAGCTGAGAAGGGAGGCTTACCTGTACATTGATGGCGGCACGGTCGCTTTCACAATCATTGACCGTCTGGCTCACGTAATACGTTGTCGCTCCCGTGGTAGCAGTGGATGGGGTCGGGGCCGCAAAAGTTCCCGTACCACCTAGCGACGAATTGTACCATTTTAATGCACTTCCCGTGGCGCTGAGAGGGGAGGTAGTCTGCCCTTGGGTATAGTTGATTACCCCACTAACAGTAGGAGGCGTAGGTTTAGCTTTGATTACAACAGAGACAAGCGTACGACCACTTTCGCAGTTATTGGCGGTCTGACTCACGTAATATGACAGCGTTTTGGCTGTCGCTGAAGGAGGCGTGGGTGAGGTACTATTACCTGTACCTCCCGTTGCGCTGTCGTACCATTTGAGGGATGTCCCGCTGGCACTCAGGGCAGCAGTAGCGTCTCCTTGGCAGTAATAATAGGTGGTATTACTCACGACAGGAAGCCCTGGGCGCACTCGAATGGTAACTAACACCTGGGTACGATTACTTTCACAACCATTCACGGTTTGGGATACGTAGTAACTCAACAAGCTAGCATTTGCCGTTGAAGGTGTGGGAGCGGTAGTACTTCCCGTTCCGCCCGATGGGCCACTGTACCACTTCAACGAGCTTCCTACGGCAGTGAGCTGACTGGCAGCGTCACCTTGGCAATAACTGGGGTTGCTGGTGATTTCGGGGATATTGGGTCTACTTTTAATCGTTACGACCAACTGCGTACGGCTACTTTCGCAACCGTTCACCGTTTGTGAAACGTAGTAACTCAATAGGTTTGCACTTGCTGTAGAAGGCGTGGGAGCAGTAGTGCTTCCCGTTCCGCCCGACGAACTGTCGTACCACTTCAGCGAGTTTCCTATGGGAGTGAGCGGGCTTGCGGCATCGCCTTGGCAATAACTGGGACTGTTGGTGATGTCGGGAATGCTAGGTTTGCTGCGAATGGTCACCATTACTTGGGTGCGGTTACTTTCACAACCACTAATGGTTTGCGAAACAAAGTAACTCAGAATGTTAGGGGTCGCAGTAGAAGGCGTAGGAGCCGTGATGCTACTTTCTCCTCCCGTTGAGGATGTATACCATAACAAATCGTTGCCTACGGCACTGAGCGGGTTGGCGGTTTGTCCTTGACAGTATTCTACGTTAGAGGCGGTAGGTGCAGTGGTTTTGGTGCCTACGTTGACGTTGATTTGAGCGCGTTCACTTTCACATCCGTTGAGGGTTTGACTCACAAAATACGAAAGCGTCCCTACGGTGTTGGTTGAAGGAATGGGGGCACCTAGTTCTCCCACTCCGCCCGTGGCAGTGGTGTACCATTGCAGAGCAGTTCCACTCGCTGAAAGTTGTAAGGCGGTTTGTCCTTGACAATAATTGAGCGAAGCTACTGTATGTGGAGCACTTGGGCGATTTTTGACGTTGACGTTGATTTGCGTACGACCACTCTCACATCCATTGATGGTTTGAGAAACAAAGTAGCTGGTCAAGGTCGCTGTTGCCGTTGATGGGGTGGGAGCGGTGGTTGTTCCCGTTCCTCCAAAAGGCGCATTGTACCACTTCAGGTTGGAGCCATTCGCAGTTAGAGCAGTCGCTGTTTGGTTTTGACAATAGTCGACCGACGTAGTGGCCGATGGTGCGACGGCTTGGTTGGTAACTATTACGTCAATTTGGGCACGGGCGCTTTCACAGTTGTCGATGGTCTGTGTGACGTAGTAAGGGGTCGTCCCCGTGCTATTCGTACTTGGTGTAGGGGCGGTTGTGCCCCCTGTTCCACCCGTAGCTTGGGTGTACCATTTCAGATTTACACCAGAAGCATTGAGGGCAACGGCATTTTGGCCAGTACAGTAGTTGACGGGAGAACTAACGGTTGGTTTGGCTACTGAAGCACAATCGGCAGGCTCATTGGCCAACGCACCTACTCGGGGAAGGTTAGCGTCGAGCCAGCTAAGACGTTGTTGTGTCCAGTTTTTAAACCAAGTAACTTCCTCTTCGTAGGTATTTCCCCAATAATAGTTGGGCCAAATCCACTCACCAAGCAAAGGCCAGCGCTGAAAATTGCGTACCTGTGACTCGCTGAGCAATGCCGCGTTTTGATCCACAAAATTCATGATGCTGTTGGTCGTCCACTGATTCTGGCGAAGTTGCTGCCAACGGTCACGTACTTTAATACAAAACTCTCGGTCTTGAAGTAAGCGTGACCACCAAATCGGGGTTTGTTTGTCGTCTTGGGGACAAAACTCGCGGATAAAATCATAGGCCCAGTGATTGGTCTCCCAGCCGTTGCAGTAGTTGGCATTGCCGTACGCGTGGTCGTAGTCCCAGGGCGGCCCCATTTTGATTTTTGAGTTTCGACTGTCTTTGTCTTTGTAGAAAAAGACACTCAATCGAAAGGCGTCAATGTTGTACGTAAGCTCGGTCAAGAGAAAATAATCAACAAAGGTGTTGACGTCGATGTATTTGGCATAGCCATTCGTTGGGTCTTTGAAATTAGGCCCGTTGAGTGTATGTTCGAAGTCGGTAAAATGATTTTTTATGTATTCAAATTGTTCGGTGGTAAGCACGTCTTTTTTGGGGTACTCAACCATGACGTTGATTTCCATTAAATTATTGGCAGGGTAGGGAGACTTCCAGTAGGCATTAGGGGTTCCCGTATTTTTATCGACTTTTAAAATATAGCCTCCCGTTAGTGCATCACCCGAATTATCTGTGGGTTTGAGTGAAGCAATGTCTATCCGGTTGGCGTCGCGTTTGATTTTTTCCATCAGAATGTACACACCTCGGTAGTCGCCGTCTAGTACTAGTTCAACATACTTGGTACGTGAAGCATACATCCCCATTTCGTTGGAAAGGTGGTACGTGAGTACGTCGCGCATCAGGGTTTTGTCGGTATAGCTGGCATTCAAAATCCAATCGCTCTCCAGAGGCATACCAAGCATTGCTACTTTTACACTTTTATCTGTACCGTCGCGGGTTTCAAAACCGTAGGGTTTTTTGGGGAAAAATTGCGAAGCCGACCCACGGTGTTCAATCCCAACTGTTCCATAATAATGGTTAAAGGGGTCGGGTTGGTTATTGTTATTAGGGTTTTTGTAGTAGTTTCGATTGCCAGGGCCATTGTCGATTACCCCCATTTTTACGTTAACCTTTGGTTCATCCGAAATCGTTTGTCCTTCGGTAGTGATGACTACGATTGGTAGATTTGAGGATACAAAATTTTGAGAAAAGGCAGTAGAAAAAGCCCCTAATGTCAGAATAAGTATTCCAAAAGTATATATTTTAAGCATGGTCGCTGAGTAGAGTTTATATGCTAATTTAGCTCATGCTCAAAAACCGTACCACTTTTGCGTTTTAGAATTTCGTACCTTTGCAAAAAAGATGGGAATACGACCATCGACTTATTATTATGGAATCGAAAAGACAGCAGAAAGTGGCACGCCAAATCCAGAAAGATTTGAGCGATATATTTCAAAAAGAGGGCCGTTCGTGGTTTGATAATGCCTTTATTACCGTAACCGTTGTTCGGATGTCGCCTGATTTGAGCATTGCGAGAGTATATTTGAGCTTTTTGGCCGCAAAAAATAAAGGCCTATTGCTCGAACAAATTCAAGAACGTCATAAATCTATTCGCCAATTACTGGGGAATAAAATTCGTCATCAGTTGCGTATCGTACCTGATTTGCATTTTTATTTAGACGATACTGCCGAATACGCATCCAAAATGGACGCGCTTTTTGCGGGTCTGACTATTCCGCCCGCTGCCGAGGGCGAAACCCCCGATATCGACAATGACTAAGACGGCCGTACTTGCTCACTGCTAACCGCTGTCTGCTAATTGCTATTTTTGCGCTATAACCCAACCAAAAAAATGACTTTAGAAGATATTCGCCGCGAAATTGACGCGATAGATGACCAATTACTCATCCTCCTAAATAAACGTATGCAGTGGGTGCATAAAGTAGGAGAGCTGAAGAGAGCTACCAAGACGGTGATTTACCGTCCCGAACGTGAAAAATCAATCTTGGATAGACTCAACAAGCAAAATGATGGGATGCTTACTCCTGAGGCAATTGAGGCGATTTATCTAGAAATTTTTGCGGCAGCCCGAAACATAGAGTTACCAGAGCGCATCGCTTATTTGGGGCCTGAAGGGAGCTTTACGCACCAAGCTGCCGAAAGCCGCTTTGGGGCCATGAGCGAGTACATGACTTTACCAACCATCAAGTCGGTTTTCGAGGCTGTGGATACTGGACGGGCAAAGTTTGGGGTAATTCCAATTGAGAATAATCAAGAAGGTATTGTGTATGAGACGGTTGACTTGTTGAATGAAACCAGTATAAGCATTGCGGCAGAGCTGAAAATTCCTGTGCATTTTGCATTAGCGACCGACTGCGAAAATCCTTCGAGAATCAAGCGTATTTACTCTAAAGACATTGCCTTTCGTCAGTGTCGGGGATTTTTGAATAAATACTTCGAGCAAACACAGCCCGAAGAAATTCAGGTAGAATCGACCTCAAAAGCAGCGAAACTAGCCTCTGAAGATCCTGAAAGTGCTGCGATTTGTTCGGTCATCGCGGCGCGCCTGTTTAGTTTGCCTATTTTGTTTGATAACATCGAAGACAACAGCAATAACCGCACTCGTTTCTTTATTTTGGCCAAAGACTTTGTCAATCAGCCAAGCGGAAACGATAAAACCACGCTCATCGCTCGCTTGCCTGATACCGACAAGCCTGGTATCTTGGCGGGCTTTCTACAAGATTTTAAGCGAGCCAATATTAACTTAACTAAAATTGAAAGCCGTCCTTACAAAGGCAGTGAAGACTTCAATTTTTGGTTTTTTATTGAACTGGAAGGCTACATCAAAGACGAGAACGTCCAGAAAGTGTTTAAAAAACACCGCAGCTATATAAAATGGCTCGGAAGTTACGTTAAGAATGCTTAGCAACGTAACCTATTAATCCCCGTCAAAACCAATGGCTATTTCGTGGCAAGATTTTGAAAAAGTTGAACTCCGAGCGGGCACGATTGTGCAGGTAGATGACTTTCCAAAGGCGAAAAAACCTGCGTATAAAATTTGGGTGGATATGGGAGACGAAATCGGAGTGAAGAGAAGCTCGGCTCAGGTAACAAAACTTTACACGAAAGAGGAGTTATTGGGGCGTCAGGTTATTTGTGTGACCAATTTCCCACCTAAACAAGTAGCCGATTTTATGTCGGAAGTCTTGGTAACGGGTTTTGTACTTCCTGATGGCGAAGTGGTGTTGTCACAACCAGAACGAGCTGTTCCCAATGGTATTCGTTTGGCCTAATCTTACCGTACTACAAATGAAAAAAGCGTGGTTGTGTGCCTGGCTCAGTATGGGGTGTTTTATGGTCGCTTGGGGGCAGTCAACCTACTCGATTGTTCCTAAACCTGCGCATTTAGAAGCTAAAAGCGGGTACTTTATCTTCCCCAAAACGTTGTTATTGGCTGTCACTAGTACGGATCCTACCTTGCGACAACTGGCGGAAGAATTTGCACAGACCATTGGCTTGGTCTCTGGGTACGATACGCGGGTGTTTGCGGGCAACTTTCGGGTCAAAGAAGGCATAAACCTCGTTCCAAGTAAAGATCCAAAACTAGGCCATAACGGGTATTTTTTAGATATTTCTCCCCAACGTATTATCATTACTGCTGAACATCCCCAAGGGTTTGCGGCGGGTATTCGTGCCCTGAAGCAGCTCATGCCCCCTGCCATTATGCGGACAGAGCGGGTGCAAGGAGTTGCGTGGAAAATCCCCTGTTGTTACATTGAAAATCAACTATAACCATTTATCGAAATCCCGTGCGTTTGCACATTACTACCATGCAACCAAAACAGTCGTCTTCTATCTGTTTTCGCTTTTTACCTTCCTTGTTTCTTTTGCCCGTTGCACTTATCGTTCTATTGACGGGTTGCCAGCCATCCACTACTACTCAGCCAAAAGCACCCACCGAAGCTTATAAACATACGAATATGGATATTCAGAGTGAAAAACATCGGTCTACTGTTCATGTCCCTATCGAATTGTCGATTGCCGAACTTACGCGTCACCTCAATACCCAAGTGCAAGGGCTGATATATGAAGACAATGATCGTCAAGAAGGTTTTAAAATAAAAGTGTGGAAACGCGCGCCAATTGTAGCCGACGCCCGCGATTCGCTGTTGTACTATACAGTTCCGCTGAAAATTTGGGGAGAAAAGTCTTATCAAGTGCTCGGAATTACGGGAGCCCAAGCGACCGAGTTTCAAATCAATCTTAAATTTATGACTCGGTTTGGGATTGACCCCGACTGGAAAGTGCGCTCTCAGACTGTATCGGCAGGTTTTGATTGGGTAACCAAGCCAAGTATTAAAGTAGCTAACATCGAAATCCCTATTACGGGAATCATTAGCCGTAAAATCAACGAAAACCTTGAAACATTCTCCAAGGCGATTGACAACAATATTCGGGAGAGCATTGAAGTAAAACCGTATGTGCTTCAAGCGTGGAACCTCATTCGGGAGCCGCGTCAGTTGTCGGAAGAGTATCGGACATGGTTGGTCGTTACTCCGACCGACATTCTAATGTCTCCGTTTGATATTAATAAAGGGAAAATAAGTACGAGTATCGGCATACGAGGCTTTACTCAAACCCTGACGGGAGAAAAGCCAAGCATCAAACCCGCGACCGATATTCCAAACTTAATTGTGACCCGCGACATTCCTAAAGGCTTTCAAATTGGTTTAATAGGTGTCGTACCTTACGAAGAAGCGTCAAAATTAGCGGCAACCCAGTTTGTAGGTAAGACCTTCGAATTCAAAGAGGGAAAATACAAAATTGAGGTGACGAGTGTCGATATTTATGGTCAAAATGATAAGCTAGTCATCAAATCGGGATTGAAAGGAAGCATTAATGGAGTGGTTTACTTGAAAGGAATTCCGTTTTATGATGCATCATCACGAACGTTATCGTTAAAAAATGTTGACTATGATTTTGATACAAAAAATGTGCTATTGAAGACCGCAAACTGGTTATTACAAGGTAAGTTTGCAAAGCAAATCGAACAGCAGTTTGTATTTTCGGTAAGTGGGCAGGTGGAAGAAGCGCAAAAAGCTATTCGCCAACAGCTTACCAATCGAAAGGTGGCGAAAGGAGTTGCATTCGGCGGACGTTTAGACAATCTTGACCCCGACCAAGTGTACCTTACACCCACTTCCTTGGTGGCTTTAATTGTGGCCAAAGGACAGATAGAAGTGAAAATTGACGGGCTGTTGTAGGGCAAAAAATGACCCCCTATTTATGGTTTTTACGATTTTTTTCTTTTTATTTGATTTTTAAAGAGACTAACTATTCATAGTTTTGTACCCGATAGCGTTATCGGAGCCGTCTTATCGTTCTGTTACTAATCAAAAGTTAGTGAAAGGAAGGAAAGTCCGGACAGCATAGAGTACCGTACTTCCTAACGGGAAGGCAGGGAGCTGGCGACGGCTACCTGACAGCAAGTGCAACAGAAAAAAAACTACCATTTCTGAATAAGAGGTGGAAAAGGTGAAAAGGTGGAGTAAGAGCCCACCGCTCGGCTGGTGACAGACGGGGCACGGTAAACCTTACGGGCTGAAAGACCAAATAAGTGCCGAATCTAGAGCTACTCGTTCTAGTCCTTTTCGAAGGTGTCGGCATGGGTAGGTTGATAGATTTCAACGGTGACGTTGAAACCAGATAAATGATAAGATTGTCAAGTTAAATTGATAAACAGAATCCGGCTTATAGGCTCGATACGCTATTTTTAAAAAAACTTTGTATTACCACTTAGCAGTAAACAACGCTCATTGCCCATGAAAAAAATCAATTTACTGTCCACTCTATTTTTGTTATCGTTGGCTGTGGCAAAGACCAATGCGCAGTCCCCTAGCCCTAAAAGCGCGGGCTACGAAGGTCCAAACAAGTTGAATACATGGGCACTTACTATCACACCTGCTCTTACCCAGTTTTACGGGGATCTTCGCCAGCATGACTTTAAGCTTGGCCCCGAAGAACATTTAACAGGTGGCCTTGGACTTGCACTTCATAAGCAAGTAACGCCCATTTTTGGAGCTAGTCTCAATTTTTGGACTGGCAACCTAAACGGTTCGAAAGAACGTATCTACAACGCACACTTCGAAAGCAAAGGGTTTTTGCAGACGTCGATTAACGCTCACGCCAACTTGAAGCCAATCCTTTTTGGTTATAATAAGTTGAAGCGCTGGAAGTGGGATGTGTACGCAGGATATGGCTACATGTGGTTCAATTCGCGTGTGTACCGTTTAGGCACAAATCAATCAGTGGAACTCATTCGTACCAATACCAACCGAAGCTCAAAAACGGCAGGTGAGTGGGAGCGTGATGGTTCGACCTACACACGTGAGATTGTACTTCCGATCGGTTCGGCAATTCATTTCGAAGCGTCATCTCGTATTGATATCGGTCTTGATTTTACACTCAATCATGTAAATACCGAAAAGCTAGACGTAACTTATGGAGGAGGAGGTTCTGAGCAATATCCTCGTCAAGACATTTGGTTGTTTAGAAAAGGAGATTCTAAATTGGATAAATGGGGAAGCATCGGGCTTTCACTAACGTATAAAATTGGTAAGAATGCTGTCATGGCGAAAAAAGATGCCAAAGGTAACTGGGTGCATGACCCTGCTAAAGGACGTTACCACTTGCGTTATACCAACCCAATGGATTTGATTGCCCCGCCTTACAATCCAACAATGAAAGATGCTGATTCTATTGCGAAAGCAAATATGCCAAAACCAGTAGATCCTCGCCTGTTTACTGATACAGATGGTGATGGTGTAGCTGATTTGTTTGACAAAGAACCTAACACGCCTGCCAACAGTATTGTATCAGGTGGTGGGGTAGCAATGGATTTGAATAAATACATCAAAGACATTATTGAAAAGAACTTGCCTAAAGAAGAATGTGAAGCATTGTTTGGTAACATTGAGTTTGATACTGACAAAGCAATTGTTAAAGAACCTTCTCAGCAAATATTGAAGCAAGTAATCGACTTGTTAAATTTACGCCCTAATTGTCGTGCTGTTATTGTTGGTCATACTGACGCCCGTGCATCAGATAATTACAATATGCAGTTGTCTAAGCGTCGCGTTGAAGCTGCAAAACGGTATTTGATTCGTAATGGAATGCAAGACCCAAGCCGTGTATTAGTAGAATACTACGGAGAGCTACGTCCAGTATCCGACAATAAATCGGTGGATGGTATGAGTCGTAACCGTCGGGTAGAAATTCGTATTTTGCCAATGAACTCAATTCGTTCTTCTTATCCAGCAGGTTTCCGCACGGGTAAAAAGAAAGACCAAGAGCCAGGTAAGGTGGCAAAAGAACCCAAGCAGAAGAACTAATTTCAAGACATAATAGTCAAAAATTACAGACGGGCTTTGTTTCAAAAACAAAGCCCGTTTTGTTTTTTGCGGAAAACCCCGTATTTTTGCGCCCACGTTACACACGAAGGACGTGTTCCTTCATATAGTAAACTGAATAAACACAATGGTAAGAATTCGTTTAGCGCGTCGCGGACGCAAGAAAGCGGCAATGTACGACATCGTCGTAGCTGATGCCAAAGCACCACGTGATGGTCGCTTTATTGAGAAGTTGGGAACATACAACCCAATCGCCAATCCAGCAAAAGTTATTTTGAACGTTGATAAAGCGGTAAAATGGCTTTTGAATGGTGCACAACCTACAGATACTACTCGTGCTCTTTTGAGCCACGAAGGTGTAATGTTGCGCAAGCACTTGCAAGTAGGTGTAAGAAAAGGTGCAATTACCCAAGAAGTAGCAGATGCTCGTTTTGAAGCTTGGAAACAAGAAAAAGCGTCACGTGTTGAGGCCAAAGTAGATGGCTTGAACAAGAAAGAAGCAGATGCGAAATTGGCGAAATTTGAAGCTGAGCGTAAAGTTAACGAAGCGCGTGCAGCTGCAATTGCTCAGAAAAATGCAGCAGCGGTGGCAACGGAGGAAGCTCCAGCTGAAGAAGCAGCACCAGCCGAAGAAGCAGCTGAATAATTTTTCCTTTTTACAAGTGGTATGGGTCTATGCATATAGACTCATACCACTTTTTGTTTCTTAGAAATCATGCAGCATAAAGACTGTTTCCAACTTGGACATATTACCCGTACACATGGTACAAAGGGCGAAGTAGTAATTTTTTTGGATGTCGATTTTCCCAATGACTACGCGGAAATGGAGTCGGTATTTGTTGAAATTAAGGGACAGTTGATTCCTTATTTTATCGAAAATATCAATATCCAACGGGCAGGAAAGGCAATTGTTAAGTTCGAGGATGTTCATTCGATCGAACAAGCAACGCCTTTGATTAACTGCCCATTGTTCCTTCCCGAAGACACCCTCGACGAACTCGAAGGTACCCAGTTTTATTACCACGAAATCGTCGGATTTCAGGTGATAGATGCTACCTTAGGGGCCTTGGGAATAGTAACTACCGTGTATAGCATGGCAACCCAAGATTTGATTGCAATGGAATACCAGGGTCAGGAAGTATTGATTCCTGTCAATGATGCCATGATTGAAGGAGTAAATCGCCAAGAAAAAGTGTTGAAAGTAACCCTGCCAGAAGGCCTTGTAGAAGTATATACCGAAGGGGCGAGCGACGTTGCTGACGACGAAGACAGCGACGATGAAGACTAGTAGCGTGTTTTAAAAGAGGATTGTAAGTTATGCGTATTGATATTATCACTTGTTTACCCCGGTTGCTGGATAGTTTTTTTGAACATTCTATTTTGAAACGTGCTCAAGATGGAGGTCACGTCGAAGTGGTTGTTCATGATTTACGCGAGTACAGCCTCAACAAGCAACGCCAAGTCGACGATTATGCGTTTGGGGGAGGGGCAGGAATGGTCTTGACCATTGAGCCCATTGCGCGTTGTATCCGCCAATTACAAAGTGAACGTCAATACGAAGAAATCATTTATGTGACCCCAGACGGAGAACGTCTCAACCAAAAAACCTCCAATCGACTCTCTCTTACCGAAAACTTGATTATTCTTTGCGGACACTATAAAGGTGTAGATGAGCGAGTGCGAGAGCATTTTATTACAAAAGAAATTAGCATTGGAGATTACGTACTTTCAGGAGGAGAACTTGCTGCTTGTGTGATTGCAGATTCAGTGATTCGTCTCATACCAGGAGTTTTAAATGACGAGACTTCTGCCTTAACTGATTCATTTCAGGATAATTTACTTGCTCCCCCAGTATATACCCGTCCTGCGGATTTCGAAGGATGGAAAGTTCCTGATATTCTACTTTCTGGGCATGAAGCTAAAATTGCAGACTGGCGCTTCCAGCAATCATTAGAGCGTACAAAAAGTCGCCGCCCAGACCTTCTTTTATAAATATATGGCACAAAATTTGTGGACTACTAATGTACTTCTATTTTTAATCTTTATACTTTAGCTGAAAAGAAAGTATAAAGTATAACTCCTTGTAATAGAGTAGGTTGTGTTTATTTTTTTCTTTTTGGTATAGTTTTTGTCCTAAAATAAAGGATGAAAAAGTGGTATAATGCCACCCAAAAGAAAAAATTTTATTTTACAAAAATTTTCTTTTGGGTATTGTTATGGCACTTTCTCAAAAGTGCTATATTTTACCAGTACTTACTCTACTCTATTATGTTATTTTTTTACAAGCCCCAAGCAAGGGTTCCCTCTATTGGTACCTACTTTGTTAATCGTTATGCCATCCTATCTTTTAGTATAGGATGTTTACTGTCTCTACTATCTGTTTCTCTCACACCTAATTTATTCGCGCAGAATCCCCTCAGCAGTGTGGGAAAGTTCAATGTGTTTACGCAGGGAAATGCAACACTCACGACGAATGAAAGTGAAGGGCCAATTGCCATTGGGGGTAATTTGACAGTAGGAGGAAACTATCAAATTACTACGGTCAACGTAGGCGATGTTCAAGTAGGGACTATCCCAATTGGGCTGATTGTAGCTGGCGGAGTTACGCTATCGTCGGGACAGTTACAAATAAATACGAATGGGTACGTCAAAATTGGAAATTGTGCTGGTTTAACTGTTTGGTATAAAGACAATAACAACGCTTTTTCGCCTATTCGTATTACAAAAGACACTGAGGGGTATCCATCCCCGTCAGCGTGGATTCAGATAAATACTTCGGCCGATGGTTGGACTGGGTATGCCCAGCCAAATCAAGTAACATCTTCTAACAATCCTGTTTGTGAAGTAAGTCCCGTGAATTTTACGACGGCTTTTACTACGTTAAAAGCTAATTCAACATCCTTGGCACAATGCCAAGGGGTAAGCATCATCACTGAAAATGCAAATGGTGATGCACTTTCAAGTATCGCGGGCCAAAATGTTTATTTAGATTTACCTTCAAACCCCTTGGCGGGAAAACCCCGCATTTGGAATGTATCGGGAGCCGATTTAAATGCCATTAATGAATTTAATTTGCGCTTTACTCCTACGGCCAACGAACCTCTCGTTATCAATGTGTCAACAGGAGCTTCGTTTACTTGGAATGTAAAAAATCAGAACGTGGGGGGAGCCATGAAATTTATTATTTGGAACTTCCCTAATGCTACGACCCTTAACATTGAAGGAAACGCAACCGTTGAAGGAAGTATTTTGGCCCCAAATGCGGCTATAGTCAAAACAGTTAATCAGTCCAACATGCAAGGCCAGTTGGTAGGGCAGTCGTTTATACATGGAGGTGGTGAAATGCACCATTACCCATTTGAAGGAAACGTTGATTGTACAACTTCCGTTTGTGTAAAGCCAAAGGCGGGTAATGATACCACCGTTTGTATTACTTCTACCCAACTAAAAGTGCCTGCTTCGGACGAAACATGGGCATTCCTTTCTTCTAACAACAATACTACGGCTTCTATTACTACAGGCGGATTGGTGAGTGGCCTGACGGTTTCGGGACAATATAGATTTGTACTTAGGAAACAATCTGATGCGAATTGTAGCGATACCATCGTTGTAACCAAATCGTCTTTTTTGTTACCGACTATTTCGGATAAATCCATTTGCCCAGGCGAAATTTTAACCTTTGGTTTTCAGGGGTTAACTAATGTAACGTACGCGTGGAGTACTGGGGTAACTACGCCTACGGTTACGGTAAATCCTATACAGACAACCAATTATAGCGTTACGGTTACTTCCTTGTCGACAGGGTGTACGTTTAAAGATACTATTCAAGTAGAGGTGTCTCCAAAGCCTAATGCTGGGCAAGACACGCTGGTATGTGGTACAACGGCTAAAGTGGTAGCAGCTGCTTCTGGTCAAAGCTGGTCTTTTTTATCTTTTAATGACCCTAACAATAGTGCTAATACCGATGTTGCAACCATTGATGCTCAGGGAAATATTGCAAGTTTGGATAAAAGAGGCTTTTATCGTTTTGTATTGACCAATGGGAGTGGGTGTACTGATACCGTACGTGTGCAGAAAACAACGGTGACGATTCCTGCGATAACGCTCAACCCTATTTGCCCAGGTACCCAACTTACGTTTGGTTACACGGATAGTACCAATTTTTCCTACGCGTGGAGCAATGGAGCGACAACAGCTCGAATCACAGTACAGCCCTCAACAACGACCGATTATTATGTAACAGTAACCTCACTTCAGACGCAGTGTACGGGTAAAGATACGATTACAGTTACGGTGAAACCAGCTCCTAAACTTACACTGGTAACATCGGTTTGTTCACAAGACAATTCAAAGTACATCACCACTGTTACGGTTGACAATGGAGCAGTAGTTACTTCTAACGCAGGCGTAGTTAGCGGAAGTGGCACTACCTACACCGTCATAGTAGGAAGTGATACTACACAGTATACTATTACGGCTACTCTTGATGGTTGTCGAACACGTTTAACGGTTAATAAACCAACGTGTACCAACTGTCCTACCATCGCACCGCCATCTGCTTCTAATGTGGCAGTTTGTGTAGGAGCGACGGCTACATTGACCGCTTCCAACTGCGCTACGGGAACGGCCGCGAAATGGTATGACTCGGCTACGTTGACTACTGAGATTGGAAGTGGAGTGAGTTTTACGACGCCTAACATTAATCAAGCACAAAACTATTATGTAGCTTGTGTAAGTACTACCAACACAGCGTGTAAAAGTACGGGAGTAACCGTGAACGTGACGGTTAAACCAATTCCTAGTTTTAGCGGAGTTATCACGAATTGTGCGTCAGGAAATTCAAACTATTCGGTGACAATTAGTTCGACAGGAACCGTGACGATAAGTTCGCCTTCGGGAGTGACTATTTCAGGAACGGGGCCGTTTACGATTTCGAACGTACCTGCGGGACAAAACCTTGTGCTAACGTCGACACTAAACGGGTGTACAAAAGATACGACGATTATTGCGCCTAACTGCGCGTGTATCCCAATCACTCCTACGGCATTGGCGGCCAACGTTGGGATTTGTGAAGGAGGAACAATTCCGATACCTACGTTTACGGCCTTGGTAGGAGCTAATACAACAGTTGATTGGTACTCGGCTGCAACGGGCGGAACCTTATTAGCATCAAACACTCTTTCGTTTTCAGTAACTACCGCAGGAACGTATTATATGCAAGCTAAAAGCACAGCGGTTGGTTGTAACAATGAAGTAAATGCAGTGCGCGTGCCTGTTACGTTGGCAATTAGCCCTAAACCAGTTTTTGGCCTTCAAGCACAGGATCCAACTTGTCAAGGAGGAACGGCGCTTAATAATGGAAATGTGACGATTACGTCGGGCACGGTAGGACAATTTTTTGCTTTTAATACCGCAGGTGCAGCAGCACTTCCAAAGGCAGCATCGGAGGGAACCGAAATAACAAGCCTGCCAGCGATTGTTGCTCAAAATATCGCTAACACAATAGCCACAACCACGTACTATGTTCGTGTATTCAGCAATGAGGGTTGTTACAAAGATACCTCAGTGACTGTTCGTCCGAAGATTTGTGTGAGCGATTGCCCAACTTTAACGGCCATCGATGCTTCTGATACCTTGTGTTCTGGTTATTATGGAGAGGGAATGGCCGTGCAAGTGTCAGATACAGCAAAACTAGTACGATTTGTTTACTTTACGTCTCAGCAAACGGGGACGAGTATGTACACGGGTGGTACGCTTATTGAGGAAGTGAAACCGCAAAATTTTCAGGTATCTATTCCTAACGGTTTGCCAGGGCTACAATTACCTGCTAACACTGGCACGGTTCCAATTAAGTACTATGTGTATGCGATTTTGAGTAACCCACCTACGAACGTTGCAAACTGCTTCCCATTCGCGGAAAAAGTGTATACGATTTTGCCACTGCCTAAGTTTGAAATGGATTCGATTCCAGCCTGTACAGGAGATAACACATATACGGTTAATCTCAAAATTTTGAGCTCAGGCACGTTTAAAGTAACCGTAGCAACAGGTATTGCTTCGATTGGTAATGGCCCTATTCCTATTGATATATCCCAGACACTCACGGGAGTTGCGGGAGGTGGCCAAGTGACAAGTATCAAATTGCAAACAACAGGTGGGGCTATCATTTTTGTAGAAGATGCCAACGGCTGTACGTCGGCTCTACCTGCCCCTCAGCCTTCGTTTAAGGCATGCGAAGGGGTTTACGACTTAGCACTTGATAAATCAATTGATAAGAAAATAGCCAGAATTGGAGATGCACTTACCTACACTATTAAAGTATGGAATGAAGGACAATCTACAGCTACTAATATTTCGGTCAAAGATAGCTTGAATGCTGGTGTAGAGTATGTTACCTACGCTACTGCGTTTGGTAATTATGATTTCAACTCTAAAACGTGGACGATTGGTTCGCTTGCGCCAGGCGATACTGCGGTGTTGTCGTTGGTGGTAAAAGTGGTCGCTCAAGGTGTTTGGTTCAATACTGCCGAAATTTGTACCATGACTGAAAATGACCTAGATTCTACGCCTTGCAATGGCAACGAGGAAGAGGATGATATTGACCGCGAGTGTTTTACGGTACCGTTAGAAGTTTGTACGGGAGAGGCTGTTCAAGCATCTATTCCTCAAAAATATCAAAATGTTCAATGGTTTAAGGATGGAAGCCAGACGGCCGTGGCTACTGGAAACGAAATCCTAATCACCGAACCAGGGACCTATACCTTTACAGCGTCCTCAAATACATGTCCAGCTGAAGGATGTTGTCCAATCATTGTTGAACCAAGCAACAACTGTTGCCCACCTGATTTGTGCGTACCATTTACGATTAAACGCAGCAAAAAAGGAGGCGTTCCTCTTAAATAGCAACTAGTCTACTACTCTATAATAAATTCTAACTTTTATACCCCATGACTTCGTTTACTAGCAAATTTCGAGTCAATCCTAGATCGCTTCTGTCCTCTATGGGAAGCCCCAAGGGCTTTTCTTGGTGGATAGGAGTATTGATGCTAGTTTTTGCTCATACAGCCTTGGCCACTGATGTTGGCGGAAGGATTTATTGCGACAAAAGTGGAAACAACGCCTACAATGATGGTGAAGGCTTGACCAGTATTATTGTAAAAATTTACAATAATACCACAGGAGTACTCATAGGAACTGCCACTACAGATTATTTAGGATATTACAACTATACCCCCATAGCAAATGGTACGACTGTTAGAATGGAGTTCACCTATGCAGGGATAAATTATACTAGAGTAGGTACGTCTCCTACCTCAGCATTAAATTATCAAATAGCATGTACCATTGACTGTAACTGTCCGAATGGTGCATTAACCAACCCAAGTTTTGAAGGTGGTGTTACGGGCTGGAGCTATAGCGGAGGTAATTTTTACAGCGGTACAGGGTATCAAGTTTGCGGGAATAACAATGCCTATCTGGAAGCTACCACCTCAAGTGCGCGTTTCTATCAAAATGTACCAATTACGCCAGGAAGTACTGTTACATTTTCTATTTGGGCAGGAACACACCGCCCTGATTTAGATCATCGCATTAAACTCAAATTCTATAACTCAGCTAACGTGCTTTTAACTAGCACGGAGGTTCAAGTGGATAAAGATGTTGACTACGGTCCAGTGCCATTGACTCAACAATACTTTTTAAGCGGTACGGCTCCTGCTAATGCGTCGTATGTACAAGTGGAAGGAACAGCCAATGGAGATTATATCAAAGTTGATTTGGCATGTTTGCAAATCACGTGCCCAACGGTAACAAATCCTAATCCATCGACCGCTAAAACAATTTGTCCTGGTACAAGCGTGACGTTTTCTGCCAGTACAACAGCGCGTAGCCCAGTGACCCTTGAATGGGTTCGGTTTGATGCAGAAGTAACTAACCCATATACGGCAACAGGAAATGGTAAAACGGTCTTGGGAAGTGGTTCAATTGCTAGTAATTCAGCTTCTTTGACATCTTCTAATTTCCCAGCAGTAAATGGGCAAGTGAAAACGTACTACGTGTATGCTTGCTTGAAAGGAGCAACGTCTTCTTGTCAGCCATGGGTAAAATACCAAGTAGATGTATTGAAACCTACTGTATCTGCTACAGGTGGTCTGTTGAAATGCAACCCCTCTACGGTACAAATTACTTCAACAGGTAGTCCAACGAGTGGCGTAACATCTTCGTATGCGTGGACAGGACCTAACTTTACGAGCAACGTAGCTAATCCATCGGTTTCGGCAGCAGGTACGTATACAGTTACTTATTCTGTTACTAAATCAGGGGTTACTTGTACTGCTACAGATACTGCAATTGTGACAAGTATTGTCTCAAACCCTACAGTGAGCCTAAACTCATTGGCTCTTAATTGTACAAAAACAAGTGGAACACTTGCTGCTACTGTGGGTAATCTAGGGGGCGGAACAGCCTCTTATGCGTGGACCGTTCCAAGCGGAGTAACTAATCCAGGTAATGTGGCAAGTTTCACGGTAACAACTGCAGGTACATATTCGGTAGTAGTGACAAACTCTAAAAATGGTTGTACTCAAACTGCTACAACAACTGTAACGGAAGATAAAGCAGCGCCGACTGTTACGCTTAATACAGTTACATTGACGTGTACCACAACCAGTCAAACATTAACGGCGACGGTAAGTGGCCTTAATGGTGGTACGGCTTCGTACGCGTGGACAGTGCCATCGGGTGTAACCAACCCAGGCAATATCGCTAGTTTTGTCGTTACAACTCCAGGAACGTACTCTGTAGTAGTAACCAACTCAAACAACGGTTGTACGAAGTCAGCATCTACGACGGTAACTGAGAACAAAACCGCTCCAACAGTAAGTTTGAATACGCTTGTACTTACTTGTGCTTCTACAAGTCAAATGTTAACGGCGACAGTAGGTGGCCTTAATGGTGGAACTGCTACGTACGTTTGGACAGTTCCAGCTGGGGTAGCTAACCCAGGTAACGTAGCAAACTTTATGGTTTCAACTCCAGGTGCGTACTCAGTAGTCGTTACTAACTCGCAGAACGGTTGTATCAAATCAGCATCAACCACGGTAACCGAAGATAAAGCAGCTCCAACAGTTACTTTAAACACGATTAAACTTACGTGTGCTTCTCCAAGCCAAACACTCACGGCAACAGTAGGAGCCCTAAATGGTGGAACAGCCTCGTACGTGTGGACGGTACCAGCAGGTGTTACCAACCCTGGCAACGTAGCAAATTTCGCAGTAACAGTAGCGGGAACGTACTCGGTGGTGGTTACTAACTCAAAAAATGGCTGTACGAAATCGGCTTCGACTACGGTCACTCAAGACAAAACTCAGCCAACGGTTTCTTTGAATACTATTAAGTTGACATGTACGTCACCTAGCCAAACGTTAACAGCAACGGTAGGTGTCTTGAACGGTGGTACTGCTTCTTATGTATGGACGGTACCAGCAGGTGTGACTAACCCTGGCAACGTGGCAAACTTTGCCGTAACGGTAGCAGGTACTTACTCGGTAGTGGTTACTAACTCCGCTAACGGATGTACCCGTTCGGCGTCAACGACAGTTACCCAAGATAAGACAGTTCCAACGGTGACTGTTACGGGAGGAGAACTTACGTGTTCAACCTTAAATTTAACCCTTTCAGCCAACGCTTCTCAAAATGTAAGCTATGCTTGGACAGGAACAGGGGTAACAGGACAAACAAGCCAAAATGTAACAGTATCGGCAGCAGGGGTGTATCAAGTAACGGTAACAAACTTATCGAGTGGATGTACTGCTAGTGATACTGCCATTGTAAACCAAGATGTGAATCGTCCAATTGTGGTAGCAAATGGAGGAGAAATTAACTGCGTTAAAGCATCCGTAACGATTACTGCCGAAGCGGCTCCTCCAGGGGTAACCTATTCATGGCAAGGGCCTAATAGCTTTACGTCATCCAATGCCTCAATTACGGTTCAACAAGCAGGTGTATATACAGTGACCGTTGTAAACCCAGATAATGGGTGTTCTGCATCGGATACGGCAGTGGTTGTTGAAAATAAAACACTACCAAACGTTGACGCTGGTCCAAATAAAACATTGACTTGTGACATTACGTCCGTAAAACTTCAAGGAAATAGTACTACACTAGGAGTGACTTATAGCTGGTCTGGGCCATCAGGTGCTACATTTTCACCAAACGCTTCAAGTCCTACTCCAACGGTTACGTTACCAGGCACATATACATTGACCGTCACAGGGCCTAATGGTTGTGTCGCAACCGACGCAGTAGTGGTAGATGAAAATAAGACGAAACCGACAGTCTCGGTTGCAGGAGGAGTATTAACGTGTCTTAAAACAAAACTGACATTAACAGCAGTGGCCTCAAACGGGGTAACGTATGAATGGAGTGGTCATTCTTCGGTAAATGGTTTAACTACCGCAAGTGTAGAGGTAGACTCCATTGGTTCTTATATTGTCACCGTGACAAACCCAGCTAACGGTTGTACGAATGCTGATACAGCGGTGGTTACAAAAGACATCGTGAAACCAACGGTAAGCTTGAATACCATTCAATTGACGTGCCTGTCTCCAAGCCAAACCTTAACAGCAACAGTTTCTAATGCAGGAGCGAATCCAACCTACGCATGGACTGTACCAAGCGGGGTTGCTAATCCAGGTAATGTGGCAAGTTTTGCGGTGACTAAAGGTGGAGCGTATTCAGTGTTGGTGACTAATGCGACCAATGGGTGTTCAATGACAGCAAGTACGCTTGTAACCCAGGATACACTAAAGCCAAGGGTTGCGTTGAACTCTATTACCTTGACATGTGCGGCGCCAAGCAGAACATTGACTGCGACAGTATCTAATGCAGGTGCTAACCCATCGTATGCGTGGACTGTACCAAGTGGAGTAACAAACCCAGGCAATGTGGCGAGCTTTACCGTAACGAGTGCAGGTGCTTACTCGGTAGAAGTAACAAGTGCGCAGAATGGATGTAAAGCTGTGGCAACATCTACGGTTATAGCAGATACTGCTTCGGTGAAAGTATCCTTGAACTCAATTACGTTAACATGCGCTGCACCAAGTAAGACATTGACGGCTACGGCTACCAACGCAGGCGCTAATACAACGTATATTTGGACGGTACCAAGTGGAGTTACAAACCCAGGAAACGTTGCAAGTTTTGCCGTAACCAATCCTGGAACGTATGCAGTAGAAGTAAAAAATACAATAAACGGTTGTAAAGCAACGGCTTCAACAACAGCCTTAGCTGACACTGCTAAAGTAGTTGTAGCTTTGAATACAATTAAATTGACGTGTGCATCGCCAAGTCAAACGTTGACTGCAACTGTATCGAATGCTGGAGCTAACCCATCGTATGCGTGGACAGTACCAAGTGGGGTAACAAACCCAGGTAGTGTTAACAACTTTGTCGTTTCAAAAGCAGGTTTCTATTCAGTAGAAGTAACAAACAATACCAATGGTTGTAAAGCGACGGCCAGTACAGGCGTAACTGCCGATACAACCGCCGTCACTGTTTCGTTGAATAGCGTGACCTTAACGTGCGCTAATCCAACCAAAACGTTGAAAGTAACGGCGGATAATGAAGGAACATCTCCAACGTACGTGTGGAGTGTACCAAGCGGTGTTACAAATCCTGGAAATGTAGATAGCCTTGTCGTAAGCAAAGGAGGGGTGTATTCGGTAACAGTGACAAACCGTAATAACGGTTGTAATGCCTCTGCGAGCACTACTGTTGTGCTTGATACTACGAAAGTTTCGGTGACGTTAAACCCAATTACATTGACTTGTAATGCGCCTACTCAGGCCTTGACAGCTACAGTAGTAAATGCAGGAACTGCGCCAACTTATATTTGGGCGGTACCTACTGGAGCAACCAACCCTGGAAACAACCCATCTGCGAATGTCACGGTAGCAGGGCTTTATACGGTAGAAGTGATAAATACGCTGAACGGCTGCCGTGGGAATGCTAATGTGATTGTGTTAAGTGACACAAACCGCGTAACAGTTAGCTTGAACCAACTTAACTTGACATGTTCTACTCCTACAGGGGTATTGACGGCTACAGTTAAAAATGGTGGTACTGCACCTACATACACTTGGCAAGTACCTCAAGGGGTTGCAAATCCAGGCAACGTAGCAAGTTTCACCGTAACAGTAGCGGGTACGTACTCGGTAGAAGTTGCAAACAAAACAAATGGTTGCAAAGGCACGGCCGTAACTACGGTATCTGCTGATACAACCAAGCCACTACTAGAAGTAGCAGAGCGTAGTTGTGCATTGAACTTAAATACGTATTCGGTTAAAGTAATTTCGAATGGAATTATCACAACGACGCCTCCTTATAATGTTGTAGACAATGGTGGAGGTCTGTTTACTATCTCGGGAATTCCAGCAGGTCAGAGTGTGTTAGTAACGGCAACGGCTACCAATAGCAGTTGTAAAACTTCGCTGGAAATTGCAGCACCAGATTGTAACTGTCCAACAATCAATCCTCCAGTTGGTTCAAGTCAGTCATACTGCCAAGGTGATACCGCTAAGAAGCTGACTGTAGTAGTAGGTGCTGGTGAAACGGCTGACTGGTACAGCAGCGAAACAGGCGGAGCAAAATTGGCAGAAGGAACAGTAGAATTTACACCAGCGGCTGCGGGTACTTATTGGGTGGAGGCTCGTAAAAATGACGGTTCAAACTGTATCAGTTTGCGCATTCCTTTGACATTGACTATCTATCCAAATCCAACGGTAGTAGTTAGTGAACAACCTAAGTGCAGCACCGATCGCCAGACGTATAGCTTTACAATAACGTCTAACGGAACGGTTACGGTAGATGCAGGGCAAATAACCAATAATCAGAATGGTACCTTTACGGTGTCGGGTGTGCCAATCAATAAAGATGCAGTAGTAACTGCTACATCTGAACATAGCTGTAAGGCACAATTGACGGTTAAAGCTCCAGATTGTAGTTGTCCTCCTCCAAAATGTATTCCTTACACTGTAACCATAAAACGGAAGTAAGAAATTAGAGGAGTAGGAGTAGTAAATGGGCTGGTAATTACCAGCCCATTTCGTTTATAATATCGGAAGCAATCAGCGCAGGTTGAGTACATTTGTTGGCTGCGCGGTCGCCCGCTGCTCCGTGTTGATATACGCCAAAAATCGCTGCTTGATGCGGAGGAATCCCTTGGGTCAGCAGCCCCGTAATGATTCCCGTAAGTACATCTCCACTGCCTCCCGTAGCCATTCCAGGATTACCTGTTGAATTAAAGTAAATAGTGCCATCAGGAAGGGCAACGGCCGTATGTGCGCCTTTCAGACAAACAATAACTTGATACTGTTGAGCAAATGATTGAAGGAGAGAAAGCTTTTCAAAATCATCTTTCCAAGCTCGCCCTAAGAGGCGTTGAAATTCCTTTGGGTGCGGAGTTAAAATAGCGTTTGGCGGAAGAAGGGGCAACAATTCACGGTGCTCACTCATCAAATTTAAGGCATCGGCATCAAACACCGTTGGTTGACGTAATTTCGGCAAAAGCGTTTGTAGCAATGAAAGCGTGAGCGGGTCTTTGCCTAGCCCAGGACCAATGCCAATGGCCGAATAGCCTTCGATGTCAGGAACTGCGGTATTGACCATCCAATGCCAGTCGGGAAGTGCCATAGCCTCTGGAAGTGAGGTTTGCAAAATGTCATACCCGCAGCGAGGCGTTTGTACGGTCAGCAGTCCCACGCCCGACCGTAAACAGGCTTTGGAAGATAAAACAATAGCGCCGATTTTCCCATAACTTCCCCCGATAAGCAGAGCGTGCCCGAAAGAGCCTTTGTGGGCATATTTCTTACGCCGATTGGCAATCCCGAAAGAATGAATTAACGTCGTCGTCGTAAAATGATAAGGAGACGGTGTGCTTTCGGCATAGTCGGCGGCGAGACCAATCGGAACTACGTGCCATTCGCCTACGTAATCAGCCAATTGGGGCTGAACAAATGCCAGTTTAGGGCATTGAAACGATATGGTATAGTCAGGTTGAATGATGGCGTCCGATGCTGCATTGGCTAAGTCGGCAAAAAGTCCACTTGCGATGTCAACGGCGACAACTGTCACGGGGGACGCATTTATCCTTTGAATAATCTCAGCGACAAGCCCTTGGGCAGGACGCGATAAGCCTGACCCCAGTAAGGCATCAATGACGATGGCATTTTGAGCAAAATCGGGAAGGTCGCGCTGGTGACTTACCCATTGGACGCTTGTTAAGGGGCTAACTCGGATAAGATTTGCCTCAAAATCGGCGGAACCTTGCACACTAAGCCTAACGATAATTACCTGAACAGAATAGCCTTTGTGGAGCAAAAGCCGACTGATCACTAAACCATCTCCGCCGTTGTTTCCCATTCCACACACGATAAAAATAGGGCGGCGGTCGTCAAACCGTTCGCAAAACCACTTTACAAACGCGGAAGAGGCTCGTTCCATGAGCTGGAGCGACGAGATGGGCTCATGGGCAATAGTGTATGCGTCCCAAGCCCGAATTTGGGGAACCGTAAATACTTTCATTGGTCGATTTAGCTCAATTCCAGTCCATCTAACTCTTCGTATTCCGAGTTGTTGCTGATAAATTCAGGAATAATCGTTTTCAGATACGTGACCATCAGGGTCTTATCACCCTCGCGAAGTGCTTTTTTTAGGTCTTGTAGTGCCGAAGAAATTTCCCCAAATGACTGCTCATCAACTTGCGCAATCTGAATTTTTGGGTGGTACGTAGGAAGCGTTCGCTCTTTGTCACTGAGAAGTTCCTCAAAGAGTTTTTCGCCAGGGCGCAAACCCGAATACGTGATAACAATGTCCTTGTCTACTCGTAGCCCCGATAGTTTAATCATTTTTTGGGCCAAATCCGCAATGCGTACAGGCTCGCCCATGTCAAATACAAATATCTCACCCCCGTTTCCCATACTACCCGCTTCTAATACCAACTGACAGGCTTCGGGGATAGTCATAAAATAACGAATGACATCGGGATGGGTGACGGTAATAGGCCCTCCTGCTCTAATTTGTCTTTGGAATAAAGGGACAACGGAGCCGTTTGAGCCCAGTACATTTCCAAAACGTGTTGTAATAAAGCGGGTTTCGTTGGGAAAACGGCGATTGAGGCTTTGTACATACATTTCCGCCAATCGTTTAGTAGCTCCCATCACATTGGTTGGATTGACGGCTTTATCTGTCGAAATCATCACAAATTTTTTAACGTGGGTTTCAACGGCTAAATCTGCAATGATTTTAGTACCAAACACGTTGACCTTGACCGCTTCGTAGGGATGTTCTTCCATGAGCGGAACGTGTTTATAGGCCGCCGCGTGAAAGACAAATTGAGGGACATATTGGTTGAATAAATGCCGCATTCGAATTTCGTCGGTCACGTCAGCAACTTGTATAATTACCTTCGTAGACTCACCTATGAAGCGACGAAAATGTTGTTTTAACTCATTCTCAAGGTCGTAAAGGCCCGATTCCGACTGGTCAATTAGGATAAGTTTTTCGGGACTAAATCGAATAAGCTGCCGTACTATTTCGCTTCCAATTGACCCCGCAGCTCCTGTAACAAGGGCTGTTTGTCCAGAGAGTTGGCTGATAATATTTTGATTATCAAGTTGGATTGGGTCGCGTTCGAGCAAATCTTCTATACGAATATTCCGAATTTGGTCCGAACGCAACTGGCCACCGTTAAGTCGTTCATACATAGAAGGCACTACCTTTACGATAATGTCTTTCTTTAAAAATCGTTCAATAATTTGATTCTTACGGTGTGGTTTGATTTGATGAATGGCTAACACCACCTCTAAGTCTTCGTGTGATTGTTCTTCCACGAAACGTTCTATAGCTTCGGATTCAGGATAAACAGGCACGCCTTCTACTGTTTTAAAGCTAAGGGAGGGGTTGTCATCAATAAAACCTAAAATGTTGTACTTTTTGTGTCGATTGCGTAAAAGGGTGTTTTTAGTCAAGATACCAAGTGTACCAGCACCGTAAATGAGCACATTTACTTTTTCCCCAGGTGCATTTGCAATTAGGGTTTTGTACATGTTTTTGACCAAAAAACGACTCGAAATCATCACCGATAGCGAAATGAAGTATTCGATGATGAGAATGGAAATCGGAATGTAGAATACTGCATTGTCGGTGCTGTGACTTAGGAAAGTTGAACCGACAATGGTGAATAAACTACTGGCTGTGATGGCTTTAAAAATCAACGAGGCATCTTCGACACTACTATGCCTAACGATTCCGGTATAAGATCTAAAGTATAAAAAGCACCCAAGGCGACTTACAAGCAAGGCAACCAAATAGTACTTGTAGAGTGCCCAATTGATGTTAGAAACATTGAGGTTGAACCGTAAAATGCAAGCGATGACAAACGATACGATAACAACTCCGCCGTCAATCGCTAAGATGAGGTAACGGGAAACAAAGTGGTTGGAGTACTTGGTCAGAATTCGTTCAATCATAGCAGAGGGTGCGCCGTTTACCCCGACAAAATCAGGGTTTCTCTCGCCGAAAAGTAATTTTGTGGTCTTGGGTAAAGTGTGCTTGTTCAAAAGTAAAAAATCATTTCCAATAAGCATACTTTCAGGCCCTAGAATTTACTTTTCGTACAGGTTGAGGAGGGCTTGCGTTAGGTTATCAAATTGGTATGTGAAGTTGGTATCCTTTTTTATTCGCTGGTTGACAACATAATTTCCTCCGATTACCAAGTTTGCCATTTCTCCAAAAATAACTTTTAAAACAAAACTGGGAATGTTGGGAAGCCAAAGCGGGCGGTGTAAAACTTCGGCTATTTGACGGGTAAACGTTTTATTGGTCACAGGAGAAGGGCCGACGGCGTTGTAGGCACCGTGCCAGTTCGGGTTTTCCATGGCTTCGATGTACATTCGGCACAAATCATCAATGTGAATCCACGATGTCCATTGTTTTCCTGTGGCTAGAGGTGCTCCTACGCCCCATTGCACGGGTAAGGCTATTTTAGGCAAAGCCCCGCCTGCCGTACTCAACACGATTCCTGTTCGCAATTTGGTGGTTCTAATTCCGATACTATCAATGCGTTCGACGGAGTTTTCCCATTGGCGGGTTACGTGGGCCACAAAGTCGGTGCCAGAGGGTGTTTGTTCGGTAATGTGTTTATCGCCTGTATCAGCTCCGTAAAATCCAATTCCTGAGGCCGAGACACACGCTTTGATGTGGTAAGGCCGCTCCTGAAGCTTACGAGCAATCAACTCAATACTTTGGGTACGGCTTTGAATGATTTCTTCTTTACGGCTGGGCGTCCATCGTTGGTCGGCGATTCCAGCCCCTGCCAAGTGAATGAGGTAGTCGGCGTTGGGGAGCGCGTCGGGGTCAATCCAATTTTTTTTTATATCCCAACGGTAGATTTTTACATTTGGTATATTTTGCTGTTGTCGGCTTAAATACGCAACCTGATTTCCTTTTTCAAGAAGTAATTGGGTAAGACGGTGTCCAATCATGCCTGAGCCACCCGTTATAAGAACCGTTTCTGCCATGTCGCTACTACTTTTAGTGTAGTAAACATAACTAACGGCAAGGACGAATCGTTGCGGTTGGTGCTAAAAAAAGGAAGATTTTTTCGAGAATTTGAAGGAAAAACAATTTATCTAAAAAGTAATGCTGCCAAAATGTCTTTTAGTAAAAGTTTGGCACGATGCTTGTGTTGACAATAATTAATATAATAGAGTAGGGTAATTTGGCATTAGCCTCACCTCATTTGAGGTGAGGCCATGTTTTTTTTAGGGGGTAAAGTTGTCGTTCATACGTAGAACTTTTAACTATATTTTGGTTGTTACGTAGGTTAATCCCCTCTACTATTAACTATGCCATTTGAAATCATTTCGACCTATCAACCTACTGGAGATCAACCTCAAGCCATTGCTCAACTGGTAGAAGGAATCCAGAGCGGTGAACCTGTCCAAACGCTATTGGGAGTAACTGGTTCGGGAAAAACGTTTACCGTTGCCAATGTAGTGGCTCAACTCGACCGCCCAACGCTCGTACTGAGTCATAACAAGACGTTGGCAGCTCAGTTGTACGGAGAATTTAAACAATTTTTTCCCAATAATGCCGTCGAATACTTCATCAGTTATTACGATTATTACCAACCTGAGGCGTACATTGCTACCACTAATACGTACATCGAAAAAGACTTAGCCATCAACCAAGAGATTGATAAACTTCGACTATCTGCGGTATCTTCTTTGATGTCGGGGCGAAGAGATGTATTGGTAGTAGCCTCAGTTTCTTGTATTTATGGTGCTGGAAACCCCGAAGAATACCGCAAAAGTATTGTTAGAGTAGGAGTGGGCGAGCAAATCACCCGCAACCAGTTTCTGTTTCGTTTGGTCGAAATTTTGTACAGCCGAACGGAAGCAGAGTTTACTCGCGGGAATTTTCGGGTAAAAGGTGATACTGTCGATATTTATCCAGGTTATGCTGATTTTGCTTACCGAATCATCTTTTTTGGAGACGAAATTGAAGAGATTCAACGGATTAATCCTACCAATGGGAAAAAAATATCTTCAGAAAAAATGATAGCTATCTTTCCTGCCAACTTGTTTGTGACGGGAAGAGATGTGTTATTAAATGCCATTAGAGACATTCAGGATGATTTGGTAGCCCAGGTTACTTATTTTGAAAAAGAAGGTCGTTTGTTAGAAGCCCAACGGATTCGGGAACGAACGGAATTTGACCTCGAAATGATGCGCGAATTGGGCTATTGTTCAGGTATCGAAAACTATTCGCGGTATTTTGATCGTCGAAGGCCTGGGGAGCGTCCTTTTTGCTTACTGGATTACTTTCCCGATGACTTTTTATTGGTTGTCGATGAAAGCCACGTCACCATGCCCCAAATCCGTGCGATGTGGGGAGGCGACCGCTCGCGGAAAGAATCACTCGTAGATTATGGGTTTCGTCTGCCAAGCGCAATGGACAATCGCCCATTGACATTTCAGGAATTTGAGAACTTGGTGGGTCAAACCATTTTTGTGAGCGCAACTCCGTCAGATTACGAATTACGACGAACCGATGGGGTAGTGGTAGAGCAGATTATTCGTCCAACGGGCTTACTCGACCCCGAGATTCAGGTGCGCCCGAGCCTCAACCAAATTGATGATTTGTTGGAAGAAATCGATAAACGTATTAAACGAAATGAACGTGTTTTGGTAACGACCTTGACCAAACGTATGGCGGAAGAACTTAGTAAGTACTTGGAGCGCGTAGGGATTAAAGGGCGTTATATTCACTCGGAAGTAAAAACCCTTGATCGGGTTGAAATTCTTCGCGATTTACGGCTTGGAGCATTTGACGTACTGGTAGGGGTGAACCTTTTACGTGAAGGGCTTGACCTCCCCGAGGTGTCATTGGTGGCGATTATGGATGCCGACAAGGAAGGGTTTTTGCGGGACATTCGTTCGCTGATTCAGACTATTGGGCGGGCGGCTCGAAACGAAAACGGTAAAGTACTGATGTACGCTGACCGCATGACGGGTTCAATGCAAAAGGCTATCGAAGAAACAAATCGCCGTCGAGCGATTCAGATGGCTTACAATACCGAACACGGAATTACGCCTAAGACGGTATTGAAGAGCCGCGAAGCCATCATGGAACAAACCTCCGTCGCCGACTCGAAACCATCGGCAAAACGCTATTATGTAGAGCCAGAAGAGGTGAGGGTAGCGGCTGACCCCGTGGTGCAGTACATGGCTAAACCTGAATTGGAAAAATTGATTACTGAAACTCAACGTAAAATGGAGGCGGCGGCCAAAGAACTCAACTTCTTGGAAGCGGCTCGCTACCGCGATGAACTGTTGCAGTTGCGAGAAAAATTGCAAAAGGAATAAATACAGTGTTAAGTAAATAGCTTTATTTTTTACCCGCAGAAAGCCGCAGAATTATAAACGCTGATTTTCGCAGAAAAAGGGCTTTATATTGTCATCAATCGGCGTCATCTGCGACTTTCAATCTGCGTCAATCTGCGGGTAAAACTTAAAAAACGTAGCTAACAATGTATTGAGTCAAACAATGAAAGGACTTTAACAAATAGTAATCACTACAGCTAATGCCCACAAACGCCGAATATACCCATACTGTAACGGTTATTGCCTCAGATATAGACGAATTGGACCACGTCAACAACGTGGTGTATTTGCAATATGCGCAAGATATTGCTACGGCACATTGGCAGAGTGTTGCATCTTCCGAGTTACAAGAACAAGTGATTTGGGTGGCACGGCGGCATGAAATAGACTATTTGAAACAAGCCGTTTTGGGAGATACCCTGGTGGTTAAAACGCGAGTAGGAGACTATACCGCTGCGACTTGGGACCGCCACTACGAAATTTTTAGAGAAAAAGACGGGCAATTATTAGTCAAAGCCAAGAGCGTTTGGGTGCCTTTAGACCGTCAGACGCATCGCATAAAGCGACTAGAGGGGGCGATTTTACAGTGTTTTTTGGGCGAAAAAAAACTATAAAGCTAGCAGCCGTTCTTTTATTTCTACGATGCGTTGTGCTTTTTTGGGTTGGCGGTATTTTTGGGCAAAAGGCGTGTGATACACGTGAGCTTCTAAAAACTTGATTTGAATCTCGTCCCACTTTTTTCGGTCGTGGAGAAAATCCATGTGTTGAAGTTCTTGAAAAAGGCTTTCGCTGATGGGTTCAAAATCGCTACGACCTAAATAATCCAAATCGGCATCGCACAGAATGGATTCGAGTAGCGTATGCGGTTGTTGGGGCACTTTAGTCGCTAAAATAAGACCCGCAATCACGTCGATTTCGGACGGCTGGAAACCAAACGAGGGCAGCAAGCTTTGCGAAATTTCTACGCCTTTTTCTTCGTGCCCTTGGTATACTTGCGTAAAACCAATGTCGTGAATGAGCGCTGCGGTGAGCAACAACTCCGCGTCGGAATCAGCGAGCTGGTACCGTTTGATGTATTGACGACATACCGCTAGCACATCGCGGACGTGATGAACGCCGTGATAGGTAAGCTTGGGAGATAGCTGCTGCGAAAGCTCCGCGAATATACATCTTCGGAGTGTTATGAATCGCCCTTGGTGTGTCATTCGTATAATATATAGCTCTGGAATACGCTTTGGCAGCGTCAAATTACTGAAAAGTCGTATTCAATCAAATCTTTGCTTTACAAACTACTATTTTTGTGCCAAATTTTAGAAATTTAATCATGTTTGACCCAACCATACTCCATCCCGAACTTGTCTTTCAAACTGCTCGCAGTGGAGGCAAAGGAGGGCAAAACGTCAACAAAGTTGAAACAAAAGTTGAACTTCGCTTCGATGTGTCGCAGTCGCAGTTACTGACCGAGGCAGAGCGAGAAATAATCCTCCAAAAGCTCGCCAACCGCTTAACCACGGAAGGAGTGTTGGTGATGACTCACCAAACAGAACGTTCCCAACTGGCAAACCGCGATAAAGTGATTAAAAAATTTAATGACCTCATCCAACGCTGTTTTCAAGTGGCCAAACCCCGCAAAGCCACTAAGCCGTCGGCGTCAGTGATTGAAAAACGCCTCAAAGACAAACAACGGCAGTCGGATATTAAAGCCATGCGCCGAAAAATTACGGAATAATCCCCTATGAATAATTTTGATATTCAGTTGCTTACCGAGCCTCACGTCATCCGCGATTTAGGCATTCGGACTTACCTACCACATTACCCGCATTTATGGTACACTAAAGAAGGGATTGATTGGTACATGGAACGGTGCTTTGGCGAGCAAGCCCTGTCTGCCGATTTTGCCAACCCCAATTTATCCTATTATTCAGTACTATTGAAGGGAGAAAAGGTAGGCTTAATCAAACTCGTCAAGAATAAATCTCCCTTTGAGAATCAGCCCAAGGGGGCATTTTTGTTTTTGGAAAAAATCTACTTTTTAAAAGAAGCTACGGGACTGGGGTTAGGCCAAAAAGCCATGGCGTGGGTAGATGAACAAGCGCGCCAATGGGGTTTTAGTAAGGTGTGGCTAATGGCGATGGATTCGTCCCTAAAAACGATTCAAAGTTATGAAAAGGCAGGGTTTGTCAAAATGGCAACTACTCGCCTCGACGATGAGGCGTTTTGTCGATTACGTGCGGAGCTTCGAGGGATGGTGATTCTTCAAAAAGAGCTACTTTGAAAAACCCTCATATCGCTTTTTTATTCTGTTGAAAACCCGCACATTTGCGGTATGGATATACGTGATTACATTCGTTTGGCCCTAGCCGAAGACGTAGGCGATGGTGACCACACTTCGCTTTCGACCATCCCACGCGATGCGGAGCGACGGGCTCGTTTGCTCGTAAAAGAAGACGGAATTGTGGCAGGTGTTGAGGTTGCCAAAATCATTTTTGAAGAAGTAGACCCGCTGTTGGAGGTAGAAGTATTTATTAATGACGGGCAGACTATCAAAAAAGGGGACATCATCCTCCATGTTAGCGGAGATGCTCAGTCGATTTTAAAAGCAGAACGTTTAGTACTCAATACTATGCAGCGAATGAGCGGTATATCGACTTATACCAATTCGCTCGTTCGACTCCTCGATGGCTTACCTACTAAGCTCCTAGATACGCGCAAAACCACGCCCAATTTCCGCCTGTTTGAAAAAATGGCCGTGAAAATTGGCGGAGCGGTCAATCACCGATACGCCTTGTACGATATGATTTTGATTAAAGACAATCACGTCGATTATGCAGGGGGAATTGAAGCGGCGATTCAACAGGCTAATGCCTATTTACAACGCACAGGTCGGCAATTGCAGGTCGAGATTGAGGTACGTAACTTGACCGAATTGGAGCAAGTACTCCAAATTGGCAACATTCATCGTATCATGCTTGACAATTTTAGCCTTGACGATTTGCGTACGGCAGTACAGCGCGTGGCAGGAAAATACCCAACCGAAGCTTCGGGAGGTATCCGCGAGGATACACTGCGGGCAGTGGCCGAAACGGGGGTAGATTACATTTCGTGCGGAGCTTTAACGCATCAAATCAAAAGCTTAGATTTAAGTTTGAAAGCCTACTAAGCAATGTTAACCGTTATCTGTTAATTGTTAACCGTGCTGGTTGTCACGAACTTCGCGTTAGTATTTTGTTTAGTTGCGAGGTTATTTGTTTATAACCAATGGGTTATCGCTAAATATACAAACGAAAACTTTTGCTACACTATTGAAAAAATCCTGCAAAGTGGCTCCATTTTATTTAGAGGCTACTTTGCAGGATAATGAGTAGCCAACTAGCTCATCCAACGGTCGCGTTTTTATTGATGGCTAAGTACTCCGAAGGAGATACGTTATACTTGGCTTTGAAGGCCCTTGCAAAGTAATTGGGGTTAGAAAAACCTACTGAATATGCGATTTGAGCAATCTTCATTTCGTTTTTTTGGAGAAGCGAAAGCGCCTTTTTGAGTTTCAACGACCTCACGTATTCCACAGGACTTTCGCCCGTCATGTTCAATACTTTGGCATAAAGGGTGCCGCGACTAACAAACATGGCCTTACTTAGTTCTTCAATCGAAAGGTTGGGATTCTCGATGTTGTCTTCGACGTAACGAGTAAACTTCAACAAAAACTTCTCCTCCTCAGATTCTACCTCCACTTCGGGGGTAGCGAGTTGTATATGTTTGCTGTACGTGCTTTTGAGCAAACTGTTCAGACTCAATAGGTTTTCAATTTTTATGCTTAACAAATGGAAACTGAAAGGCTTGGTGAGGTAATCGCTCGCTCCTGCCTCTAGTCCCTTCATTTGTTCTGTTTCTTCCGACAAAACGGTAAGCATAATGATGGGAATGTGTTTGGTTCGGTTGTCATTTTTGATTTTTCGAACCATTTCCACCCCGTCCACTCCTGGCATGTTGACATCGCTAATGATGACTTGGGGGTGGTTAGCCAACGCCTTTTGCCAGCCTTGGCGGCCGTCGGAGGCTTCAATAATTTTATATTTATTTTTCAAACTTTGGACCAAATACGCCCGTAAATCGTCGTCGTCGTCAACAACCAAAACTACGGGTTTCTCCAGTTTGGGGGGCTCTTTTTTGGCAAAACCCTCAATGGAATTAATTCCTTTGTCGGTATGGAGCGATGGGGTAGATGGCTGAAACGAGATAGGGGCCAAAGGAAGGGTAATTGTAAAGGCGCTTCCTACTCCTTCTTCGCTTTCTACTTTGATGGTTCCCCCGTGAAGCTTTACAAATTCTTGAGCGATGGACAGTCCGATGCCACTGCCTTGATTGAGAATATCTACGTTGTTGTTTACTTGGAAAAATCGCTCGAAGATTTTGTCTCGTACGTTGGCGGGTAAGCCAATGCCCGTATCGCGCAAAATCATTTTTATCCCTGCGTCGCCGTCGGCGGTTATTTGGAGGCTAACGTTGCCGCCATCGTTGGTAAATTTGATGGCGTTTGAGAGCAAATTAATCAGGATACGTTCAAGTTTGTCTTTGTCGAATGTGGTATTGTAATGGCTAAAAGCACTCACAAAGTGTAAAGAAATATTTTTCCGAACGGCGATGTATTTAAAGGAGTCAACGATTTCTTGAATGAAAACCACTAAGTCACCATCGGTTGTTTGAAGGGTTAATTCATGGTCTTCTATTCTTCTAAAATCAAGCAGTTGGTTGACTAAGTTCAAAAGCCGCTTAGCGTTTCGACTGATTAAATTTAACATTTCTAACTTTTCGCTGCTGTTTTCTTGGAACATCAGGTTCTCGATGGGATTTAGTACGAGGGTTAGAGGTGTTTTTAGCTCATGGCTCAAGTTGGTTAAAAACTTGATTTTGATTTTTTCGAGCTCCATTTTCTGCTCGGCATCATGGCGTTCTTTTTCAATTAAATGCTCCATGGCGAGGCGTTCTTGGGTGCGCATGAAGTCATTTTTTAACTTTTGAATTGAGCTTCTTCGTATTGCCCAAATGGTTAGCAGTACTAAAATAAAATAGCAGAAATACGCATAATAAGTCCTCCAAAAAGGAGGCTTGACGGTAATATTGATAATCTTTTCAGGCGTTTCCCACGAGCCATCTTCGCTGTAAGCCTTCAACCGAAAGGTATATTCGCTTGGGTCTAAATTTGTATAAACGGCGGTAGTATTGGTGCCTACTTTGTTCCATTCTTTATCAAATCCTTCTAGTTTGTAAGAGTACCTGTTTTCGTGGGGCGAAGTATAATTTAAAGCGATAAAATCGATAGAAAAGTTTTGTTTATAGCTCAATGTCATCTCCTTCGCCGTTAAAATATGTTCTGTTATCTCGGCATTCTCAGCGGCATTTACTTGCTTATTGTTAATTTTTAAGACAGTTGTTGCCAAGGGAGGAATGTTCTTTTTTTGGGATATATCTGAAGATTTAAAATAGTTGAAACCGTTTAGCCCGCCAAAAAATATTGTTTTATCAGACGTTATAAAACCAGAGCTAATATTGAAAGTACTTTGTTGGATACCATTGTATGGAGTAAAGTTTTTAAATATTTTTTTAGCTATATCAAAAGAGCTAATTCCCTTGTTGGTACTGACCCATAGTTTCCCTTTTTCGTCCTCCACTATTTTATAGATGACATCATTTGACAAAGAAAAACGTTCGTCAAATCGTTCAAAGGTTTTGGTGTCAGGTTTGTATAAACACAGTCCCCCACCCAAGCAGCCTACCCATATTCGGCCAGATTTGTCGCAGTATATGGTCTGCACTCTGTCCATCGGGAGGTCACTGTTGCCATAATTAAGCACTTGAAAACGGTTTTCATTGGGGAAGTAAACGGCAATTCCAGTACCGTTTGACCCAAACCATAAGTTGCCAGACTTGTCTTGTTCGATAGCTGTGATAAAATTATTTAAGGGAAATTTCGCCCCAAAAATCTTTTCGCTATCTTCTATTTGACGGGTAGCGGGGTCGTAGCGAACCACTGCAATCCCATTTGTCCCCATCCATACTTTTGCGTTTTTATCCGTTTTAAAACAATTGACAGGTACATCTTTGGTGTCATTGCTGTTTTTTGAAACATGCAAATAAGTCGAAGCACCAGTAGCGAGGTTAACATTGTACAAACCGCCTTGGTACGTACCTACCCAGAGGGTATTTTGAGTTGTTTCGAGCGCAATGACCGACGAGACGTTGGCCCGTTGTTGAGGCAATCTGTAGGGTTTAATTTGTCCCGTTTTTCGGTTGAAAATATTGAGCCCTGTGCCTTCTGTTCCGATAAATATATCGCCAGTGGGGCTTTCAGCAAAGCACATAACTGAACTGCCAGTCAGGCCATTGGGGTCAAATTGTTTAAACGGTTTATGGTTAAAAAAGGCGAGATTGGTATCATATTTATTGATTCCGCCTTGGTAAATAGAGACCCAATAGATGCCAGCATCATCGATATATACATCCCGTACCGATCGCCCCACGATACTAGGTGTAAAGTTGGACTGCTCTACCAGTACGCTTTTAACGCGTGTTACGAGGCCCGTTTTGGGGGTTAGGATATCAAGATTGCTTTCGGTACCTACCCACAGCTGACCTTCTTTGTCAAAAGCTACTTTATGGATGTGGTTATTGGAAAGCGTATTAACATTATTTATGTCAGATTTATAGGCGGTAAAACTATTTTTTGTCCTACTCATCACATTCAGCCCATTTTTATTGGTGCCTATCCAAAGTTGCCCATTTTTATCTTCAGCAATGCACGTGATATGGTTGTCAGAGATGGCATCTAGGCGGTTGGGGTCACTGAGAAATCGGGTGAATTGGTCGTTTTTATTGGTATAAAGGTGTAGCCCATTGTCGGTGCCCACCCACATAGCGTGCCGACTATCTTCAAAAATGCACCTGATAATATTTGAATTAAGTTGGGTATGGTTGGCAGGGGCAGCTTTTAAAGCCCTGACCTTTTTGGTGGAAGGGTCAAAAATAAAAAGGCCATCATAAGTACCCACCCAGATTTTACCTGTGTGGTCGGCACATAAACTTATAATCCAGCCCAATTTTGAAAAATCATAATTGATAAACGAATCTAAATTTAGGTTATACATCGACAACGTTAGGTTGGTAGCCAACCAAATTTTGCCTACTTTATCTTGGGTCATTGCCACCACGGGCCCTCGGCCAATGCTCGTGCTGTCGCCGTCTTTGTGGTGGTAAGTTATAAAGTTTTGCCCATCAAATCGGTTGAGGCCATCTTCCGTACCGAACCACATAAAGCCGTACTTATCTTTTAAGATTGTATTGACGGAGTTGGAAGTTAGGCCATTTTTGCTGCTGAAGTTGATGAATTTATACTCCTTTTGCTGCCCGTACATTAAGTGGACAATGCCTAAAAAAACGGATAAAAAGTAAAGTTTTTTCATTTTTATACCTAATGAAATAATCCCCCAACATTCGCTGATGTTGGGGGATTGGCTCTATTTAGTACACGGTTAAGTGCTTAGTTATAAACACTATATTGAGAGTAGAGAATTTACTTCATGTTTGCTTTAATCGCCTCCGCTACGGACGAATAGGCTAACTTTCGTAAGTATTGTTGAGTCCAAAGTCCAACGGGCTCATCGGCTCGCCAGCTCGAATTAGCGGGACTATCCAGCGGGCTCCAAACGGTGACGCCGTAGCGTTGAGCCGCAGGGACAATCTCAACGTATTTGTCGATTACGTACTTGTACATTTCGGCTTGGGCTTTGTAATGCTCTTGGGTTGCGGCGGCGGTTTTAACGCCTGCTAAGCCAATATCCAATTCTGAAATCTTGATTAATTTGCCCGTACCAGCCAATAGTTTAAACATCTCCGCGATTTTGGTTTTATCGGACTTGATGTCAATGTGCATTTGGGTTCCAATTCCATCCACTTTCGCTCCTTTGCTCTCGATGTACTTTACGTACTCGATGATTCCTTTACATTTATCCAAGTTGTATTCAAGATTGTAATCATTGATGAAAAGGATATCGCTAGGGTTCCCATATTTCCTTGCTAATTGAAAGGCAGTCACTGCGTAATCTTTACCCATGTAATCTTGCCAATAAAATTCGTCCGCGGCTAGGGTTTTGCCCACTCCCGTTTTGAGTTCAAATGGTTTGGCATCATCCATCGGCTCATTGACCACATCCCAGGCTTTTACATAAGGCTTGGCTGCGGTCAGCATCCCCGACATCCACTTGTCGAATGTAGTGGTAATGAGCGTTTTCTTGAGTTCGGGCGTTTTTTCTTTTGTTTGAACGCTTCCCGTCGCATTGTACTTCGTTAGGGTGATATTATCAAAGTAAAAATTCGTGGCCGTTTTGCCGAGATTAAACGCAATGGCTCCACAGGTCGCCATGTCTGCCGTAACCGTTATTTCTTTGGTATAAGTAGTCCAAGTGGGCGTAGCGGCAATCGTTCCAAAAAAGTCCCAGTGTTTGTAGGCCCCAGGCGTTACGTGGGCTTGCGTTGCATAAGAGGCAGCCACGTCGGCCTTCACATCCATTTTAAGGATGTATTTTTCTCCTAAAACAGCGGCGGGAGAAAACCGTATGAAAAACTGGGTTTCCCAATCATTAGCGCGAACACTGGCATTGGTTATTTGCAACGCTCTTCCTACCCCGTTGGCACCTCCGCCCGCTGCCGTGTAAGAAGTTAGCGCAGTGGCGCTGGCTTGAAAGTTGGTGGTAGCATCGGTTTCAAAATCGGCAGCGGTGATTAAATCCCAACCAGGGCCCGTGGACGCAATGACATCGGGGGCAATGACACTTTTTAAGTAGGTCGCATTTTGATTGGCATGCCAGCACAAGGTATGTCCGTATACCGAAGTACCAGCAGCTTTGGCAGTTTCCAACAACTTGGTCATATTGTCCAAGGCCAAGTTTCCGTTCGATTGCACTATGGCGCCGTGCTTCATCTCGTAGCCCAAGACAATTTCATCGAAATTTTTGTTGGCCAACCGATACATAACATTTTTGTTGTTGTAATCGGCGAGAGAAAGCGCCACTCCCAGTTTGAAGTTAGGGTGAGCCGTACGGTTGATGTAAGATTTTAATGCTGGATAGGCATCAATATTTTCTTGAATAGCGACACTTTCGGGCTTGGCAACGTTGAAATCCAACGGCTCGAAGGTCGTGCATGAGGCTATCATACAGGTAGTTAGCCCCAGTGCTAGTTTGTGCATTTTATTCATAAAATCACTGTTCAAATGAGCTCCAAGGTTATTTTGCTACGGGTGAAAACGTTTCTAAAGCGACAGTGCGGTCGCGCATCACAAGGGTGTCGGTCGTGGCTACTTTCATGCCTGCCATTGTTATTTCGTACTTGAGGTACAGCGCATCGCGGTCTTTGTTACCCCAGCTGTTTTTCTCCCCTTTTTTTACAAAAGTCCCACTTCCTGATACGGTATAGTTGGGCGAAGCCGACGAAATGGTGCATTTGTTTTGGCCTTCAAACCGCACAAGGAGAGTGATGTTGACGTTTTTGTTGTCTTTGTCTTTAATGACCAACGGAAACTCAAGCTCACTCATTGATTTGGTTGATAACTTGCTAACCTCATCTTTTTCTACGTATTGGGCACGGCGAACGATGGTTTGGTTGACATTCCCCGTCACTACATCCGTGCCACGACGGAGGTAGTTACCGTGCCAAGCGTTGACGTATTTGATGGCATACAAGACGAAGTTTTTGGCCCGAAGAATACTATCGGCAGTCGTTTGCGTAATCTTCAAAGGAATGACGTAGGTGTTTTTGATAGCTTTGGGGTCAGCAAAAAAAGCATCGGTGAGCTGAACATCTACGCCGCCCGCCAACGTACCTTTCTTAATGATGATTTGATCGGAAGCCAACGAATAATAATTGGACGGCATGGCCAAAATTTCGTCTTTCCCTGCGCCAAACAACAAGCCATTTTTGAGGAGTGTATTGTCTACCGCAATTTTCACGGAGATGTCTTTTCTACTTTCGTAAACCCCTCCCGTGGCGGCAAAAATCTGGCATTTCCCCTGGTTGTCTAAGTCGGTATTGATGTAGGTATCTTCGCCAAACGTGATGGTTCGGACGGGGTATTGGTAGGCGAAGTAGACATTCTGGAATTTAAAATCAGGAAACACTTTTTCCTGATTGCAAGAGGCAAGCCCAACCGTGAACAGTACCACTATTAACACTAATCTCTTCATTTTTTTAAAATTTTGTCAATGATAAACTGATTACTGATGATTAATTCCATCCTTCGTTTTGCTCAAGGGAGGAGTATTTTAAGATTTCTGAATACGGAATTGGGCCGTATTTCATGTGAGGCTTAAATACTCGGTCTTGGACGGCTGGCAGAATGGTGTAAACGCCATTTTGGATGCTTACCCCTTTGGCTGGTTCCGTAAGTTCGACGTTCCAACGGCGCAAATCCCAAAAGCGAAATCCTTCAAAACAAAGCTCCAAACGGCGCTCGTTACGAATCAGCTGACGCATGGTTTCTTTACTTGCCTTGGCACTTTCTAAGTAAGGGTCATTGTTGGTAAGCCCAATCCCAGCGCGTCGGCGGATTGCTCTGATGATGTCATACGCAGAGTAAGGCGCCGACCCCGTTGCGGTAGGCCCAAAGGCTTCGTTGGCCGCTTCGGCATACGCAAGGGCGATTTCGGTATAACGGATGTGTGGTTTGTAATGCCGCTGGTTGGTGGCCGAGGTTGGGTTTAAGTTGACGTCTTGGCGAAGCAATTTTCGCAAATAATACCCCGTGCGAGTAGACGTTTCAACGCGGTTGAGGGCATCGTTGGTGGTACCGTTGGCCGTCGTATTGATTGCTGTGTTGTTGACCCCCGCCGTTGCACCGTTGACAAGAATAAACATTCTCAAGCGCGGGTCGCGGTTGGTGTAAGGGTCGGCAGGATTATAGCCACTAAGGGGGTTAGTGATGGGATACCCGTTGAGCATCGGAAACGCATCCACCAAGTTTTGAGTCGGATTAATACGACCATTTCCAAACAGCGTAGGAGGGAAGTTGGCTTGTTCTAAGTCCCTGTTTTCGTACCAGTTGTTACGCCAGACAATTTCGGGGGGATTGGCTCCGTCTTTCAGGTTGCCAATCTCAGAGGTATTTGAATACCACGTAAGACCACTCGCGGCCGTAGTGGGAAGGGCATTGAGGCCACCGTTCAAGTTCAAAACGGCCGCCGCGGCATTGGCAGCGTCGGTCCATTTGCCAGCGTTACCCGTATTGAAAGCAGGGCTAGCGGCTAAAAGGGCTACTTGTGCTCGTACGGCTTTGGCGATTCGGCCCGTAAACAACCCGCTGAACGTTACTCCAAACGCCCGATTGTATTGCTCAAGGGTTACTTTTCCGTATTTGGCTGGTATCTGCGACTCCTGACCCAACGCAATATCGCGGTAGTCCAAAGGAAGTTTGAGGTCAGCACTGTCTAAATCTTGGTAAATCTGTTTCACACAGTCGTCAAAGGAAGCACGCGGCAAATTGTAGTTGTCGCTGGTCGTTTGCGCTTTGGTCAAGATGGGGACTCCAAGCATCTGCCCACTTGTTCCTTTGCCTGCGTGTGCCTGTAAAAGATGATACATCAGAAGCGCACGAAGCCCATAAGCTTCGCCCTTGATTCGAGTCGCAAAGAGTTTGTTTGCAACGGGGTCGGTTACCCACTGTACTTTGTCGATTTCGCCAAGGGTAATGTTTAAGTACTGAATCCCCGCAAAGCAATTGGTCCATTGGTTCGCAGGATTATTGTTGGCAGTCCATTGTCCCGTCGCCATTTTTAGGTATCCGTTGGCTTGGTCGTTGCTGACGGCATCATCGGTGGCAACGTCGTTAAATGACCACGAATTGGTAGGGATTCGGTTGTAGCCGTTGAGCAAAATCCCAAATGGGAACCTCGAATCGCTCGGGATGTACGCACTGGCGTCCAATTGCCTATTGTTTTCGATGGCAGGTTCGATAAAATCTTGGCACCCTGTCACTAAAACCGAGAGGCAAACCAGTAGTTTTAATACTCCTTTATTCATACAAGACATAGTGTAGTAGTCAAAAAAGAATGTTGTAAAAAATTAGAATTGAGCTTTTATCCCCACGTTAAACAAGCGAGTTTGGGGGGCACTACCCACGTTGAGCTCTAAGATGTCGCGGTTGTCAGAAACCGTTAGGAGGTTAAAGCCGTTGGCATACACTCCCAGCTCACGTACAAACGTTTTCATTTTTAACACATCGGTCAAATCGTACGTGATTTGTACCTTCGTCAAGTCAAAACGGTTGGTTTTGTAAATCCAATAATCAGAAGAGCGGAAGTTGTTGTCGCTGTTCAAGGTAGTTAGTCTTGGATAAGTGGCCGTCAACTTGGTTTCTTCTGTCCATCTACCTCTCACTACTTCGGAGTATTTGTCTTCGCCATCTACCCAGAAATAAGAGCTGTTGCGCATGGCATTTCCGCCAAAACGCCCCGCACACAGCGCCAAAAACGTTAACTTTTTCCATTGAGCGGTGAGGTGAATACCTAGCGTAAGGGGAGCTCCAAACCAGCCACCTTTGCCCAAATACACCTCGTCGCGGGTGTCGATGATGCCGTCGTTATTTTGGTCTTTGTATTTAATATCGCCTGGTTTTACTTGCCCAAAGGTCTGGGTAGGAGAGTTAACGATTTCATCTTGGTTTTGGAACAACCCTAGGCTCTGCAAGCCCCACATGGTATCGAGGGGTTTGCCTTGGCGATTCTGGTACGAATTTTCGTACAATTCGGCTCTTTTGGTGGCAGTCGCTTCGTAATAGGTACCGTTAACCCCCATTGTCCAGCGAACTTCTCCGTACTTTTTGCTGAAACTTGCCCCTAAATCAAACCCAACTCGCTTGTCGGTGTTGTAGTTGACAAAAGGAATAAACGATGACACGGGGAAACCTGTCGTGAAATAGCTCGGGAACAATACCGAGGCTTGAATGATATTGCCAGAGAGCTTGTTGACGAAGAATGAACCAGTAAGTAAAAGTGATTTCTTGAAAAACGAGCCTTCAAAGTCAAGCGAAATCTCTTCACGTTTTGGAAACTTCATGTTGGGGTTGTCTCCTCTTCTTGATTCGGTCGCCTGAATCCCCGTCCCATCTTTCCAACCGTACCAAGAGCCCGCACCCGTGTACACTCCTTGGTACATGTAGTAGTTGGGGATGTCAAGGTCGGTATTTAGAATACTAGCGGAGGCCGTCAGTTTTAAGTCGTCGATGACACTTGAATTTTTGAAGAACTCTTCTTCACTGATGCGCCAGCCCAACGATACCGAAGGCGAAAAGGCTTGACGATGGCTAGGAGGAAGTTTGGCCGAATGGATGTAGGCCGTACTGAGGTCGAGATAATACTTGTGCTTAAAATTATAGCTTGCCAGAAGCCCTAAGTTAGCGTTACTTGTTCGGTGGTAGACGGCCGATTCTGACTGCTGAAATCCGTTGGCTAATAAGATGGCCGATACATTGTGGTTACTGTTGAACGTCCTATCGTAGTTGAGTTGTCCCGAAAACGCGAGGGTTTGGCGGTAGCGGTTGCCCGATACGTTTTGAGTTCCAGGACGCGCATCTTGGTTGTAAACCGTAAGGTTGCTGATGAGGTCGGTACCGCTGTATTTGTTCCAAGTGGGGGAGTAGGTCGCGTACGAATAATTGTACGATAAGGTGTACTCCGTGGCGTAGTCTACGGCAAAAGCTGATTTGAAACTAAGTCCTTTTAGTACGTTGCGTAGGTCAGCTTTAAAACCTGTGTTAAACTGAAACTGACGATTGGCGTATTGGTTGCTTCCCCCCGAATAGATGGTAGCGATAGGGTTACTAGGGTCTAATTGTGTTCCTCCGAGTAGATATTTTCCGTCAATGATGTTGTTGCTGTTTTGGATAAATACCTGAGAGGCAGCGTCTTCTTTTTCAACCAAATCAATGGGAATCAACGGCGAAAAACGATTGGGGCGAACGGTGGTGGCGCTGTTCCAAAAATTGGCGTTTACCCCACGGCCTGTATAAAAAATGGCGGTGGCATCGGCATTGACGCTGATGTATTCATTCAAATTGATGTCGATATTTCCGCGAAAATTAAGACGGTCGGCGTTATTGTTGGTCTTAGCTTCACCGAAGTTCAACAGTGACCCCGACGTAGCATAGCCTAAGTTGGTGTAGTATTTTACGCGCTCGTTTCCCCCCGAAATCTCAGCGGTAGCATCGTAGCTTCCGTAGGCACTTTTGAGGTATTCGGGAGAGTAAAAGTCAATGTTAGGATAACGGTATTTGTTTACTCCTGAAGCATAATTGTAAATATCCAGCTCAGAATACAAGTTGGTTAATCCATCATTGCGGCGTGCTTCGTTGTACAAACTCATGTATTCGGCAGAGCCTAAATAGCGCGGGAATGCCTTCGGAACGTTGACTCCACTGTTGATGCGTAGGTCAAATTTACTTTGGCCCGCCGTTCCTCGTTTAGTGATGACGTTGATAACACCTTTGGCGGCGCGGCTACCGTAAAGGGCAACGGCATTGGCTCCTTTTAAAAAGACGATTTGCTCAATTTCGGTGGGGGCTACGTTTCCCGTTTCGCGAGGAACGCCGTCAATCATGAATAGATAGTTGCCCATTCCCCAATTACTGTTACCATTGAAGCCAGGAATCAGCGATTCCATGTCGGCAAGGGTATAGGTAAAATAGTTTTTGGGGAGGAGCTCGCGCACATTGACGGCTGAGATACCCCCAAGCAAGTCTTTCTTATCAACATCCCGAAAAGCAACCCGAATTTTTTCATTGGTTTCTTCGGGAGAAACTACGATTTCGCTGATTTGCTCAGTAGCGCTAAAAAGCTTCGTTTTAAAGCCCGGAGCACTGATAGAGAGCAGTTCGTTTTTGGGAACTTCAATCGTGAAGGAGCCAGTGGCGTCAGTAACGACGGCTTTCCCAATTTCATCCGATGTTTTGACAACGGCCCCGTTGATGGGCTGTTTGTTGGAGCCAACTACGGTGGCTTTGATTTTTATAGGCTGATAATTTTGCCCAAGTACACTCGCTTTGGGGAAAGCTAGCCATAGACAAACGCCTAATAGTATTTTTATAAACTTCATTTCGTATTCGTTTATCAATTGATGATCTCGTTTTAGAGAGTTGGAGGCTGCTACCACCCTGGGTTTTGAGGGAATTCTAAGTACAAATTCACGTCGTTGACCTTGAGAGGCAACCAGTTGTGTTTTTCGGTGAACTTACGCTCTAAAATGACCGACTCGCGGAGGTTTAACACACGGTTGTCTTTGGGGTCTTTGGTAGGGTCGAGAGGAGTAGCTCGGTCAAACTCAATTGATTTTTTGAGCGTATAAGGGCTTTTCGCAATCAACAGCCAGCGGCGAAGGTCGTTGAAACGGTGGCCTTCAAAAGAGAGCTCAACGGCGCGTTCGCGGCGAACTTCTTCCATGTAGAGGTCGAGTGAGCCCAAAAATTTGGAGTCAACGCGACCAACCCCTGCGCGGTCTCTGATCACATTGATGGCGTCCACGGAGGTTTTGGCATAGTTAGTAGCCTTGCCCGAAGGTGAGCCATAACCTTGTGCGGCCGCTTCAGCATACATCAAGTAAACATCCGCCAAACGCATGTAGGGCAGGTGAATGTGAAGGCTTTTATCGTAGCCGTAGCCTTGGTCGTATTTGTTGGCTGTCCGTGGTACAAATTTGAACAGTAAGTAGCCCGTACGGCTGCCAGTGGCAATGTCACGGTAAGAACCTCCCGTGTGTAAGTTGGCATAGCGATTGTTGGCTTCGCTTGCGTTTGGAATACTTCCTGCCACCATTCTGATGCCATCGAAGACAATATCGTTGTAGAAACGTGGATCGCGGCCTTTCCAAGGATACTCAGGGTTGTAGCCAGACTCAGGGTCTGCTTTGGTGATGTCCTTGATGGGCAATCCGTTGGCCATTCCATAATAATTGACGTAGTTGGACGTAGGTAAGAATTTTACGTCTCCTTCGCTGATAATCAGCGGGCTATACTGCTTGCTCGTTCCCCAGTTTGAACTATTGGCACTGTAATACGGCCCTCGGAAAATGGCTTCGGTCGCTCCAGGAATTTGCCAGTTTTGCCCCGTTGTATAGAAGTTGGTGTAGTACTGCGCGAAGGGCACTAACTTGTGCGGAGCCTCGCCGCTTTCACACAATTTTAGCAATTCACCAAACGCTTCAGCGGCTTTTTTGCAATAATCGGCGTTGTACGAAGTGCCGCCCCCTGATACCGAATTCATCAGCGGACTACCTGCCCAGAGGTAGTTTTTGCCCAAGTAACCAAGCGCCATAATTTTGTTGATGCGCAATTGGTTTTTGCCGAGTGTGCGTTTTCCTGCGGTTGTATTGTCCCAGTCGGTTGGTAATAAGTTTGCCGCTTCTCTAAAATCAGCCGCGGCTCTGTCGGCACATTCGCTGTATTTGAGGCGGGGAAGGGTTAGTTTTTCATCACCAGGAAGCACTTTGTCGATGTACGGAAGTCCGCCAAAGTACTGCATAAACATGAAGTGATACCAACCTCGGAAGAACAACAATTGCCCTTTGATGAGGTCTTTTTCTTCTTGAGTGGCGTCAGTCAATTTGTCTAAATTGGCAAGCCCTAAGTTCGCCTTGCGGATGCCGTACCAACCGAGTCCCCAAAGTGATTTTGTAAAGCGGTCGTCGTTGGTTGAGTTGTTGTTGCGGTCCATCCAACCTGCTTGCCAGCCGTCAAAATTGCGTTGCCAGCCCCAAAAATCTCCGTTTTCGATTTTTACCCCAAAGTGGAAGTTTTGGGCGGTCGACTGTATTTCGTCTTCGCCCCAGTTCCACGAATTGGTCCAGTAGCCATTTGAAAAATCAGGAATGGTGTGATAAAGCTCTTCGGTAAAGCCTTGAAAATTGACAAAGTTTTTGAAAGCGTCTTTTTCAGACACCAATGACTGCGGATCACGATCCAAAAAATGTGAGCATGAAGTAACTCCAAAAGTCATGGAAAAAACTGACGCTATGCACAAAAGTTTTATTCTCTTTTTCATGATTGATTTATTAGAAAGTAATGTTTAAACCCAAGTTAAATCGCTTCACTGTCGGATAGGCTCCTTGTGATGCCCAACCCGTACCTGCGAAGTTTGACTCCCTGTCGTCAGGCATTTTGCTCCAGGCAATTAGGTTGTTGCCGTTTAGATAGATTCTGAGACCGTTCAATCCCATTTTTCGGCTCCGTTCGGCGGTGAAAGTGTAGGCTATTTCTGCATTTTTTAGCCTGACGTACGACCCATCAAACATATATTGGTTGCCTCGGTAGTCGCCAAAAGGCGTGGTAAGCCAGCGCGGAATAGGCGTACCCGTAGGGTTTTGTGGTGACCAATATTCCCCTTCGTAGTACACAGTGGTACTTTGTGAGCCTAAACTGGTGAAAACCACTTGGCGGGTGGTGTTATTGACCGCATAGAATTGAAGAAAAGCCGAAAAGCCTTTCCAATCTAAGCCAAACGTAGCGTTGTAGGTGTTTTGAGGCCAGCCCGTATGACCGTACGGGATTCGGTCTTGCGAATCAATCACGCCGTCGCCGTTGTAATCTACCAAGTAATAGTTGCCTACCAATTTCTGGTTATCATTGACATTGTGCATGGTACTTCCGTACAATTGATCCCAGGTGTTATACAGGCCTTTGCTCACGTAAGAGTACGTTTGGTCAATCTGCATTCCTTCGGGCTTTTGGTAGTCGGGCAATAATTCAGGCGTAGCGCGTTCAAGAATTTTATTCTCGGTATGGGTCATGTTGAGGTCGGCCCATAGTCGCATTCTCCCTAAGTTTTTGTTGAAATGAAGTTCAACTTCGTACCCTCGAGCTCTTACGGCGCCTAAGTTGGCAACGGGAGGGGCAGCCCCAAAGTAGCTGGGCACGTCGGCTCTACCCGTCAACAAAATCTTACTTCGGTTGTCTTGAAATAGGTCGGCTTTTCCTTTAACAAACCCCTTGAAAAGCTCAAAATCTAGCCCTACGTTGTACTTTTCGGATTCTTCCCATTGCACCGTAGGGTTCCCAACAGTTGACTGTGAGTACCAAGTATACGGGCTTTGCTCGGCTGCTTCACCGCTTACTCCTAACCTAGATTTTCCGCCGTAAGCCCATTGCTCTAGGTAGGGCCAGCGAACCCCTAGGTTATCAAACCCTGTCTGCCCGTACGACAATCGAAGTTTGAGTGAATTGACGAAACGAACAGGTTTCATGAACTTTTCGTTTGAAATTACCCAGTTAGCTCCCCCCGAAGAGAAAAAAGCAAAGCGATAATCTTGGGCAAACTGCTCAGAACCATTGTAAGCTCCGTTGTACTCGATGGTGTAGCGGTTGTGGAAATTATAGGTCGTTCTAAATACCCAGTCTTCACGGTAAGAAGGAATGGTGTTACCACTGGCAAATACGTTTCGGTTGGTCAAGCCCATCAGGTTGATGTTGTGTTTCCCCGCAATCGTCTTGTTGTAGTTCAGTTGAAGCTGATAAAATAGGCGACGTTGGCTGGCACCGATGCTACCAGCGGCGGGCGACCATTTAATGCCTTCTTGGAAGTCAAAACCAGTGATACCGTCTACGGCCTGCTGATAGGTAGCAACCCCTGTTTCGGGATTAATCCATTTCCGTTGAGTATTGTTGTAAAGGTCGTTTACCCCACGGTTTGATTCTACAAATGTATTGTCTAACGAAACCGTGCCCGCTGCTTTCAGTCCCTTGACGAGCATGTCGAGGTCTTGTTCGAGGGTAAAGTCAGTGGTGATGCGAGCGGTGGTTTGGTACTGTACCCCACCAATGGCAAGGCTCAAAGCGGAGTTTTCCGCTCTCGCTTGGTTGGGAGCGTAAAAGCCCCACGAGCCGTCGGAGTATTTGGGTAAAAATAAATCGGGAGCGGCATTGTAGGCGTCAATCCAAGGGCCATACTCGCTACCCGTGAATCCCCAAGGACTTTTGCGTACTCCATACGAGCCCGAAAGGTTGGTTTTGAACAACGTACTTTTGGTCAATTGAAAATCTAAATTGCTACGTACGTTGAGTCGATTAAATCCGAACCCTTGCTGATAGCCTCGGCGGTTGTCATAGACCTTAAACAAATCAGCTTCTTGTAAAAAGTCAGCGCTGGTAAAGTATTTTACTAAGTTGGTACCGCCGCTGATGTTCAAGTTGGCATTGTTCGAAATGGCATGAGACTTAAACAAGGCTTCTTCCCAATTGACATTGGGATAGCGTTCGGCTTCTTCTACGTTTGCTGGATTGCGGTATTTGTTAAGAATGTCTTGTGGTAAAAAATTTCTCCATCCTTCGGGGCGCGTAGCAAGCTCGTATTCAATAGCATCGTTTCTGATGCTGAGTGCATCGTACGAATCATACTTTTTGGGTAATTTAGAAGCCGCTTTCACAATCGTATTTACCGTAGCGCGGATGGAAGCCTTACCCGTTTGTCCACGCTTGGTAGTGATTAAGATAACCCCGTTTGCTCCGCGCGAACCAAATACTGCCGTGGCCGAAGCGTCTTTTAAAACGGTGATGGTTTCGACAGAACTGATGTCTACGCTTGTCATGGGGCGTTCGACGCCGTCCACCAAAATAAGGGGCTCCGAATTGTTCCAAGAACTACGCCCGCGAATGAGGATTTGGGGGTCTTCTGCACCAGGTAGACCAGTACTAGCATTGGTGATAAGTCCAGGGACATTTCCCGTCAAGGCCGCTCCAATACTGGATACCCCACCCGCGCGTTCTAGCTCCTTGTTGGTGGTTTGTGTCACCGAGGCAACTACCCCTTCTTTTCGCTGTTTACCATACCCCACCACGACTACTTCGTTTAGTTCTGATAAGGATTCTTCAAGTACCACATTGATGGTGGTTTTATTCCCAATTAGAACTTCTTTGGTTTTATAACCAACATAGCTCACCACCAAGGTTTGATTGGGGGGGCAAGAAATGGAAAACTCCCCCGTCACCCCTGTATTTACCCCTCTGGTAGTCCCTTTAAGGACAATCGTGGCACCTGGGATGGCCTCTCCTGTGGTAGACTTTACCGTCCCTCTCACCGTTTGTGCTTTTGTTGTCTGTGCTCGCAACGAAAAGCTTGTAAACCCAACCAAAAGTGATACCCACCAAATGGCGAGGCGCAGCTTTTTTTGAGTTGTGGAAATGTAGAAGTTAATGTTTCTCATAAATGAATGAAAACATAATTTATTTGATAAATAATATGATATTACTGCTGCAAATAAAGGAGGTGACTAAAAAATAGAGTAGCACAATTCACTAAATAAGGGCTACAAATGTTCAGTAACCTTAGAAAGTGTCAATTTTACACGATTATTATTCAAAAATTAGGGAGAGAGCTTGTCGAGTGGAGGTAAGAGAGGGGAGAAAGTGATAAAAATAAGAGGATAAAAGAGGTGTAATTTTAAGGCGAGTACCCTAGTGATTGTGGCTAGTTTGTCGGAAAGTTTATTTGTTCTTAAACGCTAAGATGGCATCTTACTAGTTGGTATGGCAATCAGATGGTCTAACGTAGAATATGTTGATAGAAGTAGGGGGGGCATTGGTTGTTTTTTCTAAACCCAGTAAAAACAATATATTTACTTTTATTATCACAGCGTTTATGCTTGCTATATGCCTTTTATGAACCGTTCGGACAGTGAAATATTGGAGAAGCTAACTCGGTACATTGAGGATAATATAAGCAGCTCCGAACCTTCATTGGAGACGGTTTATAAAGAGTTGGGAGTAAGCAAAACGCGCCTTCACAGAATCGTCAAAGAAAATACGCAGCTCTCTACTACGCTATATATTAGGAGTATCCGCCTCGAAAAGGCAAAACAGCTGCTCGACTCTTCTAATCTGCGGATGACCGAAATAGCGAGCTCGGTGGGGATAGATAGCCCCCAAAATTTTAGCAAATATTTCATTCAAGCTTACGGCCTTAGTCCTACGGAGTATCGAAAAAGAAAAAATAATGTAGAACCTCTTGAAGAAAACAAAGCCGTTGTGGAAGAAGAATCGCTGCCAGCAGCAGTGCCTGATTCTGACAAAACAACGGTGCGTTGGAAGTGGATTGTGTTCGGCTTATTGGCTATAATAGTAGTAATAATAGGTGGCGCTTATTGGATCAAAGAAAAGGCATCGTCGGGGAATAGCACTGAAAACTATCTACCACATTTTGATAACTCCATTGCTATTTTACCTTTCAGGAGCCTTAACAATAACCCATCCTTTGCCGATGGTGTACTGGAAGGAATCCATTCGTCGCTTTCGCTGATTGAAAACTTAAAAGTGATTTCGCAAAGTTCGTCCAATCAATACCGTAACACTGACAAAACCAACTGGCAAATTGGGGACGAGCTGCAGGTGGCGTACGTGTTGAAAGGAACGGTGAAGGAACAATCCAATCGAGTGGAAACGGTGTTGTCGTTGATACGAACGCAGGATGATATTGAGGTGTGGAGTCAGCGGTATGAAGGCGACCTGCAACAGCTTTTCAACTTGATGAACGGTATGGTAAAGGATATTGCGAGACAACTCAGTCAAAAAATTACGCCTTCACAATCGCAGCAATTAGAAAGAGTACCCACTCGTAATTTAGAAGCCTATAATGAGTTTTTGCTCGGGCGAACGTTGCTTATTACCCGTACTAAAGAAAAATTGAACGAAAGCCTGATTCGTTTCAACAAAGCCCTGGCTTTAGACACCACCTTTGCCGAAGCGCAGGCTTACAAATCCATTGCTTACCTGCTTATGGGTAACATGGGCTATGAGGACTTGAAAACGTGTTTAGAACTTGCTGAACAGCACGCCCTCAAGGCGATTCAACTAGATACCCACAACAGCACCGCTTATGCGACATTAGGTAATGTATATCGAGGGAATTTCAAATGGCCACAGTCGAAGACAGCCTACGAAATCTCTCTCAAATATCGTCCTAACGATGCCCAAACCATCTACTGGTACAGTCTGCTGCTACGCTCCATGGGCCAACTGAGCGAAGCCCTGAAGTATAGCACCAAGGCCGTTTCGTTAGATCCATTGTATCCCGTGATTCTCTCTGGCCATATCTGGAATTGTGCGTATGCCAATCGTGACGATTTAGCTCAAAAAGCCCTTGCTGACGGAAAATTGATTTTTGATGACTCCTTTGTGTATTACATGGCGAGAGGCGAGTATGAGCTCCACCATAACCGGTTCGACAAAGCCCTGAAGGAGTTTACGAAAATGGAACAACTCAATCCGAACATGAAGTACGGTAATGTGAGCAGTGCTTTCTGCACGGCCAGGTTGGGAAATCCTGCCCCTACTCGTACGTTGTTGAATAAAATGGGTAACCAAGCGCAGGATTTTGTCAATAAATCCATGCTTTATGCGGGCTTAGGTCAAAAAGACAGCAGTTTGTTCTGCCTGGAAAAGGCAGCTTCAATGGGACTTATCTCTTCCGAGATTTTAGTGACCCCCATGTACAGAGCCATTCGCAAAGAGCCCCGCTTCCAGTCCGTGCTCAAACAATTCGGACTGCCTGCCTCTGCGACTGTTCAATAATCTCAGATTTTCCCATTATTAGCTTCTGTCTTGCTTCCAATATAGATTTTGGAACAATACACTAAGTTTTTGGAAGAATAGACAAAGTTTTCGGAACAATACACCAACGGTTTTTCTTCCCCTCCCCCTACTTTTGCTCCATCGGTAAACGCATTTTTTCTGCGTATTCTGTCCCCGAATCAACTACGCTAACTATCCCCTCAACCATGACGTTAAGAAGGCTCTTCAGTGCACTGTTGGCGGGATTGCTTTGCCTGAGTTGTACAAACGACGAAAGTACTGCCCAAGCCGACAATATAGAGTTGGTCAAAGAAGTTCACCTGCTTATCAACCGACACGAATGGAAAGAGTTGGAAAAGCTGTTTGCCGATAGTGTCAGCCTGAAAGGGGCCACCGTCGGAAGCCAAATCATCCGAGAATCCAACCGACAATGCATTAACAATTACCGCAAAATGCAACAAACCTTTCCTCAACTCTCCCAACACATTACCCAACTCTACGCCGCAGGAACCCATCACGTGATTGTGGAGACCATAGCCGAAGGTATGGCTTCCGACAGCATTCTACTCAGCCGTTCGAGCTGTACCATTTTTACCATTGAAAACCAAAAAATCAGCCGAAAATATACCTATTACTCAAACCGTCGATAAATCCTATGACTATCCTTTACCCTACTATGCCACATTTCATGCCTCCCCCCTCTTTTTTCTTCCTGAAGAGGGTAATCGGTACATCAGTACAAAGTTGGGCAATACTAAAATTACCACTTCTTGTATTGTTGCTATTGTCTTATTCGAGTTTGGCCAGCCCTACTTTCTTACAGGCCAATGCGCCTACCGTTACAGTGCTTACATCAAGCCTGAATCCGTCTTTTACTGGAAATAGCGTTACTATGACCGCCACAGTAACCAGCGGTGGAAACCCCGTTACGCAGGGGACCGTATCTTTTGTTGACGGCGTACAAACCTTAGCTTCGAATGTGCCGCTTAATGGCAGCGGACAAGCCACTTTCAGTAAATCTAACTGGACTGAGGGCAGCTACTCTGTTGCGGCCATTTACATCGGAACCCCCGCGTTTAGCGGCAGTTCTGGTTCCCTTACCCAAACGGTCAATACTACCACCACTGTAGATGGTACTACCTTTTGTAACGAAGGCGGCATTACAATCAATGATAATGGGGTGACTGCGCCTTATCCCTCCCGCATTTTTGTATCGAGTCTAACGGGTACGATTGAGAAAGTAACGATTACGCTAAAAAACTTAACGCACACCGCGCCTGATGACATTGACCTACTGCTGTACTCTCCGACCGGTCAAAAATTTGTTTTTATGTCTGATGCTGGTGGTACGAATGCCGTCACAAACCTGGATTTGATTCTCGACTCAAGTGTAGGAAGTTCATTACCAGACAACACGGCATTGGTCAGCGGAACTTTCAGACCGACCGATTGGGAGGTAGGTACCGATGTTTTTCCTGCCCCTGCTCCGGCGGGACCTTATTACTCCGCGAGCACCACATCTTTGGGAACACTTTTTAACGATACCAATCCAAATGGCACTTGGTATTTGTACGCAGTAGATGATGTCGCTACTAATACAGGAAGCATTGGAAGCTGGTGTTTGAACTTTACTATGAGTTGTACTCCCCCCAACATCACTGGCCTCTCCGTCACTCAACCTACTTGCGCCGTGCCCACGGGGACTATTGTAGTCAACGCCACAGGAACCGGCACGTTAGAGTATAGCATTAACAACGGCACCGATTGGCAAACCAATGCGACTTTCAACAATTTAGCTGCGGGAAATTATAACATCAAAGTACGTATTCAAGGCAGCAACCCTACCTGTGAGACGACCTATGGAACTAACCCCGTGGTACTTACCTCGCCTTTCACCGCAACCACTACCGATACTTGGACGGGCTGCGTATCTACCGACTGGGCAACGGCAGGAAACTGGCAAGACGGTAGTGTACCTACAGCTACCGACAATGTAAATATTCCTGATGTAGCAAATGACCCCGTCATTGGGGCGGGGACAGCAGCCGTGGCCAAGTCGGTGTTGGTACTGGGAGGAGCGGTATTGACGATTAACGCCACGGGAAACTTGGCAATCAATGGCGCCATATCGCCTCGTCATGGACTAGACAACTATGGAACAGTAGACAATAGCGGTACGATACGCGTAGGCAATACCAGCGTCGTTGGGGCTATCGGCATTGTGCATCGCAACGGCGGTACGTTTAATAACAAACCCAATGCCGCAATCTATATTGACCAAACGGGAGGGGCTCAAGCTTTTTATTCTAATGGGTTAGTAAACAACGAAGCCCTCATAAAAATTGGCAGCAATGCGGCCGTTACGGGGGAAGGGATTAGATTAGAAGGAAATACCTTTAATAACAAAACAGGAGGTACCATCCAAATTGACCGAACGGACAGTAATGGCATTCGATTACTCAATAGTGGCACCGTATTCAATAACGAAGCCCTCATCGAAATCGGCAGTCAGTCAGATGTGAAAGGGGATGGAATTAGAAATGAAAATGGTTCTACTTTTAATAACAAGGTTGGCGGGGATATCTATATTAATCGAATAGGTATTAGTGGTAACACCGTCTTTTGTATAATCAACTTTGGAACCTTTAATAACAATGCGAAGATTACCATTGGAAATATTGGACTTGTTTTCGTACAAGACGGTATTTACAGTGCAGGCAGTTTTACCAACAGTACCACGGGAATCATTTCTATTGCTAAACCTTGGGGTAATGGCATCTGGAATGTTTCTGGTACTTTCCAAAATGCGGGACAAATCACGATTAGTAATGTCTTTAATGTTTCTGAAGGGGAGTTCAGTACAGGTATTCTTAGTACAGCGCCTTTTACCAATACGACAGGTGCAAAAATCTACATTGACCAAGTGCAGAGTGGAATTGTTTCTACCCGCGCGTTTACCAATGCAGGTTTGATTCAGATGGGAGAAAATGCCCCTTTGACAGGTAGTGGTATAGCCAATGTACAAGGAGTTAATGCGGTATTTAACAACAATGCGGGGGGAGTCATCAGCATTAAACAAACGGCGGTAGATGGGGTTCGGAATGAAGCAAATTCTACCTTCAACAATAATGCTTGCGCAAAATTGACCATGTTTGATAACCTCAACAATGCAGGTACTTTTACCAATGCAGGATTGTTCACCGTTAATACGGCGCAAACACATACCAATACGGCATTGACCAATGATGGCGTCATCGAGTACCCATTGGGAAATCCGATAGCGAATGTTACCAATAACGATATGGTGGGAGCCCCAATTGCTATGTGTGGTACCTCTATCAGTCCCGCTTTGCAAATCGGCGGAACCAATAACTTTACCGCTGGCAGTACGTGGTACAGCGATGCTTCGCTGACGACTCCAGCAGGTACGTATAACCAAGGTACTAATACTTTTACATTGACAAATTTGGCATTGTTAGGTATTCAAACGATGTATTTCTCGGTCAATGATGCCAGTAATCCTTGCCCCAAAACGGTGTCGATTCAAGTGACAATAAAAGCATTGCCCGTCGTGAGCGCTCCTGCTGCCAGTGTGTGCATAGGTAGTACGATAACGTTAAGTCCAACGAGCGGCGGTATATGGGCGAGCAGTTCTCCTACAATCGCAAGTGTGACGAATGGGGGAGTAGTGACAGGGATAGCTACTGGTAATGTGACGTTTACGTTTACCGAAACCTCAACAGGTTGCAGTGCTACGACGAGTAGCGTGACTGTGAATAAACCAACGGTGAGTACTCCTCAGTCAAGCCTTTGCGTAGGTAGTACGATGACGTTAAGTCCAACAAGCGGCGGTATATGGGCGAGCAGTTCTCCTACAATCGGAAGTGTGACGAATGGGGGAGTAGTGACAGCGTTAGCTGTGGGCAATGTGACGTTTACGTTTACCGAAACCTCAACAGGTTGCAGTGCTACGACGAGTAGTGTGACTGTAGTTGGTCCTCCAACTATTTCGCTCAATACGCTTCAACAAACCCTCAACGAAGGCAATAACCAGACATTATGTGATACAGATGCGAATCCAGTGAATAGCTTACAGTTTACCGTGGCGACAGGCTGTGTAGTTGGCAACCCTGTATGGCGCGTACAGGTAGGTAATGGGGCATGGAGTGCATGGTCAACCAGCCAACCAGTTTCCCAGTTATCCAATAACCAACCTCATCGCTACCAAGCTGCCTGCGATGCGAGTTGTCCCGCGACGTACACGAGTTCAATTACTATCCAAATAAATTACCGTGCTTCGACGCCTCAACAAGTGTCCTTGGTGGCCGATGGAATAATGGTGAAGGAAGGAGAAAGTAAAGAGTTGTGTAATGTGGATGGCAACCTAATTACTTTCAATGCCACTTGCGCCGTAGAAGAGGTTGTGCTTTACTCGGTTGACGGCGGCGATTATACTAATGTTGTGCCGACGCAGTTGGTGGATGGTCAGTACCACAATTATCGCGTACGCTGTCGCAAATCAGATGGAACAGCTTCATGCATTGAAACCGAGTCAGGAATAATGCGGTTGAAGATTGCCAATGGGCTTGGGCAAGTTCCTGTGGCGAGTTTAAACGTAACAAGTGGTTGTGGCACGTCCGTGCCGTTTAGCGGTACAGCGAGTTGTGGTAGTTTGACGACGGTGTGGTACAATGCGACGACGAACATAGTGTTAGCAACCTTGCCGAGCCAAACTCCAACGGAAACGACGTCGTACTACGCTCGTTGTCAAGCGGGAGGAGGCTGTTTGAGTGAGAAGAGCAATGTGGTCACTTACTTGGTGATACCCGTGGGGGTAGCACCCATGATTACGGCTTCGCAAGAGATAGTATGTTCAGGAACGACGGTAAGGATTTCGGCGAATTGCCCTACAGGAAGTCAGACGTTTTGGAATACGGGAGTAACTACACCAAGTTTTGAAGTTGCCTTCAACAATGTCACGAAGCAAAGCTACTGGGCGAAGTGTATTTTTGAAGGGGGGTGTCAAAGTGCAGAAAGTATTCACAAAGATATTTATTGGAATGCGTTTGTAGTGACGTTTATCAATGTGGGCCAAAGCAAGTCAGCAGTGAAGTCCGCGAATGATAAAGCGCAGTGGAGTAGCCAATTTATTATGAAAGACGGAGGGCCTGAATTGACGCAAAGCACACAGGGAAATCCGACCCTTTACTTTGTAGAAAATGCAAATAAGATTGCTCCCCGTTATTGGACGATAAACGTGGACGCGTGCGCTTTGGGGACGGATGGGTCGTTGACGTTTGATTTATTAGCGACGCCTGAGGTAGGCGTACCACAGTCGTTCAACACGCACGAAAACAATTCACCCTACTTTATGTATGCCAACCGCGAAGGTTGGACGGAACTATACGCGCAAAACCATCCTGCCTACGGTTTTTACCAAGATAATGGTGTGGGCGGCAATGCGTACGATTCAGGATTACCGAAGGGCTTGTACAAGTTAGGGATTCGTTATTGGGATCAAAAGGGTTGGGGCAGTATTTATCCCTCGACACGAAAAGCGCAGGGCAACGTATTGGCGTATCAAGAGTATTGGTTTAGAATCCAATCGAAAGAAGGGGTAGGCGTAGGGGCAGCAAGATCAGCGGACAGCGGTGAGCAAGGGTTGGGCCGTCGCACGGTAAAGGGCGAGGGGCAAAGGGCAATTGTCCTTCCCAACCCCGTTACCAACATTCTCTGCCTCCAAGTATCCGACAGCAAAGGGCAAGAGGTGCAAACTACATTGCTTGACGCTTCGGGGAGAGAGATATTAGATCGAAAGTTTGCCCCCGAGACGAACAGTCATCAAGAGGAGTTTGGGGTGAGTGAATTGCCAACGGGAATGTACCTTTTGAAGGTTAGTACCTCAAGCAAACAAGTAATGCTAAAGGTAGTGAAAGTGGGACAATAATAATAAGATAGAGGTATAACTAACTTCTTGAGGCTATTTGTACCTCTATCTTCGATATTTTCATAGTAATCCTTCGTCAGCAAAGCTCAAATAGCTGAGATCCGTAGCAATCAAATGATCTAAAATAGGAATATCTAGTAATTTGCCTGAGGCTACTAATCTTCGAGTGAGGTCTCTATCGGCTTCACTTGGTTTTAGATTGCCAGAAGGATGATTATGAACTAAAATGAGAGCGCTTGCTAGGTGTTCTAATGCCGCTTTGAAGATAATTTTAGGGTCAGCTACCGTCCCCGACACCCCTCCTTGACTGATTTGTACGGGGCGAATGACCTCATTTGAGCGGGTCAATAATAATACCCAAAACTCCTCATGACGTAAGTCGAGGAGGTAAGGCCTAATTTGGTCGTAGGCATCTTTGGAGGAGGTAATTCGGGGACGTCTTACTCCTTCGGTGTCTTTACGCCGCCGTCCAAGTTCAAGAGCGGCAGCAATCGAAATTGCTTTTGCCTCCCCAATCCCTTTAATTTTCATCAGGTCGTTGAGACTAAGTTTGGCGAGTTCGTTAAGGTTATTGCTGGCTTTTTGGAGAATGATTTTTGACAAATCAACCGCCGATAATTCTCGAGTGCCTGACCCAATCAAAATGGCGATTAGCTCGGCATCAGTCAAAGCAGCTTTTCCCTTTAAAAGCAATTTTTCACGGGGACGGTCTTCCTCCGCCCAGCTTAAAATTTTCCGTGGAGTGCTGTAATTTGTGTCTTCAAAACTCATGATGGAGGTGAGTAGTTGGTCGATGTTGCTGAAAATTGTAGTAACTTGCCGTGGTAAATCATGCGATATGCGCAAATACAGTATTATTATTCCTGTCTATAATCGCCCTGATGAATTGGGGGAATTGCTTGGATGTCTTACACAACAAACCTTTAAAAACTTTGAGGTGGTGATTGTGGAAGATGGCTCAAAAGTCAAATGTAAAGACGTTGTGGACTCTTTTAAGTCACAATTAGACATCAACTACTACTACAAAGAAAACGGAGGACAGGGGTTTGCTCGTAATTATGGTTTTGAGCGCGCCCAAGGAGATTATTTTATACTATTAGACTCAGATGCCTTGCTGGAACCAAATTACCTTGAGGTCGTCGAAAAGCGCTTAAGTACAGACTATGTAGATTTGTACGGCGGCCCAGATACCGATCATCCCAGCTTTACACCTATTCAAAAGGCAATCAGCTACTCAATGACTTCTGTTTTTACAACGGGAGGGATTCGTGGAAAGAAGAGCAATTTAGGAGGTACTTTTCACCCAAGGAGTTTCAACATGGGGCTTTCACGAAAGGTATGGGAAAAGACGAGAGGATTTCAAATTAGTCGAATGGGGGAGGATATTATTTTTAGTATATCGGCACTTCGATTAGGATTTAAGTCAGCGCTTATTCCCGAGGCCTTTATTTACCATAAACGAAGAACGGGTTTTGGCGCTTTTTATCGACAATTACGCTTTTTTGGACGGGCTCGCATCAATATCGGACGATTTTACCCTCAAGAACTTAAATTGGTTCATACGTTTCCTCTTCTGTTCACCTTGGGTTGTGTAAGTGTCCCATTTTTAGGCCTAATTCATCCGTGGTTATTTTATGTAGGATTAGGCTTTCTTTGCCTTTATGTAGTTTTGTTATTTTTGGACGCTACTCGTCAATCCAAAAGTGTAAAAGTGGGCTTCCTGAGTGTAATCGCCGCTTTTGTTCAGTTATTTGGGTATGGAATTGGTTTTTTACAAGAAGGGTGGAAACGCTTGTTTGAGTCCAAAACTCACCGTGAAACAGGTGCTCATATTGAGTACCCTTCTTAGGGGTATTATCCATCAATGAAAAAAGGCGACCTTCGGGCCGCCTTTTTTCATTGTATCGTCGTCAGATTAATATTCCCACAAACCGTGTTCTAATTCCATCAACTCATTTTCGATTTGAATTGATTTCCAGAGAGCAGCCTTTTCGCTTCCATAGATACTGATGAGGTCGCGATCCATTGGGTTTGAAAGTCTAGTAATACGGCCATTGAACAAACGTAGGTCAAACGCATCAGCTAGGTTTTTGTGCTGAGCCGTGTTGTACTCGTTAAACCAAATGAATTTTTTCGGGTCGCTACGGAAAAGTTTATCCAAATCCTTATACTTGATGGTTGCTACTGGCATTTCAAGACCAGCAGGGTGTACATCGGAAGGAATATATATCGTAACAGTTTGGATGTCGTAATACTGACGTGAACGTTTACGGTCAAAGACCCAGTCTTCTTTGATTTCCAATACGGACAACTGATCAGGGAAGTACATGTTTTCAGCCAATGCCGCTGCATCTGCTGCTGCTTTTGCCGCCGCTGCCTCTGCCATTTTTTTCTTTATTTCAGTTGAATCCACTTTTGGTGGTTGAACTTTTGCGACTACTTGGCCTTTTTTACCTTTTGTCGTTTTTTTCTTAGGCGCAGGTGAACCCCAGCCATCGTCTACAGGCTGAGTTTCTTTTTGAGGTGCAGGTGAACCCCATCCATCGTCAGCAGGTTTAGCCGCAGTTTTTTTGTCATCCTTTTTGGTGTCACCCCAGCCGTCATTGGCGTTTCCACCTGCCGCATTTTCTAAACCAAAACCAGCTTTCTTTTCTTCGTCGGTTAACGTTTGACCTTGATTCGGGATTTGGAGCTTCTTTACAAACTCATCCATTGTCATTTTTTTGGTCATTTCTTGGTCAACATAAGCATCCAAAAGGCCAGCTTTCACGGCATCCATGATGTACTTGGTGATTTCGTTGCCTTTTGAAAACATTGGTTGATTTTGTTTTTCCTTCAAATCCAACCTACGCCACAGTGTACGTTTCATCATGATATCAGCATCATTGAATTCACGTACTGAAAGCGGATTAACCCCACGGTTATCTTTCTCCTGCGCCAACGTACCTAAGCTCACAGTAGCTAATGCTACACATCCCAATAAGGTTTTGACTCTGTTCATTTTATTTTGTATTTAATTCGCTAAAGTACTAACGAACAATTGATTACAAACAATATGCTTGTTGTAGGTAAAAAAATTAGTTCAAAGGAATGTTTTTCAACTGAACTGAAAGTCCAGCATCGTTTACACTGCCCTTGAAGTTTTTACGCTGAACACCCGATACTTCAATGAAAAGGCGGTCGCCTGCCTGTGCTTGCGAAGCTAAAGGAGCAATCGAACCACTTGGGCCACTGATAGACACAGGTTGGCCAACAGGGCGGTTGTTACGGACAAGGCGAACGGTCATTTGAGAAACACGGAAACTAGCATCTTCTGGAGAGAAAGCTTTAAAGCTAGGATCTGCTACGGCATCTACTCGTATGCTCCGAGCCATACTTGCTTGAACTCCTTTACGCTCATCAGCCAATGCTCCGTTGATGTAGTATTCGAGCGTTGGGCGAGGTACTTGAGATACACGGAATGGCTCACTACCCATCAAGTTTCCTTGATTTGAGATATTTAGAGTCACATTTCTGCTAGTAGGTACAATGATTACCTTTCCTTTACCATTATTGATAAACTCAGCACCGTCACCACCAAATGATGGATTCCACAATGCACCAAGGGCTGCACTTTGTACACTCAACACGTTTTTACATCCAAGATAAAGTGGTGGCAATGTTCCCGTTTCAATTTGGTAGGTTGGGCGAGCCACTTTGTACTCATATTTCATTGAGATGGAAGTGTCACGTCCACTTGGAGTTGGGAATGAAATAACCCCTTGCAGTGTTTTTGTTGCTAAACCATCTTTATCATACGCACCGCCTTGGGCAGTGAATTCGATGATGCCTTTTCCGTCTTGTACACGTACAGGTGCTCCACCTAAGCTCATGCGAGGAGTAAGGGCGCTTGAAGAGGCTGCAATAAACATTTCACCTTTAAACTTTGTCCCTGCTACTACTACTTTAGATTCAGCGCTAATCATTGCCAAAATTTTATCAAATTTGATATCTTTCGCCCCAACTTTCGCTGCCAATGCGTCTAGCACTTCAGCTTCCAAGCGGCGAATTTCCGATTGGCGTTGACTTAACACGGCCAAAGCGGCGGGTACAGGTGTTTGTTCGAAGTTGATAGCAGCAAAGTCTTTGTTACGTTGATCAACATCGCGTTTCGCGAGAGGATCATCTTTCCCATCAAGGGCCAACGGGGCAAAATTAGTACCAGCGAGCTTGTTCATTTGATCAACAAAGCCATTCAGCTTGCTTTTCAATTCATACGCTTTACCATTTTTGCCAGGGCCAATCATATAGATGGCCACTTTATCTTCTTCGTTGGGGTTTTTCACTTTCCCTGTTTCAGGATCGATACCACCACCTGCGTCTTCAATAATCTTGTTTTTGATCGCATCTATTTCAGAGACAATACCGCTGGCGATTTTACGCACATCTTCGGCTTGTTTTACGATTGCGACTTCAAAAGCACGGTTGCCAGACTTCTCCACTTTTTCGCGGATGCTTTCTACCGTTCTTTGGTTTATTTTATTGGCAGCATTTGCCGAACCTTCCATACTCGTGTTCAACAATTGGAATTTTTCCAATAAAGCTGAACTTACTTGCAAGGCCAACATCGCTGTTAGTACTAGATACATCATCCCGATCATTTTCTGCCGGGGTGACTCTTTTCCTCCTGCCATTTTTGTAGATTACAGTTTTAGTTTACGGTTTACAGATACTTGCTCTTGGTCATTGAGACCAAAAACACGTTTTAGCCACGCATGGCAGCTAGCATGTTACCATACACATTGTTAAGTGACGTGATATTGGTTGTCAACTTAGACATTTCGGCTTTGAATTGCTGCGATTCTTTTGTCGCATCTGCCATGTTAGCCATTGCAGTTGTCAAATTACCGTAGAAAGCGTTCATTGCTTTCAAATGTTTCGTAGTATCTTGTAATTCGAGTTCGTAAACCGCATTAAGTGCACCCATATTTTTAGTAATGAGCTGGAATTGCTCACGGTACTGTTGTGCATCTTTTGTCGCATCTGCCATAGACGACATCGCCGTGATGGCAACACCGTATGATTTGTTCATTTCGCTAATAGCTCCAGAAGCTGTTTTGACATTTTTAGCGTAATCGTTGGTTGCTACAGTAGCATCCGTCAAATCACCAATTTTTGAAACATTATCTGTCAAGCTCTTGAAGCTCTTACCCAAGTTTTGGAAAATTTCAGGAGTGATGTTTGCTTCTGCTAACATTTTATCCATGTTTGCCGTCAAGCCAGTTCCTTTTTTCTCTTCTTTACGAGGAGCGGCTACAGGAGCAGAGTCGTCTAATAATTCAGGATATACTTTCTCCCAAGCGTATTCGTCGGCAGCAGGGTATAGAAAACTTTGAACTGCGTACAAAATGAAAATAACGGCCTCTGTTAGAAGACCTGCGGTTAATAGGTTAGTTGCACCTTCGACGTGCGTAATTTTTGCCCAAGCACCTACAATAACGACGGCTGCTCCGAGCGCATAAGCAGTTGGAACTATTTTACTCCAGAAAACACCTTGCTTTTGTGCTGCCATGATTCAATCAGAAATTGGTTATGAGATCAGTTAGAATTTATTTACTTTAATAAGGAGAGATAAAAATTGGGGTACCGCTTGATGGGCAGTACCCCAGTTGTTTATTGTCTTTTCGGGAAGATTATCTTTTACGTCCTCCGCGAGCAGTAGCTGCGCGGCCTGCTAAATTTTCAACAACGCAACGGAAACCGATAAAAGCACGTTTGTTATCTTCATACTCCCAGCTACGTGTACCTGTTTCAAGAAAGTAAGCTACGTCTTTCCATGAACCCCCACGGATGATTTTACGTGGTTCGTCAGGGTTATCATTCATTGGGTTCATATCCCAGTTAACGACTGTCGCGTTGTCTGCAAAGGCATCGAGGGTCCATTCTGCTACGTTCCCTGCCATGTTGTAAAGGCCATAGTCATTAGCATTGTACGCATTGGCTGGTGCAGTGTATGGGTAGCCATCTGCGTCGTAGTTACCACGTTGTGGTTTGAAGTTAGCAAGGAAACAGCCTTTGCCATTAGCTACGTAAGGGTTACCCCAAGGGTATTTGGCCGAAGCACGACCACCACGAGCTGCCCATTCCCATTCTGCCTCTGTAGGAAGACGGAATTTAGGGGAGCTATATTTGCCTTCTTTTGAACGATAGTCGTTGTAAAGGTTTGAGCGCCAAGTAGAGAAATAACGTGCTGCTTTCCAACTTACCCCTACTACAGGGTAGGTGTCGAAGGCAGGGTGCGAGAAATAGTACTCAGTCATAGGATCACCGTTGTGATAGGTGAAATCTTTACGCCAAACAGTAGTATCAGGGTGATACTTAGCCATAATTTCTTCTTCACCCAACACCGAAAGTGAATCGGTCATTAATGCGCTTACAAATTGACGGTACTCATGGTTAGTGATTTCAGTATCGTCCATGTAAAAAGAGGTAATCGTCACACGGCGGTTGAAGTTTACCTGTGTTGCCGCTACATCTTCATCAGCTTGCCCCATCATGAACGAGCCCGAAGGAATCAATACCATACCATACGGAGTATCTTGCTTGTAGTCTTTACGACCTGCTGCAATAACTTCCCCATTCCGAACACCGACCTCTTGTTTGGCTCCTTTTTTGCCTCCCTTACCTCCGCCTTTGCTGTTTTTACCGCCAAACTTGTCTTTGACAAAACCGCAGCTTTGTAGCATAATTGCTACCATCACAATCCAAGCTCCTTTGGTGGCATAGCCGAAAAATCCCCTTTTGTTCATGGTTATTCCCGTTAGATTCAAAATTTCAGTATAGAAACGAAGTTCTATCAGTTTATTGTGTGCCTTATTTTAAATTTCTATTGTTTTTTATCGCAGTTAGTGCGCTAGTGAGCCCTAAAATTTTCAAAAACAGCCCAAAATTACTAAAAAAGCGATAACTTTTTATCAAACATCTACTGGTGCTCTAACAATAATTCTGCCAAATGGCGTGTAGTAGTAAAAAAGTTTCAGCAAATGGTAGAATACAGTTCAAAAATAGGGTAAATTCTAATCATTCTAGTAACGGAAACGCGGTGTACGTACAGGCATTGCTTTACGCTTTACAAATGGCGGCAAGGCGTACGATAACATCATTTCGAAAGAGGCGGGTGCCTTACTACTACGACCGAAGCCTGTTAAATCAACAGCACCACCAAGACGAAAGGATTGCCAATTTATACCAACGAGGAAATTGACAGATTCTTGTAATCGATACGTAATTCCTCCAAAAATCCAATCGTTCCAAGTGGCCATTACCCCTCCTTCTGCCGAAAAAGTGGACGTACTGAAACTAACAGGACTTTTCAAAAGTACCATTGGCTGCACAATAAGACCATAGATAGGCTCTAGCCGATAGCCTGCTGTGATGTAGGCATTGGGGGCTAAAGCGTTTTGGGCATCACCACTCAAACTAAATTTGGGGCGATTGAGGTGATTGACACTGGCACCAATGTAAAAAGTAGTGGCATCATAAAATGCTCCTAATGCAATGTCGGGTTGGCTTTGACCAAGTCGACCTGTAGGAATCAAGGGGTCACCTGGATCACGGGAAATTAATTTATTAAAATCAATGTATCGGTTTTGGAAACCCACCCTAGCACCAAGGGATAAGGTGTTATCATTAAGATTCATTTTGTAGGCATACGACAGCTGCACTTCTTGGCTTCCCATGGCTCCCAGGCGGTCGTTGACGTAGTTGACTCCAACGGCACTTTTTATAAAATTTAACGGAACACTCCCTGAAAACATGAGGGTATTGGGGGCTCCACCTTCTCCGCTGGAGGTCTGATACCCTTGCCACTGCATACGATTGATTAGCTGGAACCGCGTGGTACCATCTTCGCCTGCGGTGGCGGGATTAAAATAAAGTTGGTTAAAAGGGAAAAGCGTAAACTGGGCATCTTGCTGTGCGAGCGAGATGGCAGAATGGCCTATCCAACTTATCATACTTAATAGAAGTAGCCGTGGGTATTTCATATAGAAAAGCGGTATTTTCAATAGAAACGACAATTAGCGAAAAAAATTTGATATAAAAAAAAGGGTTGAAGACTCAACCCTTATCTTAACGCATAAAATGATTCTAATGTTGCAACCAACTTCGACGGTTCGTCTCCGATAGTAGCTACTCGGTGGTTACACTTACAGGTTATTGGCCTTTTTAATGTAAATCTCGAGTGCCCCAGTCATAGAAGGTGCGTTAGGCATTGGCGCCTCAATGTCCAAAATTAAGCCAGCATCCGTAACAGCTTTTGCGGTAGTAGGGCCGAATGCTGCAATACGGGTTTTATTCTGCTTGAAATCAGGGAAATTGTGGAATAATGATGTTATTCCAGATGGGCTGAAAAAACATAAGATGTCGTAATATACATCGGTAAGGTCAGATAAATCTGACGATACCGTTTCATACATAACGGCTTCTGTTAGGTGCAAATCATGATTACCCATAAACTCAGGAATATCATTCCGACGCTTATCTGAACAAGGGAACAAAAACTTCTCGTTTTTGTGCTTTTTGATAAGGTCGAGCAGGTCGGCAGCAGTTTTTTGACCTGCAAAAATCTTACGCTTACGAATCTGAATGTACTTTTGTAAGTAATTAGCAGTTTGCTCGGTCACACAGAAATACTTCATTTCGGCGGGCATTTCGAGCTTCGCTTCTTTACAGATTCGGAAGAAATGGTCAACGGCATTACGACTCGTAAAGATGATGGCCGTATGCTCCATAATGTTGATTTTCTGCTTGCGAAAATCTTTGTAAGATATTCCTTGAACTTCGATAAATGGACGGAAATCAACCTTGAGGTTGTATTTGCGTGCTAACTCAAAGTAAGGGGATTTTTCGTCACTCGGACGGGCTTGTGAGACAAGAATACTCTCTACTTTATTCAATCGGTCTTGTTGCATCAAAATCGTTTCACTCATATCAGAACTTCCTATAGGGCATACCTAACCCCGATGATGAGGGGGATTAATTCGACGATGCAAAGGTACGAAATTAAATATAAACTTTTAACAGTTGTGCTCCTGCTTATTGTAAAGAAGATGAGAATAACTCTTAAAACGTAGAAAATGATTCCTGGAAAGAGTAGCATCGAACGAACTAATAGCGACCAATCGGCCACATAAAACGAGGTTAGGGAGGTTAATATTAATAATGCACTGTAAAATAATAGTGATGATTGAAGAATTTTAAAATAATGAATATTGGCAACGCCTTCTAGGCTATATAGTGTTCCTAAAATGTAAAGGCCAATGTATTTGGCTAACATTAATCCTAAACAAAGTAAAACTACCTTGAAATAATCAACCCACGCATCAAACAGCGATTGCCCCGACAGAATTAATTCTTTGGACGAAAATAAATTATACTGTTTGTCTTGGGTAAAAATGTATAAGTAGCCAAGTTCTAAGCTCAAAAGAACAACAAAAAGAAGGTTGACGCGGCTAAAAGGCTTATTAATAAGAAAAGACTCATCTCGGACGTCGACTTGAAATAAATCAGGAAGGCTATAGACTCGTTCGAACGCACGCGGGTACCCATTGAATAGGAAAGCGGCAAACGCCAGTAAAAGCAGCATCCCTAAAATAAAAAAATTGGAGATGTTGGAGTTGTCTCTGGGATGAAGATTAAGAAATGATTCTTCTTCTACAGTAATAAGTTTTTCGACGGCGGCTTTTTTGTGGCCAATCAAAATCGTTTTTCCAATTTGCCCAGGTGTGCCGTACAGCGTAATCATGAGCTGCGGGCGGCGATACACTTTAAACAAACTATCGATACTCATAACGTACCATTGGCCGCCTTTGAGGTTTCGCTTGAGAGAACTGTTGAGAAAAAGATAATTATTTTTTTCAACGTACACCAACAACTCATAGTGGCGATTACTCTCTAGGTCGATAATAGTATTGATGGAGAGTTGAGTATTGTGTTGCTCAGCGACGTAGGGGACATACTCTTTTTCTCGTTGGTCATACACTAGCCAATCTTGACTCAGGTCTTTTACTAAGAAGTATTGTTTGTTTGGCCCCACTTCTGCCTGCACATACTGTGAGAATAGAAAACAAAATACGAAGGAAAAACGCACGAGTAAGGAAACACGCGATTTTGATAGGGAAGCGAAAGCCCCTACAGAGTAGAAGGTGGAAGTACTTTTTTCTAAAAAAATCAACGTATTGGGTCGGCTTTTTGCCTCAATCAATCAAACATTAAAAAAAATAGGCAACTACCAAAAGTGATAGTTGCCTGCAAAATTATAAATTTTGATGGTATTTATTAGGCTTTTCCTAATGCTTTCAACATCGTTTCGCCAAGCAGGGCAGGAGATTCTACTACGTGGATTCCGCATTCACGCATGATACGCATTTTAGCTTCAGCTGTGTCGTCAGCACCACCGATGATAGCACCTGCGTGACCCATACGACGACCTTTAGGGGCTGTTTGGCCAGCGATAAAACCAACTACTGGTTTTGTACCATTTTCTTTGATCCAACGAGCAGCATCTGCTTCCATGCTACCACCGATTTCTCCAATCATCACGATACCTTCGGTTTCTGGGTCGTTCATAAGAAGTTCAACCGCTTCTTTGGTAGTAGTTCCAATGATGGGGTCGCCACCAATACCAATCGCAGTAGTTTGGCCAAGGCCTACACGGCTCAATTGGTCTACCGCTTCGTACGTCAACGTTCCTGATTTAGAAACGATACCAATCGTGCCTTTCTTGAAAATAAAGCCAGGCATGATACCTACTTTACATTCGTCGGCAGTCATTACGCCTGGGCAGTTTGGACCGATGAGGCGGCACTCTTTCGTACGAATGTACTCTTTTGCCATCATCATGTCTTTGGTAGGAATACCTTCGGTAATACAAACAATCACCTTGATACCCGCATCAGCCGCTTCCATGATAGCATCCCCTGCGAAGGCAGGTGGAACGAAAATAATTGAGACATCAGCGCCGGTTGTTGCGACAGCATCAGCGACCGTGTTGAACACAGGACGCTCAAGGTGAGATTGTCCTCCTTTTCCTGGAGTTACTCCTCCGACAACATTCGTACCGTACTCAATCATTTGTTGAGCATGGAAGGTTCCTTCTGAACCTGTAAATCCCTGTACAATTATCTTGGAATTTTTATTGACTAATACGCTCATTGGTGGTTAGTGTAAAATTGCGTGATTCAAGATGTTAACTTTATTTTATTCAAGACAGGAGTCTAAAATTTTCCAGTAAAAGTAGGTTTAAATGAAGAAAGTACAAAAGCTATACGGGAAGAAAAATTTTAAATCGAAAAAAAAACGCCTCCATTACGGGCAAAAACAAAGAATATCTCCTACCTTGTAAAAGCCCTTTCGAGTGGGCTTTTGGGTAGTTTTTTTACTTCATAGCCTTGTATTAAACGATTTTGACGCTAGCCTAATCTTACTATTTCTTGTATGATGTATCTTTCCAATGCCGTTTCCGATACCGTATTAGCCGTTGTTTGTATCGTTGCTTTTTTTCGCTTCTTTGCTCGACAGCCTATTTACAACCGAATTTTGTGGGGAACCTTTCTGGTAACGACTGCGCTGGCGGCGGCAGCGGGAGTGTTTCGGTATTTGGGAGTAGATACGCTGGTCGATACGCACCGCTCGCTCTCGACGTTGGCGGGTAGCGTAGGACTAGTAGCCGTCGTAGTTGCTATTTGGGCATTGGTGATGCGTCAATCAATGTCGAAGTCAGTATTGGTGGTTGCCGCTGTTATTGGTCTGTTGTTATTTGTAGCGCTTTTAGACCCAGTTTATGCTGTTTTTAGCCCCGTCATTCAAGCGTTTACGATGCTCCTGGTGATGTTAATAGCCGTCTTTGGATTGATGAAAAAATATCAAAAGGCAATATGGATAGTGATAGGGGTGATGATTATTGGATTGGCAACGAAAGTTGTTAGTAATCATCTCCCCCTCAATCCCACCGATGTCTATCATTATGCCTTAGCAGCGATGATTTTGTGTTTTGGCAAAGCCGTTTAGCGTTCAACTTTGGCATTTTCGATGCTTTGAACAAACGGTTTTAATCCTATATATAATAGAAGGCACGAAAGCCCTTTGGCCATCACGAGCGTAATAGCTAACGATAAATGAACTTGATTGGGGTCGTGAAATAGTTTATCGTTGAGTACACCGACTAGCAATGGCCCGCCGCCCAAACCTAGTAAGTTGACTACAAAAAGAAATAAAGCAGAAAATGTAGCACGCATCGGAGCAGGAATCATTTCCTGAACCGCAGCGGTAGCGGCTCCGTAGGGCATCGACGTCACAAAACAAGAAAGTGCTAGAAGTACCACAAATCCATTGATGGGGGCCGAGGTCAGGGTAAAGAAACCAAGGATAATGAGGGCTAATGTGACTCCCAGTGCCATTCCGATAAAACCCACTCGCATTTTGGCATCTGCCTGACCGCGCTGACTGAGTCGGTCGCTGTAACGTCCGCCTGCAATAACTCCCCCCGTGGAAAAAATGGTGATAATGCTTCCAAGTAATATCCCTGCTTGGGCTTCGGTGAGACCGTAGTGGCGAACGAGTAGCGTCGGTGTCCAAGAGGTAGTGGCATAAGAAGCAAAAGCCATAAAAGCAATACCAAAAAACAAACACAAAATGGCTTGACGATTGGCGCTGAAATAGCTTTTTACTTCCTGAGTCGAAACGGCTGCTTTGGAAGCGTTTTGACGTTCGGGTTCTTTGATGGTGAAAGCAATGAGTGCAACAATAAGTAGCCCTGGGATTCCGACAGTAAAAAAGACGCTTTGCCAAGGATAAATATCCCCAAAAAAGGGCACCGACCACGTCCCTTCCACGCTAACGAGCTTAAGAATAAGCGCGACCAGTAAAATTGATAAGCCAGAACCCAAATACACTCCAATATTGTATACCCCCAAAGCCGTGCCTAGCTTTTGCCGTGGAAACAAATCGGTAATGAGCGAATAAGCGGCGGGAGAGAGGGCCGCTTCGCCAATCCCTACCCCAACGCGGGCAAGGAACAGTTGGTTGTAACTGCCTGTCACTCCACAGAGCGCCGTCATGATGCTCCAAATTGCGATGCCCCAGACGATAATGCGCTTGCGGTTTTTTCGGTCGGCCATCCGACCAATGGGGATGCCTAGAAAAGTATAAAAAATGGCGAAGCTAAAACCAATAAGTAGCCCCACTTGAGTATCACTAACACCAAAGTCGCGTTTGAGTGGTTTGACGAGTAATGTAAGTACTTGTCGGTCGATAAACGATGAAATGTAGGCAAGCATAAGGACCGCTACCACGTACCAAGCGTAGCGGAGGTTGGGGGTTGAGTTCATGAAGTAGTAAAGGTTTAGGAGATTAGTAAGGGTCGACTTTCCTTCTTATTTTTGCTAGGAATCCAACGGGTTTGGTTTGTTCCCATCGTATGTCTTCACAATATACTACTATGCGGTTATTTAAGACCATAAAAACAAGAAAAATCCTTGTTTATTTATTGTTATTTGTAGAAAGTCAAGTTTTTGCTCAAATGCCCCTCGAAAAAGAGATTGACCAACTTTTGCATCACCGTTTTGGGAACAACCAAGCTGGAATGGCGGTAATGGTGATTAAAAACGGTAAAATTTTGTACAAAAAAGGGGTAGGCCTCGCCGATGTTGTGAAGAGTGAGCCGATTACACCACAGTCTAATTTTCGGATGGCGTCGGTGTCTAAGCAGTTTACGGCGATGGGCATCATGCTTTTGGTCAAACAAGGAGACGTTTCGTACGAAGATAATCTACTCCGCTTTTTTCCAACTTTTGATAAGCGTATTGGTGAAAAAATAACCATAAGACATCTACTGACACATTCGTCGGGTATTTGGGACTATGAAAATTTAGTTCCTGACGAGCGAACAACGCAGGTGTTGGATGCGGAAGTAGTAACCTTGTTGAGTAAAGAAACTCGTACCTATTTTGAAGCGGGCACACAGTTTAAATACAGCAATTCGGGGTTTTGCTTATTGGAACAAATTGTTGAGAAAGCTTCGGGGATGCCGTACGTAGATTTTATTACAAAACATATTTTTGTTCCACTGGGTATGTCATCGACGCGAATGTACGAAGCAGGAAAGCCCATTCCTCACCGTGCCATGGGCTTTGCTAAAAATAAAGAAGGAAAATTGGTTGATTCTGATCAAAGTACTACGAGCGCAACCAAAGGGGATGGCTGTGTGTACACTTCTCTAGATGATTATTATAAGTGGTATAATTCGTTGGTAAACAATAAATTAATTTCGATTGGTGAAGAGCTAAAAAAAGTACACAGGAAACTGCCTGCCGTATCGCAGGGGAACTATGGTTTGGGTTGGTTTTTTCAAGAAAATAACGAAGAGCCGTTGACTTTGTATCATACGGGAAGTAGCTGTGGGTTTAGTAATGGCGTGTTGATAGTACCTGGCCGTCGCTATCTATTTTTGTATTTTTCAAATATATCAAACAACCATGCCATCGAAAAAGAACTGGTTGAAATAGTCAAAAAACACAAGGCGTATGATACTAAGTTTGATTTTTTGAAAATGGTAAACTTAACCAACTAATTCATTTTTTCTACAAAGGTGTTGCTCCTCTGGAGCAATAAATTGAAGTAATGATGTACATTTGTGCGTAAAGCGTACGTTCATATATAAGATTCTTACAACCCAAAACGATACGTCCATGACTTCAAAACTACCTTGGAAAAAAAGTTGGCTATTTATTGGCGTACTTTTCATAAGCAGCTGTAGCATCAGTTCTGAATCGGTATCAATCAAAGAAATGCTGCATCAAGCGGCGATTAAATCATCTACCCCCAAATGTAAAGAAGGGGATTTGGTTTGTTGTAAAAAAACTCCTGAGCGTTGCCCTCGCACACGCCCCATCATTTAACCATTGATTTGGATTTAACGACGGTTCAGTTTCTAAATTAGCACTTTCGTACGTAAACGGTAGAGCCGCACGCACGAGAGTGTTTATTTTTGTTATTGACCCTAGAATCACCCGCATGAGAAACCGCTTAAACGATAGAAAGCTCTTACTTCTCGGTCCACTCGTTTTGTGGGCGGTAGCTACGGTCTTTTTTAATTTACCTACCCTTTGTAAAGACAATTGGACGGCTGCCAAGTTTTTGATGGCCAGCCTTGCTTCGGTCTATTTTTCGTGGTTCATGGGGCGTTGGCTGATTGTGGCGGTGCGGCATCGAAACCCAGGGCTGGAAAAAGTACGCCAACGTCTTGTTGCGTTGGGGTTATTGAGTATCCCTACGGTGATTGTTTTGGTGATTCAGCGATTGCTCTTTTTTGATTATTTTGTTTACAGCAATTACCCAAAATTTGATTGGTTACACCCCGAAACGCTCTTTATGGTGGGGCTAAATTTGTTTTATTTGGCCATTATTTTCGCCGTATATGAAAGCCGATATTTCTTTAGCGAATGGCTGATTAGCAAACGAGAAACCGAAGAGTTGAGCAGGGCTAACTTAGAAATGCAGCTCGATTCGCTCAAAAACCAAGTGCAACCTCATTTTTTGTTTAATAGCCTCAACACACTGCAAGCGCTTGTGAAGTCGAACGAAAACAAAACCGCCGTGAGGTTCATTGGTGATTTGTCGCAGGTGTATCGTTATTTGTTGCAAAGTAATGAGCAGCAACTTACTTCACTGGAAAAAGAACTCGAATTTACCCATGCCTATTTTGGGTTGCTCAAGACCCGATTTGAAGACGGAATTTCGATGGATGTCAACATTGACCCCGCCTTCCGCTACGCACAAATTCCTCCGTTGACACTACAGCTGTTGGTGGAAAATGCGGTAAAGCACAACATTGTCTCTATTTCTAAACCCTTACATATTAGTATTTTTACGAACAAAGCGGGGGAGTTGGTCGTCCAAAATAACCTACAATGCAAGCCCAACAACTCTATGCCTTCGAGCCAAAAAGGGCTGGTGAACATTACTTCTAAATATGCCCTTCTTCGGCAGCCGCAGGTTCAAATCTTTAAAAAGGACGATATTTTTGAAGTTAAACTCCCTCTCATTGACATGGCCGTGCCGGCAGGGGCGGTTTACTGAGCCTAATAGCTATGAAAGTAATCATTATTGAAGACGAAGCATTGGCAGCTCGACAGCTGAAAGCCATGGTGCAAGAATGCGATGAAAACATTGAAGTAGTGACGATGCTCGACAGCGTGGAAGCATCGGTGGCGTGGCTACAATCCAACGAATACCCTGATTTGTTGTTGATGGATATTGAACTTGTAGACGGTCAAAGTTTTGAGATTTTTAACCAAGTAGAGGTAAAAAGCCCCGTCATCTTTACGACAGCTTACAACGAATATGCTATTCAAGCGTTTAGGGTAAATAGCATTGATTATTTGCTCAAACCTATTGATGAAAAGGCACTTCAGAGAAGTTTACATAAATTTAGAGAACTCAAAAGTTTATACGGTACAACGTCGGATAATTCGTTGAATATTAACGAACTAGTAAACGCGCTAAAACAAACAAAACTCCCACAGACCGAATACCGTGAGCGCTTTTTGCTCAAACAAGGCTCTCGTTTGGTACCTATTGCCGTAGAGGATATTGCGTATTTTTATAGCCAAGAACGACTGACGTTTGTAAAAACGTGGGATGAACGCTCCTATGTCATTGATTATACATTGGATGAACTAGAGTGTATTCTGAACCCAAAATGTTTTTTTCGAGCCAATCGACAGGTGATTTTGTGTGCCAAAGCCGTTGACAAAGTTCATTTACATTTTAATAGCCGCTTAAAACTCGACCTAAAACCAGCCTCCACAGAAGAGGTGTTTATCAGCCGTGATAAATCTGGGGAGTTTCGACTTTGGATGGGGGAATAGCTTTGCTGAGTTGTCTTAGGTTTTTTGTAGTTTAGTGGTCTGTTTTGATTACGTGCCAGTATTCATCAATAACACCTAATAAACACAACCCTTTGCAGTTATGGAGAGTTCTTTGGTGCCTACCGTGGGCGAATCTTCTGGTTATGAACCGACGGTCACGACGCATAATTTTTTTCTTAACATTCCGCCGTATTTATACGCCGTAGTTTTTTCTTCTCTCTGTGTTATCACGGGGCTTATTTGGGACATTTGTTGGCATTTAAGTATTGGTCGCGATGGCCTTTTTTCGCCTCCTCATTTGGTGATTTATGTCGGAGCTGTGGTTGCGGGGTTATTCTCAGGCTATCAAGTTCTGTACACAACTTTTAAAGGAAATACTGCCGAAAAAGCCAAAAGTGTCAAAGTTTGGGGCTTTTTTTATAGTTCATTAGGAGCGTTGTTTTGTATTTGGGGAGCTCTGATGATGCTTACTTCTGCCCCATTTGACGATTGGTGGCACAATACATACGGCTTGGATGTAACGATTCTCTCTCCACCACATACTATATTGGCATTGGGAATAATTGGGGTACAATTTGGCGCGATTGTCAGTGTGATGTCAGTCAAAAATCAAATGAATGATGCTTCTTTAGGATCTACTTTTACTCAGCGCCGCAAGAAGCATTTGAATTGGATGTTTGCTCTTTCTGGTGGTTTTTTGATGACGATGTGGTACACATTGCTTTCAGAAGAATTAGGGGGGAGAGAAATGCACAATTCCAGTTTTTATAAACTTGCCGCCATAGCCTTTCCCATTTTCCTGTTGGCGTTGGGTAGAGGCAACGGGGGGCGTTGGGCTATGACTTCTGTTATGGCCGTGTATACTGCCTTGATGTGCTTAACACTGTGGATTATTCCGCTGTTTCCTGCCGAGCCTAAATTGGGGCCTATTTGGAACCATTTTGACCATTATCAAGGCTTTTTCTTTCCGCTATTATTAATTTTTCCTGCTTTAGTAATGGATTGGTCAATGCAACGTCTTAGCCATTTGAATGACTGGGTGTTAGCTGCTGTGATGAGTGCTGCATTTGTGTTGGTATTGCTCATGTTTCAATGGCCGTTTGGGGGCTTTTTACGTGAATCACCTCATGCCCGTAATTGGTTTTTTGGGAGTCATTATTACTATTTTGGCAATGATCCTAATTGGGAGTACCGTTATAAGTTTGCCCCTTGGGAACTCCAAACGGTCCCAGAGTTTGCTATGGGAATTGCCTACGCACTGGTTTTTGGGTACGTGTCGGCTCGTATAGGCTTGGCGTGGGGGAAATGGATGCGTAAAATTCAGCGATAACGGAAGGAGGAAACAATCATGCAGTTACTAAAAATTAGAAAAACACTTCTACTTCTAGGGTTGAGTTTAGGCATTTTGCTACGCCTGCAAGCCCACGTAGGCAGCTCAGGAGTGTTGTATCAAGGACAGGCAGGTGCGTATCGGGTGTTAGTGAGTTTAATGCCTCCTGACGTGATTCCAGGAACGGCCAACGTGACGGTCTATGTCGAAGAAGGAAACGTTAAAAAAGTAATGGCGCGTCCAATTTATTTTCGAACGGGCGGAGCTGGGGCACCTTCGGCGGACGAACTTTTGCCCGTACCACAACAAACGGCTCAGTTTCAAGGAGTAGTTTGGTTGATGGCGGGTGGTGCATCGAGTGTGCAACTGACGATAGAGGGCGACAAAGGCAAAAGTGAATTGGTGGTACCTATTGCAGCTATCTCCACGGCGCAACGTGAAATGCCTACGGGTTTGGGGATTTTACTGAGCCTACTGGGTTTGATGTTAGTGATATTGTTAGTGACGACGATTGGGGCAAGTGCTAGTGATGGTTTATTGAGAGCGGGGGAGTCATTGACTTTTAAACAAAAACGAACCCGATTGCTTAATATGGGCATCGCTGTTGTGGTTTGTACCCTGATTTTATACGGAGGAAGTAGTTGGTGGAGTAGCTGGGCCAACGATTATAAACGCCATTTATACAAACCATTAGAGGGTAAAGCTGTTGTGCATAATCAAGATGGTGAGCGTTTGTTTCGGTTAAAAATTGATACGACTCACCTGTTGAAAACTCGGCAGCGTACTACATTGAGCTTTTTAATACCTGATCACGGAAAGCTAATGCACTTATTTTTGGTACGCCAACATTCGATGGATGCATTTGCACACCTTCATCCCGAACGACGAGATACGGCCACGTTTGAGGCGTATTTACCCAAGCTTCCCGCAGGTAAGTACCTCGTTTATGCTGACATAGTGCAGCGAACGGGATTTACTGAAACCATTACAGATACCGTCGAAATCCCAGCTATCTATGGTAACAAATTTCTGAAAACAGATCCAGAAGATACGTATGTAGTGTCAGATCCTCTAAATAACCCCAAGCAAATTCCTGTCGATGAAAACGTAGTTATTTGTGGAAAACCAGGTACGCAAACTAAGCTAAAAGATGGTTCGACGGTCGTGTGGGAAGGTAAGTCTAATGAGGCATTTGAGGTAGGAAAACCTTATCAATTGGCGTTTGAAGTACTTGACCCGTCGGGAAAACCTGCTATACTTGAGCCCTACTTGGGAATGAATGGCCATGCTGCTATCGTTAAATCAGACGGCACGGTATACATCCATTTACATCCTGTGGGGACGTATTCGATGGCTGCACAGCTAAGTATGCAAAATCGGATTGCGGATACGACCAAGATTTACCGCCTTCCCAATGAGACAAAAACGTTTAGAGATAGTATAGATCGTTACGTGGCTAGTCTCAAAGCCATGACTCCTGCCGATCGTGACCGATTTTTGATGCAAAACATGACTGGTATGAATGCACATCAAATGGCAGGAATGAAGCACGAAAACCGTATAGTGTTTCCGTACGCGTTTCCCAAAGCAGGTCAATACCGTATTTTCCTACAAATAAAGAGGAATGGTCAGGTGTTGACGGGTATTTTTGATGCCGTTGTGAAAGCTACTACTATGTAGTGAGTGGGGCGGTCTGACTATCGTCTGACCAAAACGGGGGCAGACGATAGTCAGACCGCATGAGTAATCGGAAAAGAAAATCAGAGGCAACAGGGCTGTTTTTGGAACTCAAATCAAAAAAAGTTAATTATTTTGCGAACGGCGTTATTGATAAAAACACCCCAATCGTAACCTCTATGCAATTAGACATCGAATTTCTTCATGCTCGTTTTAACGGATTATTTGAACTGAATTTGCTAAAAGAATTAGTGCAAATAGGCACTTATATGGAAATCGAAGAAGGGCACGTACTGATGCGCCCAGGAGCCTACATTCGCAGTGTGCCTATTATTTTGAGTGGCTCTATCAAAATTTTACGTTCTGACTCCGATGGTCGTGAAGCGCTGTTGTACTATTTAGGAGGCATGGATTCATGTGCTATGTCGCTAACATGCTGCCTCAACCGCCGTCAGAGCGAGATAACAGCGGTTGCTGAAGAAAAAACCAAACTTATTTCGATTCCTGTCGAAAAAGTAGAAGAATGGGTAACTAAGTATTCTTCGTGGAAGCAATTTGTATTTGCTACTTACCAAAAACGATTTGACGATTTGCTGGGAGCTATCGATCAAATTGCGTTCAGAAAACTCGATGAACGGCTTATAAGCTTATTGCAACGTAAATCGAAACAATGTGGATGTAGTGTATTTACGGTGACGCACGAAGAAATTGCAGGGGAGCTGGCTACGTCTCGCGAAGTGATTTCTCGATTGCTTAAACAACTTGAAAAACTAGGAAGAGTTAAACTTTCGAGAAATAAAATTGAATTACTTTAAAAAAAATAGGCTTTGTGATAATTATCACGGACTAGCGGAAAGGCCTGCTCTACTTTTGCAACATCATTCAATCCCTCTGCAAGAGTATGAGCACGTTAGAAGTTTTCGGTTTTGGAGCCTCAATTTTAATCGGAGTTAGTCTTGGGCTTATTGGTGGTGGGGGTAGTATCCTTACCCTGCCTGTATTAGTGTATCTTCTTCATCTTAACCCTGTTACCTCAACGGCCTATTCGCTGTTTATTGTAGGTTCAACATCGTTGGTTGGGTCCTTTACGTACATGCGTAAAGAGCTGGTCAATTATCGAGCGGCACTTGTTTTTGCCATTCCATCCTTTATTGCGGTCTATTTTACTCGTAAGTATTTAGTGCCTTCCATCCCCAATTCTTTGTTTATGGTGGGTGGTTTTGAAGTGACCAAAAACATTGCCATCATGGTCTTTTTTGCGCTTGTGATGTTGGCAGCGTCTTATTCGATGATTCAGGATAAAAAACAAGCCAAGAGTTCTGAGTCAGATGAACTCAAATTTAATTACCCAATGATTGCCTTAGAAGGAGGAGTGGTGGGAATATTGACAGGAATCGTTGGGGCAGGAGGGGGCTTTTTGATTATTCCAGCCTTGGTTTTACTGGCACGTTTACCAATGAAAATGGCGGTAGGAACGTCTTTACTTATCATTGCTGCAAAATCGCTGATAGGGTTTATTGGTGACATGTCTAACATGCATGTTGATTGGCCCTTCTTATTAGAATTTACGGCATTGTCGGTAGTAGGAATCTTTGTTGGGACTTACATGTCAAAATTCATTCCAGGGGAGAAACTTAAAAAGTCTTTTGGTTGGTTTGTACTAGTAATGGGCGTATATATCATTGCGAAAGAACTTATGTTCAGCTAAAAAAGTACTTGTGTGACCAATGTCACGGTATAAGACCAATAGAATTTCGAATTTTACATCACAAACAATAACATTCTCGAAAGCAAATGAAAATCGAACAAATTTATACGGGCTGTTTAGCTCAAGGAGCATATTACATTGAAAGTGAAGGAGAAGTAGCGGTCATTGACCCGCTTCGTGAAGTGACACCATACATTGAGCGCGCTGCTAAAGATGGAGCAACCATTAAATATGTTTTCGAAACACACTTCCACGCAGACTTCGTTTCGGGACATTTAGACTTATCTAAAAAGACAGGAGCACCGATTGTGTACGGTCCCAATGCAAAAACGGGCTTTGAGGCTCATATTGCTACCGATGGTGAGGAGTTTCAGTTGGGAAAAGTAAAGTTCAGGGTGTTGCATACACCAGGACATACTATGGAGTCAACTTGTTATTTGTTGATTGATGAAAATGGTCAAGAAAAAGCGTTATTCAGTGGTGATACGTTATTTATCGGTGACGTAGGCCGTCCTGACTTAGCTCAAAAATCAGATTTGACCATTAATGATTTAGCTAGTTACCTCTATGATTCGCTTCGTACCAAAGTAATGACGCTGCCCGACGAAGTGATGGTGTACCCAGCCCACGGAGCAGGATCGGCGTGTGGTAAAAATATGAGTAAAGAGACGACGGATACCCTCGGAAACCAAAAGAAATTCAACTACGCTCTCCGTGCAAATATGACCAAAGAGGAATTCATTGCGGAAGTAACCAACGGTTTAGCAAAACCGCCTCAATATTTCCCCCAAAACGTTAAAATGAACAAGGAGGGCTACGAAAGTATCGACGTTGTGATGGAGCGTGGTGCGCAGGCATTGAGTGCCGTGGCGTTTGAAGCTGCCGCCAACGAAACGGGCGCGGTGATTTTGGATACCCGTGGAGCACAAGTGTTCAACAAAGGGTTTATCCCAAATTCAATTAATATAGGCTTAAAAGGTGATTTTGCACCGTGGGTAGGAGCCTTGATTCCTGACGTAAAGCAAGAGATTTTGTTGGTGACGGAAGTAGGACAAGAAGAAGAAGCGATTTTGCGCTTAGCACGTGTAGGGTACGATAACGTAATTGGCTACCTCGAAGGAGGAATTGAAACGTGGATAGCGGCTAAACAAGAAGTTGATACGATTACGTCAATTACTCCCGACGAACTTGCGGATAAAATGGCGGAGGAGAAAGTGTTGGTGATAGACGTTCGCCGGTCAGGAGAGTTTTCAGCAGAGCACATCGACGGAGCTAAAAGCTTGCCTTTAGATTATATCAGTGAATTGATGGCCGAATTTCCTAAAGATCAAACCATGTACATCCATTGTGCGGGTGGGTATCGTTCGATGATAGCATCATCCATTTTGAAATCGCGCGGATATGATAACCTCATCGACGTAGCGGGAGGCTTTGCTGCCATCGCAAAATCAGGACGCTTTACCTTGACAGACTATGTTTGTCCAAGCATGTTGAAGAAATAGAGGGATATGAAAAAAACGCTTGATAATTGGCAACTATGGTTGATGGCAAGTCTGACATTAGGTCTTGCCCCGTTTGTGCCCGAACCACATCTTTTCGGTAAGATTCGGTGGATTTTTGGGGGAGCAGTAGGAATGAAGGCAATCGACTGGTTTGATTTTTTATTACACGGTATGCCTTGGTTGCTTTTTGTCAGAGCATTGATTGTGAAAATAGCTAAAAAATAAGGTTTTAGGGAACAATTAGTTATTCCCCAGCATTGCTAGCCACTGAGGCAGTAGTGCTGGGGTTTTGTGCTTTTAGTATAGTATGCCAATTTGTAAAGAATAACAATTGCAAACGTTTGCATGTAGTCAGGTACGATTTGTTGCTTTTTTAATAAAAAATATTATTATAACATTGCGTTAGATTTTAGACTTGGGCGTCCTTAAAAACAGCTAAAAGTCTCGATCCATCTCGTTAAGTCTGACTACCAATAAAACCCAAAAATTACCTTTGAGCACCTACTTTGAACGTACTCCGCTACGCCACTTTCGGCATGGGTTGAGGCTGAGCCAGTTGCCGTACCCAAATAATAATTTAAAGATTTTTTAATACACCAAGAATAGTCCTAGTGGGCATTATTAACCACTTTTGCCCCACAAACGGGTGAAGTTTTTTCATTTTTAACCTATTAAACACTTCAAACAACCCCCTTATTTTATTATGCAACACTTCTTCGATTCTCCTCCTTTAAAGCTTCTATTGAGCATTCTGATGCTAGGATGTATGGGGCTTTTTTCTACCAATGTGCAGGCCAATTTGCCCGTAGCAGCACCGCGCTCCGTGGCTGACATTACTGTCAAAGGCCGTGTGACGGATGCGGACACCAAAGAGCCGCTTGTAGGATGTAGCGTGGTGGTAAAAGGTACTCAGAAAGGAACCAATACCGACGCCAACGGAAATTTTAGCATGGTTGTCTCTGACGAGAAAGCCGTGCTTGTAATTGGATTTATTGGATATGAAAAACAAGAAATCGTCGTAGGAAGTCGTACCAATATCGAAGTCGCACTGAAATCGTCGGCTTCGGAGTTATCACAAGTAGTGGTAATTGGGTACGGAACTACGACCAAAAAAGATGCAACGGGGGCACTAAAAACCCTCAAAAGCACTGACTTTAACCGTGGTATCGTCAACTCACCTGAGCAGCTCCTTCAAGGACGCGTTGCGGGGGTAAACGTGACCTCGGCAAGTGGTGAACCAGGCGGCCGTCAGAGTATTACCATTCGTGGGCCAGGTGGTGTGCGTACTGGTAGTACTCCGTTGTTTGTCCTCGATGGGATTCCTCTTGATAACTCAAGTACGGGAGGGTCTACTAACCCAATGAACTTCCTCAACCCTCAAGATATTGAAGCCATTGACGTATTAAAAGACGCGTCAGCAACGGCTATCTATGGAGCGCGTGGTGCCAATGGGGTTATTTTGATTACTACCAAGAAAGGAAAAGCTGGGAGTGTTAATGTATCGGTATCATCAAACGTTGGTATTTCAAACGTAGCGCGTGCATTGCCTTTGTTTACTGCCGATGAATTCCGCAAACAAGTAGTGGCTGTAGGTGGTACACTTGATGATCAAAAGGCAAGCACCGATTGGCAAAAAGAAATAACGCGCCAAGCTACTACCCAAGATCACAACTTGTCGTTCAGCGGTGGCACTGATAAACTCACCTATTACGGTTCTGTAGGGGTTCAAAACCAAGAGGGAGTGATGAAAAATAGTTCATTGAAGCGTTATACTGGTCGTTTTAATGCATCGCAAAAAATGATGGATGGTCGTTTGGTGGTTGATATGAATTTGACCGCAACCCAAACAATCAACAATCGTCCACCAGTAGAAAGCGTACTTGGTTCGGCACTTTCGGCCAACCCAACGTATCCTGCTCGTGATGCGAATGGATTGCCTGCCCGTTATCAGGCCTTTACTAACCCATTGTTGGCCCTTGATTTGAACAAAGATCTTACGACCATCAACCGTATTGTAGGAAGTATCTCACCTTCGTTTAAAATCTTGAAAAACTTGACCTACAAGCTTAACCTTGGGGTAGATAACTCAAGCTCAACGCGTGATGTACAAGTATTCCCAAGTACCGTACCACAGCAAGATGGACGTTTGGATGCGACGTACTTAGACAACCGTAACGTGTTGGTAGAGAACTATTTTACGTTCAATGAAAGCTTCGGTGATCACACTATCAACGCATTAGTGGGACACTCGTACCAGAAATTTATCTTGAATGGACGTAACTGGAGCATCAACAAGTTTGCTGTATCGCCGATTGAGCCTGCCAACAACCCAGGTTTAGGACAAGAGCTGACTTTAGCAACCAATCGCCCAGGCGGTTTTGCGGTTATCAATGAGCTTCAATCATTTTTCTCTCGTCTGAACTATACTTTCAAAGATCGCTATTTGTTTACGGCTACCGTTCGTGCTGATGGTTCTAGTAAGTTTGGGGCAAACAATAAATACGGGGTCTTCCCTTCATTCTCAGCAGGCTGGCGTTTGTCAGAAGAGTCGTTCTTGAAATCTGGGCCGTTCTCTGATTTGAAGCTTCGCGCGGGATGGGGACAAACAGGTAACCAAGAAATTCCGTCGAAAATTACGCAAGCCCTCTTTACGTCAAGTGCTTCGGCTACCACAAGTTATCCGTTGGATGCGTCGACCAACTATCCAGCAGGGACCACTTACGTGCGTTTGGCAAACCCAAATATTCAATGGGAAGTGTCAACCCAGACAGATTTAGGACTTGATTTTGGCCTTTTAAATGGAGCATTGACGGGTTCATTGGATTATTTCCGTAAAGTTTCGAGTAAAATTTTGTTAGAAGTAATTCCCGCGGACCCTATTCAACCCGCTTCTACGTACTGGACGAATGTGCCTAACATGACCATCACAAACCAAGGAGCTGAACTTGACTTGAACTATCGCTATTTGGCTAAGAGTGGTTTCCGTTTTGACATTGGTGGAAACATTACATTCATCAAAAACGTGGTTGAAAACTCGCCTTATACCGTAATCACTTCAGGTTCGGCAACAGGGCCAGGTCTAACATCTGCAACGGTAAACGGGTATGTAAACGGTCAACCTATTGGTACGTTCTACTTGCGTCAGTACGTTGGTATTGATGACAAAGGGGTAAGTAAATATGCTGACATCGACGGTGACGGTATTGGTGGTACAGATAAAGACCGTATTGCAGCGGGTAGTGCATTGCCTACTCGTCAGTTCAACATTAATAGTAGCCTAGCCTACAAAGGTTTTGATTTAGGCGTAAACTTCAACGGGGTATCGGGCAATAAAATCTACGATAACACCGCCAACGCATATTTCTACAAGGCACGTTTGGTGAAAAACTTGAACGGTATTACTGAATCGGCAGGAGAACCTAATGAATCTATTAACAACGCTGCGCCTGTATCGACTCGTTTCTTGAAAGATGGGGCTTTCTTCCGTCTCAATAACTTGACGTTGGGTTATAACTTGGATACGAAAAAGCTAGGAATTAACAACTGGATTTCGGCAGCGAGATTCTCAATTACTGGCCAAAATTTGTGGCTCATCACAAAGTATAACGGCTACGATCCAGAAGTAAATACCGATCGTACGGTGAATGGTATTTCGTCGTTTGGTATCGATTATTTGAGCTATCCTAAAGCTCGCTCGTTTATTTTTAGCTTGAATTTAACTTTCTAAGACCATGAAAAAAACACTCATCATATCTTTCATTTCTTGTGCTTTATTGACCCTAAACAGTTGTACTGATTTGGTCGAGAAAGTATTGGATGAATCGTCGGCCACAGGCTTGACCGATAAGCAAGCGGCGGATGGTAGCCTTGCGCCAGTGTATGCTCAGTTGCCAAACATTTTCTTGCATACCAACTATTTCACGCTTCAAGAGATTTCTTCTGACGAAGCTATTTTGCCTTACCGTGGAGGAACTGACTGGGGTGATAATGGTATCTACATTGCCATGCACCAACATACAACGACTAGTACTGATCCCAACGTACGTAGTACTTGGTTGTTATTAACGCAGGGAATTTCTCGTGCAGTGACGGCTATGAGTGCATTGCCAAATATCAACGACGCTAACTCAAAAACGTATATCGCCGAAGCCCGTGGAATGCGTGCTTACTATAACTTGTTGTTGCTCGACCTTTTTGGCCTTGTGTTTTCAAAGGAAGACCCTAATGGGATTTCAGTGATTTTGCGTGGCGACCAAGCTGTGGAGTACCTAAAAGCAGAGTTTTTAGCGGTAGAACCTAGTTTGTTGACAACTGTTGGGCCAGGTCGTCTTACCAAAGGAGCGGTTTGGGGCTTGTTGGCGCGTTTGTATCTCAATGCGGCTGTGTACCGTGATCGCTATGCTACTAGCATCCAATTTAAGTCGGAAGACATGGATAAAGTAATTGAGTACACGGATAAAATTATTAGCTCAGGCCAATATAGTTTGTCGGCTGATTACTTCTCGCTTTTCAATTCGGACAATAACAGCAACAAAGAGTTGATTTTTGTGGGTGAGCAACGCGCCGAACTCAACGGCCACAACCGTATGGCGTACTTCTCGTTGTCAGGTGATCAATTCCCATTGCCAGCTTTCCCAGCGGCTAATGGTACCGATGGTCCTGCTATTACGCCTGATTTTTACCAGTCTTGGGTACAAGCAAATGGCTCAAAAGACCCCGCAGGGATTGACCCTCGTTTTTATAAGAAAAACTGGACTATGCCAGCTGACTCGTGTATTGCGGCTGATAAGTTTGAAATGGATCGCGGAATTTTACGTGGCCAACAATATGGCCTAATTCGTGTAAACGGAGCTTTTGTACGTTGTGGAAACAACTATCGAGTTGGAAAATTATTTAACGTAACTCGTAACCGCCCAACTTTGCCAGTAAACTTTACTGAACAAATTAACTACACCGTAGCTGGTAGCGATTACAACACAGGGTATCGGGTATTGAAGTATGAATTTAGCAAAAAATCGTCATCAGGCCGTAACCTTGGAGATGCTGACCTTGTCATTTTGCGTTTAGCCGACGTGTACTTGATGCGTGCCGAAGCGAAACTTCGTAAAAGTAACGATGCTGCTTCTGCCTTGGCAGACGTGAATTTAGTACGTGCTTCACGTACGTCTGTAGGTGCACCTGCACCCGCGTTGACCAGCATGACGCTAGATTTGCTCTTGCGTGAACGTGGATTTGAATTTTACTGGGAAGCTCAGCGCCGTACGGATTTGATTCGTTTTGGTAAATACGAAAGTACTTGGACTGAAAAAACCAATAACGATCCAAAAAAACGAATCTTCCCAATTCCTCAGACGGCCATTGATGGAGCGTCGAACTTGGTGGGTTATCTCAAACAAAACGATGGTTACTAGTTAATAGAAGGTAAATCACTATTTTAAAAGGTGGTCTCTGTTTAAGAGACCACCTTTTTTGTTGATTGTGACAAATGTTACATTTCAAAGAAGAAATTATATAGAATTTAGCAGCCTCGAATACAATCCCATTCATTCATTTGTATGAAATTATTTAACCTTGTACGCGTCCTTACCGTACTTATCGTGGTCGTCGCGCTTTATGCCATTGGGCTTATTGGTTCGTATATTTTTGGCGTTTCTAACTTGCTAAAAACCTACACCGTGGCGTCTACCTCTGCTGATACTACTGCCGTAACTCCCTATGATACAAATTTTCATGCCCTTTGGTCGCAGCCTGCAGATTGGCGCTTGACCCAACTCCCGCCCGAACAAAGAAGCCAAATCGAATATGGAAAAGAGCTTATTGCGCATACGGCCGATTACCTGGGTCCTAAAGGAAAAGTGAAAGCAATGTCTAACGGAATGAACTGCCAAAACTGCCACTTGAATGCAGGAACCCAGCCTTGGGGGAATAATTATTTTGCAGTCCAAGCTAATTACCCCAAGTTTCGGGAGCGCTCTGGTATGGTCGAAAACCAAATAAAGCGCGTGAATGATTGCTTTGAACGAAGCCTAAACGGAAAAGCTTTGGATTCGGCAGGTCGCGAAATGCAGGCCATTTTGGCGTATATCAAATGGGTGGGCAGCGATGTCCCTAAAAAATATATCCCTAGAGGATCGGGTATCTATAAACTCAAATCATTGGCGCGGGCGGCTGACCCCGACAAGGGGAAAGCCGTGTACGAACAAAAATGCCAAAGTTGCCACCAAGCCAACGGGGAGGGAGTGTTGGCGGAAGATGGCCGAACCTATACCTATCCGCCACTGTGGGGTGACCATAGTTACAACATCGGTGCAGGGTTATTCCGACTTTCCAACTTTGCTGGCTACGTAAAGTACAACATGCCTTTTGGCGCTACTTACGAGCGTACACAACTATCAGACGAAGAGTCGTGGGACTTGGCCGCTTTTGTAAACTCCATGCCTCGCCCTTCTAAAGACCTTAGCAAAGATTGGCCCAATATCGCAGGCAAACCTTTCGATCATCCTTTTGGCCCTTATGCTGATCCATTTTCGGAGCAACAACACAAGTACGGCCCATTTAAACCTATCAAGGAATGGAAAGAAAAGCACAAGAAAAAATCGTAAACTCTTAAAATTAGTATCCAATGAAAAAAGTCCTGATTGCCTTCGTCGTTATCGTATTGGGGGGGGGTACCCAAAGTAAGGCTCAACAAATCGAGAAAGTTCACAAGATTGTTTTTCACTTAGCTACCAGTGATACCCTAGCGCACAAAGCACTGGCCAAACAGCTTTCCAACGTATTGGATTATTGGAAAAATGCGCAAGTGGAAGTGGTGGTTCATAATAATGGTATTGGTTTTATGAAAAAAAGTGAAGCTAAAACTGCGAAAGAAATTGAAGCATTAAAAGCGAGGGGAGTCACCTTTGCGGTGTGTGAGAATACGTTGAAGCAACGCAAAATTGATAAATCCGAAATACTACCCGAAGCAAGTTTTGTCCCTGTCGGTATTGCTGAACTAGTCCTCAAACAAGAAGAGGGCTGGGCGTATATCAAAGCAGGGTTTTAGGCTATTAATTTGTCATTTCGAGGTACGAGAAATCCAAAACCCCAGTTAACCTATGCACTCAAGACGACAATTCATTCAAGCAAGCCTATTGGCGGGATTAGTGACAGAAAATTCGACGGTTTTACCTGACGTAAACGACGAAGCGTCAGCTCCTCCAACTCAAAACGGCACCATCACTTTACTTCAAACCACGGACGTTCACTGCCAACTTCATGCGCACGATGAGCTTTTTTGGGAAAACAATCAACTCACGTTCCGTAAAGCAGGCGGGTATGCTCACCTCGCCACAGCCATCGATCAAATCCGTAAACAAAATCCTGATAATACCTTCGTGATGGACACTGGTGATATGTTTCAGGGAAGTATGCTGTCGGTAAAAACGTCGGGACAGGCGTTTGTACCGTTACTCAATGCCATGGGCTATGATTTGTATTTGCCTGGTAACTGGGAAGTGGTGTATTACAAACAAAATATGCAAAAGTTGATGGGAGGATTAATGGCTCCCAAAGTATGCACCAATATGTACCATGATTTGGGAGAGGGAAAACGCGGTGAATTAGTGTTTCAACCCTACCATATCATTCACAAATTAGGAGTGAAAATTGGCTTCTTAGGCTATACCGACCACTTGGTGCCGATTCGACAATCCCCTTATTATAGTAAGGGTATTATTTATACCAAACCCGAAGACAACATTAAGTACTGGGTCGAAGTGTTAAAGCAGCAAGAGCAGTGTGATTTTGTGATTGTGTTGGCACACATAGGATTATCGCAACAAATTGCGTTGGCCAATAACCCTGATGCCAAAGGAGTAGATTATATTTTTGGCGCCGATACCCACGAACGAGTCCGTAAGCCGATTCAATGCGAATATGCCAAAGTGGTTGAACCAGGTGCATTTGGCTCGTTTGTGGGGTGCCTCGATTTGCAAGTAGCTGATGGAAAGGTGATTGGAGAGAAATACGAACTTATTGAAGTAAATCCTAAAAAATTCCCAGCCAAGCCTGAAATTAAAAAGCTGGTGGAGGAAATTGAAAAGCCCTACCACGACCAAATCAACCAAGTGGTGGGCTACAGTACCGAACCGCTGTACCGAAACATGGTGGTTGAAAACACGATTGATACTCTCATCGTAGATGCCCTCAAGTGGAAAGTAAATACCGAAGTTGTATTATCAAACGGTTTTCGGTTTTGCCCACCGCGCGTACCCGCTGCTTCGGGGAAAGTAGCAATCACAGAGGGCTACCTCTTCGACATGCTGCCCGTGGATGCAACGGTACGTGTTGGCAAAGTTACGGGTCAACAATTGGTAGATTGGCTTGAAAAAGAACTACAAAACGTCTTTGCCCAAGATGCGACGAAGCGTTTTGGCGGCTGGGTGGTGCGTTTCAAAGGGATGGAAGTAGAGTTTAAGGCGTTTGAACGGGTAGGGCAACGGGTCAAAAAAGTCATGATTGGCGACAAGCCGATTGAACTAGAAAAGACTTATACCATCGCTGCCTGCGAACGCGACGGCGATCCTGCGGATATGCTTTGTCGGATGAAGGGGGTGAAAGAGGCATCCAACACTTCCTACACGCTTCATAGTGTGATGAAAGAGTATTTGAAAGAATTTTCGCCCGTTAGCCCTAAACTACGACAAGCGGCAAAGGTGCTAGACGCCCCTCAAACGTTGCTTTCGCAGGTTCACGGCGTCGATTATCAATTTTTTTAAGAGTGTAACAATTGTCACGGAATCGGGGCAAAAGCGACGGTACTTTTGTATAAAATTCTCGCAATTTGTATGAAAGTACCATTTTTACTGCCGTTGGTGAGCCTCTTTTATGTTTTTCATCAGGCAGTGGCTCAAGTCCATAGCGATCAGCAATACAAACACAAATCGACTTCCGCAGACTCAATCAATGACTTAAACCATTTTTTTGCCAAAGGTCATTTTCATGGTCACGCGCGTTCGTATTTCATGGCAACCGACAATGCGGGAAGCCTTGCCGATTTTTATGCGTTAGGGGTAGGTGCTGGAATTGGCTACGAAACGCCGCGTATTCTGAAGCGTTTTCAGTTTGGGTTGAGTGGTTTTTTTATGTTCAATCTTTTGTCATCTGACCTCGCCAAGCCCGACCCTAAAACGGGGCAGCTCAATCGTTACGAAGTGGGGTTATTTGATATTCGTCGTCCCAACGACCACGAGGACTTAGACCGTTTAGAAGAGCTGTTTTTACGGTATCATTTTGGGAAAAAATCAAAAATTACCTTAGGCCGCCAAGTACCCAAAACGCCTTTTATTAATCCGCAAGATGGGCGAATGCGCCCAACGCTGACAGAAGCGGCTACATTAGAGCTAAATGATTGGAAAAATACGAGACTTCAACTCGAATATATTTTTAGAATTTCCCCTCGCTCAACGGTTGAGTGGTTTAAAATAGGGGAAAGCATGGGAATTTACCCCGTAGGAGTAGGCTTAGATGGGAAACTATCGACGTATGCGGGCAACATTGAATCAAAAGGGGTGTTGGTTGGAGGTATTACCCAAACAATCGGTCCACTAACGGCCCAAGTGTGGGATACCTACGTAGACAATGTATTCAATACGGCATTCGTACAATTAGATTGGAAATCTACCTTTAAAAATAAACGAGCTTGGGTGGCAGGCATACAGGCCGTTCGGCAACACGCGGTAGGAGCAGGGGGCAACCCCGATCCAGCCAAAGCGTATTTTACTCCCGATGGTAAATCGGCGGTTTTTTCGGGTAGAATAGGATTCCGTTCTCCTAAATACGATGTCAACCTGAATGGCACCCGTATAACCGCCGAAGGGCGCTATTTGATGCCGCGAGAATGGGGAAGAGAGCCTTTTTATACGTTTATGCCGCGCGAGCGTAACGAAGGGATGGGCGACGTGACCGCGTTTTCAACCAATTTGTTTTATAAACCTCGTCCCCAAATGAAATGGGAGGTAAGTTGGGGCTACTATAAACTTTCTGACGTCAAAAATGTGTTATTGAACAAATACGGAATGCCAGCTTACACCCAGCTAAATGTAGGAATAAGTTACCAATTTAAGGGCTTCTTTGAAGGGTTGGACGCCCAACTTTTGGTGGTTAGGAAAGACAAGGTAGGAGCTACCTACGATAACGACCGTTATGTGTTCAACAAAGTAAACATGTCCCATTTCAATTTTATTCTTAATTATCACTATTAAACAAATCATCATTCATTTTTCATAACTCATTCTCTAACCAATGGAATTTATCGAACTCATCAAAAAACCGTGGCCGTGGTACGTAGCAGGCCCGTTGATTGGTCTTACTGTTCCGACGTTATTACTGATTGGTAATAAATCGTTTGGTATTTCGTCTTCACTTCGCCATATCTGTGCAGCCTGTTTTCCTGCCAATATTTCTTTTTTCAAATACGACTGGAAAAAAGAAATTTGGAACCTCTTTTTCGTAGCAGGCGTACTGATTGGTGGTTTTTTAGCTACGCAGTTTCTCGAAAATCCCGAAGATTTCGTCATTTCTGAGAAGACAGTGGCGGCTTTGAGAGAATTAGGTATTCAAGATTTTAAAGGGTTGATGCCTGCCGATTTGTTCGCGGTTGAAAACATCCTGTCACTCAAAGGCTTTATTTTCTTTGTAGTAGGTGGTTTTATGGTGGGTTTTGGTACACGTTGGGCAGGAGGTTGTACCTCGGGTCATGCTATTATGGGGCTTTCAAATCTGCAACTTCCGTCGTTGATTGCGACTTGTTGCTTCATGATTGGAGGCTTTGTGATGGTTCAAGTACTTCTTCCTGTTATTTTCAAACTCTTTTAATCCTTCATCAAAGAATCTTATGGCAACGAATCAAACAAATACAAACACAGTATCTTTCCCAGAACACTTAGTCTGTGACGCGCCCAACGACATGGTAAAGCGCGAAAGTACCCTCGGCAACCTCAAATACTTAGTGGTAGGGGTAATGTTCGGAATTGTGTTCGTAAAAGCCGAAATCATTTCGTGGTTTCGTATTCAAGAAATGTTCCGCTTACACAGCTTCCACATGTACGGCGTGATTGGCTCGGCGGTAGTAGTGGGGATGATTTCGGTTTTTTTGATTAAAAAATTCAACATCAAAACCCTTTCTGGTGAAACTGTTCAATTTCACCCTAAGAAGTTTATGCGTGGGCAGATTTACGGAGGCCTTCTTTTTGGACTGGGTTGGGGAATCACAGGAGCGTGTCCAGGGCCGTTGTTCGCCCAAATTGGAAGCGGTTACATCGCCGTTATTGTCACGCTTTTGAGTGCTATTGCTGGTACTTGGACCTACGGACTTCTAAAAGATAAACTACCGAATTAAAGTGCATCAAGGTGCTCACTCGTGCATCAGGGTACTCGCCTGTGCATCAGGGTACTCGTTCGTGTATCAGGGTACTCATACCCTGATGTCTTAGGGTGCTCACACCCTAATGAATACCCCAAAAACCATTGGTACAATTATGCTAAAAGGAACCAAACTATACAGTATTCTCTTCAACAAGTGTCCACGGTGTCACGAAGGGGATTTTTTTGTGACGAAAACCGCTTACGACCTCAAAAACTTTGACAAAATGCACAAGCGTTGCTCGCACTGTGGCGAAGATTTTGAGCGCGAACCCGGTTTTTATTTTGGAGCAATGTACGCTAGCTATGCTTTATACGTAGCGACTATCGTTGCCTCTTTTGTTGGGTACGTGATTTTCCTTGGGGGAGATGAATTGAGGCTTTTAATGTTCTTGATTCCTGGACTTATCATCGTAATGCCGCTATACTTTAGGCTTGGCCGCAGGATGTGGGTTGCTATTTTTGTTAAATACACCTCCCCAAATCGAGTGAACCGTGCCGAGGAGTACACACAACCCGAATAAGTTGTAGCATCCCGAAAATATAAGGACTTTCGGGATGCTACATTTCTTGAAAAATAAATGAAATTTCTTGTTTGTGTGATATTTGTTACAAAGAAGAAAGAAGGAAAAGCCGACTTTTGGATTCAATAACGACCTTCCTCTTTTTTACAAATATGACACATTTTCAAACCCTTATCGTAGGTGGTGGAAACGCAGGCTTGTCTGCCGCATCCCAGTTGTTGATGAAAAACCCATCGTTACAAATTGGTATCATCGAACCCTCCGACAAACATTATTACCAACCCGCCTGGACGCTTGTAGGAGCAGGAGAATTTGATATACAAGATACCGAAAAAGACGAGGTAGATTTTATCCCAAAAGGAGCTACTTGGGTAAAAGATGCCGTCGCGTCCTTTGAACCCGAGCAAAACCAAGTAACGTGCCGTAGTGGAGCAAAGTATACGTACGATGCCATGATTGTTGCCCCTGGAATACAGGTAGATTGGGGTAAAATAAAAGGGTTAAAAGAAACCCTAGGGGAAAATGGCGTTTCGTGCAATTACTCGTTTGATTCGGCTCCTTATACGTGGGAGTTAATCAAAAACTTTGAAGGCGGAACAGCCGTTTTTACAAACCCGCCGAGTCCCATCAAATGTGGAGGTGCGCCGCACAAAATCATGTATTTAGCGTGCGATTATTGGCGGAAGAAGGGCATCCTTGATAAGTGCAATGTTCACTATATTTCGGGAGTGGGTGCAATTTTTGCCGTAAAAGAATATGCTGCAACCCTCACGGGCATCGTGAATCGAAACAAAATTAAACCTCATTTTTTGAGTAACACCGTAGAGGTAGATGGAGAAAATAAAACGGTGTATTATGAAACTAAAAATGAGCAAGGCGAGACGGTTCGTGAGGCAATAAAGTTTGATATGTGCCATGCCGTGCCCCCACAATCGGCTCCAGATTTTATAAAAAATAGCCCGCTTGCCGACCCTAATAACGCGTTTGGCTACGTAGAGATTAATAAAAATACGATGCAGCACAGTCGCTTTGCCAACATTTTTGCTTGCGGCGACTGTACCAATGCACCTTGTAGCAAAACTGGGGCGGCCATTCGTAAACAAGTACCCGTGGTGGTGAGTAATTTGTTGTCGTATCTCAACCAGCAAACGTTGAAAGAGCAATATGACGGCTACAGTGCGTGCCCGATTCCTACGCAGTATGGCAAGCTGATGTTAGCAGAATTTGATTATTCAAATACCCCTAAAATGACCTTTCCTTTTGACCAAACAGTGCCTAGATGGAGTATGTGGTTGCTCAAAAAGTACGTCTTGCCGTGGCTTTACTGGAACCGTATCCTTACGGGCAAAGCGTAGAAAATAAAACCTCTCGAAAGCTCTAGAACTTTCGGGAGGTTTTATTTTCTACCTATTTTATCGCTCGAATCACCTCACGTTTGTATTTTGGGCCAGGGTGTTTTTCTATGCTCAAACCTGCTGCTTTTATGTTGTGCTGGATATAACTTTTTGAACAGTAGGTAGTTAGATTTCCTCCAACGTTGAGCCATGCTGTTAACTTCCGAAAAATATCTTCTGTCCAAAGCTCGGGCTGGGCCGTTGGGGCGAAGGCATCGTAATAGATGGCATCAAATTGGTTAGATGATTCAAATTCTTGGAGCGTAGTCTTGTATTTTTCTAGTCGGAAATAGGGCGATAGCTCGGTGGTTATGCCCCAAGGAGCTTGGTGTAATTGGGAGAGTTGATGGGTGTCAAGTAAGCCATCGTAGTTGAGCTCCGCAGCTTGCTCGGGGGCTATGGGAAAAGCATCAATCGTTATGTAATGCACAGGAATACGGTTTTTTTCGGCTTCGAGCCACGTAAGCGAAGCATTAAGACCCGTCCCAAACCCCATTTCAAACACAAAAATAGGGGTAGCTAAAAGCTGCTCTTGGCGTTGACGAAAGGCTTCTTTGAGTCCCAAATTGATGAAAATGTGGGTTGATTCCTGCAACGCTCCGTGAACGGAATGATAGTGTACATTGAGCGTTTCGTTGAGTAACGTATGTGAGCCGTCAGCGGTAAGAACAAGTTGGGTATTCATAAATTCTGGAATTTTAAACACGTCAAATTATAGGTTCCGATAGGCAACAATCCCTCCAGTGAGGTTGAGTAACTGGGTGAAACCGAATTTTTCTTTCAGTAATGCAATTGCTTTTTGGCTTCTCATCCCACTTTGACAATGCACAATGACGCGCTTATCACGCGGTATCAAGGGCACAAATTCTTCCAGTCGCGAAAGTGGCATGAGTTGGCCGCCAAGGTTGTCAAGCTCAAATTCGTGAGGCTCACGGACGTCAATCAGTTGAAAATCATGGCCATTTTTTACTAATTCCTGAAATTCTTCGGGCGAAATATCGTTTAAAGTATCAGGTATTACTCCACAAAAAGCTTCGTAGTCAATGAGTTGGGTGATTGAGGGGCGCTCAGGTAGTTTAGGAATCCGAATCGTCCGACTAATCATCGTGAGTGCATCCATCACAAATAGTTTTCCCGAAAGTACCTCGCCGATACCCGTAATCAGTTTAAGGGCTTCGTTGGCTTGCAAACAGCCAATAATCCCAGGCAAGACCCCTAAAACACCTGCTTCGGCGCAGTTGGGGGCAAGTTCGGGTGGGGGAGGAGTGGGGAACAAATCGCGGTAATTGGGGCCATTGTTATGGTTAAAAACCGCTACTTGCCCTTCAAAGCGGTAAATCGCCCCGTAAATCAGCGGCTTATGAAGTAAAACGCAGGCGTCATTGACCAAATAGCGGGTGGGGAAATTGTCAGAGCCATCTACCACAAAATCGTAGGATTCGAGAATGGAAAGGGCGTTTTGTGCGCTCAAATTTTCGAAGTATGTTTCTACTCTGATGAATGGATTGAGCGAAGTTAGGCGCTGTTTTGTTTCTGCCACCTTAGGTTTTCCCACCGATTCGCTACCGTACAGCACTTGGCGCTGTAAGTTACTATCATCTACGCGGTCGCCATCGACTATTCCAATCGTTCCGACCCCTGCTGCTGCTAAATATAGCAAAATAGGGCTACCAAGACCGCCACAACCGATGACCAACACGCGGGCCGATTTGAGTTTTTGTTGCCCTTCGATGCCGAGGTCAGGAATGAGCAAATGACGGCTGTAACGCCTTAGTTCTTCGGAAGTAAGCATCATTTGTTAAATTTTGTTAACGAGCGATTAAACCTTCTACGGTTTGTCAATTCTAAGTAAACGTGTACCTCCAACAAAGGTGAACACAAGCAGTCAAAAAACAAATGTTAAACCCTAAAACAAAAGTTCCATGAAACGTAGTTTGAATGGGCGTATTCTTGCCACTATCTGTTTACTAATCGTTACAATGGGTGCATGTAATCGGGATACTACTTCGGTAAGCCCTGGCACCGACAGCGTGACCGCCGAAGACAATCAGGCGATTATTGATGAGACCGAGGCCGTTTTTTCGTACAATGAAGATTTGTTTGGTGGCTTTTCGGGAGCGCGTGAAGCGGCCATCACGGGGGCCGATAGTGCGAGCATTGGGATGCGTCCACTTAAGAAAGACAACTGTGCGACGATTACCCGCACCCAAGCGAATGGCGTGATTACGGTTGTAGTGGATTATGGTGCTCAAAAAGAGTGTGATGGGCGTAAAGTGGGCGGAAAAATGACGATTCAGATGCCATTAAAACCCACGGTGGATGCTTCTGGTTTGTTGACGCAGACAATTACGTACGAAAACTTCCAGCGTGGGCCACGAACCATTACTGGAAAACATACTGTAACGTTAGCGTTAGAAAATGGAAAAGTAGTGACCAAAGAGAGTTTTACCGCTACCACTATTACTACAGAAGATGGTAAGACGATTATTTTCAATAGCAATAAAACCAGAAAAACGGATGCCAAAGGAACTCCGTTGAACTTGAATGACGATGAGATCGTGGTGACGGGCTCGACCACCGCCACAGGAAGTGACGGTAAAACATTTTCTTCTACCATCACCAAGTCAATTATTTTAAAAGTGGCTTGTAAGGCTACTAGCGGAGGTTTTCCTGTGGCAGGAACCATCGAAATTGTACGTCCTGATAAACCCAAAGCAGTGGTAGATTATGGCGACGGGACTTGCGATCGTATTTACACTGTTACGGCCAATGGAGTAACAGAAACAAAAACTCGAAAATAAAGGCCATACAGCCATTTTTAGTGAAGTTAGGTTTCCAAAACGAAAAAGTCGTCAGTTGTTTTCAAGCAACCGACGACTTTCGTGTTTTTCAAGAAAAAGAATTACTTTTGTGGCCTCATTCTGAAAAATAACAACAGAAAAAATCATTTGTAAGATATGGAATTGTTGAAAGAAATTGCCAACTTCTCGGGTAAGTCGGGGTTGTATCGTATCCTTAAACCAGGACGCGGAGGGGTAATCGTAGAAAGTTTGGACGCAAAGCGTGAAAAATCAATGATTGGTGCTTCGGCTCGGGTATCTGTGTTGAAAGACATCTCGATTTTCATGGCAGATTCTGACCAAGCGACTCCGCTTGCTACGGTTTTCGAAACTATTCACAGCAAATACCAAGGTGAAAGCCTTGACCCCAAAGCAATGTCAGACTACCAATTGGTAGATTTCATGGGCGGCGTTTTGCCAGGGTACGACACTGAGCGTGTGTATTTGTCTGATATTCGTAAGATTATCTCTTGGTATAACATCTTAGTGGTTCAGGTTCCACAAGTGTTTGAACAAGCGGCAGAAGAGCAAGCTGCGGCGGAAGAAGAAGCTAAGTAATGTGCTAAGACAAACAAAGAAAAAGCCGTGATGGATGTCACGGCTTTTTCTTTTGAGGCATTTTTTATGAAAAAAGTACTCAATCTTTTGGTAAACATGGGGCCGCGTTATGTCGGTTTTCGGGCGTGGCATGAGTTTCGTCGGCGTTCGGGGCTATTGAAGTCGGCTTTTCCTACTCAGCCATCCCACCGAAAGCAGCTTTCGCTCGCTTCGTGGAAAGCGATACACATTCCTTTTTTCTTTGATGGAAAGGAAAACCTGCCTTCACCTCCAAGCCTTACCACGGAGCAACAAACGCAGCTGCGCCATCAACTGAGCGAATACCGCGCGGGTAGGTTGCTATTTTTTAGCGCTACGTATTACGCGGTGACCGATTGGTTGACCAATCCATCCAATGGGTATCGATACGATGCTACTAAACATTGGACAAAAATACCTGATTTGTCACCCGTTGCGGGAGATATAAAATACGTTTGGGAAAAATCGCGCTTTGCTTTTTTGTATTCGTTGATTCGGGAAGAACACCATTTTGGGGTCGCTAACGCCGAAACCGTTTTTCAGGAAATCGAAAGCTGGATGGAGACCAACCCCATCAACTGTGGGCCAAACTGGCGCTGTAGCCAAGAAATTTCGCTGCGGGTACTTAACTGGACGTTTGCTTTACATTTTTATAAAAATTCACCTACCCTGACCGAAGCGCGTTTTGAAAAAATCATGCACTTCGTGTACTGGCAGATGCGACACGTCGAGGATAACATTAACTTTTCACGCATTGCTGTTCGTAATAATCACGCCATTACGGAAGCTCTCACGTTGTATTTGGTAGCACTGATGTACCCGTTTTTCCCAGAAGCTGCCAGATGGAAAAAACGCGGCAAAAGGTGGTTTGAAGAAGAAATTGCGTATCAAATCTATGAGGATGGCACCTTTTTACAGTTTTCGATGAATTATCATCGCGTCGTTGTGCAACTACTCACGTGGGCGCTTCGATTAGCAGAGCTGCATGGTGAGAAGTTTGCCGAAGTGGTGTATCAACGCGCAACTGCTTCTGCCCAGTTTTTACGGAGTTGCCAGGATGCTTCTACGGGTTGGCTGCCCAATTATGGAAACAATGATGGGGCGTTGTTTTTCCCCCTCAGCACTGCCCATTACCGCGACTATCGTCCGCAATTGGCTGCGCTTGAGGCGGCTTTAGGTAAAATAAATCAAGGGTCGGAAGACTGCTTTTGGTATGGAATAAACGAAAAACAGACTGAAACTGTACCGAATACCTTTGGTGCCTTTACGTATGCCAACGGGGGGTATTATGTATTGCGCGATACCGACGACAGTGTTACATTTATTCGCTGTGGTGGGTACAAAGACCGTCCTTTTCAAGCCGATAATTTACACCTAGACGTGTGGGTTAATGGCCAGAATTTGTTGCGTGATGCGGGTTCGTATTTGTACAATACTGATGAAAATTGGGTACGGTACTTTGCGGGAACGGCCTCACACAATACCGTTATGTTGGGGGAGTTTGATCAAATGCAAAAGGGCCCTCGCTTTGTTTGGTACAATTGGGTGAAAAAGGCGTTGGGAAGTTGGCAAGAAATGGATACTGAGTGGGTGTTTGAGGGAAAAATAGAGGCGTTTGAGCAGGTTGGTAAAGGAATCATTCACCGACGTAGAGTGCAAAAAAAGAAAGGCGAAGCGGCGTGGCTTATTGAAGATTGGCTTGAAAATGCTCCCAAAACGCTACCTATGCACCAAATTTGGCATCCATCAGCCGCCTTTGAGAAGGGGTTTGTGTTGGAGGCATTTGATAAAGAAGGGAATCGTTTACCTATTTCGGTAGGAGAGGGTTGGTACGCTGGTTTTTACGGGAAAAAGGAAGCGTGTAAACGGTGGGTAATAAGCCATGCTGACCACTATATCAAAACAAAAATTTTGGTTAGGTAGGCGTTGTGAGTAAACAGTCTGTTGGTGTTGAGCGGACTCACAACTTGATTTTTCCAACAAAAAAGCCGCTTACAATCGCAAGCGGCTTTTTTGTTGGAAAAATAGCAATGACTAGTTTTCTTCATTATTTTCTATTGCCATATCGGCCGCCTTTTTAAACATATCTACGATAAGTGATACGCGGAAGGTATTGGCCAACGGGCTACCTTGGGTTTGTGGCATAAGGTAAGCAAAGTCGATTCCGTAACGCTGTTGGATACGAGCGCCAAAACCTACGGTAAAGTATTTGCGGTTTCCTTTTATTTTTGCTTCGTTAAAGTATCCTGCACGCACTGCGAATACCTCGTTGTACCAGTACTCAGCACCTGCCGAAATCATAAACTCGCGAAGCTCTTCGCTTACTCCGCCTGGAGCATCCGAAAACGAGCTAAACATGGCGGCAATACTACTACGATTAGGATCTTTACCCTTGATAATTTTATCTGAAGCATCACGAACAGGAGGCGTCGGAATCATCAACTTGTTTAAGTCGAGCGTAAAGGTAACTTTGTTGTAAGGGTCGATGTGACGAGTCGCTGCTCCACCAAACTTAAGAGTGGTAGGAATGAAGCCGCTTTGGGTGCCGCCGTAGTTTACTTTTCCACCAATGTTTTGGAGCATCAAACCGAAGGAGTAGCCCCAGCCTTTCCCAGTACCTTCGTCTATATTTTCAGTTTTATAGTAAGCACTCAAATCACCCGCCGCAGTGGTACCAGGTTTGAGGGCCGAATTACCCATCACCTGAACGCCACCCCCAAGGTTGGAGTTGATATATTTTAAGTTTAACCCCATCGAGAACTTGTCCGAAAGCTTACGAGAGTAAGCAATTGAGGCATAAAATTCGTTAGAATAATAGTTTCCAAGCAAGGTGCCAAAGCTGTTACGGGCTTGAAACATACCGTGGTCGAAGTACATAAGGCTTACGCCAACGGCTTGGTTTTTACCAATTTTTTTGTAACCCGACAAGTAAGCAAAGTACATATCTTCAGTTACATTGCGTAACCAAGGAGTATATGAAAAAGCCACGCCGTAGTTTTTTGTCGCATTGGCCAATTTTGCAGCTCCCCAATAAACAGAATTCGCGTCTGGGCTAAGTGCAACCCCTGCATCTCCCAACGCCGCACTGCGGGCATCTGGCGTAAAGGCGGCAAATGGTACTGAGGCAATGACAGGACCACCAGTTGTATCTTGGCCAGTTATAACTTGAGAGAAAGATATGAAAGAAGTGCAAAGACCCATCATAAGAAAGACGGGAGAAGTTTTTCTTAGCATAAGGAAATGGAAGAAATGTGACTGTGTCAAGAGACGTACATTTATTTTAAAACACGCAAAGATAGTAATTCCTATTTTCAAAATCTATTTTGGTTTTATTAACTTACCACTCACGGTTTGAGCCTGTTGGCGCGTGAGCGATTTTACTACAAGCCGATATACGTACAGGCCAGCAGGTACATGTTGGCGGTGTTGCGTAGCGGCGTCCCAGTTCATCGCGGTTAGGATAGCATCCGAATTATAAAAGGTCTGTATCTCGCTCCTTATCAAATTCCCACTGATGTCGTAAATAAAGGTTGTTATTTCGACATCTTCTCCTTCATTGACCAATTCTACTTGTAGTGTGGCTTGTTCTACGAACGGATTGGGGTAAGCAAGGACGTTTTTCACAATAGCAGATTCTTTGCCTACCTTAAACTTCAACGTACGCTCGTTCCAATTATTATACGTATCTGCAACTTTTAGTCGAAGAGTATAATCGCCCGCTGGTAGTTTTTTGAACTGATAGCGTACCGTGCCGTTTTTATAATTATCGGGAGTGTTTGAGAAATAGTCATTTACGGCTACCGTTAAAGTATCGTTGAGGGTCAATGTGATGGGTTGAAGCAAATTGATACCGCTGTCGTCGCTTAGATTAGCGATGACTAGCGGGCTATCATCAACTTGGCTTCCTTCTACAAAACGTTCATCATTCAGGTAAAGCTGGATTGTAGGTGGCTGTGTATCTCTGTTGGCAAGTGCCGTACCTCCGACCCAGACTTGTCGACTTCCGCCTAAAGCGTCGGCACTACTGTCGGTTTTTACGGCATAAACTTGAATAAGCCCAAGGCCTAATTTAGTGTCAATCCCCTGTGGAACCATGAAGTCTAACGAAAATTGGCCGTTTTTAACAGTTGCTTTTCCTTCAAAAATTTTACTCTTAAACTGGGTGTAAGACATCTTCGGGTCTTCGCTGCCAAAGGTAGTAAGCCTGTTTTCTTTGTCATAAACACTGATGGTAGCGAGGCCATTAAAATCGCTAACAAGGGTGTTTTTATACGTAATTTGCCCCGTAATCTGCGCTTTTGCTCCTGCTTTCAACGTATCTTTCGACGCTACAGTTACGTCAAAATCGGGGTAGTTGAGGCGCAATGAAGGGTCGCCGAGGAGTGTAAAATTTCGGTTAAAGACCCCGCTAAAGCTTTTGTTTTTGGTCATTCGCATCAAATCACCCAAGCGTGGTACCTCACCACTGATGTGTTCCAACGCACTTTCATAAAAAGCTTCGTTTAGTAAAAAATTGGTACTTGCGTACACAGGACGAGCGGTGCTGAGCATGGCAATCGCGCCGCCGCGAGGGCTAAGGACGGCTAGTTCAGCCCCCGAAACTTCCCCTGGGTTATCATACCGTCCAAACTCGCAAGTAGCGGTAATCATCAGGGGTAAATTGTCGAGATTTCGCCAATTTAAAATATTTTGAAGTGTAACTATTTGTTCGTCAGCCCAGATAGAAATGCCTCCGTGGCCCGTATAATTCATGATCAAAACGCCCTCATCCATCAATCGGTCAATGGTTTTGCTTGCTTCTGGGGCATGAACGGGCGTGCCGATTTGAGGAAAAGCATCTACATATACTTTTTGCAATTCATAAGCGGCGGTCGTTGCGGCGATTTGGGTAGCAAGGTGCTCGGCATCTTGTTGGTGTAAATTGGCATCGCCGTCGTCGGCCACAAACGCAATTTTTTGTCGCCACTTTCCACGCCCTCGTTTGGCTACGTAGCGAATGAGTTTATCCACCACGGTTTGGGCTTCGGTGGTAGTTTTGACGGGCAAACGGCCGATACCAATGTCGAGCAAGTGATTTCCGCTGTAGTCTTCTGACCACTCACCGTCGGTGGGTTTAAGAAAGCCAAAATAATCATCGGAAGTAAAACTTAATACAGGATGCCCCGACTCGCGACTTTCGTAGGAAGGAACAAAATAGGTCATTTCCAGGGGTGAAAATGCCTTTAAATTATTTTTATAATCGTAAGTCGCGTCGCCAAAGAGCAATAAATACTTGAGGGTATTGGGTTGGCGGTTGTTCAAAAATTTGGTATAATCACGAATGGCCGTTGGGTCAGCTTGTCCTGACGCAAACTCGTTATAGACTTGATTTGTGGTGACGACGATGACGTCCAAACCATCGTTTTGGCGGCGAAAAGTAGCAAGCCGTTGGGCCTGTTTAACCCAAATTGGCGACGTGATAATCAGCAAATTAGGCGTAGCGACGGCATGAAGATTTTGATTTGAAATGGGTTGACTCGAAATGGGTGTCAATAACTGAGTTTCGGAAAAGGCCACGAACCGACGAAATACTCTCCCCGAAGTCCCAAATAATGCCTCTGTTCCCGATAAGCGAAATAATTGATTTGCAGGTCGTTGAGGATTGGTAACATCCCAAAGTTGCATTTGGGCAGTGGCTTGCCCTAGTTGATAACGAACCGAATCTTGGGCTAACGACGCAAGAGATTGAAAAATAGTGGGTTGGGTGTATAAGCGAAGGCTACGCTGAATTTGCAATCCAAAGAAATCTAAATACCCTTCGGCATTGGCTTGTCCTGCTTTGTCGAAGGTCAGGGAGGTAGTTACTCGCGTGGTTGCGTTGGAAAGTTGACCGTCGTAGGTTTTTTGGGTTCGCAAACCTTTGGAATCATAACGGTAAGTTGTCACAGTTCCCATGGTTTGTTCACCTAAGGTTTGCCCATTGACCCCCACCACAAATTTGGTAGTGACTTGCGCGGCGGCTACGCTGGCGACCGTCACTTTAACGGGGCTGTTGGGAAGTAAACCTTCTACATCGGCCGAAAAATCTTGGCGGGTTTGGTTGCCAAAGTATTCACCCCACCATTCGCGCCCTGACTGTACACGGTTGTATATTTCACTTTCTCGGAAAATATAATCGTCAAAAGTTGTCTGTATTGTTCCCGAATTTCCAGAAGGGTAACTTGAAAGGCGGAGTCCTGCTTGCGTAGCATCTATTTGTAAAAAGTAAAAGGTAGTATCGCTGTACAGGTTGAGCTGATGTTCAAGGCGTTTTTCGGCAGCATTGTAGCGAATTTCGTGCGGACTTTGCCCCCAAAACCAAAGGGCATCACCTTCGTCAAATTTGCCATCGTTTTCCCCTTTGACATAAACCGCATTTTCAGTTAAATCATTGGCCCTGTTTTGGGCATTTGATTGTGGAAGCATATAACCGCCATTTCCAAATAGGCGAAGGTTTTTTGGGTTAATATCGCTAATGGCAATCCCCAGTTTTTTGAGAAACGGTGCATCAATTCGATACACGCCTGTTTGTGCCACCCCAATTTTAAACCACTTTCCTGTGGCAAGAGCCGAATTCTGATTTTGCCCCCAACTGGCAGTAGCTAGTAAAAGTAAAAATAGGAGGTGGTTTAGGGTTTGGGGTTTGAAGTTTGGAGTTTTGGGTTTGGAGTTTCGAGTGCTATTATTCCAAATTTTCCCCTTGTCACTCCGACGACAGGAGGAGCCTAGCACCTTTCCAATAAAGCGATATGTGCGTAAAAGTTTCACGAATAAGATGCTGCTTTTGTATAGCGTTTCTCAAAGATAACTACAGTCGTTCTACCCAAGCGTGGGCTGCGACCAAGTATTTTTTTTGCGAGGTTTTCTCTATACAAACGATGCGAGTGCGGCGCTGAGTGCCTCGGATAAAGACTTTTTGCTGTAATCGAAACGCTTGCCCTTCCAACAACTCACTTACCATAACCAAATCTGAATGCGGCACATCCACGTTTTTGATGGCTTGCATGAGTGGTAAGAATGTCCCCGTGGAGGCGGTTGGATTATGGGAATATAGCGTAAGCGGGGACAAAATCGACGCAGGAAACGTTTGTTCGTTCAGGGTAGGCAGCAATAAAGCACGAAAATGCGTTTTCCATGCTTTTCCGTGCGGAGGTTGGCGGCGTTTGTACGAACGATACACTTCAAGGTGGGCGATTTCGTGAAGGTAAGTGATGAGGAAATTGTAAGGATTGAGGTTATTATTGACCGTAATTCGCTCACGTTGGTTGGGTTTTGCCGTAAAATCACCCAAACGCGTATGTCGAGGGCGAGTTACCACAAAATCAAACTGATACCGTTCCCATAGGTCGTAACAATAGGCTACTGAAGGGGCTGGAACGTGGCGTTCCAGGATGTTCCACATCGCTAATCTCGCTTCCACCGATAAATTGTTGGTTTAACTGACAACAAACAGACTCTGCTATTGTTCAAGGTACTGAATATTAGCCATTTTCAGCAATTAGCTGAATGTAGTGTACCCAAACTTGTGACCATAACCCCCAAAAAAATAGGACTAACCACAAATCTGGCTAAGGGTACACTACCTGACTTTCCCACCAATTCCCTAATGGTATCTAGTGCTTTTGTTAGGTCTTCGTTGAGTTTACTATTTTGAGACTCAAGTTGTGATATATAGCGCATTAAATAACCATCGTTCTCTTTTTCAGTGTCAACTTTTACTTTAATTCCTTCTTTACTGTTGTCAATTATGTATTGACTTGTTACGCCAATTGCCATTGCCCATTGCTCAATTTCATCTAATGTCAAGCTATCTCTTGTTGGTAGATTATAGATTGCTTGTCTTGAAATATTTAACTTGTTGGCAAGTTCGGTCTTACTTAATCTTTTGTCCTTGATAATTTTACTTATTATCAAGCCTATAGGCTGGTTATCCATCTTATTAGTCAATTTATGCTGTTACTGTTTTATTTTCTACCCAGTTAATAATTTGTTCTGCCTGTTTTAAACCCTCTGTGGCCACTCCTGCCGACGGGTTTCCGTCGTAACTCATTGACAAATGCAGCGTGGAATAGGCTGCATCAAAAATCGAAGTCATTCGACGGTCAAGTTTTGTAAGTTCTGCTTTATACCATTCTACCGACTTGCGACCTTTCGATTTGTGACCCAAGACGCCATCTAGCGCCATCAGTACCCCTAAATAAGCGGCATGACCTGCCAGTTTTACGTATTTTTTGTCTTGGTAAATACCATTCTCCTTCTGAGCTTGATTTTTAAGAATGGATTTGGCATTGTCCAAATACCGTTTTGCTTCAGTTATGTTATTCATGTCATTTTGTTTTTTGAATTATGCCATCTTTCACCTTCGTTGCTATGTTAGCCATAAATACAGATACCGCAATTACTCCAATTAGTATCCACCAAGTTTGGCGGTTTTCTTTTTTCAATAGCATTATTTGATTCGTCAAGGCAATATTCTCGTTGACCAATGCCTTAAACTTCTCATCCGTGTTTAGCTCCCATTTAATCGTCTCCAAAATCACGAAGTATTTTACAGTAAACTCCTTGACCTGATAGTATTTATCTCTAGTAACAAATTTGTAATAGAGCCATATATTTAGTAATATTGAAGCTGTCAAAACAGCATAAATGCCGTAATTTTTGAATATATCAAGTGCATCTGTTTTTAAGAAATCAATTATTTTGTCCATGTATAAAGAATACGTTTTGCTGACTGAATTCATGCTTAAGCATGAGCTGTTTTCTTGGGGGATCGGACGTTTTCGTTATTTTGATGACAAATCAGACCGTTTGGTTGTGGTTTGGCACTTTCCGTTTTTGATCATATTGTGTTTTTATCGAAAATCTACGCTTGTTCCTCTTTCTTCGACTTCTCGGATATCTACTTTACGACGGATTGTTCAATATCGTCGTCTTATTAGGTATTTATTCTGCCAATCTTCATAGTATCACCTTCGCTTTAATTAATCCCTTTTTTTTGCGCCGAAAGTATATTTCGTTTACGTTCAATGGGGCTAAGTAACTCATGCTCTTCTAGTAATTGGCTTAATCCAGTAACTGGCTTCAACAATTGCGCACGCTCCCACAAGCTAATTTTCTTCTCCTGCTTGGAGTCCCCTTTTTTTTGGATTTTGTGTACTGACGTCCATGTTCGTATTTAGAATCAAGTTTGGATGATTATTTTACAGATAAGTAATATGCTGATTGTCAGATTGTTGTGAATTTTTGTGAAAAAAAATGCATTTACTGTATTGTCAATTTGTAAATTTTGTATTTACATTTGTACAACAAATCAGGAGAAAGACGGTACAAAATCGGTATTTTCTTGGTAAATATACAATGCGACTTGAATAAAAGTTTACAGTTCTATCAAAAAAAAACGTTAATGTTTCTTAACAAGTCTTTACCATGCTAGTTATCGTAGGCTCGAAATCAGACCTAATAAAAGGGCAAATAGAAAACGTGGAGATTCATGCCACGTTTCTCAATCTCGACTTTAACGATGTGGACTTTGAAACGTCACTTTCGGAATGCTTGCAGAAAGTCAGAGAGGAGGTGATGGCTCATAAGAACTTGCTCAGTGAGCAAAAACAAACACTGAAATCAAAACAAAAACATACCAATGGACACATCTACTAAAAAGTCTAAAAAAGCTGCTGAGGATTGTGGCAGTAAAGGTACAGGTAACGAAATGGGTCAGTGCGAAGCATCCCCTGGAACAAAGGGCAAAGTCGAACGCGAGTGGATTGATTTAGGAAAGTTTGAAGTACAGAATGGTTCAATGATTTTCGATGTTGACCAAATCCCTGCTCATGTGACATCAATCGTATGGCTGTCTCGATCGAAGTGTCGCGACTTTCGGCGTCGAAAAGTTTTAAAAGATGTTTGCCCGCAATAGTTGATTGGCGCGGGGAGAGCTTGAGGTGGATTTGGCTCTTTTTCTCCAGAAGCCCCATCCTCCAAAGGCCGTAGTCAATAACCGTGTCGGGTTTATGGTGCGAATTGATAGAGAGGATAACGCTAGACGCAATTGCATCGGTCAGTACTAGATTAGGATAGGGCATAAAGTGACAGGTTGGATACCCATCGGGTAAACTATCTTGAACGATTGAACGGTATTTCTTCATACTTGAACTTATCAAAAAAAATGAGTGACTTAGACGAAATTAAAGACGCCGAGGTTGATTTTTTAATGCCTTTGGATATAGAGAGTTTAGAACAGAACTGGCTAGGTGAACTATGTTGGTGCCGTGGCTCACGGTCGGCGAAAGATTTGGCGAAAGGTCGTTTGGTATTTAAGAGGGTATTGACGTTGGACAGGCCAGACCAATCGTCGGGCATTAAAAACGCGTCACCATGCTAGTTATCGTAGGCTCGAAATCAGACCTAATAAAAGGGCAAATCAAAAACGTAGAGATTCATGCCACGTTTCTTAATCTTGACTTTAACGATGTGGACTTTGAAACGTCACTTTCGGAGTGCTTGCAGAAAGTCAGGGAGGAAATAATGGCCCACAAGAACTTGCTCAGTGAGCAAAAACAAACACCGAAATCAAAACAAAAAAACGCCCTTGCGGGTGGGCAAGGGCGGCAAAACTAACCAATTTTAATGCTAATGGTTTGTTTTGAAACTAATTGATAGGCAGAAAAAAGCAATGCAAGAAAAAGTAAAACTCTAATTGCATTGTTGGCCTTGCCAGTCAATACCGTAGAAGCTTGGTTTCTGAAACCAATTACTACGGATTTTTCGCCGATTGTTTTGATAGCTGTTATTGCTAAGGTGTTAATAGGTCGGAATCGTCTCCAGCCTTATCCTTAGCAATACCAGCGAAAAACAAAAGATGTTTAATGATGATAAACCTATTTGCGAATAGTGCAAACCTAAGAATTAAATTCCTCGAAAACCATCATGACACAGCAATCTATTGAAACCTTGCTCTATGCCTTGCTTGCGGTGGGGCTATTACAAAGCCTAGCTCTATTTGTTTTGTCCTACTGGCTAGACAAAACAAGAAATCATCCAGTAGAGTACGAAGTATCCTTACATGACCAAGACAGGGAGCTTATTAATAAGATGCTTGTAGAGCTTAAAAAAGCCCCCAAATACATTGAGATGAATAGGGATTTATTGGAGATGTTCATCAAGGGGCTTGCTCCGTTTGTAGAAGTTCCCCGAGATTTTGTAAACGGAGGCAATCAAGGTGGCAATGATACTGGAGAGAATAGCGGCAATATCTGAGGAAATGTCAGCACCAATTTTCTCAGATGATTCCGCAAAAGAATTAGGGAGGTGTGTAGCTACTATGAACTGAACATTCAAAGTTGGTTAAACCCTTCTTTAAAAGAAACACCGTCGTTGTGAAACAACGGTGCCGAAAACTAGGCCACTGTTATGGTGATAGTTTTCTGAACAAAGAGTTTGTAACAGGCGTAAGCTACTACCAAAAGAACAAATCCTTTGATAAGCAAAGCTTGCTTGCCAACAAACTCTGTGCTGTATCCCATAATGGATAGTCGCACAACATTTGTTTTCATTGGCTCTGGTTCGTAGGGGATAAAATACAGAAGTTACATTTCTGTATTGCTCCTACGAACTCAAGCCAGAGGCAAAACTAAAGAAAAGTTTTAACAGGTTATAGTGCGTGACGTAGCAGTAGAGAAGGTTCAATACTCCTACGGGGACGGTTTGGGTTTAACTCGAAAGTAAACGATTTGAGAAGAACCGAGCTGTTAAAAGTGCCAAAGACAACATTGTCAGTCCGATGAAGAGAGCAATGATTGTTTCTGACCGTCCCGACGCACTTCCATCTAAGCAAACCTTGTTGCCGAGATGAATTTTGAAATTAAACATTAGGTGTGGGAAGTGCCGCAAAATAACGGCAGAGCAAAAGTAACTAAATAGGGTTTAAAAAAAATATCGCCAAAGTGGCAAAAAAGAAACACTGTCGTTGTGAAACAACGGTGCCGAAAACCTAAACGACCGAAATCGTGATGGTTTCCTTCTTCCAGAATTTGTAGAGCATAAAAACAGCGACTGCGAGTATTGCTACTTTGATTGCAATTGCTGCCTTGCCTACAACTTCAACGTGGCTACCCATAAGAGATAGCTGCACTTTTGAATTCATGGCTTTCGGTTCGTAGCAGAAAACGTACAGGAGTTAGATTCCAGTAATTAGCCTACGAACCAAAGCCCAAAAAGCGGGCTAAACTAAAGAAAATTTTGATAATGAATCAGCAAAAATGGAAACTACTCCCAAATCTCACACTAGAACCCATTGGACGTATGGGGCTATGTACTTAACAATATTTTGTTTGCCTTTTCTGCTTGTTTTTGGGTACGGCCTTAGTTCCTGGTCTGCCTTAATTTGGTTGCTTCTACTACTATTTTAATCTTCTAATCTATGACTGATATACAAATTACTGAACCGTTGCCATTGAGTCCTAGAATTATCTCAATGTATAGAGCACTGCTACCCAAAGACCGTAAAGAGGTCAAAGAATCTTACATGAATAGGTTTGGGGTTAAGGATAAAGTATTTCAAAATCTTTTTGGAAATCCTGACGAATTTAAGCCTTCACTCGAGGAAAGAACATTGTTGACAGAAGAAGTCACAAGACGTTATTATGCTTCTACAAACCCAGAAGAATTTGAAAAAATTATTGAGGAAAAGGTGAAAGCATCATTGACATACATAGAGCCATTGACAGAAGAACAATTGCTGTATCAAAAATGGAAAAAAGGTGAGCTTGGCAAAAATGCGACTGCTAAACAATCTTACTAATGAAAAAGAAAACCAAAAAAGTAGCCATTGTCTCAGGCTTCGCTATTGTGGGAGCATTCGGGGCCATTGCTACGACAAAGTTACGACAGAAGAAAGCCGAGAATCCAGCCAAAGGCGAAGAGCAACGTCCCGACCCAAACCCCGAAACCGACCTTTTTATATGACCTCTATTTTCATTATTAACGAACTCCCAGCCACCGAAGCCATAATGGAAAAACCTATCACGGTACAGCTTCCACGACAAGACTTAGTGTCTTTATACCTTTTTTATGATCGCCTACAAAAGTGGGCTAAACGCCACAAAGTGCAAGGCGTATCCTTCATAAAAGGGACAACCCCGCTACGCAAGGAAGTACAGTACGCACTAACTGAAGCTGACCGTAACAAACGGCTAATTACAGCAGATGTTAAGTTTCTGCACCCAGTACACAAAGAGTTGGCCGAGACGGCCTGCATCACCTACCGTTCAATTATTGTCCAGCTCTATGACCACCCCAAAACTCGCCATATTGCTGACGTAAAGGAAGAATGGGGAGGTACCTACACTTCACTAGGCAACTTACTCAACTTTTTACAGCGATGAACTTAAATATCAACACCTTTTTAGGGCTAGTATGCTTAGGGGCCTCTATGCTCATCATGATTGGAGTACTCTGCCACCACGCTTACACTGAATACCATACCTCTAAAAATAACTAATGTCAGCAACTCCAACTCCCTACCAAACGCGCCCACCGCCGAGGAGCGCGGACATACCGCCCCCGCAAACCTAAACTTACCCTAAAGCAATGACAAACTACCGACAACAATTCGACAAACTCTTGGAACTAAGGGCATATCGTCAAAGCGAAATCATGCAATTTGAAGGTTATCCGCGATGGGTGTTCTGGTTTATTGGAACTACCAAGCATAAATATATATCGGGGCTAATGTTCGACCTGCGAGCCATCGAATACCGAATTGAAGAACTAAGGCTTATTCTTTTATCACCCAATGGTACGCAAAATAGAAAAGCCCCCGCTCAGTGAGAAAGAGCAAATCGAAGAGACTGCTCTAACGCTTCAAACGTGGATAGCAGTGGGGTTTGGCAAACGTAAAACCAACGAGCTCGGTATTCGTGAGCTGCTTGAAACGTTAAACCAAGCCGTGATTGAATGGAGAGAATCCAACTTACTGCTAATTCTGTCTCCCGAAGAAAAAGCAGACCACGACAAAGACAAGGTTGAGTTATCTGCCCAAGCCCTTCAAGCCGCCTGGACGTCTGGTTTTGAGAAAAGAAGAACCGATGACCACCGTATCCAAGACTTAAATAATTACGTGCTTAAAATCCTGAAACAATGGAAAGAGTCAGAAACGAAGAAGCTGGAGAATGCCTCAAACAATACCTAATGGCGTTTAGCCATTTGGAAGATGACCCTCGAAATTCAGCTCCGCTTAGGCTTATCAGCAACTATGTCTATTTCCTAGAAAACTACATCAACGACATAGAAGCACAGCTCCATTCGAGAGCGAAGGCCGAGACTACACAGAAAATAGCCCATCTTATCCCCGAGGCTATTGACCAACTGAAAGTAATTCAAGAAAAAAACGAACTATCACAATACACTACCGTCTAAATGGCTCTTCAAGAAACAAATGACATTATTTTCCTTTACGTTTTTGATTCAAAAATCTGTCAACGTATAAACTACCCAACGAGTAAAAGCATTACCCGCAAAGTTGAGGTAATTTCAGAAACTCAAACCAAAAGCTACAAAGACATCCATGAACATCACTATGGTTATGTAGAAGGAATGTTGATCGACATTCAGCTCAAAACGTTTGAGAGAAGCAAAGAGTGGTACTTTTGGCTTCAAGATGGTTTAGAAAAATACTGCTTTAAGCTTCGTTATTCTAGCAGGGAATCCAAACGTTTATTGTCCTATTTACCCAATGCTGACCTAAACCACTACATCCGAATCCAAGTATTTCCAGAAAAAGAAGGCAATGGGACTGCACTTTTGGTAAAACAGCGTAATGCTTTTTTAAAGGCTGCTTATACCAGAGACAATAAAAACGGCTTGCCTGACATGGAGAAAATCCACAATGATTTGGGTAAAGAGGTTTGGGATGATTCTAAGCAGATGGTGTTTTTTGAAGCTTTGGTTAACAACACCATCAATCCTACCCTACATAAGCTACACGGATTACCGCAACGGTTACGCTCCGAGCAATCAGCATCACAGAACGCTACGACACCAAACCCAGCAAAGCCTGAAACAAACGCAGAAACAGGCGATGACGACCTTCCTTTCTAACCATGAGTCCTTCACGCATTAGGCAACAAGCCACAAAAGTGGCGAGCTACTATCCTATACCTTACGACTACACAGTAGAGCTAAATATCAAAATCAAGGGCAATGACGAAACATCATTCCAATTGAGCATTATCGGCATAAATCATCCCGACCACATAGAAACCGAATATCACGAAAGCCCTGATGTATTGGGAGCCTTCGGCCAAATGTTAGAAGAGCACTTTAATGTCTGAAACCATGAGCAAAAAAAACAAAGTTCAGTATTTCAGTACCGCAGCAATTTCAGAGTGTAAAAAGTATAGATACTCTTTGGATAGAATTTGGGATTTTGACAAACCTAGGGTTTTATTCATTATGCACAACCCAAGTACGGCTAACGAAAACACCGATGACCCGACAATCCGTCGTTGTATAAAATTCGCTCAAGACTGGGGTTATGGTGGAATTTGTGTCGGGAATTTATTCCCATATAGAGCTACCGACCCGAAAGAACTCCTAAAGTTAGAGCACGAAGAGATGGCCGATACTTGCATCAATGAAGTCTACCTATCAGTCATGGCCAATGAATGCGAAAGGCACATACTAGCATTTGGAAATCCAATTGCACCATACTTACACTCAATGCTACCAAAGGTCGAATGGGAAGCCCTAAAACTCACTAAAAAGGGGAACCCTTGCCACCCGCTCTATTTACGCTCAGACCTAAAACCATTCACATTCAAACCGAGATAAAATGGCTTGCTTTCTTCAAGTATTACGCGAAAAGGCTAGCCAATAAAAACAATGGAAGAGACTCCTATACCTGCCATTTCTCACCCTAAAGCAATGGAATGGCAACAGCCTAAAATAATCAATATGCTTTTTGACGAGACGCATTGCATAATGTCAAACGCTGACTTTCAAGAACTCCAAGAATACACTAAAACAACTCCCAATGAAAGACACGAGGGCATGATGTGGAAAGCGTATTGGGATGGGAAATGGAGTTTAGTATGGTACTCCCGTTTCCTTCCAGACTCCGAAAATGTAAGAATCAAATCACGAACTATCCTTTTGCTTGATTGACAAGACTTAGTAATAACTTCAAAAACTAACTCAATCCAATGTTAACGAAAATCACATTTACAGGGGCTGACAACTCAGTCAACCCCGAGGAACTCATTGAGTTTTCCCAACAATATCCCTTCGTTGAATGGGGGATTTTATTCGCAGGCTTTGAAATGATTAATCAGCCACGGTTCCCGACTACACAATGGGTTAACCGCTTAACTGAACTTCATACAAAATCTGATAAGATGTCGCAGTTCTGTGCACACCTTTGCGGAACACTTGTGAAGAAAATCTTACTAAGTAAACAGGATAAAAAAACATACGACATCTTAACCAATCCCATATTCACCAGAGTTCAACTCAATACTCACGGGAAAAGGCATCGTTATAATGAACAGATGATAAGCCTGCTAACATTTTCTGATTATTTTAAAGAAAGAAACAAGTTCCTTTTAAATATAGAGAGCAAATCTAAGGAGAAAATACCACAACAAGGCACTGAATACATATTCCAACACGACGGAGAAAACAACGAACTCTTAGCCTTAGCCAAAGACAAAAAAGTAAACGTAGCGGCTCTATTCGACACATCGCACGGTGCAGGAATACTCCCGTCAACTTGGCCCGAAGCACTACACAATATTCACTGCGGTTACGCAGGTGGTCTATCACCTGAGAACATCTTGGAAGAACTCCCAAAAATCGAAGCCGCTGCGGCAGGCCGCCAGTATTGGATAGACATGGAAACCCACGTCAGGAGCAATGATTTTACAAAATTCGACATGAAGAAAGTCGAATCGGTGGTTGCCCAAATCTTGAAAGCTCAGTACATAGAGCCAAAACAGAAAAGCGCTTCAACAAGTCCACGGGCGTAAGCCCAAATTGGTTTATCAATACGTCGGTTCTGCAAAATACCCCCTCTAAAACGCTGGAAACGCACTTTTTTAAATATCAGAGCTAAAAACTTCCCCTTACAACAATGAAAACGGCAACTTCTACCACGGCTTCAAACAAGGAAAAAACAAGCAGAGAATTGTTGAAATCGGAGCCATCACTCCAGTTTATGCGGATGGCTAAGTTTAAGCCACATTCAATTGTTACTTACGGGAAGTTTGTAAGCTCAACAACTCGCCCAACTCAAACCAACACCAACAGTTTGGCAAATTTGGAGAAAGTCAATGAGCAAGGCTACAATGGCTACATGAGTGATGCAACCAGAAGAAACGTGAAGGGGATTTTGGAGAACTTACTTACGGCAATCGAGTTAAACACGTCAATGGCATTTCCTTTTGTGAAGGGGCAAGAAAAGCCACTAGACAAAGTGTATCCAACCTTCGTGACCCTTACACTCCCTAGTAAGCAAATGCACTGCGATAACGACATTAAACGTGACATTTTCACCCCTTTCATGCAAGAAATCATTAGGAATTGGAATGTAAAATGTTACGTATGGGTGGCTGAAACGCAAAAAAACGGCAACCTTCACTTTCACGTTTTGATGGATAGAGGAATCCCCGCCCTTCGCCTTCGTCAGATTTGGAATAAGCACCTAAACTCAATGCCTTATGAGTACATCAACTGCTATCGGAGGATTCAAAAGTACATCTATGAAGATGGCTTTGTATTTCGGAACGAAATGTGGGAAAAACGGCTTCAAAAGGAGAAAGAACGCGCAAAACACGAGGGAAAGCGCCTCAATGCTAAAGCTACCAAAGAACTCAAAGCCAAGGAGACACAACGTCAAAAAGAAGCGTATCGGAAAGGCGTAGAAAACAATTGGTCTGACCCTAATTCAACCGATATTCACTCAATTCAGAACATCAAAAAATTGAGTGCCTACGTTTGCAAGTATTTCACAAAAGCCCCTGTATTGGTAGCTCCAGTGATCCATAAAGACCAAAAAGTAGGAAAGAATAAAGCCAATGGCCGTATGGTTATTGAGGCACTAGATACCAACGGTGAACTTGTAAAATGGGAAGTTATAAACGAAGGCGGTAAGCACTACTTAGAGACGATTCGCGTCTCTAATGACCCGATTTGGGGCCCTTCTGAGGTACCAGAAAGGGTTGAGTTTACCCCTCAATTTGAAAATAGAAAACTTCGGGGACGTATTTGGGGCACAGCGGAGGTATTAAAAGCTCCTGATACAAAGCCATGTCCTTACATGGTAGCGATAAAAACCTACACAGAGGCGTGGAATACCTACCGTGTTACATCAACTCGTATGCAGACGTTTAGGGTTGAAGTAACCCAAGATTTGTTCGGTGCTCCTGTGTATGAGTACCAAAATAAGGAGGTTGAACACGTATTTCAGGAAATGACCGAACGTAAGTGGTTTGAAGAAAAGAAAATAGCCCTCAAGTACTTAGAAGCACTCGAAAAACAAGAAGTGACCGAGCAAGAAATCAAAGACGCAACCGCGAAAGCGGGGCCATTGTTTGCATCCCAAGAGTCCAATAGGGTCATTCCGCTTCGAGAACCACAAAAAGACTACTTACAGAAATATTCGCCTGAGCTGTGGGAAGAATACCAAACCCACTATCGAACGGTTTTTAATACCCTCTATTCCGTTCAACAAGCCGCTTAAAATGAACTCATGCCTAAGCCATCACAGGCCGTAGCAACCTACGGTGATTGGCAGGTATTTCCCGATGGGGAGATTCGTAACCCAAAACGTCAAATTAGAATCTACCCTGACCGACTTCGAGAGCCTGATTGGTGGATAAAGCTTCATTTGGCTTATCCCTGGATGGCAGAGTCTTGGAATACCTTTATGCCAGCCCTCTTTAAAGCTTGCAAAATCGCAGGCATTGACCAATTAACCTTGTCAACACAACCATGAATATTTACGAAAGCCTGGATTTTAGTTACAACTGGAATAAGAAGCTAGACTGTAACATTTTTACGACAGTGAGGCTCTCTCACAATCGGTATTATGCGAACGCCAAAAAGACGGTTTATCTCAAAAAACAGGTGTACTCTAACATTGTGATTTTGGAGGTAATAAACTGCCGACTCGACCAAGTTAAGCCGTGGATAAAAATGATGGATGTTGGCTATAAACATTCGACAGAGTTTGATAACATCATTAAAACCATGTATAAAAACAAAAACATTGATTGGAGCACTCAGCTACTATCAGTAATGATTTGCCAAACAATAGAATGGTTTCCCCAAAAATGAAGAAAACACACATAGGGCTTTATGAAGGCATTGGGGGATTCTCAATAGCAGCCGAGGCATTAGGCTATGAAACGGTTGCTTGGTGTGAATGGTCACCATTTTGCCAAACAGTGCTTAAATATCACTTTCCCAATGCCAAAGGATTTGGCGACATAACAAATTCAGATTTTAGCGAATATGAAGGACAAATCAACCTACTCACCGCAGGATTCCCATGTCAACCATTTAGCGTTGCAGGAAACAGAAAAGGCACCGAAGATGACCGCTATGGGTGGCCAGCAACTCGCCGAGCAATTAAGCAAATCAACCCCGACGTCGTCATTCTTGAAAATGTTGCTGGACTCTCAAGTATTTTGGAGCCAGAAAGCACCTCACGTTTGGAAAGCAAAACGCCTATCTTATTTGAGGACGGTTACGACGCAACAATCGTGGAGGAAAGAAGGCGAGTCCTTGGAATTATCATTTCAGAACTTCAAACAGAAGGATACTTACTCCCCCAATACGCCGATGGAACTCCAATCGTTTGTTGTATTCCAGCTTCAGCGGCAAACGCGCCGCATGAAAGATACAGGTATTGGATTGTTGGATTTAGAAGAAATTATATCAATCGACTTATTGGAGACGCCCAATACAATGGATATACTCCCACCCAAAAACGAGGAAAAATCGCGGAATCGCAGGGGAAGAAAAAACAGAAAACGTTCGGGGGAACTTCGAGAGCAAATAGCTTACAACCAAGTAATGTTGGGAACTCCAACGGCGACCATGAAAGCGAGGTCGGACAAATTCTTGAATGCAGATGGAGCGAAGAGAATGACGAACCCCGCAGAATTAGCGAAAATGATGCTACCAACCCCAACAGCATCACAGGGAGGCAGCAACCTAAATTCACCAGCAGTGACGCAGCGGGGGCACGGAAAAAATTTGGTAGGAGTGGCATTGATGCTCCCAACAGTACAAACTCAGGGGTTAAAAGTTTGCAAAAATCGGAAATCGATCTTCATGGACTTGAGCTTACTTCCGACTCCGACAACAAACGACGCAAAGAATTCAACATTGCCGCTATCGCAAGTCAACAGGAACAACAGTATTGTGAAAGGTATTTTGGAGGAATTTCCGATAACTGGACAGAGTTCCCAACTCAATCCGCGATTTGTAGCGGAGATGATGGGTTTCCCTCCAAATTGGACGGAATTGCCTTTTCTACATGGCGAAACGAAAGTATAAAAGCCTACGGAAATGCGATAGTTCCGCAGGTAGCAATACAAATCATAAAAACAATTGATGAATTTATTGAAACGTTAAAATAGTTGCACAATGTCAGTCAAAACAATGAAACTCCCAATATCGCCCAGCGATTTTGCCAAAAAGCTAAAAAATCACGAAAAGGCCGTTTCGGCAAAAGTTGATTTATGGCCCCTTTCAGATAGCGTCCTGATTGAAGTAGAAGAAAGTAGAATATTGCTCACCACAACCAACGGGGTTCAGTTCGTTAGAAGTCGGGTAGAGTACGATTCATCAGAGGCGTTTTTAATGTGCTTGCCCTATAAAAGGCTGGTTTCTTTGATGGGCCAATTATCAGAACAAAAGCTAAAATTGGAGTACAATGCAGATGATTTTTTGCTAAAAATCAAAGCAAAAGAAGGTAGCTACGAGATTAAAGGAGACGACCCGTACAACTTCGCCAAATTCCCTGATTCTGATGATAAGTCAGAGTGGTTTCAGTGCAGCCATGTAAAATTTAAGGATGCAGTTTCAAAGACTGTATTTGCTTGCGGAGCTGACAGTACCCGTCCTGCAATGCAAGGCGTATATGTGGAAGTGTCAGACATACAAAATGAAATACAAATGACGGCGACCGACGGAGTCATTTTGGCAAACTACGTTCTAAATGACTCATTTGAGATTTTTGCTAATAAATCCGAAATAATCGACGCACAGGCAATGGAAATTGTGGCAAAAATAACGACAGAAAATGACGTAGAAGTGTACAGTGATGACAAAAATCAATGGTTTGAAATTGGAGAGATTGAGGTGTCTTGTCGAAAAATTGAAGAGAAATTCCCGCAATGGAGAAATGCAATACCAACAGAATTAAAATCGGTAAAAGTGGATAGCACGAGACTAAAAAACTCCGTTGACCGAAGTTTGTTGTTTGTCAACGAAATAAGCAAATTAGTAACAATGTCCATAGAACGTAAACAGTTGGAGATTACTGCGGAAAATATTGGGTTTGAGTGTAGAGCTGGAGAGTTTATTGACTTAGAAAGTGAGTCACCAGAGCCCATCAATTTGGGCCTAAACGCAGCGGTGCTATCTACGGTTTTGAGTCACACAAACCAAGAAGTTGTGACCTTACAATATACCCATCCCAACAAAGCAGTCTTATGGAAGCACAGTACTGGATTCGTTTTACAAATTCCAGTAATGGTCAATACTTACGGAAGTGTGTAATATTTTGATGGCGACAATTAAACCTTTTCTACCGATGACAAACTATGATACCCTCGTAAAGCTTCAGTTAGAAACGATTGGGGCTAATTTTGTGATTTCCTATTCAAGTAAAAAGAAAGTGTCAGTCCTGTATCTCCTTAATAAAATAAAAAGGTTTGAAAGTGAAGACGTAAGGGTATGTATTCAGCAAGCCATTGAATATATCGTAGCAAATAGAGTTGAGCATAAGGACAAAATAGGCTATTTTACACTACATGGAAAATGATGCTTTGTCCTTATTAAAAGCAAAAGCCCGTCATCACTGACGGGCTTTGCTTTTAATTCCTTTCTCCAATGTATTCGCCCCAATTAGAAGGGCCGAGATAAGACTCAATGATAGCCTTGTCTTTGTAGAAGATTCTTGCCTTTTTCTCAAGCAATTTGGGTAGTTCTTTATGCAGTCCAGATTGAATAACATTTTGCGTAAAAGAACGCACTTTACAGCCGTAAAAATCTGCTATATCGGTACGTGAAAAATATAGGGTTTTCTTGTTGGTCGCCATGACGAAAAAAAAAGAAAAGTTTTGAGCGAAAAATAAACGAATACTGCGCGTTACGTTTCAGTTACGATTGAGATACGTGTCAGAATACTGTACGCTACAATTAGTTACTTGTGAAGCTACTTCAATGGTCATACCTTTAACCCATTGAATTACAGCCGATATAGGCTATCATCCACACCATTTTCTTAAAAGGTGTTAAAACGGCAGTTACCGCCCGATACTGCCGTTACTTGAAGTAACAGCAAGTTACTAAAAAAAGAGCAATATATGCAAGCTGCTATACATCCCCCCAAAAGTGCCGAAGAAACCACCATTAAAGTACCGCGAGAAATTCGCGATGAAATGTTGGTAGAATACAAAGAAAGTGGCTACCCTTCTTTGGCTGCATATACCCGATTTCTCTTGTCCAAACGTAAACAAATTATGGAAGTGAACACACCGCTAATTCAGGACTTTACCGCACAACCGCCACCAGCAAAACGTACTCATGAACTCACGCCCGAAGCCTACGAAGAGTATCGCCAAGTATATGCTGATTGGCAAAAGTTAAGGCGTGAAAATGAACAGAAACAACAGATGATTCAAGGGCTATCAAGCGCAATTGAGCAACTGATTGACGAAGCCACTGCTTGTACTGGGAGTTTCTTTGGGAATTATACCAGAGATTATTTTGAGGCCAAAGTGTTGGAGTTCCTAAGAAAGGAAGGAATAACAACCAAATAAGAATTTTATCCACACCAAATTTTATTTATGAGAACTACTGCCCTTTGTATTGTCGAACTTGATGAAAATGGTAAGTGCCTATTACAGCAGCCCATACACGTAATTGAAGAAGGCGACCCAGATGTTTTATCGGCTAATTTCAATAATCTAATCAGTGGTTTTGAAGTCAGAAATCATGCCTATATGGGTGTTTTGAATTTGCGTTTTTTATTGGAAAGGCTCTACCGAGACACTGCCAATCCAGAAAACCCAACCGCAGGATATACCAACGCCCTTTTTTTTGTGATTCTTTCCAATTGGGATGCCACAATTCAAAAAATCAAAGGTAGTATCAAGAAACGTCATCAAGAGCGCCTCGCAAACGAAACCAATTATGTCCGCAAGGCTATAATTATGAAAGATAACGCCACGGAGTCGGCTACGATGTCAGGAATATTGTCAGCAATGGACCTCTTAAAAGGCTTCATCCAGTCGAAAATATCCGAGAATTTTAGCCCCGAAGAATACGAGCGCACTATTCAGGTATTGGCGGCAAATAAGCCATCGTATGCCGATACGTTATTAGCTATTAATGATTCTATGCGTGAGGTATTTCTTAACCAAGATGCAGGCTTTGAAAAACCCGAAGCTGTTTACGCTTTCTTTATGAAAATAAACGAAGGCATTGAGTATTTAAGAACGCTATAATCCCCCTAAAATATGTCAGTATTTGACAAAATTAATCAAGCTACTCAACAGGTAAACCGCGTAGGTTCACTGGTAAATCAAGGAGCGCAAGTATTGGGCGATATTGTGGGCCCAAGGAAAGCACCCACCGACGATTACGAAAGTCAAAGAAGTTTTTTAAGCAACGATGACGATGACGAGGATGAAGACGAAAGCGTTTTTAACTCTTCACCTTCGCGTCCAGTAAGTCGAAGAAAAACCGACCTTGAGCTTCGACGCATGGCCGAAACCAAAGGCAACATGGTATTTGTCTTGATGAAAACCGTATCAAGTGCTTTTAAGTCGCTCATCAGTCGTATTCTCATTTCAAAGAATACCGACGAAGAAGTTAGCGAAATCTTTGCGCGTTTGAGCGACATGGCCGAAAATGAAGGGGTAAACGTGTATCAGTTTGTACCGTCAGAAGAGCAAATGTTAGAGTTGGGTATTACCGACAAAAACCTACTGCTCAATGAAGGCAAAAAAGCTGAGAAAAAACGCAACTTGCTCAAAGCACTCGAAGAAGAAACCCCCGACATTGACGAGGTTTTTAAGCAGGCCGTCATAGAGTCGTTGTTTAACAGGTATAAAGAAGAAGACGAACGCGGTGAGTTGAAAACAGAAGGGTTAATGGACGTAATAGTTAGCTATTCAATGGTATCAGTTGTAGGTGTATTCTCCAACAGTGGTTACAATATTATAGACATGGTTTTAGACTTGTTTATAAAAAAGAAACCCATCATTAACCCATCAGCCCCCAAAGTAAAAACTAATGGCAACGAAAACGGAAAAACCATCGAAGAATTGGCTGGTGATAGGGACACGAAACACGGGCAAAACACACAGAACGATGATGCTGGCCAGGATAGTTTCGAGTCAGGGCCGACGCTTGATAGTATATAATCATACTGATAATGATTCATACAGTGATGTTGTCAAAAAAATATCAGTAGAACAATTCTTAGAAGGTCGTTGGCCAAAAATGCAGGAGTTTCAGGTAATGGATTATCTCAAAAAACAGTTTGAACCGTTCCTTGAAGTAGCAATGCAAATTAAATACAATGCCCTGGTGCTTGATGATGCGGGAATGGCATTTCACGCCAATTGCACGCCTTTAGAGGTGGATTTTTTTGGAACAGCCAAAAACAACCACAATGATATTTTCTATCAAATGCACCATTTCAATCAGGCTCCACCCAAACTACTGTTAGGAATGGATATGATTGTCTTGAAGGAAACAGACGATAACCTACCCTTACAAAACAAAGTGCCACACAGGAGAATTATCGGTAGGCTGTTAGAGAATATCAGGCGTAAAAACGACCTCATGCCAGATGACCAACGCTGGAACGAGTATATCCTAGATATGCAAAACAGCACTATCTACGAAATGGCCTTAGATGGCAAAGTAACAAAGTCCTTAAAGTTTAGAGATTTTTTGTAAGCACACCCCCTTAAAAATGGAAAATGAATTAAAATCCGTAAAGCCAAAGTTTCGTTGGGGGCGATTGTTCCTAATGATACTTTTTGCCGTTGTTATGATGATTATCGGCTACGTAGGAGGCAATTACCTCAAAGACCGATTAATCAAGAAGCTCGAGGAACTTGAAGAGGCCGAACGTGACGCACAGGCCGAAGAAGCCGATTACGAAGAAGTGGAAGAGCAGGAGCAGGCTGAAGAAGCCGACGAAAAAAGCCCTAAAATAATAGGTTTAGTGACTGAATTGTTGGATAAAGCAGCCGAGCAACCGCCAAAGCCCAAATCGGCAACAATCGGTTTCAAAGTTCCCAAGAAAACTACCCTAAAGAAAAAGTAATAACCCATTGACTCTTTCGATATGAGTAATCAACCAGAAAACCCAACGGGGCCAAAAGGCTGGGCCGATATAGCCTCAGAATATGGCGTAACCGTGGCTACTTTTCGTAAATGGTTCTCCAAAGACGACTGGAAAACGCTCATTGATGAAGGCTATGTTCCGTATTCGGGTTATATACTCAAACCTAGAGTAGTGGCCAAGATTTACGAGATTCTTGGCCACCCCAAACAGCAAGATATTTTTGCCTAATCACTCCCCAAAACAAAATCCAAGAAAAATGAAAGCCTTTGCACTCCTTTTTGCCCTGCTTATATGCCATCCAGTATTGGCATCAGTAAATGTCGAAGAAATAGCCGTTCAGTCGTTTTCGGCAACAATTGCTGTTATAATAGTCTATGCCATTATCCGAGTAGCTGATTTAGTTATCACTAAAATTCAACGCCAAAAACGTCGAAAAAAACAGAATGATAGTATTTTCGACGAAATGGTGGAACAAATAATGGAAGTTGAAGATAAATTACGTCGCTTAAATGATGAATTTGAGTCCCTAAAAGCAAAATACAAAAAGCAAAAAAAGGTGTTGAAAAAAATAGTAGATTTTGTTGATACCTTAGAAGTCGTTAATAGAAAAGCCGATACTACCGTTCCCTTGAGAGAAGTAAGGCAGTCTATAAGCAAAAGGGTAAAAGAAGAATCTGGCCTATTAGAAGAAGAAGCCCTTTAAAGTTAATATTTCTATCATGTCAATTTGTCTTAAAAGCGCTAGGCTTTGCCTAACGCTTTTTTTTGTGCCTTTCAAAATAGTTCGTAAAAACCCATCAAATACGGTCAAATCTGCAAAATTCCAGAACTCTTTCGTAGGGGCAAGGCTAATATTGTCAGCTTATTAGCAGCAATCACAGCCCATGAAAGCACAAAAAGACCCCTTAATAGTACTCCCTGCCTACGACTTTGAGCGTACAATGGCAACCATCATCGAAACCATCCACCGTTACCAGTCGCAAACAAAAAGCGATTTGTTAGAATACGACCGTGACGAAGTTAAAAGCATAAAAGAATACCTAAATTGGTTATGGGAGTGGACACGACAACAAATCAAGTACAAATTAGATGCACCACTCAAAGAAGAAATCCGTACCCCAATCCGTACTTGGTATGATAGAAAAACAGGCGTTGACTGTGAAGACTACTGCATCTTTCTAAGCACCATTCTACTAAATTCCAAAATAAAACACTCCCTCAGAGTAGCCGATTATGGCGGTGGGTGGTCACACATCTACATTGTAGTTCACTATGCCAATACCAACATCATTCTTGATGCAGTGAATCCTATGTTCGATACCGAAAAACCATTTGTAGCCAAAAAAGACTATCCAGTAAAACCCTCAAAAGGATTAAGTGGAATAGAAAGTTTTACGATAAACCAAGAAATTGAACGCCTGTTAGATAGACAAACTACTTTTAATCAGGTACAGCTACGCTATCTTAAAAACTATTCAGGAAGTGGCGGTAAAGCAAAAGACGGAGCAACAGGCGAAGGTTTGCTCTATGAGTTTTATACACCCGACTGGATAGCGGCTTTAATGTGGGAAATAGCCACTACCCACGGCTACCAAGGTGGCAACGTACTTGAAACCAGTTGCGGTACAGGTGTTTTTCTTGATACCGCACCCGATAACCTAAATCATTCCTTTGTAGGATTTGAAGTTAATCAGTATTCGGCCAAAATCGCCCAACTACGGCACCCAAAAGCTACAATCTACAATCAGTACTTTGAAACTGCATTTCTTGACCCACAAACAAAATTTAGAACGCCAATCAAGCTAAAAAACAAAGCGGTGACTTGGCTAAAAGAATACCCCTTTGATTTAGTAATTGGCAATCCCCCCTACGGTATCTATCAAAACCAATATAGCAGCTACTTTCCAGAATTAAAACGCCTTGGTATCAAACAAATGGAAATAGCCTTTATGTATTGGGGTTTAAAAATGCTCAAAACAGAAGGATTGTTAGTTTATATCACAAGTCAAAATTTTATGCGTACTGGTTTTGCTTACCAACAGGCAAAAGAAGCCATCGGCCAAATGGCCAATTTGGTGGACGCTTACCGACTGCCAGCCGTTTTTGATTCGTCACAAGTACCAACCGATATTTTAGTATTTCGCAAAAAATGAAAAAGCAACAACAAAACACAGAGCAGCGCGTAAGACGGGCCATTGCTCAGTCATTAAAGAAAGTCAAAGCGGCATCCTATCCTAATCTCTACAAACGTCTATCTACTGCCAATGGCTACATCGAAGTAGAAAGTATGATTATTGAGATGATGATTAAAACGGGCGTTACTCCAGATGCTTGTATCAATACCTTAGAAACCGATATGCCATGAAAACACCTTCGTATTACCGTGCTAGAAACACGGTATTTTATAACTTTATCAGTGCGCTGCAAGGACATCCAGTACACGACAAATCGCCCAAAGGTCCAAGGTTTACCGACCGCGAACTCCTCAAAAGTGGTTGGGTCAATCCACCCATCAAAGACCTGTTAGAAGAGCATATTGGCCTAACACTCGAACTTGCTGACAATACCGACAATTCTCCCCTTACGTTTGTTGAACTCACCACTTTTAACACGTGGTTTGCGATGCACCCCGAAAAAGTGTGCGGTGATGAATATGTAAGTTCTTCCATAAATTTTCCGATTCAAATGAAATCGGGTTCCAGGGTCCAAGAGTACGTAACAGACAAAATAAAACGCTCTTTGGCCGAGCAAAAAAAAGCTATTCAAACCAAAAACTACAAAAAAATAAAAGCCAAACGACGCTTAGAGTTAGAAGCCGAAGCATTGGTATTAATCCTAAAATTGAAAAAATAATGTCACAGCCAAGTCAACATTTCCTATCAGGATTAAATTACCAAACCCTTGGGAGTTTGGGCGAAGTTACATCCGTAGCCATTCGAGACAATGCCGCATTGCTCGAACAAATCATTGACCGTCAAGAAAAGCAAAAAGCTAAAAAAGAAGGCGACCTGCTTACTTTCGACGATATAGACCGACTATACAACGCAGGTATCACCGATGATGAAAAGAAAGCGTGGGTATGGTATAAGCGTAGCCTTGGCTACCCCATGAAAGGTTGGGAAAAGTACTTCCTAAAATCCAAATCAAACCAAAGTGATACTTTGAGCGAGGTCATTACTACAATCGAAGATGCCGTAGTAAAAGATAACAGGTGGGAAGATATTACGACTGTTCCCAAAGGGACAATCTTGGGCAAACCTACCAAGTACAAACAAGAGTACAGAGGTATTGTATGGTGGGTTTTTGTGGCCGAAGATGGTGCAAAACGGTTTGTCGATGAATCAAAAGTGAAACTATCAAAATCAAGTGTCCAAGCCGACCAAAACGAAATGGATGCTTTGGTAAAGAAATTTTGCTTGTTTTATAGTGATGGTCAATACTTGCCCTATCCTATCTACGCCTACGGCAATATGTATGACCGCACCTTGCAACTCAACCGCGACACTGACTATATCATCAGTACTTTTGGGCAATCGGTTTATGATGTTCACAAAGCCGTTATTGACCAGTCAAAGCCTCGAATGTTATCAGTCCAAAACACCGACCCACGCGAACGGCCCCGTATTTTGGCAATTAGTGATTTTGCACGTGCCAAAATGAAAAATGATAACTTTAAAATTACCGAATTGCGGGAAGAATCAGGCGTTGATATTCAAGGCGCAACCAAAGACAAACTCAACGAATTAAAGTACAAAAGAAGCCGTGAGGCCCAGTCGTACAGTAGTTATTGGGCAAAAGTAAAAACCGATGAAGGGCTGTACCCTTATAGCCTAAACGGAGCATTTCGGTTGTGGTTAAGAAGCCTTGACAAAAATGATATTGACGAAGTGTCAGCCAGCCAAATCATTGAGTACTATCTTGACGCTGCCAATTACAGCAAAGACCTGACCGAAAGCCAAGTAGATACGCTTCAAAAATACTGCCCATCAGAAGGCGAGCGACTGTTTTCAAAATTCCTAAACGAAGCCCTTACGTTTAGCGACCAACAGAAATTGGACTTTCTTTGGAATCGTCTCTATAATGCCTATTCGTCTATTCCTTACCACAAAGTACCAGTAGGGTTCACCTGCTCGGCTTATTTCAAAAGTTCATTGCTCGAAATTGCCCCAGCGCAGCGCGAAGCCATTGCCTTCATGGAAATTGCAGGTTCGGGTATTGTCGCTTACGACGTTGGTGTAGGTAAAACCATGTCGGCTATTGTTACCCTTACCAATGCACTCTATTCCCAAAAAGCCAAAAGAGCCTTGGTAGTAGTCCCCAACCCGACTTATAAAAAATGGAAAAAAGAAATAGCAGGAGCCACAGACTCCGAAACAGGTGAGTTTGTGAACGGAGTATTGTCTTACACAAACGTTAAAATGTATGACTGGTACAATATGGGTGTTGAGCGTGTCAAAAACCAAAGTGGTACTATCTACATCAACGGCCACAACTCCGACAAAATGGTAGATGCCAACAGTATTACGATGGTCACTTACGAAGGGCTTGCCAAAATGGGGTATAGCAATAAACTAATGGGCAATCTATTTGAATCGCTCGTTAATATTTTAGAGCAAACGGAAGATAACAAAAAGAGTTTGCGCGATTTGGAGAAAAGAAACCAAAAGTACCGGGCCATGCTAGGCAAAGGCAACAAAGGAACTATCTGTGATATTGACACCTTAGGTTATGACTACATCGTTATTGATGAAGCCCACAATTTCAAAAACATCTTTGAATCTGTGCCAGCCGACGAAGATGGCAACAAACGTTACAAAATTGAAAGTGCCACTTCTGATCGAGCCGTAAAAGCGTTTTTTCTCTGCAACTACATTCAGCGTACCTACGGAGCAAACGTGTGCTTATTGACCGCAACGCCCTTTACTAACTCCCCACTGGAGATTTTTAGCATGATGTCGTTGGTAGGCTACGACTCTATGAAAAAGATGGGTATTTATAATTTGCAACAGTTTATGCAGATGTTTGTGCAGCAGTCGTATGAGTATGTCAATAGCTACGACGGCACCATCAAGCAAGCCCCGGTCGTAAAGTCTTATAATAATCGGCTCATTTTGCAGCGGTTGTTGTATAACCATATCACCTACAAAACTGGTGAAGAAGTCGGGGTAAAACGACCCATTAAAATAAACCTACCCAAAGTAAACGAACTCAAAAACGGCAAAGTAGTAAGACTGCCTCAAAAAGAGCAAATTCTAACGTACTTACGACCCACGGCAGTACAGCAAATGTATCAAAGTAGCATTGAAGCCTTAGCCAAAAAAGGCGGTAGGGATGCAATTGCTAATATTGGAAAAGCCTTGGGTAAAAACTTAGATAATGCCTTGTCTCCTTATTTGGTTTCAGGTTCGCCCGAAGATGCAGCCGATTTTGTCAATGCGTCGCCCAAGATTAAGTACGTCATGGAGTGTATAGACTCCGTAAAAAAATGGCATGAGTCTAAAGGAGAGGAATGTTCAGGGCAAGTTATCTACATGAATCGTGGTAAGGAGTATTTTCCTTTCATCAAAGACTATTTGCAAAAGTACATCAAGTTTAAAAAAGGCGTGAAATTCGACGGCAAAACCTTTGATGAAGTCGAAATAATAAGCTCAGGCATTAGCCAAGAACGAAAAGAAGCCATTAAAGACGCTTTCTTAGCCAATGTCGTAAAAGTTATTATCGGCACTGCGACCATTAGAGAAGGAATAGACCTTCAAACACACGGCACGTGCCTATATCTTTGTACCGTTGACTGGAATCCAACCGACGTAAAACAGGTAGAAGGCCGTATTTGGAGGCAAGGAAATAGCTACGGTTATGTAAGGGTAGTAATTCCGCTTTTACAGGACTCAATGGACGTTTTTGTGTTTCAGAAACTCGAAGAAAAAACTGCCCGAATCAACGACATTTGGTATAAGTCAGACCGTGGCAACGTACTTGACCAAGAAAGTCTTGACCCCGAAGAAATCAAGTTTGCGCTGTTTTCGGATGTTCAAGAGTTGGCCCGGATAAAACTTGAAACAAAAGCCAAAGAAATACTAAGACGATTTGAGAACGTTACTGGAAACCTGAAAGTGTTAGAAGAATTTAACGCTACCTTAAAGGCTTTTCAAAACATAAAAGCGTATCTTATCAGTGATACCATTCAAAAGTCAGAAGTTGTATTTCGGGAGTTTTTACGGGTTTATGATACGGAAATATTAAGAAACTATAATTTCCGCGAAATGTCAGCCGAGGCCCGTAAAACCTTCAAAGAAACCGTTCAAAAGCATATTGACGATTTGGCCGTATTGCAGCAGCAGCCACAATACGACGATAAAGACTTGCTCAAAAAAGCTGATAAAACTTTGACCATTTATCAGAAAATAAATGGAGACAATGGCTATTATTACCGTTGGAGTAATACCATATCTTCTTACCGAGAACTGTTGAGCAAAGTCAAAAAAACCGAAAAAACAGTATTGGAGCCGAAGGGCTATTCTGTCAATGATGACATTCTCAAAATAGTCAACGACTACAAAGAAGATTTAGACGTGATTCAGCGCGAAATCAATTACTTAAAATCTGCTGAAGGTAGAGAAGAAGTGACCAAAGAAGTCAAAGAAGCTAAAGAGCGATTTGCCGTAACGGGTAAGAATCCCGAAGAACAAGCCAAAGGGTTTCAGTCGTTAAACTATCTGCTTGCTTACAAAGCAGGACAAACCACAGAAAACTACACACCTTTCCGTGGCAATCTACTGCCGCCAGTAGCCCCCGTAAACACAGACAAAAAAGCAAAAAGGAAACGGAAGATAGAAATTGAAGCCGAAGCCCTCATTCTGATTTTAAAACTTAAAACTAAAAAGTAGCCATGAAAGCGCAAGTAATTGAACAGTTCAAGCAAAGAATTAAAAACCCTCGTTTACAAGACTTCCTCAAGTCTGACGCTGACTATAAATCAGCCTACGAAAAAGTAAAAGAATACACCGACGATTTTGATGATTTTGAGATGTCAGATAATAGCCCAATGGTTGAACTAATGGCCGAGTTCAACAAAGGTGCTACGGCTTATTACCAAACCACTCCCAACAAATCGGAATCTTACTCTAAACCTAAGTCGCCTACTCCTCCTAAACTAAAAAAAGGTGATAGAGTAAAAAATAAAGAAGGGAAAAAAGGCACTATCTATGATGTCTTTGAACGAACAGCAGGCGTTACTTACAGCGTCAATTGGGACGGTTCTCGTATTGGTCAAGCAGGAATCCCCGAAAGTTCGTTAAAGAAATTGGCCAAAGTGACAAAAGAAGATGTTAAAAAAGTAACCAAAGCAGGTGTCATAGTAAGAAAAGCCAAGACCAGCCGCAAAGCTACTGCCAAACCACGCGTAAAAGTTGAGCCAGTAAAAGAAAAACCTAAAGCCACTGCGAAGCCTAAAGCAGCCGCCAAACCTAAAACAACTACCAAGCCCAAAACACCTACCAAACCCAAAGCAGAGCAAACGCCCAAGGTAGTAACCCACATCGAAACGCCAGAACACAAACAAATCAAGCGTTTCTTGGGTATCAGAACCAAGGAAACCAAGCAATTGGCTATGACTGCCTACAAAAGCCTTCAAAAAGACATTACTGAGCGCAAAATACGTAAAACCTCGCCACAGGCCAGCATTATCACTGCTATTCAGCGTAGCTATTACAAATACCTAGTTAATGAAACGAGTAGCTTGTTAGTAGCAGAAAACATCCTAAAAGATGCAAAAGCGTTTGTCGGCTCACAAAAACAATCGGAAATCGTGGAGTTGGTCAAACGCTTCATTCGCTTCACTGGTGTTTCGCCAACTGAGAAACAAATCAATGAATTTAAAAAAGATGCTCAAAGGGTACTCTTTAGTAACAGTAGTTCAGATGCCTACTATGATGAACTATTGGCAATATACGAAAGCCTAAAAACCGCCAAAGTAGGTGATACCATCATTGCAGACAATGTGGGCTTGTCAGGACTCAAAGCCAACACAGTCAAGATTAGAAAGTAGATACTTAGGGCATATCTAAAGACACAAAAAGGCATTGACCAAAATCAATGCCTTTTTGTATGCCCCAATATTTTCAAAATGTGAAGTTTGAGAATGATACGCAAACATTCAAAAAGTTAGAAAAATATAGGAAATAGTAAAAAAAATGGTTGTTGGCCTTCCGTGGAACCAGACAACTTTAAGCCACAAAACACGCCCCGAAAGCAAATTTTAACTTAATTTTTTCTAAAAAAATGGCAGCGAATACCGCAACATTAGCCAACTTTCATGCAGATGGCAAAGTAAAAGATGGTGACAAGTTATTTGGTTACGAATTTAAAGACGCGAATGACGCTTCTTACGAGAAGTTTGACGTTTTGCTACGTAAACACCCAGCATCAAGTAAACCAGTCGTGGTTATTGTGAAAAAAACAGTAGCAGGTGCAGCGGTGACGGACACGACACAGTATGTAAAATCAGCGGAGTTTTTGCGCGACCTCAAACCGAAAGTCGGCATCAGCGGAGTAAATGATGATATTGTTGAGTCAATTGCATCACAAGTGATGACTTCTGCCGAATTGACCGCAGCAGGCACACCAGTAGATTCACAATTGCCAAACTTGGCAACAGGTATCGAAATGGCATTTGAGACCTACACATCAAACACTAAGGTGGGGTATCTACGCGCAGTAGCAGCCGCTGTAACTGCCGTTCCTGCCGCAGTGGTCGCGGCTGACCCAGGTACTGGTATTGACTGGATGAAAGTAGCCTTGTATTTCGGTATTGGCACAGTCGTGACAATTGCTGGGATTCTTATTTTCAAAAAGAAGACACCCAAGCGCGTATCGGCTAAAAAGCAGTAGTTAAAGACTTAATTCACACTAGGAAAAGGCCGGTGCTTGTGAGAGTTAACGGCCTTTTTTTTCTAAACGTTACTAAATTATGTCTCAACTAACTGCCAACAACGCAAACGGATACATAGGTAAACTGGTGACCGCCACAGCTGACGTAAAAGGGTACACCCACTTAAACACGACTGTAACGCCCCCATTTACGACCTACAAAAATGGTGTTGAGATTGGCGTGTTGCAAAAAGTGGAACAAGTCAAGTCTGATTATTGGGGACTGATAAAGCTCAAATATCCAGTTCGTATCTCAGGCAAAGTGTTGGGTGTAACCACGACTAAAACCTACTCAGACCTGTATATCCCTATTAAATTCTTAGCGGGTGCCGATGGTTCAGTAGTAGGCGCAAATGTGGCTCTGACACGCGACGTGTGGTGTAGTGGCACAAATGTCTATCTACGTAAAAGCCCGCAAACCACAGCCGAATACATTACTACCTATACAAAAGGTAACTACATTGGCAAAACCGATGCAGTGGCCCGAACCGCAGGTAGTTATTCAGGGGGCAATACGTGGTACACAATACAATTGCCAGATGGTCGCATTGGTTACATGGCCACGCCATATTGTACGCTTACCAAGCCAGCGACAACTAAAACTACGACTCCTACGATGCCAAAAACGCCAGCGCAGCAGGAGTTCATGATTAAGGATTCTAACGATAAGCTACTCGACATCGCTAAGTATGTCGGTATTGGTATTGTAGCCGCGTATATTTTGTACCGTTTCCTGAAAAACCGCTAAAACGATGAATCCTGCATTCTTATTAGCTGCCAAAGAAGGAGCCTTAAACGTGGCTCGAAACAGAACGTTTCAGTTGGTTATTGTTGTGCTTATTGTGCTGGGCTTAGTGTATTACTTAGGAGGTCAGTCACAACGCGAAAAGGCGAAGTACGACGAAGTAGATACCAATAAACTTCCTGGAAAGGACGATAAGCTAGAAAATATCACAAGAGAGCAAGCCGACGAAGCAGTGAAGCAGTGCTATTTCTACTTTGATACGTTTGGGCTAATGGTCTATGATAGCGTTGGGAACAAAACTGACTTTATGCGCAAGTTAATTGCCTTATCTGACTATGAGCTAGGAGTAATTAACAACCTATACAATGCCCGGTATGTACCAACAGGTGCAGAGAATCTCTATACAGAGATTGAAAACGATTGGGGTATCGGCACACTGTCAAATCTAAAAGACGAACTACTATACAAGCTCAGACGCATTGGAGCTGGGAAAAAAAGTAAATAACATGGACTTCGCAAGCATATTAGCAAACGCGGTGGATGTGCTAAAAACAGCACAAACCAAAGGAGGTTTACCCTCAGTCGACGTAAATACAAACATCGCCCTAGACAATCAAACCATCATTAAGACTGGTGCGGCATTATTAGGCGTTGGGCTACTTACAGTTGGTGCGCTTTTGATTGGGTTATGGGTTATTTTCAAGGATAAATAATTATGGACACCCCCAAAGTACAGAAGCTAACCACAGTGGCAAGTACACTTAGCATATTGGCTAGTTTGCTGACATTTACGTACATAAGCATCCTATTTTACAGGAACTATATCGTAAAAAATGCGCAACAGCCATGAAAATATGTGACACAATCAAAAAGAGATTCCAAACCATGAAAAGCAAGTTCAAAAAAGGCGACCCCATCTATATCAAAGTCAATGCAGACGCAATGAAGGGGCAAAAACTTACAGTCGTTTCTGACAAAGGTAAGTATGTCATAGCCACAGCCAAAGATGGTCGTGATTATGAAATTGATAAAAGTGCGATCCGGACCACTGCGAAACCTAAAGCCGCCGCCAATAAGCCGAACGTTAGTCCAAAATCTGGAGACAAAGCTAGTAAGCCGAAATCTAAAGCAACTGCGAGTAAGGCAAAGTCGAAAGGCAAGGTTAGTAAGCCCAAATCCAAAGCAACTACTAGTAAGCCCAAGGCCGCTACCAAGGCAACTGTTTGTTTGCCGCTATTCGATAAAGGGTACAAAAAGCTTTCTAGCGAGAAGTACAAACAGCTCAAGAAAGCAAACAAAAAGAACATTGAAGCTGGTAAGATTACCTTACGTGAGTTGCAATCACGAGCGGATAAGTCTGCCTACAAAGAGTATTTTGGGAAATAGTAATCAATCAAAACAACAGCCATGAAAACTTGGATATGGGTCGCCTTGATAGTCGTTGGAATCTCAGTTTTGGGATGGGGTATCTACGAACGTTATTTCGCTTCAAAAAACAGAGTACAAGATGTACAAGGCGATGGCCAAGGTGCAATCAGAGCAGCCCAAAGAAAATACGATTGGCTTAATGCCACTGGTAGTTCATTCCTAAACTCTACCAGTGGTGTTCTCAACTACTTTGAGACGGGTCAAAATTTGGTACAAAACAGGTACAAGCCAATGTTGGCAGGTTCAGCAGATGAATTTGCGGCCTCAAAACGTTCTGCAAACATTAAAATAATGCAGAACCTAGTAAGTACCTACGATAAGTACGTAGTGTCATTATGCCAACAATTCAATATACCTCGAGCTATTGTCTATGCCGTGTTGGCTATTGAGACAGGAAAGTATCACGTAAACTTGCCACCGCCCAAAAACATCACATCGGCAGCGGGCGCGTTAGGCCCGGCACAAATAAAGCCTATCACCGCTACCGATACCGTAAGGGTCGCCATCAAGAAAAACCTTGTTTCAAAAGATTCGGCCCAGGCTTACCTTTCCAAACACATTGGAGCAGCCAAGGCAGCAGCAGTCGTTAAGACTACCCAATTGGGCGATACAATTATAGGTTCAGAGCTGCAAAACGTTCAAACCGCACTGTACGTAATGGTGCTCAAATTGGCAGTGCTAATTGACAACTACGCAGGCGATTCGTTAGACCGCTTGCACTTGGTTCTATACTGTTACAACCAAGGTGATTACAGACTCACCAACGCAAAAAGCCCCGACTATCAGTTGAACAAAACAGCTCCAACTTTGGCGCAATTCTATGCCAAAGCAAAAGCGTCAGAAGGTCGTAGTTTCTTGTTGAAAGCATTAGGCGAAAATGGTACACTTGACATTGCAATCAATGACTTGGGAATGATAGATGGTTTAACTTAATAATTCTCAAAATGGAAAAAGACAAACAGCGGAGAGTTATATTGTGGATATTGGGGATCGCTTTTTTGATTGTGGTCGTACTCTTTCTTCTTTTTCGTAAGAAAAAAGCACCAGTACAAACGATAGTTCCTACTCCTGTACCAGTAACGGCAAGTTATAGCTCATCAAGCAGCTATTCGCCTCCTGTCATAAATCCGCCAGAAGTAGATAACATGGTGGAGTTTGACCCACAAGAATTTAACAATCAGGAATTTTATTGAGATGAAAGCCTTTTTCTTGTTTTTTTTGGTAGCCTTGAGTGTGTCAGTACGCGCACAAAAAGGGCAGACACTTCACCTGATTGATTCACTGTTGAAGGATAATACAGGCAAATCAATCAGAGCTCGAGATTTTCGCACAGTACTGAAAAATATTGTTGATTTAGGCGATTCAGTGGCGTTAAACAAAATCACAAAAGGGAACGCAAGTTTGAACCAAGTGCTAAAATGGAATGGTTCAGCTTGGGCCCCTGGCAATGATTTAGTAGGCGGTGGAAATAATGGTGGCGCAACGTGGGGTGCAATCCCTGGGACACTAAGCGACCAAACGGATTTGCAGCTCATACTTAATTCAAAGTTGAACATAAGCGACACAACGAGTCTGTTGCAAAAAGTAACGGCAGCGTCATTGTATCAAGCCAAAGGCAGTTACCTAACCACGACAGCGGCGGCATCAACCTATCAGCCAATCGGCGGTTACTTGACAGGCATTACGTCGGGGCAAGTAACGACAGCGCTCGGCTACACGCCCTATAATTCGACTAACCCCAACGGTTACATCACAGCATCGGCCATCACGGGGAAGTTGAACATAAGCGACACGACTAGCCTGTTGCAAAAGACCACGGCAGCGTCATTGTATCAAGCCAAAGGTAGTTACTTAACCACGACATCGGCGGCATCGACCTATCAGCCAATCGGTAGTTACTTGACGGGCATCACGTCGGGGCAAGTAACGACAGCGCTCGGCTACACGCCCTATAATTCGACTAACCCCAACGGTTACATCACAGCATCGGCCATCACGGGGAAGTTGAACATAAGCGACACAACGAGCCTGTTGCAAAAGACCACGGCAGCGTCATTATATCAAGCCAAAGGCAGCTACTTAACCACGACAGCGGCGGCATCAACCTATCAGCCAATCGGCAGTTACTTGACGGGCATCACGTCGGGGCAAGTAACGACAGCGCTCGGCTACACGCCCTACAATTCGACTAACCCGAACGGTTACATCACAACATCGGCCATCACGGGGAAGTTGAACATAAGCGACACAACGAGCCTGTTGCAAAAGGCCACGGCAGCGTCATTGTATCAAGCCAAAGGTAGTTACCTAACCACGACAGCAGCGGCATCGACGTATCAGCCCATTGGGTCTTACCAAAATGCTATTCAGTATCGAGATGAAGGTACTAATACTGGAACATCAGGTGGTATTAGCACCATCAATTTTACTGGTGCTGGAGTTGTATCATCAGTATCAGGCAGTACACTAACAGCAGATGTGAAGGATTACGAAAGTCTCGTAATAGCGGCAAGCGACCGATTTACTTCCATTTCTGTTGGTACCGATAAGGAGACAATTCCTATGCCTTTTGCTATGACCGTAACGGAAGTAAGAGCCTATCTTAATACCGCGCAAACGTCAGGTAGCCTTTTTAGGGTCGATATTATGGAAAACGGCCTATCTATCCTTTCGACCCAAATAACGCTAGACAATGGGGAAAAGAGCAGTACGACAGCCGTCACCTTACCTGTGATTTCGGACACGGTACTAGCCAAAAATTCTGAGATAAGAATTGACGTGACCCAAATCGGAGACGGAACGGCTCGCGGACTTAAAGTTATTATAGACGGATACAGAAACTGATATTTCTATGAAAAAGCTACTTTTTATATTGCTCATTGCATTGACTGCGAAAGCTCAAACGGTGGTCAATTCTTACAATGTTTCCCTTATTAATCGGGAAGGGTTACAACTGTTCTACGATTTCGCCAATACAAATTGTTACGCTGGCACGGGAACGACAATCAATGATTTGAGTGGAAATGGGCGTAATGGAACACTCACCAATGGCCCTGTATTTTCTACTAATAACGCTGGACAATTTACGTTTGACGGAACAAATGATTATGCAGAAGCTCCTTATAGCGTAGCAGGATTGACCAACGCTACAATAAGTGTTTGGGTTAAACATGGGGCAACGGTTGCTAACAAGACAATTGCAAGTTTTTGGGGAAATTCAACTCGAATATTTGGGTTTATCATCGCATCGGGAACAAAGGTAGATTTTGCCTATAATATCAACAATGTACCTGCTCTTATCACCCCTGCAACAACCTTTACGGTCGGCAACTGGTATCTCTACACGTTTACCTATGACTCGGCAGCAAGCCAAGTAAAAGCCTATATCAATGGTGCCTACCAAACGGGGGCATCAGTGTCAGGTGCGTGGACAAACCCTGGGGGCACGGTCAAAGCATACTTAGGGGCTGTAAGTCCTTCAGCGGATTACAATTCGTGCAGTATAGGTATGTTTTGGGTTACGAACAAAACCCAAACGGCAGCCGAAATTTTAGCCAATTATAATTCAACAAAAGCCCGATATGGGTACTAGAAAATGAAGAATCTATTAAAACTCTTACTGCTGCTATTAAGCGTTTCGCTAACAACGACCGCACAAGTCACAAAACTGCAAACCAAGGCATCAATTGATAGCTTGATTCCGACGAATACGACAAAAGTTTTGACGGCAGCTCGTTTACGTGAAGCCTTTTCAAAAGCATTAAATTTTTCAGACCCTTCAAATGTGCCAAATCTTGGTATTCCTCTGTCAAAAATTGGGCAAAGTGGAGCAACGACAAACCAAGTTCCTTCATGGAATGGTTCATCGTGGGTGCCCACTACTATTTCGACTACTGGAAACGTAACAGGGTTGGTTACAGTTACCAACGTCGCGGCACTTAGATCGCGAACAGGCACGCTATCGGGCGAAATTATCCAAACTTCGGGCTATACTACTCCCAATGATGGAGGTGGATGGGCTTACGTATGGAATTCCACATCAACCACGGCTGACAACGGGGCCAATATCATTGCCCCTACGGGAGTATCAACAGGGCGATGGGAGTACGTCTACTATGGTTTTGTCCATGCTAAACATTTTGGGGTAAAAGGTGATGGTGTAACAGACGATTTACCCGCACTCAACAAATGTGCTTCGTATATGCTTATGCGAGGTGGTAAGCTATACATTGGCAATACGGGTATTATCAAAATATCTGACACATGGAACTTAGGAACGGCCTCGCCAAGTTCGTTGCCATCTGCTGAAAACTTCACGATTGTTGGCGATGCTCCTACATTCAATTGGCTTGCAACTGAAACTCAGTATACAAATGGAACACTTATCAGGCTTTCAGGTACAGGCAAAACGGCAATTATTAATTTAAGGGCAGGTTTGGGTAGATATTTTCGCATGGAAAACTTTACCGTTTCTTGCGAAACGAATGGAGGTGCGACCAACGGTATTTTTTGGAGTACGACGGCCTTCTCGGCTCACTCAATGCACCGTGTTCATAGCTATCGGGCAAACAGGGCTTTTGCAGTCGAAACGGGAGGCTACGCTAACGGTGAGTTTGTTCACGCGGTCGATTGTGTAGGAAGTGGCGTACAGAACTTTGTTAACATTGCCTCTAATGCAGGTCAGGCGTTCAATTGGGAAATGGATAACTGTCACGGCTCTGTAACGGGAGACGGTGGGGCTATTTTTGAGTTAGGTGGTGGTGGCCTTGGTTTTGGAATGACGCTCAAAAACTTCAACTCAAGCAATACTATTCTATCCAATTTTTCAACTGGTAACGGGGTAACTTTTCTTCGTAATTACGGCATTTCAGGTATTTTTTCGCTTACAGGAGGTCGTATTGAACAGGTATCAACAGTTATTGAAAACATCCAAGGTACAAATAACATCAACGGTACCATCACCATCAAAGGAGTTCATTTCGACGGGCTTCAATCGAACGCTACACGTAAACTTGTCAAAACATCGGCCAATAATTCAGCGCAATCAGTGCAGTTCGAGGACTGTATTTTTAGCCCATTGGCTGCTCAAGTAGCCAACACGGAGGTCAATATTGACTTAGGTGGGTACTCGGAAAGTGAATATCGTTTCGACCGTTGTAGTTTCTCGGATTTTCAGAAATACGATATTACCCATACCCAAACCACGAAGGGACGTATCGTTTTTGATGTTTGTAAAAGGAAAAATACAAACACCAATGGGGCAATAATCTTTTCTAAGGTGTATGCTTACAACGAGTCAACAATCACATCAGCAGTTTATAAGTCTCAAAACTACCTACTTCAATCAGGATTCAACTCATCTAGTACAGGTGCTGACGTAGTGGCTACAAGCCCGTGGATACACACTACTCAAGCTGCATTTTATGAGATGTATAATAAGGATAATGCGCTAGGGCCCCAACAGTCAACCGATACTCGATACCGACAATTTGCGCTCAAAGCCAATGCGTCTGTTTCACAGTCAGTAAGCACGTTATCGTTTGGTGCTGGTGAAAACGTTTTTAGATACCGTGCCTATTTGAGTTTTTACCAGGCCGCTAATGCGCAATTTAGGGTAAGGTTGAAAAATTCAAGTACAGGAAAAATATATGATTCCGTAACACTCATTGCGCCAGGCTCAGACGGAGATTTTATGCAGGTTGACCTACTTGCTCATGATGGCAATGTAGGAGGAGTTTTAGTAGTTGAGTTGACCAACCTAGACGCCAATCAACCAACACGGGTCAATTTATACGGTCAATATGTGTACGTAAATCCAATTGCAACTTTCGTTGAAACTACCACAACAGCCGTTAACTCGCCAATTATAGTCAGATAAAACATGAAAAAGTTATTAATTATAGGCTTAGCGACACTTTCTTGTATCGCTAGCTATGCTCAAGAATCCTCTTTAGAGGCACAATACTCAATTGATTCGTTGTTGCCTTCGACAACGACGAAAAGTATTACGTCTGGCCGTCTTCGATTCGCCTTCACAAAGGTGTTGAGATATTTCAAAACAAATACTCCAGTCACACCAGAAGAATTTGGGGCAAAAGGTGATGGCATAACGAACGATGCTCCTTATTTAGCTGCAATGTTCAACGCCACTAAAAAAGGGGAGATAAGGTTTACTCGAGGGAAAACGTATAAAGTATCGGGAACAGTCCAAATTGTAGGCTATGGCAACGAAACAAGTAACCTAATTATCACTGGCTACGGTGCTAAAATAATTACGGATAACCCTGTTACAACGCCTGTTATTCTCTTTAACAATTGTATGAGAATGTCAGTAAAAGGGCTTGAAATTGATGGGACGGTGGATTATGACGGCTGGTACTTTGGAAGTATGGAAGACTGTTATTTGAAACGCCTTCGCTTCGGAAATCAAAATCTTGATAACATTGACGAAACGTACTGGAGTGTTTGGAAGCGTTGTAAAATTGCGAACGGTATCTATATCCATACAGGTACAGCAGGTGATAGAACAGAGTTTAATGCGAACTCATTCTATGATTGTAATATCTGGTATGATACTTATGCTTTCCACATTTTTGGCAACCAAACCGCTCAGAACTGCAACTTTTACAACTGTGATATATCCTATCAGACAGTCGGAAGAATGGAGATTGAACAAAATATGTTGGACTCCCAATTCAACTTTTATAGCTGCTATTGGGACGATGATTTTAATATCCCTGTAAATACAAAAAATGTGGTCGTGAATACCTACGGCTTTGGAAATAACCCCAATTCGGGAAATATTGGTAGCCATGCAACACTCAATACAGGCAGTCAAAATGATGTGAGTTCTTCGTATGGTGGACGTACTGGTTCGCGTATTCCTCACTCTTCTTATAACCTTGTAGCCAATGGCGATATGAAAGCGGGAAAATCGCAAGTAACGTCGGATTGGGCTAGTGTAACAACGACTACTGGTTCGGGCGTGTATCGAAAGTATCTAAGATTGGCAGATAATACAAGCAGCATTAAAACGACTGAGTGGAAGGCTGTAAAAGCACCGTTTACTGGCTATTATGCGCTAACGGTAATAGGTCGAAACGTGGGAGGGACCAACGTAGTATTTTCCAATGTTGTCAACAACGTGGACGTGTATTATAACCCAGTATCAGTCAACGATGCCACAGATTTCGTTGTATCAACTGGCAAGGTCTTTTTGCAAGCAGGGGACGAATACAAATTCCGCGTTTTTACTCAGGCTAACGCTAACAATATCCTAGATATAGCCTACGTAGGGCTGACATTCGGGCGAACGGGAGGATTAACCGCAGTAGAGCACCCAGAAGCAGCAAGCATTAAAAAGGTAGAAACGTATTACGAGGGTTCAACGCAAGGTACACTGTTTTCGTTGCCAATTGCAGTCAATGAGCGTATAAGCGCTAAGTGTACTTGTTACGGCAGTGATCCCACCTATCCCGACGGAGCGACATACAATGAATTGGTAATTGTTGCAAGCAGGAGTGATACGGAGTATACCTATACTTTAACTCCATCAACAGCGATAAAAACGGGGGCCATAGCTTCTACTCCTACGTTTGCTTTGTCGGAAAGTTCTGGAGTTATCTCGTTAAATGTTACACCAAGCGACGCATTGATTAGACTCAATTGCGAACTCAAAGGGATTTTTCGATAGCAAAAAACAAGACTAGACTATGTTACTCACACTAAACATTGGTGATACAATGACGGCAACCAAAACGGTTGTTGCTCAATACATCACAACTTCTTTTGGATTTCCCAATGTCCAAAACGTTACCTTTTACGAGGGGCAAAACGTGGGGACTGTTACTAATCCAAGTCGCTTCGGTAACGATGGGATTACTTACGTAGATTTTAGAGCTAACGATGGGAGAGTACTCACAATCAAAAAAGACTCATTGGTAAGCTCAGTATCATTAGGAGTTAAAACCGACTATTCGACCCTTGGTACACAAGCTGCTACGACTGCTAAAACTGGTGTGATTGATAAAATAGGAAGCATATTAGGTTCAATCGGTAGCATTTTGACGACAGTAAAAGGGAAAAGTACTCCACCTGTAAGCGCAGATAATGGTACCCAAATTGACTTAAATCCTGATGGAAGTAATGGTAACAGCCCTGACCAACCCAACAATACGCTTTGGTATGTCATTGGTGGGTTAGTACTGCTTGTGGGCGGTATCATTGGTTTTATTGCTTACCAAAAAGCCAAACGCAAAGCGAAAACCAACGCCTAACCATCCATGAAGCCTGTATTAGCCATATACTCAGAAACGCCTTTGATTGGACTTGCAGAACTCAAGCCAGTGGCCGAAGCTATCCAAATCCAAGTAAGCCGCGATTTGCAGCCACACTGGAACGTAGATGCTACCATCATGGCCGTAGAGTCAGTAGCCCAGGTGCCAAAAGGAGCGTGGCGGGCCGTCATCAAAGACCGTCTTGATTATGATGTATATGGCTATCATATCGTAGATGAGTATAACCTCCCAATTGCCTACCTACGTTGGCAGCCAAACTGGACGGTTACACTAAGTCACGAAATTGTAGAAACACTCGTAAACCCTTATGGCAATCGGGTGATGTCTGGTCACGAGTTTTTTGGACAGCCAAGAGACAGCGACCCAACAAACGACGTAGAATACTTGGTTGAAATTTCCGACCCAAGCCAAACCGCAAACGATGGGTACGAAATACAGGGCGTAAGGGTGTCTGATTTCTTTCTGCCAAGTTTCTACGACTTTACCTACACCGAAGGCAAACAGTATAGTTTTACGGGAGCTATCAAACGTCCCTTAACCCTTGCCGATGGTGGCTATATTAGCTTTCGACGATTGGGAGAATGGTTTCAAGCCTTCAATACTTCTAATCGTATCAACATCAAGAAATTATCCACAGGCGAAACCCTAACGACTGCCCAACAACGACGTTTCAACCGTGCTTTGCTGATTGGAGCTGGAAGTTTGCTACTGGTGGGTATTGTGGTTTCAATCATAAAAAGACGTAAAAAATGAATGTCCCTGCACAAAATACCGTCCTGTTTTCGGCCAAAGACAACGTAAGATTATACGTCTATGCCTCTATTAATTCTACCAAAAGTGATGAAGTTTTTCAAGCAGGCCAAGAAATAGGCATTGCTACGGGAAACCATATCAATAATTCGGCAGGTACTTGGGTGGAAGTTAATGTGATAGTAGGAAAAAAACGAAACCCGTGGCAATTGTTGATTCCCGTAGTAGGGGCCGTTTTATACGCAACACAGCGAAATGGAAACGAAATCACTTCAAACTTTTGGTTACGTGCTGAAGATGGCGACTATCAGCAGGTGGATACAGCGGAAACCGACGCAATTCAAGCCGCAGCAGACAAAGCCGCAGCGGATGCCAAACGTAAACAAGCCCTCATTGATGCCGTGGGGAATGGTAACAACCCTAGTCTTACTGCCAGTAATGGCGGCACTACCAATAGTAATAGTTATATCTGGTGGATTGTGGGGGTGGTACTGTTTCTAATTGCCGCCTTGGTAGTGTGGCGATTGGCCAAACGCACTGCCAAAACACCGCAGCAGATTAGCGCACCACAAGCCGCTAATTTGAGCGGTATCGAACGCCCTAAACGACTCAAGTAACAATGGAAAATGTAGCTAAAACCATAAACCTGCCCGATAATTTAGCCGTCGTAAAAGGGACGAAAAGTGCATCATCATCATCGGGAATTTTTTCAAAAATAAGTGATTTTTTAAGTGGGATATTCGAGCGAAATTCCTCAAACGGCCCTAAAGCTCCTACTGTTAAAACACCTAACTCAACATCAGACACAACGGTAAAAAATACAGGACTAACTATGGAACCAATAAGCGCAATAGTAGCGGGTTTAGGTGCAATTTCCAATGGCGTATTTAGCTTCTTGGGAAGTAAACAAGAAACCAAACAAAAAGAGCTTGACCTCGTTGCGCTCGAAAAACAAAAATCCATTGTTGAAGCCCAAGGGGACATTGAAGAAACCAAAGTCCTAACTGCCAAAATCGAAGTGCAGAAACAGGAGTTGATTAATGCCCAAAAGAAAGAAACTGGTAACAACATTGTCAAACTTGGAGTCGTGTTGGGCGTATTAGCGTTGGCGGGTTTTGTTGTATTTCAGGTTTTCAAAACTCCAAAAGCCCCAAAAACTAATCAAATGGATGTACCGACACCACAAACGTTAAAATAGCGATGTTAGACCCTAATGTAGAAGTGCCTACCGAAGAAGGCGGCACAGGTACTAGTAATGGAGGTACTACCACCACTACTACAAATAGCACCAGCAGCCCTGGAAACACCACTCAAGATAGTAGCGTGCTGACGCTTGCCAAAACCCTTTTTGGAAAGGCAACCGATGCGAATGTCGTCTTCAGCCTTACCGTTAATCCGACAATACCCAAAACAGATAACACCAGGTACAATGAAGAAACCAATAGCCTTGAGGCGTACATAGCTGGGAAATGGATTAAAATCAAAGTCATTTTAAGCCCAAACCCTCAGAAAATTGACATTTCGAAGTTTTCAGCGAAAGAAATACAAGAGTACCTGAGCACTGGGAAACCTTTTCCCAAAGAACCAGCTCAGCAAATTGTAATGACAAAAGTAAGTGCCTCCAATAATACTACTGCCACAAAAACAAAATGGTGGCTATATGTCGCAATAGCCTCAGTGGTAGGGGTAAGTTTATGGGCAGTATGGAAATACGCAAAGAAACAATCATCCAAGTCCTAAATTGAAGTTTTGATATGATACTCGCATTTGAACATTACCAGTCGGAAGAATCACGCCTTGGGACAATCATTAAAGCATGGGAGAAATACCCATACATCCACGTAGAGTTAATTTTTGAGTCAAAAGATTGGTTGTGTTTTTCTGCTCGTACTCGTGAAGATGGCGTTTTTATGAAGCCCTTTGAGGACGTTGTCAAAACCCTTGACCACTGGAAAGGCTACCGTTTGCCAGTGGCTATCGAAAGTCCAAGTTTTGAGGCTGCAATGAGTTTAGTGGGAAAAGAATTTGGTTATGCAAACATTGCCAACAGCCTTGTTTTGAAAAACTTCAAAACGGACCCAGACCGACGATTTTGCTCACAAAGCATTTACGAAGTTTTGACCCAAACAACCGACTTGCCTTTGTTCAAAATCCAATCAAGCCGTGTCACTCCCAAGATGCTCCACCAGTGGGTTTTACAGTTGGGTTATCCCGAAATATCACTTGTTAAGTAAACTTTAATCACCAAACCACACCAAACCACACCAAAGCCATGAAATCCATATTTGAGGCTATTGCAGCCGAAACCCCTAAAGTATTTGCAAAAATTGCTGCGTTTAGCGTTGCCTTGGGAGTATTGAGCGTAGGTATTTTTCAAGCTCCCTACGAAATTCGACAGGCATTACCTGCTGAAGTGTTTCAGGCTGCTCAGTACATTTCCATCATGTCATGGGCATTGAATCTCTTTTGTATTGCACAGAAAAAATACGAGGAAAATGATGAAAATGAATCACAAACGCCTAACGCCAAATAACGATGTCACAAATGTTGCTGCAAATCATAGTGGGCGTATCAGGCTCGGCCATTATTGCCCTTGGAACTTGGGCAGTCGGAATCCATTCACAACTCATTGAACTCAAAACGTGGAAAAACCTATTTGAAGCCCAAACCAGAACGCAATACGAGCAAATACATGAACTACTCTCTGAAATGAGGGCAGACCTGAAAGAAATCTCAAGACGTGATTAATACTCCCTAATTATCTACACCAATGGAACTCACATTGCTACGAACCTATCATCCCACAGGTACTAATGGCGACTTAATGTACAACAGTAGCCTTGTGTGCCATACAATAGAGCTGCCTTGGCGTAATAATCAACGTCGGGTATCGTGCATCCCCGAAGGCCGCTATCAATTAAAGCCTTTCAGCAGCAAAAAGCACCCGCACGTATTTGAAGTGTGCGAGGTACCCAATCGTGACGCTATCCTAATCCACAAAGCCAATTTTGCGCTAAAGGAACTCTTGGGCTGTATTGGCCCTGTGATGTCGTTAGAGGCAAGTCAGTTTGGCGTAGGCTGGAACAGCAAAAAAGCCCTCGAGATTGTATCGGAACTCGTTTGGGCTGCACTCGAAAACGATGAAGAAGTGTATATAACTATCCAAAGAAAATGAAGCAATCCACTAAAACAATTGTAGCCATGCTTATGTTAACAAGTGCTATTATCGCAATAGTGGCATATCGTCGAAAGCGTAAAAATTTGCCAAATCCCGAAAATCCATTAGGCACGTCAATCAATGGCCCGTTTGTTTATAGCAGTACCCCTACTGTAAGCAATACAGGTAGTTCGGGTACAGGTAGTTCGGGTACAGGTAGTTCGGGTACAGGTGGTTCGGGTACAGGTGGTTCGGGTACAGGTGGTTCGGGTACAGGTAGTAGTAATGGCTTTGTTATTACTGGTGTTGGGCAAGTGGTAACAGGCGCAAATCCAAAGTTGTCATATCATACCGTAGCAGCGCCTGCAAGGGTAATTAATGTAGATACTACTCCAGATGGTAACTACCCTTGCTCAGTTACTATCAATAATCATACTGAATCATTTACGCTAAATTCCAACCCGACTGGTTATCCTGCTATTTATTTTAATCCCGCCGATGCTGCCTGGGGAATAACAGCCGCAGGGGTCTATTTAGTCACTATTGTTATCACCATTGGCAATAGTAGCTATACCCAAACAACCAGTACCGCAGTCACAAATCAAGACCTTGGTATATCTGGTGGTGGCGGTGGACCCATTGATAACAGTGTAGCGGTATCAAGCAGTGTAAGAACTGACCTAATCAATGTTGTTAAAGACCCAACGACTGGGTTGTACTCAGATACAACATCCGATAATATCAATGGCTACGTAGCTTATTATTTCTTAAACGGAGTTCCTTACCTAAACACAGATGGTAGTCGCAAAAAGTTTGAAAACGAAGCCATAGCCGCAGGCCGACTCGTGCAAGTGGCTAAGTTGCTACTGCATCCAAACTATTACTCAAGCTATGCCGACTGGTTGGCAAATGGCTGGAAAACGAAGATTAAAGTAGGCAATGATTACCCTAACGACTGGTGGGTGTTGGCTTACGCAGAGCAAGACATTACAACCGCCTAATCACCAATAACCATACAGACTACAAAGCCATGCCAGTTACAAGAGTTAATATTCCAAGTTGGTTTCGTTGCGCTTTCCCGCTTCAAATTGCCAACGCTCCTGCCATCGGAGCCACGGGCAAGATAGCGGCTATCCACGCCCTTGATGCCGAAATAGCCCATACCGAAAAGTTTTATAGAGGCTATACCCATTTGCCATTGTTCTTTGAAAATACACTCACGGCTGCACAACGTTGCTACGTTCTACTTTCAGATGTCTTTGCAGGAGTAGGCCATTCCGACGGCCAAATCAATGCCGCAGCCGATTCAGTAGCTACCCGTGTAAACGCTCAGTCGTGTTTTGGCGATCAGTTTGCCGAAGGCGGTGCCAACGTGGTACCACACGATGGCTACTTTGTTGTAGCCGAAAAGTTTTACCGTCGTTTGTGCCAGACTTTAGGCGTAGCTGGTGCATCTGCTCATAACTGGATGTGTACCTATGATACCAAAAACGCTAATTTTGGTGAATATTTTAAGGTGTACAATGGTAGTGGAAATGTAGACCCACTACACCCGTACTATGTTGGCGCACTAGCTAGCCAAACTGGAGCTAGAAAGAAAGGCGCAATTGAAAACGGAGTTCAAAAAGAAGACCCTTTCTTTACGTCAGGGCTACATCAATGGACAAACGCCTTTACGATGGCCCTTTGGGCAAATGATTTGGACGTAAAACACTGGTTATTTAGCTGGATTTTTGAGGCACAACGCAAATACGCCTCAAAGATTGACTTTACGACGGTGGTGTATACTTCTCCTTGGACCCAGTCATTGGCAACGCCAGTGAATGAGCACCACAAAAATCCAGGTTGGGTGCGTGAGCGTACAGGTGGCTACTGGAAAACCCCCAATTGGCACATTTTGCCAATGGAAATGGCTCTTTGGTGCGGATTTTTTGGGTGTCTCTTGACAGAAGGAGTCTATATGTGGGATGCGGGTCTTAATTTTAGCAACAACATTGCCAACGACCGCATCGATCCGTATGCTCCTGCCGAAACTTGGGTAAGCACAGGCGGTGCAGAGCCAGTACGTCAAGCCTACGGAGAACCCTACTATCCGAAGTTCCCTCGAACGGGGGCTGACGCCATCATGGTAGGCGTACATTGGTACAATGCGATTAAGCATATTGTCAATGCCAGTTCTGGAATTGCGTATGCTCCCTATACAGCCAACGGTGTAGCAGTCGGTATTCAGCCAGGAGACCCACGCCTATTCCGTCGTGGTTTCCAAAATTTTGGGCAAGATACCATCTTACACCACGCCAACGCCCAACGCGGTACGGCCTTCGCTTGCAGTGGTGCTGGTGAAACTTTACTTGTGTACATCAACCCTTACAACCCTGTTTCCAAGAAAGAGGCCGTGACCATTACGTTCAACAACGTAGCACATAACCTTGGTAATTTAGAAGGGGCTACGCTACACGTATTCCGTGCTTCCTAATGAAATCCTCACTTACAAGGCTATTGGCAACAGTAGCCTTGACAATCCTTTCAATCGTATGGCTACTACTGCTAATAATTCAAATCGTTTGTTAACTGGTGTTGTGGGCGCTATCGTACTTAATCTGCTACTGTGGTCGGTGCATAAATGCAATACCTACAAATCAGCATCCAAAATGTACCAAGATTCGCTGAACTACTATAAGGTAGAATCAGCCCAACGCTGTCAGATGAAAATAGATAGCTTACAGCATTTCATTGAGAAGCTAGATACCAGGTACCAACAAAAAACCAATGACCTAAATGCCGCCACGCCTTCGTGGTTGCGCTAATATTTTACTGACATGGCTTTGATTCTGATTAATTACGTGACTGAAAACCGAACTGCCTTTGAATCCAAAGTGCGGTCTATTTCGAGCAAGTTGGGGATAGACCCCAATCACTTGATGATAGTCATGTGGAAAGAATCAAAGCTAAACCATCGCGCTTATAACGGTGCATCAGGAGCAAGCGGCCTCATTCAGTTTCTCCCTTCAACAGCTACTAGTTTAGGTGCCAGTACCACAGCTCTACGTAGCATGAGCAATGTAAGTCAGTTGGATTATGTGTATGCTTACCTGAAAAAATACAAGACACGTACACTCACAGATTTGTACTTGTCTGTATTCTACCCCGCCGCTATCGGAAAATCCAGTAGCTATGTAATAGCCAGTAGCCCGTCAGTGACCTATCGACAAAATGCGGCGGTGGACCTGAGCAATGACGGAATGCTCACAGTAGGCGACGTAAGCCGATGGTTACTAAGTAGCCTGCCATTAGAAGCCCAAAAATATGTAAGTACCAGGGGCCAAAGCGGTGCACCTTGGTTACTCGTGATTTTGCTTGTTGGATTAGGAGGGTACTATGCTTATACAAAAGGTTATCTCAATCAACTCATCAAATCATTAAAAATCCATAAGTTAAAATGAAAACCAATATCCCCGTATGGGTAGCCGTGTCTATCCTAGTCGTAAGTGTTATTAGTGGTGTCCTTACCATAGGAGCCAACTATGTCACCATCCGTGAATACCTCGAAAAGAAAAAAGCCACAACTACCCCAAACGCATGAAAACACTAATCACCGCCTTGTTCATAGTTGGTTCTATAACCAGCCATGCCCAATGGGTACCGATGCAATATGGTCAGCCGTTTCCGTTTCGAGTAGGCATAGCCCTCTCCAAAGAAACTGCTGATAGCACAAAGCAGTTTGTGAAGAAACTTACATCCGACTACCTACGCGAGCTCAAAGCACAAAATGAGCTGGCCCTGGAAAATGAGTTCCTCAAAAGTCAAGTGCAATATAAAACACAGGGTTATGAAGGCTTACAAGCCCAAGTAGCTCAACTCCAAGCCAAAAATGCAAAAGTCATAAAAAGTAGAAAACGACGTGTGTGGATGGCCATTGGACTTAGTATAGTTGGCACTAGCATAGGCATAAAAGCAATGCAATAATGGTCATGTACAAATGGTTAATTTAATTTCAGAAAGGCTTTTGACATTTGTTAAAAGCCTTTTTTTTGTTTATTTGCAGTTGAAATCAAACAGGAATCAATAGCCATGAATTATGATATAATCTGCTTCCAGTTGAGAAATGGCTTTTATGGGCGATTAGAGAGCCCATTGAAAAAAGAGCTTGATGAGCTTTCTAAGAACATAAAAGCGCTTTTGATTTCAGGTGATAAACTAGGAAGTCAACCTCAAAGAGTGCTTAGTCAAGTCTTCAATTTTAGGATAAAGGCGTTAAAATGGTTATTGGCCGACAATACATTTGACTATTTAGAAGCACTGGACGACGCTTTTTCGCAAATTGAGCAATTACGAACAAATGAGAAGCTGGAGGTACTGGTAGAAAACAGCCTCTTTGCTTTGCGTTGCAATCAAAGGGTTTTTGAGTCTATGATTGACTTGACCGAAACGGACTCTACCAACTTGGCTTCGAGTTTTGACCAATTTCCCGAGATTACTTATGAACAGTTTATTGCGTCTTTGCCATTTACGAATCTTGATAATGACACAATCCGAAAAATAGTAGGTATGATTAACGCTTCCCTACACATTGAATTTGGCTTGGTTGCTGTTGATATTATCAATGACGAAAACCTTAATGTTTCTGAGACCACAATCAATACATTGGCTTTTCTTATTGCCGATGCAGCTCAGGATTATTCGGCATACGCAACTGAATTGGGTCTTTTGAAGCAGCGTTCAGCGAGTCGTACCCCCAGTGGGATATTTGACAAAGAATTTGTAAATGAACAAGGCCAATTGGCTGATTTAGGCATAGAAGATTGGGGCTAAACTTTTTCGATGAATGAAACAAATCTACACCAAAGGTGATATTATTGACGTAAACTTAGGGAGTCCACCTAGTGATGTGAAAGGCCACGAGCAAGGTATGACAAGGCCATGCGTAGTTATTAAATCGTTCAATGCCCTTGACTTGGTGGTAATTGTTCCACTTACTACCAAAGAAGCAAAATACAGCTTGTTTACCATCGTAAAAATACGGCAAGGTACGGCAGGGCTTACGGCTGACAGCTATGCCCTGTGCCATCAAATCAGAACGGTTTCTTTTGCCAGAATCGTGGGTAAACGTTCGAAGTTGGAAAGTAGGGACATCCTAAAAATCCATTCTGTTTTGATTGATACCCTAGAACTTTAACGAAGCTATTGGTTATACGTAAAAAATCGGCTCATTGGAGAAATCTAGCGAGCTGATTTTTTTTTTGTTAATGTTACTAAACGGTTTTGGAAGTAATCAAAGGTGTTCTACTTTTGAATTGATTATTAACTAATAAAACAGATTGAAAATGAGAAAAGTTGTATTTATGTGTGTACTGCTTGCAGTAACTATGTTTTCGGGATGCAGTAAGTCCTCGCCAAGTGTAGTAGATAAATTTATAGGTACATGGGTCTGGTCACAAGCTCTCAACGATGCTACATTTAAAGGTGATGGTACGCACTTAATCACTATTAAAAAGACTTCCGAAACTTCTGTAAGTGCAGATTATTCGTATCGCTTTTCGGGTACTTATGGCGGGAATGCCGCTACGCAGACATCCGACGGTAGTTTTGGGGTATTAAATGTTGAGTCTAATACGCTCGTTTCTACAAACGTATTGTATAATATCCAAACCGTGTTAATCTATCAAAAATCAGGAAGTCCCGTTACACTAAAAGAAAATTATTCTTATAAATTCTCAACACTTAAATTTGAAATTACAAGTAGTAATCAATTGCAAATTACTCAGACTCCAGATAATGGAAGCCCATCAATTCGTGTCTATACCAAGCAGTAGATATAGATGAAATAAACAAAAATCCCCGTTAACATTAACGGGGATTTTTGTTTTAAATCAATCCTGTTCGCTTCAATTCATTGCTTACACTCGAGGTAAGTAGTTCAACGTAGTAACGTTCAGTAGTTTTGATGGACTTATGTCCAAGTATGGCGCTTACCACTTCCATTCTTACGCCTGCATTAAGAAGGTAACAACCGCAGGTCTTACGTCCTACGTGAGTTGTTATAATGCTCCAGCGCTCAAGTTGAGCTTGCTTTGCAGCCTTCTTTATTAGTTTGTTCATCCTGTCATTTCGCACCTTTGGTAGCTTATAGCTATATTTCTCAAGTAATACTTTTGCGGGTGCCAAAAGAGGAATTTTGCATATTTCTAGGGTTTTCCCCCTGTAAATTACAATCATATCAACACCATCATTGTTGACAATGTGGCTTTTGTTAAAAGCGACTAATTCATTGTATGCCATCCCTGTGTAGCACTGAATAAGAAACATATCTACGACCATCTGAATGCCTTTTTTATATCCGACATGGTTACTCAAAGCATTAATCTCGTTTTGTGAAAGGTATTTCATTGGCTTTTTAGATGAGTAGATTAGTTTTAAGGAAGAAGTTGGGTTAAAAGGTAGTACTTCTTCAATTACTGCATAATCAAGTACAGCTCTTATGGATTGAATAATATAAGAGGCTGACGTTTGTGAGTACTTTCTTCTTGCCTTGGTAGTGAGATAATTACGTAATCGAGTTAGGAATTTAGGCGTTATCTCACTAAGTTCTACATCTTTGACTTTTAGTTCTTGAGTGATGTATTCTTTGATTTTATTATAACGTGTTGTCCAGATAGTTATAGTTGACTTTCTACATCTACCCTTCTTTTCGTCCTCAACGTATTTGTCAAAGTAGGCCAAAAGTGTTTGTGGTGTAAATTGCTCTTTGTGTACGTACAAACCCTTTAATTTATCGGCAGTAATGTGTTTGCCATGTTTCCTGTGATCATTGTAAATGCCCATAATATCATCCTTAATCTGGCTCAATTGCTCATTCATAAGATGAGTCTTTTCGTCGTACCCCTTGATTAGTTGGCGTTTAGAATCCCAGCCAACCTTGGTCGTAGAAATAGAAGTTGTGAACGGTGAGCATTGTACGCCATCAATTCTAATGGTGCAATACAAGTAATGTAAAGTTTGGGCATTAGCGCCACGTTTTTGGCGCATCTTAAATCGAATCCCGATTTTCATTCTTTTTTACTAATTAGCATAAATTTGAAATTTAGTTCGAGAAAATGGGGTGCAAGCCTCGCAACAATTATTCCAGTGTGAAGAGTATAGTAGAGAACCTGTAAAAAACTTATTAAACGGTGTGCCTAAATTGTGCCTAAATATAGATGGCTGATATAATGTACGGTACGTCGTGAAGTAAGTGGAGTAGGCAGAGAAATAGCGTTAAGGCTTGGTAATTTGTGCTTTTGGAGGCTAATATCAGTTATTCCGAGAAAATGTCAGTTATATTGACAACAATCAAACGCTAAATTCTGCATTTTTGCCTGTCGAACCAAGCGTTTGAGTTTTATGTTCTGTAAACACAAAATAAACATATAAAGTTAAGTTACCATGAATCACGGACAAGAATTTAGAAAGTACGCAGTAAAACACCTTGGCATGAATGGCCTTACGGTAGATGGATACATGAACCACTCCGTTGAAAATATGACCCGCGCTATCATCGAAGAGCGCCCCATGAACTTCCGTGAAGTAGATGTATTTTCGCGTTTGATGGCCGACCGTATCATTTTCTTTGGAATGCCAGTGGACGATCAAATTGCCAACATCGTAGTGGCGCAATTGTTGTTTTTGGAATCGGCTGATCCTAAGAAAGATATTTTGATGTACCTCAATAGCCCAGGTGGTTCGGTGTATGCTGGTTTGGGTATTTATGACACGATGCAGTACGTGCGTCCCGACGTAGCCACGGTATGTACGAGCTTGGCCGCGTCGATGGGAGCGGTACTGTTGGCGGGTGGTGCAGCAGGTAAGCGTGCGGCACTTCCACACGCTCGTATCATGATTCACCAGCCGTCGGGTGGAGCACAAGGTCAATCAGTTGACATCGAAATCACAGCCCGCGAAATTGTGAAGTTGCGTGGTGAGTTGTACGAAATTTTGGCCAACCACACAGGACAAACAATTGAAACCATCGAAAGAGACTCTGATCGTGACAAGTGGATGCGCGCCGAAGAAGCAAAAGCGTACGGCCTTATCGACGAAGTTTTGGTAAGAGAGAAATAAGCTATCGGCTTTGTAATGAGCGCCAGTGGGTTCTGAACCTACTGGCGTTTGTTGTTTTTAAAGGTTAGTATTACTTACTTTGGTTATCTTCTGGTTTTAAGAGCAAGTAAATGTCAAAGAAAAATAAAAAAATTAGGACAAATCATCGCTTTTTAGACGAGGCGGGAGATACCACCTTTTATGCAAAAGGGCGCCGTTCAATCATCGGAACAGAAGGCGTGTCCAATTGTTTTATTTTGGGAATGGCCAAATTTTACGAACCTCTTGAAAAAATTAGAGAGCAAGTTGCAGAACTTCAGAAACAAGTTTCAGATAATCCCTTTTTTGAGTTACCTAGCATCATCAAGAAGAAGAACTCCGAAGGAGGTTATTATTTCCATGCAACAGATGATGTGCCCGAAGTGAGATTTGAGTTTTTTAAATTTATAAACAGCATTGGTTGTTCATTTGAAGCCGTCGTTGGTCGAAAAAACATTGAACGGTATGAAACAAAACATAAAGGTAAAGAGGAGTATTTCTACGCAGACTTACTTTCACATTTATTGAAAAATAAACTGTCGAAAGGGGAAAAAATGGTGCTTCACATTTCTGAGAGAGGAAAAAGCACGAAAAACGCCAACTTGGATTTGTCCCTAAAAAAAGCAATTCAAAGGTACCACAAGGCCAAGGGCGAAACGAAAGAAATTACTACAGAAGTGTTATTTAACGTAAATTATCCAACAAAAGACCCGCTTCTCAATATTGCAGACTACTTTTGCTGGGCTATTCAGAGAGTTTTTGAGCGAGGGGAAATGCGTTATTATAACTTTTTAAAGGAAAAAATATCCCTAGTAATTGATGTGTACGACAGTAGTGCTTATAACTCAGGGAAATGGGAGAATTATTATACGCCGAAAAATCCTTTAACAATCAAAAATAAAATAAGCCCACCTTTGCACTAATCTCGAAAAGTTTCGAGAAACGACATGGAGTCGGCGTTCATGCAAGGCAGACCTACAGTGCAAAGGTAAATAAAAATAGTTTTTTTGTCAAAAGTTTCACGTTTTTATTGTCTTTGAAATCAACGAATTAACGCCGTGAAACACAAATTGAGATGTATCAGAATTATCATTTTTTGCGGCAATTAAGCCAGGCGTTGCGGCCGTTGGTGGTTGGGTTGAAGTTCATGGAATGTTTCAGCCAAGAAAAAGACGAGCTGGTGATCGTGCTGGCACACGCACGTGGGAAAAACAATTACTACCGCCCGTTTTTCCTTCGAGCTACGCTTCGTCCTGATTTTGCCTGCCTACATTTTCCCGAAGATTTTAGCCGCGCTCGCCACAACAGCGTTGATTTGTTTGAGACATTGTATGATTTGGAAGTGGTGGATGTTCGGCAGTTTAAAAACGAGCGAGCGTTCGGTTTGGTGCTTGAAAATAATTACACCCTCGTTTTCAAGCTATTCGGCAACCGTTCCAATTCGGTATTGTTTCAAGGAGAAGAGGTCGTAGATTTATTTCATAATAAATTGGTGTCGGACAATACCCTTGAATTATCAAAACTCGACCGCGAACTCGACCAATCTTGGGAGGCATTTGAAGCCGCAGGGCACGACCATCGGAAGCTCTTCCCAACTTTTGGTAAGGAAGTAAACGCGTATTTAGTCCCCCTACCTCAGGCAGGGGAATTGGTTTGGAAAGCAATTCAAGATGTCCTTCAAAGGTTGGAGAACCCAACGTATTATATTTCTACGTGGCAGTACCAAATTACGTTTTCGTTGGTGCCGCTGGGCGAGGTCATCCGCAGTCACACCAATCCGATTGATGCCCTCAACGATTTTTATACCACTTACAATCGGATTGGTGTCATTTCCAAAGAAAAATCGGAGGCGGTTCGGGTGCTTCAAAAGCGGATTCAACGTACCGAAAATTACTTGGAAGAAGCCTTTCAGAAACTGGTAACGGTGGATGGAGATGTAAAAAATGAGGAAATTGGGCATATTTTGATGGCCAATCTTCACCAAATTCCAGAACGAGCTGAGCGGGTAACGTTGTTTGATTTTTACCGAAATAAAGACATTGTCATAAAATTAAAGCCTGACCTTACTCCCCAGCGAAACGCCGAGACTTATTATCGAAAGGCAAAAAACGAACGGATTGAAATAGATAAACTGCAAGAAAACATTGCGTTGCGTGAGGGCGAGTTGGACGACTTAAAGAACCATTTGCAAGAAATAGAGGCGTTTGAGTCGTTGAAGTTGTTGCGTAAATATTTGAAAAATAATAGCCTGCTAACCGACGCCCCCATTCTTTCCCCGACTCAGTTGTTTAAACATACCGAATACGAAGGCTACGTGATTTTGATTGGAAAAAATGCCAAAAACAACGATTTGTTAACCAAAAAATACGCTTACAAAGAGGATTTGTGGTTGCACGCCCGCGACGTATCGGGCTCGCACGTAGTCATCAAGTACAAGGCTGGGCGTAAAATTCCGAATAGTGTCATCGAACGGGCTGCTCAAATCGCGGCTTGGTATTCCAAACGCCGCAACGAAACGCTTTGCCCTGTGATTGTTACTCCCAAAAAGTTTGTGCGTAAGCCCAAAGGGCTGCCAGAAGGCGAAGTAGTGCTTGACAAAGAGGAAGTTGTGATGGTAGAGCCGAGGGGTTTATAACTTGGGTGGCTTGATAATTGGGATAGAAAATGATATTTTTGTTTAGGTATCACACAACGTAGAAAGAAATGAAGGTAATGACACAAGTTGAATTTATACAAACATTTAATGCTTTTTCTGCGAAAGAGAGGCTGGCGATTGCGAAGAAAATCCAGTTGCAAATGGCAGATGAGTTGTTTGAAGAACTAGATGCCGATTTGCCTGATTTGGATATTTCGACAGCTGAGATTCAAAAGGAGATAAAAGCATTCCGTAATGCGAAAAAAGATTAGGATTGTAGTTGACGCCAACTGGTATATTTCGGCTTGCATCAGTAGGAATTCCCGTAAAGCACTGTATTACAGTGTTTTTAGGAACTCACATCTTCAGGTGTATTATTCTAAAGAACTACTGCGTGAGTTTGAAGGGGTTATTTCTCGAAAGAAATTTTCAAAAATTATTCTACCAAATCAAATAATCAGATTTATCTCTCTGGCAACGTTGTTTTTAAAAGAAGTAAAGATTACCTCAATTCCTTCTGTAGTTAGGGATGCAAATGACGACTATTTATTAGGAATATGTGAGGCGTGTGATGCTCATTTTTTGGTAACAGGAGATGAGGATTTACTGAGTTTGGAGACCTATCAAAACACTACGATTGTTACTATGGGTCAATTTATTAAGCTCTTAGCCATACTTTGACTATTCGTTACTTGTAAGTTGAGCATCAATACAATCAACCGTCCATATTTTGTGCCATTGCGGGGTTTATAACCGCATTGACGATTGTCTAATGCGCAATTCCCCTCGCATTTTTTTGGTAATAGGGCTAAATGTGTGTCGGTGAATGATGTTGTCAATCAGCAGGGAAGCAGCGGTTTCACCCATTTCAAACGGAAAAAGGTGAAAGACCGTCAATGAAGGCTCAATGAGTTCGGCAATAAGCTCGTCCCCAAAACCTACAATGGCGATTTCGGCGGGAATTTGAATTTTACGATGTTTGAGTTCTACCAAAAGCTCAATGGCATTGCCGTAATGAACGGAAAAAATGCCGTCGGGAGGTTCTGGAAGTGAAAGCCAATGGGTAAGCGCCGTCAACGACTCGCTTTGCTTAAATTCAGTGTGATAAATCAGGGTGTCATCGAGAGCAAGCCCGTAGTGGCGCAGTGCTGCTTTGTAACCTTCCAAACGCGTTTGGCTGATTAATAATTGGGGCGGTCCAGCACAGACCGCAATGCGACGACAGCCCTGCTGAATAAGGTGTTCCACCAACGCAAAACTTCCTTCAAAATCTTCTTGAACCACTTTTGCCGTTTCTACTTCCGAACAAACGCGGTCGAAGTGGACAATCGGAAGCCCTTTTTTGAGCTGTAAACGAATGTGTTCAAACGAAGTCGTTTCTTTAGAATGACTGATTAATAAACCATCTACCCGACTGGCGATCAACGCTTGTACGTTGAGAGTTTCGGTCGAATGTGATTCGTTCGACTGACAAATCATCACGCGATAGCCCGCTTCCGTCGCTACGTTTTGAATCCCTGCCAGTACTCCCGCAAAAAAAGGTCGTTCGATGTTGGGAATCACCACCCCAATCGTGTGCGTTTCGCCACGGTGAAGGCTCTGAGCTAGTAAGTTAGGACGGTAGTCCATTTCATTGGCAACCCGCAAAATCTCTTGTCGCGTCAAAGAATTGATGTCGGTGCTCCCATTCAAAGCCCGCGAGACAGTAGAAGGAGCCACTCCGAGCGACTTTGCAATGTCGATAATGGTGGTTTGGCGAGCCGCTTTTTGGGGCAAAGCTGCGGGTAATTCCACCGTAAAATGCACTTGACAGGTTTTACAATAAAATCGCTGACGCCCTCTCAAAAAGCCAGCTTTTACTACTTCCGAAGTCGATAGGCATTGTTTACACTCTACCATAGAATTGTCTTTTTTTTAGTTAGCTCCAAAACGAGCATAGCGACTACATTATCATTGAGATTGGAAGTGAATACTTTAATTGCACAAAAATATATAAATTTAGTAATAAAAAAATACCTATCGGTGGCGTTTTCGGAAACGTTTCCGATAGATATTTTAGGCTTTTTTTTAAAACAACACAGTAAATAACTTGGTAAAATGGGCTTGTTGTAGTAACATTAGCTTAGAATTAAACGAGAGCAATTCGTAATAAGTGTTTCTTTCTCAGTGCTTTTCTGTATAGAATTGTACTTTTTCAGGAAGTCGATTTAGAAAATACCTTTATATCCCAAGCCTTTTTATGTCAACCACATCTCAATCCTCTGTTTCAAGAAGAAAATTTCTTGAACTGACTGCCAAAGGAGCGGCAGCATCAACGGTCATTGGCGTGCCAACGATTGTACCTGCTTCGGTTTTTGGTAAAAATGCCCCAAGTAACAAAATCAACATTGGTCAAATCGGTTGTGGGCGTATTGGCCGCGACCATGATATGGTAGGAACGATGCAGCACGATGCCGCACGGATGATTGCGGTGTGCGATTTGGACAAAAACCGTTTGGTGGATGGTAAAAAATTGGTGGAAAGTTATTATGCTAAAAAAACGGGCAATGCCAACTACGTGGATGCCAAAATGTACGACGATTACCGTGAAATGTTGCTTAACAAAGACATTGATGCGGTGATTATCAGTACGCCCGACCACTGGCACTCGCAACCTGCGATTGAGGCGGCTTTGGCAGGAAAAGATGTGTATTTGCAAAAACCGACGTCGTTGACCATTGCGGAAGGACGAATGTTGAGCGATATTATTCAGAAAAAAGGTACAGTGCTTCAGGTGGGTACGCAACAACGTTCGTCACCACAGTTTCGGATTGCGGCGGAGTTGGTTCGGAATGGTCGTATCGGAAAACTTCACACCGTAAAAGTGGGACTTCCAGGCGACCCGTCGGGGCCAGCAGCACCTGCGATGCCTGTGCCTGCGGGCTTCAATTATGACATGTGGCTCGGCTCTACTCCCGAAGTCCCCTATACCGAAATAGGGGTGCATCCTCAAAAAGGCTACGGACGTCCAGGTTGGTTGCGCCTTGAGCAGTACGGCGCGGGAATGATTACGGGATGGGGACAACACCATTTCGACTCGGCAGCGTGGGGAATGGACACCGAACTTACGGGCCCCATTTCAGTACAAGCTGTGGCCGAATTTCCAAAATCAGGCTTGTGGAACGTTCATGGTGACTTTATGGTGAAAGCTGAATATGCCAATGGTATTACGATGTACACCAGTGGAGGTTTCCCTAATGGTATTCGATACGAAGGAACCGAAGGCTGGATTTGGGTATCGCGTGGCGACTATGTGGCTTCGGCGAGCGACCCTGTATCGAAAGAGAAGAGCAGTAAAGCCCTTGATGCCAGCGATCCGAAAATTCTCACGTCGGTCATTGGCGAAAACGAAATTCACCTTTATAAAAGTGATGAACAACACGGCAACTGGCTCGAATGTATCAAAACGCGCAAAGCACCGATTTCGCCCGTAGAAATTGGCCATCGTGCTTGTTCGGTGTGCCTCATTAGCCACATTGCGATGAAACTGCCACGCAAATTGCAGTGGGATCCTAAAACCGAACGTTTTGTGAACGACAAAGAAGCCAATGCGATGTTGAGCCGCCCTCAGCGTAAACCATACGGAACTACCAATATCAAAATGTAATGTGTGTCGGGTTTCTCAAAACCCGACTTGTAATCCCAAGCCCTGATAAGGTTCAAAACCTTATCAGGGTTAAATAAATCACCAATGAAAAAATCTAATAATCAACGCCGTACCTTTTTGAAGGAATCTATTGCCTCAGCCGCAGGAATGATGGCCTTACCAATGCTTCCTTCGATGGCTTATGGGAATATAATTACGGAGACTGTTGCGCCCCTAGTTGTACCACAATATGATAGTCCGCGCATCAAATTTTCGGTGATTGGAATGAATCACGGCCACATTTATGGGCAAGTAGAGGCGGTTGTCCGTGGAGGCGGAGAATTGGTTTCGTTTTATGCCAAAGAACCTGATTTGGTAGCGGCGTTTGCGAAACGTTTTCCCAAGGCAAAACTGGCGTCTAGCGAAAAAGAAATCTTGGATGACAAGTCTATTCAGTTGGTACTAAGTTCAATCATTGCTAACGAACGTGCCCCGTTGGGGATTCGGGTGATGAAAAGCGGAAAAGATTATATGTCGGATAAACCTGGAATAACGACGCTTGAGCAGTTGGCAGAAGTACGTAAAGTACAAAAGCAAACGGGGCGTATTTATTCCATTATGTATAGCGAACGTTTTGAAAATCGAGCAACCGTAAAAGCAGGAGAACTGGTAGAGGCAGGGGCAATCGGCAAAGTCATTCAAACCATTGGCTTAGGCCCACACCGCATGAATCCAAAAACGCGTCCTGAATGGTTCTTTAACAAAGAACAGTTTGGCGGTATTATTTGCGACATTGCCTCTCACCAGTTCGACCAATTTTTGTTTTTTACAGATTCTACTCAAGGTGAAATTGTAGCTTCGCAAATTGGCAATACTAATCACCCTCAATATCCTAATTTTGAGGATTTTGGCGATGTGATGTTGCGTGGGAATGGCGGAATGGGCTACATCCGCGTGGACTGGTTTACGCCCGACGGACTCAATACGTGGGGCGATGGCCGCTTGACGATTTTGGGAACAGAAGGTTTTATCGAAATTCGTAAAAATACCGACATTGGTGGTCGCTCGGGAGGAAATCACCTGTTTTTGGTGGATCAAAAAGAGACGCGCTATATTGATTGCACTCAGCAAGATTTACCGTATGGTCGCTTATTGGTCGATGACGTCTTGAATCGTACCGAAACGGCCATGCCGCAAGCACATTGCCTTTTGGCGATGGAGTTGGCCATCAAAGCGCAAAAAAATGCGCAAAAAATTACCCTAAAGAAGTAAGTTCAACTAACCCAAGTCCCGTAAAGCTATAAGGTTTCTAAACCCTTATAGCTTTGTACGTGTCTCTATCCAATGAAAAACACCTTTCTCTCACACCTGTTAATAGCGTTTTTGCTAGTCAGTAGCGTATCGTTTGCCCAAACAAAAATCGTGGCGACGAAGTACAATTCGAAGATTGATGTTACTATCAACAATAACTTTTTCACGAGTTATATCTTTTCGCAGGATGAAAAATACCCTTTTTTCTTCCCCGTCAATGGCCCTTCAAATGCCAGCGTGACGTCGATGCGAAATGGAAATTATCCGCACCATAGCTCGTTGTTTTTTGGGTGCGACCGCGTCAACGATGGTAATTATTGGCAAGAAGGTTTAGAAAAAGGACAAATTGTCGCCCTCCGTACTGACATTGTGCAGTCGAGTGGAGAAAAAGTAGTAATTGAAAATGAATGTATTTGGCGACGCCCCAAGGCCAATGCGCCCGTAAAAGACTTTAGAACCATTACCATTACGGCACCCTCGAAAGATTTGTACCAAATTGATTTCGACGTGACCATGGAAATGCTCATGGACGTCACGATTTTGAAAACCAATCACTCGCTTTTTAGCGGACGAATGGACCCAGATTTGGCCGTCATCAACGGCGGAACGATGATTAACGCCGAAGGAAATACGGGAGAAAAGGGGACATTTGGTGTGAAATCACCGTGGATTGACTGCTCTGGTAAACGCGGAGACAAATTAGAAGGAATGACCATTATGCAGCATCCTTCTAATCCTTGGTATCCGTCGCCTTGGTTTACGCGCGACTACGGATTCTTTTCACCAACGCCGATGTATTGGCCGCAAGACGACAAAGCTACGGTGTTGAAAAAAGGGGAAAAGTTAGCGTTGCGTTACCGCGTTTTGGTACACGCTGGCGACCATAAAGCGGCCAACGTTGCTCAGTTATTTGAAAAATATAAAAGTGAATAAACTTTGGTCAGACGACAGTCAGACCACAATGCGCTCGACCCAATTTCAAATTGGTCAGACAACAGTCAGACCAAAACAAAGTAATCTTTTGGGTCTGACTATCGTCTGACCCGAGCAAATACAATACTTATGGCATTTATTCAAACTATGCGTTGGTTTGGCCCCAACGACCCCGTTTCGTTGATGGATATTCGCCAGGCAGGGTGTACGGGTGTGGTATCGGCGCTTCACCAAATTCCCGTGGGAGAAGTGTGGAGTGTGGAAGAAATCAAGCAACGCATTCAACTCATCGAAGCAGATAATCATCGTTATACCCGTCTTACGTGGGAGGTAGTAGAGAGCTTGCCCGTACACGAAGACATCAAAAAAGGGCTGCCCAGCCGAGAAAAGTACATCGAAAATTACAAAACGTCGTTGCGAAACTTGGCTGCTTGTGGCATCAAAACGGTGTGTTATAATTTTATGCCAGTACTCGATTGGTCGCGCACAAATTTGAATTATCGAATGCCTGACGGCTCATTGGCATTGCGTTTTGTGTGGGAAGACTTTGCGGCTTTTGATTTATGTATTCTAAAACGACCCAATGCGGAAGCCGATTATTCGGAAGCGATTCAGGAAAAAGCCCGTGCTAAGTTTGCCCAAATGAGTCCAGCAGAAATCGCGACGCTCCAAAATACGGTTTTACTGGGCTTACCAGGCTCGAACGAAGCCTTTGAATTAGCTACTTTTCAAGGGTTATTAAATAATTACAAACACATAGGCGACAAAGAGTTACGCCAAAATCTCTACTATTTTATTCAACAAGTGGCGCCCGTTGCTCAAGAGGTGGGAGTCAACCTCTGCATTCACCCCGACGACCCTCCAATGCCCTTGCTAGGGTTACCACGTGTAGTGAGTACCGAAAGTGATTTGGCGCAACTCATGAATGCGTGCAACGTTCAAGCCAACGGGATTACGTTTTGTACGGGCTCTTTGGGAGTGCGTGCCGACAACGACTTGCCAGGAATCGCGGAGAGATTTGGAAACCGAATTCATTTTGTGCATTTGAGGGCAACAAAACGAGAAGAATCGCCTGATAATCAATTGATTTTTCACGAAGCCGACCACCTCACAGGCGATGTAGATATGTATGCTGTGGTGAAGGCATTTGTGATGGAAAGCAAGAAACGCAATGAACTAGGACGGCCTGATGTCCACATTCCGATGCGCCCCGATCATGGGCATCAAATGTTGGATGATTTGAATAAAACGGGGAAAGATAAATCATACCCAGGCTACTCGGCAATTGGGCGCTTGAAAGGGTTAGCGGAGTTAAGGGGCTTGGAGATGGCGATTGAGAGAAGCTATTAGGAAAGAGGCAAGGCTAAAAAAAGTTGGGTAAAAGATGCCACCCCTCTGGGGCTTGGTAGGGAACCTAATTCCTTTTTTCTACTAAGATATAGCTCCTCTGGAGCAAAACTTAGGAGCTTTTGATTTTCATGCGTTTAATCTGTTTCTAAATAGAAATCATCCAATGAAAAAAATATTTTTTATACTCTCATTTTTGTTTCTAGCAACAGCAGTCTTCGCCGACGATGGTTCGCGGCTGTGGCTCAAGTATGACCTGTTACCTGAGGGACAGCAGCGGGAAGCTTACACAAAAATGACGCAGTTTGTAGCGGCTAATTCATCGCATCCGACCATCAAGGTGGCGGTTCAGGAATTAGAAATGGGGCTGAAAGGTTTATTGGGAAAAGCACCTGTTCTTTTGCAAACTGCAACCAAATCGGGGGGAATTATCTTGAATGTTGCCCCCAATTCTCCTTCCAATTTACCCCAAGATGGCTTTGAGTTGTTTTCGGAAAAAGGAAATATCGTCATTTCGTCCAAATCAGAAGCGGGTGTGTTATACGGTGCGTTTGAGCTACTTCGGTACCTTCAAACGGGGAAATCGTTGGTAAATCTTTCCGTGAAAAGTAGCCCTAAAATAAAATTACGGATGCTCAATCACTGGGACAATGCCAACGGAACCGTCGAACGCGGCTACGCAGGTTCGTCGATGTGGAAATGGACTGAACTTCCGTTTCGGATTGACCCACGTTACATTACCTACGCCCGCGCCAATGCTTCGTTGGGGATTAATGCGACATCCATCAACAACGTTAATGCAAGTTCACGCTTTTTGACCGAAGAATACCTTGAAAAAATCAAAGCGGTTGCCGATGCTCTTCGCCCCTACGGAATTAAGGTGTTTATTTCGGTCAATTTCCGTTCGCCGCGTACTTTAGGAGGGCTTAAAACCTCCGACCCGCTCGACCCCGAAGTGCGCAAGTGGTGGAATGAAAAGACCAAAGAAATTCACCGATTTATCCCCGATTTTGGCGGTTATTTGGTCAAAGCAAACTCCGAAGGAGAACCTGGGCCGCAAGATTATGGACGAACCCATGCCGATGGAGCCAATATGCTGGCCGAAGCCATGCGGCCTTACAGTGGTATCGTTATTTGGCGGGCGTTTGTCTATAATGCCGATCCCAAAGGCGACCGTTTTAAAGAAGGTTATAGCCAATTTAAGCCATTGGATGGCACATTTGACCCCAAAGTGATTGTCCAAGTAAAAAATGGCCCCATTGATTTTATGCCTCGTGAGCCATTTCACCCCATGTTTGGGGCTTTTCCCAAGACAACCTTGGGTATGGAGTTTCAGATTACGCAAGAATATTTGGGGCAATCAACGCACTTGACCTACCTCGCCCCCATGTTCAAGGAATGTTTGGATACGGATACCTATGCCAAAGGAAAAGGAACGACTGTGGCTAAAATTGTGGATGGAAGTGCGGAAAATCATTCCCTTTCGCTCATGGCAGGGGTGGCTAATACAGGTTCGGACGCCAACTGGTGTGGCCATCCGTTTAACCAAAGCAACTGGTACGCCTTTGGCCGTTTGGCGTGGGATTATACCCTGTCGTCGGAACAAATTGCCACAGAATGGACCCGCATGACGTTGACCCAAAAGCCGCAATCGGTGCAGAAAATTACGGACATCATGCTCAAGTCACACCCGATATACGTGAGTTACACGTATCCGTTGGGGACGTCGCACATGATGGGAGAGGGGCACCACTACGGGCCTGAACCGTGGCTTACCAAAGCCGCTCGCCCCGACTGGACTTCGATTTATTATCATCGTGCCGATTCCATCGGTTTGGGCTTTGACCGTACGGGGAAAGTAAGCAATGCACTTCAGTTGTACAGCCCTGAAGTTCAGCAACTTTGGGGGAATGCTGAAAAATGCCCACTCGACTACCTGCTTTGGTTTCATCACGTACCTTGGACTCAAAAACTAAGCACGGGTCGTAGCCTTTGGGATGAACTTTGCCACCGTTATTATGATGGTGTCGGGCAAGTTGGGAAGCTGCAATCGGCTTGGGAAAGTGTGAAGTCAGATATTGATAAAGAGACGTTTGAGGATGTGAAAGGACGTTTGAAAATCCAAGAAAAAGAAGCGTTGTGGTGGCGTGATGCTTGCGTGCTGTATTTTGGTGAATTTTCAAAACTACCAATTCCAAAACCGCTTGTACCTCCTACTCGAACCTTAGATGAGGTGAAGAAGTTGACCGAGATTTATCATTTACGATAACGTCAGAGACGTTAAACCATGCCCGTCCCGACAAAATGTCGAGACGCGAGCTTAACCACGCTCACCTCAACAAAAGGTCGGGGCGAGTTTTCTAAAAAAGCAATCCAAAAAATTACCAAATAAATGAATTCGATTTTTTCGTTAGAGGGCAAAATCGCCCTCATTACTGGCGGTGGTAGTGGTATTGGCAACGCCATCGCAAAATGTATGATTGCCGCAGGAGGAACCGTCGTAATAACTGGTCGCCGCGAAACCCCACTTCAAGAAGCCGTGGCAGAATTGGGCGAGAAAGCACATTACGTGGTAAACGACGTTACTGATTTGTCGCAATTAGAGGCGTTAGTAGAACACATCGAAACCACGATTGGCCCCATTGATGTGTTGGTCAACAATGCGGGTATCAATATGAAAAAACCAGCACTGGAGGTTTCTGACGAAGATTTTCACCGAATCATTCATACTAATTTAAGCGCCGTATTTTCCCTCACTCGGGCTTGTGCCAAACGCATGGTGGCGCGTCAGAGTGGGTCTATTTTGATGATTTCATCCATGGCGGCCTATTACGGCATCGACCGTGTGGTAGCCTATGGAGCTTCTAAGTCGGGCGTAGAAGGGATGGTACAGGTACTTACCTCCGAATTTTCTAAGTTCAACGTTCGCGTCAATGCCATTGCCCCTGGGTTTATCGAAACGGCTATGATGAAAACCGCCATGAGCAGCGACCCCGACCGTATGAACAAAGCCCTCGACCGTACCCCAATGGGTTATTTTGGTAAGCCTGAAGACATTGGTTGGGCGGCAGTCTATTTGTCATCGGATGCGGCTAAGTACGTGACGGGCGTCTCATTGCCTGTAGATGGAGGCAATTCGATTGGTTTTTAGACGCTTCCGCACTTCTGGTACGAAAAATGCGTTTAGGTGGGTAAAGTCACTTTTACAACCATTTACCATCTTATGAGAATTGGATTATTACTATCGGTTTTGTTACTGTGGGCGCAAACGCTTTTGGCGCAAGCTACGGTAGCCGTTGCGGCCAAAGATTCGTTGGATATTTTCAAAGAAGGCGCGCCTGCGTCGGTCTTGGAGGCGTACAACGCGCTCTGGAATGATGCCACTCACAAATCATTTTGGAACGAGTTTCAACAGAAATTTGCGGCTGATTTTGACACTAAAAAACAATACGAATTACTCTTTTCTCAAAACATCGACGTTCGAGAAATTGACCTTTTCAACCAACGCCGCAAGCAGCAAGAGTTTCTAAAAAATTACCCCGACGCGGCCAAGCTTTCAGAGCCGTTCAAACGTTACGTCGAAAACACAATTCGTTGGAACTACTGGTATTGGGTGCTAAATCACGCCGTGGCACGGAGCAATGCCGATACCAAAAACTTGAAAATGTCGTCGTTGCCTGCCGTCATGACCGAAGCATTGGATCCTAAAAAAATCGCGAATGAAGAAGCCTTTCTAACGGCTTCGTACCGTGATTTTTTGGTGGTTTTTGTGACGTATTTCAACTCGCGTGACCATGCTTTTAATAAATATGCCGACATGGGAGCGGCGATGAACGATAAAGCAGCTTTTGCCAAAAAATACCTTGCGGGTTCGCAAGCATTGCCTTATTATTTGTGTCGATTGATGCGTGAAACGTGCTTAAATACGCCAAAAGATGCGGTAGTGAGTACGTTGGATTTGTTGAAAACAACGCCACAATCGGAAAAATACATCAGTTTGGCGACCGAAAAATGCAACGAAGTCCTCACGCGTAAAGAGGAAAAGAAACCTGCTGAGGTGGCTTCAAAAGCAGGGAAGGAAGACGAACTTATCATGCAAAATGCCGAAGGAAAAACGTTTCGCTTGTCTGATTTTAAAGGAAAGGTCGTTTATCTTGATTTTTGGGCGAGCTGGTGCGGGCCTTGCCGTGCCGAATTTCCCCATTCAAAAGCTATGCAGGAAAAGCTAACCGAGAAGCAGAAAAAGAAAATCGTGTTTCTTTACGCCTCCATTGACGAAAAAGAAGAGGCGTGGAAAAAAGCATTGGAACAACTTCAATTGCAGGGTGAAAATGGCCACGTAAAACCCGCTGACAACGCCGCCATGTTGCGTAAATTGATGGTGACGAGCATTCCACGCTACGTGATTATTGATAAAAATGGTAAAATCATTGCCCCCGACGCGCCACGCCCAAGTTCACCCGATACGTTGAACGAATTGTTGAAACTGATTGACAACTAACCCTTTTACTATAAATAATGCAACTCAAGTACGTTGGAATTTCGCTGCTTTTGGTGGCTGCTTTTACTGGACAAGCGCAGAAAAAAACGCCGATTTCGCAGCCTTTGGTATCGCATATTTTTACAGCTGACCCTTCGGCGCACGTTTTTAACGGTAAAATTTATATTTACCCGTCGCACGATATTGAATCGGATACCAAACGCGACGATGACGGTGGGCATTTTGACATGAAAGACTACCACGTGTTTTCGATGGATGCCATTGACGGAAAAGTAACGGACCACGGTGTAGCGCTTGATATGAAAGAGGTGCCGTGGGTGAGTCGTCAGCTTTGGGCGCCTGATGCTGAGTTTAAAAATGGTACTTATTATCTCTATTTTCCTGCCAAAGACAAAGAAGATATTTTTCGTATCGGGGTAGCGACGAGCAAAAAACCTGAAGGGCCTTTTGTGGCCGAAAAAGAACCAATCAAAGGAAGTTATAGTATTGACCCTTCGGTTTTTAAGGATACAAACGGCAGTTATTACCTCTATTTTGGCGGAATTTGGGGCGGTCAACTGCAACGCTGGAAAGGAAATACGTATTTGGGAAAAACGGACTATCCCAAAAAAGGGGAGACTGCCTTGCTGCCACGGGTAGCGAAGTTGTCGGCCGATATGAAGAGCTTTGCCGAAGAAGTAAAAGAAGTGAAAATTTTGGATGAAAATGGCAAACTGTTCATGGAAGATGATAAAGATAAACGTTTTTTTGAGGCAGCTTGGGTACACAAGTACAACGGAAAGTACTACTTCTCCTATTCTACGGGCGACACGCACAACATTGCGTATGCCGTCGGGGATAATCCTTATGGGCCTTTTACGTACAAAGGAATTGTCCTAAAACCCGTGCAAGGTTGGACCAATCACCATTCGATTGTGGAATTTAAAGGAAAATGGTACTTGTTTTATCACGACGTGCAACTTACGGGAAAAACGCACCTGCGCAACATCAAAGTCACTGAATTAAAGCACAATTCGGATGGCTCTATTCAGGCGATTGAACCTTATAAATAACCTTGCTTTCGTTTCTTCAACCTATCGTTAACAGCCTTTTGCAAGTCATCAACTTGTGAGAGGCTATTGTACTATTCAAACCATGAGGATTTTAAAAACCATCCTTGGAGTTTTGCTGTTGAGCCATGCCCTGTGCGTGGCTCAACTTCGTTTGCCTCGCCTCATTAGCGACGGCATGGTGCTTCAGCGCGACCAATCGCTCCGGCTGTGGGGCTGGGCTTCACCCCAAGAAAAAGTAAGCCTTTTGTTTAAAAATAAGCAATACAAAACCCAAGCCGATGCCACGGGTAAATGGGAAATAAAGCTGCCTGCCCAGCCCGCAGGAGGGCCGTTTGATTTGGTTTTTCGGGGACAAAACGAAGTGAAGGTCAGCAATGTACTTTTTGGTGACGTTTGGATTTGTGCGGGGCAGTCGAACATGGTGATACCGATGGAACGTGTAAAAGAAAAATATCCCGACGATATTGCCTCGGCCAATTACCCCGAAATTCGATTGTTTTTTGTGGCTACTTTGACTGATTTGCAGAAAAAACGGGACGATTTTCCGTCGGGAAGCTGGAAAGTGGCCAATCCCAAAGACGTGCTTCAATTTTCGGCGGTTGCGTATTTTTTTGCAAGAAATTTATACGAAAAATACCACGTTCCCATTGGTTTGATCAACGCTAGCGTAGGTGGAACTCCCATCGAGGCGTGGATTGGCGAGGAGGGATTGACGAAGTTTCCAGAACTGACCGCCACTTTCCAGAAAAATAAAGACAGCCTCTACGTAAAGTCATTGTTGAAGCAAATGGCCGTAGCCAATACCCCCCGAAAATCGCAGGACAAAGGCATGAGCGAAACAGTTCCTTGGTATTCAGCAGACTACGTTCCGAAAGGATGGCGTCGAATGAACGTGCCTGGTTACTGGGAAGACCAAGGCATCAAAGACCTCAACGGAGTAGTGTGGTACCGTAAAGAAATCGACGTTCCTGCTTCAATAACGGGAGTTTCGGCTAAATTGTTTTTGGGCCGAATTGTGGACGCTGATATTGCCTACATTAACGGCAAACAAGTGGGAAACATTACCTACCAATACCCGCCCCGCCGTTACGAAATTCCAGCGGGAGTATTGAAAGAAGGCAAAAATACCCTCGTCGTGCGGGTGGTCAACCAAGCGGGAAAGGGAGGATTTGTTCCTGATAAAAACTATTCATTGGTTGCCAATGGTCAAGTGCTTGATATTAAGGGAGATTGGTGGTGTAAAGTGGGCGAGGTTTTTCCTCCCGCCAAAGACAATGGAGTGAGTTTTTCTGCCCAAAACCAACCTTCGGCCTTATTCAACGCCATGATAGCGCCGCTGGTATCGACCGCCGCCAAGGGTTTTTTGTGGTATCAAGGAGAGTCTAATACGGGAAATCCCGAGCCTTACCGTGACTTACTTCCTGCCTTGGTGCAGGATTGGCGCAGCCGTTGGGGACAGGGTGATTTACCTTTCTTTGGGGTACAATTGGCCAATTTTATGGAGGTCGATTATTTACCGTCCGAAAGTCAATGGGCGGTTGTACGCGAGGGGCAGTTAAAACTATTATCGGTTCCCAATACAGCTTTGGTCGTCACGATTGATCTCGGCGAATGGAATGATATTCACCCGTTAAATAAAAAAGACATTGGGTATCGCTTATCATTAGCGGCCCAAAAACTAGCCTACGGCGACCAAAACGTGGTGCACTCGGGGCCACTTTTGGCCTCAGCCACGCCCGAAAACGGTAAAATTCGACTCCTTTTTGACCAAACAGGTAGTGGCATTATTTCCAAAGACGACGAAGAACTGCGCTGGTTTGCCGTAGCGGGCGCTGATAAAAAGTTTGTGTGGGCGCAAGCGCGTATTGAAGGAAAAAACGAAATTGTCGTTTGGAATGACGCTGTTTCTACACCTTTGTACGTACGTTATGCGTGGGCAGATAACCCCGAAAATGTCAATTTTTACAACAAAGAAGGACTGCCAGCCTCACCCTTCCGAACCGACGAACCTGCAAGACGCTAATGTAGGCGAGACGTGGTAAGTTTTCAAAACTTGCCACGTCTTTACAAAATACGGCGAGGCGGGTTGTGAGCAACCCTTTGCACAGTCGGGTTTTGAGAAACCCTCGACACCCGCCCCCTCATCACTTAACTCTCATAACTCATCGCTAACAATACTCATCTCTAATAATCATGAATTCAATCCGCTTACTTTGTCTTTTTCTAGGCGTATCACTGGCGAGTTTTGCCCAAAAGCAACCTTGGAATGGGAAAAAATGCGCCGTTGTGCTTACGTACGACGATGCCCTGAATGTTCACCTCAACAATGCCATTCCTGCCTTAGATTCGGCGGGTTTCAAAGGTACATTTTATATTTCGGGCTCATTTCCAGGCTTTACCCAGCGCTTGCAAGATTGGCGAAAAGCAGCTCAACGCGGACATGAGCTTGGAAATCATACCCTGTACCATCCTTGCGATGCGTCCTTGCCTGGGCGTCAGTGGGTGAGTCCCGAAAATGATTTGAGTAAATACACCCTCAAACGCATCACCGAAGAAATCAAAGTGACCAACGTACTGTTAGAAGCCGTCGATGGTAAGAAAAGTCGGACGTTTGCCTATACTTGTGGCGATGCTAAAGTGGGTACGCAGTTTTTTATGGATGGCCTTAAAGAAGAGTTAATGGCCGCCCGCGGCGTGCGGGGCGAAATGCACCCCATTGACCAAATTGATTTGTATAACACCGATGGTTATATTGTCAATAACGATTCAGGGGAAAAGATGATAGCTTTAGTCAAAAAGGCTATTGAGACCAATACCTTACTCGTTTTTGTATTTCACGGGGTGGGAGGGGAGCACTCGCTCGATGTTTCGTTGGCCGCGCACCGAGAGTTGGTTCACTTTTTGAAACAACACGAGAAAGAGATTTGGGTAGCACCTTTGGTGGATGTTGCTGATTTTTTGAAACAACAAAAGCGTTAAATCTGCGCCTATCTGCGGAGAAAAAACTATTCATTACTCAAATTGAAAAGCAAAGTAGGTACAGCTGCCTTTGCTGGTATTTCGTAAGGCGTGGGGGACGTTCGATTGTAAGAAAATCACGTCACCTACGTCCGAGCTTAACCATTTACCATCAATATTTTCTTCGGCTTGTTGGTGAGTGAGCAATAAAATCTCGGCAGCCTTGTGGGTATGTGGCGGATGACTCATCAAACCCTCGTTGAGCGTCGTAACGTGCATTTCAAAACGCTTGGCGTGCGCTGTGGCTCGGTCAAAAAAATTACGACGACCTCCTTTATCATGTGGTTTGAACTCAACTTGGTTCCAGTGAACCACAAACGAACCTCCAGCCTTTTTTCCACGCTCTAAATCCGCTCCTTCTACGGCCTCGTAGCGCATTATATAATAAGTAACAGGGGCATTGGTTTTGTTTTCAAATCCGTGCTCGTCGCCAGGCATAATGAGCGCGATGCTACCTGTTTCGAGCGTCTCGGTTTTTCCTTCAATCGTCACCGTCAGTTCTCCTTCTTTTACAATGACAAGTTCTTCGTCGTTGTGTTTGTGGCTAGGGTGGGGAGCTTGGTGAGGTTTGAGGGTAGTGGCGTGTACCTTTAAATGTTTAAAGGCAGGTGTGGTGCCCTCCAAAATTTGCCGCTGTTCTGTTGTAGTTTTCTTGGAAACCGTGAGGTCTTTCCACACGTACACTCCAGAAGCAATCGGCTGAAATTGCGCCCACAGGGGAAAGGCTAAGGTAGCGAGTAGGAGGCTAACAAGGGTTGTAAAGTAGAACTGCGAAAACTGGATAGGCATACAGCAAAAGAAAAAAAGGTGAAAGAAAGAATTTTTGAAGGATAGAGAAGCTTACGTTGGTTTTGACAAAAGAATAAAAGCAAGCGTTTTTAACTATCCTCCAAAAACCGTAGACGACAGCAAATCAAGCAAATGCGCTCAATCCCAAAAGTTTAATAAAAACTTTGTGTACTTCTTTTGAGAAAAATCCGTTTGTAATGCGTAAAAATTGTACAATTCTCACGTAATTTTACACCTGCCCAACAATTTAACGTGTAACAACTAACCTTAAAAAAACTATGATGAATCGCAGAGACGCAATTGCGCGCGTGGCACTTCTCATGGGAGGAACTCTTTCAGCGCCTTCGTTGATGGCTTTTGGAGAAGGAACTTCCACCAAACAGGCCCTAGGCGCAGCTTTCAGCCTTACAAGTGCGCAGCGAAGCCTTGTGGCCGAAATAGCGGAGCACATTATTCCCAAAACCAGTACGCCAGGAGCGAAAGAAGCAGGTGTAGGGCCTTTTATTGAAATGATGTTGGCAGATTGCTATAAAGCGCAAGAACAACAAAACTTTTTGGACGGCCTTGCTGACCTCGACGAGAGAGCGACGAAAGCCCACGGAAAGAAGTTTTTGGAAACCTCGTCGGCCGAGCAAGTGGCTATTTTAAAGCAGGTGGAGAAAGATACGATTGAGCTTATGAAGAGCGCAAACGTTCAGCAAGTAAAAGTCGGTGACAACGTCGATAAGGAGGTTGTAAATTCGAAAAAACTGAAAGGAACTCCTTTCTGGCGCTTATTGAAAGAACTTACTTTGTTTGGGTATTTTACGTCGGAGCAAGGAGCAACTAAAGCCCTTGACTATGTGCCAATTCCAGGTCGTTACGAAGGGTGTATTCCACTCAAGCCAGGTCAAAAATCTTACGCGTTGTAATGATGATGAGGAGGTGATTTGAAATTACGTATAAGTGAATTTTTAAATTTTCTCCATTTTAAATTTCCCAATTTTCAATTCAAGAATCCAATGTATTTAAATATAGATGCACAAAAAGAGTTGACCTACGATGCGATTGTCGTGGGGTCAGGAATAAGTGGCGGTTGGGCTGCCAAAGAACTTACCGAGCGTGGGCTTAAAGTACTTTGTATTGAGCGCGGTCGAGATATCAAGCACGTCGAAGGTTACGAGACGGCCATGAAAGCGCCGTGGGAGTTTGCTCACCGTGGACGTCCTGATAATATGGCGGCTGAAGAGTATTGGGCGGGGATGCGTACGGGCTATACAGCCAATGAAGAGCACCGCTACTTGTTTGAAAACGACAGCAAAAACCCTTACCTCGAAACCCGCCCGTTTGACTGGATTCGTGCCTACCACACGGGAGGTCGTTCGTTGTTGTGGGGACGTCAGAGCTACCGTTTCAACGAAGAAGATTTCATGGCCAACGGCAAAGAAGGTGTTGGAGTAGATTGGCCAGTACGTTACAAAGAAATTGCTCCTTGGTACGACTACGCCGAGCGTTTTGCGGGTATCAGTGGTTCGAAAGATGGCCTTTCGGTACTTCCCGACGGACAGTTTTTGCCAGCAATGGAGCTTAACTGCCTCGAAAAACATGTAAAATCGGAAGTAATGAGAAAGATGGGGCGCACGATTACGATTGGGCGCGTGGCTCACCTTTCAAAACCTCAAAGCTGGCATACAGCGCTTGGACGTGCCGCTTGCCAGTACCGTAATATGTGTATGCGTGGTTGTCCGTTTGGAGCTTATTTTAGTACGCAGTCAGCTACGTTGCCAGCAGCGATGAAAACCAAACGTTTGACGTTGGTTAATAATAAGATTGTATCAGAAGTAATCTACGACGAGAAAAAAGGCCGTGCGACGGGCGTTCGTACTATTGATCAAAATACCCTCGAAGTAAAAGAATACTACGCAAAAATTATTTTCTTGAACGCTTCGGCGATTCCTTCAGCTTCGATTCTTCTCAATTCAAAGTCGAGCCGTTTCCAGAACGGTTTGGGTAACGACAGTGACCAAGTCGGCCGCAACATCATGGACCACCACCTTGGGGTAGGAGCCTCGGGTGAGTTTGATGGTTTTAATGACCAATACTACTTCGGGCGTCGTCCAAACGGGGTGTACATTCCACGCTACCGCAACTGGGGCAATGACAAGCGCGACTACTTGCGCGGATTTGGTTATCAAGGCGGTGCTAGCCGCAGTGGCTGGGGCCGTGGCGTAGGTATGGAAGGCTTCGGTGCGTCGTTCAAAGACGATTTGAGCAAAGTCGGTGGCTGGTCGATGGGTATCGGTGGTTTTGGCGAAGTATTGCCAAACGAAAACAACCGCTTCACACTTCACCCTACCAAGAAAGATAAGTGGGGAATGCCAATTGTGGTATTTGACGCCGCTTACGGCGAAAACGAACGCAAAATGCGTAAAGACATGGCCAACGACGCCGCCGAAATGCTTGAAGCGGCAGGTCTTAAAAATGTTCGTTCGTACGATGATACTAGCAAAAATCTCGGAATTGGTATTCACGAAATGGGAACGGCGCGAATGGGTAAAGATCCTAAGACGTCGGTGTTGAACAAAAATAACCAGTTGCACGATTGCAAAAATGTCTTTATGACCGACGGTGCATTCATGACTTCAGCGTCTTGTGTGAACCCATCGTTGACTTATATGGCATTTACAGCACGGGCCGCCGCTTTTGCAGTAGATGAGTTGAAAAAGAAAAATCTCTAGTTTTTTTGCTTCATCAAAATTTTGTAAAACCCAGCTACGTGAGTAGCTGGGTTTTTTGTTTTGGGATATTCGCTACTAAATAATTGAGCTAGGCTTATACTACTACCCAAACTGAGAATATGAAAGTGCCATTTAAGGAAAGATTTGTGTGTAATGATGTCTAAAAATATAACTATTTAAATGTTTTGTTGATTTTTATGCAATAGTGTGTTGAAATAAAATTCTGAAAAGTAGTTCAAAATCAAAATAAAATAAAAAATATAATAATTTGTATATTATCTTAAATAATTCAATGAGTTTAAACTTAAAAAATCAACTTTTGCAGTTTTTTACTAGAAAATACTCAAAAATTATACTAAAAATTTGGATGTTTACAAAAATAGGTTGATGTTTGTATCGGAAAACAAAACCACGTATTGCCCACCTTAAACAAAATAAAATTATGCAAAAGCTACAATTACTTGTTTTATGTTTGTTTTCGACATTTTTGGCTTTTCCTAAGGGAATTGATGGGACAAAGTCAGAGACGAAAACAGAAACTAAGACTGAAACTGCGGTAGAAGCGAAGACGGAAGGCGAAGACGATAAAAAAGGAACATTTACGTTCTCGGGTTATGCTGACTCTTACTATATTGGTAACTTTAACAAACCAACTTCTCGCAAGAACCTTGGTGCTAGTAATGCTCGTGCATTTGACCAAAGAGCAGGCCAATTTTCTTTAGGTTTGATTCAAACAAAAATGCAGTACAGCAATGCGAAGTCAGATGTAGTTGTAGATTTGACTTTCGGTCCAAATGCTGACTTAGGAAACTACGGTAACGTACTGGGTGCCCTTGGTTCAAATACGAACACTGCCTTGGCCATCAAACAAGCCTATTTTAACTGGAAAGCAACGAGCAAATTGACGCTTACGGCAGGACAGTTCGGAACGCACATCGGGTATGAAGTAATCGATGCACCAGTAAACTTCAACTATTCGTTGTCAAACCTTTTCAACAACGGTCCATTCTACCACATCGGGGTAAAAGGAACATATGCTTTCTCGGATAAAGTATCATTGATGGTTGGTTTGGTAAACAACGTAGACAACCTAAACGATAACAACCGTAAAAAAGGCTTGATTTCTCAGTTGTTCATCAATCCTGCTAAAGGATGGAACGTTTACCTTAACCTCATCAACAGCAACGAAGCAAACGAAGATGATAAAGGAAAAACGCCTGATGCTCACTATCGTGTATTTGACTTAACTACGACTTTACAAGCTACTGATAAACTTTTATTAGGTTTAAACGCTGCTCTTGGTTCACAAAAAGGTTCTTACCAAGGTGGTGCTACATTGACAGAATCTACCCCTTGGGGTGGTGCTGCAGGTTACTTGAGCTACGCCGCTTCTGATTTGTTCAGCATCGGTGCTCGTTATGAGTACTTCGATAACACGGCGGGTGCACGTGGTCTTCTCAACCGCCTTGGCAATGGTACTTCAGTAAACTCACTTACTCTTACTGGAAACTTTACCTTGGCTGATGGTCACTTGTTGATCAAACCAGAGTTTCGTATGGATGCTTACAAGAAGTTGACAGGAACGGGAGAAAGCGGTCAGCAACAATTTGAAGATTCAAAAGGTGCTTTCACTAAAAACTCTCAGTCGACGTTCGGCTTGGCGTTCATCTACAAGTTCTAATTTTAGACTCCTTAATTTAAAGTGGAGCTTCCTAAACCTCCACTTTAAATCCTTGATAAACAATAAAGTACAACCAAAACCAGTCAAGTAAATCTATGAAAAATTTAGTCCCACTCGTGATTTTGCTGGTAGTTAGCCTCTTAGGGGTACTAATGCCAGCTATCCCAACCCAAATTGTAACCGAAGGGTTAAATTCAGGCGATATGGCCTGGATGCTTGTTGCTACGGCGTTCGTATTATTGATGACTCCAGGTTTGGCTTACTTCTACGGAGGTATGGTAAACAACAAAAACGTGATTTCGACGATGCTTCAGAGCTTCATCGCCATGGGAGTAATCAGTATTGTTTGGGTAGTTGTTGGATTTAGTTTGGCTTTCGGTGATTCAATCGGCGGCTGGGTAGGAAATCCTGCTACTTTCTTTATGTTCAAAGGAGTATTAGATGGAAAGCCTTGGTCGTTGGCACCAACCATTCCTTTGGCCTTGTTTGCATTCTTCCAATTGAAATTCGCGGTTATCACGCCAGCCCTCGTTACGGGTTCTTTGGCTGAGCGTATCAAGTTTCGTTCGTATATTTTGTTCATGGTGTTGTTTAGCATTTTCGTATATGCTCCTTTGGCACACTGGACTTGGCACCCAGAAGGTTTCTTGTTCAAACTTGGGGTTCTTGACTTTGCAGGTGGTACTGTAGTACACATGTCGGCAGGTTGGGCTGCTTTGGCAGGTGCGTTGTACTTGAAGCGTCGTCGCGCTCACGAAGAAGCAAACTTCCTTCCTCCAGCCAATATCCCTTATGTATTATTAGGGACAGGTTTGTTGTGGTTCGGATGGTTTGGTTTCAATGCAGGTTCGGCCGTTGGAGCAGGGCCGTTGGCTGTATCAGCATTGGCTGCTACTAACACAGCCGCTGCGGCTGCTGGTTTGGCGTGGGTGTTGTTTGACACAGCAAAAGGCAAAAAGCCATCGGCACTTGGTTTCTCAATTGGTGCGGTTGTAGGTTTGGTGGCGATTACACCTGCTTGTGGATTTGTAACAATTCCACAATCAATCTTCATCGGTACTATTTCATCAATGGTATCAAACTACTTAGCGCACCTTCGTACAAAAACTACCTTGGACGATACGCTTGATGTATTCCCTTGCCACGGTGTAGGTGGTATGATGGGTATGGTTATGACGGGTATCTTTGCTTCAAAAGGAGTAAACGCAGCCGTTGTAGACGAAGGATTAGCTTACGGAACATTTACACTTTTCAAAAACCACATGATTGCGCTTGTATTGGTATCAGTATTTGCGTTCGTCATGTCATATGTTATCTTAATGATTACTGACTTCATCGAACCACTTCGTGTATCAGAAGAAGACGAAAAAGTTGGGTTGGATATTAGCCAACACGATGAGTTCTTAGTAGAAGCTTAAAAACCAACTATAGTAATTACAACGAGACCACAGAGGGCATGCCCTATTGACTGTGGTTTTGTTGTACTCGTTGAAGCTACTGGCATTGCTGGTAGCTTCATTTTTTTTGAGCTATATTGGATGTTTTGGCTTGATTATTGCTCGTTTTGGTAAATGTTGAAGTAGATAGGTATATATTTTCCAAAACGGTATTTGAATTTTCCAAAACGGTTTTTGAATGGGTAGTTGTGCCTAAATGGCGAGAATGTTGCCGTAGTTTTTGTGAGTGCCTTTTAAAGGTTCACAAACATTACCCCTTATTTAAAACATCCTTCTCGCTATGTTAAACACATTACCCCTCAAGGGTAGAGTAGTCATGTGGTTGATTATTCTATTCGCATCATCTTCTTTTTTTGCTGTGGCACAACAGCAAACCATTGAACGCAATGGCATTTGTATGGACCCCATTGCGGGTCGAGGTGCTTACATCAACTCCGTCAATACTGGGTTGTGTCTCCTGTGTTCTGCTACAGATGGCGCCAACGTTATTGACGGTAACCTTACCAATTTCTCTACTCTTACCACTGGTGTGTCGGTGGGGTTATTAGGAGGTGCTGCTGTTTCTGTCAAAGATTCTCTCCAGTATTATCCAGCAGGAAACGCGGTAGGGTTTGTCGTGAAGTACAATGGAGGCCTCTTGTCGCTCAACATTTTGAATGCCCTTCAAATTAGAACGTTTCGCAATGGAGCGCTTCAAGAAACCGCATCATTTACCTCTGGTAGTGGATTACTTTCTGCCGCAGTACTTTCAAACGAAAGTGGCAAACAAATCTTGAAATTTACAACTACCAAAGATTTTGATGAAGTGCAGCTTTTTGCACCAAGTACTCTTACTGCATTGTCTTCTATTGATGTGTATTATGCGTTTGAGGGCCCTGCCAATTGTCCTTCTGATTGTGTGAATGCGCTTACAGGTTCGGCAGAGGTAGGTACACCTAATTTTGGAGGGGCAAGTTTGGTATGTTTGGGAGGTGTAAGTGGATTAACAAATCTCTCGGATAGTGATACCACTAACTTTGCCGCTATCAATATTCTTCTCGGATTAGGCTGTACGTATTACATTGATGTACCGCTGAATTTTACGGCTAGCCCAAATACATTTGTGGGTTTTGCGGTTAACAACGGAGGAGGGCTTTTGGATGCAACATTGCTAAGTAATATTACCGTTACTACTTATAACGGTAGCAACCCAACGGCGTTGAATACGTTCAGTGGAGGTAGCTTGTTGTCGGCCAATGTATTGAGCGGTTCAAGTTCAATTGTGCAAGTAGGTGGAAAAATCACTCAGCCCTGTACTCGCCTTCGTATTTCGGCAAGTAGCCTACTTTCATTGGCCTATACTTTGAGAGTTTATTACGCATTTATCAAAACCGATGCTGATAATGACGGTGTGTATGATTGTATGGATAAATGCAATGGCAATGACTTGCTTGATACCGACGGAGATGGATTGCCTAATGCTTGTGACAATGACTTGACCGACTTAAATATTACGAAGGTCGTAAACGTATCGGATACAGTATCAAAAGGAACAGACGTTACCTTTACGCTTACTATCAATCGTATTGCAAACTCAGAGTCAGCCACAGGGCTAAAAATTAAAGACTTGTTACCTCCTGGTTTGACGTACGTTTCGCACACGGCCCCTGTTGGAACATTTTACAATCCTACGACGGGGATTTGGAACGTAGGAAGTGCCTTGAGTGGTTCATTTACCTCGTTAGCTTTGTCATTAGTAGCTTCGGCCGATTCTAGCGGCGTGCTCTCAAACGTTGCCGAAGTAATTTCGGTCAATGAAAATGACCCTGACTCAACGCCAGGAAATGGTACCTCTGGTACGGGAGCCAGCGAAGACGATATTGCGACGGCTTGCGTATCGGTACCGTTCTTCTTGTGTCCTTCTAATACCCTCAAACTTACGGCACCGCTTGGGTCTACCTCTTACCAATGGTATCGTAATGGGGTGATTATTGCAGGAGCTACTGATTCAGTTTACGTGATTACACAATCGGGTAGTTATACCTTCAATAGCCCGTTGGCCAGTGGTTGTGCTTCTGGAAACTGCTGTCCTGTTGTTGCAAAATACAGCACACTAGTGGCCAATGCAGGGGTGGCTCCAGCGCCTATTTGTGCGGGCTCGTCAGTAACTCTAACAGGTAGTGGCGGTGGAACGTATTCTTGGAGCAATGGTGCAACAACCGCTTCTATAACGGTAGCACCTACTACAACCCAAGATTATATTTTGACGGTAACAAGAGACGGATGTACAGCGAAAGACACCGTAACTGTTTCAGTAAAATCTTCTCCACTCACCCCTGGAGTACTGTCGATTTGTAACAATGCAGGTACGACATCAACGAATACAGATGATACTTTCACTTTTACATTGAACCCAACAGGTGGTACTACTACCTACACAGTTTCAGGAGGTGTAACGGGCGGGCCGTTTAATTACGGCCAAAAATCGACCGCATTTGGTCCATTCTTAATCAGTGGCGGTAGCAAATCTATTGTCATCACCGATACAAATGGATGTTCGTTGAGCGCGACGGTAACAGCACCTGCTACTTGTTCAAATTGCCCTGCAACCCCAATTTGCGTACCTGTAACAGTTAGATTGTTGAAATAAATGAACAGGTTGAATTTAGAACCAATATAGAGTAGGGTAAAACCAACAATAGAGTCTTCCGCTTGGAAGGCTCTATTTTTTTAGGATACATACAAGTAAAGAATAGGCGTAACAAATTGGCTTGAAATGGGTTAGTAAATTAATGGTTAGAATAATTCGGTGCTTAATTGATAAAAATATGGGTTTATTGTGTTTATTTTGGAATACGAACAGAAAGGTATTGATTCAAATTAGTTTATTAATCACGCTAACAAATGGGAGCAAATATCATTAATATCGGGCTATGCTTTTGGGCAAGCGTATTATGCTTTCGATTCAAAAAAGGAAGTTATCCCTATTATTTAGGTGCTATTTTCGTGATACTAGGCATTCACCAAGCATTTTCATTTTTGCCAATAAACATGATGAAAGGCTTTTTGCGTTGGATTCCCGAAACTCTCTTGTTGCTTATTCCAGTATTGCTTGTTAAATCGGTGAGAACTGCTTTGGGATATACTGAAAAGTTTTCTGCAAAATGGCTACTTATTCCTGCTGGGCTGTATGTTAAAATATTTTCATACATGTATGCAGCAGGTATTGTACAACAAGATAATTTTTATGAGAGCACCTTCTTCTATACGGCGTTAGGTGGAGCTTTCGCTTACAATATTGGTACTGCGGTTTACCTAGAAACTTTAGTGTTTCAACATTATGAGATTGGAACCAAAGACAAACTGTTTTATTGTTTGCAAGGGTTAATTGGAGGCATTGTGACATGTATTTTAATGATGGGGGCTGAGGTATTTGTTATACTGCCTAATTATGTCTCTTTAATGGTAGTTGGACTGGTTGGTGCGATGACAATTTTGGCCGTTACTATGGAATGGTTTCAATCTGGAGTACCTGCTGTATCCTTTCCAATTCAAGTAAAAGATGAACGTATACATGCGGTTCGGATTGCTAGTGCAACTAATCAAATTACTCCAAAAAAAGAATTGGCCCCTGAGCTGAGAGAAGAATATGTACAGCGGGTAAAAGAGGCCCTCGAATACCGAGAACTATATTTAAACGCTAAGCTTTCCCTCAGTGAATTTGCTAAAGTTGTAGGGATGAATCCCCACCATTTATCTTACATCATCAATAGAGAGTGGGAGCTTAATTTTAATGAACTACTAAATGTCTATCGTGTCAATAAAGCAAAACAATTATTGCTTTGCCACACCAACGAAGCAGCAACGATGTTTGCCATTGCGATAGATTCAGGCTTCAATTCAGAGTCTTCTTTTTATACGGTTTTTAAGAAAATCACGGGTTTGTCCCCTAAAAAGTTTAAAGATTCAGTAAAATCTACTTCAGAATTATAATTTAAGAGTCTTCCTAACAATTTTGTATGTTCATTTGTGTACACTCTTTACCCGAGCTTTGGTCGTAAAATTATGTCTTAAAACGTATTTGTTTCACGCACCATAAGTATATGTACTAAAATGAAAATCTCTTTTAACCTTAAACCATCTGAAAGGTGGCTGGAAGATATTGCGTTCCAATTTGGAACCTCTATTGAGACTAGTACCACTTTTGCAAAACGTTTTGGAGACTCTCACATGAGAGTCAACGCCGTACCTTTTAACAAGGATTTCATACCATTAGTGAGTGAGTTTCGTAGCAAAGAACCAGTCCATTTGTGTAAGGAAGCATTTGATACGAACGAGTACTGGACATTACAAGTTAGTAGGTCAACCCGCAAACATAAGATAGAGTTGAAGGATAATGTAGACAACAAAATATCGATTGAAGCATTTAATTCTTGTGTGTTTTATAGTTCAAAAATGGTGGTAGATATGCAGTGGGAGGGAGAACAACACATACGAATTTTGTCAATCAATTTGCATCGAGACTGGCTTTGTGAACAGCTAGGTGTAAAAATATCGACAAACTCAGAAGATGCTAAGATTCGTGAGCTGCTCATGTCAGAGCGTGCTTCCTGTGCTAGAGTAGCGGTATTTCCAGATTGGATAGATGAACTAATAAAAAATGAAAATACAATCAATTGGAGGTTGTCATTGCAAGCAAAGTGCCTTCAGTTAATTGCCGATGTAAGTCCACAGTTGAGAAACCCTCAACTACAACTTATAAATAATAAATTAAACTTGTCCGACTTGCATCGCATCGAAGCCATTAAAGAAAAATACTTCAGTGTGAATCAAGTTTTGCCCACTATTGATTTTCTAGCGCGTGAAGCAGGGATGAGCGTGTCGAAGTTCAAAAAGTGTTTTAAAATACGTTTTGGAGCGGCTCCTTATGAATATCATTTGAATCAGAAACTAGAAGTCGCCAAAGTCCATTTATTAGAAAATAGAGTGTCTATTGCAGAAATCGCCTCGCAGTTGGGGTATACGAGTACTGCTAATTTTGATAAGGCATTCAAGAAAAAGTTTTTGGTAAACCCATCAACCATGTTACGAAACGCAAGCTAACCTACTTTATTAAATATCAAACCCATTCTCAAAACACAAACACACCCATTCTCAAACTTTTGACGACTATGACAATGAACTTTATGCCAATTCGGCGCTACAACGAACTACAGACTGATGAACAAGGCTTAAGACGCCTTACAGGTCTTAAAAATGAAGAATTTCTAGCATTGTATTATTCTTTTAGAGAGGAGTGGCAACTGTATTTCTATTTTTTCACTTTTACAGGGCAGCCTCGCCAGAGAAAGCAAATCTCGATTCGTAAAAACAGCATTTTTGGTGATTCGAGAGACGCGCTTTTATTTGTATTGATTTACTTGAAAGGAGGAGTATTACAGGAAGAACTTGCCGATACGTTTGGTATGGATCAGCCAAAGGTAAGCCGATATTTGGCGATTACGCAAAAGCTGTTGTTGCAAGTGATTTTTAAGAACCCTAACATCATACCTAAGTGGAAGCAAAAGAAGCTTAGAGATGCTATTTTCTCACGGACAAGTACGTACGAAGAAGGTATGGAGGAGTAATCAAGACGAGGGTCTTTATTCATTATGAGCGCGAATAAGTCGGTATCGACTTGTTCGCGTTTCTTTTTTCTGGCGTGACAGTTTTTGGCGGGAGCATAATTGACGACATTGTAAGGTAGTCATCAAAAAGATTGTACTTTTGGAGGTAATCTCGCACTTCATTTTATAAACTATTGTATGTCTTCCAAAAATACTATTACTACGTCGTTATTTGACCTGTTTAAGGTAGGGCCAGGTCCATCGAGTTCGCACACCATTGGCCCCATGAAAGCGGCCTACCGCTTTTTGCAAGATTTGATAGCTCTGCCAAATGAAATCGCGCAAAGGGCTACTTCCTTAGAAATTCACCTGTATGGCTCACTGAGTGCTACGGGCAAAGGGCACGGAACCGACCGAGCCATTGTGGGGGGGCTGCTGGGATGGCAACCGCATACATGTGATCCTAAGCGCTTGAGCGAATTGATGAAGAATGAAGAAGAACAATATAACGTCACTTTTCAAGGGTTAGAGGTACCCGTCTCAGCGCAAACGTTGGTTTATCATAAAGGCAAAGCCAATTTTCCTCACCCCAATACGATGATTTTGCGGTTGTGTGGTGTCAACGGGGAAGGCCTTTTAGAAGGGGAATATTACTCAATAGGAGGAGGGTTTATTCAGCAAAAAGGACATTTACCTGAAGGAGCCGCGCAAGGAGAACCAAGGTTTCCGTATAGTACCATGGAGGAGTTAAAAAAGCATCTCAAAACCCATAATATCACGCTGGCACAGTTAATGATTCAAAACGAGCAGGCTATCACGGGACTATCGGAAAAAGAAATACTGCGGAAAATAGACCAAATTTTGGATTTTATGCACAAAGCAGTTAAACGAGGCATTCGGGCAAAGGGGCTTTTACCAGGCAACATTCGTTTGCAACGTAAAGCAGCAATGTTGTACGAAAAAGCAAAGCTTCACGCTTCTACAACCGATAGCTTTTTGATTTTTCTTAATGCGTATTGCCTAGCCGCCTCCGAAGAAAATGCCGCTGGGAGTATCGTTGTCACAGCACCTACCTCGGGAGCGTCGGGGGTTTTTCCTGGGCTTACGTATTTAATGAAAAATCATTTTCATTACTCGGCTCAAAAAATGAGGGAAGGGATGTTAGCGGCGGCAGCGATTGGTTTTTTGGTCAAACACAATGCCAGTATTTCAGGGGCAGAAATGGGGTGTATGGGGGAAATTGGAACAGCTTCGGCGATGGGAGCGGCAATGCTGATGTATGCTTATGGCGGTACGATTGGACAAGTAGAAGCGGCGGCAGAGATTGGCATTGAACACCATCTTGGCATGACCTGTGACCCAATCGGTGGATATGTCCAGATTCCGTGTATCGAACGAAATGCTATGGGAGCCGCCAAAGCCTATAATGCCTACTTATTGGCGATGACGATTGACCCCGAAATGCAGAAAATATCGTTTGATAGTGTTATCAAAGTAATGCGCGCTACAGGCCGTGATATGTCTAAAAAATACAAAGAGACTTCGGAAGCTGGGCTAGCACTAAGTATGACAGAATGCTAGGCAAGTGCGTTACCTGTGCGTCAGGTTGCTCACAACCTGACGATTACAGCGAATAAGGTTTTCTGCCTCAGATATTCAATAGCGCTTTATCTTGACGAATTGTTGTGCGTCAGGTTGCTCACAACCTGACGGTTACGGCGAATGAGGTTTTCTGCCTCACATATTCAATAGCGCTTTATTTTGACGAATTGGCAGATTTACGCTGATAAATATCTTTCCATTGGGTGGGCTGATACAGCTCACCTAATTCGGGAAGACGTTTGAATAAAGTAGGCATAAGCTTTTCTTTATCAATGACGTAAGTAGGAGGGTCGGCGCGAAAATTATCAAAAATACTAATAACACTTTCATAACTGTCGAGGTTATCAAAGTCATAGCGCGCAAGTTCCCAGTTGAGGTAAGCAGTAGCGGGAAAATTATCCTTATATTCTCCTTCATCTTCTCCTATCACCAATACTTTTTGCTGGCTAATAGCAGCGGGTAAAAGAGAAGGACGAATTTTTAGGTTTTCTAATCGTGTTGACTCGTTGATACTGAAAGCATTATCAAGAAATGTGGATTGATAACGAAAAAAGGTAATAACAACAAACACCAGCAAAAATAGGATTTCGGCCATCCACCTACGTTTCATCAACATAAAAAAGTTGACCGAAAACATGACGAGAGAAGGGATAAAAATACAAAATTGCATAGGAGCAATAAACGGCATCAACCCAATTGAAATTACCGCCGTGATGGTCCAAAGCATCATGATTTGGTGAATGCGGCTCTGGTAGTTGATAAAACGGGGATAACTAAGCGTTTGAAAAAAGCCGAAGCCTGCAATCACAAAAACCCCACCCAATACGCCAAGTACCCCGACGAAGTCATTGAAACTATAACGGCGTGTACGGAAAGCAGAAGTGAGTAAGTTTTGGCTTAAATCGTCGAGGGCATCTCTAAAAAAGAAGAAAAGTAAAACAAGGGCAATGGGAAAAACATATCCAAAAAAAGTCAAGGTGTGTTGACGAAACGTAGCTCCTGTGTATAAAAGCATCGATGCAAACGCCCAAAGGGAAAATAACCCCATCGGTAAATAAAAAAGGGTAGCTACGCTCAAATAAAAACCCATTTCAAATACCTCGTCAGTTACACCTTCACGTTGCATTTGTCGAATAAGCGTCCCAAATGCTAATAAAATAAAGGTCATACCCATGAGGGCAGGCGAGAGGGTGCTACAATCGAAAGATACGTTGAGAAATAGAATATAGAGAATACCAGGAACGTAATTTCGTTCGGAAAATAACTGACGCTCACTGGAAATGTAATTGAAATAAATAGCCTGAAAAAGAATGAGAAGATTCGCAACAGTTCGGTGAGCAAGAGGTGAGCGTCCAAATAGCTCATCCATACCCCAGTAGACTGCGGCCGATAATGGGCTCAAATTATCCCATACATCGCGGTAAAGCATGAAGCCTTGAGACATTTTTTCCCCCACCAGCATCCATTGAAGCTCTGGAATGAGCAGGTTAGGAGTACTTATGTACAAAGGCACCTGAAGTATCATCAATACGATGATGAGACTTAAGATTTGATAAGGAGCATTGACACGAAAAAAACTTAGCATTGCAGTCGGTAGTCGATAGCCGATAGGCGATAGTTTAATACCATGGACTATCGACTATCGACCGTGGACTTCATATTTTATTCCCACTCAATTGTTGCAGGGGGTTTTGACGAAATATCATAAACGACACGATTTACCCCTTTCACACGATTGATAATTTCGTTAGAAATATCAGCCAAGAAATCATACGGTAAGTGTGCCCAGTCGGCAGTCATCCCGTCGACAGACGTCACGGCGCGAAGGGCAACTACTCGTTCGTAGGTACGTTCATCCCCCATTACCCCCACACTTTGTACGGGAAGGAGCATGGCGCCTGCTTGCCAAACTTGGTCGTAAAGTCCACGAGTTTTGAGACCATTAATAAAGATGGCATCAACTTCTTGCAGAATAGCTACTTTTTCGGGGGTAATATCACCTAAAATACGAATCGCAAGGCCAGGGCCAGGGAATGGATGGCGTTTGAGAATGTTGTCCGATACTCCAAGTGCTCGTCCTACATTACGAACTTCGTCTTTGAAGAGGGTATTTAATGGCTCCACAATTTTAAGTTTCATAAAATCAGGCAAGCCACCTACGTTGTGGTGCGATTTGATAGTTGCCGAAGGCCCTTTTACCGAAACCGACTCAATGACGTCAGGATAAATCGTTCCTTGACCAAGCCATTTTACATCTTCGATGAGGTGGGCTTCTTGGTCAAAAATATCAATGAATGCTTTTCCAATCGCTTTACGCTTGGCTTCAGGGTCGGTCAAACCTTCTAGCAGACCGTAAAAATGGTCTTTCGAGTTAACCCCCTTGATGTTGAGCCCCATGTCTTGGTACGAGTGCAATACACTTTCAAATTCGTCTTTGCGCAAAAGCCCGTTGTCCACAAAAATACAGTAGAGATTTTTGCCAATAGCATGGTGTACCAACGATGCCGCCACTGTGGAGTCAACCCCGCCAGATAAGGCCATTACTACTTTATCGTCTCCGAGTTTTTCTTTTAGATCGCGGATGGTACTTTCAACAAACGATTCTGAGGTCCAGTTTTGAGAGCAACCGCAGATGTCTACTACGAAATTTTTCAAAATTGTTTTACCTTCCGTAGAGTGAGTTACTTCTGGGTGAAACTGGATTCCATAGGTTTGTTCGCCCGTAAGTTTGAACGCAGCTACTTTTACCGAATCGGTAGAGCCAATCAACTCAAAATTATCAGGAATTTTGGTAATGGTGTCTCCGTGCGACATCCACACTTGAGTGGTAGCTGAGACCGAATCTAATAAAAGTGAATGCTCTGGATGGTTGAGAATGGCGCGGCCGTATTCGCGGTGCTTAGAGGCATTTACTTCGCCTCCGAGGGTGTGGGCCATCAACTGGGCACCGTAACAAACTCCCAACAACGGTAGTTTATTCCGAAATAGGTCCAAATCAACGCGCGGCGAATCGGCGTCGCGCACCGAGCAGGGGCTACCAGATAGAATAACTCCCTTGATATTAGGCGTAATTTCGGGGATTTTGTTGAAGGGGTGAATTTCACAGTAAATGTTTAGTTCGCGGACGCGTCGAGCGATGAGTTGGGTATATTGCGAACCAAAATCAAGAATTAGGATCTGTTCGGTCATAGACGTGTTTCTAAGGTGCAAAGGTACAAAACCCTTCTGAAATACGGTATTCGTAACCAAAAAACGTTTCTGCTATAATGATATTCAACTCTTGAAAGGTTAAAATGAAGCTTTTAATGCCTCTATAAGGCTTTTTTTCTTGGTGTAAAATAAATTATTTAAAAGTACTTTGAAATACAAAGTAAAATAATTTACCTTTGTACATCAAAATATTTAAACCAATTGGCAGCCATGAAACAGAAATTAGGTAAAATCGGAGGGTTTATCGTTGGGCTTTCGAGCTTTTTGTTTTCTTTCAAAGTGTTTGTACTACCTAGTATTCCACCAAACGATGAAATTGCGCCTGGAGCGGTGCTCATTGCGGCAATTTTAAATGGGTTTTTGTTCGGATTTATTGGGTCTTTGCTTCAAAAATACCTCCAACGAAACCGCGTTTAGTTTCGACTTAAACTTTGAAATTGCTCCATGAGCCAATCTCGTTTTTGTTTTGTTACGGGTACCTGAGAGCCATCGCTCATAAGTAAGTATCCGCCTTCTTGTTTGACAATTTTCTTTAAAAACTGAGGATTGATGAGGTGCGACTGATGAACCCGCACAAAACTATTGGCTTCTAAGGCTTGCTCCACCTCTTTCAACGTCCGACAAATCATCACTTTTTGGCCATCGTTCATGTAAAAATGCGTGTAACTGGCATCGGCCATGCAGCGAATGATGTTGGCAATTTCGATAATTTCGTGCCCTTCGTTGGTCGGGAGGGCTATTTTTTGCGGTGCTTGTTTGGGCGCTGAATGTTCGTGAAAAAGCTGTATTTGAGGTGGTTGAAGTTGTTTGATGCGTTTTTGCTGCCAACGCCCCAAGGCTTCACGCAAGTCGTGTTCTTCAATGGGTTTTAATAAATAGCTCAACGCACTTACCCGAAAAGCTCGAATGGCGTATTGGTCGTAAGCGGTCGTAAAAATGACATCAAAATGAAAATCAGCAAACTGCGCGAGTAAGTCGAAGCCATTGAGTCGGGGCATTTCAATGTCGAGAAAGAGCACGTCAAATGGTGTCATCCGAATAAACTCCACGGCAGCTTCGGGCTGGTTAAATTTGGCAACGACCTGCACGCCCATGTTGAGTCGTTTGAGTTTTAGCTCCAACAATTCCGTTGCGGGTTTTTCATCGTCAATGAGAATGGCGCGTATCATGGTTGACATTAATTATAAATTATACCCAATCTTCACCAACGTTCCAGTGTGTGTATTTTTTCTCAAATCAACTACTTCGATGGCGAGTTGGTTGGGGTAATTTCGGTTAAACAACTCAATGCGGCGTTGCGTGATTTCCATCCCGTGCGACTTCCGACGCATCGTAGAACGGTTTCGGATTTCGGTCGCTTTTTTTAGGCCAATGCCGTTGTCTTCAATTTCAAACTCAAGCAGCTGTTCGTTTTTTTTGGTAATCCGAATCGCCAATTTTTTCTCGGGTTCGTCGCTGGGCATGAGCCCGTGCCAAATGGCATTTTCAACAAATGGCTGTAACAACAACGGTGGAATCATCACCGAGGCCGTGTCGATGCTGGAGGCAACTTCTAGGCGATACGTAAAATCTTCTCCCAGGCGGGTGGCTTCAATTTCTAAATAATAACTGAGTGCATTCAATTCTTCTTCGAGTGAAATGGCTTCTTCCCGCGAGTGCGACAAAATCATCCGAAGTAGTTTGGAAAATTTAGAAAGGTATTGGGTGGCTTTTTGCTCGTCGTTGGCCACAATCAGGTATTCTAAGGAGTTGAGGCTATTGAACAAAAAATGTGGGTTCATTTGCGAACGTAAGGCCAGCATTTCAGTTTCAGCAATGCGTTTTTCGTTGGCAGCCTTGGTTTGAAGTTCTTGGAAATAAGCCCGTTGGCTTTCGGTTTTTTCTTTTTCGTTTAATCGAAAACGATGCGCAATGGCCAACGAAAGTACCAAGATTTCCATAACGACGGCAAATGAAAGCGTCAACAAATCATCGACGTTGGCAGGCAGTTTGATCCCTTCCAAGATAACGCGCCCCGCCCGCAACCACGCTAACAAACCAAAAAAGCCCAAAACGACATTGGCCCAAATCACGTACGGAACCATGGGTGAGCGAACACTTCGGCGAATCCAAAAAAGGGTAAGGATATAAATGGGAAAAGCGACAAAACGCCCGCCCCAAAACGAAAATTGTTGAAAACCAAGGTCGTTGGTAAGCAACATCACTATCAAATATACTCCCCCGTATCCCATCAAGACAAAAGCCAGTCGCAAAAACCACTTTTTCATGTTGGGGTGGTTTTTGGACAAGTCAAGTAATTCCGTCATGAAAAAGAGGTACGCTCCGATTCCCCACCACAGCAATGATTCCATTAAGTGGGTTTTGAGCAACGGCCACTCGCCAAGCGCCTGACCCAGAGGCGTGTAAGCGCGGGTTTTAAGTAAAGAAAATACGAAACTACACAAGACATAGACCCCGTAATAGGCATAAATTCGGTGGCGGTATTGATAATAAAGCAAGGCTAAAAAAAGCGTAACCAACGCCAATGCGCCCTGAATCCAGCTTCGGTATTGAAACTCAGGCATATTGCGACGGTACTCATCGAGGATGCGTTCGGCATGGTATTCTGGTTTTTGGAGTTGTAGCCCCCACGAGGGTTTGGGGTTGGCAAAATGAGTCCAAAAAGGCAACGCACCTTGTTCGTGGGCGATTCGGGGAACTATGGTAAAGGTAGCGCGAGCAGGAATTTTGAACGAAACATAGTTGTCAGAATAAGGCACCGCCCACGCCGAAGTGGGAATCAAAGCGCCACTGGTAATAGAACGCCACTGGCCATGTTGGGCGTAAAAGAGCGTCACCCGTTGATTGGCATTGGTGAGATAAACGTAAAACGTCTGCGTGGTGTCGGTATCGTTGGTCAAAAAAAAGCGAAGCCAATGTGAGCGTTGGGCAAAGCTGGGAGTTTTAGCTGTAAGCCGTTGCCAACGTTGTGGCTGTTGTAGCAAAAGTTGAAGAGAATCTTGGTCGCTATTGAGCGTACTGGTCGTGCAGTAGGCGATGTCATAAAGCATCGTACGGTCAGCGATGTGGCTGACATAGAGGGTGTCGGATTTGCCCCAAAGTGGCAAGCCCACAACAAACAACACCCAAAATACAAACCGACGATACATAGTAGCGGAGTGAATCAATTGATACCCTCAAAGAAAGACAAATTTTCTCCAATCTCCTTTTATCACTCTATGTAGGTAGGTTTTGAATTGATTAAGCCTCGGTCTGAATCAATGGGCGTTGAAAACGGAAATTATTGATTGAAATGGCGGTTTGATGGAGCGAAAATAGTGATGTATGAAATGAAGCGAAATGGTATAGAAGAGATTGCCCAACTTTGAGCTCATCAGATTTCTATTCAAACACATACACACTATGGTAATCAACGTAGCTTTCAAGGTTCGAGGAATTGGACTAAGTAGTTTTTTTGGAGCCATGTTGGCGGTTTCGGCCATGGCGCAAATTCGGGTCGAAGACCCCAAAAAAACGGCTGAACGAAGCGTAGAAGGACGAGTAAATAGCCGTATTGATCAAGGGATTAACAAAGGTCTTGATAAAGTTGAAGAAGGGATTGGGAATATCTTTAAAAAACGCCCCCGTACCCGCGCGGCGGACCGTCCCAATGGGGGCAAAAATAAACAGACAACGGATGGACAAGATGCTCAATCTGAAGAACAACCAGAAAAAGACGAGCTAAAAACTTCTAAACAAATTCCCCCATCGGGGGCGGGGGGGCTGGCTATGAAGGCATATTCTAAATTTGATTTTGTTCCAGGCGAAAAAATTGTCGCTACTGAAGATTTTTCGCAAGATGCCGTGGGCGATTTTCCCGCCAAATGGAATACCAATGCCAGTGGGGAAGTAGTGACAATGGAAGGGACGAAATTTTTGCAATTTGCCAAAAATGGCGTTTACTATCCCGAATTTGTCAAAGAACTCCCTGAGAACTTCACAATGGAGTTTGATATGTTGGCTTCTGAAGACTTGAGCGTCAATATGTCGGGTCTGAAAGTTTTCTTCCCCGTGTTAAATGAACGAAAATTGACCTTCGACCAAAATTTTAACTCATCGGCCCAAGCAGGGATTGATATTCACCCTACGGCCAGCGAAGAAAGCAGCAGTAGTAGTGTTTGGGTATTCGACAAAAACAGTGAAAAAGTCGTAGAAAATACCAATCGGTTGATTTGGAACAGTAACGTGACCAACCGCGTGTCTATTTGGAAACAGAAAACCCGCTTGCGCATTTACGTAAACGAAACCAAGATTTGGGACTTACCCAAAGCCTTTGACGCTTCTCTCAAGTACTCAATGCTTTTTGCGACCAGCATTTTTGAAGGTACGGTGTATCTGAGCAACCTACGTGTAGCAGTAGGGGCGCCCGATACCCGCTCCAAGCTCATCACCGAAGGTAAGTTTAGCACGACAGGGATATTGTTTGACGTCAATTCGGATAAAATCAAGCCCGAATCGTACGGTGTTTTAAAAGAATTAGGAACGGTGTTGAAAGAAAATGCCACGGTCAAAGTCCGCATCATTGGGCATACTGATTCTGACGGAGAAGATGCCAAAAACTTAGACTTGTCGAAACGCCGAGCAGCTTCGGTGAAAAATGCCCTTCAAAGCGAGTTTGGTATTGAAGCGTCGCGCATGGAAACCGATGGAAAAGGTGAGGCGCAGCCCGTAGCCCCAAATACAACTGCTGAAGGAAAAGCGAACAACCGCCGCGTGGAGTTTGTCAAACTGTAACCAATCTATCCCATGAACACATTCCAAAAAATAGCCCTATTGTTTGCCTTTCCTTTAGGGATGCAACTTCATGCGCAAGTAACAATTGGGTATTGCAAGTTGGGAGGAGGTTGTAAATTTTACCAAACCCAATACACCTATGCCCAACTCGACGGGATGTTTAACTACTTGGGTACTTTTGAGAAGGACAAAGGCACGTTGGTTTTTTTCAAAAATAAGCAAAATCAAGATGTGCATTATCCCGATACAAAACGTAATCTGAAGGAATTACACACGTATTTTGGAGGGAAGGGCGAGCCCAGTGTTTCCAAAGGAGGAACCGTTCCATTTGAGGTGCTGATTCAACCTGAAGACGGAAACTGGGTAGCCATTACTGCTCCTCCCATTACCAAAAACTGTTCTCCCCAACTCGCGACTCAGCTAAAAAGTATCGCAGGGCTAAAAAGTGGCAACAAAACGTTTAAAAAACCTTTTACGCCAGAAGACTTGCTGCCCCCCAAAACGCCTTGGCTTACCACTGCTCCCAATAGATACAAGGCCATTGTTTTGCCAGAAACGAAGCCAACGATTAAAAGTGTGTACGATTTTGAGGTAGTCTCTACCAAAGAAATAAAAGGAACGCTCCAAGTGTCGTTTCAAATACCAACCCAAGCTACCTGCGAAGTCACGACAAACTTTACGTTTGAGCGCAAGTAAATAGGTTAAAGCCAATGAAAAATGTAAACGAAAATAGTGTTGCTTCGTTAGTAACACGTTTAAGGACATCACTGGGGTAGATGATGCGGCTTCTTGGCGTATCAAAGAAAAAGAACTCACGGTCTTGGTCGGTAAAATTACTTTTCAAGTGAGTGTAGAAGAGTGAGCAGTAATAACGACGAAAACATCGAGTTAGCCAAAAAACTGGCCGCCGAAGTGCTGGCTAAGTGTAAATATTTTTTTTTAAATCGTATCTAACAACCACACAAAATGAAAACAAATCTTAAATCTATCGTTTCACTGGTAGCCCTAGTGGTGCTGGTAAGTGCTTGTAAATTAGGAATGTCAAAAGAAGACGGCCCAACGCCATCGGGTGGCTCTAACTCTTTTGCTGCGACAGTGGATGGTAAAAGTTGGAAAGCCAGTAACGCCAGCGGAGGCGTGGCCATCGTCGGAGGGCTGTTGACGATTGTAGGAAAAATAGACGATGCCAACGAAATCTCCATTCAGATGGTGGGGAAAGACATCCAAACGGGAGTAGATTATTTGTTTGAAATCCCCGCTAATGAAACCAACAAAAATGCAAATCTGCTTTATAAAAGGCAGAATAGTCCGCTGTTTGCTAAAAGTGGAAAAGTACGCATCTCGACTTTTACCAACAAAAAAATTGAAGGAACATGACGCCTAAGTGAGTGATTTTATCAATGCCAACGCCGAGATACAGTCGGGGACGTTTGTGATTAATTTATAATTCAAACTCGGATAAGCCATGAACGCAAAGCAGCTCGTTTGGTTATTGGTCGTGTTTTTGGGACTCTACGTTGAGGCTTTGGCGCAGCAAAAACCGTCAAAACAACAGCAAGCCGAACTTGATAAAGCGATAAAGGAAGCCGAAGCCGAAATGGCCAAGCTCAAAGATCCTGCCTATATCAATAAAATGTTCGATGACCAAATCAAAGAACTCAAAGCGAAGGGACAAGCCACGCCTGAATTGTTGAGGGAATTTGAAAAAGCGCGGGCTGAAATGCTTAAAATGGCCAAATGGGGGGGTAAAGACGTACAGTGAGCGAAATAGCGCGTTTATGCACATTGTTTCTAAAGACGAAGAGGGAGTGAAAAATATTACTTTAACCAAAAATTGGGCAGGAACGGTTTATAACAAGATGGAGGAAATCGAACCACAGATGGAACAAATGAGCTAAAAAGCATTTTGGGGAGGGCGAAAAGGAAAGCGAGAATTTGACAAGGAAGATATCAAAGGTAGTTATTTATACCAAGGGAAATATTTGGCAAAACGCTATGTACTCAAAGGAGGAATTAGCTGGGAGTCCACCACCGAAATTTCGCTTCATTATTCAGATTTGGGGCTATTTGTGCCGCTCAATACAGGGCAGTTACGAATGGGAGTCGATCGTTTTATGAGAGGTTTCCCGCTAAAGATGTTTGGCGGGGTAAGCGTCCGAAACATTAAAGAATCCATTCCTGCCAACTTTAACGCTCTTTTTTCTTCAAGCCCTGTTTTTAACTGATGAAAAGTACACATCTCTCTATTTTGGAATGTAGCACCAAAAAGGGTTAATTTTGGGGCTTGATTTGCCAAAAAGTATGAAAAAAGACATTGATTTTACCCCAGTGGCAGGTGTAGTGGTAACCATCGCCCGCCGTATCAACGAATTGAATGAAGCCGAGTGGGGCGTTTATTTGATTAATCAAAACGAAACTACCATCACCAACGTTTTTGTGACTTCCAGAGGGTATTCGGGTGATGATGCCAAATCAAAAGCCGATCAACAACGTACCTCTACACTTCGCCACTTTTTTACGGAAATAGGGGCGGGGCAATGGGTGCAAGTCGAAACCATCATGCCTGATGTATTCCACCTCAACAATGAATATTGGGTGAGTTTTTACGTAGAGAGTAAGATTTTTGACAAAAAATTTATCTTCGTTCCCGACAGCATCGTAGAGGAAAATCTTCAGCCAATTGTCGAATTGGGACTCGACGGGGTGTTACATGTATAAAACCTTCGGGAAGCTCCAAGCTTCCCGAAGGTTGGCTTATTTTCTGCTGATTTTCTCAAATTCTTTGGCCAAGTTTCCCGCTACGATATTGATGTCGTAAAGCTCCCATACCATTTCTTTGGCGTTTTTGGCTAGTATTTGACAATATTTAGGGGTTTGGAGCATTGTTTCCAATCCGTAATAAACATCTTCAATCGTGAGGGGAGCTTCGTGGGCGGCATTATATTTGGAGACGGTTCCATCAAATCCAATGCGATCAGAAACAAGCGAAGGAACACCCGCCGTCATGGCTTCGAGGGCTGCAATAGAGAAACCTTCGGAGTAGGAGGGAAGTGTAAAAATATCGGCATCGGCCAAAGCTGCTTTTTTGGCTTCTCCCGTCAACATACCCACCATAATCATTTTATCCTGTAATTGATGTTCGGCAATAAACCGCTCCGTTTCGGCTTGGTAGCCGTCGTCGGGGCCTGCTAAAACCAGCAAGGCATCGTTATGCTTTTCGGTATATTTTTTAAACGCAGGTAGCAACAAATCCAAGCCTTTTTTGATGTTCAAGCGTCCCATAAATAAAACCAATTTTTTATCAGCTGGTAAGTTAAATTGGCTTCGGAATGTTCCCTTTGGGGGCAATTGTGCCAATTCATCCAACTGCATACCGTTGGGGATAATGGCGACGTTGGGATGCTGAAAACCTAAAAATTGGTGCAGGTCATTGAGTTCGTCGTGGTTATTGATTTGAATCAATTGCGCTTTTTTCAAAAAACGTTTTTGGAACAGGATTCCAAATAACTTCTTTTTCCAATAACCGTGATTTATCGCCCATTTGTCAAGCAAGCCGTGGATGGTAATGGCCTTTGGGGTATTATTTTTAAACAAAAACGGCGCGACACTTCCAAAATGCCAAATACCGTGGCAATGCACCACGTCGTACTCGTGGATGTGTTTGCGAAGGTAGTCCCATGCTTCAAGTGAGAATTCAGGAAAGAAACGACTGATGGGCGCTGTACGTTTGCAGACAATGACGCGGGCACCTTCGGGGGCAGGATATACCTTGTCGCCAGGCGTAATCGGGCTCAAAATATCCACCTCGTGTCCAAGTTTGAGAACAACGGTTGTATGGTCGTAAATGATTCGGGCGGGGCCACCAATCGCCCAGGTATAAGCGCAAATATTCAAGATTCTCATGGGGGCAAAGATACAAACGAATCGCGGAGTTTTTTGGCACGCTCTTTGTAAAGGGTTTTATATACCATATTAAGACCCATTATTTGATGAAAAAGCTACTTCTAGTGTTAGGGTGTGCATGGAGCATTGCTACTCAAGCCCAAGATTTAATGCTTTACGGAATTTCGCCCAGTTATTCCCAAGCAGGGAAATTTACCAAAAAGCTAGGGTACAATGTAAATGCCTCTTCGGTGATGAATGCCTTTAGCCAGACCGTCGATGGAAAACGTTTTCCAAGTGGGCATACACACCTTGTTTTACACGGCTTGGCAACCTATCAGTTGTCAAAACCGCTAACGATTGCCGCCGGGTACGCGTTTGGGAGACACAGTATTTTTGGGCTCCGTGAAAACGAACATCGTCTGATAGCGCAAGCGACATATCAACATAAACTTGGGAACTTTATCATTACCCACCGTGGTCGCTACGAGTGGCGGCAACCGACTAACTTACAGACCCGTATCACTTCTCAGGCGTCTATTGGTCGTTATCAAGTTTGGGCAACCTTACCTTTGTACGATCCCAAAAAAGAAAAACAAGGCTTTTTCTTGTCGGCCTCTAACGAAGCATTTTTATACTTTAAAGGAGCAACAAATGGCCCCGTGAGCTCACGCAACGGGTCATTGGTTTCGGAAAACTGGATGCACCTCGGAGGAGGATATAATTTTGGACTTACGCGGGCCGAAGTGGGCTATTGTTTTCAAGCGCTTGTTCGTAATAAAGCCCAGGACTACCGTTTATTTAATTTGTTACAGCTGAATATTTATCATACCATAAATTGGAATGATATCCAATATTGGTGGTATTTGTGAGAAGTTAGGCACGAAAATTGTTGTTGTTTGTATGATAGTATTTTAAAGTTTTCAATACCTTTGGGGTAAAATTTCATTATTCCTTGAAAAAATTAACTGCAATCGGTCTCCTACTACTGCTGCTCTACAATATGTTTGGGCTGACAGTAACCGTTTTGCTTTTTGACAAGGATTTTAGTACAGCCTCGCCGACCGTCGCAAACGACGAGTGGCAGACCCTCAAAATGCACTTGCCTACGCTTCCTTATAATACAACTTGGGAAAGTGCGGAAGGGACGGAAGGGCTAATCAGACACGGGGATGAGTTTTATAACGTGACCGAACAGCGCCACGAAAACGATACCTTGTATGTAACCATGAAAACCAACCAAACAGCGCGTGATCGCTTTTTTGAGTTGGCCGATCAAATTCAAGAGATGACCGACCAAACGGCACAGTCGCCCGATAGCCCAATGGGGAAAGCGGTAAAACTCTTGTCCGATTTATTGAAAGTTTATCTTCCCACTTCTATCATGGAATGGCCTACTGCTCAGGTGATTAAAGCTTTGAGCCACGGGAAATATGCCACTCCTACGCATTCCTTACTTCAAGCTGTTTTATTGCTTCATTGTCCGCCTCCAGAGCAAGTTTAATGAAATTTATGGGTGAAGACTGCCCCAAGGGTAGCTCATTCAAATAGGCTATTTATCGCCTATTGACAACCATTTTTCATTAACCCAAGCTCATAATGAAGACACTTATAGGGGTACTATTACTATTGGCTACGGCTCTGCTTACCTGTAGAGATACACAAGCAGCTAAAAAGTGGTCTAGTAAAAGCGCGCAATTATGTACTCGTACGAACTTCGTTCGGACGTTTAGCCTTTCGACAACCAGTGAAGCATCGGTAAAAGACATACCGCCAGTGGGGTGTGCTTTGCCAATGGCGCAGCTAGAAAAGGTAGTACAATAACGCTCCTGTAACAAATTCATCTATGTTAATGCTGGGTTGAAAACAAACATTTTCAACAACCCCCTTTCGTAAGCTGACGAAAGCCCATCGTTATTGAGCAAATTGCTCTCTGACGTAGCTCCTTGTCTGTAAACGGAAGCCTAAGATTATCATAACCAGATGAAAAAAATTATATACTCGTTAATCGGTTTATTTTTAGCCAATGAAAGCTTTTCGCAAGGTTGCGTAGCGGTTCGTCACATGAGTTGTGCAGCTACTAATTCGCTTACATCTTCCGAATATTTTAAACAAAAAAATGCCCAGTGGCAGGTCAACATGGGCTACCGCTATTTTCGTTCGTACAAACACTTTGTGGGCGATGAAGAACAAAAACAGCGCGTAGAACAGGGAACCGAAGTAATCAACTTGTCGCACGCACTAGATTTGGGAATTAGCTACCAACCCAACGCCCGTTTGTCTTTGGGGGTTAATTTGCCTATTCAATACAACGACCGTTCTTCGCTTTACGAACATTATGGAAATGCCGTAAGTGCCAATCCTGACCAAAAACGTTTTCACACAAAATCGCAAGGCATTGGCGACGTACGTATTTCGGCAACGTATTGGATGAAGAACCCCTACAAACTACCAAAGTTTAATTTTGCCATTGGTGGTGGCCTTAAATTGCCAACGGGTAACTACCACGTCACGGACGCTTTTCACAAACTCAATAAAGAAAAACAAGATTATACCATTATAAAACCCGTTGACCAGTCGATTCAGCTGGGGGATGGTGGCGTAGGTTTTAGCTTAGAAACCCAAGGTTACTGGCAAATTGCTAAAGCAACAACGGCTTATTTCAACGGATTTTATTTGTTTAACCCCAAAGAAACCAACGGCATTGTACGTAGTCCAGAAGCTACTACCATTGATTTAGTCACGGGTACATTTTCAGTTGCTGACCAATTTGCGGCGCGGGCGGGCGTGAGCCAAACGTTTGCCAAATATTTCTCGGTGATGTTGGGTGGGCGTGCCGAAGGAGTTCCTGCCATTGATGCCATCGGTGGAAGTAGCGGTTTCCGCCGCCCGGGCTACATTATTTCGGTAGAACCTGGTGTTGCTTTTATGAAGGGTAAATTTTCGGCCGCTGCTACGGTGCCTTATGCACTTTACCGCAACCGTACTAGAAGCTATTCTGACCGCCTCGACCCACTTGGAGTACGTCACGGAGATGCAGCTTTTGCCGACTACTTGGTCTCGGTAAACATTAGCCGCTGGTTCTAACGTATAGAGAAAGCGTTACCTTTTTTTGATGAATTACAATTACGTAATAATAGATTATTGAATGAAAAAGTTACCTCTTTTATCGACAATAGCCGCCGTCTGCTTTTCTTTGTCGGCTATGGCTCAAATGCCCAACGACGCCATTTACATGTCGAAAGGGCAAGTGTGTGTGGCAACAATGTACACCAATAGTTCGTGGAAAGAATATTGGGAAAATACGCTCAAACGCGAAAACCTTAACATAGGCACCCATACGACCCAAAGTGTGATGGTGATGCCTGCGATTGGAATCACTAACCGCTTGAATGTCATGTTAGCATTGCCTTATGTTTGGACAAAAACATCGGCAGGAAACTTGATGGGACAAAAAGGATTACAAGATTTGTCGGGCTGGTTAAAATGGAAAGCCGTAGAGGTTAAAGGGTTTTCACTCAATGGTTTGGTGGGAGCCTCTATTCCTGTAAGCAAGTACGTGCCTGACTTTTTACCAATGTCGATTGGGCTTCAGTGTAAAACAGTAACGGCAAGATTATTAGCAAGTTATCAGCACAAAACAGGAGTGTACGTGACTGGGCACGCGAGCTATTCGTGGCGCAGCAATATCAACGTTGATCGTGATGCGTACCAAGCCGACGACCGTGTGTATAATACCAATGAAGTAAGCGTTCCAAATTCAACGGATTGGGGAGCACGTGTGGGTATCCTAAAAAGAAAGTGGCAAACGGAAGTGTTTGTAGAAAACTTTTCTTGTGTAAATGGTGATAATATTCGTCGCAACGACATGCCTTTCCCAACCAATAACATGGAAGCGACCACTGTGGGCTGGTACGGAAAACTTCAACCCAAAGCACTGGGGATGAATGCCCGTGTAAGCTACGTAACAAGTGGCCTTAACATGGGACAAAGCACCAGTGTAATGGTAGGAGTGTTGTATTTGTTTAATTTCAAAAAGTAATAATAGCCATGAAAAAAAATATATCACGTCTGACGTATATTGGTGTTACGTTATCGGTTTTGACGGGAGTGTTTTCCTGTGATAAAACCATCGAAGAGCCACAACGAGTAGGTTATACGCCTGCTAGTGTGGACGAAAAAGCAGGGGCTTGGAAGACCTATTTGTTGGCTTCTGCTGAGGAAATCAGCGTACCTGCTCCAACAGCAGTGACGTCGTCGGATTATGTGGCCGAATTAAGCGCATTGAAAGGTTTGGCCAGTAATCTGAGCCAAGAACAAAAAGAGGCAGTTGTGTATTGGGGAGCTGGTGCGGTGTATCGTTGGAACGAAATCGCCCGTGAATTGGCTGCTCGTTACAATATTCCACCTGCTTCCAATGCCGACGGGAAGTATCCTGTACCTGATGCTGCCAACCCATTGGCGGATCCTAAGTTCCCGTTTGCTAACCCGCCTTATACGTCGCGTGCGTTGGCGTATTTGTCAGTGGCACAGTACGACGCGTTGGTGTCGGCGTGGAATTTTAAGTACAAATTTAAGCGTTCTGCTCCCTCAAAAGTGGATGCAAGTATTCCCGCAGCGTTGCCTGTATCGGCTTTGCCAAGTTACCCTTCAGAAGATGCGGTGGTAGCAGCAGCGTCGGTAACGATTTTAAAGGCGATGTTTCCAGGTGAAGTACCTTATTTGGATGCAAAATTAAAAGAACATTTGGCGAGTCGTCAGTGGGCAGGGATGAACGTTACCTCTGATTTGACAGCGGGTACCAACCTCGGTAATGCAGTAGCGGCCAAAGTAATGGGCCGAGCTAGAACTGATGGAATGGGGGCTGCTAACAACCAGGCACTGACGGCGGGGATGATAGAAGCCGCCAAAAGCCGTGGAATTAAAGAGCCTTGGTTGAGTCAAGAAGGGCCTGCGCGTCCGCCGATGTTGCCTAACTTCGGTGCTGTACAAACGTGGAACTTTGACCGTAAAACGTTGGAACAAATCCGCCCTGTGATTCCTTACGTGGTGGGTTCGGCAGAATGGCAAAAAGAGTTGGATGAGTTGAAGAGTATCCAAAATAAACAAACGCGCGAACAAGCTCGCATCGCCAACTACTGGGCCGATGGAGCGGGTAGCTACACGCCTCCAGGACACTGGCACCGTGCTGCTGCTAATGCCGCGCACGAAGCTAAGTTTAGCGAAATCAAAATGGCACGTACGTTGGCTTTGGTCGGAACGGCCGAAATGGATGCAGGAATTGCTTGTTGGGAAACCAAATACTATTATTATACGCCTCGCCCTCAGCAGTTTGGATTGAAGACGTCGGTGGGTTTGCCTAACTTCCCGTCTTACACATCGGGTCACTCTACATTTTCGGCAGCGGCAGCTACAGTATTGGCCTATATTTTCCCTGACCAAGCCGATAAGTTTAACGCCCAAGCACAAGAAGCCTCGGTTTCGCGTATTTATGGCTTGATTCACTATCGTATCGACTGTGAGTTGGGCTTAAAGCACGGTAAAGTAATTGGCGACTACGCTATTGCTCGCGGAAAAGCAGATGGCTCTGGTTTGTAAAGACTGGCTTAACTTTCTATGAAAAACTCTTAAAAGAACAAAGTATATGCAAAGTCGCTAAGTTGCAAAGTGACCTTAATTACTTCACAACTTAGTAGCTTTGCGTGACAAACTCACCTTAATACTCATTCAAAACAATCGCTTAATTGAGCGATGTCATATTAAAATCAATGAAACTAATCGTTACTTTTCTTTTGACAGTGGCTAGTTATACGTTTGTAACCGCCCAAACCACACCTTCAGAAATTTCACAATTATTGACCAATTGGCACAATGGCTTGGTAAAAGGAGACTTGGAAGGAGTAAATGCAATGTATGCGAGCGACGCGGTCTTTTTTCCGACGTTTATTAATAGTGCCAATACCCCCGAAGCGCGCAAAGCATTCTTGACAACCTTGATTGCCAAAAAGCCCGTAGCGACTGTTAATAATGACCAACGGATACGCATTTTTGGGGATGTAGCCACAAGCTCAGGAACGTGGGTGTTTGACGTCAATGCCGCCGATGGCAGCCGTGAGAAAAAGCCCGTTCGTTATTTGTTTGTATATGAAAAAAGAGGAGGGAAATGGTTGATTATTGAACAACACGTATCGGCCTTTCCTGAGAAAAAATAACAAAAAAGTATCCCTAACAAAGTGAAAACGTTTGTCTCCATACTTCTTTTTGCGCTGTTGCTCTACAACATGGTAGGCTACTCGGTAGTCTATTGGTTGGGGGGCAATGTCGCGTTTGAAGTATCCAAAGACGAACCTCTTTCTACCTTAAAAGAAGGTGATTTTGTAACGGTAAAAGTACCCGTTTCGCTTCCCTACCAAACCGACTGGACGGCTCCCGAGCCTGTTCAAGGAACGATTCAAGCAGGGAATGAATTTTACGAAATGGTGGAGCAAATCATGCTCAATGATACACTTTTCATCAAATGTAAACCAAACCGTGATGCCCGCGCTAACTTTGAAGCGCTGTCTGAACACATTGATCAACACATTAAAAATCAGACTACTGAACTTCCAAAGCCATCAAAAGCTTGGGCTGGGCAGTGGCTAAAAGAATACGTTTCGTTTCAACGTTTACACGTATTTTACGTCGTAGAATGGCTGACCGACTCCACACCGTTAAGAACGTCTTTTTCTTCTTTCTTGTCTCGCACAATGCGAGTCGTTTCTCCGCCCCCTGAGTTAGCGTGATTTTTAGCTTTTATTGGTTTTGCTCGTTTCCCTTTTCCCTTTGTCGGGTATTGGGTGGAGTATTTGCTATTTCCTGAAAATCAATGACTTTAACTCATGCCACATATTCCTCTTCCTGAGCATTTGCCTGGTATTACAGGGCTGCTCGAATACCGCTTGGATACGGCTTTGCCAATCCGTGACTTGACCCAAATTTTGTTGCGCGGGGAGTCTAGCCTTACGCAGGGTGAACGCGAGCTGATAGCTACGTTGGTTTCTTCCCGCAATTGCACCAATTTCTGCGAAGCAGCGCACACCAAAGCCGCCGATTTGCTCTTGGGCGAGTCGGAAACGGCGCGGTTGGTAAAGCAAGATTTTGAAACCGCTCCCGTGAGCGACAAAATGAAAGCCTTGCTGAATATCGCAGCGCTGACGCAAGTGAGCGGAAAAGCCGTGACTGCCGAGGCTATCGAGCGCGCTAAACAAGCAGGAGCCACCGACCTTGAGATTCACGATACAGTGTTGATTACGGCTTTGTTTTGCCTATACAACAAGTACGTGGACGGATTGGCGACGGTAGCTCCTTCTGATCCTGCGTTTTACCAAACCTTAGGTGAACGTATTGTAGGGCGCGGATACACCCGCCCGCCAGGTGGATTTGTAGCGCCTAAATAGGGAGTACTAGGTTTATTTTTCTCGTAAGTAAAGCACAGTTTTACCATCGTTTGACCCTTTTCGGACGATAAAGTGCCCACTTTGTAAAAATTGTTATAAATAATGAAAAAATATATATCTCTTTTAATTTTCTTCGGTTGCATTTGTTGGATGAGTAGTACATTACAAGCGCAACAAACGCGCTTGTCAGGAATAATCACTGACCCCGAAACAAAACAGCCTTTGCAAGGAGTTTCGGTGGCGGTGAAAGGAAAAGTTATCGGTACAGTGACCGACGCGAAAGGCCGTTTTGAGTTGGCTACGGCTACGCCAGTTACGTTGGTGATTTCGATGGTAGGCTACGAACGCCAAGAAGTAAGCGCCAGCAATGATCAGCCTTTGACGATTTCGTTGAAATCGGATGTGGCGGAGCTGAATCAGGTGATTGTCTCAGCCTCGCGGATTGAAGAAAGCAGTTTAAGAACGCCCGTTACCATCGAAAAAATGGAAGCGCGCGCCATTCAACAAGCGCCCGCAGCTACTGCTTTTGAAGCCTTAAACAGCCTAAAAGGAGTGGACATGGTGACGAGCGGTTTGACACTTCGCCAGATTAATACGCGCGGGTTTAACAACATTGGAAATAGTCGTTTTTTACAATTAACCGACGGCGTCGATAACCAATCGGCGGGTTTGGGTTTTGCGGCGGGTAGTTTTTTCGGCGTTTCTGACTTGGATGTAGAGTCGATTGAGCTAATTCCTGGAGCAGCTTCGGCGCTATATGGCCCGACGGCATTTAACGGGTTGTTGATGACAAAAACCAAAAGCCCGTTTGATTTTTAAGGGCTAACAGTTCAGCAAAAAGTAGGTATTAACCACGTAAATGACCCAAATGGGGGAGGCGCAAAGCCATTTTCTGAAACGGCAATCCGTTATGCAAAAGCTTTTAACAACCGTTTGGCGTTTAAATTGAATGCTTCGTACATCAAAGGAACTGACTGGTATGCAACAGATTACGCGGATATTGACCCTAATACACCCGTTGAAAATAGAGGAAATAACAATCCTGGAAAAAATGGCTTGAACATTTACGGGGACGAAGTTGCTTCGACCTTGCCAGGGATTGGGCGGGTGTCTCGTACGGGTTATTTGGAAAAAGACGTAACCACTTACGATGTATATAGCCTAAAAGCCAATGCGGCTTTGCATTACCGTATTTCGGATAAAATTGAGGCGATTTACCAAATTAACGTCAACCAAGGAACGGCTAATTATACCAGCAGTAGCCGTAATATGTTGCGCGATTTTCGTTTTACGCAACAGCGTTTGGAGTTGAAAGGAGCCAATTTCTTTATCCGTGCGTATTCGGTGGCCGAAAACTCCCAAAATGCGTACAATACCCGTTCGTTGGGGCAGTTTATCAACCGCACGTGGGTGAAAGATTAGAGTGGTAACGTAGTGCCTATCGGCAAAGCAGATGCCACTTGGTTTGAGCGTTATGGGGCAGCCTACAACGGAAAAGTTAACGGAATTACTTCCCAAAACCATACCGCCGCACGGGCATTTGCCGATGAGGGTAGAATTTTGCCTGGGACACCAGCGTTTGACGCGGCCAAAGACAAGTACAGCCACTTGTACGGTTTGGAAGGGGCTGGGGTGTTGAGTTTGTGCAAAATGTACCACGTAGAAGGCTTGTACGATTTTACCCCTCATTTTGAGTGGTTGAGCATTCAGGCGGGTGGAAACTTGCGCTACTACGACATGAATACCAACGGGACTTTGTTTGATGATAAAACCAATAAAGTTCGCGTCAAAGAATACGGTGCGTTTGTACAAGCGTCAAAAACGCTTTTTGCAGATAAGTTAAAGCTAACGCTTTCAGGTCGTTACGATAAAAACCAAAGCTTTGCAGGAAACTTTACGCCAAGAGCTTCGGCGGTCTTTTCGCCCAATACCAACCACAATTTTCGGGTAAGTTACCAAACGGGTTTTCGTAACCCAACGGTCGTTGACCAATACATTAAACTGAACGTCGGCCCTTTGATTTTGTTGGGTGGAGCACCATCAAATTCAGCAGGTTTGAATGCCTACGAAAATTCATTTACGGCGGCTTCAGTAGGAGCGTTTGGAGCGGCATTTGGTCAAGAAACGGCGGCGGGGACATCGTTTGCCCAATCCATTGCGAAGCACAAAGACAAGTTGGTGAAATCGAACGTGCCTTACATTCGCCCTGAGCAAATGCAGGCGTTTGAAATTGGTTACAAAGGTGCCATTAACAACCGCTTGTTGTTTGATGTAAGTTATTATCACGGAAAGTTTACCAACTTCTTAATCAACCAAGTGGTGATTCGCCCCAACTCGGCGGCGGTGTTAGCGGCCGATGGAAGCATCAATCCCGCAGCGGCACAAGAGATTTTGAGCACAACCACGCGTCAGACCTTCCAATTATATACCAATGCCGCCGATAAAGTATCGACCGACGGTGCCAGCGGAGGAGTGACGGTGTTGTTGGACAAAGGCTATCGCTTGGCCGCCAACGCAACTTGGGCGCAGTTCAATATTTTGGATGCCAACCCCAACAACGTTCCCGCCTTTAATACGCCAAAGTGGAAAACCAACGTCACGTTTAGCAATGCTCGCTTGACCGATAAAGTTGGCTTTAGCGTAGCGTGGCATTGGCAAGACGCCTTTTTGTGGTATGGTACGTTTACCGAAAACCGCCCAGGGCCAGTACCTGCTTATAACCTAATTGATGCGCAGGTTTCGTACAAATTGACGAAGCTCAAAACAATGCTCAAGGTGGGCGCTTCCAACTTAGGAAACAATTATGTGGTGCAGGCGTTTGGCTCACCAGCTGTAGGTGGTTTGTACTATGTCAGCCTGACGTTTGATGAGTTGTTAAGATAAAATACTGTACTCTTCCTAACCCTTCGCAAAATGTACAACTATAGTCATAACAGTAATTCACTCTTAACAAAATCCCCTGCGGGGGTTTTGTGGAGTAGTTTCATCATAATCGTATCGTTATTCCTTTTTTCTTGTAGCAAGGACCATGATGATAATGAGATGCTGGACGTATTAGCAAAAATACAGAAAGCCAATTTTAACAAGGAAAATACCTTTTGTCCAGAAGCAGAATTGGTCTTTTTTGACTCGATGCTTGTGGTAAGCCAAGGCAATCCATATCGCTCTTTGGTGGTCAATTATTACAAATCAATTTCCTTGCTAAAGCTCGGAGATGAAAAAAAAGCCATTGATTTACTGGAGGACGTACTGCCTCAGGTGGTTGAATCCAAAACGAATGTGTATCAGACCTTAGCAACGTTGGGAATGGCCAATGTGCGGCTTGCTGAACGCCAAAACTGCGTCAAAAATCATTCAGTAGAATCGTGCATTTTACCTATTGCCAATACGGGTATCCACAAAATCAAAACAGGGTCACGAAGGGCTGTTCAGGTATATGAGAAAATGCTAAAAATGAACCCGACTGATTACGAAACACGTTGGCTGCTCAATATTGCCTACATGACGTTGGGGGAATATCCCAGTCAAGTTCCAGCACAATATCTTATTGCAGGCTTAGACAAAGACCCTTCAAATATCAGTATCAAACCTTTTGTAGATGTGGCACCAAATTTAGGTCTTGATATTCAAAACAAGGCAGGTGGAGCAATTGTCGATGATTTTGATAATGATGGTTATTTGGATGTCATCACTTCAGATTGGGGGCTTGATGGAGCCATGCACTATTTCAAAAATAATGGAGATGGGGCGTTGGTAGATGTATCTGAGAAGGCAGGCTTATCCAAATTTAAAGGTGGTTTAAACATCCTCCAAGCGGACTATAACAACGATGGTTTTCTGGATATTTTGGTGTTGCGTGGCGCTTGGATGGCAGGTGAGTTTGGAAAACAACCCAATTCATTGCTTCGCAATAATGGCGATGGAACATTCAATGATGTGACGATGCAAAGCGGGCTGTATTCATTGCACCCTACGCAAGCAGGAGTATGGCGAGATTTTAATAACGATGGTTGGCTAGATTTATTCATTGGGAATGAGTCGACCAAAGGTGGTGAACAGCATGGTTGTGAGCTATATATGAGCAATCGAAATTGCAAATTTACCAATGTGACCGTAGAAGCTGGTTGTGATATCAATGCCTTTGTGAAAGGAGTTACCGCAGGAGATTATGACAATGATGGCTTGCAAGATATTTTCCTTTCTATTCTGAATGGCCCCAAAATCCTTCTCAAAAACAAAGGTGTGGTGCAAGGAAAAGTACATTTTGAGGATGTTACAAAAAAAGCAGGCTTAGATCAATTATTGGTTTCGACATTTCCTACGTGGTTTTGGGATTATGATAATGACGGTTGGCAAGACATCTTTATCAGCGGCTATCAATTTGATAGAACACTTACTTACTCTGTGGCAACAGATGTGATGAAAATACCCAATAACGCAGGGCGGATGTATCTTTTTCGTAATAACCACGATGGCACTTTTAAAGATGTCTCGCTTGAGACAGGCCTTAACCGCTGTGTTTTTGCGATGGGGGCTAATTTTGGTGACATTGACAATGACGGCTACCCTGATATGTACCTCGGTACGGGAAATCCAGATTATCAGTCGCTAGTACCAAACAGACTCTATAAAAATGTAGGTGGAAAAGCGTTTGCTGATGTGACAGTGTCGGGCAGGGTTGGCAATTTACAGAAAGGGCATGGTGTTGCAATGTCTGACATTGACAATGATGGCGACCAAGATATTTTTATTGAAGTAGGGGGGGCTTACCCTGGGGACTCTTACAATAACTCTTTGTACCTCAATCCTGGTCAAAACGATAACCGTTGGATTCGCCTGACGTTGGAAGGACAACAAAACAATCGGTCGGCAATTGGTGCTAAAGTCGAAGTTAGTTTTAGAGAAAATGGAGTAAAGCGGGTCGTGCATCAAGTGGTGAGTTCAGGAGGAAGTTTTGGATCGTCGGCTTTACGCCGCGAAATAGGCATCGGTCAAGCGACCATCATCGACGAAATTAGGGTGATTTGGGGAGGAGGCCGCACTGCTCATCAACAGGTGTTTAAGAACATTAGACCTAACCAATTTTTAAAAATTCGGGAGAATAACGAAAAATTGGAAGTGGTAAACTTGAAAAAAATGGATTTTGACCGAAACAAGGGGGCAATTCCTGTGTGTGTTACACCTACTCCTATCTAGCTGAATGTCATCAATAAACAAACCGACTAATTCGCAAAATCAATGAATCCTGCTCATCTAGAAAGTATCACCTCGACAAACGCTTCAACCGAAGTTGCACATCATAATTGGGTTGCCTTTGGTCTTTGTATGTTGAGTTATTTGTTTGGTGGTACGGCAGCTACGCTTATGTCTGTGTATTTACCCGTAGCGATACCTGAGTTGCTTGGTGAAACCACTATTTCTGAGGCGAGCCTAGGCGAAATAGGGGCCTATGTGGGGGCTGCTTTTTTATATGGATGGGGACTTGGAGGGCTACTTTTTGGCTGGGTGAGTGATCGTATTGGTCGTGCTAAATCACTCATATTAGTGACTGGTTTGTACGGCACCGCTACATTGCTAACGGCTTTTGCGCCAAATTGGTATTTGTTGATGACCTGCCGCTTTGTGTCAGGAATGGGCATTGGGGGAGTGCTATTGATTTCGACAGTTTATTTGTCGGAGGTTTGGCCTGTACGCACTCGCCCCATTGTATTAGGAATATTGGCCGTAGCTTTTCCTATTGGCATTGTAACCACGGGAGGGATGAACGTATTTTTTGCTGATTGGCGTCAAGCTTTTTGGTTAGGAGCTATTCCTATGGCTACGGCGCTTGCCATGCTGCAATGGCTACCCGAATCAAAGGCTTGGCATCAATCAAAAATAGAAGAAAATGGAGTAGATACGCAATTGTGGAGTGCTTCAAATCGCTCCAATCTCCTGATAGGCATGGTCATTTTTGGTGCTGTGTTGATTGGTCTTTGGGGTATTTTTTCTTGGATTCCCACTTGGGTTCAATCTTTATTACCAGCAGGTCAAAGTGGTCAGAATGAGCGTGGTATCACAATGATGTTGTTGGGTTCTGGGGGAATTGTAGGAGGGGTATTGTCTGGCTTTTTAATAAAAAAGATTGGAGTTCGCCGAACGTTGATTATAACATTTTTAGGATGTGCTTCGTTGTCGTTGGTTTTATTTTTAACCAACCAGCAGTTTGGCCGAATTGTTTATGTTGAGATGGCTTGCTTGTCTCTTTTTTTTGGGATTAGTCAAGGTACACTCTCTAGCTATATACCCTTACTTTTTCCTATTTCCATTCGAGCAACGGCCACGGGCTTTTGCTTCAATATTGGCCGCTTTTTTACAGCTACTTCGGTATTTTTTGTTGGTGCTATGGTAGCATTTTTTGGTGGACTAAGCAATGCGCTACTTACATTTTCTGTAGCATTTCTGGTTGCTTTAGGAGTGGCTTTTCTCAGCAAAGAGAATGACAATTGATGACTATAACCCGTAAATAATTGAACCACTTTAATTTTAAAAAATTTAAATGTAATCAATTATGAAAAAATTAATTAACCAAGGAGTGCTAGGGCTGTTGATTCTCTTGGCTATAGCATGTAATAAGAATCAAGACGTTGCCCCACAAAAAGAATTGAAAGATTATGATGCAAAGGTGGTCTTGAAGTGGGGTGAATTGTTTTTGGAAATTGACCGCTATGCGCCTGGGTATCGCCCGCCCGTAGCGGCCAGAGCGTTTGCTTACATTGGCTTATCGGCCTATGAAACAGTGGTTTCGGGAACAAAAGAGTACCAATCGCTCGCACCTTACTATTCGGGAATAACCATTCCGAAGGCTGAGGCGGGAAAAACGTATCATTGGCCAACGGCCGTAAACGCTTCGTATCAGTCGATGATGTTGAAGTTTTTTCCCCATGTAAGCACCGACCAAAAAGCAAAAATTACTCAATTGGGAGAGACTCTCTTTAAAGAATTTCAAACAGAGACGGATGCTGAGACATTTGCTCGTTCTAAAGCATTGGGTGAAAGTGTGGCTTCGGTGATGTTTGAGTATTCAAAAACGGATAAAAATGGACATGAGGCCTATTTAAACCCACATCCTACTGACTATGTACCACCAGTGGGAGTAGGAAAATGGCAGCCAACAAAACCTGATTTTACCCGTGCCTTGTTGCCTTATTGGGGGCGTACGCGCACTTTCGCCATCTCGGCAGAGGACAAAGTAGCGAAGCCACCCATCGAATATAGTTCGCAAATTACGTCACAGTTTTTTGCGCAAGCGCTGGAAGTGTGTTCATTCCCAGATAATTATGAAAATAGATGGATTGGTGAGTTTTGGAGTGATGATATTTTTGAACAGACGTTTGAACCTGCGGCTCGTTGGATTGCGATTGCCAACCAAGTGATGGTGCAAGAAAAAGCCCACCTCGAAACCGCCGTTTATACTTATGCCAAACTGGGAATGGGGTTGAGTGATGCAGGGGTAGCCTGTTGGAATTCGAAGTACCTCTACAACGTAGAGCGCCCAATTTCGTACATCAATCGTTCAATTAACCCTAAATGGATAACGTTACTAGACAATACTGTCAAAAAAGTAAAAGGAGTGACGCCGCCCTTTCCAGCGTACCCGTCGGGGCACTCGACATTTGGGGCGGTAGCTGCGGAAATCTTATCGAATATCTACGGATATAAATATGAGATGACTGACCGAAGCCATGAGTTTCGGGTGGAGTTTATTGGGAAACCTCGGAGTTTTCACAATTTCAACGAAATGGCTTATGAAAATGCTATCTCACGAATTTTGCTCGGGGTGCATTACCGAATGGATTGTGACGAAGGTTTGCGAATGGGCTATAACGTGGGTCGCAAAGTGAATGCATTGAAATGGAAACCAGCGAATTAGGTCTATAATTTGGGCCTGATTGAAAATATTAAATAATTGATAGGTGAATGATTTCCTAAACAGGCTTATCGCCTGATAAGCCTGTTTTTCTTTGCACCTATTGAGGAAAACGAATTGTAAAACCGACAAGACCCGATGAAAAAAAGAGGAGGTTGGCTAGGCTTAGTAGCCTTTCTGATGGGGATGGCATGGGTACAAGCGCAGCCGAGTGGTAAAGAACGTGCGAAGGATGCTTCGGTGCCTACAGCTTGGGCTAAAATGACGGTGCAGGTAATGTCGCAAGCACCTAATAACACTCCGACTTACGGGTCGAGGGCGCTGGGGTACATCGGACTAACGATGTACGAAACGATGGTACCAGTTTCGTCGGCGCATCGTTCTGTAGTAAAGGCGCTTTGTGACACCTTGTCGCTTCCCAAATCCCCTAAAAAATATACGTGGGAGTTAGCTCTGAATGCAGGTCAAGCGCAGATTTTAAAGGCTTTTTATGGATATACCAACCGAACAGCCCCGATTGACTCCTTGGAACAAGTGATTTACCAACGTTATGCTGAACATCTGCCTCCTGAGGTAGCAAGGGCTTCGGTCGACTACGGAAAGGCTTGGGCACAGCGTATTTTTGAATGGGCAAAACAGGATGGCGGCCATGAAGGTTATTTGCGGAATTTTCCCAAAGACTACGTACGACCAGACGGAGAAGGGAAATGGGTACCGCCTACCGTTGGTCAGTCAAACTCTAAAATTCCGATGCACCCAACTTGGGGGCAAAATCGAACATTTTCCCCAAAAAATGCCCAATTGCCTTTGCCAGAGCCGTTGGTCTACTCAACAGACACGACAAGTGAATACTACAAGCAATACACAGAAGTAGCTGATCAGAAAAGAAAACTAACCGAAGAAGACCGAGCGATTGTGATGTGGTGGGGCGATGACCCTACCGAAACGTGCTCTCCTCCAGGGCATTCCTATCATTTGGCAACCATCGCCATTCTGAACAGTAACGCGGACGCCATTAAAGCCGCCGAGACTTACGCTCGCGTAGGAATGGCGGTAGCAGATGCTTTTATTTGTTGTTGGAAAGCAAAATTTGCCTACATGGTGCAACGGCCGTCGTCGTTTGTTAGGCAAAATCTTCGAAAAAATGAGCGGTATCCAGGAGAAATGGCCAATTGGCTACCATTTTTTCTAGAGCCACCTTTTCCCTCTTTCTATTCGGGTCATGCGGTGCAGTCGGCAGCTACGGCTACTGTGCTGACAGAAATGTATGGCGACAATTTTGCTTTTACAGATGCGACTCATGCGGGTCGGAAACCAAAACGCTACTATGTAGTGAAGCCTTTACCAGCCAAATACGATGCTGTCTATCTTAGTGATTATATTCCTGAGTACCTTGAAAAAGAAGTAAAGTTTCAGCCGCGTCATTATCGCTCGTTTTGGGACGCCGCTAACGAATGCGCCGAGTCGCGCTTGAAAGGTGGGATTCACACCCGTCACGATAACGATGTGGGCTTAAAAGAAGGAACTAAAATAGGTCAAAATATTAACGCTTTACGCTGGCGACGTTAAGAGCCAATTATCAAAAATCTCTACTATTTTAAACTATAAACACGATTATGCCACATATTTCACTACCAGAAGGGTTGCCAGGGATTCGCAGTTTGGCGGCTTATCGTCCTGATACAGGCGCCGCTTTGTATGCGCTGGCCGAAGCACTTTTAAGAGGTGACTCCTCATTTTCGCAAGCAGATGCGGAGTTGATTGCCACTTTTACGTCGTCGCTCAATCAGTGTACTTTCTGTACGTGTAGCCACGCGGCAGCGGCGCGGTTTTTATTTGAGAGTAATCAGGATGTTGTCGATGCAGTGATTGCTGATTACGTAACGGCTCCCATTTCTGATAAAATGAAAGCGCTGTTGACCATCGCAAAATGTGTTCAGCAAGATGCTCGTACCGTTTCGGAAGAAATAGTGGCCAATGCCCGCCTGCTGGGGGCAACCGACCGTGAAATTCATGATACAGTACTCATTGCTGCTACGTTTTGCCTATTCAATCGTTACGTCGATGGATTGGCTACGGTGACGCCTACCGATGTCGCTGATTATATCCCTATGGGTGAACGCATGGGTACGCTGGGATATGTGCCGCCGAAGCCAATTGTTTGAGTGATAGAGGAATTGAACATGTAAATAGCAAAAAGGTAGTCACAAATTAAAACGATAAAACAGATGAGCAAAATAGCAACTGAACCGATTGGGAGTATTCCACGTCCAGCGTATTTGCAACAGGCCATGCAGGCTTTTGGAAAAGGTGAAATAAAGCAGGAAGAATTGTCGCAATTGTTTGAAAAAGCCACTCAGGAAACCATCAAAGAGCTGGAAGCTACTGGTTCTCCCGTTATTTCTGATGGTGAGCAATCAAAACCGAGTTTTGCCACATATCCTATTGCAGGTCTGACAAATTTATCTTCTGATGGGGTCATCATTCCTTTTGCTGATGGACATACCCGTCAACTTCCCAAATTGACAGCGGGCCCTTTTCGTTACCATACTTTTGCAAGCAGCTATCTCGAACGAGCAAAAAAATATACGAATTTACCTATTAAACAGGCTGTTATTACTGCTTCAGCTATCAGTTTGCTATATCCGCAAGAAGGGATTGAAGGCTACTCGCAAGCCGAATTTTTAACAGATTTAATCAATCAGGCTGAAACGGATATTCGTGAATGCTTCAATAGTGGTGCTTACAATGTCCAGATTGATTTTACCGAAGCACGATTAGCGTTAAAATTAGACCCAAGCAAAGGGCTTTTATCGGCGTTTATTGATTTGAATAATCAAGTATTAGATAGATTTACCGAAGCAGAGCGCAGTCGTATTGGCATTCATACCTGCCCTGGCGGCGATCATGACTCTACCCATAGTGCTGATATCCCATATTCAGAACTTTTACCCTTGTTTTTTAAATTAAAAGCAGGTAATTTTTATTTGGAATATGCTGCTGAAAAGGACAAAAAAACGGTCTTGGAAGCGATTCAGGCCACTATTAACCCCAATCAAAAGATATTTCTGGGAGTAACTAACGTACTTGACCCTCGTATCGAAACACCCGAAGAAATTTGCGATTTGCTCGTAGAAGCTTCTGCCTATATTCCCAGTTCCCAACTGGGTTCTACAGATGATTGTGGTTTTTCTCCTTTTGCTGATGATGTCTCAACGGCACGTAGCATTGCCTTTGCAAAAATTAAATCAAGAATAGAAGGGACCAAGTTGGCAGAGAAAAAAATCAAGTAACACAAACTGGCCATGCCACATATACAATTTCAAAACGACTTACCAGGGATTTTGGGCCCGATGAATTTTAGCCCCCATACGGCTGAACCCATGAATGCACTGGCCAATGCGCTTTTGCAAACCGACGAAGGACTGAGCCGTGGCGAACGTGAATTGATAGCCACTTACGTTTCATCCCAAAACGACTGCTTTTTTTGCCAAACCATTCACGGAGCGGTGGCAAGTGAGTACTTGGGAGATGAAGATTGGTCGTTTGTAAAAGCCGTTAAATGCGATTACGAACAGACAAATCTTTCGCCGAAAATGAAGGCGTTGTTGGCGATTGCGGGTAGTGTTCAAAAAGGCGGGAAAAACGTAACAAGTGAGCAAGTAGAGGTAGCCAAAAACGAAGGGGCTACTGACCGCGAAATTCATGATACGGTGCTGATTGCGGCAGCGTTTTGTATGTTTAATCGCTACGTGGATGGATTGGCGACGATTGCGCCTCAAAACCCTGAGGTATATCGCGCTAGAGCTGCTAGAGTTGTTGAAAAAGGATATTCAGCAGAAGGAAAATATACTTCTGAAAAAATTATATCATAGGTTGGAGTGATTGGAAACTCCCAGTGTCTTTAACTGGGAGTTTTTACCTAAAACTAACCCTATCAAAAGACATTGATTTCTATGAAAAAGCTTTTTTACATCGGTATTATTGGCCTGATTCTTTTTGAAATCGCCAACGTGTATTTCATCATGCCAATGCCAGGTAGCCAACGAATGAACAGCATTGACGCGGCCTATTTTTTACATACGTGGCGGTGGATGTTTCGCACGGTGTTTGGGGTAATGGCTCTGGTAGGGGCTTTTGTAGCTTTCCGAGGGAAAAAATGGGAGCCGTACGTAGCTGGTATTTGTATCCTTGCGGTTGCAGCGGTTACTTACGCTGCCAATTTCACAATGGCGGCTGATTCAATGTTTTATCAGCCTTCGGTACTGACGCTGAAAAATAGCACAACCAACAAAGTAGCCAAAGAACGTCTTGTGATTGGCGTGGAAATCAATGGTCAAACGCGGGCTTATCCCATACAATACATTGGTTATCACCACCAAGTACAAGATACGTTGGGTGGGAAACCTATTATCGTGACTTACTGCACGGTTTGCCGAACGGGCAGAGCATTTGAGCCCATTGTAAACGGTCAGAAAGAGACGTTTCGTTTGGTAGGGATGGATCATTTTAACGCCATGTTTGAAGACAAAACGACGGGCAGTTGGTGGCGGCAAGCCAACGGGGAGGCCATAGCAGGCGAATTAAAAGGGAAGTATTTACCAGAAGTACCCGTCATGCAAGTTACACTTGCGAAATGGTTGGCGCTACATCCAAAGAGTTTGGTCATGCAACCCGACCCAACTTTTCAAGAAAAATACGATTCGCTTAGTAATTACGAAACGGGAAAACGAAAAGGAGAACTGACCAAACGCGATACCGCCTCTGGGAAAGACAAATCGTGGGTAGTGGGTGTGGTAGTAAATGGCGGTACAAAGGCGTACGATTGGAATCAATTACAAAAAGAAAAAATCATCAATGACATGATTGGATACTTACCTGTTACGGTAGTACTTGCGTCTGATAAACAAAGTTTTGTGGCACTTTATCGAGCTACTCCTGGGCAAAAGTTGAGTATAAAAAATGATTCTCTCTATGATCAAGGTGGGTGTGCGTATGATTTGGCTGGAAAATCACACCGAAAAGGTATCCCCGATTTAGAAAGAGCCAATGCCTACCAAGAGTATTGGCATAGCTGGAAAACTTTCCACCCCGATTCAAAATGGTATAAATAAATTTTGGCACGATAATTGGTATTGCTAGTTTTGTCTTTCCATAAGGGCATTCAAGCCTTTCTGGAAAGACAAAACAGTTGACTTAGCCAATTATCATTGAAAAAGCTACTTTCTACCAGTCTATTACTCATACTGCTCTATCACATGTTTGGGCTGTCGGTAGCATTATTGTGCTTTGAAAGTGAATATCAGACGGCATCCCCAGTGGTCAAAAACGACCATTGGGATATTATTAAAATACCTCTTCAAGAACTTCCCTACGTTTCGTATCAAGAAATTCCTGCTGAACAAGAAGGCTTGATTCGCAAAGATGGCGACTTTTACAATATTGTAAAGCAGTATCACAAAGACGATACACTTTACATTGTTCTCAAAACCAACCGTGATGCTCGTGAGCGTTTTACCGAGCTTTCAATTCAGGTGCAAGAGTCCTTGGATGCTACTTCTAAAGCTCCTATTAGCCCAGTAAAAAAGACGATTGCGTTATTCTCGGGATTAATCAAAACGTATATTTCCAACGGAAATTTAGATTGGCCGCCGCTGCTTTGTTCGGAAATTTTGCTTCAAACAGTCTATGGTTTTTCACCACAACTAATTCCTGATTCCTTTTTTCATCTTTTATCTCCTCCTCCAGAGTGTAGTAAACGTACATGATGTATGGGTGCTGAGCCCTTCTGATAGCAGGCCGTATTAAGTCAATCATTGGCTTATGTGGGATTGGTATGTATTGGCTCAACGTGTACATCTAAGGTGTCTTTTGTTCAAAACACCAACCAAAAAGTTTACTAATCACATCATGAAGAATAATACTAGATGATAAAAAATATATGCCTCCTGGGGCTGGGGATTTGCCTTAGTCAACAGGTCTTTGCTCAGAAAGCAAAGTCAGATACCACTCGAAACCTAAAGGAAGTAGAGGTCATCGGAATGCGAGAGCGAATTCAAATTGAACGACTACCTGACGTGCATCAGCTGTTGATTGCTGCGGGTAAAAAAAGCGAAGTCATTCACCTATTAGGACTAAATGCAAACATCGCGGAACGAAATCCTCGTCAGTTGTTTGCCAAAATCCCTGGAATATTTGTGTATGACATGGACGGTTCGGGCAATCAAATCAACATTGCTACGCGGGGCTTAGACCCTCACCGAAGTTGGGAGTTCAATGTTCGTTACAACGGTGTAATAGGTAATACCGATATGTATGGGTATCCTGCCAGTCACTATAACCCACCTGCGGAGTCGTATGAGCGAATAGAAATCGTTCGTGGAACGGGCTCGTTACAATACGGAGCGCAGTTTGGAGGAATGGTAAACTATGTAAGCAAGCAAGCAGATACTACCCGCCGTTTTGGGTTTGAAAACATCAGCTCGCTCGGCTCATTTGGGTTGTTAAGTTCGTATAATGCCATTGGTGGGAAAGTCGGAAAGCTAACGTACTATGCGTATTACCACCGCCGTAAGTCGGATGGGTATCGTCAAAATAGCCGTTCGGAATCGGAAGCACAGTATATCGGTTTGCAGTATGATTTTACGCCAAAATTATCCTTAAAGGCAGAATTGGGACATACCGATTATGTGTATCAAATTCCTGGGCCGTTGACTGATAGTATGTTTTTGGCCAATCCACGAATGTCAACTCGTTCGCGTAATTATTACGAACCAGACATTTACTTGCCTTCGCTTACGTTGCGTTGGGAAATTACGCCCCGTACGCGTTTGCAATGGGTGAATTCGATGGTGCTGGGCGCGCGTAATAGCGTGATGATTGATGCCTTTGCCACGGTCAAAGATGCCATCGAGCCAACGACGTTACAGTACAAAAACCGACAAGTGGATATTGACAAGTTCAACAGTTTTACGTCTGAACTAAAGCTGTCGCACGACTACCAAATTGGTAACATGAGTTCGGTGCTGGTTGCGGGAGTACAGGTGATGAACAACGACTTGAACCGCAGACAAATGGGCAAAGGCACTACAGGCAGTGATTATGACTTAACACTGGTCGGTACCGACGGCTGGGGACGTGACATGCACTTTAAAACCAAGAACGTGGCAGTATTTGCCGAAAACTTATTGTATTTGACCCGCCGCTGGACAGTCTCGCCAAGCTTCCGTTTGGAGAGTGGTCAAACCGACTTTTCGGGATACATCCGTTACCTCAAACCTGAGGTTGTGCCTAATAGCATCCCGCACCGATTTCCGTTGTTTGGCGTCAGTACGCAGTACCGTCTAAACGAACAAAATCGCATTTATGCGGGCTGGTCGCAGGCGTATCGCCCCGTGATTTTGAAGGATATTATCCCTGCCTCAGTATTGGAGCGGGCCGATAAAAACCTAAAAGATGCTCATGGGTACAACCTCGAAGTAGGAATGAGCGGGCGTACTGGTAAGCTACACTACGACATCACTGGTTTTGTACTAAGCTACAAAAATCGCCTGGGTAGCTTGATTTTGAGTGACCCAGATGGCACATCGTATATTTTCCGTACCAACATCGGTGATAACCTCAATAAGGGGGTAGAGATGTATGTGGAATACGAATTTTTACGTACTCGCCGAACTCGTTTATCAGTATTTACATCTACCGCCTACATTGATGCTCGCTACGTAAAAGGCCAAGTGAGCAATGGAAAAGAAAACCAAAACATTGTGGGCAACCGCGTGGAGTCGGTACCCCAGTGGACGAGCCGCAATGGGATAGAGTTCAACCACCGTTGGTTAAGCACTACGTTGTTGGGAAGTTATGTGTCAAAAACCTTTGCAGATGCCCTCAATACCGTTCAGCCGTCGGCCAATGGAGCGAAAGGAGTGGTTCCAAGTTATACCATTATTGACTGGAATTCCACCGTTCGAATCGGCGAACGATATACTGTGAGGTTAAGTGTCAATAACCTATTAAATGAGTCATACTTCACAAAACGCCCAACCTTTTACCCAGGGCCAGGTATTTGGCCTTCGGATGGTCGGAGTGTAGCGCTGTCGGTGGGTGTGAAATTGTAAAGAGACAAGAATTAAACGGAGAAGACCTGCCAAGTTTTAAAAACTTGGTAGGTCTAACAAGAACTTTAACTTAAAATAGATTTGCGAACTACACCAAATCCTTCTTTGTATTGATTATGAAACGTTTACTATGCTTTGCGCTTTTTGTGGCTTTGTTGGCAGGATGTACAACTACGCCAGAGGTGGTAGAACCCGCCAAAACGAACAACGTCTCGGATTACTCTGCTGATTTCCTCCGTGAGTGGATGAAACTAGAGTGCCGTATTGTGAAAGAAACAGCGGGCTTTTTGCCTCCCCAAGCATCTCGGGCGTTTGGCTACGTGGGTATTACGGCCTATGAGGCTGCTTACAGTGGAATCGCAAACGCGAAGCCATTGGCAGGTCAAATTAATCGTTTGCTGCCAGCTACCATGCCTGTACCACTGCCGCTTAATGTGCGCTATCACTGGGGAATGGTTGTCAATGCAGCGGTGGCAGATATGATGCGTAAGATGTTTGACAAGAACCTTAGTGCCGCCAATTTGGAGAAAATCAACCAAATGGAAACGGCAAATTATACGGCGTTTTTAAAAACAACTTCAAAAATACTAGCAGATGAGTCGGTAAAACATGGTCAGGCAGTTGCACAAGCCATTTATGAGTACTCAATAACCGACGGAGGCCACGATTCTTACCTCAATCCGTTTTCACGACCTTTCACACCCGTGACAGGTGTAGATAAGTGGGTACCTACTGATGCCAAAAACCTTACGCCTTTGAGCCCATATTGGCAGAAATGTCGTCCGATTTTGACTTCTAACATGACCTATGCTAATCCAGTAAAACCGCTTGAGTTTTCTACCGAAAAAACCTCTGAGTTTTATAAGCAAGCAGTGGCAGTGTATAACCAAGTTAAAAATAATACACCAGAGCAGGTAGAAATAACGAAATTCTGGGCAGATGATCCTTTTGCAACTTGTACACCGACGGGGCACACATTCAACATCATGACCCAATTGCTTGAAGAAACAAATGCGACCCTCGAAAAAGCAGTAGTAGGCTATGCCATGTTGGGAATTGCTGAAATTGATGCTTTCATTGCTTGCTGGAAAGCCAAATACGATTATTCATTAATTCGCCCTGTATCATACATTCAAAAGTACATTGATCCAAATTTTCAAACGGTGATTGGGACACCTGCTTTCCCTGCTTATACTTCGGGCCATGCGACAGAAATTGGCGTTGGAGAACGTATTTTTACAAAGCTATTTACCAATGGAGACGGTAACTACACTATCACGGACCGCTCACAGGTTCAACATGGTTTTGCGCCACGCAAATTCACAAATTTTGCGGCTATGTCTCAAGAATGTGCCAATTCACGTTTGTATGGTGGTATTCACTATGAGATGGACAATCAGAATGGTTTATTGATGGGAAGAGGGATTGGCAACAACGTGCTTAGCGCGATTCAATGGCCACAAAATGTGAAGTAACCTAAAAGATGTAAAACGCATGAAAGTCAAGATTTTAATAGGGGTGTGTTTGGGTAGCCTAGCAGTGATGAGTTGTCAGAAAATGGACCAAACTCAACTCGAAAAAGATGCTCAACTCATGGCGAAATTGGAATGTGAGGCACGTCAATTAAAAGAAGAACGATTTAAAGCCGCCAATGACATTCGATTAATGGAAGATTCGTTGGCCAAAAATAAACTTCCGCTTTCTGCGGCTAAAAGTGCCGAAATAGACTCAGTAAAGGAGAGTTATACCCTCCGCACGGGGGTATTAGCAGATAAAATTACAAAAACGATGGATAGTCTTTTTGCAAATTCTTATCATACTCCCGAAGAGCGACAACAGTTTGACGAGGCGACTGAAAAAGTTTTGTTAAAGATTTGTCAGTAATGAAATGGAACTACAATTTTACGGGCTGATAAACGTTGGGTACAACAAACAAACGTACTAGAATGAAAAAAATTAGCCTTTTTGTGGCGATTTTGGGCTTGATGAGCCTGTTTCAACGCTGCGCCGTTACGAAACAAATTTCGGAAGTAAAAACCCTTGGTGACTGTAAATACACTGTAGCGTCGGCTGACAATATTACGCTGGCAGGCGTGGATATTCGAAGCTTACAAAACCTCGATTTGTCGCAGTCGCCAAGAATTGGACTAGCGATATTGTCCAAAGATGTCCCGCTCAACCTCCGACTGAACCTTGATATTAGTAACCCAACGAAAAACTTGGCGGGTATCAATCAATTTGAGTACAAGGTGTTTTTGTCCGAAAATGAGCTGTTTACGGGACTGTATGACCAGCGTATTGAAGTACAGCCTAAAGGAGGTACCACGCGTGTGCCTATGCAGTTGACAACGAACGCGTATCGGTTTATTACCGACAGCAAAGCCAGAGAAGCTATTGTGAACATGATGCAAAATCTGTCGGGGAAAGCCAACACGACGCCTTCTAAGTTGACCATCAAATTAAGACCAACGCTAGGGATTGGAAATTCTCAAATTAATTACCCAGGCTATATTACGATTGAAAAGGAGATAAACGCCAAAATGCTTTCGGTAGAATAGTTTTGACTGTTCAGACTTTCGAAGTTTTTAAACTTGGAAAGTCTTATGGGCGTCGCTTGTCCCGACATAATGTCGGGACAAGCGACGGCTTAAAGTCTCTGACTTTGTTTTACATCTAATTGATTACCAGGTTCTACGTGTCGGCAAACAGCCCATGGGCATCACTCCAACGTTGTGCCATGCCAATAAACCGCTTTAAATAATCTTCGCTGATAAAAAGATTACACCAATCATTATAGCGATGGCACTGAATGCCAAGGTAAAATAACCAAATACAAACCGCAAGTGGCGGAAGTAAGGCTTTTTCTTCGTTACCAACGGCCTGTACACTTTCATATCCCGACCAAAAACTTGTTAATTTTTCTTGGTAGCGATTAGCATCAGGTTCGGTATTAAAAAGTTGAATGTTGAAATAAGCCAAATCGAGGCATTGCCAACCGTTTCCCGAAAAATCGAAGTCAAAAAGTGTTGCCTTGCCCTCCGCTGAAATGTTGAGGTTGTCAAACCAAATATCAAGGTGAACCACTCCCTTTCGTAAAGCAGCGCTATCAGTTGTTTCAAGTAATTCAACCAATAAAGGTACTACTCGCTCAATGTACTGCATGGCTTCAGACGTAGGAGCAAAATAACTACGAATACGGTTCAGGGAGGTTTTGAGTAACGTTTCGGCGGTATAATCAACGCGTTGGAGCGTAAAGTTTTGGGTTACTTGATGAAAGTGTGCCATCGTTTTGCCAATGGTGTAACTATGCTCGGGGCTAAAATAACGGGTCTTTTCACCTTCTGCAAAGGAAAATAGTACTCCGTAACGAACCCCTTCTGCGGCGTCGATGGTTTGAATGTAAGCTTCGTTTTTGTCGGCAATTGGGTAAGAGACAGTCACTTCTGAGGCTTTCAGGTGCAGTAGTAAGCGAACCTCTTCTTCTATTTCAACCAAGCTGCGCCAACCATGGAAGTACAAGCGGAAAATGTATGATTGGGTAGCAGTACGAAACAAGTATGTATGATTAATCCCCGTTTTAAGAATTCGAGCTTCGAGTACTTCTAAAAACGGATAAAAAGTTTGGAGATAGTGAGCCAACGGCGTAGCTTCCAACCGAGAGTCATAGACGGGTAAAAAAGGCATGGTAGTATAAAAAATTGCGTGGGAAATCGCGTTTAGTCAGCAGTTACCGTTTATTTTGGGAGAATAAGTAAGACTATTTAGCGTGAATCTTAATTTCTTACACAACCCATTAACGTTAAAACAAGAAAACAAACAACATGCTTTCGCTTCAAAACATTCACCACGTAGCTATAATTTGTTCAGATTATGAACGTTCGAAGCATTTCTATACTCAATTGCTAGGTTTAACTATCTTGGCTGAAGTGTACCGTACTGAACGTGACTCCTATAAACTTGATTTGGCCATCAACGACCATTACCAAATCGAATTATTTTCGTTTCCCAATCCACCCGCACGCGTGTCGCGTCCAGAAGCTGCGGGGCTGCGGCACTTGGCTTTTAGCGTAGCTGATGTTTCTCAAGCCCATGCGTTTTTGGTTAGTCAAGGTGTTGAATGTGAGAATATTCGGGTGGACGAATTTACACAAAAACGTTTTTTCTTCATTGCCGACCCCGACGACCTCCCCATCGAATTTTATGAATGTGGTACGGGCGTCTCGCCCGTCATATAACAGAGAGAGTAAGCTGAGATAGGATTATACAAGTGGTAATGAGCTATATGCCGTCTCGCACGTCCTTTAACAGAGGTAGAATGAATCAAAAGATAGAAAAAATGATGGTTCAGAAGGTAGCCCTCATCAAATAACGCAGAAAAGAGTTGATAAGAGTCAGTCAAACGTTACTTATTCGTAATTTTGCATTATGAAAATCAAAACCGCTGTTTTTGTTAAAAGCTCTTCGCAGCATCAACAATGCCCCAAACCCGACCGCCCAGAGTACGCATTTATTGGTCGTTCGAACGTGGGTAAATCGTCGCTCATCAATGCCCTGACCAATCACGGAAACCTAGCGAAAACTTCCGCAAAGCCAGGTAAGACGCAGGTAATCAATCATTTTGTGATAAATGACTCGTGGTATTTGGTTGATTTGCCTGGGTATGGATATGCCCAAGTTTCGCAAACCGAACGCCAGAAATGGTCGCAGATGATTGACGAATATCTCTTTAATCGCGAAAGCCTTGCTTGTACGTTTGTTCTTATCGACTCCCGCATTGAACCTCAAAAAATAGACCTTGAGTTTATGCAGAAGCTAGGTGCACAAGGAATTCCTTTTTGTTTGGTGTTTACGAAAGCGGATAAACTTACCGCAAATCAGTTGCAAACGCGACTAGAAAATTACAAAAAGACCTTGTTAGAAACGTGGGTAGAATTGCCACTTATTTTTGTCACTTCGTCAGAAAAGCGAGTGGGGCAACAGGAAATTTTGAGTCAAATTGAAGAGTGGAATAAAGACTATAAGTCGTAAATAAGAACAGATGAAAATCGTTACCCTGACTGTCAATCCCGCCGTCGATAAAAGTACCCACATCGACCGTTTGATTCCCGAGCAAAAACTTCGTTGTGACTCACCTCGTTTTGATGCAGGTGGAGGGGGAATCAACGTCTCCAAAGCCATCAAACGTTTGGGTGGAAAAAGTACTGCAATTTTTACGGCGGGTGGGCCAGCTGGACAAGTACTCCGTGACTTGGTGGCTCAGGAAGGTGTGGAGTGTGAGGTAGTAGAGACAGAGCAGTGGACGCGCGAAAATTTCATTGTCGCCGAAACTTCTACCAATGCCCAATACCGTTTTGGTATGCCAGGTACCCCCCTTAGCGAGATGGAAACCAACGCAGTTTTGGAAGCGTTACGGCAATCAAAGGCCGAGTACGTAGTAGCGAGCGGAAGCTTACCACCACAAATGGATGCCAATTTTTACGAAAAAGTAGCGGCCATCAGCAAACAAATGGGGGCAAGGTTGGTGTTAGATACTTCAGGAGAGCCTCTTCGTGCTGCTTGCGACGAAGGGGTGTTTTTGTTGAAACCTAACATTGGCGAATTGGAAGCGTTGGTAGGTGCCAAAGATTTACAAATCAATGAGGTAGACGATGCCGCGCGGGTGCTTATTGGTGATGGTAAATGTGAGGTAGTAATTGTTTCGATGGGACCCAAGGGGGCGATTTTGGTCACCAAAGACCTGTGTGAACACGTACCTGCCCCGCCAGTCCAAAAACGTAGTACGGTTGGTGCAGGCGACAGTATGGTGGCAGGGATGACTTGGGCTTTGACGCAAGGGCTATCGTATTCAGAAATGGTACGATGGGGGGTAGCTTGTGGGTCAGCAGCTACGATGAATGAAGGAACTCAACTTTTCCTCCGCGCTGATGTTGAAAGATTACTCGATTGGCTGAAACGATTTGGGAAAAGTTAAAAAACACATCTTTTGAAAACATACTTTCAACATATAAACGACGGTATTCGCACGACTTTAGGTGGATTGAAGCTAACCTTTAGACACCTGTGGCAGGCGCGTAAACGTCGAACTAATCACAACGTAGGGACGAGTGGTTATTTTAATGAGCAGGATGGTATGGTGACGTTGCAGTACCCACTGGAAGCAATGCCTATTCCTGACAATGGTCGTTATCGTTTGCACAATGAAATGGACGATTGCATTGTGTGTGATAAATGTGCTAAAGTTTGTCCTGTCGATTGTATTGATATTGAGCCTATTAAGGCCACGGGCGAAGTTGGCAAAGCTTCTGATGGGTCGCCAATCCGTTTGTATGCGGCCAAGTTTGACATTGACATGGCTAAATGCTGCTATTGTGGGCTTTGTACTACGGTATGCCCTACGGAATGCTTGACGATGACCAAAACGTTCGATTACAGTGAGTTTGATGTGCGTGATATGAATTATCATTACTCTAATCTTACGCCCGAAGAAGCCGACGAGAAGAAGTCGTTGTATGAGCAGTTCATGCAGGAAAAGGAAGCCTTGAAAAAGCAAAAGGCCGCGTTACAGCCGTCAGCAGTATCAAAGTCGTCCGAATCAGTTGCCCCCATTGGGGGATCAGAGGCTAGACCCAAACCTGCTTTTGCCCCCAAGAAGCCAGTGGTGCAGCCGTCAGCGGAACAGCTTTCAGCAGACAGCGGAGAGCAGTCAGCAGAATCAAAATCATCCGAACCAGCTGCCCCCATTGGGGAAACGGGGGCCCGACCGAAGCCCGTTTTTGTTCCCAAGAAGACAGTGGCGCAGCCGTCAACGGAACAGCCTTCCGCAGATAGCGGTGAGCAGTCAGCAGAATCAAAATCATCCGAACCAGCTGCCCCCATTGGGGGAACGGGGGCCCGACCGAAGCCCGTTTTTGTTCCCAAGAAGCCAGCGATTCAGCCTTCCGCAGATAGCGGTGAGCAGTCAGCAGAATCAAAATCACCCGAACTAGCTGCCCCCATTGGGGGAACGGGGGCTCGACCGAAGCCTGTTTTTACTCCCAAGAAACCAGTGGCGCAGTCGTCAACGGAACAGCCTTCCGCAGATAGTAGTGAGCAGTCAGCAGAATCAAAATCATCCGAACCAGCTGCCCCCATTGGGGAAACAGGGGGCCGACCGAAGCCCGTTTTTGTTCCGAAGAAGACAGTGGCGCAGCCGTCAACGGAACAGCCTTCCGCAGATAGCGGTGAGCAGTCAGCAGAATCAAAATCATCCGAACCAGCTGCCCCCATTGGGGGAACGGGGGCCCGACCGAAGCCCGTTTTTGTTCCCAAGAAGCCAGTGGCGCAGCCGTCAACGGAACAGCCTTCGGCTGATAGTAGTGAGCAGTCAGCAGAATCAAAATCACCTGAACCAACTGCCCCCATTGGGGGAACGGGAGCCCGACCGAAGCCTGTTTTTGTTCCTAAAAAGCCGAAACAAGACTAGAAGCAGGAAAAATAAGAAAAGCCTTCCAAAGAATTGGATGTTTTTGACATCTACTTTGGGAGGCTTTTATGGTATAACTACTAAGTTTAATTTAATGCTAATCTGCTGCTAGCGTGTCAGTCTCTTTTGGTTTAGGCGGAGTCGCTGCTTTTTTTGGTGCGGCGGCTGTACGCTTAGGAGGAGCGGGTTTACTTGCAGTAGGTTTGGGAGCTTTAGGAGTCTGAGGAGCTGCATCAGGAGCCACTACTTTTACAGTCTCTACTACCTTCTCAGCTACTACTTTTGGTTCTTTTTTATCTTTTTTCTTTTTACTCTCTTTTTTTGCCTTTTTGGCTTCTTTTTCGGCAGCTTTTTTTGCCTTTTTAGCAGCCTCTTTTTCGGCTTCTTCTTTCGCTTTTGCCGCTTTTTTGCTGATTTTTAAGAGCTTTTTAGCTAAATTTTCTGAAGCCTTCTCAATAGCTTTGGCTATTTTCTTCGATACATTTTCCGTCGTGAGGGCAGCCGATATTTTTTTCGCAATATCGCTTACTGCTTTTTTCTTGTCTGATTTCATTGGGATAACAGAGGATATAGTTTAAAACAAAAGATTTACAAATAGATACAACAAATGTCGTTAAAACAAAAACTTTGGTCAGGGATTTTTACTAAAATAATCACTTAAAAGATGATTTATGGAAAATAAGGGTGTTTAACCAGTCGAGTGGATGAATTATTGGTATTTTTCGATTACTTTCTTTGCTTGCTTATTGTTGGGGTTAAGTTCAAGAGATTTTTTATACGCTTTTACGGCTTCATGTACTTTGTTTAGCTTTAATAAGCATTCTCCATAGCTATCAAATGTATTATACCCCTTAGGATAAAGTTCGGTATTTAATTTGAAAATCCTGAGTGCTTCGTCGTTTTTGTTTTCATTCATTAAACTATATCCAAAAGCATTGATGGCATTTTCAGAAACATTGTAGGTGCCATTAGTCCCTTTTTCATAGTCAGTTTTGATAACTTTGATTACTTCATCCAAAGAGTTTGTTTTTAAATAGGCCTCTGAAATAGGAAGGCTATTAAGCTCATACTCTTTTGTTTTTTGCTCAACAAGGGTTTCTACTCCATAATATGTTCGTTGTTTATCCGATACTTGGGTAGTATCGATTGCATATCTTTCCCATTTTGCATTTTCGCCTTTTCGGATGTATTGCGTACCGTAAATTTGGGGCTTGTTGCGTCGCATTAAGTCGCGGTCAATGGCAGCAGCCAAAAGCCATTTGTCAACCGTACTATCAATTTCAATCGCTTTTCTCATTTGTTTGACAGCCATGCTTGAAGCAAGCGTATCTGTACCATGTTGAAAAATCATGGCCGAATGGTAATAGTCTTTTCCTGTCTTAATCTTACCTTCTTTGATTAATTCATTGACCCGTTTTTGCCTAATACTGTCTTGCTTATTTAGGACTTGCCAGTCGATATTCGCCACTTTACGTGCATTTTGGTCATCTTCGTACATTTTTTGCAGTTCTTGGTTATCCTTGGTTTGTGCAACGACCATCCGTGGGTAAAATAGACAGAATAGAACCCCTAATGAATACCAATAGAGCTTACTTTTCATTGGTTGACTAGTTGTTTTTTACTCCAATCCAATCCCTCTCGCCATCTTTCTTCGCTAATCAGCCATCCAGAAGAGGAGTGTTTGCTGGTTTGGAGCGAAGTTAGAGACACAACGGAATCAAGGGTAGATTTATTGACCGCGTAGCCCGCTGTTTCTTTAGTAAAGACCTCTTCAAATTGATACCCATATTTCATTTTTGTAACTCGAAACCCTCCGACGTACTGATCCGATAAATCAAACAACAAGAATACTATTTGCCCTTTAGACATGGACAACATACGGCTTTCCCAATACTCGATAAGCTGTAAGGCACCGTAGGCTATCGGAGCCATTTGCTGTTGTTTTATCGTTTTTATTTCTTCTTGACTTATTTCCAAAAAATCAAAAAGGTAATAACTGTCAGCAATTTTGAGTTGACTTGGCATCACGTCGATTTTTAAGAAAAGGTCATGGTGCCCGTCGCCTAATGGGTCAATGATAAGGCGCATAGAAGTGTACAATTTAGCTGTGGAGCAGCTAAACATTTATAGATTTAGAAACATAATCCCACGCCACAATGCCCGCGGTTACCGAAACATTGAGCGAATGTTTTGTGCCAAATTGAGGGATTTCTAAACATAAATCACTGAGAGCTACCACTTCTTCATTTACCCCAAAAACTTCATTTCCCAAGATAAAAGCATACGATCCATCGACTTTAGGAGTAAACTCGTGCAAGAGCGTGCTCCCTTCGGCTTGCTCAATAGAAACGATAGTAAATCCTTCCGTTTTGAGTTGAGAGATAAGGGTTAAAACATCCTCCACATGTTCCCATTCGACAGATTCGTCGGCACCGAGGGCGGTTTTGGTAATGTCGCGGTGGGGCGGGGTGCCTGTGAGGCCACACAGGTAAACTTTGGCCGCCTTGAAAGCATCGGCCGTTCTAAATACCGAGCCTACGTTGTTGAGGCTGCGAATGTCGTCGAGGATAAATACAAAAGAATGTTTGGCGGTAGCCTTGAACTCTTCGACCGAGAGACGGTTGAGTTCGTCCATAGAAAGTTTTTGGAATGCCATAAGATTTGTCGAATTGTGGTTCCTCGAAGTTTTAAATCGTGCGAGAAGTGTTCATTTTAACTTCAAAACAACGCAGAAATGAGCAAAGTCCCAAGAAACAAAGGGCTTTGACGAAACCCACATCCACCAAAAACTGTTACCTTTGTAGAAGTGATAATCGCAAAGAATGGAAGAATACCGCTTACACACCTTGCCTAATGGCATACGTGTTGTACACAAACAAGTACCACATACCCAAATTGCTCATTGGGGAATTATGCTCGACATTGGAAGTCGCGACGAGCAACCACACCAGCAAGGCCTCGCTCATTTTTGGGAGCACATGGCTTTCAAAGGAACCCAAAAACGCAAATCGTACCATATCATCAACCGCCTCGAAACAGTCGGAGGGGAGCTAAATGCGTATACGACTAAAGAAAAGGTCTGTTTTCACGCATCTTTGTTGGCGTCGCACAGCGACAAAGCTATTGAGTTATTGTCCGATATTACGTTTCACTCTATTTTTCCCGAAAAACAAATCGAAAAAGAGCGAGGGGTAATTTTGGAAGAAATGGCTATGTACCACGATTCACCCGAGGATGCCATTCAGGACGACTTTGATGAACTAGTTTTTCAAAACCACCAACTAGGAAAAAATATACTGGGTACTGCCGATAGCGTGCGTTCTTTTCAACGTAATGACTTGCAGGCTTTTATCGCAGACAACCTTGATACCGAACGAATTGTGGTGTCGTTGGTGAGTAATCAGCCTTTCAATAAAGCGATTAAGCAAGCCGAAAAATACCTGTACGACATTCCGCATTCTACCAGCCAACGGGTACGTAATTCGCCGAGTATTTACGTGCCACAAACCCTACAAGTGAAACGTGGTATGACCCAAACCCAAGTAGCTATGGGACGGCCTGCGTATGCGTTGATGGACGAAAAAAGATTGCCTTTTTTTATGCTCATCAACTTGCTCGGTGGGCCAGGGATGAACTCTCGTTTCAACATGACGCTCCGCGAGAAGTATGGTTTGGTATACTCGATTGAAGCTACGTACGCTCCGTTTTTGGACACTGGATTTTTAGGGGTATTTTTTGGAACAGAACCCAAAAACCTTGATCGTGCGATTCAGTTGGTACACCGAGAATTACGTCAAGTGCGCGAAAAAGCACTAACGCCCGTTCAGCTTCGTAATTTGAAAGAACAATTAATGGGGCAATTGGCTATGTCAGAAGAAGGAAATCAGAGTTTTATGTTGATGATGGCTAAAAGTATTTTGGATACGGGTAAGATAGATTCGTTGGAAGAGATTTTTCATGAAATAGAAGCAGTTACGGCGTCGCAATTGCAAGACATAGCCCAAGAAATGCTCGACGAAAGTCAGTGGAGTACGTTGTGCTTTGTGCCGGAGGAGGACTCAAAGTAATTTGACAACAATTCCATCTCTATTTTGCGAAAAAAGGCTATTTTATATACTTTTAGGGCTTTTCCGTTTATATTCGTTGAAATAACCTACACTGAATGGAGTTTTTGTCTGAGGCCATTGAGGGATATTCACAGGCACACACGTCGCCTGAAAGCCCGCTGTTGGCGCATTTAAACCGAGAAACCCACGCGAAGATTCTTCAACCCCGCATGTTGTCGGGGCACGTACAAGGGCGATTGTTAGCACTTTTTTCTGCGATGATGCGTCCGCGTAGAATTCTCGAAATCGGGACTTATACAGGTTACTCGGCTTTAAGCTTAGCCGAAGGCCTAGCAGAAGACGGAGTTTTGATAACCATTGACGTCAATGAAGAGTTGGAAGATTTTACAAGGTCGTTTTTCAATCAATCTCCGTATAAAGACAAAATAGACTATAGAATTGCGAATGCGGCGGAACTAATCCCTACCTTGCCCGATACATTTGATTTGGTATTTATTGATGCAGATAAGCTCAATTATGCACTTTATTATGATTTGGTCGTTGATAAGGTACGGTCGGGAGGAGTTATTATTGCCGACAACGTGCTTTGGAGCGGAAAAGTAGTGCAGACTGAGAAAAAAATAGATAAGGATACCCAGAACCTTTTAGACTTTAATCAAAAAATACACAACGACCCACGGGTGAGTAACCTACTCCTCCCTGTGCGCGACGGCTTGATGATTGCATATAAAAATTAGTAATGAAGCGAATCGAAACCACAATGAAACGTATTGTAGCCCTAACCACTCTCATTTCTTTCTTTTTGGTAGAATGTGTCGTTGCACAAGCACCGTCGGTACCTACAGTGCCGCGTAGTGTTGGCTTTGCGGGGATGAATGTACAGCTTGATGAAGATGCGCGAGCCATCGTTCAGACGGATGTGAAGGCACTGTTGGGCAACAAAAAGTTTTGGGAAGCAAAATTGGATCGTTGTCTTTTATTTTTTCCCATCATTGAAGGAATTTTAATTGATGAAGACGTTCCCGTTGATTTTAAATATTTAGCCGTTCAGGAAAGTAACCTTCAGCCAGATGCTGTATCGGCTTCCAACGCTGTGGGTTTTTGGCAGTTTAAAAAAGAAACCGCCGTTGATTATGGCCTACGCGTAGACGACCAAGTAGATGAACGTAAAAACATTACTTCCTCAACGCGGGCAGCGGCTAAATACCTTAAGAAAAGCAACACGCAGTTTAACAACTGGGTGGCTTCGTTGTATTCCTACTATCTGGGGGCAGGAGGTATCAGTAAAACAATTCCTGCGGAGTGGGGTTATGCGCGTGAAATCAAGCTAGATGGAAGAGCAGATCGCTATATTTTGCGTTTTTTGGCGCATAAAATTGCTATTGAATCGGCGATTGAACGCTATCAGTCTCCTAATCAATTTGTACTGTTAGAATATCCACAAGCGGGAGGACGGTCGTTGGAAGGAATAGCAAAAGAGTTTGGAGTAGATGAAACAACGCTGCGTACTCAAAACCGCTGGATTACAACCAATGAAATTCCTGGAGATAGAGAATATTCCTTGTTGTTGCCAGTAAACAACGACCAGTACGAAGCTGTACGGTCACGTTTGTCGGTATTCAAAAAGCCTAACCAACGTGATAATTTTGCGCAAAAAGATATTGGTTTTCCTGTACTTGTTCGAGCAGAAGGATACAGCAGCGACTTGCTGTTGTACGAAATCAATGGATTGCCAGGTATTATGGCGGGTGGAAATGACAACGTCGAGTCGTTGGCTAGAAAAGCCCGGGTGAGCTTTAGTAGTTTTTTGCGTTACAATGATATGTCGGAACGCGGGCCAGTGGTTCCAGGAGAGGTGTATTATTTGGCCAAGAAAAATAAGCGCGCCATAGTGCCTTTCCATACCGTACGTGAGGGTGAGTCGCTTTGGAAAGTTTCGCAGATTTATGGCGTTCGTTTGAAATTCCTGGTGCGCTACAACCGTATTGATAACCGAAATACACGTCTACAAACGGGAAGAGTTCTTTGGTTGACCAAAAAACGTCCAAGAAATAAGCCTGTAGAAATTATAGAAGCATCACAAGATGAGTGGAAACCTGGAGTTGACAAGTCACAGCCTCGTCCTGCGGTTCAGGAACCAACCCGCACAGAACAAACGGCGGGAACCAGTCCTAATAAAATTCCTCAGAACGCATCTGACCGCAAAGTATATACTCCAAAAATGGCCGATACGTCGCCTGCAACAACGCCACAAACGGCTTCCGACTCAAAAGGAGGTGGGGTGGAGTTTACAGATTCGGGTACAGTGAGTGAGCCAAAGTCAACAAAATCGTCGAATACCTCTACAAGTGCAACAAACTCAGGTACTAGTAAACCTAACCGCCGTGCACCTTCTTTTAACCCTGGTGACGACGATAAAGTAGTGATTATCAATGACGAATCGACGTCGACAAATTCGAAACCAAAACCTTCGAATACAAAAACTCAGACTACGCCTACTACATCTTCTGCCACAAAACCGACAGCCAGCGATACTCAAAAACAGACGCCGCCAGCTTCGACCCCAAAACAGGATAAAGTAGTATCCAAGCCTACGACGCAAGAGCAACCATCTACGCCAGCTAAAACGACAACGCCACCTGCTACTTCGTCTACGAAAGCAGTGGTTCACGTTGTGGAGGCGGGACAGACGTTTTATAGTATCTCTAAAATGTATGATGTAACAGTCAATGATATTTTGTATTGGAACAACTTACCGCAAGATGCCAAACTTTTGAGTGGCCAAAAATTGAACATTCGTCCCGTAGGAAACACGCTTGATCAACAGCCTAAAGCCACAGAGTATGTCATGCACACTGTTGCTCAAGGAGAAACCATGTTTAGTATTTCGCAGAAGTATGGAGTAAAAGTAGACCAAATTAAAGAGTGGAACGAGATGACAGACACGGGAGTGAAGATTGGTCAGCAAATTAAGATTAAGAAACAATGATAGTTATTGATAATACCGTCATCAGTGATGACATCGCAGACCAATACTTTGTCTGTGAATTGACAAAGTGCAAAGGAGCTTGTTGCATTGAAGGCGACATGGGCGCGCCGCTCAACGAAGATGAGTTGGCCCAGTTAGAAGAAGTTTTTCCTAAAGTAAAGCCTTACTTAAATAAAAAAGGGATAGAAGCGATTGAAAAAACGGGTTTGTATGAGCAAGACGCTGACGGTGACTATGTGACCCCGACGGTCAATGGCCGCGAGTGTGCTTACGCCATTTATGACCAAAAAGGAATATTGAAATGTGGGATTGAACAGGCGTTTTTAGATAAAAAAATCACGTTTAGAAAACCTATTTCCTGCTATTTGTACCCGATTCGTATTACAAAGTACGATCATTTTGACGCGTTGAATTACGATCGTTGGCATATTTGCCGCCCAGCTTGCGACAATGGCCGTGAATTGGGGGTACCCTTATACAAGTTCTTAAAAGACCCACTCATTACGAAGTACGGCGAAAAGTGGTACAGTGAGTTGGTCAATAAAATCGAAAAGCCTTAGGAGAATTTGGAACCATATAAGACATATATGAGATTATAAGAAAACTTATATGCCCCTTATAATGTCTTAGTATGGTTTAAAAAGAGCCATGGAATCAAAAAACTTCTTCGATGACGTGTATGACGTCGTTCGACAAATACCCGAAGGGCGCGTCACTTCGTACGGGTCTATTGCTACGTTTTTGGGAACAAAATTGACGGCTCGAATGGTGGGGTGGGCCATGAACGCTTGTCATGGTATGTCCGATGTCCCTGCACATCGCGTTGTCAATCGTAATGGGGTACTTACGGGGAAGCATTTTTTTGGAACACCTACGGCAATGCAAGAGCGATTAGAGGCAGAAGGTGTCGTGGTAAAAAATGATAAAATAGTAGATTTTAGCAACGTCTTTTGGAATCCTTCTGAAGAATTGTTGTAATTGGCACGATAAATGTGCAACTACTTGAAAAAGCTTGTGACCATGCGTTTTTTTTTATTTTGCGTACTTTTGTTAGGCAACTATGTCGCTCATTCACAGGAAGTTCAGTGGGCTTCAAAAGTGATAGGTATATCTTCAGAATACTTACAAGGAAACGGTCAACAGTACCGTGCTTCACAAATTTTAGGTAAACCCAACAAACTCCCTCAAGGGGAAAGTGGTGCGTCGGCTTGGCGAGCGGCTTTGCCTGATGCGGGGGAAGAATGGATAAAAGTAGGGTTTGATACTCCTGCCCAAATTCGCCAAATAGCCATTGCCGAAAATTACGGCGCGGGCTGTATTACCGCTGTGCTCGGGTACGATACCGATAACAAAGAATACACTTTCTATAAAGCTAAGCCCGACCTTAGCCAACGAGGGGCGGGGATGCACCGCATTTGGTTGCCGCAACTTACGGCGTTTAAAGTAACTTCCCTCAAGGTTGTATTGAATACAAAATTGGTAGAAGGGTGGAATGAGCTAGATGCAATCGGGATTTCGGCGTCGGATAAGCCTGTGGATGCGACTATCAACTTGGCAAAAAATGTTCCAAAAGAACTGAAAAAGGAAAATCTCGGCCCTAACGTCAATTCTAAAGGGAATGAAGTAGCCCCCGTTATTTCTCCCGACGGGCACACAATTTATTTTACACGCTACGACCATCCCGAAAATATGCGTCCAAGCGAAGACTACGATGTGTGGTATGCCGAAGAAAAAAATGGCGCCTGGCAAAAAGCTCTGAATATGGCCAAGCCCATCAATAATGGCCTCGAAAACTCCATTTGCTACATCTCGCCCGATGATCGTACTGCGCTATTAATGAACGTCTATCACCCTGATGGCACATTGACAAAAGGGGTGTCGATTAGTCGAAAAAATCGAACAGGCTGGACGTTACCGCAAGAACTTCACCTTCAAAGCTACGTCAATGAACATTCGTTTTCGGGCTTCTACATTGGCCCTAATGGGAAAGTGATGGTCTTGTCGTTGCAAGATGCCAATACCAAAGGAGGCGCCGATTTGTACGTGTCTTTTCAGCAAGCCGATGGAACGTGGACTCCTGCTAAAAACATGGGAGCGGACATAAATACGGCAGATGACGAGTTTACTCCTTTTTTGGCTACCGACAACCAAACCATTTATTTTACTTCCAATGGGCGAAGTGGGTACGGTGAGATGGATATTTACGTAAGCCGTCGACTTGATGAATCGTGGACGCGCTGGTCGGAGCCAGAAAACCTAGGACCTGCCTTTAATACGTCCGATTTTGAGGCGCATTTTACGATTCCAGCCTCGGGAGCGTACGCCTATTTTTGTTCGTCAGAAAACTCCATTGGAGAGTTTGATATTTTTAGAATGAAATTGCCCGAGCAAATTCGTCCCGTTCCAACGGTGATGTTGAAGGGAGTTGTGCTTGACCAGATGACTAAAAAACCTGTGGCGGCGGAGGTTATTGTAGAAGACCTAGATCAAAAACAAACGCCACAGCGCATCGACTATGACCCTGCCGTGGGAGATTTTAAAGTGGTGTTAGATACTCAAAAGCAATATGGACTCACCGCTCAGCGAAAAGGGTATCAGTCGGGGGGAATGGTCATTGATTTGACCAAAGAAACCCAATACCGAGAGCTTCGTCGCGAGTTGGTCTTATCACCGATTGAAATTGGGCAAAAAGTGACACTGAATACGATTGGGTTTGCCCAAAGTAAGTTTGATTTGTTGCCTGCGTCGTTGCCAGAGTTAGACCGTATTGCACAAACGATGACCGAGAACCCAACGATGGAAGTCCTCATCGAAGGCCATACCGATAATGTGGGCGATTTTGATGCTAACCTTCAGTTATCCAAGGATAGAGTAGAAGAGGTAAAACGATACTTGACTACAAAAGGAGTTGCGGGTGAGCGGATTCAAACCAAAGGATATGGCCCAACGCGACCCATTTCACCCAATACAACGGAAGAAAATCGGAAGAAAAATCGTCGAGTTGAGTTTACAATTTTGAAGAAATAACTTTTTTGAACCATATAAAAAATATAGGCTGTTCTTATAATCCCTTATATTGTTCAAAACTAAAAAAAATCATATTTTGATAAAATTAGGCCGTAGAAAGTATAAAAATATTTTCTACGGCTTCTTTGTTTGATTCGATATTTTCGAGATATTTGTTTAAGTAAATATCTCGCTTCAAAGAGACCTTGTTCTTTCTTTTGTCTATTTTCATAGTCTTCCGTAGCAAAACCCTACTAACGCTACGCTAACTAATCACTCACAATCAAAAACACTATTAACGAATAAACCGCCGAATTGCCTTCGGCCGATAATTCCATTGTTTCATTGGTTTTGCTTTGATAGAAAAGCAAGACCTCAATCATCAATAGCTATGAACCGATTTTCACTATTATATCTGTATAAAGGAAGTTTTTACCATAAAACTTACCCTACCCGCTCCGAAACTGACGAAAGCATCAAAAACTTTTCACAAACCTTAAAAGGAATTCCGTTGGGGGTTTATGATGCTAAAACTGAGTTGTTTACGTGGGAAGCTTCTCGCGAAAAAGAATACAGCCAACTTGCGATTGAAGAGCAAGGGCGACGCGGTAACGAAATAATTTCGATTATCGAGAAGCTAAGAGCTTCAGGGGGAGAGGCCGAGCCTGTGGAAGAAGAAGTAGAGACTCCATTGGTACTTCCTGAAGAAGGGCTAGCCCAAAAAGTATCTTCTAAAAAGAAAGATTTGACGAAAGCGGCTTCAGCGCAGTAAAAAGGAATAAAAAAGCGTCGGCGGGTAATGTGCCAACCGACGCTGTACAACTGTTTTTTTGACTACCAGTCAATACATAGTAAGGTTATCCAAACTCAATTGTGCCTCGCAAATAGAGTTTTACTTGGCCTGCTATTTCTACGCGGTCACCAATAAGCTTTGTTTTTAAAACACCACCACGGGCAGAAACTTGTAGGGCTTCCATCTCGGTTTTGCCCAATTTATCGGCCCAATACGGAATAAGCGTTGTATGCGCTGAACCTGTAACGGGGTCTTCGGCAATCCCTGATTGAGGAGCAAAGAAGCGCGAAACAAAATCGACGGAGTCGCCTGGGGCTGTGATGATTATACCGCGAACGGGCAAGGTCGATAAAACGATAATATCAGGCTGAAGTGTGCGTACTTGTTCTTCGGATTCTAATACTGCCATAAAGTCGGTTTTCCCGCGTAAAATTTCAACGGGACTGATTTCCCCCAAGGCTTCCAATAAAGCAGGAGGCGAAAGCAATTGCTTGTGAATGCTGTCAGCGGGGAAGTTAAGGACGAGCCAATCACCTTCTTTGCGAACGTTTAAAATACCGCTTCGAGAGTCGAAATTTATTTCGTCGTGAGCATAATTTTCGAGGAAAAACAATACGTAGGCGCTGGCCAATGTGGCGTGGCCGCAGAGGTCCACTTCGACCGTAGGGGTGAACCAACGAATGTGAAAACCTGCTTCCGTTGGGACGTAAAAAGCCGTTTCGGCCAAGTTGTTTTCAGCGGCGATGGCCTGCATGGTTTCGTCAGGAAGCCATGAGGTAAGAGGAACGACAGCGGCAGGATTACCGCCAAAAACTTTGTCGGTAAACGCGTCGAGTTGATAAAGTGATAATTGCATAAGAGTAATTAGAAGAACTAAAATACCCCGTTATTGTGCTTTAGCGGTGTATTTAGTAGGGTAAGTCTTTTGTTGAAACTGGTCAAAAGGCTCTTTTTGGTGATTATTGTCGCCAAAATATGCGAGCACTTGGTGGAACATACGCGGCTCCAAATAACCAGCAATCGGTTGGATGAGGTTCATTTTTTCATCCATGAAAACCGTGGTTGGATAGCCCGTCACTTTGCCATTAATCAGGCTACGGAACGACACTTTTCCAAACATTACGTCGGCATCTTTTTCTGGATTGTATTTTACGGCGTAGAATTTCTTGTTCGTAAATTGAACCACTTCCGCATTTTTGAAGGTATTTTTATCCATTACTTTGCACCATCCACACCACTCTGTGTATAAATCAATCCAAATTTTGCGTGGTTGTTTTTGATTAAGTTTGTAGGCTTCTTCCAACGTCACCCACTGAATTTTGGCTTCTTCGGTTTTGGGTTCAACGGATTTAAAAGCCATAAGGCTTACCATTACAGTAGTGATGACGGCGGCGATTCCAATCTTTTTCATGGTTTGGCGTATTATTTTAAGATGATTGTTTAACGTTTAAAGTTTTCAATTTGTTCCAATACAAATACCAAGCCACTTTTGTAGTTACCTCACAACCATCGCTTTGGCAAATTCTCGTTGCACTTTTTGATAGACTTTGGCCTGCGAAGGGTCGGGGTGATAAGTATCGGCAAATCGAACGTATTGATGGACACCCTCTTCCAAACTTTCAAGTTTTCCCAACGATTTCATGGCCAATAAAGTCGCCCCAAGGCAGCCGCTTTCGTTGCTTTCATTGACTCGAACGGGTGTATTAAAGATATCGGTCAACAATTGAACCCAAAATTTTGAACGCGTAAAACCACCGTTGGCGTGCAAGATGCGGGTTTTGTTGAGTTGGGAGTCGATAATTTGACGAATTTGATTGAGGTTCATCAGCACTCCTTCTAAGGTCGCGCGGGCCAGGTGGGCTTGGGTATGCTGCCATTGCAAACGTTGATAGCTCCCGTAAGCGTGGGCATCCCAAACGGGAGCACGCTCACCCAAAAGGTAAGGCACAAACAACAAACCCTCGGCGCCCGTCTCGACGCTTTCGGCCATGGCGAGCAGTTCGCTGGGGTCTTTTAAAAGCAAGTGTTTAGAAAGCCATTCGAGCACATTTCCGCCGTTGTTGGTGGGGCCACCCGATACGTAATGGGTTTCGTCTAAAACGTATGTGAACAAACGCTGCTGAGGGTCGCGAGCGGGAGTAGCGGCGGTTTGACGCACCGCTCCGCTGGTGCCAATGGTGAGGGTAGTGACGCCCGTTTCCAATGCTCCCGAGCCTAAATTGGCTAAACAAGCATCGCCTGCGCCAATGACAAATGGAGTACCAACAGGTACGCCTAGCTGTTTGGCAAGGCTGCGTTGGGTGAGTTTTTCTTGGTGATAAGTTGGAACTAGGTCGGACAGTTGGGAGGTGTTAATACCCGCGTAGTCCATGGCCAACGAACTCCACCGAAAACGACGGTTATCGAGCAGGGCTGTTCCCGAAGCCATCGAATAGTCGATTTGAAACTTTCCAAAAAGTCGGTACCAGATGTATTCTTTTTGGGAAACAAAACGGCTGATTTTACTAAAAACGGAAGGTTTTTGTTCGCGAAACCACACCATTTTTGTCAGTGGCGCGTACGGATGGGCAGGTATGCCTACTTGTGGGTATAGTTTTGCGAGGATGGGGTGCGTTTTAAGGGCATCGGCTTGGGCTTCGCTGCGGTTGTCGGCCCAAAGCAGTGATCGAGTTAGGCGACGATTTCGGGCGTCGATGGGAATGACGCTGTGCATGGCCGAACACAAGCCAATGGCTTCGATGCTGGCGCTTTTGTGGTGCAATTGCTCCGAAACTTGCTGAATCACGCGGATAAAAAGCCCGTAAATTTCGTCGGGATTTTGTTCAACGTAGCGTGGCCGTGGGTGATAGGTGACGCAAGCGGCCGAGGCGTGTGCGACGATGTCGCCAGATTCATCAATGGCCGTGGCCTTCACGTTGGTTGTGCCAATATCAACACCTATCCATGTTTTCATTGTTCTAAGGGTATTTTGGGTTACTGATGGGGCTAGACGGGGTTACGAGTAACCCCTGTTTCGGTTTTGAGAAACCGAAAGCACGATTGCCTAAAACATGTTTTAGGCAATCATACGCCTACATTTACTTGCTAACGGGAGCAAAGATGAAATTTTTCTGGCTAAAAAATGTGCCTTTCCACGTGCCAACTCCTTCGATTTTATACGTTGGTGGAACGGCCAAAATCGTAGCAACGATGCTGTGAAGTTGCTGCTGGGGCGCCATCATTTTAGAAAGTTTTTCTACAATCGGCTTATGATTTTGTTCATAATCAGGAATCATTTCTTGGTATTTGACTAGCACTCCTGCCGATTTGATTTTGCTCGTTCCTCCCAAAACCATTTTATCGACAAGGTCGGCTTGCTGTTTTGCCTCGTCGTTAGCGCCTTTTTCTTTCTTAAAAAGCCGTAGAAATTCATCGGCGCTCTTGCCGTCAGCGGAGAAAAAGTTGAAACGTAACAGGTATTCTCCTGCGTCAATAGCGTGATTAGAAATGTTTTCAAACGTAGCGTCCACAATGTAGTAATCGAGCGAGTAATCGACTTTGATGACGTCGTACTGACTAGCGGCTGGGTCGGGGTTGAATTTGATGAGGTTATGAACCGTTATTTTTACTTCGTCATTTTTCAAGGTTACATTCACGGGTATCTTCTGGGTTTTGCCCGTTACTTTGGCCGTCTTGGTATTGGCGGAAGCTGGGTTTGTTGACGCACCCCCTAAACCTCCCACCGAAGTAACTTTTGCGTTAGAAAAATCAACTTTACTTTCTGATTCTATCGTGACACTGACATAAGTGTCTTTTGGTAAACCTTCGATGAGGTAAATTGGGTGGAGCGTTTGACCTACATCAATGCGGGTGATTTTGGCTTTGGAACGTTCACCTTTCGCATTTTGGTATTCGATAATATCCCCGACTTTAACGGTGCCTTTCACCTCGGAGATACTGCTCATAAACTCGGTAGAACTATTGCCAAGAAAAGCCGTAGAGGTCGTAAACCCAAAAGTGCGATTGGCAGCAAGGATTGGTTGGGCAAGGTCGTGAGAAACAAGCGTTTGTCCAGCGGTTATGCTGCCACCGAGAACATAAATCATTTCCTCCAATTTAGTCGCTTGCCCAGGCGTCAAGGGTTCGCTGTAACTTTCGAGTTGGGCGTAACCTTTGACGACTCCGTTGTCGAGGAGGGTAAATTCTGACCTGTTTTTAGCTTCGCCGCTCAGTACTTTAAACTGCACTTTGTAGATGTCAAACCCGTTTTGCTGACCAGCTTTTACCGCTTTGGTCAATTGGATTTTGGTGTTTTGGGCAAACAAAAACGTGAAACTCAAACAAACAACTAAAAGCGAGAGGTAGGTTTTTGAAGTAGCCATGGTAGTAAGGAGTTCTTATTCTTCGATAGGAACATTTCGTTTGAACGCCGCTCCAAAGTCGATGAGTGATTCTGTTTTGAGGACGCCAGGGATATGGTCAATTTTTTCGTATAAAACTTTGCGCATGTGCTCATTACTGCGAGCCACGATGCGAATATAAAGCGTATATTTTCCTGTAATATAATAACACTCAGTCACTTCTGGGATTTGCTTGAGTGCGTCAATAATTTTTTCAGAATCGGAGTCTTCTTTCAGAGTGATTCCCGTAAAAGCCCCCCATTCGTAGCCTAATTTTCGTTCGTTTAAGACAATCGTACTTCCTTTCAGAATACCAATCCGTTTCAACTTTCCCACCCGTTGATGCACCATTGTATTGGAAATCTGTAAATCATCGGCGATGGCCGAATAGGCTTTGCGGGCGTCTCTTTCGAGTTGCTGCAAAATGAGTCGGTCATATTCGTCAAGTGGTTCTTCCATAATTTTTGATACTCAGAGGATAGTGAATATGGTAAAAGTGCGTCGGGTTTTGACCCGACGCACTGGGTCTTCGTCAGACTATTTAGGATCTAACGCCTTTTTGATGCGGAAAACGCAATCTTGAAGGTGATATTTCGTCATTTTATCAGTAATGGTCGGTAGCGCTGCTTGAATTTCGCCTTGCAACGAAGTTAAGTGCGCACGTACCATCGACTGCACGTCGTTTTTGCGTATGTCCACCGAAGGAGCTACCACAGCGCCAAACATCTTCATCGGAGTTGTAGAAGGAAAACCAACTGCCGCAGGTGCGTTCAGCGTTGCAATCATGCGCTCGACATAGATTTTTTGGAGGTTACGACGGTGCGCATCGGCGGCTTTGCGCGTTTTTAGTTCTCCCCAAATACCCCCTTTTACATCCGCAAATAGCTCATCCATTGAGTAGGCGTCGGTGGTTTTTTCGGTCATCTCAATCATCCGTTGGAGGCGATCGCTGGCGAATAGGCTATTGAGCGTAGTTTCTTGAATTTTTGAAACAAAATCAACCCCCATGTCAGGACGAATACGGCGCATAATGTTCTCGTCTAATATCCATTTGGGGGTGTTAAACAATTGCTGATTCAAGAAGGCTATGGCATCTTTTTGCATTTTTTTAGGCGTAGGTTCATACACTGGCCCTTCTTGGTCAGCTGATTTTGGGGTTTCGTAAATTCCGCCCACGTTTTTGGTGACGTGACCCATATAGCGACGGAACTGCGTCACCACTTCGTTGAAACCTTCTTCCAACATTTCATAATCTTCGCCTTCTTGCTTGGTCCATTCGATGAGGTTAGGCACGATGCGCTGAAGGTTTTTGATACCGTATCCGCTGGCAATCATGGCGTTGTCGCCGATGTCTTCGTTTTGAGAGCGTGGGTCATACGGGTTGGTTTCGGTCAAGAACCACAAACGGCGGTTGGGAAGGGCTTTTTCTTTGTACCATTTGTTCAAAATAAGCTTGTCTTCTTCGGCAGTTTTGGTGTCATAAATGGGTTTGTAAGCCCATTCAATCGCCCAAATGTCGTAGTCGCCAATGCGAGGGAAAAAGTCAGTCACGCCGTCTTCGGGTTGGGCTACGTAATTGAAACGAGCGTAGTCCATGATAGACGAAGTGTGTCCGTTTTTGGTAATAAACTCTTTGTCGCGGAGTTTTTCCACGGGAGTTGCCGTCGATGCGCCGTAGTTGTGACGAAGACCAAGCGTGTGTCCCACTTCGTGCGACGACACAAAGCGAATCAGTTGTCCCATCAATTCATCATCAAACTTATTTTTACGAGCACGTGGGTCAGCGGCAGCGGCTTGGGTCATGTACCATTTTTTGAGGAGTTTCATCACGTTGTGGTACCAACCGATGTGGCTTTCTAGAATCTCTCCCGTGCGCGGGTCGTGTACGTTAGGGCCGTACGCATTTTCAATGTCCGAAGCAAAATAACGAATCGCTGAATAACGCGCATCTTCCATGCTGATGGTGGTGTCGTTATCGGCCAAGATTTCGCCGCGAATGGCGTTTTTCCACCCTGCTTTTTCAAAAGCTACGTTCCAATCGTCAACTCCCATTTTAAGGAACTTACGCCATTGTTTCGGCGTAGCAGGGTCGATGTAGAAAACGATAGGTTTTTTAGGCTCAATCAACTCTCCACGGCGCTGACGCTCTTCGTCGGCTTTGTTTTTGGCTTCCAAACGCCAACGCACTACAAATGTTTTATCTTCGGTACGTTGTGAGTTTTCGCCATAAACGGTATAACCGTTGGCAAAATAACCCACGCGCAAGTCAAACAAACGCTGTTTCATCGGGACGGCTGGTAGGGCAATAAACGAGGTGTTTAGCTCCATTGTCACTGCGCCTGCAATCGAACCTGCTGGCAAGTTGACCGACGGAATGGGGCTCGTAGAAGGGCCGAAACTAGGAGTAGGCGGCGTCACACCGTAGGTTTTTACTACTTTTATTTCCGTGTTGATGGGGAAAGATTTGATGCTCTGAATGTAGGTACGGTCGTTTTGAATCATCGTCAATTTATAGGCTTGACGAACGATAGGAGACATCGAAATCACGGTGTTGTCGCTTTTGAAGAAGTCGGTTACTTCAATCACCACCGAAGTGTCTTTGCGGACGGCTTTCACGTCAAACGCCATGGCAATCGGGTCGAGGTTGGAGTTACGAACCGCTTTGTAAATGGGAGAATTGGCATCGTCACTCACGTTGATAAAGGCTACCGAACGCATAAAAATCTTATTTTCTGGGCCTTTTTCAAAACGAACTACTTGGCGGTTAAGCAATTCGCCACCGTAAGCAGGCAAACCTACCGACCCAGGCGTAGTACTTGACTGAGAAAGGCGCGTAATGGCCATCATCTCGCGGCCGAGTAGCGAATCAGGAAGTTCAAAGAAGTATTTTTCATCTATTTTGTGAACGATGAATAAGCCCTTGGTCGTCTTACTTTTGTCGGTAATTACTTCTTTGTAAGGCTTGGGGCCTGCCTTAGGAGCAGCGGCTGGTGCTGCGGGTGCCGTTGCCGCTGGGGTGCCACTGGCTGCGGGTGGCGTGGTGGGGCGACGGTCTTGCGCGATGGCCGAAAAGCTAAGTGCTGTGGCCAAAAAAAGGAGTTGTTTAAACATGTTAACGAAAGTTAGATTTGGTTTTATAGCGTGTTTGAAATTAAAAAAATGTTTAAAATTTAAACGTTTGAAAGAAATTTGACTTGTTAAAAATTGAAAATAAGTTAAAATGTAAGTTTACAAAAGTAATAAAAATTGTTGGCTCCAATCTCTAAAATCACCATGACGACCGAACTTACTCAAACCGACTATCTCATTGGCCTTGAAAAGCGCTACGGAGCGCATAACTATAAGCCCGTGCCAGTAGTGATTGAGCGCGGCGAAGGGGTTTTTGTGTGGGATATTGAAGGCAAGCGCTATTACGATTTTTTGTCGGCCTACAGTGCTGTGAATCAGGGACATTGTCACCCAAACATTGTGGCGGCGCTGACCAATCAAGCGCAGAAACTGACGCTTACGTCGCGGGCGTTTCATAACTCCGTATTGGGCGAATGTGAGAAGTTTTTGTGTGATTATTTTGGGTACGACAAAGTGTTGATGATGAACTCAGGCGTGGAAGGAGGTGAAACTGCTCTTAAACTGACCCGAAAATGGGGATATTTAGTGAAAGGGATTCCGAAAAATGAAGCGAAGACGGTTTATGCCGCAGGGAATTTCTGGGGGCGTACACTCGCGGCTATTTCGTCGTCAACCGACCCCGAAAGTACCGATGACTACGGCCCTTTTTTGCCAGGATATATTATTGTACCGTACAACGATTTAGAAACGTTGGAAAAAACGTTCCAAGCCGACCCCAACATCGCAGGTTTTATGGTAGAACCCATTCAGGGGGAAGCGGGCGTCGTAGTACCTGATGAAGGATATTTGCGCGGCGTTCGGGCATTGTGTACCAAGTACAATGTGTTGTTTATTGCGGATGAAGTTCAAACGGGGCTTGGGCGTACGGGCAAACGCTTGGCGTGTGACCACGAAGGCGTGAAACCCGATATTTTGGTGTTGGGAAAAGCCCTTTCGGGCGGGGTGTATCCTGTTTCGTGCGTTTTGGCGAATGACGAAATCATGCTCACCATCAAGCCAGGCCAACACGGCTCGACCTACGGCGGGAACCCATTGGCTGCGGCCGTAACAGTAGCGGCGTTGAAAGTGCTGGAGGATGAAAAACTAGCCGAAAATGCGGAGCGCCTTGGTGAACTATTCCGAGAAAGAATGCGGCAAATCCAGCAAAAAACGACCCTGATTGAAACCGTACGTGGAAAAGGATTGCTCAACGCCATCGTTATTGCGACCGACGAAGAAAGCCCATTGGCGTGGCAAATTTGCCTCAAACTCAAAGAAAAAGGACTACTTTGCAAACAAACCCACGGCAATAAAATTCGCTTTGCCCCGCCTTTGGTTATCACTGAGCCGCAAATTCAGGAAGCATGTGATTTGATTGAGGAGGTGATTTTGGGAATAGAATCATAACGCAAACATAGACTCTAAATAAAAATCCCTGTGACGTTTTCAAAATGAGAATTTCACAGGGATTTTGTATAAATGTTAAAGCGTATTTTCTATAAAAGAAGTGGCACTGAAAGCGTATCGGTTTCAATCACGTTGCTTACATTGAGTGCGCGGTCGCGGACTTTAATTTGAAACTTAACGGTGGTTAGCTTTGAATTACGTGAGTAAGGAAAATAAACGGCGTAGTCTAACAAACCTTCGATGGGGCCTTTTTTGCCGTCAGGTTTGAGGACGGGAAAAAATAACTTAGCGTTGGCAGCAAGCACTACTTCCTGATATTGATTTCCGCTAACACGACGGAACGTCTTGAGTTCATAATTCCCCCATGTATCATACTTCGAATTATTACGATTGTCGGTGCTTTCTCCAAGGTCGCCGTCGCCGTCTTTAAAATTCAGCGTGATGACCACCGAGTCTTGTTTGGCTTTGGAAAAAGGCTCAATTACCTCAAATTTATCAATGCTATTAAACGTGATTTCGGGAACAGGGCTGTAGTTGGGCGGAGTAAAACAACCCGTAGTCGAAACGGCAAATAGTAAAAGAGTAGCAATAAAACGAACGAAGCCCTTCATCTTTGTTGTTAATTTTGTTCCAAATAATGGATAAATTTAATAGTAATTAACGCTTTGTCAATCGGAAATTGAAATTCGAATCTAGTAAAATGCCAATATTGCCCAATTTACGGGAGGCTGTACAAACGCTAACGGCCGAGACCTTTGAGAAAGTTGCACTGCAGGTGTTTCATTATCAGTCAATTCACAATCCTGTTTACCGCGAATATCTTTCTCATTTACGCGTTCGCCCCGACCAAATTTGCCGTTTGTCAGCGGTTCCTTTTTTACCGATTGGCTTTTTTAAGCACCACCGAGTGCTGACAGGAGCTCCTACTGTTCAAACTATTTTTGAAAGCAGTGGTACTACAGGCACCCAAACGAGTCGCCATTTGGTAGCGGATTTGGAGTGGTACAACGAAATTAGTATCGAAACGTTTGAACAAACTTACGGCCCACTTTCCGAGTACCACGTATTGGCGTTACTTCCTTCCTATCTTGAACGAAATAACTCCTCTTTGGTGTATATGGTTCAACAATTTATTGCAAAGTCAGATTCGCCCGTCTCGGGTTTCTTTTTGCATAATGTTGATGAATTGTTGGAAGTATTGAAAACCTTAGCTCAATGTACCGACGGCCGCAAGGTACTTTTGTGGGGGGTGACGTTTGCGTTGTTGGATGTAGCTGAGTCGGGAAAAGACGTAGGCTACTTGAAGAATATTCCAGAATTGGTCGTGATGGAGACTGGGGGAATGAAAGGGCGGCGCAGAGAAATGCTCCGCGAGGAAGTCCATGAGGTATTAACAAAGGCGTTTGGAGTACGTTCGATTCATTCAGAATACGGAATGACGGAACTGCTGTCGCAGTCCTATTCAAAAGGGGAGGGGGTATTTGACATTTCTCGAACCATGCGTATTTTATTGAGAGATATGAATGATCCTTTTTCGGTGGTTGATTCGCCGCAAGCAGGGATGAGGTATGGGGGAATAAACGTGGTCGATTTGGGGAACTTAGACTCCTGTGCATTTATTGAGACTCAAGATTTGGGGCGGTTTGTTGGAGAAACATTTGCTCAATTCGAGGTAATAGGACGCTTCGATAACTCCGACGTGAGAGGGTGTAATTTGTTGATATAAAAGGGGGGGAGTGCCTTCGGTTTTGAGAAATCGTAATCACGTGGAGTGTGTCTTTGGTTTCTCAAAACCAAAGCAAAAGGTTGCTTACAACCTCGTTATCCGAGAGGCATTTCGGTTTTAAGAAACCTCGCAAATTCGCGAGAGCGTTACGGTTTTGAGAAACCCTAATCACAAAGATGTGCCTTTGGTTTCTCCAAACCAAAGCAAGAGGTTGCTCACAACCTCGTTATCGTGAGACGCTTCGGTTTTGAGAAACCTCGCCAATTTGCGGTAGCGTTACGGTTTTGAGAAACCATAATCACAAAGATGTGTCTTTGGTTTCTCCAAACCAAAGCAAGAGGTTGCTTACAACCTCGTTATCGTAAAACACTTCGGTTTTGAGAAACCTCGCAAATTTGCGGTAGCGTTACGGTTTTGAGAAACCGTAATCACGGAGTGTGCCTTTGGTTTCTCCAAACCAAAGCAAGAGGTTGCTCACAACCTCGTTAAAAAACTTCTCTGTAATGTAGGAGGTCTGATTGAATGTGTAGGTGCCAATATTCATAAAACTTAGCACTTGAATAAACATACTCAGTCGGGTCGGCGACAATTCCTGCCTTCACTGGATTGTAGTGCATGTATTCAAGTTTAATCTCGCACATTTTTCTGCTGTAGAGCAATACATCATCAAATTCGTCCTCCCAAATTTTAAAGTGTTGACTTCTGTGTTCGAACTGAATATCAGGTAGAATGTGTGGATACACCTGAGCTATATGTTCTCGTAGTTGCAACGAACTGTACTTTTTAAAGTCACGGAGGTACTTGGATAAATAATTTCTTTCCTCAAAAAATAATATGAAATGGATATGGTTGCTCATAAGAACATATCCTAGCATCCGTGCAGAATACCGTTTGTTGTAAAATCGGAAATTATCAAGGATAATCTTGAAACAAAGAGAGTCTAGGAGTAGGTATTTATGTTGATGACAGGAAGTGGTAATGAAAAAGCATCTTTCATCTTCAGATCCTTCAATTCGTTTAGTGCCCATATTGTAGTGAAGTTTTTAGTAATACTACTAATCGGGAAAAAGTCACACAAGGCTTCGGTTTTGAGAAACCTCGCCAATTTGCGGTAGCGTTACGGTTTTGAGAAACCGTAATCACGTGGAGTGTGCCTTTGGTTTCTCCAAACCAAAGTAAGAGGTTGCTCACAACCTCGTTAACGTAAAGAATCTTCGGTTTTGAGAAACCTCGCCAATTTGCGGTAGCGTTACGGTTTTGAGAAACCGTAATCACGGAGGAGTGTGCTTTTGGTTTCTGCAAACCAAAGTAAGAGGTTGCTCACAACCTCGTTAACGTAAAGAATCTTCGGTTTTGAGAAACCTCGCCAATTTGCGGTAGCGTTACGGTTTTGAGAAACCGTAATCACGTGGAGTGTGCCTTTGGTTTCTCCAAACCAAAGCAAGAGGTTGCTCACAACCTCGTTATCGTGAGACGCTTCGGTTTTGAGAAACCTCGCAAATTTGCGGTAGCGTTACGGTTTTGAGAAACCGTAATCACGGAGATGTGCCTTTGGTTTCTCCAAACCAAAGCAAGAGGTTGCTTACAACCTCGTGAAGGCCACCTTACCTAAACCATTTCCAATGCTACTTCTTGGAAATCTGCCGCGGGAGCATCGCACATCGTACAAACGTAAGAAGCGGGTAGAGGCGAAAAATGTTCGGCCACGGTTTGGCAGTGTTTACATTGCATGACGTTTTGAGTAGAGGTAGGAGAAAGCAGAGATGCCTTGCGAACAATGCTCGATTTTTTGTCAGTCGAGAGCTGTTCGTAAAATTTTTGAGTCAGTCGCCGTAGGATTTCGGGCAAGTTTTTTCGTGCCACATCGCCCGCAAATATTTCCCATTCGGTATTTCCAATGTAAAAGTCGGGAGAGTGAATGATGCGAAAACGTTGATAGTCTGTGGATAAAGGTTCAATGACTACAGTGGAGGTAATCTCAGAATTTCGAAGTCCAATGCTAAAACTTAGACTGGACGTTCGAATCCGCATTTTTTCAAAGGCATCGACTAACTCCGTTTTAAGCAGAAGAGCCGACGCGTCGGCGTCAGGGAGTTGCCAGTTGAGTTCAAGCGAAGAATAGTGCGAATGAATTCCCCACGTACCTAACAGTTTTTCCCACTGATAAATAGTCTCCTTCGGAATATCTCGTACAATAAATGTTTTGAAAGGCGTTGGGTACAAACGGCCAATTTTAGTGTTGATGCAGAGTTGGCACAAAGCCTCCAAAAAGGCAGCGTCAAACTCATTGTCACGTTGATACAAACCTATCCAATAGCGGTCTTCGTAACGGTAAATACCTTCGTGGTGAGGGTAAGGCTTAGGGGTAAGTTTGAGCTCTTTTTGCAGAGGCCGCGTGCGCCCCGTAAACTGAGCCATTACCTTTGAAAAAAGAGTGTCGAACGAGAGGGGGCGTTTCGAGAGGTTATCGAAGTAATAGCCCTCAATGTGTTTAACCCAATCGGCTATTTGTTCTCCGTCCACCAGTTTGGGCCAAATGTGCGTGCCTTCCAATTGCGGCAGATTGATGACCAAATACCAAAAGGAAGGCGTAGGAGAGGCAATAAAATTGAGCTCTCCTGTCAATGGCCGCATTAATTCTTGGGTGGGATCGATAAGGTTTACCTTCAGACGAGGTTGAAACGTAAACTCGTCCAGTATGTCAAGATAATCGCCCGACCGAAGCCAAGAAAGCTGGGGAAAGATAGTTTGAGCTACCAACGAAGATACAATGTTGGGGTGAACCGCATGAGACTCTTCAACGATAAAACCTTGGAGGCTGAGTTGCTGCCTAAGCAAAGGTAGTTGCGCGTCGGTAGAGGCGATGAGTAAGTCTTGTCGAAAACCCACTTCGATTTTGGCCAACGCCCATTTTTTTGTCAGTGCCGCTAATCGCTGAAGTTCATCGGGCGGGACAACCCCACCAGGAAGTAAAATTCGAAGGTATGGCATGTTGCAATTTTTTAAGTTGATGTTTCCTCAATGAGTCGCAAGTAAGCTTTTACTGCGAGTTCTGTTTCATGGTTGAGATGAACGGTTGAGTTAACTAGTTGACTTAGAGTGTTTTCGTAGATACTGATGGACTTTTTGAGTGCTGTAATGAGTGATACTTTGTTCAAATCCGCCACGGTAGAAGCCAGTGCCTCGAAGTCAGAAGCAGGTAATTTGGTCTCTACTTTTCGTACTCCCCGAGGCTGGTTGCCGTTTTTGATGTGTAAAAGCGGCCCAAGGACTACCATCCGTAAAAACGCCAAAAAATCAGCGGCCTCCATGTATTCACCTCGACCAATTTTCAGCGTGGCATAGTGTATCCAGACCCAAAAACGGTCTTCAAGCCACTGATAATCAGGGTAAGGCCAGGCCGAAGTTGTTTGGTTAATGATGTTAGTTAAGGTGCTTTCGCGCTCCCACATTACGACAGGGTCTTCGACACGTTGATAAAACTCTTCTGGGGTTAAAAACTTAAGGTCAACGTGCAAAAGAGGGTCGTTGTACAGACAAATCAGGACTCTGGGTTCTCCAACGTGTTCTCCCGTAAAAGCCGATAAAACGTTTCCAAATCGTTTTGCGATAGCTTTCATCTGCGCAGGGTCGGAGGATAACTTCGTTTTTGAAACTAAAACGAGGTCCAAATCCGAATAGGCATCCATCTCTTGGGTGATCCAAGAACCTGCCACGGCAAGTCCAAGCATATCAGGAGATTCTTCTAAAACAGCGACAACTTTGTCGATAAATGGGTGAAAAATAGTGTCTTGCATAAGCTAGTACGTTTTAGGCAATTATCGCAAAACCTTCTCCTTCGTCGAAAAGTTCACCCATTCTTCAAAATTATCGGCTGATTGCCTGCGCTTCTAGCAACGCCTTGACTTCTAGCTTACAACTGCCGCAGCCAGTGCCTGCACCTGTTTGCTGACAAAGCGACTGAAAATCGCGGCAGCCCCCCGCGATAGCATCGCTCAAATTTCCATCACCCACGTTGTTGCACGAGCACACCACTTTCCCTTTCAACACAGGGGCACTTTGGCCACTGCGTAAAAGCTGAAGGCGCTTGTCAGACAGCTCGGTTTGGTGCTGAATCAGGGATTTATACTCAGTGAATTCTGATTTATCCCCAAACAAAATCGCCCCTACAAGCTTGTCCCCTTGGATGATACACTTTTTGTAATAATGTTTTTGTTTATCGCTAAAAACCACCTCTTCAAAACCTGCTCCTGCTCCATTGGCAGGGATTTCTGTGATTCCTAACGAACACAAATCCAAACCCGCCATTTTGAGAATATTCATTGAAAGAGTCGGGCGGTAATAGCGCTGGATGTCCCCGTTGAGGTACGCACAAAGGGCCTCTGCTTGCTCTTCGGCGGCGGCCGTGATGCCAAAAAGCTGGCCTTCAAATTCGGCCACTTCCCCTACCGCAAATATACTTGGGTCAGAGGTTTGTAGATTGGCATTGACGACAATCCCTCGTTGCACTTCCAGCCCACACTGGCGGGCAAGCTCAACGTTGGGAGTGGTTCCAATCGTAAGCACGACAGCATCGCATTGTAACACTCGACCCGAAGTGAGACGCACTTCTTCGACTTGTTGCGTGCCTGTCAAGTATTTAACCTCATCGTTATAAAATACTTCGATGCCTCTGTCGGAGAGTTCTTCGTGCAAAAGCGAGCTTGAAGTCCCGTCGAGTTGGCGATTCATTAGGCGCGACCCACGATGAATAACCGTCGATTTTATGCTCATTTCACGCAAAGAAGCAGCCAATTCAAGCCCTAACAATCCGCCTCCAACCACCACGACGTGGCGTTCGGTCGCTTCTCCTAGGTACTCCTTGAGCCTGTCTGCGTCTTGGCGCGTTCGCATCGTGAAAACGCCGTCCATGGAAACATCGTAATCGCGGGGTAGGGCCGAGCGACTACCTGTCGCAATGATTAATCGGTCGTAGGAGTGAAGGTTGCCTTTTGAGTCTCGAACGGTTTTGTGTTGACGGTCGATGGACTCAATGCTAACCCCTTCATGCAGATGTACCAATGCTCGTTCGTCTTCCTGCATTTTAAGTAGTTTTTCCCATTTCATTGCGCCGCTGAGGTAGTCAGGGAGCATGACTCGGTTGTAAAATGCAAACGGTTCTTTACTAAAAACGTGGACTTCGTCCGCAAGGGAATGTTGTCGATGAGCCGTTACGAACTTGTAAGCGGCGGCCCCCGCGCCAATGACAATGATTTTTTCTTTCGGTTTGCTAAATTTAGCTACTTGAACGGCCGCAAACTTAAAGTCGGGTTCTTTGGACAGTGGGTCAATGAGGTCGTTGGTGATGTTATTGGCTCTTACGGCATTACTTTGTAAGATTTTACCCCAGTGCATGGGCAAAAACACGACACCAGGCCGAATATCATTCGTGATCTTGGCAGGAACTTGTACGTACCCTCGACCGTTTTGCACAACCGTAATGTCCCCATTTTTGATGCCCCTTTCGGCGGCATCTTGGGGATGTATTTCCAAAAAAGCTTTCGGTAGGTGTTGGGTAAGTTTATTGACACGTCCTGTTTTGGTCATTGTATGCCACTGATCGCGGATGCGCCCCGTGGTCAGAACGAGGGGGTGAATGTCGCTTAATGCCTCCGACTGATTCTCGTCGGCCACGGTTTTGATTTGGGCTTTTCTCGAAGGAGTATAAAAGTGTCCGTCTGCGAAAAGCCGAGGTGTTCCTTCCGATGTTACGGTAGGAACGGGCCATTGAATCGTCCCTTTTGTCCGTAACCGCTCGTGCGAAAGACCACTCATATCGACGTTCGTTCCTTTTGTTAGGCGAACGTGCTCGTCATAAATCTCCGAAGAACTAGCATAGTCGAAAGCATGGCCAAAACCCATTTTATGGGCAAATCTTACGATGATTTCGCTATCTGGAAGGGCTTCTCCAACAGGTTCGTTGAACTGGTTGAGGTAGGATACTCGGCGCTCCGAATTGGTCATTGTGCCCGTTTTTTCGCCCCAAGCGGCAGCAGGAAGTACCAAGTCGGCATAGGCCAATGTATCTGAACGATTGGAAACATCCTGAACGACCACAAATTTGGCCGCCTTTAGGGCTTCTTCCACCAGCTGAACATTGGGCATACTCACCATCGGGTTGGTACACATAATCCAAATTGCCTTCATACGTCCCTCTTTGAGCGCCTGAAACATCTCGGTAGCAGCGTAACCAGGTTTGGGATTAAGCGAAGGAACGCCCCAAAAATCGGCTACCTCTTGGCGGTGTTGCGGGTCAGCCAAGTTGCGATGAGCAGGCAAGAGATTCGATAGCCCACCTACTTCTCTTCCTCCCATCGCATTTGGCTGGCCCGTCAACGAAAATGGCCCTGAGCCAGGCTTTCCAATGTGCCCCGTGATAAGGTGCAAGTTGAGCAACGCCAAGTTTTTGTTTACCCCAATCACACTTTGGTTAAAGCCCATGGCCCACATGGAAATGAACCCCTTCGACTTGCCGATGTATTCGACTGCCTGATGAATATCGTGAAGACTAATGCCACAAAGTTTGGCCGCTTCTCGCATGTCTCGTTCGATTACCTTACTTCGGTAGACTTCAAAGCCTTCTGTGTGATTTTTGATGAATGGCTCATTGATGTATCCCCTCGATATCAACCCTTTGGCGATGGCATGAAGTAAAACGATATCCGTCCCAGGTTTGATTTGGAGGTGTAAATCGGCCATGCGTGCTGTGTCGGTTCGACGAGGGTCAACCACAATCAGTTTTACTTTGGGGTTAGCAGCTTTGTGCGCTTCCAAGCGCCGAAAGACGATGGGGTGGTTCCAAGCAGGATTGGCTCCTGCCACCAAAAAACAATCGCCCAGTTCTATGTCTTCGTAGCTACACGGTACGGAGTCTTCTCCCAAGGCTAGTTTATAACCCACTACTGCCGACGACATGCACAAGCGCGAGTTGGTATCCAAGTTGTTGGAGCCAATAAACCCTTTCATCAGTTTGTTTACCACATAATACTCCTCCGTTAGGCACTGACCCGAAGCGTAAAACCCTACTGAATCGGGGCCGTATTTTTCAATGAATGTGTTGAAAACGGCAGCAGCTCGTTCAAGCGCCGTATCCCACGTCACCCGTTGAAGCGCCGCTTGTCGATTCCACCGCATTTGGGGGTAAAGCAATCGGTCGCTGTTGTCAATGACGGTGTAGTGTAGGTTCATGCCTTTCGAACAAAGCATTCCTTTGCTAGAAGGATGTTCGGGGTCACCCTCAACGGTCAGCTGTCCATCGCGGGTTTTCCTTACAAGTACCCCACAGCCTACTCCGCAGTAACAACAAGTGGTTTTGTACGTGGAAGATACGCTACTCATAATGTCTTGATTTGAAGTTGATTGGCCTTGTTAGGCGGTTTGGAGTTCAGTTTCTGGCTGCTCGATGGTGATTGTTTTTCCAAAGTTGACTAAAAACAGCAGCAAGCCTACCGATGCAACGATACCTCCAATGTACATGAACGCTTGTCCGTACGAAATGGATTGTGACTTGAACAAAAAGCCCATGAGCATACCGCCCACGTTGCCACCAGCCCCTACCACTCCCGAAATAACTCCGACTGCTTTGGGATTGACAAAAGGAACAATAGCGTACGTACCGCCGTTGGCCATTTTGAGGAACATGGCGAAACCTAACATGGATACGATGGCCATGGTCAAATTGCCTGCTTGGGCAAAGAGCAAGATACCCAATCCTTCCATTAAAAGCATGGAAGCAAGTAAAATGCCTTTGCCGCGCATACCGTATTTTTGGCCTATTTTATCGGCTACGATGCCGCCTACCGCACGGGCAAAAATATTCATGAAACCAAAAAGCATTGCCCAAAAGCCCGCTTCGGTTTCTTCCATTTTAAAATTGTCAAAGAAGTACAAAGCCGCCACCCCGTCAAACGTGATTTCCATGCCGAAACAGCACGAGTAGGCCAACGCCAACGCCCATACACGAATATCGGCACACGCTTTCCAAAACGATATGTCCGATTTTGTAGTAGCAGTACGTTTGATTTCGTCGTAGTTACCTGCGGGGGTATCTTTGGTATATTTCCAGTAGATAAATGCCATAACGAGCATTATCACCCCTGGCACAATCATCGCTAAACGCCACGCATCGGCTTTGACAAACCCAAAACCTACGATAGTAGCCATTATCATGGGCATGGCCAATTGCGTAATACCACCTCCTAAATTACCCCAGCCTCCTGCTACGGCGTTGGCCGTTCCTTTGATGTGGGGGGCAAACATGGCTGAAGTGTGAAACTGGGTAATCACAAACGAAGCTCCGATGATACCAATGGCCAAACGAAACAACAAAAACGTAGAATAATCGTGGGCTAAGCCTACGAGCATAACGGGCAGTGAGCCAATGAGTAGCAGACCCGTGTAGGTTTTACGAGGCCCCCACGTGTCACACAACTTCCCAATCAGAAGTCGAGCAAAAATAGTGGCTGAAACGGCCGCAATGATCGTATTTCCGACTTGGGGCTTGGTCAAACCTAAGTCGGCCCGAATGGCAGGCATCAAGGGGGCTAGGCCAAACCATCCGAAAAAACAAACAAAAAATGTAAGCCACGTAATGTGAAACGTGCGCATTTGTACTCCACTAAAACGGAGAATGTTGAGAGTTGAAAGAGGCTGATTGGTAACTGGCTGGTTCATTGCAGTTCGTTTTTTTAGTAGAACGTGAAACCAGCGTAAGGCCTGAAGCGATGCAATAGTATAAATTCTGCAACGACTACCCACGTAGCAAGCGACGTTTTTGTATCCCTTCCAAAAACGAATTTCGTGCTACTGAGTGCCTTGAAGACTTTTCCACCTGCATCGGTTGAGCGCCGCCACGCTGCACCGATTTGGTACATCAAACTTACAAAATAAGTAATTATGCTCAAAGTAAATTTTAGGTGTTTTTCATAAATTACTCAATAAACCTCAAATATTTATACTTAATTTTTGTCAAAATGCAAAAATTGCGTTCGTTTTGTTGATTTTTCAAATAAAAAAATGAATATTGGTTTTTGCTGGTTGGATAAATTGCTAGCTAGGCTTCTTTAAGTTTTACCCACGGATTGACGCAGATTAAGAGCCGCAGATAAGCGCCGATGAGATTAGCGTCGTTCAGTCCTTTATCAGCGACAATCTGCGCTTGTATTGTTCAGCGGGCTTCTGCGGGTAAAACATGATTAACACTGCTCATCTTAGTAGAAAGAATGAATGAGGGCTAAAATAAAGTACCATCGGGCCTTGGGAGGTGCTTGTTTGCCTTTTTCTATTAAGATATAGCCTCGCAGAGGCTACTTTTTTTAATGATAAATAACGGGGTAAAAAATAAATGCCTGACATTGTAACAAAATCAGGCATTGAATTGGAAGAAAAAAATTACCTACTCGTCTTCAATGGAGAACTTGTCGAAGAGTAAGCCCATCAATCGGTCATGGATTTTGATGTATTCGGGGTCATGGACAATCTCTTTTTTGTTGCGCGGACGAGCCAAGGGCACATCTACGATTTCTTTGATGGTTGCTTCGGGGCCATTGTTCATCACCACCACACGGTCAGACAAAAAAATCGCTTCTTCGATATCGTGCGTTACCATCACAATGGTCTTATTGCGGTTATCTAAGTTCCAGAGTTTCAAAAGCTCAATGTGCATGGAGCCTTTGGTGAGGGCATCCAATGCGCCAAAAGGCTCGTCCAACAGCAAAATGCTAGGATTAATTGCAAAGGCCCGTGCAATGGCTACTCGTTGTTTCATTCCCCCTGAAAGCTGCCCCGGTAGTTTGTCTTTGTGAGCCCAAAGATTTACCATTTTGAGGTTCTCTTCCACAATTTCTCGCTTCTCGCTAGCGGTTTTGTCTTTGAAAACCGAGTCCACGGCTTCGAATATATTTTTGTAAACCGTTAGCCAAGGTAAGAGGGAATAGTTTTGAAAAACAATACCACGGTCGGGGCCTGGCCCTTTGACCAGCGAACCATTGGCAATGACATTTCCAGCAGTAGGGGTGGTCATCCCCGAAATTGTCCCCATCAAGGTAGACTTCCCACAACCAGAGTGGCCAATCAAAGCTACAATTTCTCCTTTTTTGATGGTTAAGTCAATGTTTTTGATGGCCGTAAACACACCTTTGGGCGTCTTAAACGAGACCGTTATGTCTTTTACCTCAATGGAGGCAGGGCGCGATTGAATTTTATGAAACTCACTCGCTGAATCTATGGGAGCGGTAATTGGATGTGTTGTCATGTTCGTTGAACTTTTGAACTTTGACAAAGTTTTGAACGCCCAACGGCAAGGCTTTGTCAAAGTTCTAAGGTTAGATTAAGAAAAAACAAAGCGTTTTTGAAGCCAGTCGAAACCTTTATCGAGCAGTAGGCCAACGGTGCCAATAATGAGAATGGCGGATAAGATTTTTTCCAAACTGAGGGCATTCCAACTGTCCCAAACAAAAAAACCGATTCCAACTCCGCCCGAGAGCATTTCGCCTGCGACGATGACCATCCACGCCACCCCGATACTTAGACGTAAACCTGTGATAATGTGCGGTAGCGCAAAAGGAAGAATTACTTTCGTAATGTATTTCCAACGGGAAAATCCGAAGGCTTTTGCAACATTTTTGTGGTCTTGAGGGATAGAAGCTACCCCAAAAGCGGTATTGATAAGCGTTGGCCAAAGACTCGTTACAAAAATGATGAACACGGTAGCTCCTTCGGCTGCTTTGAAAGCCAATAACCCTAACGGAAACCATGCCAAAGGCGAAACAGGACGGAGGATTTGAACAATAGGATTGATGAGGCGGAAGGCTATTTTGCTCGAACCAATCAACAGTCCTAACGGAATAGCAAGCAGACTTCCCGCTCCAAATCCACTAAACACCCGAAGTAGGGAACTTATTAATTGATTACCAATGCCTTTGTCGTTAGGGCCGTAGTCGTAGAAGGGAGTCGACAGCATCTCGCTAAAGACGGCCCATGTCATCAACGGCGTTGGGATTTCGTTGTTGGTAAGTAGCGAAACGCTCCACCAAGCGCCCAGTAAGAGGGCTGTACTTCCTAAGCCATACAGCAGTGGAAGATAGGTTTGAAAGCTGACTATTTTTTTCATGGGATGAGGCTGAGCTATTTTTTAGTGGAAGCCAAATAAGCACCTATGTTGCTAGGGTCAAATGAGACGTCGTACGTTGTCTTAAAGGGTTTCATGTCGTCGGTCATGACAGGTATTTTGGCTTCGCGAGCTACTTCTGCATACAGGTCGTCGAGAATGAGTTTTTCAGCGATTCCTTTAAAATCTGGGTTTGATTTTAAGTAACCAAAACGTACGTACTGAGCCATAAACCACATAGCGTGCGCTTTGCGTGGGGTATTTACAAAGCCTTTGTTGTAAAAAGTCATATAATCTTCTTTGTATTTGGCAACTCCCAAATCACAACCCAAATCGCTCGAGCCCAACAAACGTGCTTCAAGAACGGGTAGAGCGGCGTTTACGTAGTAAGGTTTTGATAGCCATCCTGCTGCTTTTTTGCGATTGCTCATGTTATCGAGCCATTGGCAGGCTTCCAATATAGCTTTCATTACGTTTTTGAGGTTTTCACGCTCTTGGGTCGCAAATTGCTTGTTGACCACCAACGCTTTTTCAGGGTGGTGTTTCCAAATATCTTGCGAAGCAATTTGGGTAAAACCTACGTTTTGCGAAGCAGCCACTCCATTCCAAGGTTCACCTACGCAAAAGCCTTCCATGTTGTCGACCCGCATATTAGCCACCATTTGTGGAGGGGGAATGGTGATGATACCTACGCTTTTTTGGTTAATTCCTGCGGCTGCCATCCAGTTGCGGAGCCAAATATCGTGCGTGCCGCCTGGAAAGGTCATCGCAAACGTTACTTCTTTGCGGCCTTGCACTTGTTTTACGGCCGCATTTACTTTGTTTACTTCTTTATACCCTACCAGCCCACAAAAGTCTTTCGATAGCGAGATGGCTTGACCATTGTTGTTAAGGACCATCGCAATCTGCATTTCAGAGCCAGCTTTTCCACCTATACCTGTATAGACCGAAAAGGGCATTCCAAACAAACAATGGGCACCGTCGAGCTCGCCATTGAGCACTTTGTCGCGGATGTTGGCCCAAGAGGCCTCTTTCGACAATACGACATCTACGCCGTATTTCTGAAACAAACCGAGTTCTTTAGCTGCTACCAAAGGAGCACAGTCGGTAAGGGGGATAAACCCTAATTTTACTTGAGGAAGTGCTGCTTTGCGCATCGACATTCCAGCGATAAGAACAACTACTGCACACGCAGCAAGTATGATTTTATAGGTTATTTTCATTTTTTAAAGACAATTAAAACTCAGGCATTGGATCGCAATCCAAGCAAAAACCAATGCGCTGAATGATTGATAAGAAAATGAGAAAAGGGGAGGCTTATTGTCGGATTGCCACGGGCTTTGTATAGAAAAAGTCGGGACGGATATTCAACATCAAGTACGCCCAGTTGGCGCTGTGTTTTGACTTGTCCATCGTTCCCAATTTTGCATACTCAAGGCTATTGGTTCCGCTCAAGTGAGAATAACCCAACTCAACATTGGTAAATTTGTTGAGGTTATAGTTGAGGATAAAATCAAACTCGTTGCCTAAGTTCCGTGCAATCTTACCCCCCGAAGCATCTAGCCCATTTTTCATGTCGTTGGCCAACGCAAAGTTGTGAAAGTCCAGCGTGAAATAGAGGTTAGGGTTGGCTACGTATTTGGTTTTGAAAAACGCATTGGCCAAGCCTCCCGCGGCTGCTCCAGTCCCTACGTAGAAGTAATCCATATACCCCCAGTGACGGTGTGGTGTGCCGTATAAGGGATCGAAACGGTGGTCTTTGCCATCGGGAGAGACGGTATTGTTGCCCGAAAGGACTTCATAGCCAGGGCCAAACGAAAACTTGCCTTTTTGAAGGAAGAAATTGGCGCCATAGTGGTAAGCAGTTAGGTTCTGTCCGTCACGGTTTTTTCCGCCTTGTTTGTACACAAATGCCTGCCACGCGATTTTTCCTAATTTAGAAGAAGCATTGCCAACGAGGCCTGTAAGCATGGCACCGTACGTAATACGGCTGTTGCTACCTTCTACGTCGTAACGTCGCCCATATACCACACCGTTAGCAGTGCTACCGAGGCTATCTATACGGTACTTTTGAAAGTCATCTTTGAAGAAAAGCCCAGAGAACTTGGTCTGTCCAAATTTACGACTGAGGTAGAGCATTTGCATGGATTTGAACATCTGGTTTTGGCCGTTGGTACTCAAAGGTGTCGCCAGTACAGGAGCGCCTCCTTTGCCCGATGTAGGTAGGAAGTCGGAAGGGATAGTGACAAACGCTCCTTTTGAGTTGGCAACCGTTGTGGGGGCGTTGCCAGCGGTGTAGAACGTACCCGCACGACCAAAGGCATCGGAGTTTTGGTTGAAAGCAACACCTACGTCGATTTGCCAACCTTTTTTCATTCCTTTCAACAATGCCATGTCGAAACGGCGGCCTTGTTGGAGCCAGTCTAAATTTCCAATCAAGCGAACATCGTCGTAAATCAATTCTTGGCGCCCTATTTTGAGTGAAAGGTTGTCGAATGCCTTAAATTTAATGGTGGTATCGGCACTATTTGCTAATACGATTTCAGCCCAAGCTTCGTGTAGAAACAGTTTTGAGCCATCGGCATTGCTGATAGAGGCTGCGTCTTGACCCCAAACCCGTACATCGCGTAGGTTCATCCCGAACGTAAGTCGATCCCACTTATAACCGAAGTTTAAACTTGTTCGCTGTGAGGTAAAAGCGGCAGGTTTAGCGCCGACTTTTGCGAGGTTTCCGAGGCCGTCACGTACTTCGGTACGGGTTCTTACTTGGCCTTGAAGACTGAACTGTGCATGAGTAATTTTACTTACTAAGAGAGTGAAAAGAAGTACGCCATACGATTGGACGTATAACAATTTTTTCATAGTTTTGTAACGTTTTAAGTTAATCCCTAATTTAAAACTTCCAATAGCCCCGCCAGAACCGCCATTCTGCGGGGTTTCTTTTTTTCTTACAACTTGCGTCCGCCAACGCCGTTATAAGTTCACGTAAGAGCAACCAGTATGTGTTAAGGTGGTAATTGCTTGTTTTCTCCGAAAAGTTCTATTTAAATAAACTAGTGTTTTTGGTTTCTTGATTTGCTTAAAAATTGCTATTGAAAAATATCGTTTGCAAAAAAAAGATTATCAAAAAAGTTTATACATTTACTAGTCGATTTGAGCAAAATATTATTTGTTGTTATGCGTTGCTCAAAAATTCTACTTAAAAGTATGTCATATTTGTAAAATGGCAAAATTTTAGTTTGAGAATTTGAGTGTTTAAGTGAATATTCTTTGTATTTTATAAAAGTTTCTTTGAAAAAGTACTATTTGTAAAATGATATTTGCGAAAACTTAAAAAGTTTGTTTAAAAATTGAGTAATTACTGAGTAATCGAAAAAAGTGACAGATTTCGCTATAAAATACAATTTAGAGTCCCCGCTTGCGAAAGGAATTCGTCAGGTAGGGATTGGAAAACATGGCAGCAAGCCTCTTTCGGCTGAGTTGGTAGAGGAGTGCCTAGCAGAGCTTAAAAGTGGGGCTGCTGATCCACTTCAAAAGGGCGTGTTTTTCGGGGCTTTGATGATGAAAGGGCCTACGGAAGCGGAGCTCAAATTAGAAGAATATTTGGGTAAGCATGCTTTCAGTAATCCTGTTTTCTTTTTGAATAAAATATGCCCCGACTTGCCGCAGCAACTGTTTCCTATTGGTGTCAAATTGCTGAATGGCCATTCTTTACAGGTATCGGAAGCGCACCAATTGGGCGATTTCCTACTGACAGGTGAGCAGTGCGAAACGTTCAAAGGGATGGCAGTGAGTATTCTTCGGGTAAGGTACGAAACCAACGATGAATATCATGGATTGTATGAGGCTGCCAAAAGTACCTTTACGCCTGGGTTTCAAAGAAATGTTAAGACAAAGTTTCCCATCGTACAGTTGGCCGAGCCTTTTGACGGGGTGGAGCATTCGTACATGATTACGCCTTTATTGGCGTATTTTTTCCAAGAACGAAATTACAACGCAGTTACTGCCCTGGGGCGTTCGTCGGGGCCTAAATATGGCTTAAATTCCCACGACCTTTATTTATATATGGGAAGCTGGATGCTGGCCGACAATCACGAGTTATTAGAAATGAATCCAACTTTTGGGTGGGTGCTTGACCAAAAGCTGCTTTCACCTGCGTTGGACGGCTGGGTGGAGCGGCGGAGAAAGGCCCTAAAGCGGCCTTTTTTAGCCACCCTCGAAAAAGTAATGAATCCCTGCGGAGCGCGGATTTTGGTCACTTCGGTGTTTCATATCACGTATCAAATGAAAATGGCTGAGCTTGCCCTTATGGCGGGTTTTGACGGGGTGATGGTACTAAAACGAGGCTTGGAAGGAAGTCTAGCCCCTGCTACCTCGAAGGCCAATGGATTGTTGTGTGCTGTTAGAAATGCCAACGGACATCTATTCTTCACCCACCTTGAACACGATTTTCCTACGTTTGCGCAGTTCAGAACAGAAACAGACGATGTAATTACCCATCCGACGGCTGAAATCAACGCGACGCTGATTCGTAAGTATTTGCACAATGGGCGAACCGATTATCATGATTTTGACAATAGAGTCAACTACGCCAAAGTGCTTTACATGAGGGGGCTCGATTGGATTGAAAACCAGATTGGTTATTAAGTAGATAGGTAAAAAAAGAAAGTAAATTGTCTTTTGAAAGAAACCAACCACTTAACTTTTGAAAGATAATGAAACAGTTCTTTTGTACAATCATGGCAACGTTGTTGCTCATGGGGCAGCTAGCGTATGCGCAATCGAAAGTGTACGACAACGTGAGCCTGCCGAGTAAAATTTTAAAAAGCGACCGTAAATTTGCCATTTACTTGCCTCCTAACTACGAGTCGTCGCAGCGAAGCTACCCTGTACTGTATTTGCTGCACGGCGCAGGCGATGACCAAACGGGTTGGGTGCAGTTTGGTGAAGTACAACACATTGCTGACAAGGCATTTTCGGAAGGAAAAGCTACTCCGATGATTATTGTCATGCCTGATGCCAATACAGGTATCAGAGGCTATGCCAATGATCCGAAAAACGAATGGCGTTATGAGGATTTTTTCTTTCAAGAGTTGATGCCATACATAGAAAAAAACTATCGAACAAAGCCTGAAAAACGTTTTAGGGCGATTTCTGGGCTCTCGATGGGAGGAGGGGGAACGTTTACGTATGCGCTTCGCCACCCAGAACTTTTTTCGTCGGCTTGTCCGCTGAGTGCTGCTACGGGGCCAATGAACTTAGAAATGACGAAGGCGAACCTGAAACGGATGAAACCTGAGGTTGACTATTCGGAGGCCGAAATTGAAAACTACTATAAGCGTCAGAGTGTCTTAGAATTAATCAATAATGTGCCCGATGACCAAAAAAAGGCAGTTCGTTGGTTTATTGATTGCGGTGACGATGATTTTCTCTATGAGGGTAATTCGTTGGTACACATTGCGATGAAAAAGAAAGAGATTCCGCATGAATTTCGGATTCACGACGGAGGACATACCTGGACGTATTGGCGTCGCGCGCTTCCTGAAGTATTATCGTTTGTTTCGGATGCCTTCCATCAATATTAAGTGCTAAAGCACATAGTAATTGTTGTCCGTTCAAAGTCAACGAATTAAATACACTGTTAAGTAAATAGCTTTATTTTTTACCCGCAGAATACCGCAGAACAATATAAACGCAGATTTTCGCTGATAAATGACTTAATGAAGCTATTCTGGTCGGCGAATATCTGCGATTCTTACTCTGCGTCAATCCGCGGGTAAAACTTAAAAAACTTGGCGAACAATGTATTAAACAAAACAAATATCCTAAAATTGTTAGCCTTCAATATTAATCAAAAAACAAAAATCCCTTGGCGAGTGCTGAGGGATTTTTTGTTTCCGTTTATCCTCATTTACATCCGTTTATAAAAATGCCATGCTGTTGCAAGGTACTGTGCATTGCAAAGTATCTTTTATGACATATATTCGCAGCAGAATTAACAACCATCCAGCACATTTTAACTAGATTAGCTATGAAAACGACCGTCTTTTTTGCTACGTTTTGTATCATTGTAGGTATCGCCTGTTTGCCATATTTCGTGAAAGAAGCCAATGGCGACAATTTGAGTATTAGTGTAAGTGACTCTGACGACGTGTATAAAATATCGGCTGACTATCCAGAAGACAGAACGCGGGCAGTGCAAAAATGCTTAGATAAGTGCCTTGAACCTTCAGGAATGTCATTTGTAAACGCTGAAATTGATGCCGACATCAATCCTGGAAATGGGATGAATTTCTACTTAAAATCTGCTCCAGGAAAGTTGAGAATAAAATTCGATAAACGTAAAAATGCAGGTGGGTCGTTGCGTAAAATGAAACAGCTAAGCGAGGAGTTAAAGCAAGCGATTACAGACAAACTGTAATCGCTTGCCGCCGTGGTGTAGTAGGAGCGTAATTTGCGTTCCTATTACGCATACGTTACGACTTCTGGAGTTATCTTTTGTTTCGGAAAATTGGGGTGGAGCCGCACCACTTCCCCAATCACAATGATGGCGGGGTTTTCCAATTTGTTCGTGGCTACTACTTCTTCCATCGACGCCACAGTCCCTAAGCCTATTTTTTCCTTTTCAGTACTACCATTCTGAATAATTGCCATTGGCGTTTCATGTTTACCTGCTTTCATCAAACACTCGACGATTTGAGATAGGTGTTGCATCCCCATCAAAATGACAAGTGTAGCGCTGCTCTGGGCTGCGTTGGCGACGTCGGTCGACAACGAATGATGTTTGGTGGTACCAGTCAAAACCCAGAAACTTTCGCTCACACCACGGCACGTAAGGGGAATTCCTGCGAGGGCAGGCACGGCTATGCTACTTGATATCCCTGGAATGACCGCCGTTTCAATGCCAAATGCTTGCGCATATACTATTTCCTCGTAGCCACGGCCAAATACAAAAGAATCGCCCCCTTTCAAACGGACGACGTGCCCGTAGTTGAGGGCACAGTCGACAATGAGCTGATTGAGGTCGTTTTGGGCAAATTCGCAGCGGCCACGTCGCTTGCCTACAAAGATGATTTGGGCGTGCGCAGGCGCATACGCGAGGAGTTCGGGGGCGACAAGGGCGTCGTGGAGTACCACGTCCGCCTGTTGTAGTGCTTTAATGCCTTTGAGGGTGATGAGCTCTGGGTCGCCTGGCCCCGCGCCAACGAGTGTAAGAGTTGGTTTCATTGTTAATCCCTGTTTACGTAAAAAAATTACTTAATCGTATCTGTTGTACCTGAAAAAAGACCGCCATTCTTTGACTCAGGAAACAAATACAATTTTCAATAAATGACGATTCGTTTATTTTAATTGCACTTTACAAATACTTAATTGAAATATTATTTTGTTAAGTTGCTTCAAATAAGAATCTTGTGCCAAAAATAAGTATTTTGTCAAAATTAAGTAATAATATTAAGTATTAATTTAAAATTTTATTCTACATTTGTTGAAGTTAAGTTTTGAAAAAGAGCCTTTCGGATGAATTTTTGGTAAAAAAGCCAAAAGTTAGTTTTAAGAGAGTGTTCTGTTTTTTAAACTTTTTAAAGAAAGGCTAATCAATAATCAACGATACATAGGTTTTTAAATTAGGGAAATCCAAAACTTCATTTTCATGGCACAACCACTGAAGGTAGTGGTAGTAGGCAACGGAATGGTAGGCTATAAGTTCTGCGAAAAGTTGCTGACAAAAACGGGTGGCGGCCTGTTTTCTATCACGGTAATCGGTGAAGAACCTCGACCAGCGTATGATCGGGTTCATCTTTCCGCGTATTTTTCAGGAACGTCGGTTGAAGAACTGACAATGGCTCCTGCAAGCTGGTATGCCAACAACGGCATACAACTACTCACTAGCGAATGTGTCGTCAAAATTGACCCCATCGCGCATAAGATTCAGACTCATTCGGGGCTAAAAATGGAGTACGACAAACTCGTTTTAGCGACGGGTTCGGGCGCTTTTGTGCCTCCCGTGCCTGGGGTTGAGAAAGAAGGTGTGTTTGTGTATCGAACCATCGAAGATTTAGAAGCAATCATCAACTACGCCAAAGACAAAACCAAAGCCACGGTCATTGGTGGAGGTTTACTGGGGTTGGAAGCAGCAAAAGCTGCCTTGGATTTAGGGCTTGAAACCCACGTAGTAGAGTTTGCTCCGCGACTCATGCCGCGGCAATTGGATGCGGCGGGAGCAGGAATGCTCAAACGCAAAATGGAAGCATTGGGGATTCATATCCACCTCAACAAAAATACGTCGACTTTTGCAGGGGAAGCAGCAGTGACGGGCTTGTCATTTGCGGATGGAAGTACACTAGAAACCGATATGGTGATTATTTCGGCGGGAATTCGCCCACGGGACGAATTGGCTAAGCAGTCGGGTTTGGTGGTAGGTCCACGCGGAGGAATCGTGGTCAACGATGTGCTTCAAACGTCGGATAATGATATTTATGCCATTGGAGAGTGCGCTTTGCACAAAGGAATGATTTACGGATTGGTAGCTCCTGGCTACGAAATGGCCGATGTAGTGGCGAGCAATATCGTAAAGAGCAGCCCCGAAAAAAGCTTTGCTGCTTTTGATATGTCGACCAAACTCAAACTGATTGGGGTTGACGTAGCAAGTTTTGGGGATCCTTTCTGCGAACACCTCCCGCACGATACGATTGTCGTCGAAGATAAATTAAAAGGAATTTACAAGCGACTGAACGTGACTACCGACGGCAAACAGCTGCTCGGAGGGATATTGGTGGGTGAAGCTGGCAACTATAATATGTTGTTGCAAACGGTTAAAAATCACTTGGTTTTACCTCCAAATCCAGAAGACCTCGTATTGCCAGTGCGAAAAGGAGAGTCGGCTACCGCAGGTGGGGGTATTGCTGCACTTCCCGACGAGGCAAGCATTTGCTCGTGTGAAAACATTACCAAAGGTGCTATATGCGAAGCCATTGAAACGCAGAATCTTTCGGATGTTGCGGCCATCAAAAAATGTACAAAAGCAGGAACGGGATGTGGGGGCTGTGTGCCTATGCTTGCTGATTTGTTGACAGAAACGTTAAAGAAGCAGGGAAAAACTGTCAAAAAGGTACTCTGCGAACATTTTGACTACTCGCGTCAGGAGATGTACCACCTGATTCAGACGTCGGGTGCGCGTACATACGATGAGTTGTTGGTAAACTATGGAAAAGGATGTGGCTGCGAAGTGTGTAAGCCTGCCGTGGCGTCGATGTTGGCGAGTATTTACAACGATGTCATTGCCAAACAAGCGGTTATCCAAGATACCAACGATCGTTTTATGGCCAACATTCAGCGGGGTGGTACGTACTCGGTGGTGCCCCGCGTGCCTGGAGGAGAAATTACGCCTGAGCAGTTGATTACTCTCGGAACGGTGGCCAAGAAGTATGATTTGTATTGTAAAATAACGGGCGGACAACGCGTGGATTTGTTTGGGGCACGGGTAGAACAGTTGCCAGCTATTTGGGAAGAACTCCTTGAGGTTGGTTTTGAGAGCGGACATGCCTACGGAAAATCGCTGCGTACGGTGAAAAGCTGTGTTGGAAATACATGGTGTCGTTTTGGCGTGCAAGATTCGGTAGGGTTTGCGATTCGAGTGGAAAACCGCTACAAGGGGATTCGTTCGCCTCACAAATTAAAGAGCGCCGTATCGGGCTGTACACGGGAATGTGCCGAAGCCCAAAGTAAAGACTTCGGAATCATCGCGACGGAGAAAGGCTGGAATTTATACGTTTGTGGCAACGGTGGTGTAAAACCCCAACACGCTTTATTGTTGGCAGGTGACCTCGACGACGAGACCTGCATCAAGTACATCGACCGTTTCTTGATGTTTTATATCAAAACGGCCGAACCGCTTCAACGTACAGCTACGTGGTTTAATAAATTAGATGGGGGCATTGAATACCTGCGTGATGTCATCATCAATGATAGTTTGGGTATTTGTACTGAACTTGAAAAAGAACTACAATACTTAGTAGATACGTACCACGATGAGTGGCGGGTAGTGGTAGAAACGCCTGAATTGCGCGCGCGTTTCAATCACTTTGTCAATACTGAAGAGGCAGATCCGAGTGTGGCATTTGTCGAAATGCGTGGCCAAAAGCGCCCCGTAGATTGGTAGTTCAACCCTTTAAAAATTTACCGCAATGAATGTTCATAATATCACTTGGTTTAAAGCGGCACCTGTTTCTCTATTCCCAGAAAACGGCGGCGCTTGTGTCAAATTCAATAATAAACAAATAGCAGTATTTCATTTTAAGCACCTAGACAAATGGTACGCTACCGACAACGAATGCCCTCATAAACATCAAATGATTCTCAGTCGTGGGATAATTGGGGACCAACAGGGGGAGCCAAAAGTCGCGTGTCCTTTTCACAAAAAAACGTTTTCCCTCGAAACGGGCTTGAATCTGCAAGGGGAGGAGTACTGCATTAATGTCTATCCCGTAAAGGTAGAAGATGGATTCGTGTTTGTAGGAATCTAGGGAATGATTGAATGTCGAGTGCAGAATGTCGAATTTAAAACGATTCGACACTTTGCACTCGACGTTCGACACTAAAAATTAGTCTTCTTTGAAGCTTTTGCTGATCCAACCACCGCCTACGACGTCATCGCCTTCGTAGAAAACAGCCGCTTGTCCAGGAGCGATGGCGCTCACGGATTCGTGGAAATGGACTTTGATACGGTCGTCTTCGATTTGGCTAATGAGAGCAGGGGCACCGTCGTGTTTGTATCGAACTTTCGTAACCGTCTCGATGGGAGACTCAATGCGAGCGTATTTTTGAAGGTTCAGTTTTGAAACAAACATCCCGTTTCGTTCCAGTTCTTTGTCGCGACCTAGCACTACTTCGTTGGTATCTTTGCGGATTTCGGTCACAAAAACAGGATACCCCAACGCAATCCCTAAACCTTTGCGTTGTCCGATGGTATAAAAAGGATAACCTTCGTGTTTGCCAACCACGGTTCCGTCTTGGAGCACGTAATTTCCGCCCGCTACTTGTCCTTCGAGTTCGGGCAAGCGGCGTTTGAGGAAACCACGGTAGTCGTTGTCGGGCACAAAACAGATTTCGTAGCTTTCCGATTTATTGACCAAATCCATGAAACCACGCTCTTTGGCCATTTCACGGATTTCGCTTTTGTGCAAATTCCCCAAAGGCAACTTCGTACGGGCCAAGCTCTCTTGCGATACGCCCCAAAGCACGTAACTCTGGTCTTTCCAAGCGTCGATGCCTTTTGATACCACAAAGCGACTGTTTTCTTCGCGCAGGTTGGCGTAGTGCCCTGTGGCAATAAACTCACAGTCGAGGCGGTCGGCGCGGCGTAGAAGTGCATCCCATTTGATGTGGGTGTTACACAACACGCAAGGGTTGGGCGTGCGTCCTTCCAAATATTCGCCCGTAAAGTGATCGATGACATAATCACCAAACTCATTGCGGATGTCTAATATATAATGAGGAAAGCCGAGTTCGACGGCAATCGTGCGCGCGTCGTTGATGGAGTCGAGCGAGCAGCAACCTGTTTCTTTTTTGGTACCGCCGCTGCTGGCATAATCCCACGTTTTCATGGTCATGCCAATTACTTCGTAGCCTTGTTCGTGTAATAAGACAGAAGCGAGAGAACTGTCAATGCCGCCACTCATGGCGACCAAAATACGTCCGTGTTTGCTCATTTGTGTGTTCTAAACGGATTCAAAGTCCGCCGAATTAGTTGAAAAAAATATTGTGGCTGCAAAAATAGCCACGAAAATCGTAACGATGTATTATATTTGGTAAAAAACAAAACGGATATGGTTGTAGCCGAACATCTCATAAAAAGTATTCAGAAGCAACTTGAAACGCAAACGTTGGTGAAAATTCCTGCCTCAGAGGAAGAGTATATGGCCATTATTGCCGAATTACCTTTCAAAATTGAATACCACCAAAGCGAAATTATTACCATGGGACTTGCATCCATTTGGCATGAAACAATTATTGCTAACCTTATTTGGCTGCTTCAAAAAATACTGATTACCAACGACGACTACCTCGTTTTAGGTAGCAATGCGGGCGTTCATGTGCCTAAATTTGAAGGCGGTTACTACATGCCCGATGTGTTGGTAGTAAAAGGAACGCCTGAATTTAAACCGAATTCAAAGTGTATAATTACTAATCCTTTTTTGATTATTGAGGTATTGTCACCTTCTACTTCGTCGTTTGATACTTCGAGCAAGTTGGAAGAATACAAGGAATTTGAAAGCCTCCAACAAGTAGTGTATATCTTCCAAGACCGTCCCAAAGTAGTTTCTTACATCCGCACCGAAATGCCCAATACGTGGCTCAATCAAGATTGTAAAAAAATGGACGACAGCATTTCGGTTGCAGGCTCTCCTATCTCACTTTTAGATATTTATCGAAAAGTTCAGTTTTCATAAAGCATTCCAATAGTCGCTGTACATATTGTTAGTTTGCAGCAGTTGTTCATGCGTTCCTGCTTGGGTAAAAATACCATTTTCCAATAAATAAATACGGTCGCAGATACTACGCAACGTATGAAGGCGATGGGTAATGAAGACGATTCCCATTTCGTTTTTGAGTTGTTTTAAAAGTTCTAAAACAAACTTTTCTGTGTGGCGGTCGAGAGAGGCAGTAGCTTCATCCAAAATTAAGAGTTGAGGTTTGGCTACGAGTGCCCGAGCTAGTCCTATCAACTGACGTTGCCCACCCGAAAGATTCACTCCTTCTTCACCTACGATTGTCAGAACTCCTTGCGGAAAACTATCTAAAAAAGGAGCAAAACCGTATTTCTCTAGCAATTGAAAAGCGTCAACGATTTCTTGTTCGGTAGTACCGAAACAAATATTATCAACCACTGTTCCATTAAAAATATGTACCTGCTGAGGTACAATGCCAATCATTTTACGCCATTGTTGAACATCCAATTCTTCCAATGAAAATTGTCCGTTGACTCGAATTTGACCAGTTTCGGGTTCGTAAAAGCGTTGTATCAACTGACAAATAAGGCTCTTCCCTTTGCCACTTTCACCTACGATTGAGATGATTTCACCCTTTTTTAGCTGAAAATTGATGTCTTGTAACAACTGTGTTTTGCCAGGGAAGCGGAAGGAAACGTTTTGAAATTGAAGCGATTGAAAATCAAAGGGTTGTTCTTCATTGTTTACTTTTTCGGCTTTTATCTGCACAAACTCAATCATCCGATCAAAAGCGATTTTAGCGTCGTTGAGTGGGACACTAATCAAGGCTAAATTGGTGACAGAGGGTAAGAGTGTCGAAACCGCTCCTAAAATCGCGGTCATTTCACCTACCTTGAGTTGGTTTTTGTAAACGGCATAAATGGTGATGCCAAGGACAATACCGATAAATAAAGTAGCAGCCACTCCCGTGGAGGCTGATAAACGTACTTGTTTTGTCCCAGATTGGTAAACTCTCTCCTGAAAATTCCCAAACAAAAGTTGATTAAGGTTGCTGAAAAAAGCCTGTTTGTTGCGGTTTTTTACATCGGCAATCCCCTGAATGGTATTGATAAAGTTACTTTCGCTCAACGAATACGCTACCATAACGTTGGTTTGGGCTTCGATAAGTCCTTTATTCTGACGGTAAATCAACCAAAAATAAATCGGCAAAATCAATAAACTCGCCAGCCCCACTTGCCAATTGTAATAAAACAGCAGCCCAAATGAGGCTAAAACCATCAATACATCCACCAAAAGGTTACCCGTAAGCATACTAACGGTATTCTGAATACGGCTAGTATCGTTGAGCCGAGCGACGAAATCACCGACTTTTCGGGTATCAAAGAAAGACTTGGGAAGATGAAGTAGTTTGTCAAAAAAAGCGGTGTTCATCCGTATGCCAAACTCTTTGCTCTGGCGCATGAGCAAAAACTGCCTCAATACCGATAGCCCAACCCGCGCCAACAGCAACACTACCACCAAAACGGTAGCTAACACAATACGGGTGGGGTTTTTGGAAGGCAAGATTTTGTCAATCAATTGTTGGGAATAGATAGACATCGTTAGCCCCAAAACGGCCATCAATACACCCACTCCTGCGCTCACTGCCAATAGAGGTACATCTTGACGAATTAAACTCAAAAACCACTCTTTTTTTAGATTAGCTTTATCAGTGACTTTTACAAATGCCTCATTAGGCTCTAATACCAAACAAGCCCCTGATTTCCAGTATTTTTTAAGGTCATCTTCCGTCCATTCCACCACTCCACGGGCAGGGTCGCTTATAACAGCCCCCCAACCCCCAATGGGGGAGTAAACAAAGCCCCCATTGGGGGTTGGGGGGCTTGGGCTGCCATACCACACCACATAATGCTGCAAACCGCCTTCTAACTCGACGTGCAGTATCACAGGCTTACCGTGTTCAATCAGCGACGGAATATCAGATTCGTAGCCGTCGGCTTCAAAACCCAGTTGTAGGGCGGCTTCTTTGAGACCAAGCAAAGAGGTACCAGTTAAATCTGCTCCAGAAAAGCGGCGGATTTGTTCAAAATTGCTATCGCCGCCGTAAAACCGCACCAACGACAATAGGCAAGCCACCCCGCAGTCACGTTGGTCTTGTTGAAGTACGTGGCTACGCTTGATTAATTCCAATGAGATGGGCATGATTAGAAAGTGGGTAGATTGGAGATGTACTTAATGATCCATGCAAGCAAGTAAGCCGCGAGTTTGAAAAGATAGTTCATTGTAAAATAATATATAACTCCCCTTCTCCAGAAAGGAGAAGGGGCAGGGGGTTGAGGTTACTTTATGTGTTTTACAATCGCTTCCATCTTAGTTTCTCCCACGTATTTTTTTGCCAAATTTCCTTGGTCGTCATAAATTAAAATAGTGGGAACCGTGCGAAAACCAAACTGCTTATCCGCATCTTGAGGGGAGATTTGGGCGATGGTAAGCGACGAAAAAGCTTTTTGTAATTCATATTCTTTTTCAAATGCTCGTAGCACCCAAAGCCGCTCGGTAGATAACCAAAGTAGCCGAACATCCTGAAAGATTTGTGCCTGTTTTTTCAATTCCTTGGCCTCGTTTTGGCAATGTTCGCAATGAGGGTCAAAGTAAAAAATAATGGTAGGTTTTGCACTTATTGGTAGGCTGAAAAGAGTACTATCCATGGCTACTAATGTTACCGAAGGAAGGTGTTGCTGCCGCTGCTCGGTTTGTTTTTTTTCCACCGCGCTTTGGTAAGTTTTGACAAAAAGTAGCACAATGATACCTATCACCCCCAACAGGGTTGAAATCAATATTATTTTTCTCATGATTACTTTGGTTTAGAAGCCCCTATTGGGGATTTTGGGGCTTATGGAGTAAAACTTACCGTAATAAACATCACTACTGCCACCCATAGTAACAGCCCCGTGCCATAGCTTGCCGCTACTATTTCAAAAGATTTACTTACATCTCGCTCAATGATTTGGCTGATTCCCCTTGCTAACAACACCCAATAGATGATTTCAAAGACATTGAATAATTGAAGCGGATAGACAAGCCATGGCTGCACTGCGCTATACTCGAAAAAATTGAGTGCCGATAACGGATAAAATGTTTGTAAATCTTGGAGCGTATAGTCTGTTTGAAAAATGGCAAACCAAACGATTTTAATCAACCCAGGAATGAGAAACACAAACTCCGCTTCTAAGGCTACACCAAAAGCGGATTTGAATGAAAACATATTGGTAACAAAAAATAAACCTATACTTAGACAGGAGGCTACTAAAGTGAGTTTAGTAAGAGTTAAAATGGGAAGAATGATGTAACTTACCCATCCCCATTCTTTGCCTTTATTTATTATGTTTTCTATTTGGTCATAGGTAAGTTGTTCTGCGAAGGTATTGAAGTAGAGAGTTTCGGAAATTAAAATATAATTAGATAAGAAAATAAAGAATGCTGACACGATGACTAGGAAAAAGAATAGTAGGTGCTTATATATATTCATGAATTTTTATTAATCTTTTTGTTTTGAATTTTTCCAAATTTTAAATTCAAGTAATAGTCGGAGAAAAATCCATGTGAATGATAACATCATTACTATCAAAGAGATATAAATACCCAATTTATTATTTATATTGTAAGATTTGAAAAAACCTAAAAAGGAAAAATAAATCCCAAATATAGGAGCTATGAAACCTGCAAAAATGTTTGGTAAATTTTTCATAAAACTAAAGTGTTAAATGTTGAATAGGTACGGTTCGTTAATATTCATATAAACCACTAGTTAGTATTGTAATATAATAACAATTTTTGTGTTTTTAGGCAAAAATACTCTAAGCCAAAAAAAACTATCTACATGGACTTATAGTATATTAACGAAACCATCGCCTATATAAAAGTGAAATTTTAAGGTTATTAATCACAGGTACCCCAAGCAGCTAATCCACCAGCAATGCCACCTATGATACCTGCACCAGCAACTACTGCTCCTGATCCGAGTCCTGTCCATGCAAGAAACGGTGCGGCTCTGACTCCAGCTTTGATGCCTAACCAAGCGCCTCCAACTGCACCAGCGGCAGCTTTGTAACCACAGTCATCTCCTGCAGTTATATTAATTATTTGGTTGTTACTTAGCTTATTCATAGATAAAATATTTAATGTTTAAAGTAAATTAACAAGCGGCTGATGCAGCGCCAATGCCGAGCGTTACTCCACCAAAGACAGCTAAACCTACCATAAGACCAACGGGATTAGCTACTGCAACTGCTCCTATAATTACACCTGCTGCTTCAATACCTCCTAAAGCGCCAATACCGTATCCTCCGATACCTGCAGCCAAACATTTTACCCATCCCCCCGCTTCGATAATTTCCATTTGCTCATTTTCTAATTTCTTCATTTTCAAAACATTTAAAATTTCCGCCTACTCTTTACGCATTTCGGCAATCGCGGTTGGATGCGCATCAACGATACAAGAATAAGTAAAATAAAAATACGTGTCAATTAATTTGTTGACAATTTTTTGATTTTTTCTTTATCTTTTGTTTTGGTATATATTTTCTGTAACTTAGTGTACATAATATACATATTTTACCCTACATAATGGAAAAGCAAGAATTACAACAGAAAATTGGCCAGCGAGTCGTACGGCTTCGTATGGCTAGAAACTGGAGCCAAGCAGACTTGGCACGGGCAACATTAAAAGACCGCCAAAGCATAGAACGGTTAGAAAATGGGAAAGTTAATCCCTCATTGTATTATCTACAAGAAGTGGCAAAAGCATTGGATGTGCCGTTAACACAGCTTATAGAAGTGGATACATAGAACTTTAATGGCATGGTAGGCTTCGGCTCATCCCTAAAAAGTGTTAAATCATCCCCCGAAAAGGATGATTTAACACTTTTTTATTCTTGGATGCAACCTTCCGTTATACATTTGCATCATTAGATTGCGTTAACAACCAGAAGGGTTCATTGAAATGATTGAATGATAGAATAAACAAAGCGAAGTGTCCGCTATTGTAATTTAAAATGTTCGAAAACGGACAAATTTAAAAAAGTTAAAATTTTGTAACTCATTGATAATTAGTAAACTAAAGTGAGTGATACTGCCGGCACAACCTTTGAAAGTAAATAATTATAACAGCGATGTAACCTTTTGAACGATAGACAGTATTTAACAACAGCCATTTAAAAACATTTTTTTACAGCCATGAAGACAAGTAACTCATTCACCCAAATTTCCCTCATTACATAACAAAACAGGTAGTTGCCACCCATCCTTTTTTAGTACCGCTTGTGTACTTTGTATTGCATAGTACTAAATAAAACAAGCATCTTTGTAACGTCAATAAGACAACAGCCATTGAAAATCAAATTTAATCATACACAACACAGCCAATTTTTTAAATTTCCAAAACCATGAAAACATTCGTAAAAACTCTCGTTTGCGCTTTAGCGCTTGGTTCTACTGCCGCTTTTGCTTCTGACCCAACAGAAGAGAAAAAAGCGAAACCTGTACAAATAGGTGTATTTACTACGAAAGAAGCAAAAATTCAGATGGCGGTACGTAAAGGACAAGGAGAAAGAGCCGTCATTACCCTTCGTGATTCAAAACAAAATGTGTTGCACGAAGATGTTATGAGCAAGAAGTCTGAAATGTACGATGCTCGTTTTGACGTAAGTCAACTTGCTGACGGTGAGTACACATTAGAAGTAGCCTCTGGGAAAGAAAAAATCAAAAAATCAGTCTTTATCCAGTCGGCCAAACAAGAAGAAGTGCGTAGCGTGAAGCTTAACAAGTAACAGCCATTTATCCAACATCCATGAAATTTTCATCAAAAACCCTTTTGGGAGGGCTCCTTCTAGCAGTATCGACGGTAGCGTTTGCAGGAACGGCCGTTGGCAAGAAAAGAGTCAGTCGAGTTTCAGATAACCGTACCGCGGTTACGTTTGAAACCAGTGCGTATGTAACGAGGGATGCGGCCATCAGATTAGCCGTGAAAAAGAATGCACCCGAACGAGTTTATATCACCTTACGGAATGCAAAAAATGCCGTTTTGTACCGCGAAACAATCACCAAAAATGAGATGTCGTATGCGGCAAAAATCAACGTAGACGAACTAGCGGATGGCAATTACAAATTGGAAATAGCCACCTTGCAAGATCGTGTAGTTAAGCGCCTTCATTTGACTTCGCCACGAACAGAAGCCGAACGCGTTATTTCAGTTAATTAATTTTCTTATTTTTTTCATACACAGCCAATTTTAAAACAGTCAAACCATGAAAACTTTCATCAAATCAATCGCTTGCGCTTTAGCGCTTACATCTACGGTAGCCTTTGCTCACCCAACAAAAGAAGAAAAAGTAGCTACAAACACTCGCCCAGTGGCGGTATTTGAAAGCAGTGCCTACGTTACCAATGATGCCAATATTAAAGTGGCCATCAAGAAAAATAAAGCTGAAAAGGTGTTTCTTACGCTAAAAGATGCCGACGGAGATGTGCTTTTCAAGCAAACTGTTAGCAAAAATGAAATGTCATACGCTGCTAAGTTTAACATTAATGAGCTGGCAGACGGTGTGTATAACTTGGAAATTGAGGCAGGAGAAAGCCGTGTAGTAAAACAGTTGAACGTTGTTTCAAAGAAAATCGAAGTTGAGCGAAAGGTAACCGTTCAATAAGGAAGAGATAAATAGTGTTAAGTGTGCGCATCGGGTGATGCTGAGTAGGGAGCTACTTAGTATCACCCGTTTTTTTTGACTCACTGATTTCGACACTTGGCACCGTTGTTTCGGGGTATCGTCGTTGATAAATGGTGTACAAACTAAAGGATATCGTATTTTTGATTGTAAATAATTCCTTTACTTTGGATACCATGAATTTGAAAAAAATACCGACGATATTTTCCGTCAACCGAATGGATGCCATTTCTTGGTCTATTTCGGCGTTTTTGATTGTATTACTCAACATTAATGTCAAAACGGGAGAGATTAACTGGGTTTGGGTACTTCCTATTTTAGGGTCAGCCTTTGTGATTAGCCAAATTCAAGGGTATCTGATGCCGTTGTTGATGCGGCGTGCGGCCAATTGGCCCGTACAGCGGATGTTGGGGGCGTATATTTTGGTGTCGGTATTGGTGGCGGTTGCGGTCAGCACGTTGGTCTTGGTACTAATTCAATTGGTTAAAAAAGAAATGTTTCCGCTACGGGTATATATTTCGAGTAGCCTGACGTACATTTTGATGACGATTGCGTTTACGTCGGTATACGTCATTCAGCAAATTACGGATCGTTGGAAGAAGTCGTTGCTTCAACAAGAACAGCTCAATCAAGCGCTTCTTCGCGCAGAGTACGATGCCCTGAAAAATCAGGTTAACCCCCATTTTTTGTTCAATTCCCTCAATATATTGAGCGCGCTTATCCCCGAAGATCCCGAAAACGCCGTAAATTTGGTAGAAAGACTCTCCAAAGTGTTTCGGTATAACCTGCAGAATAATGATCGGGTAACGGTTGACTTGGGAACGGAGTTAAAGATTGTGGAGGCGTACCTTTTTATTCATAAAATGCGATTTGGCGATAATTTACGGTATGAACTGACGGTGGATAAGGCAGGTAAAGCTCGGTCGATTGTTACGCAAGGGCTACTGACGTTGGTGGAAAATGCGCTTAAACACAACGAATGTTCCAGCGAGAAGCCGCTGAACGTGGAGGTGTACGTCGAAGGCGAAAGCGTGACTGTGCGAAATACGTTTCAGCCCAAAAATAAACAGTTTTTGGAGTCTACGGGCATTGGTTTGAGTAATTTGAAAAGCCGATATAAGTTGGTCACATCTAAGCAAGTGGAGGTAAGGCAGACGCCCGATTTTTTTGAAGTGAGTATTCCTTTTTGTACTTCTTAGCCATTTCTGGTTACTTATTAAAGAGTCTCAGGCTACTCATAGCCAAAGAAAATCGAAGATATATCTTATTTTATACGTTAATGATTTAATGACGGGCGGGGCGCCCGTACCACATGGGATGAAAATTGTACTACTAGAAGATGAGCCTCTGGCGGCCAAACGCCTTGAATCTTTGGTGAAGTCCATTGCACCCGAAGCGGTGATTTTGGCAAAATTAGAAAGCGTGAGGAGCGCAGTAAAATGGTTTAATGAGCATCCTCAACCAGACTTGATTTTGATGGATATTCAACTGGCGGATGGGCTGTCGTTTGAGTTGTTCCAGCAGGTCGATATTACGGCTCCCATCATTTTTACGACTGCTTATGACGAATACGCCATTCGCGCATTTAAGGTAAATAGTGTCGATTATCTGCTGAAACCCATCGAAAAAGACGAATTAGAGGCGGCTTTTGAGAAATTTAACCAACAACAAGCGGCCACGTCACAGGATAAGATAGGGAAAGTACTGGAAGCGATGCTCAGCCAACGGACCGATTGGAAATCTCGTTTTTTGTTGAAAGCAGGGGCACGTTTTGATGTGGTAGAAGTGGCAGATGTAGCTTATTTGTACGCAGAGGATAAGGTTGTTTTTCTGGTAACCAACGAGCAAAAAAAGTATTTTGTGGATGATACCTTAGATGAGTTGGAGCAAAAACTAAATCCGAAGCATTTTTTTCGACTCAATCGCAAGTATGTTAGCCAGATTTCGGCCATTGAGCGCATTGAGCCACATTTCAATGGGCGTTTGAAAATTAAAATTCGCTACCGCGACGACGATGAAATTTATGTAAGCCGCGAAAAGGCAGAACTGTTTAAAAAGTGGCTGGATTCCTAAGAGTATATTCGCAAAAAGACAGCAGACTTTCCAAGTTTGCTTTGTAGAAAATCAAAAACCTGGAAAGTCTCTAGTTCATTAATTTCGATTTTATCCACCAACTTACCTCTTGCTGGGGGTAGGTCGTTTTCCAAACATAATTTACCATATCGTTGGCGCTTGCCGTACGGTAGGTAAATTCAACCACCCGCATGACATCCGTATGGTGTACTGAGGCGTCAAAGTCAGGCGCAAGTGTCATTTGGATATCGCGAAAAGGCACGTATATCTCTAGCTTCGCACACACGTATTGGTCGCGCTCTACGTCGTAAGCCACCACGCGCCCATCTGACAAGACGAGCATGAGTGGGCAATGAAATAGCTGTTCGTAGAGAGAGTTGAAATAGTGCCAACCAAAGAACAAGTATACTTTGCGCTGAAAACTAATCTCGATAGATTGGAGAGCATGTTCAAGCGCGTAAGTGCGGTTCTTGATGTGGTCGGCCCAGTTGGGCAGTTTATGAGGGTCGATGTGACGAAGCCAACGGCGGCTTTGCCAATCGTAAATTTCGGTTTTACCTAGTCGAAGTTTGTAATCGTAAATAGAGGGGCGCTCGTGAACGTAGCCAGGGTAGTACCATTGGCGCTGGGTGGCTTTGGAGTATTCCATTTCGAGCAGCATGGTATAAATCCCCAAGCTATAAGAAGAGTATCCAGGATCAAAAAGCCCAAGGAGGCTCATTAGGCTGTTGTGTCCCTGATCGAAATAACTAATAGCAATGAGACGGTCTTCGTCGTACACCGCAATTTCTTGGGTTTCGAAGCGGGGGGTAAGTACCAAAAATTCTTCGAGCGAATTACTTAAAAAACTTCTGAATCGACGCTGGTGTTGATGGAAAAGTTCTTCTTTTTCGCGGGTGATTGTCGCCTTGCGAATTTCGTGCCGAAATAATTTTCCGTTCTTATTTAGCAGTTTCTTCATACGCTTCGAATGCTCATGTTCCGCAAGGTTGATACGGATGTTGATAGGAGAGCATATATCATTATCGAAGCACGTTACCTTAGCTCTAAATAGCATGTTTACAGTCCGAAACCAGCCCGAAGCGAGGTAGCGGTCGAGACGTTTGGGCGAGAGCTGATGGGGTAGATAGTACTGAAGTATAGCGTCGTTCATGCACTAAAAATAAATGAAAAAAGGGGTAAAATGAAAAAGCGGTGAAAATAAAATTTTCACCGCTTTTATAGTGCAAAAATCACGCCGAAATTAGCCCAAACGATTGATGCAATTCAGGTCTTCAAACGCAATAGCAAGGCGATCTACCATGCTTTCTTCGCCCTTGCGAAGCCATACGCGTGGGTCGTAGTATTTTTTGTTTGGCGAATCAGCCCCTTCAGGGTTACCCAATTGTGACTGCAAGTATCCTTCTTTTGATTTGTAATATTTCAAGACACCTTCCCACGTTGACCATTGCATGTCAGTGTCGATGTTCATCTTAATGGCGCCGTATTGGATGGCCTCGCGGATTTCTTCACGGCTACTTCCTGAACCTCCGTGGAAGACGAAGTTTACTGGAAGTGGCCCTGTGCCGAATTTCTCTTGGATATAGTCTTGAGAATTTTTCAAGATGATAGGTGCCAATTTTACGTTACCTGGTTTGTACACACCGTGTACGTTTCCGAAGGCTGCCGCAATCGTAAATTTGTCCGAAATTTTGCTCAATTCTTCGTAAGCAAAAGCCACTTCTGAAGGCTGAGTATATAATTTTGAGCTATCGACGTCCGTGTTGTCAACTCCATCTTCTTCTCCTCCCGTTACACCAAGCTCGATTTCAAGCGTCATTCCAAGTTTTGACATACGCTCGAAATACTTTGCACAGATTTCTATGTTTTCTTCGATAGGCTCTTCTGACAAGTCAATCATGTGCGAGCTAAACAATGGCTTACCGTGTTGGTCAAAATATCTTTCACCAGCATCCAACAAACCGTCAATCCAAGGAAGCAATTTTTTGGCGCAGTGGTCAGTGTGCAAAATTACTGGCACCCCGTACAATTCTGCCATTTGGTGAACGTGCATCGCACCTGAGATAGAACCTGCGATAGCCGCTTGTTGGTTAGCGTTTGAAATGCTCTTTCCTGCATAGAAAATACCTCCACCGTTTGAGAACTGGACGATTACAGGTGAGTTTACTTTTTTCGCTGTTTCTAAAACCGCATTGATAGAGTTGGTACCTACTACGTTGACAGCAGGAAGGGCGTAATCGTTTTGGTTGGCATGACGAAAAATTTCGCTAACGCCATCTCCTGTCACGACGCCCGCTTTGAAGAGGCTTGTAGTTTCGCTCATAGGGAAAATAATCTTTTTTAAAGAAAATGTTTAATTTTTACGGTGGGTTTTCCGGCTAACACAAGTTAGCGATGCAAAATAGGGAAATTTTAACGAAAAACCCTGATGTGGGTCGGCATTTAAGAAGCCTAGCCGACAGATAGATAGTAAGTTACCTTGGTACGAAGAGACCGATAAGAGAGGAAACATAGCAGACCTCAAATCACTTTTTGAGGTCTGCTTGCCTGCTAATTTATTTCTTCAATTCAGCATAATGCTTGAAAAACAACGGAATGGTTTCAATTCCTTTGTAAAAATTGAACAAACCGTAGCTTTCGTTGGGTGAATGGAGGGCGTCGATGTCGAGTCCAAAGCCCATCAAAATAGACTTTAATCCTAATTCTTGCTCAAATAAAGCTACGATTGGGATACTACCGCCACCACGCGTAGGCACGGGTTGTTTGCCGCCCCATGCTTCTTTCATGGCTAGCTCAGCCGCGCGGTATTCTACGGAGTCAACAGGCGTCACGTAAGGGAGGCCGCCATGGTGAGGTTTTATCACCACTTTGACCGACGGCGGAGCAATCGACAAGAAATGTTGGGTGAAAAGGTCCAAAATTTCGTCGTTGTGTTGGTCAGGTACGAGGCGCATACTGATTTTGGCATAAGCTTTAGAAGGCAATACCGTTTTGGCACCTTCTCCAATATATCCTCCCCAAATCCCATTCACATCAAGGGTAGGACGGATGCCTGTACGCTCGATGGTGGTATAGCCTGTTTCTCCCTCAATTTCGTCGATGGCCAAGTCACGCTTGTATTCGTCCAAATCAAACGGTGCTTCGTTGAGAGCGGTGCGTTGGTCGGCACTTAGTTCTTGTACTTTGTCATAAAACCCAGGAATCGTAATGTGGTTGTTTTCGTCTTTCAACGACGCAATCATTTCGCACAATACATTAATCGGGTTGGCTACAGCGCCACCATAAACGCCCGAGTGGAGGTCGCGATTGGCACCCGTTACTTCTACTTCGAGGTAAGTCAGTCCGCGCAATCCTACTTCAATGGAAGGCGTATCGTTGGCGATGATGCTGGTGTCAGAAATGAGGATAACGTCGGCTTTGAGTTTTTCTTTGTTTTCTCTCACAAACGTTCCGAGGTGGTCAGAGCCCACTTCTTCTTCTCCCTCAATCATAATTTTGACGTTGCAGGTCAGCGTGCCTGTTTCCACCATTGTTTCTAGGGCTTTGATGTGCATATAAAACTGCCCTTTGTCGTCACAAGCGCCGCGCGCGTAGATGCGTTCGTTTCTGATGACGGGCTCAAACGGTGGTGAGTCCCAAAGCTCATACGGGTCGGCGGGCTGCACGTCGTAGTGGCCATAGATTAGCACGGTTGGGAGCGCGGGGTCAATGATTTTTTCACCATAAACGACTGGGTGCCCAGGGGTTTCGTGGATTTCGGCGAGGTCGGCACCTGCTTTCAAAATGGCCTCTTTGACTGCTTCGGCGCAACGGCGTACGTCGTCTTTGAATTTAGGATCTGCACTGACTGATGGAATACGTAGTAAGTCGAGCAACTCGCTCAAAAATCTATCTTTGTTGGCTTCGATGTAGTTTGTCATCTTTTGGAATATAACGTTCTTGTTTGTTGGAATCCGTTTGCCCCAAAGTTAGTGCGGTAAACGGATTTTCTTGAGTTATTCTTGGTAAAAAATAATCTTTGTTAGCAAATAAACAGACAATTCTAAAATGAAATTTTAATTTTGTCTGTTTATTTTTGAAGCTATAATTGTTTCCGCGTTTGCTAATAATTGATAAGTATAACTATTAGTCTAAAAATAAATTTCTAACCGTTCTTGTTTGTTGGAATCCGTTTGCCCCAAAGTTGGTGTGGCACATGGGTTTTCTTAAGTTATTTGGGGTAAAAATTACGACTATGGATGAGTTTGAACGTTTAACCAACGAATTGCGCCAACTTCAAAAACAGGCTACTGAAAAACAGTGGCTTGATAAACGTTTGACCGAATTACAAAGCCAACTGGATGAGCAAGAGAAAGCAGTGGAAACTCTTCTCCACCAATGGACCAAAGAACAAACCGACGTTCGGCAATTGGAGTCGCTCTCACTGACGGGCTTGTTTTACACGATTTTAGGGAGTAAAGAACAGCAATTGGAGAAAGAACGGCAGGAAGCGCTGCGGGCACAATTACGCCTCGATGAAGCTAAGCAAACGCTGGAGTTGGGGCGTTACGAACGTAGCCAAGTGCAGCATCGACGCAGTCAGTTGGAGGAAGTGGAAGGACAACTTGCTCAAAAATTGGAGAAAAAACTGCAACTGTTGTTGGATTCAAATCACCAAGTAGCTCCTGAATTGAAAGGGTATTACGACCACTTAAAAGTTATCCAAGAGCGATTGCAAGAAGTAGCTGAAGCCATACAGGCGGCAAAAAACTACCAAAAGGTGCTTTCCCAACTGATTGAGCAGTTGGATAGCGCACGAAGCTGGGGACAATGGGACTTGATAGGAGGGGGAATGATTTCGAGTATGGCTAAGCACGGTCACCTTGATGATGCCCGTACTACGGTGAGTAGCCTGCGGCATTATGCCAAGCAACTTCAAAAAGAATTGGCAGACATCAGGCCTCATTTTAAGCTTGATCTGAAGGTTTCTTCGTTCGACCGCTTTGCTGACATTTTTTTTGATAACCTATTTACCGATTGGTTAGTGCAGGAACGCATTAATCAATCGTTGGAAAATGCGAAAGCAACGCATCGGAATGTGCATGATCTTTGGATAAAGCTGTCGGCAGAAAAAACTCACTTACAATCCGAATATGAAAGTTTAGAAAATGACATTCGACTTAAAATAATAAATGCGAGGTAGTAACTTACCTCGCATTTGGGCTGACCATAAATGGATTAGGTGGGCCTTTTTCGCTTACTGACACTCAAACGTATACTCGTACACGTTTTTAGAAAATTCTGTCCAGCGGACTTTTTCTCCCACCTTTGCGAGCAAAGTAGGGCAGCTCGAATAAAGCACTTTGTATTCGTCGTCGTAGTCTTTCTTTTTGAGTTTTTTGGCTACGTTGTCACCTACCTGTACGTAGTACGATTTATCGTCGCCACCCGCCATGGTCATTCCTCCAATGCCGATCCGCATGGTTTCGGCCGCAAAAGGATCGTGAAATACTTTAATTTTGGTGTTAAAACCTGGGTTAAGAAGCTGCATCAAAAGCATTTCTTGGTCTTTTTTGATGGCTACTTTGGCTTTTTCAAAGTACGCGTACCCTTTTTTAATGATTTCACTGTCGATGTAAGTTGCGTCCCATTTTTTGACCTTGGTTCCTACGTCCAAATTGGTCGAAAACTTAGAAAAACCACTGGGCATCAAGTACATCGACTTGATTTTGTCGGGCGTAAACTTCCATTTTTTGCCGTTGGCATCTTTAATGGTTACTTCTTCGATTAAACCTTTGCGGCGGTCGAGGTCTTCGAGCGTACCTTCGATTTTAGTACCGTCTTCGAGGGTTAAGTAGGAAGTTTCTTTGCCCGAAAAACGGTCGTACGCAGGGATAAAATCCTGCGAATAAGCCGCAATTGAAGCCAAAATTGTTGTTCCTGCAGTGAGTAGATAGTGCCTGAGAGTCATCGTATGATGGTTGAATTGAAAGAAAAGTGGTTACTTTTTTAACCACTTGTTGCCATTAACGATGGGGCGTGGGTAATCATTGCCGAGCTGTACCCCAAAAGTTTGTTGCTCGGCAGGGCTGAGGTTCCAAACTTGGTGGACTTTGGTTGCGGGAACGTTGGCAAGTGCGGGAAGCCAAGTCTTGACGTACTCACCTTTTTCGTCGTAGCGCGTAGCTTGGGTGTGAATGTTGAAATAGCGATTTTCGCGCGGGTCGTTACCCACACCAGCCACATAATTCCAGTTTCCCCAGTTGCTACATACATCATAATCAATAAGTTGACTTTCAAAGTAAGCCGCTCCCCACGTCCAGTTAAGGTGCAAATCTTTGGCCAAAAAGCTAGCCACATTTTGCCGTCCACGGTTCGACATAAAACCTGTTAATTGGAGTTCGCGCATGTTGGCATCGATAAAAGGCACCCCTGTTTGGCCATTGATCCATTTCTGAAACAAATCGCGGTTGTTGTCCCATTTTTGAAGAATATTGTGCTGAATACCCGAAATTTTGAAAATACGGGAGCCAAATTTTAAAGTAATAAAACGGAAGTAGTCGCGCCAAAGTAACTCAAAAACTAGCCAATAAGTCGATTCGTTGGCGCCGCGTTGAGCTTCGTAGCGTTTTACTTCTTCGTAGATATAGCGCGGCGAAACGCAACCAAATGCCAACCAAGCCGAAAATTTGGACGAATAGTCTTCGCCAAGCAAACCGTTACGGGTTTCTTTATAAACCTTGAGGTGGTCAGTATCCCAAAAATAGTTTTTCAAACGGCGTAGTCCTTCCGTCTCTCCCCCGTGAAAAGGAAGTACCCCACGGGTATCCGAAACGGGAAGGCTAGAAAAAAGAATCAGCTCGTATATTTCGGGAAGTTTTCCGATTTCCAGCCCTTCAGGAAGACGAACGACCGTAGGCGTTGCAAAGGTTGGGCGTATTTTGCATTGCCTTTCAACGGCTTTGCGAAACTCCGTAAAGGTGTCAGGAATGCGCGAAACCCAAAACGGGAGGTCGCGAGGGTGGTAAAGTGTAGATTGCCAAAATACTTCAAAATCAACATTGTCCACCTTGAGTTTTTTGGAAATAGCGGTTTCGATGTCAGCTTCTTCTTGCGCCGCTTCTTTGGTTGTATAGATAGCATCAGCGCCGTATTGCCGTGCCAATTCGCTGAGAACTACCTCGGGTTTTCCTGTACGAATCAGCAAGTTACCTTTTACTTTGCGGAGGTTATCTTGCAAGTTTTGGACGGATTCGAGCAGGAATTTTGCCCGAAAGGTGCCCGTTTTGGGAAAGCCTAGGCGGTCGAGTTGCTGAAATTGACGGGTATCAAAGACATAGACAGGAATCACCTCCTCGGCATCCTGGGTCGCTTTGAAAAAACCTTCGTTATCGTGTAAGCGTAAATCGTTTCTAAACCAATAAATAATGCGTTTGGGCATAAGACAAATCGTAAAACAGTTCTAGTTTTCAAAACTACACTTTCGTCGTTAGGTTTTGAAAAAAGACCACATTTTTTTACCGTTATGCCATTTTGTAAGGAGAAGTTGATTCATCTGGGCGATTTAATAGCACTGCTTACAGTAGTAGGAAGACTAACTCCCACGAACACACCTATTTCTGCGCTCGTGGGGTATATCTTAATGAGAAGTTATATGACCTCTTTCAGCGCTTCTTCGTTGGCCTCAATTAACTGCTGAATGTGCTGGTCTTCAAGTGCGTACGAGAAAAACAAGCTCTCAAACTGCGAAGGGGCAAGGTAAATGCCGCGCTTCAACATGGCCTGAAAATACCGCCCAAACAACGCTAAATCGGAGGTTTTGGCTGAGTTAAAATCGGTCACGGGCTGGTCGGTCATAAACAACGTAAACATCGACCCAATTTGGTTGATGGTGTAGTTCAGTCCGAGTTGTTGGAGCGATGCTTTGAAACCGTTTGTGATGGTTGTCCCCACCGCTTCGAGACGGGTATAGACTTCAGGGTGGCTGTCGAGGTAACGCAACATGGCCAAACCTGCCGACATCGCAATCGGATTTCCCGAGAGCGTACCTGCTTGATACACAGGCCCTGCGGGCGATACGCAGTCCATGATTTCGCGCTTACCGCCGTAAGCACCTACGGGCATTCCGCCTCCGATGATTTTACCCATCGTGGTCATGTCAGGCACAATGCCAAAACGCTCTTGTGCGCCGCCTTTGGCCAAACGGAATCCTGTCATTACTTCGTCAAAAATCAAAACGATACCTTCTTTGGTACACAAGTCGCGGATGGCTTGGAGGTAGCCTTCGTTGGGCAGCACGCAACCCATGTTCCCAACCACAGGTTCTAAAATCAACGCCGCGACTTCGCCCTTGTTGGCTTCGACGAGGTTGGTAAGGGCGGCGAGGTCGTTGAAAGGAGCCGTAAGCGTGTCGTTGGCCACGCCTTTGGTGACGCCTGGGCTATCAGGGACGCCCATCGTGACGGCTCCACTCCCTGCGGCAATCAAAAAACTATCGCCGTGGCCGTGGTAACAGCCTTCAAACTTGATGATTTTGTCGCGACCTGTGTAGCCCCTCGCCACGCGAATGGCCGACATCGTAGCTTCCGTGCCCGAGTTAACCATCCGTACTTTTTCGACCGAAGGCACCATGCTAATAATCAGCTCGGCCATTTCAACTTCTTTGCGGGTAGGCGCCCCGAACGAAAATGAGTTTTGAATGGCATCCGACACGGCCTTCTCAATCAGTTCATGGGCATGGCCCAAAATCATCGGCCCCCACGAGTTGATACATTCGAGGTATTGGTTGCCGTCTTCGTCGTAGAGGTACGGGCCTTTGGCCGATTTAATAAAAATAGGGGAGCCGCCTACGGCACGAAAGGCACGTACGGGGGAGTTGACCCCTCCTGGGATGTATTGTTTAGCTTTTTCGAAAAGTGCTTGACTTTGAGTGATTTGCATTTCTGTTTTAGCAAAAATAATTGAGTTAATAATCTTTTTCTCGCAGATGCAGACAGATTTAATACCCGCAGATAAACGCAGAAGGAATCTGGGACAATCTGTGAAACACATCTGTGTCTTTCTGTGTGAACCTTATTTTCATTGGTTACTGAGCATTGACCCGCACCCACCTCGCATCGTCGATTTGAAGGATAGGTACCACCTGATTATCGCTGGAATGTTGGTAGTTAAAGCCTGACAACAAATAATCGTCGTCGTACGAACGAACGTCTAGCCCGTTTCGTAGTTGGTTTTGGTACTTGTGGAGCATTCGACCAAAAAACAACACGAGGTCGTATCCCTGCAAAGCATAAATCGACGGGACGGTATTGCGTTTTGAAAAATACAAATTTTGAAACTCCCGCACTTGCGTTTTGGTGATGTCAATAAACTCGGTATCAATGATATAGACAGGGCGGTTGTTGAAGGCATTTGCCCCAACTCCGCCCACGTTGAAAGCCGTAGAGTTGGCAAGTAGCGGAACGTTGATCTGACGTTTTTCCATCAAAGCCAAAATTTTGTTTCCATCGTTTTCATTACTACTAAAAACGGCAATGTGCCCTGGTTTGTTTACGCTCGAAATGGTCGCAGTAGTATCTAGTTTTTCGCGGGTACGACGAAAATCCGATACCTGATAGCCCGAAGCGGTGGCTTTGGTGCGGTAAGCTGCGGCCAACGTGGAGTCGCGGCGAGAACTACCGTAATAGATGGCTACTTTTTTGGAAGTAGCAGCGGGCAAAGACCGCATATAATCAAAACTTTGAGACGCCTGACGTTCAAAGGAAGGCTGCAGCAAAAGCGTGTTGGAAAAAGTCGCACTTAGGTCAGTCACGAGCGAAGTGGGGTGAACGTAGAAAATACCATTGCTTTGGGCGAAATCAGCGGCAAGTTTGGCGGGCTCGCTGTAAACGGGGCCAATGATGAGGTCGGTTTGGCCAAAGTTGGTATTGTTGACGACATTCAGCATATCTTCAGGGTCATTGCCGACGTCGTAAGTAAACATATTTACCAAAATTCCTTCTTGTTGGAGTTTCGCTTTTGCGAGTTTCATCCCTTCGTACATATCGTAGGCAAATTGATTACTACGTACGCGCTGGTTGGGCGAAAACTCCTTTACTTTAAATGGTAGAATGACTGCAATGTTATAATATCCCTTTGACTGACTATTGTTAGTCTTTTTCAAGGGGGTAACGTCATTGGCGGGTTTGGTAGGCGTGATGCCAAAACGGTTGGTCAGGTCATCCGAAAGTTCTAGGTCGGCTTTATCATTAGACGTACGTTGGATAACGTCAATGAGACGAAGCGCCACAATTTTGTCGGAAGGGTGTTGCTGGTTGAGTTTTTTGAGCAGCGTCAAATCTTGAATCGGATTGATATACACCCGTTTGAGCGGTTCGACGTCCTTTTTGACCGAAACGTTGGTGATTTCGGCTAGATATTCCAGGGCTTTATTGTACTGCTTATCCCGAAAAGATAAGTCGGCGAGCAAGTACGAAACTTCGTCTATTTTTTTCCATTCAGGAAAACGTTCGCGAAGTTGAAGTAACATTTGTTGGCTTTCGAGCGGTCGATTACTTTTTAGGGCCGACAAACTATAGTAGTATTGTGCAAAAGGCACCAGACCGTGTTGGTACTTGCGGGCCGTTAGCGGAAGTAAGTCGGCCATGGCTAGGGTGTATTCGCCTGTTTTATAAAGCCCTACCGCCCGTTTATAATCGCGTTCGTAGTTGGTATCTTGGGCATAATTTTCGTGCGAAAGTAATACCCCAGCCCAGAGGGTAAGTACACATATAATTGTATTTATTTTCCTCATTACGAGTTGATTAGGGTTTGTAAATTGTGCATTGTAGAAACTAGTAGGCGCTATGAATATCTATTGTTACTTTTCTTCAATGATTGATAGAGGTTAGGCCATAAAAGTGTCGTAAAAATACAGAAGAACATCTAAAACAAAAAAGCCAACTCGCTATATGCGAATGGCTTTTCTCACACTTAACCTATGATGAAAAGCCCCAGCTTGTCACTGGGACTCTAAACGTAACGTGAATATACGGCAAATTATTTTATCTGCCCAAATTTTTTAAAAAAAATTATTATTTGGTCTTACTTCAGTCCCAATTCTTCCCCGATAGAGGCTACTTTTTGTTTCAACGAAGCATAGACCGCGTCAAACTCATCGTTGCTGTTGAGCGGTGCTACGACGCCTACATAAAACTTGATTTTGGGCTCCGTACCCGACGGACGGCAAGTAAACTTGGTGCCATCGGCGGTAAAGAATTGAAGCACGTTCGATGATTCAATGCCCATGCTTCCTGACGGGATATCGACCGTAGTGCCGTTTTCGGTACGTTTCAAAAATTTATAATCGTCGATACGAATCACGGGTGAGCCTGCCAACGACTGCGGAGGATTAGCGCGGAAGTCGGCCATCATTTGTTGGATTTCTTCGGCTCCTGATTTTCCTTTTTTCGTCAACGAAATAAGTCCTTCGTAATAGAAGCCAAACTGCTTATAGACTTCCATGAGCATATCAAAGAGGCTCAAGCCTTTGTCTTTGGCATAGGCCGTTAATTCGGCAATCATCCCGCAACTAGCAATGGCATCTTTGTCGCGAACGGCGTCACCGATGAGGTAGCCGTAGCTTTCTTCACCGCCACCGATAAACTGCTGCTGGCCTTCCAACTCTCTGATTACTTGAGCGATGTATTTAAAGCCCGTAAGCGTATTGTAGCAATGTACGCCATAATCCGCCGCCATCTTGTCGATAAGGTCGGTGGTTACGATAGTTTTACACACAAACTCTTTGCCCGTCAATTTGCCCGCTTCTTTCCACGCTTGAAGGAGGTAATAAATGAGCAACGTAGCGGTTTGGTTACCGTTAAGGAGCTGAATTTCACCGTGGTGATTCTTCACTGCTATTCCCACGCGGTCAGCGTCGGGGTCGGTGCCCAGTACAAGGTCAGCGTCGATTTCTTTGGCTTTGTTGACTGCCATCGACATTGCTTCCGATTCTTCGGGGTTGGGGTACACCACCGTTGGGAATTGCCCATTTCCGTTAGGTTCAGCTTGTTCGGCAATGACGGTCACGTTTTCAAAACCCATTTTTTGGAGCAGAGGTGGTACCAAGGTTACGCCCGTTCCGTGGATAGGAGTAAAGACAATTTTAAGGTCTTTTTGGCGCGCAATGGCGTCTTTAGAAATAGAAAGTGAGACGATTTGGTCGAGGTATTTTTCGTCTACTTCTTTCCCAATAAGGTGAATTTTCGAGCTGTCACCTTCAAACTTAATGTCATCAATCGACAAAATAGCGTTTACTTCCGCAATCACGTTACGGTCGTGTGGGGCTACCACTTGCGACCCGTCGTCCCAGTATGCCTTGTAGCCGTTGTATTCTTTTGGATTGTGCGAAGCCGTTACAACTACCCCGCTTTTGCATCCCAACAAGCGAATGGCGAAACTCAACTCAGGAGTGGGGCGAAGGGCTTCGAAAAGATATACATCAATGCCGTTGGCCGAAAAAATATTGGCAGTTACGCGCGCAAATTCATCCGATTTGATACGGCTATCGTGGGCAATCGCGACGCTAATGGCTTCTCCTGCAAAATTTTTGTTGAGGTAATTGGCCAAGCCTTGAGTCGCAGCACCGATAGTGTACTGGTTCATACGGTTGGAGCCTATGCCAATTAGCCCCCGTAATCCTCCCGTTCCGAACTCAAGGTCTTTGTAGAATGAATCGGTAAGTTCAGTAAGGTTTTCTTGATCAAGGAGTTGTTGGATAGTTGCTTTTGTTTCAGCATCATAATTTCCGCTAAGCCATTGGTCTATTTTGGATTGTACAGCAGCTTCGAGCATGGTAGGTTTAAGTTTTTGGAGGTTATAATAAAAATCAATTGTTAAAATCTGACTGTGAACGGACAAATTTACTAACTCAGGCGAATCTTGCAAGGGAATCAAAAAGTTATGAAAAATTATTAAGGGAAAGGAGGGAGGTTGGTTGTCTTTACCGCATGAAAGATTGATTAAATTCGCAAAGATCGTGAGCCAAATTTTTTAGTTTTTTGTTACTTTGGTAGTACTAATCTCCACTTCATAACCAACGTTACATTATGCAATTACAGCCAATAGAAAAGCGTTCGGGGCTTACTCCCGACGAGTTTAGAGAACAATACTTGCTTCCTGGCAAGCCCGTGGTATTTAAAGATTTGGCCGCCGATTGGCCCGCCACTCAAAAGTGGACGTTTGACTATCTGAAAAAAAACTACGGAACGCTGAAGGTGCCCTTGTTTGGCAATGATTTTCACGAAGCAGGGAAAGGGTACATGGCGCCCAAAATTCACATGCCATTTGGAGAGTATTTAGAAATGATTGAAGCTGGGCCGACGGAATTAAGGATGTTTTTGTTTAACATTTTCCAACACGCGCCTAGTTTGGTCAACGATGTTCAGATCCCGACGATTACCGATGGATTTGTAAAAGAGTATCCGTTTATGTTTTTTGGTGGACAAGACGCCGTCGTCAATCTTCATTATGACATTGATTGTTCGTCGGTGTTTTTGACGCAGTTTCAGACCCGCAAACGCGTGGTGCTTTTTGCCCCCGACCAAAGCCCGTATTTGTACCAACATCCGTTTACGGTACAAAGCCACGTCAATGTGTTACGACCCGATTACGAACGTTATCCTGCTTTCCGAAAAGCAAAAGGATGGGACACGACCCTCGAACACGGAGAAACTATTTTTATCCCTTCTACTTTTTGGCACTTCATCCATTATGTGGATGGCGGTTTTTCGATTGCGTTGCGTTCCAACGATACGATGTTTACGCGCCTACGTGGTTTATGGAACATCACCCGTCATTTTGTGATTGACAAAGGCATGAACAAAGTGTTGGGGCCAACTTGGAAACACTGGAAAGAAGAAAAAGCAAACGAGCGGGCGTTGGCGCTTATATAACTAAAAAATAACCTCCCGAAAGATAAAACTTTCGGGAGGTTTCGTGGTCTGTTAACCGTGCAAACACTGAATACTATTCTATTTACAAAACGCCAATTTGCACCTCGGTTACATTGTTAGCTCCGTTTTCAAAGTCCATCATCACATAGAGTTCGCGGTTGGCACCACTCAATTGTAAGCCTTGTGAATGGATGAAACCCATGGCTTTTCCATACACCTGAGGAAGCTCTTCCCAAGGGCCTTCGTGTACAAGCGATACGCACTTGAAAGGTAAAATGGTTTGAAAGGCAAAGCGACCAGAAGGCACTTCTTTACCTTGAACGGGTAGCACAATGTCGAGGGTAAAAACCGTGTCAGGCTTACCGTCCAAACCTACGTAATTCCAGTGGATAGGCCCCGTTGGAAGTAAATTTAGTGCCGCTGCTTCGCGGTATAAATCTTGGGCAACGTGCCCCACGTGCGTCCCTAACTGTGGAAGTGTCGTTTGGGTAGTGAAGACGAGGGCTGTAAACGGTTTAGTGTATTTGTTATTCATGGCTGTTGAAAAAAATGGGGTAATAGCAACGTGATTATTTTTGTGGATAGTCGTAATTCACCATCCATTTTACACCAAACTTATCGGTAAAAGCACCAAAGTAGGCATTCCAGAACGTGTCTTGGAGGGGCATTTCGACTTCGCCTCCTGCTGATAAACCGTTGAATAAGCGCTCGGCTTCTTCTTTGCTGTCGGTTCCGATTGAAAGTGAAATGTGATTGCCGACGTTGACGGTATGGCCTGCACTTTCGAGCGAATCCGTGCCCATGAGTACGTAGCCTGGTGCAATCTCAAGCGCAACGTGCATCACTTTGTCTAGCTCTTCGGCAGGCATCGTTTCGGAGCCAGGAATATCTTTGAAACGTTGGAAACCAGCGAACTCGCCGCCGAAAACTGATTTGTAAAAAAGAAAAACTTCTTCGGTGTTACCTAGGAAACTAAAATAAGGATTGATTGTTGTCATGGCTTGTTGTAGGTTAAAAACTGTGTTGTTTTATTTGACTCTACAAAGGTAAAAGGCCATAGTGACAACAGTATGTCAGTAGGGTTGTAGATAATGCTCGGCAATTTCTGAAACCATTTCGCGCATAGTATCTTTGAGTTTTTGGGGGCCTTCAACGTTGATATGTTTACCGTAAGAAAGCAACCAACGTCCGATTCCTTCGTAGTACTGGGTCATAAACGTCATACGTACGTATTTGCCGTGGGTTTCTTCCGCAATAAACCCCCAGCTGTATTTTTGCTCCTGCATAAAAACCGCTGCCCCACGGTGTACCCATACCACCGTTTCTTCCAATTCTTCCTGCACCCGAAGTCGGCCAAGGTAGGCTTGAAGGGTCATGAGGTTTTGTTTTTGGAAAAACTTTTCGGTGTTGGTTAATTGCTGGATTCGGTCGGTACGAAAATCGCGGTAGTCGCCCCGAAGTCGACAATACCCAATCAGGTGCCAATGTGAATTATAATAAACAAGGCCAATGGGCTCGATTTCTCTTTGGGTTGCTTGGGGTTGATAGTTGGATACGTAATCAATCAACAAAACGTGCTGGCGCACGATGGCCTGCTGGATTTGGTTGAGCAAATGTTCCGAAAACGGCTGCTGACGGCGGCGATTTAGCACCGCTACTCGGCTATCGAGGTCTTCGAGGTGTTCTTTTTCCGAACGTTTAAGGACGGATTTGATCTTGTAAAGTGCCGATTCAAAACTTTCATTGAGCGATTCGTCGCCCATTTTGCTCACCAATTTAGCCCCAAAAAGTAAAGCGCTCGCCTCTTCGTTGGAGAACATAACGGGTGGTAAGTGGTAATCTTCTAAAAAATAGCCAATGCCTGCTTCGGCACCAATAGGTACGCCTGCTTCTTCGAGCGCGCGGATGTCGCGATAAACCGTACGAAGGCTAATTTCAAAACGATCGGCGATTTCTTGGGCTTTGACGACGCGTTTGGATTGCAACTGAATCAGGATGGCTGTAAGACGATCGATACGGTTCATGGTTTTGAAAAAAATGCACTATACTTGTACGGAGAGATAGCTTCCCGAAAGTTCTGAAACTTTCGGGAAGTTCATTTAGGGCTAAAAATACGAAAAAAAGTGATGAAATTACGTTATTTACTACCCATTTTTCTACTGATTGCGTCGGGTTGTAGTCGCCCTGCCGAAAATGTTGATGAAGCGCAACACCGACTAACGGAGGTGCCTAAATGGCAAATTCAAGAGATACTCATGGACGAAGTTCCCGTGTTCAAAGAAGGCAAGCATATTCCGCACATCAGTGGGGTGCAGTTTGACGAGTACATGGATTGGGTGCGTTTTTTGCCCGATGGTACGTTTGAAGGGCATTTTAAAGGAGCGACCGAAAATAAACGTTTTCAGTGGGAAAAATACCAAAAACAAAATGTCATTGCCTTGCGTGATACCGTGGCAAAAACGGGAGGCTGGAACATTTACCCGCGCAACGTGTATGAAGATGCGTTTGAGATGGAAACGCGGAGTACGCTCTATGACCCTCCCCGCATGACGAAATTAACGTTGAAGTTTAAGAAGTTATAAATGTGCAGGGGGGAATGTGCAGGAGGTTGCTTACAACCTCCATTTTCTGCGATTTTCGTTTGGTTGTGAGCAACCAAACCCACGGAAGTGTGCAGGAGGTTGCTTACAACCTCCATTTTCTGCGGTTTTCGTTTGGTTGTGAGCAACCAAACCCACGGCAATGTGCAGGAGGTTGCTCACAGCCTCCCCGTTTCGCCGTTTAAGACCAATAATACTTGTTAAAAGAGAGCGGCAATCTCTTTGAAAAACTTCACTTCGTCAAAATACTTCTCTTGGGGCGTACAGCCTAAACGCACGACGACGAGTTGTTTGGAAGGAACAATAAGCACAAACTGACCTTCAAAGCCATTCATGGTAAAGCTATCGGCGGGTAAGCCTGCTTGGCGCACATACGTCCAGAATTGAGCGGCATAACGCCCTTCTGAATGAGGAGTTTCGCGCGAAGAGTAATTGACCCAACCTTCAGGAAGGAGGCGTTCGCCTTTCCAAAGACCATCTTGGGCGTAGAGTTGGCCAAATTTTGCCCAGTCACGGGCAGAAGCAAACAAGAACGAAGAACCCACGTATGTGCCCGAAGGGTCGGGTTCGAGGTGGGCGGTGCTCATTCCTAGCTTTTTGAATAACCGTTCGTGGGGAAAGTTAATATACGCAGCGTGTGATTTGAGTTGTCGACGAGCAATTTCCTGTAAAATATTCGTTGTGCCGCTTGAATAGTACCATTTGGTCGCAGGAGGTACTTCTGAGGGGGTATTGATGGCATAGCGACCCGCCGCCGCTACCGAAAACAACATTTTGGTTGCGTCGCTGATGGTCGAGTAGTGTTCTTCAAACTTTAGGCCGCTGCTCATACGGAGGAGATTATCAAGCGTAATTTTTTTGCGGCCGTCGTTGGCCCATTCTGTGATGGGGGCAGGTTGATTGACGTTGAGTTTGCCGTCTTTGACCAAAAGTCCAATCATGGCATTGGTCACACTTTTGGTCATCGACCAGCCCGTGAGAGCCGTCGTCGGGGCGATGCCTTTGGCGTAGCGTTCGGCTACAAGCTTTCCTTTGTGCAACACCACAACGGCGCGGGTCTGAATGGGATGTTGGGCATCGGGTTCCGAAAAAGCCCAGTCAAAGGTTTTGTTCAACGCAGTTTGTTGGGCAGCGGGTAAAACAGAATCGGCCATGAGGGCAGCATCGGTAGAGATCGTAACCGATGGCTGCTGACGAAGTTCTTCAATGGTACGTTCGTTGACGAGCGTGCATCCGAGCTTAGGACGATAGACCGCCGTTTTGGTGATGATTCCTAAAATAGAGGCGGTGGCTGTACGTTGGGTGGTGTCAACGGTGTTGGTGCCGTAAGGGATTGCGTACAAATCTTCGGCAACCACGGAGGCAAGCGGGCGTCCCGATACGTACACGCATGAACAAACGGCTTTGGCGTTGTAGGCCGCTCCAATTTGGGCGAAACGATAGGCGTATTGGGCCACGTAGCCAATTCCAATAACAATGAGACAAAGTAGGATATAGATGATTTTCTTTTTGGTGGTCATTGGGGAAGGTATTAACAAAGGATTCAAGTAAGTTGATGTGAATCAAAAAGCTTAGGCTCGGCATTTACTAACCTTACCAAATGACAATTTTTGAGAGCAATCCTTCCTTTCTTAACTTTAGTCAACGATTCATGTCTTAGTGGTGGCCTACTTTTGTGCAAAATTAACACTAATACAAAAAGATGAATACAGAGATGAAAACAGCCAATCAGGTACGTCGACTGATGGCATTGATTGCGGGATGGTCGTTGATAGCCATGGCAATAGTAGCAGGAGGTGGGTACGGGTATGCTTTTGAAACGTTGTATGTTGCGGGCGACGCTGCTGCAACTTTTCGGCAATGGCAGCAGTATCCAGAACTTTTACTGGGAGTTGTTGGAGCTTTCTCGGTGATTTTAGTGCTGGACGTCGTGGTGGCATGGGCGCTTAACCGCTACTTTGAAGACGTTCATCCAGAATTAACCTTAGCAATGTCTTGGGCTCGCTTGAGCTACGCGGTGGCGTTGGGAGGGGCATTGTTTAAGTTATTGCCTCTTTTTCAGTTGACAACTCCTCCGGAAGCGGCCACTGTAATGACCCATTTTATTGCCTTTCTGAAAGTATGGTCGTTGGGGTTGATTGTTTTTGGTCTTCACTTGGTGTTGGTGGGAATGTTGATTTTTCGTTCAAATGACATGCCTCGTTGGCTTTGGGTAATGGTAGTGTTAGCGGGAGTTTTTTACAGTACGACCCATTTAGCGCAATGGTTATTCCCTGCTTATGAGCCTTACCGCGAGTTAGTAGACAAAATTTTGGCAGGACCCATGGCGTTGGGAGAGCTTAGTTTAGCGGTATGGTTGATAGTAAAAGGTGGAAAAGGCTAGTAGTTTTAGGGATTATATTAGTATATTACCATAAAAATTCTATTTTTGTGGTTTAACCTAACAACTTCACCATTGACTTTCGACGATTTTGATTTTGAATATGAGCTCTTGGATGGCCTAAATGCCATGGGTTTTGACGAACCAACGCCTATCCAAGCTCAAGCAATACCCGTAATTCTCGACAACAAAGACCTTATCGCCTGTGCCCAAACGGGAACGGGTAAGACGGCCGCGTACGTATTGCCTATCTTGAATAAAATTATTTGCGCTCCCGACGAACTTCGTCACCTCAATACATTAGTGCTTGCACCCACGAGGGAGTTGGCGATTCAAATAGACCAACAAATTGAAGGGCTGGGGTATTTTACGGGCGTAAGTTCCATCGCTATTTATGGTGGAGGTGATGGGGCCGCCTGGAGTCAGCAGCGTAGAGCGCTGGCCGATGGCGGAAATGTCATTATTGCCACACCAGGCCGTTTGATTGCGCTTTTACAAATGGGAGAAATCAATTTTAAGCACCTTCAACACTTGATTTTGGACGAAGCGGATCGGATGTTGGACATGGGCTTTTATGATGATATTATTAAAATTATTAGCTACTTACCCGCTAAGCGCCAAACGATTTTATTTTCGGCGACCATGCCTCCTAAAATTAGGACACTGGCCAAGACAATTTTACACCAACCCGAACAAATTACGATTGCCGTTGCCAAACCTGCGGAGGGAATTCTTCAGCAGATATACATGGCCTTTGACGCCCAAAAGATTCCGTTGTTGAAACACATTCTGAAAGAAGGTAATTATGAAAGCATTATCATTTTTGCTTCCACGAAAGAGAATGTCAAAAAACTAAATGACGAACTACGGAAGACCAAAATCAAAGCGAAAGCGTTTCACTCTGACCTCGAACAAAAAGAACGCGAAGAGATTTTGCGGGAGTTTAAAAGTAGGGCTTTACCTATTCTGATTGGAACCGACATTCTATCGCGAGGAATCGACGTCGAAGGGATTGATTTGGTGGTAAACTTTGATGCTCCTCACGACCCCGAAGATTATATTCACCGCATTGGCCGCACAGCGCGAGCCGCAACGACAGGGACGGCAGTAACGTTTATCAACGATAAAGACCAACGGAAACTTGGAGCCATAGAACGGCTTATTGGTAAAGAGTTGCCCAAAGTAGCCTTACCTGCTGAACTTGGAGAGGGGCCTGTCTATAAACCAGCTTCGCCCAACAAAAAGCCTAAAAGTAACAAACGCCCTTTTCGAAGAAAAGGCCCCTCCAAAGGGACGAAAGGCCCTAAAAGCACACCACAGGCTTAAAAAGTTGCATTTTCAGGACAGGGCCTAGGGCTTGTCCTGAAATATAGCTTAAACTGAGTGCCTTTGTTGAGTTCACTTGTTACCTCAATCGTTCCTTCGTTAGCTTCCACCAATTCTTTGACCAAGATGAGCCCTAGCCCAGTGCCTTGTTCAAAGTCCGTTCCTAGTTTGGAAGAGGTTGTATTTAATCGAAATAGGTTTGCTAGCCGCTCTTTGGACATTCCAATGCCTGTATCGCTGACTTCTATGAGTAGTGTATCTTGCTGCTGCTGGGTTTTGACGGAAATGCTACCACCTGTGTTGGTAAATTTAATGGCGTTTTGCAGCAAATTTCTAAGAATGACAGCTAAATGGTTTTTATCTGCGACTAAAGTGCTGGTGTCGGAGACGCTATTAATTATCTTAATGGATTTTTTTGCTGAGGCAGGCGATAATACCTGAATTTGGTTTTCGAGAAGGTTCAGCAAATGAATTGGCTCTTTTACTGGTTTTATACCTCCCATTTGAGAAACTGACCATTGGAGGAGGTTATCGAGCATGGTGCGTACTTGGCTGACTCGCTGGCTGAGTTGTTGAGTAGTTTCGGTAAACTCTGTTTGGCTCAAAGCGCCCCAATTGGTGAGCATAAGGATGTTTTCCAATGCCCCTACGGGCGAGCGCAAGTCGTGCGAAAGAATGGCGAAAAGTTTGTCTTTAGTTGTATTGAGGTGGGTAAGTTCGACTTTTTGTTTTGCTAAATTTTGGCGATTTCGATACACTATCCAACTAAATACTGACAATAGAACGGCAACGAAAAAGGCTGTCCAGATCCATAATTGCTGTGTTTTTTGCTTTTGAGCCAAAAACTCCACTTCTTTTTGCTTTCGTTCTAGGTTAAACGCGGCTTCCAGTTTGTAGGTTTCTTTTTTGATATTTTCTGATGCGGTTCGACGAGCTAGGGTATCAGAAAGCACTTGAGCCGAATCGGCATAAATCACTGCTTGCTGGTAGTTGCCAAGCGCTTTGTAGGCTTTAAACATTAAATGGTAAGCATAGGCTACAATAAGTTGTATGTTGTGTTTGGGATTGTTTCGATAAATAACCACTTTACGACAAAGCAAAATACAGTTTTTATAGTCTTTGAGGTTTAGCAACGTCACGGCTAAACCTTTGGTCTCCACCAAGTAACGGGTAAGGTCAGTTTGAGGATTGGTAACTGCACTGACGGCGGCACGGCGAAAATAGGAGACGCTTTTAGTTGTATCTTGCTTATATTGTGAATAAAACTCGCCTAGGTTACTAAAAAGCCTCAAACGATAGTTGGCAAGGTCTGCTGAGCCAATGACCAGGTTTTCTGCCTTCTTGAAGTATTTTTCGGCTTCGGTAAGGTTTTTATTATTGGCATAGTGTACCGCAAGCGATTCCAACCCATTGTAAAGGGCAACCCCCGTTTTAGCTGTTTGAATGGCAGTAAGAAATGCTTTTACGGCTTCTTCTTTGTTTTGCTGGTCGTCTTGAATACGGCCGATGCCGTAGTAAATATCGCTAAAAGCGGCGCTATCCGAAATGGACTCTGCCAGCTGAAGTGCTTGAAAATAGACTGCCAGTCCTGTTTTAGGGTTTGCCTTATTCATTCGATACAGCGTACCTTGTTTGGTTAGAAGAAAAACTTCTGTTTTGGTATCCTTTGAACGACGCGCAATTGGCAACGCTAAATCCAGAATGATTTGTGCTGAATCGACATCAATCGGCCTGTAATAAGCAAATAGTTGCTTTAAAATCTCCAACCGCTGGCGATCGTTGGTCGCACGTTTGTAATCACCTTTCAAGGTAGTCACTGAAGGTGGTGTGGATTGCGCATGTGAAAGACAACTCGCCAATTGGAAAAGCGCAATAAAAAAACAAAGACGAACAAACATAGTTGGGTGGAGCAAACGAGAAGAAATATAAGTAATCAGCGATAACGATGATAAAGTCAGACAGCCACAAAACTACGCATCTTCTGGTAAAACTGCCATAGTTGGGAAGAGTTTGCTTGTGAAATTGGTATGCTTTTTAATAAAGAGGCGATGCTTGACTTAAAATACAGCTTAAATGGAGTGCCTTTGTTGGGCGTACTGTGCATTTCAATACTTCTTTGGGTGAGCGGAAGTGGTGCGATAGTAGGGCGAAGCGCTTGCCTTTGGTGGCATCGAGGTGGGTTCATTTCTATGGAGAGACGGTTACTTACGCAAGACTTTATAAGTGTCAAGGTGTTTGCGATTGATAAGGCTGCGGTATTGCTCCCCAATAGGAATTTTTTCGTTGTTCGTCAAAATGATATCATCTTTGGTGATGGTCATAATGGCGGCGCGATGCACTAGATAGGAGCGATGTACCCGAAGAAACACGTCGCCTTTTAGTTGTTCTTCGATTTTAGAGATAGAAAGTAGAGCAGTGTAGGTGCGAGTAGGGGTAACAATGTGCAAAAAATGCTCTTGTGCTTTCATATAGAGCACCTCATGGTAGGAAATCTGCTCATAATTGTATCCGTCACGCACAAAAAAATAGGGAGCAATCGTAATGTCTTCAGGCTGACTGAGGAGGCGTTTTCTAGTTTTTTCGATACTCAAAAAAAACGCTCAAAATTCAATGGTTTAAGCAAAAAATCTACTGGCGATACTTCGTAGCAGTCGAAAGCATATTTTTGATGGGAAGTAACAAAAATAATCAGCGGACCATTTGGGATGCTCTTAGCCAAACCTATCCCTGAAATATCGGGCATTTCGATGTCACAAATTAACAAATCAATCTCGTGTTCGGTCAGTTTGGCGTAGGCTTCAAACGCCGATTCACAAACACCCACCAACTTCAACACGGGATTCATTTCTACAAACTTACTCAAGGTCAAACGTCAATTGGGATTGTCATCTATGATGAGGGTATTAATTTTCATGTACTAAAAAGTATGGTTTATGAAGTAAAATACCTGCTTGGTGAATTGGTGGTTTGTGGGCTATTTTCTCCGTAAGGTGGTCTTTACTTTTGGATATTCGGTATGTTTAGTCTGTTACAAAGCTACGCATTATTCCTTTTTATTTCACTAATCTGCTATGACACCTATCGTTTACCCTGCTCGTTCTTCCAAAAGTAAGCCTTTGTCCCCTTTACTGTTACGCTATTGTTTGGGAATAGTATGTATTTTAATGAACAACATTTTCATAAGTCATGCCCAAACGGCCTGTGTAGACACAATCATTACGCCAGTACCAGATTATATTGGTATGGGTTATCAGCCGTACAAATTTTATCATGCCGATGGCACAACGGCCACTACCTTTTACCGAGGAGAAACCATTTATACCTTCGCTCCTAATACAGCAGGTGCATGTCGTTTTCCTAATGGTGCGACGTATATTGCTCCAGTGATGCCTGCTGAAGCCACGGCTCTATGTACACCCGTTACAAGTAGTCAATTTTGGTTAGGGGCCACTTTCAATGAGATGCCTTCTGTTAGTAGAAAAATCTGTCAAAGAGTGGGGGCAACTCAAATGATGTACTCACAGCATCAAAAATTTGCCATTACTACTCCTGGTACGTACAATGTACCGTTTACTAATAGCAATGGGACTACAGTTAATCTAACTATTGTTTCCCGTGTATGTGTCAAGGTGGATTGTGGGAGTTTTGGCGGTGCATACGAGCAAAAAGGGTTGCGTAACGGCAAGGTGGATTTGTTTGATGAAGATGGAAACGAACTTTACTACGAAAATGGAATGTGGCGAATTAGCGGTGCCAACGGCATTGCTTTCCAGTCTACCTCACCTAGTGATTATTCTGAAAATGTGGGTATGCCTTTAGCAGGTACGGGTTCCGTGCTGGGTTTTGGCCCGCAAACCGCAGGTACATATACCGTTGAAGCGGTACGAGTAGCTGGTGGTTGCTCGTTAGCAATGAGTGGCTCAGCGATAATTCAAATGCTTAGTAAGCCCACTATCAGTTTAAACACATTACAACAAAACTTAGCGGAGGGCAACACCCAAACTATGTGTGACACAGACGCCAATCCCGTCAACAGTTTAGTGTTCAATGTCACTACTACCTGCGTAGTGGGAAGCCCCGTTTGGCGAGTACAGGTAGGCAGCGGCATCTGGAGCGATTGGGAAACCAATCCACCAGTTACCCAGTCATCCAATAACCAACCCCACCGCTACCAAGCAGCGTGCGATGCGAATTGCCCAGACACTTTTACGAGCCTAATAGAAGTAAGAATTAATTACCGAGCTGCTGCTGCTCAAAATGTTTCGATGATTGCCGATGGCACAACCATAGCTGTGGGCGAAGAAAAAGTGGTTTGCGACCAAGCAGGTACTGCCTTGACTTTCAATGCGACATGCGGGGCAGGCGAGCGTTTGCTTTATTCATTAGATGGGGGTGATTATGTATCGACAGTGCCAAGCCAGATGGTAGATGGACAGTTTCATAATTACCGTGTACGTTGCCAAAAATCGGATGGTACGGCATCTTGCGTAGAAAGTGAGTCGGGTGTCATGCGTTTGAAATTAGTGAGTATCCCGTCTGCGCCTATGGTATCTCTTTCATCAACAAGCAGTTGTGACGCGGCAGCAAGTTTTAGCGGGCAGTCGAATTGTGGTAGTTTAAAAACAGTCTGGTATAATGCTTCAACAAATGTTTCGCTGCCCAATTTTCCGTTGACAACCCCCACCGAAACGACATCGTATTATGCTCGTTGTCAGACGGAGTCGGGCTGTGAAAGTACGAAAAGCAACGTGGTGACCTTTACGGTAGCCGCCGTTAATGACGTGCCAGTGGTGACGGTGAGCAGTGATTTGGTGTGTACAGGAACTACAGTAACGGTGTCAGCCAATTGTCCTTCGGGTAGTACTACTTTGTGGAATACAGGAATAACGACCCCAAGTTTTGAGGTTGCGTTCAGCAATGTGACTAAGCAAAGTTATTGGGCAAAATGCCTTTATGAGGGAGGATGTCAGGGGGTAGAAAGCGCTAGAAAAGAGGTGTCTTGGAAAGCGTTTGTGGTGACATTGATTAACGTGGGCGAGAGTAAATCAGCCGTGAAGGCCAATGAGCGTTCGGCGTGGTCGAGCCAGTTTGTTACACGGGACGGTGGGCCTGAGTTAGACCAGAGTACGCAAACGAATCCGACGTTGTATTTTGCGGAGAATGTCAATAAAATAGCACCCCGTTTTTGGACAATTAATGGAGACGCGTGTGCATTAGGAACGAACGGGTCATTGACATTTGATTTACTAGTGACGCCAGAGACGGGCGTACCACAGTCGTTCAATACCCACGAAAACAATGCGCCGAATGCGCCGTATTTTATGTATGCCAACCGTGAGGGTTGGACAGAGTTGTACGCTCAGAATCATCCTGCCTACGGTTCTTATCAAGATAATGGCGCAGGAAGAAATGTGTATGATTTGGGGTTACCCAAGGGGTTGTATAAATTGGGGGTACGTTATTGGGATCAAAAGGGGGGGGGGAGTATTTATCCTTCGACCCGCAAAGCAGCGGGAAATGTGTTGGCTTACCAAGAATATTGGTTTAGAATCCAGTCGAAAGATGGCGTAGGAGTAGGAGCGGCACGTGAAGGAGTAATAATATTATCACCCTGGAAGGGTCTAAATCCGAGCAACTTCGCCTCGGTTCTTCCTAACCCCGTTTCTACTATTTTACGCTTGAAAGTTGAAGAGAGCAAGGGGCAGTTCAAACTAAATTGACAGACGCTTCGGGTCGCCAAGTCGTAAGTCGCGAATTTACTCCCCAAACTAACACCCACCAAGAGGAGTTTGGAGTGAGTGAATTGCCAACGGGGATGTATTTCTTGAAGGTAATGGCCAATGACAAACAAGTCACCCTAAAAGTGGTAAAAGTAGATTAATAACAGAGTGAAATGATTGAAAAAACAGGGGTGTTTTTATAAAACATTCCCTGTTTTTGTTTGTGAGCGTTGTGGTTACGCTTTGTGAATGTGCGCAGAAAATAAGTACGTTGGTTGGTGATGTACAAGATGTTTTTTGGGAAATAAAAGGAGAGAATTAACTTGGCAGCTGCTTTGATGAAAGAAGACGTTGTCTAATTTTACAAATCACCTTTTCTATGCAATCGTTTGCCCTAAAAATAGTTTCAATATGCCTGATTGGGATGGCGTTATGCGCAAGCAGTAGTGCCCAAAAATCACCAAAGAAGATGACCAAAAAACAAATGAACACAATTTCGAAAACTGTATTTGGGCAATTGCCCGATGGCCAAATGGCTGATTTATATACCTTACGTAGCGCAGGTGGGGTAGAAGTGCGTATTTCAAATTACGGCGGAATCATTACGCATTGGTTGGTGCCCGACAAAAACGGGGTGAAAGAGGATGTCGTGCTGGGTTACGACCACTTGGATGGGTATTTGAAAGCTTCGCCTTATTTTGGAGCACTCATTGGGCGTTACGGAAACCGCATTGCCGACGCAAAATTTACCTTGGAAGGAAAAGAATATCCCTTGGCTGTCAATAGCGGAGTGAATAACATTCACGGAGGAAAAAAAGGGTTTGATAAAAAGCTATGGAAAGCGGAAGTCATAGACGCAGAAAACGCCTTGAAACTTTCGTACGTAAGTCCCGACGGTGAGGAAGGATTCCCTGGGACGCTTTCGACGGAAGTAACGTACCGCTTGACCGACGACAACGCTCTGGAAATTGAATACCGCAGCACCACTGATAAGACGACCGTGATTAACCTGACAAATCACACATATTTTAACTTTAACGGTGCCCAAACGGATGTATTAGACCACGTAGTGAGTATCAACGCTGATTATATGGTGCCTGTAAACAAAAACCTTATTCCAACGGGCGAATTGCGGGCTGTAAAAGGTACACCGTTTGATTTTCTTCAGCCACATGTTGTCGGCGAGCGAATCAATGACACCAGTGATGACCAAATCGTGGTTGGGGGGGGATATGACCACTGCTGGGTCGTAAACGGAGAAGCAAAGACCTTACGCCCAACTGCCACGGCTCACGAACCAGCCTCAGGGCGTTTTATGGAAGTATTTACTACGGAGCCAGGGGTGCAGTTTTATACAGGTAACTTTTTGAGCAATACCATTACAGGGAAAAATAATAGAGGCTACCGCAAACGAATTGGCTTCTGTTTTGAAACTCAACATTACCCAGATTCGCCAAATCAGCCTCAATTTCCAAGTGTGCTGCTTCACCCTGGGCAAGAGTACTTCACAAAAACCGTCTATAAGTTTTCGGTAAAGTAGCCTTAAAGGAAAAAAGTAAAGGGCCGCTCGTTTACAGAAATGTTTAAATTCCTGTGAACGAGCGGCCTTCTTGCGTATGTTCTATATCGCAAAAAATTTGGCCGTATCGGATTATTGCATTAGTTTAGCGATTGTCATTCACCAACCCCCACCTTAATAGTATGGCAATGTTAAGCCGCGTTGCAGATTCCATTTATTGGATGAATCGCTACATAGAGCGAGCTGAAAACTATGCTCGTTTCATCGGAGTAAATTTCAATCTGGCCTTTGATTTGCCGCCCAATGTTAGCGAACAGTGGGAGCCGCTATTGATTGCTACTGCCGACAATTATTTGTTTTACCAGCACTACGATGAGCCCACGCGCGAAAACGTAATTAATTTTATGACGTTTGATAAGCGCAACCCCAATTCGATTTACAGCTGTATTTCGGCAGCTCGGGAAAATGGGCGTACGATTCGGGAGAGTATCTCGAAGGAAATGTGGGAAAATCTTAACCAACTGTATTTGTGGCTTCGCAACGTGCAGCCCAAAGAAGAGTGGGACCTGAACCACATGCAGGATTTTTATGCGGAAGTAAAAAGCGGTACCCAATTGTTCTACGGAATTGTTGATGCGACGATTACGCGTAACGAAGGATGGCATTTTGGGCGTTTGGGACGTTTTATGGAACGTGCCGACAAAACTTCCCGCTTTTTAGACGTATCTTATTTTACTCTGATGCCCGACTCTGATGTGACAGGAAGTACACTGGAACTGGTACTTTGGACAGCGGTGTTGAAATCAGTAAGTGCTTATAATATGTATCGTCAACAGTATCAGACACTTACACCGACGCACATTGCTGAGTTTTTGATTCTTGACAAATTGTTCCCGCGGGCGATGGCACACAGCATTCGTCAGGCAGAACTTTCGCTGTATGAAATTTCTGGAACTCCCACTACCAACCGTTTTAGCAATCAGGCGGAGAAAAAAATGGGAAAACTGCGTTCAGAAATCGAATATACCGATATTGAAGATATTTTTGACACGGGTTTACATCAATACCTCGACCAATTTCAAATTCGTGGAAATGAGGTAAGTAAAGCTATCTTTGAAACTTATTTCGACATCAAACCTGTCGAAACGTATCAGTACCAATCTCAATCCTAAGGATATAATTTTTACAAACGAATGACCTATTGTCTTGGAATAAAAGTCGCTTCTGGCTTGGTCGCAATTGCCGATACCCGACTTACATCGGGTACAGAAGTAAGTACGAACAAGAAAATTTCTGTCCATCAGCTCGAAAACCATTCTTTGTTTATCATGACATCTGGGCTTCGCTCCGTTCGTGATAAAGCGGTTACTTATTTTCGAGAAGTGCTTGAAGAACAAGATCACAGCTTTAATAAGCTATATAAAGCCGTTAATGCTTTTGGGCAACAGGTGAGACGGGTAGCGCGGGAAGATAAAGAAGCGCTGGATGCGGCGGGGCTTCATTTTAATCTACATGCTATCGTAGGTGGACAATTAGAAGACGACGATGAACATAAACTCTACTTGCTGTATCCTGAAGGAAACTGGGTAGAAGTGGGAGAAACGTCACCGTTTTTTGTTATTGGTAACTCCAACTATGGTAAACCGTTGTTATTTAGGAGTTTGAAGTACGATTCTTCGTTGGCAGAAGCCCTCAAAGTGGGGTTTTTGTCGTTTGACTCCACCCGGGTTAGTGCCAATGATGTGGATTACCCCGTTGATGTTGTAATCTACGAAAGTGGAAGTTTTAATTTAACCGAACACCGTTACCAAAAAGACGACTTAGCGCATTTGTCGTTGCAATGGAGTATGCTGCTGCAAAATTCAGTCCAACGACTACCGAACGATTGGATGGATCCCATTTTTGAAAAAGTTCGTGATAAAGTATAAAAAGGTGGAGTAAATCTCCACCTTCTTTTTTATTTATATATGCCCTTCTAACTCAAAGTGCATGATGATGAATATAAACGTTTTGCATAAACTGTCCTATTCGTATACAGAACTTGTTAGTCTCGACCCTCACACTATTTATTTACACCCCAAAGCCTCCCCGCATCAGCGTATTTTGGGTTATTCAATGGTGATACAACCCAGGCCCAGCACGCTGGTACACAACGTCGATGCAGAGGGTAATTACCAACAAATAGCATACTTCCGAGAGTTGACCGATTACTTGTCGATAATCGTGGAAATGACCATAGCGTCAAATGATTTTAACCCCTTTGAGTTTGTGTTGTTTCCGTTCGAGTCTGAGCGCTTACCCTTGCAATATCCCGATGCTTTGAAGAAGTATTTACAGCCGTATTTGGTGCGAGAAGGGGTTACGACCTACGTGGAGCAATACGCACGTCATTCGGCGGCTTCGGTTCGGTGGATGACCGTTCCTTTTTTGACATCTCTTTGTCAGGATATTAGGCAGAATTTTGTGTACGAGCGCCGCGATGTTGGAGCGCCACTCTTGCCTGAACATACGTTAATTGGGCGCAAGGGGTCGTGCCGAGATTTTGCTCAGTTGTTTGTTGCGTGCTGTCGAAGCATAGGTTTGGCAGCTCGTTTTGTGAGTGGGTATTTGTACGGAAACGTCCTTCAAGAACATGAGCTGCATGCTTGGGCCGAGGTCTACTTACCAGGAGCAGGCTGGCGAGGTTTTGACCCTACGGAAGGCGGGATGGTTGCTAACCATCATGTATGTTTGGCTGCCTCTAGTGATTCTCAATCGGTGGCGCCTTTATCGGGGACATTCCGTGGACGAGCCCGTGCTTCGCTTCATTCTTCAGTGACTGTGAGTGCGAGCTAATCTTATACCTTAGTTGTTAAAAACGACATTTTAGAAAGCTTGATTATGGCATAAATTTACATTATCCTATTTTCTAATAAAGCATTTGGTATAATGATTGTAAATACTAATAGTGTGAATTTATGTCAAAATATAGGTACTAAAAAGGTAAAAAATAGCTTAGTTTTTTATTTTTTAATAGAAAGGGTAATATTTTAAGCCTATTTTATGGTATTTGGTATAATTGTTGGCAAGAAAGGTTTATGTAAAATGTTTAACTATTTAACATTAATAAACCGCAATGAATCTACCTCATATCATGAGCAAGAAGGTTCCGTTTCTAATCTTCTACCTTCTCTTTGCTTTAACAAAGACTTCATTGGGGAAAGTGCCAGAAACTCCCCTTGTTCGGTCTAATTTTGCTTGTTCGATTTCACTCACTACAAGTGTATCGGGTTGTTATCAAAACAACGGCAGCAAAGCTACTATCAGCGTTGAAGTTGCTTGGCAAGAAGCAGTACCGAACGATAGTATTGCCATCACCGTGAATAGTCAAACGAAGTACATCGTACCAGGTACTATTTCGGTAAATTATGGATTTGGGGTTGTTGGACAACAAACGATAGTAACTCCTCAGGTCGTCACATTTGAGGTACCAGCCAACGGTGCTGTATACCCAGTTTTAGCACAATTTACGACCAGCAATACTTGTATCGCTAGTTCCAATGTTACGGCACCTGCCGCTTGTATTCCGACCAGTTGTGGGGTTAATCAAACGGGGGGGCAAGTATTTAGTGATTATGATGCGGATGGGGTAAAAGATGCGGGAGAAACCAATGGAGTGCAAGGGATTACCGTTAAAGCGTTTGATTGCAATGGCAACCTAGTAGAGACAACCACAACTGATGGTTTTGGAAAGTATACTTTTACGGTTCTTAGTGGGGCTACTTACCCAATTCGGGTTGAATTTTCGAATATACCAACCAGGTATAATCAAGGGACGGTTCATGGGACCAATAGTAAAACTACGACGCAATTTATAGCTTCCCCTTCTTGTACGGTGGATTTAGGGGTGCTGGATCCGACCGATTATTGCCAATCTAACCCACTGATTTTTGTTCCATGTTTTGTGAATGGAGACCCCTTGGCTTCGGGAGGGACTGCTGCTAATGCCGATGCGACAGTAATGTTTGATTATGGTTTGTCAGGGCTGCCAAACCAAACAGGAGGTGGATACATACCGCCAACCCACATTGCTTTTGCTTCGCAGGTAGGTACCCTTTGGGGAACAGCCTTCAACAAATTTACCAATCGTATTTTTCAATCGGCAGTCCTCAAGCGACATGCAGGTTTGGGCCCCTTGGGCATTGGAGGTATCTATGTAACGGACGTAAGCAATTCGGCGTCTCCTGTTATTGCCAATTTTATTAATGTCAAAACGGATTTAGGAATCGATGTAGAAGATCCTTTAAATCCCGTTTTAAGCAATTCTTTACGAGGGCTGGTAGGTGATAAAACCGCGCCTTCTAATGACTCGTCGGTAATAAGCAGAATTGGGCGGGTCGGAATTGGTGACTTGGATATTAGTAGCGATGGCAATATTTTATGGTTTATTAATGTCTATGATAAAAAATTGTATTCAGTTGATATCACCCAATACAACAGCGATGGTGTAACAAAACCTACTGCCTCAAATACAATAGGATATACCATACCCGACCCTAGTTGTAGCAACGGGGTGGCTCGGCCTTTTGGGTTGAAAATTTATCGAGGAGAGGCGTACGTTGGGGTAGTTTGTGATGCTTCGGTTTCTCAAAATAAGTCAGATTTAAGGGCTTTTGTTTATAAACTTTCGGGAAACACATGGTCGGTTGTCTTTGACTTTCCGCTCACGTATCCCAAGGGATTTGGTGACCAAGATGGGAATTTGAGAAATCGAACAGGTTGGTATCCTTGGACCGATAACTGGAATACATATGTTACTTCGGTACGAAATGTGAATGGTAGCCTCGGTTGGACGTACCCAATGGCAATGCTCTCAGACATTGAATTTGACATTGATGGTTCGATGATTCTTGGGTTTTCGGATCGCGCAGGGTTTGTCGGGGGAAATATTAATTACCGACCCGTTGGAACAGCTAATTTCTATACCAACGTGGCTGGTGGGGACGTATTAAGAGCTTATTTCTCAAACGGATCTTATGTGTTGGAAAACAACGCAAAAGCGGGGCCTGCTTCGGGATATGCCGCGAATAATAAGCAGGGCCCAGGTTTTGGGGAATTTTATGACGATAACCTCATTTGGTCTTTTAACGGTGGTTCTGGAATATTAGAGCACGCCGAAACAGCGTTAGGTGGACTAGCACTAAGACCTGGTTCAGGTGAAGTGATTACTACTGCTGTCGATCCAGTGAGTTACAATATTCCTGCAAATTATTCATCATATCCATTTGATGCGGGTGGGATTATCAAATTAAACAATTCAACTGGGGTCAAAAACTCAGGGTACGTGGTATATCAAGGGTTAAGGAATAGTGGATTATTTGGTAAATCGGTAGGCTTAGGGGATATTGAATTGGGATGTACGACGCCCACTTACCTCGAAATTGGAAACTACGTTTGGAATGATGCCAACAAAAACGGCGTACAAGACCCGTGCGAAAAAGCCCTGAAAAATATAAATGTAACTTTGTACAAAGGAGCTACCAAAATAGCCACGACAACTACGGGCACCAACGGCGAGTATTATTTTTCATCGGCGTCCAAAATTAGTGGAACGTGGAGTGGAACAGGGGCCGATACAACGCTTTTACCGAATACGGCTTATAAGTTGGTTTTTGGCGAAGGCCAACTCGTTGGTGGTAAACTCACGGTAGCGGGTTTGGGACAGTTTGATTTGACCGCAAAAGATGCAACCGTTAACAACGGTAGTGATCAGAACGATAGCGATGCCGAGGTACTTAGCGGTGCTTTTTGCATCAATCTTACTACGGGGACTGTGGGAAGTGTTAATCACACTTTCGATGCTGGTTTTTATTGTGTAAATCCCGCGATTGGGGCAAGTTCGGTGGTATTGACGGCCGCTAAATGCGCGGTTACTGTTCCTCAGAATGACGGTAAAATTAGCTTGAGTGCCTCAGTGGCTCCGTACGATAAATCTAGAGTAAAAACAGGTACAGGGTCGTGGAGCGGAGATACCACTTATGCTACAGCTACTGCGATTGGGACTACGTTTCCTAAAGAATTGATAACGACTATTCCAAATGCAGGGGCAACGTATACGATTCGCTTTTATAGTGGTGAATGCTGTTACAAAGACACCACAATTATTGTAGAACCAGTAGTATGTTGTACTCTCCCCATTGCTTCAGTTACCCCAAAAACACAAACCATCTGTGTAGGAGGGACGGCATCGGTATTTACAGCTACGCCAAGTACGGGTGTAGAGTATAAATGGTATGGTCCATTGGCAGATACGACGAGCAGTTTAGGGACGGCAGTGAGCGGAGCCATCAGTGCAAGTTTTACCCCAACGGGCAGTGCGTTGACAACGGCAGGTACGAAATACTATGCAGTTATCGTGAATACAACGGGGGATGTCAATTGTGCCGATACTGCATTTGTTCAATTGGTGGTGAATGCGCAGCCTATAATAGCCGATGGTAGCGCGACCATCTGTGCAGGCGAGTCGGTGGACTTGACATCAAAGATTACGAATTATGCCACGTATTTGAGTTCAGTGTGGACGGTGGGCACGGCAAGCGGTACGGCGGTAACAACGCCAGCATCGGTGAAGCCAACTACAACGACGACCTATGTGTTGGTTGCCCAAAACGCGGCAGGCTGCAAAGACACGGCAAATGTAGTGGTGACCGTAAATCAGAAACCAAGTGCGGGCAAAGACACGACGTTGGTCTGCTCAAATGGAAGTGTACTATCAAGCGTTCAATTATCAGCAACGCCAGCAGGCGGTACTTGGTCGGCATTGACGGGTAACCCAACAGGGGCAACGGTGAGCAGTGCAGGTGTAGTGAGTATCACTAATGCCACGGCCCAAGGCGAGTCATTTGACTTTATTTACTCGGTGAATGGTTGTCAAGATACGGTGAAAGTCATTGTTCCAGTATGTGTTCAGCCAAAAGGTTCAATCGGGGACTACGTATGGAAAGATCAAAATAATAACGGTATTCAAGAATCAGGGGAGCCAGCGGTGGCGGGCGTGATTGTTCAGTTGTTGAACTCAACGACGAGTGCGGTTCTAACGACTGATACAACGGACGCAAGCGGTTTGTACTTGTTCCCGAACTTGTCGAGTGGCACGTACCAAGTGAAAATTGTAACGACGAGTTTACCAGCGGGTTGTGTGATTAGCAGCAAGCAGGATTTGGGCGGTGATGATACCAAAGACAGCGATTTCAATCCAACGACGGGGTTGAGCCAAGTGGTGACGATTGATGCGTTGGGCACAGGCGTTGCCAAAGACAATCCAACGGTGGATGCAGGTTTGTACTCGCCTAAGGGTTCAATCGGAGACTACGTATGGAAAGACCAAAACAACAATGGCGTTCAAGAATCAGGCGAGCCAGCAGTAGCAGGCGTGATTATTCAGTTGTTGAACTCGACAACAAGTGCGGTTCTAGCAACTGACACAACGGATGCGAGCGGCTTGTACTTGTTCCCGAACTTGTCGAGCGGCACGTACCAAGTAAAAATCGTAACGACGAGTTTACCAGCGGGTTGTATTATCAGTACTAAACAAGATTTAGGCGGCGATGATACCAAAGATAGCGATTTCAATCCAACGACGGGGTTGAGCCAAGTAGTGACGATTGATGCGTTAGGCACAGGCATTGCCAAGGATAATCCAACGGTGGATGCAGGTTTGTACTCACCAAAAGGTTCAATCGGCGATTATGTATGGAAAGACCAAAACAACAATGGCGTTCAAGAATCAGGCGAGCCAGCAGTGGCAGGCGTGATTGTACAGTTGTTGAACTCAACGACGAGTGCGGTTTTAGCGACTGACACAACAGATGCGAGCGGCTTGTACTTGTTCCCGAACTTGTCGAGCGGCACGTACCAAGTGAAAATCGTAACGGCTAGCTTGCCAGCGGGTTGTGTGTTGAGCAGCAAGCAAGATTTAGGCGGCGATGATACAAAAGATAGCGATTTCAATCCAACGACTGGGTTGAGCCAAGTAGTGACGATTGATGCGTTAGGCACAGGCATTGCCAAAGATAACCCAACGGTGGACGCAGGTTTGTACTCACCAAAGGGTTCGATTGGCGATTATGTATGGAAAGATCAAAACAACAATGGTATTCAAGAATCAGGCGAGCCAGCAGTGGCAGGCGTGATTGTGCAATTGTTGAACTCAACAACAAGTGCGGTTTTAGCGACTGACACGACGGATGCGAGCGGTTTATACTTGTTCTCAAACTTGTCGAGCGGCACGTACCAAGTAAAAATTGTAACGACGAGTTTACCAGCGGGTTGTATTATCAGTACTAAACAAGATTTAGGTGGCGATGATACAAAAGATAGCGATTTCAATCCAACGACGGGCTTGAGCCAAGTGGTGACGATTGATGCGTTGGGTACAGGCATTGCCAAAGATAACCCAACGGTAGACGCAGGTTTGTACTCGCCTAAGGGTTCAATCGGCGACTACGTATGGAAAGACCAAAACAACAATGGCGTTCAAGAATCAGGCGAGCCAGCAGTGGCAGGCGTGATTGTTCAATTGTTGAACTCGACGACGAGTGCAGTCTTAGCGACTGATACGACGGATGCCAGTGGTTTGTACTTGTTCTTAAACTTGTCGAGCGGCACGTACCAAGTGAAAATCGTAACGACGAGTTTACCAGCAGGCTGTATTATCAGTACTAAACAAGATTTAGGCGGAGACGATACCAAAGA